>Ga0213875_10000003_pt1 | contig 719367 bp, 654 predicted proteins | sample BarmaccomBMRX_R8_FD_160105 | JGI IMG/M metagenome (GOLD analysis project Ga0213875, IMG submission 160105) | Root-associated microbial communities from Barbacenia macrantha in rupestrian grasslands, the National Park of Serra do Cipo, Brazil - RX_R8 | ecosystem: Host-associated > Plants >...
CGCTCCCAGACCCAATGCACCGGCTACGACGTGCTCACACGCCGTTCCGTGCGTGAAAAAATAACCACGTCCGCCTCTTGACTTAACGGACATCAGAGGATGACGGTTTTGCTTGCTGCACGATCAACGAATGAGGCTTACGCCGCCGCGGCCGCCTTGCGGCCGAAGCCCGCGATCAGCTCCAGCACCTCGGCGGCCGTGCGCGGCTTGCTCAGCAGATAGCCTTGCACCTCGGTGCAGCCGGCGCGGCGCACGAGTTCGAGCTGCTCGGGCGTTTCGATGCCTTCCGCGGTGGTGGCGATGCCGAGGCTCGCGCCCAGTTCGGCGATGGCGCGAATGATCGCCTCGCTGTCACCGTTGCGCTCGATGTCGGCGATGAACGAACGGTCGATCTTGATCTTGTCGAACGGGAAGCTGCGCAGGTAACTCAAGCTGGAATAGCCCGTGCCGAAATCGTCCATGGAGATGCGCACGCCGAGCGCACGCAGCTGATGCAGCATGGCGACGGTCATCTCGTCCTTCTGCAGCAACGCCGCCTCGGTGATTTCGATTTCGAGACGGGTCGCGGGAAGCCCGGCGGCGGCGAGCGCCTGCGTCACCATGGTGACGAGGCCGCGGTTGCGGAACTGCACCGGCGACAGGTTCACCGCGACGCGGACGCTGTCGGGCCAGTGTGCCGCCTCGGCGCAGGCGCGGCGCAGCACCCACTCGCCGAGCGGCACGATCAGGCCGGTCTCCTCGGCCACCGGAATGAACTCGGCCGGCGTCAGGTCGCGGTCCGGATGGTTCCAGCGCACCAGTGCCTCCATGCCGGTGAGCGCGTTGGTCGCAAGGTTGAGCAGCGGCTGATAAACAAGGTGGAACTCGCCCGAGGCGAGCGCCCGGCGCAAGTCGATTTCCAGCGCGCGGCGGCGCTGGATGTGCGCGTCCATCTCCGGCTCGAAGAAACGGAACAGCCCGCGGCCCTCGGCCTTGGCGCGATAGAGCGCGAGGTCGGCGCACTTCATCAGATGATCGGCCGCGCTGCCGTCGGTCGGCGCCAGCGCGATACCGACGCTCAGGCCGGTGTTGATCTCGTGGCCCTCGACGACGATCGGGCTCGCCAGCACGTCGACCACGCGCCCGGCGAGCACTTCGGCCGCATAGGGACTCGATGCCGCCTGCAGGATGGCGAATTCGTCGCCGCCCAGCCGCGCAATCGTGTCATCTTCGCCGACGACCGAGCGCAGCCGCTGCGCGACCGCGCGCAACAGCGCATCGCCGATCGGATGGCCGAGCGTGTCGTTGATGTTCTTGAAATTGTCGAGGTCGAGGCAGAACACCGCGATCGCCTCGCCGCCCGCGCCGACCCGCGCAAGTCCCTCGGCCATCTTCTCGCGGAACAGCAGCCGGTTCGGCAGATCCGTGAGCGAATCGTGGCGCGCCATGCGGGCGATGTTTTGTTCCACCCGGAAACGTTCGGTGATGTCCTCGTAGGTGACGACCCAGCCGCCCTCCGGCATCGGCTCGTTGACTACTTCGAGCACGCGGCCATCCGCGAGGTGGCGATGAATGGTGGCGGGACCCGCGTTGAGCCGCGTGACGTAATTCTCGTACAATTCCTCGGCGCTCATCGCCGTCTGGTTACCGCGCGCCACGCTCATGCGCATCACTTCGCGCATCGGCGTGCCGGGCCTCACCACGTCGGGAGAAAATCCGAAGATTTCCAGATAACGCCGGTTGCACACGATCACGTTGTGCTCGGCGTCGATCATGCACAGGCCCTGCGACATGTTGTTGAGGGCCGCATTGAAACGCCGGTGCTGCTCGCGAACCTGGATCACCGCGGCGGCGCGTTCCGCCTCGAGGCGGCGCCGCTCGGTGATGTCCTCGTAGGTGCCGACCCAGCCGCCGTTGGTCATCGGACAGATCGACATTTCGATGGTGCGGCCGTCCGCCAGCGGCTGCTCGTAGACGACCGGCCGCCCCTTTGCCAACAACGCGAGCCGCCGCGCCATCAGCTCGTCGGCCGTCTCGGTGTTGATGCCGCGCCGCACGCCATCGGCGAAAATCTCGCGCAGGGTCACGCCCGGCCGGATCAGTTTGCGGTCGGTGTCAAAAATCTCGACGTACTGCTCGTTGCAGACGATCAGCCGCTGGTCCGCGTCGAACATGCACAGACCCTGCGACATGTTGTTGAGCGCGGCGTCGAACAAGAGGTTTTGCTGGCGCAGCGCGTCCTCGCTGCGCAGGCGCGCGGTGATGTCCTCGTGGGCCGACACCCAGCCGCCGTCGCCGACCGGCCGCAAGGCCGTCTCGATCACACGCCCGTCGGTCAGCACGACCCGCTGCTTCAGGGCCGCGCGCTGCCGGATGCGGTCCATGCGCTCGGCGTATAATTCATCGACAGTCATGTCGCCATGCCGGCCGAGCGCAATCGCATGGGCGAGCAGCTCGCGGTAGGAGATGCCGGGCTTCACCACCGCGGCATCGAGGTCATAGACGCGGATGTATTGCTCGTTGCACACGATCAGCCGCTCATCGGGGCCAAACAAAGAGAGCCCGTGCGACATGTTGCTGACCGCGCGGTCGAGGCGCTCGACCTGCACGCGCAGCTCAGATTCGAGGCGGTGTTGCGCGGTCACGTCCTCACAAACCGAGACCCATCCGCCCTCAGGCAGCGGCTCGTAGCGGACCGAGACGATGGTCCCGCAAGGCAGGTTGCGGCAGACCTCGAACGGCGCGCCGCGCTCAAGCAGCGCACGCCGCTCACTGCAGAACGCGTCGAGGGCCTCGGGGGGAAGATTGCCGCGCTCGCAACTGTGCGCGAGCGCCTCGTAATACGGCAGGCCGGGCCGGATCACCTCGGGCGACAGCTTGAAAATTTCCAGGTAGCGCCGGTTGACCACGGCGATGCGCCAGTCAGCGTCGAGCACACACACGCCGTGCGCCATGGCGTCGAGCGCCGCCTGATGCAGCGCCAGCAGCGCGCCCTGCGCGTTCGGCGGCCCATTTTCGGCCAGCCTTTTGCTGCTCCTCGGCATGTCTCCGACGCCTTGCCAGCCGTTCTTTTGCGGCGCAATTTACCTAAAAATACTGAGGAACCTGGAATTTCCCGTTAAAACAGATGGTTTACGAGGGCTGACCGCGCCGTCGGGATTGGCGGCGCGGGCGAAATGCGCTTGCACAGTCGCCGCAGCGCTACCGCAGCTTGCCGAGCGTATCGTTAATGAGATTACAACAGTCGCCGAGCGCATCGCAGGTGCGGTTGCGAGCGCGTACCAGCGCCGTTTCCAACATCCAGCGCTCCTCGCCGTCGGGCATCTTCGCGTAGCGCGGCACGTCGAACAGCGACGGGATCATGGTGCCCTGCGGCGTGAAGCCGTACGGGTCATGCCCGTAAGCTCCTTTGGCCGTGCTCGCCAGCGGCACCAGGGTGCGCGAGAGCCGCTTCATGCAATCATTGAGGATATCGGCCGGCGCCTCGTCGGCCGTCTCGCTGGCGGCGTAGCGGGCACGCCATGTCTGGGCGGCTTCGTCGAGCCGCTCGGCGGCGGCACGGAATGCGCGCGCTTGTGCAATTGCGCCCTCGAGCCCGACCGAACCGGTGCCGAGGTGATCGAGGCGCGCGATGAATTGATCCGCGACGCCCACGTATTCGAACGGCAGCACCGGCGCGGTGCACAGCTCCCAAAGATACGCGGCATAAATCTCAAGATGCGTCTGCATCAGATCGAAGTCGAGCTTGTCGATGGTGTTATCGATCGAGTGATGCCACCAGCCAAGCGTGGCGAGCGCGCTACGCTCAAGTTCCTCTTCGGTGAAAATGGTCAGCGCGCTGAGCATCGGCACGCCGAGGCCGAAGAAGGAGGCGTCGCCGTTCTTCACCGCGCGGCGCCAGAAGGCCGGTCGGTTGCCGAGGAGACGCCGCTCGGTTGCCTGATGGAAGCGCTTAAGCTCGGCGTTGGAAGCCGCACTCCAGCGCGACGTGCCGGCGCAAGCGGGCTGGTCGATCTGCAGATAGGCGACCGCGTGCCGGCGCAATCGATCCCAGTTGCGATCGACGTACCACGATGAGCCCACCATGGTGCCGGTCTCATGGCCGGTCCAGAAGCCGCAGACCAGGCCGCGGCGGAGTTTCTCGCGATTTTGGTTGAATACGCGCGCAAGCTCGATGATGCAGGCATTGCCGGCCGCGTTGTCGGTCGCTTGCGGGCCGAACCAGGAATCCTGGTGACCGCCGAGCACGACGAAGTCTTCGCTTTTGCCCTTGATCTCGCCGACCGTGATCTGCAACGGCCGCCAGCCGTTCTCCACGTTAGCCCGGAACCACACGCGCACCGGACCGGACGCGATCATCTCGCGTAATTTGAGCCCGGCGGTGCGCGCGATGCCGATGCACGGCAGCGTCGCCATCTCGGACTTGAACGTCTCCGGCGTCGGGTTGCCCCACACCGGTTTGACCGAGCCGAACGGCACCGCGGCGTTTTCCGCGTGCCCCCAGTTCATCATGATGCAGCCGGTCGAGCCCATCAGGGCCGCGATGCGCTGCTTCTCGTGACGCGCCGGATGATAGGACAGCTCCGAAAGCGTGATTTTTCCGGTCGCATCGCGCCCCTCGTATTCCTGGAAGTCGCCCGAGGCGACGTCGATCAGTTGGCCCGCGCTGCCGTCAGGGAGCGTCGGCACGCTGTGCCCGAGGGTATTCGCTTCGATCGCGAACTCGGTCGGCGCCAGCACCCGCATTTCGGCCTTCGCGGGAAAACTGACGAGCCCCGGCATCTCCAAGACGGTGGCCGCGACGCCGACCTTACCGAGCGCCGCCGCGCTGTATTCGGCCATGCGCCGCGCGTTCTCCGAGCCCGCCAGCCGCGACGGAATCGCGGTCGTGATGTGCTCGACGTGGGCGCGCACCTCCTTTGCCGAGACCAGCGAGGTAACGATCTGCTCCGACATGATGTTTTCCCCTGTGCCAACCGCATTGTCCTTCCCTTGACCGCGATCTCCAACCATATTCCGGCCATGGCCAACCCCCCCGACCTGCCGGACGACGCGCCGCAAAAGCCCAAGCGCGATCCGGCGAAACATTCGAAGAAGGACCCGGCACGGCCGACGCGCGCCAAGGCCAACCGGCCGGACTTCACGCCCACGGCGCCGGAACTGGAGGCGCTTCTCAATCCGGGAATCGGCAAAGGAACCGCCGGGCTCGGCTCGGGCACCGGGCTCAAGCCGCCGCCCGATAATTCGCGCGACCGCCGCGCCGACTTCGCCGCCGCCCATACGGCGCGCAGATCGACCACGCCTGCGTTCAACGAGACGCCGCAGTCGGGTTACGTCGCAAAGGCGCCGCATCTCCCCCCGGCCCTGCCCGCCAACGCAGGCGGCGGCCTCGTCGGAGGCGCGGAGGAATCCGCCGAGGAGGACGGGGTCGTCTCCGTCCGCGGCGGCCTTACCGGCGCCTCCGAGACGGCCCGTGCGCTCGACCGGCTGTTGCGCGAAGGCCGACCGGAGTTCACCGATCGCCCGTGGACGCCGCACCGCCCGCCGCGGCCGGAGAAGACCGAGGGCGGCCACCCTCTCGTCATCAAATCCGAGTTCGACCCCAAGGGCGACCAGCCGCAGGCGATCGCCGAACTGGTCGCGACCGTGAAGCGCAACGAACGCACCCAGGTGCTGCTCGGCGTCACCGGTTCGGGCAAGACTTTCACGATGGCGAAGGTAATCGAGGCGACGCAGCGGCCGGCGCTGATCCTGGCGCCCAACAAGACACTCGCGGCGCAGCTCTACGGCGAGTTCAAGAGCTTCCTGCCCGACAACGCGGTCGAATATTTCGTTTCCTATTACGATTACTACCAGCCGGAAGCCTACGTCCCGCGCACCGATACCTACATCGAGAAGGAAAGCTCGATCAACGAACAGATCGACCGCATGCGCCACTCGGCGACGCGCGCGCTCCTCGAGCGCGACGACGTCGTGATCGTCGCCTCGGTCTCGTGCATTTACGGTATCGGCTCGGTCGAAACCTATTCGGCGATGACGTTCACGCTCAAGCGCGGCGAGCGCATCGACCAGCGCCGGCTGATCGCCGATTTGGTGGCGCTGCAATACAAGCGCACCGCCGGCGATTTCTCCCGCGGCACCTTTCGCGTACGCGGTGACACGGTCGATATTTTTCCCGCGCACTACGAGGACCGCGCCTGGCGCGTGAATCTGTTCGGCGACGAAGTGGAATCGATCGAGGAGTTCGATCCGCTCACCGGAAGAAAGACCGACGAGCTGAGCTTTGTGAAGGTCTATGCCAACTCGCACTATGTGACGCCGCGCCCGACCTTGCTGCAGGCGATTGCCGGCATCAAGCTGGAGCTGCGCCAGCGGCTGGAAGAACTCAACCGCATGGGTCGCTATCTCGAGGCGCAGCGGCTCGAGCAGCGCACGTTGTTCGATCTGGAAATGATGGAGGCGACCGGCAGTTGCGCCGGCATCGAGAATTACTCGCGTTATCTCACCGGCCGCCGGCCGGGCGAGCCGCCGCCCACGTTGTTTGAATACGTACCCGACAACGCGCTGGTGTTCGTCGACGAGAGCCACGTCACCATCCCGCAGCTCGGCGGCATGTACCGCGGCGACTTCCGCCGCAAGGCGACCTTGGCCGAATACGGCTTTCGCCTGCCTTCATGCATGGACAACCGGCCGCTGCGCTTCGAGGAGTGGGACGCGATGCGGCCGCAGAGTGTGGCGGTGTCGGCAACACCGGGACCGTGGGAGTTGGAGCAGTCGGGCGGCGTGTTTGTCGAACAGGTGATCCGCCCGACCGGACTGACCGATCCGGCGGTGCTGGTGCGCCCCGCGCGCACGCAGGTGGATGATCTTGTGGGAGAGGTGCGCCAAGTCGCCGCGGCGGGCTTCCGCACCCTCGTGACCGTGCTCACCAAGCGCATGGCCGAGGACCTCACCGAATATCTGCACGAGCAGGGCATCCGCGTGCGCTACATGCATTCGGACATCGACACGTTGGAGCGGATCGAGATCATCCGCGACCTGCGGCTTGGCGCCTTCGACGTGCTGGTCGGCATCAACCTGCTGCGCGAGGGCCTCGATATTCCCGAATGCGCGCTGGTGGCGATCCTCGACGCCGACAAGGAAGGCTTCCTGCGCTCGGAGACGTCACTCATCCAGACCATCGGCCGCGCCGCGCGCAACGTCGAGGGCCGCGTGATCCTCTACGCCGACCATGTCACCGGCTCGATGCAGCGCGCGATCGAAGAAACCGACCGCCGGCGCGAGAAGCAGGTCGCCTACAACGCCGAGCACGGCATCACGCCGGAGAGCGTGAAGAAGTCGATCGCCGACATTCTCCAGTCGGTCTACGAGCGCGACCACGTGCTGGTCGATGTGGGCGACGCCGGCCTCGTGGGTGGCGAGGCGATCGCCATCGGCCACAACCTCGAAGCCGTGATCCAGGGCCTGGAAAAACAAATGCGCGAGGCGGCCGCCGACCTCGATTTCGAAGAAGCCGCGCGGCTGCGCGACGAGATCAAGCGCTTGCGCGCGAGCGAACTCGCCGTGTGGGAGGACCCGACCGGCCGCGCCCCCTCGCCCGCGAATTTTGCCGCCCGGTCGCTACGCGGCCGCGGCGAACGGCCGGCGCCGCGCAAGCCTACTTTGGACGAAATGGGTCCCGGCGTGCAGAAGGAATCCCTCCCCTACCGCCCCGGCCCGCGCGCACGCTCCACCGCCGGCAAGGGCGGCACGCGCGCGTGGCGCGGAAGGAGCCGGTGAAACTGGATTTACTCGTTTTGATTGAATGAATAAAAATAATCTCTGCCTGCTTGAGCTAGTGCAGAACGAAACCATTTGCTGCATGGCGAAAGCCGGCCGGCGCGTGGCACGACCGAAACCCCTGAGATAACCTACCGAGATGCACGCGCCGCAGCCCGCCACTACCCCAATCATCGACCTGCCTCCCGCCACGGAAACGGGCGCGCTCGGGGTCTGTCAGCTCAAGCGCCTGTGGACGCGTAATGCCGCGGCGCGCGCCGGACACCAGCTCCCGGTCGGCGAGCGAGAGAAGCATCTCGATCATCTGGTGATCGATGCGCTCGGGATCGGGCTCGAGCAGACGATGCAACATCTGTTCGGCGCCGCGCCGACCTACGAGCAATTCGAGCGTTGGATCGTGGAAACAGCCGGGCCGATCGACCCGCTGCAGGCGGCGCGCATCAACGCGGCAGTGACCGGCGCGCCCTACCCCGCCGAAATCACGCAGTGGCTTGCGGCGGTCGACGCGAGTGCGCCGGTGCTGTCGCCGGACGACCTCGCGTTCTGGGACGAGCACGGCTACGTCATCCTGCACGACGCGGTGCCGGCGGACAGCCTCGCAGCCGCCGCGCAGGCGGTGTGGGACCACGTCGGCGCACGGCCGGATGATCCGGAAACGTGGTACCGCCAGCGCAACAACGGCATCATGGTGCAATATTTTCAGCACCCTGCGTTCAACGCGAACCGCCGCTCGCCCCGCATCCACAAGGCCTTCGCGCAATTGTGGGGAACCGCCGACCTGTGGGTCTCGACCGATCGGGTCGGCTTCAATGTCCCCGAGCGTCCGGGCCGGCCTTTTCCCGGGCCCGACCTGCACTGGGACACCAGCCTGGTCCAGCCGATGCCGTTTCACGCGCAAGGCATTCTTTATTTGACGGACACGCCGCCCGAGCAGGGTGCCTTCACCTGCGTGCCGGGATTCCACCGCCGCATTTCAACATGGCTCGCCAATCTCCCAGCCGATTCCGATCCGCGGCAACAGGATCTGCACGCGCTCGGCTCGCAGCCGATCGGCGGCTGTGCCGGCGATCTCATCATCTGGAACGACGCCCTGCCCCACGGCAGCCGCCCGAACCGCGGCCGCGCTCCGCGTGTGGTTCAATACATCCGCATGTATCCGACGCGCATGGACGTGCAGGAGGTGTGGAAGTAAGGGCGCGCCCGCTCGATTCCTTCGCCCGGTCGGTTCTGCTAAACCTCGGATCACCGGGGAGGAACAGCAAAATGAAAACTTGCGCTCGCTTATGGTTTGCCGCCGCCTTCGTGGCGGCCGTGCCGTTGACGGTCCAGGCGCAGCATTTTCCGCCACCGCTCGACGAACCGGCGCCGGCCGCGCAGGCGGCGCCCGAACAGCCGGCCCAGGCTCCCAAAAAGAAAAAAGCCGAGAAGAGAGCCGCGAAACCGGCCCAGCAGGACCAACCGCCCATCGTCAATCTTCCGGTCGAGCCCGACGGCCAGCCGCCTCCCGCCGACGCGGCCCCGCCCGGCGCGGCGCCGCGCGCGACAGGCCACGCAAGTGCCGCTCCGCCCCATACCGTCGCCTGCAGCGGGGCATTCGCGAAAAACTCGAGCCATATCCGGCTCGCGCAGTTCTTTGGTCCGCAGAACCTCGCCTACACCGAAGTGAATGGCGCGCAGAACTCCAAGCTGCAGGCGTCGGTGCTCTTCCCCAAGGATCCCAAGCGGCACCTCGAGGTGATGTGGACAAACGAGTCGTCGCGCGCCGGCACGTCGGTCATCGCGATCAACGGCCAATCCACCTGGACCGGGCCAAAGGGCCTGCACCTCGGGATGCCGATCGCAACGGTGGAGAAACTCAACGGCAAGCCGTTTCAGCTCGCGGGCTTCGATCAGGACAACGCCGGCGCGGCGCTTGACTGGCAGGGCGGCGCGCTCGAGAAGATCCCGGGCGGTTGCAAGATGAGCGTGCGGCTGGCGCCCGACCCCAAGGCAAGCGAAGACGCGCGCAAGGAGGCGGGCGGCCCGACCCTTATGTCGAGTGACGCGACCGTGCGCGCGGTCAAACCGATCGTCGCGGAAATCCTGATAGGATACTGAGCAAGAAGCGAGCTTATTTCGGGATTTCGCCGACCACCTCGCGGCTCGCCGGTGCGACAAAGATCACGCGGTCCGCGAGGTTGACGTATTTGTAGCCGCGCAGCGCGGGCATGTTGCCGAGATCCGGCGGCAAATCCTGCAGCGCGACCGATGACGGCAGCGTTTGCGCCGGCTTGGCATTTATTTGGGCCACAGGCGCCGAACCAACCGCCGCAACGATCCGCTGCTTCTGATCGTCGGTGAGCGGAAGCGGCCGCGCCATGATCGGCGTGCGATCCGATTGAGCATTGGCCGGGGACATCGTCGACGGCATGGTCTGCGGTCCCGCCCCGGGCGGACCGGAATTGTTGTTTGCTGAATTGCCGGTGTTCTGTGCCGTAGCGGCGAGCGCGAAGCCGCAGGTCATGAGAGCGGCGATCGCCATTCCGAGCGCGCGTTGCATGGACGCCTCCTCAAGCTATGCCCCAGGAAATAACGCCCAGGCAGGCGATCCGTTCACGCGCGCCGCAGCCGCCCGCGGCGAAAATCGCGCAGCACCTCGCGCGCCGCGTTATGGCCGGGCGCCCCGGTGACACCGCCGCCCGGGTGTGTGCCGGCGCCGCACATATAAAGTCCCGGGATCGGGCCGCGGTAATCGGCCTGTCCGAGCAGCGGGCGCGCCGAGAACAGCTGCCCGAGGTCGAGCGAACCGTGGAAAATGTCGCCGCCAACGAGCCCGAACGTGCGTTCGAGATCAAGCGGGGTGAAAATCTGCCGGCCGAGCACCGCGCGCGAGAAATTGGGTGCGTAGCGGTCCACGGTGGCGATCATCAAGTCGGCGACTTCCTCGCGATGCGCGTCCCACGAGGAGCCGTCCGGCAGTTGCGGCGCCACGTGCTGACAGAACAGGCTTGCGACATGACAGCCGGGCGGCGCCAGCGTCTGGTCCATCGCCGAGCCGATCACCAGTTCGACGATCGGCCGGCGCGACCAGCCGAAGGCGCGCGCATCCGCATAGGCCTCTTCCATGTACGCAAGGCTCGGCGCCAGGATGATGCCCGCCGCATGATGCTCGGCGAGGTCGCGGCCGGGCAGCGCGGAAAAATCCGGCAGCTCGGCAAGCGCCACGTTCATGCGGAAGGTGCCGGAGCCGCAGCGGTATTTCTCCATGCGGGCGCGAAATCCGGCCGGCAGCGCGGCGGCATCGATCAGGTCGAGATAGAGCAGCTTCGGATTGACGTTGGCGACCACGGCCGATGCGCGCACGACCTCGCCGCCTTCGAGGCGTGCGCCGATCGCGCGGCCGTTCTCGATCACGACCTCCCGCACCGGCGCCGCTACACGGATGTCCGCGCCGCGCGCGGCCGCCGATTTCGCCATCGCCTGGGTGATCGCGCCCATGCCGCCGATCGCGTGGCCCCACACACCGCGGCGACCGTTCACCTCGCCAAAGCAATGATGCAGCAGCACATAGGCCGAGCCGGGCGTGTAGGGGCTCGCATAGTTGCCGACGATGCCGTCGAAGCCGTAGGCAGCCTTGATCGGCGCGCTCTCGAACCAGCCGTCGAGATAGCCGCCGGCGGAATTGGTGAAGAGGTCGATGAGGTCGCGCTGCCCATCGAGACCGAGCCGCCGCAACCGCCGCGCTACCCGGCCGGTCGTGATCAGTTGCGAAAGGGCGGCGAGCGGGTGCCCTTCGATCACGTTGGGCGGCGTCTCCAGCACCAGCGCGCGCAGCACGTCGGCAACCGCATCGAGCCGAGCGTGATAATCGTCGAGGCGCGCGGCGTCGCGCGGGGAGAATTTCGCCACCTCTTCTTTGGTGCGTCCGCCGCCGACCTTGAGATAGCGGCCGTCATCGAGCGGTAGGAAATTGGCAATCGGCCGTTCGACCATGCGCAACCCGTGCGCGGCGAGGTCGAGATCGCGAATGATTTTCGGATTGAGCAGCGAGACCGTGTAAGCCGCGACCGAATTGCGGAAACCGGGGACGAACTCCTCGGTGACGGCGGCGCCGCCGACGACCGAGCGGCGCTCGAGCACGACGACCTTGCGCCCGGCCGCGCCCAGATAGGCGGCGCACACGAGGCCGTTATGGCCGCCGCCGATGATCGCAACGTCGTACACGCACGCCTCGCATCGCTTCGAGGCGAGCTATAGCAAGCGTGCCGCTACGCGACGAGGTGGCCTCCTTTCACCACCGCACGGCGCCGCTCAGGCGCATGACGTAGCTGATCACCTCGGCTACTGCCTTGTAGTGCTCGGGCGGGATTTCCTGGTCGAGTTCGACGGTCGCGTGGAGCGCGCGCGCGAGCGGCGGGTTTTCCACGATCGGCACGCGCGCCTCCTCCGCCACGGCGCGGATACGCAGCGCGATGGCATCTGCGCCTTTGGCGAGGCACACCGGCGCGTTCATGCCGCGCTCATATTGCAAGGCGACGGCGAAGTGAGTCGGGTTGGTGATGACGACCGAGGCCTTCGGGACCTGCGCCATCATGCGCTTGCGCGCGCGGGTCTGGCGGAGCTGGCGAATCTTGGCCTTGATGGTCGGATCGCCCTCGGTCTGTTTGAACTCCTCCTTGAGTTCGCGCAGCGACATTTTCTGCCGCTCGTACCATTGCCGGTATTGCCACAGGTAATCGAGCGCGGCGATCACGGTGAGCACCGCGACCACGACGCCGAGGGTGCTCAAGGAGAGCGCGCGCGTCAGGCCGATCGTGCCGGCCGGGTCGGTGTCGACGAGCGCGTCGAGCCGCCCCCGCTCGGGCCACAGCAGGGCCGCCATGATGCCGCCGACCAAGGCGAGCTTGGCGAGGCCCTTGGCGAAATTGACCAGCGCTTGGCGCGAGAACAGACGCTTGAGTCCGGAGGCGGGCGAAATCTTCGATAAGGCGGGCCGCAGCGGCTCGGTCGACCACAGAAAGCGGTGCTGGATCATGTTGCCGGCGACCGCCGCCGCCATCAGCACCAGGAACGGGATCGCCGCGGCCGCGATGATCTCGCTGCCCAGCCGCGTGACGAGGTGCATGAGCGCGCCGCCGTCGAACGCCACCGCGTGGGCGTTGGCGATGAGGCCTCGCAACGCGGTCTCGAGCCCGCCTCCCATCGAGCTGGAAAAGATCATCAGGTTGAGCGTCGCCGCGCCGATGATGAACCAGGTGTTGACCTCCTGGCTCTTGACCACGTCGCCGCGGCGGATCGCCTCGTCGAGGCGTTTCTGGGTCGGCTCTTCCGAGCGTTCCGATTGCTCGCGTTCTTCGGCCATGCCGATGGCGCCGCGCGGTCAGGAATAAGGCGCGAGCTGGCGCAGCACGCCTTCCAAATAATCGTGGAACACCGAGAGCATGGCGCCGATCACCAGCAGCAGGATGAGAAAGCCGATCAGGATCGACGCGGGCATGCCGACGAAGAACACCTGCATCTGCGGCATCAGCCGCGAGAGCACGCCCAGACCGAGGTTGAACAGCAGCCCGAATACCAGAAACGGCGCGGAAAGCTGAACGCCGATGCGGAACGCGCCGGCGGCGGTGCCGGTGACGAGGGCGGCCATGTCGCCGGCGAGGGGAACTTCGCCTGGCCGGAACAGGGCGTAGCTGTCGTTGAGCGCGGCGATGACGAGGTAGTGCAGGTTGGTGGCGAACAGCACCGTGATGCCCGCCATGGTCAGGAAGTTGCCGACGATCACGCCCTGCTGGCCTTGCGTCGGGTCGACCGCCGTGACGAAACCGAGCCCGAGTTGCTGGGCGACGATGCTGCCGGCGACCTGCAGGGCGGAAAGCGTGAGTTGCGCGGTAAGCCCGAGCATGGCGCCGATGAGCAGTTCCTGACCGAAGGCGAGAAGCACCGGGCCGAGCGCGCGCAGGTCGACGTGATATTCCGGACGATGCAGCGGCAGCAGCACCGCGGTGAGCACCAGTGCCGCGACCAGGCGCACGCGGCTCGGCAGGCCGGTCTCGCCCAGCCCGGGCAACAGCATCATCATGGTACCGATGCGCGCGAACATCAGCATGAAAGCGGCGGCGAGCGCGGGAAGGAATGTGATGTCGATGCGCATCCAGTGTCCCGATTCCGAAGTTCGCCCCACCTTGCGGCACCCTTCGAAGCGAACTTCGGAATCGAAGGACACTGGCAACTTTATAATTCTAGTGCCGCTTTTGACCCGAAGTTCGCAACGCGATTTGCGGCAATGTTGGGCGAACTTCGGGTTTTGCGGCACTAGATCACCCGCCGATGATGCGCGCTGCGATCCGCCCCATGTAGCCTGCCAGCAAATCGCCCATGAACGGCAGCACGATCAGCAAAGTGATGAAGATCGCGAGGATCTTCGGCACGAATACCAGGGTCATTTCCTGGATCTGGGTGAGCGCCTGGAACAAAGAGATGGCCACGCCGACCGCGAGGCCGACGAGCATCAGCGGCGCCGCGACGAACATCAGGGTCACGATCGCATCGCGCGAGACGTCGAGGACTTCCGGCCCAGTCATTGTCAGGGATCAGCTATCCGGGATTAGGGATCAGGGGCGGGATTTTAGGTTCATTTCTGATCCCTGATTTCTGATCCCTGACTCCTGTTAGATCGGCATCTGCAGGATTGTCTGATAAGCCTGGATCATGCGGTCGCGCACGGACACGAGTGTCGTGATCGCGGTCTCGCTCTCGGCGACCGCGGTGACGAGATCGACCATGCTGGCTTTGCCCGACGCCGCCGCCTGTGCCTGCGCGTCCGATTTGCGGCCGGCATCGACCACGCTCGTGAGCGCCTCCTTGACGAGCGCCTCGAAACTCGGACCCGCCGACGCGTCGCCCAGCGCCTTCGACAGTCCGGCGCCCGGATCGGTGAGGCGGGCGAGTTGCGCGTAGGCGTTGGCGGCGGCAACGGGGGTGGGCATGGATCGGGCCTTTCGGAGTTTTTATGCGGTGAGGATCGAGAGGGTGCGTTGGATCATGCGGCGCGTCGCGGTGATGACGTTGAGGTTCGCCTCGTAGGAGCGCTGGGCGTCGCGCATGTCGGTCATCTCGACGAGCGGATTCACGTTCGGATAGCGCACGTATCCATTCGCGTCGGCGGCCGGGTTCCCGGGCTCGAGCTTCTGGGGAAAGCTCGATTGGTCGATGCGCACGCGGCCGAGCGAGACCATGTTGGCGTCGAGCGCGCGATCCATTTCCGAATGGAAGGTCGGAATTTTGCGCCGATACGGAGCGCCGCCCGGCGCCGTGGCGGTGGAGTCCGCATTGGCGATATTTTCGGAGATGATGCGCATGCGGCCCGCCTGCGCGCGCAACCCCGATGCGGCGATCGCGAGCGATTTGAGGAAGTCCATCCCTGCCCTCCTTATTTGCCGAGCGCAGTCTTTATGAGGCCGAGGCCGCGGCTGTAGAGCGTCGTGACCATCTGGTAGTCCATCTGGTTGGCCGCGACCTTCATCATCTCGTCTTCGAGGTTCACGGCGTTGCCGGTGGGGCGCACCTCGTAGCGGCCGTGGGTATCGGCGGCGAATTGGGACCCCGCGCCGGCACCGCTGGCGCTCAGGTGCATCGGGTCCGTGCGCGCGAGCGCCACCGCGCCGGAAGCCATCGCCGGGCGACGGAAATCGGGGGGCACAAGGTCGCTCGGCCTGAACTTCGGCGTATCCGCGTTGGCGACGTTATTGGCGAGAACGCGCTGGCGTTCCTGATGCCAAGCCATCCGGGTGCGCAGCATCGCCAGGATCGGAATGTCGGAAACCGGCATGGCCCCCCGCCCGCGGCTAGGTTCTCGCTAGGCAGACTTTGCCGGGGGTATGGTTAATGGGGCGTTAAAGGCCCTTCCGGCCGCCTTTCCGTCGGTAAGGGGCGGTTAACCATACAAATGGCGGCACCACGGCAATTTTGGCCGAAATCCTCCTTTTGCGTTAACGATTTGTTATAGTTACGGCCGGCACAATTTGCCGCCGGCGTTTACCGGGCATGTTCCGGCGTCGGCTGGCCATCGGGAGGCGGGGCCAAGAGGCGCACATGGAAAACCTGTTCGGCGAGCTACCACTCGTCAAATTGCTTCTCGCGTTCGCGATCGTCTTTATCCTGATCGTCGCGACCTTCTGGCTGTTGCGCCGCTTCGGCGGCACGCGCATCGGCGGCGCTTCGCGCGGCCGCCAGCCGCGGCTCGCGGTCATCGACGCCGCGGCTGTCGACGGACGGCGCCGTTTGGTGCTGATCCGCCGCGATAACGTCGAGCACCTGGTGATGATCGGCGGGCCGAGCGACGTGGTGATCGAGCAGAACATCGTACGTGCGGTGCCGGTGGCGCCGGCGCGCGACGCGGCCGCCCGGCCCCCGGGCGCGCCCGAACCGCGGGTCGAAGCACCGGCGTCAGAGCCACCCCCGCGACCGCTGCGGGTCCCGACCGGCGACGACGGCTGGCCGGGCGAACCGCCGCTACGTCCGCAACGGCCCGAGGCGACCTGGGCCGGCCCGGCCGAACCGCCGCTGCGGCCCCACCGGCCCGCGCCACCGCCGGCCGAGGACGCGCGGACACCGATTCCCGAACCGCGCGCACCGCGCATCGAACCGAGCCTGCGCGGGGCGCCGACGCCGCGGGTGGACACCCCGCGCGCCGAACCGCCGGCGCGGGGCGAGCGGCGCGAGCCGAGCTTGCGGCCGCCCGTGCCAGAAGTGCCGCCAGCCTCCCCGGGGCCGACCGCGACCGGCGATAAGCCGAGCAACGAGCCGACGACGGTGGCGCGCACCCCGCCGCTCGCACCCGATGCCAATTTGGCCGACATGGCGCAGCGGCTCGAGGCCGCGCTGCGTCGGCCGATCCGGCCAAGCGGCGAACGCCCAGCCGAAACGGGGGCCAAGCCCACCCCGAACGTCGAACCTTCGCCGCGCCCTGCCGCGCCCGCGACACCGGCCGCATCCGGCAATGAGTCGCCGGGCGGAAGGAATGACTCGTCGGGCGGGAAGGAAGGCGTCAACCCATCGAACCCGCCGCGCACGCCCGCGGCCGAGAGCAAATCGGCTTCGCCCAAGTCGGTGCTCGATAGCCTGGAGGAAGAGATGGCAAGCCTGTTGGGCCGACCGGCCGGCAAGGAGTGATGGCCAGGCTGGGGATTGTCGGGTTGCGTTTTGCGGCGGCGGCGTTCTTGCTCGCCGCCGCAACGATTCCGGCCGCCGCGCAGGACATCAGCGTCAGCTTCGGCCAAGGCACGGGGCTGACCGAGCGCGTGCTTCAGCTGGTCGCTTTGGTGACCGTGCTGTCGCTGGCGCCGTCGATCCTGGTGATGGTCACCGCGTTCACGCGGATTGTCGTCGTGCTTTCGCTGCTGCGCACCGCGCTCGGCACCGCTACTGCACCGCCCAACTCGGTGATCATCTCGCTCGCGCTCTTCCTCACCGCCTTCGTGATGGGCCCCGTATTCCAGGGCGCCTATGACCACGGCATTCGCCCGCTGATGGCGGGCGAAATCGAGACCCAGCAGGCGTTCGACCGCTCATCGGAGCCGTTCCGCGAGTTCATGAGCAAAAACGTGCGCGAGCAGGACTTGAAACTGTTTCTCGATCTGTCGCATCAGAAAGCGCCCGAACGCGCCGACGACATGTCGCTGCGCATCCTCGTTCCTGCCTTCATGATTTCCGAACTCAAGCGCGCCTTCGAAATCGGGTTTCTTTTATTCCTGCCGTTCCTGATCATCGACCTCGTCGTCGCCTCCGTGCTCATGTCGATGGGCATGATGATGCTGCCGCCGGTCGTGGTCTCGCTTCCGTTCAAATTGATCTTCTTCGTGCTGGTGGACGGCTGGCACCTTGTGGCCGGCAGCCTGGTGCAGAGCTACGGCGGCGGGTAGCCGGACTCTCTAATTAGATCGCCAGACTCTGATTACGACGGGTGCCGCTTTCGCGCCCTACGATGAGACTTACGCCGTTTTCGTCTCTTGATCATACTGGCAGGGCGACGACGCCTTGTGTGTCGGCGCACCTCGGGCATCTCCCACCGCGGCTCTTCTGCCAAGAGCAATTCCTTGAGCGTCGACATCCCACAGCTATAGGTCACAAGGACAAGGGTGGTAAGGCGTCCGTGGTGAAAAGGCACTAATTACGACGGTCGCTCGCCGGCGGCCGGCGGGGCTGCCGAGGCGGGGCTCGCTGGCGGATAGTGGGTGCGAAGATCGCGCAGGAAGCTGTCGAGGGTGTCGGCAGCGGAAATCTTTTTCGCAATCTCGGCAAATTCCGCGCTGTCCACGGCCTTGCGATCCACCGCCACCGTGAAGGCATTTTTGTCGGGTCCCTCCCCCATCTTGGCGGCATATTTCTGCTTGAACCGGTCGATCCCGATGGCGTCATCGGCGAGTGAATAGGCGAGCGCCGCGCGCAAAATATCGGCGCGTTCGGATTCGCTCAGCGGCGCGAACTCGCGCCAGCGCTCGCCGTAAAGCTTCTCGATCTGCTCGCCCGTTTCGCGCCATCGCCGCGCCGCCCACAGCACGTCGGCGCGCAAGCGATCGACCTCGCGCCCCTGCAGATTGGCGACGACCTCGAGCGCGAGATCGTGCCGTCCGGTATCGGACAAGGCGCGCGCTTCGAGCAGCAGGCGCTGGTTGCGCAATTCGTTGGGCAGGTCGGAGATGCGGGTCGTCTGCAGGGTCTGGAGCGCGTGATCGGGCTTACGGCTGAGCAGATAAATCATCGCGAGCCGGGTCGCGATCTGCGCGCGCGCGGCGCCTTGCAGGCGGTTGTCCACCTGGTGCTGCAGCAGCGCCGCCGCCTGGTCGAGCAGATCGACCGAGACCAATCGCTCGGCGAGCCGGCGGATCATTTCATCGCCGCGGCGGCCGACCGGCGTCAGGTCGCGGAAGTCGTAAAACAGGCTCAGCGCCTCGACCGGCGGCAGCGCATCCGCCTTGCCGCCGAGAAACAGCGCATCGAACAACGCCGCCGCCTCGTCCTGCGCGCGCCGCACGATCTCGGTGTCGGCGTGTCCGGTCGCGGCGGTTCGCATGGCCGCAAGAGCGTCCCGGTAGCGGCCCTCATCGGCGTAGAGCCGCCCGAGCAGCTGCTGCGCCTCGAGTTCGGTCGCGTCGCCGCGCCACGCGGTGGTGAGGCTCTCCAACTCGTTGATGGCATCGCCGCGCTTGATCCGGCCGAGCGTGTTCTTGAGCACGAGCGCGCGCAGGCGCCCCTGCGCCGCGGCAGGACGGTCCGGGCTCGCGGCAGCCGCTTCGTAGGTGACGAGTGCATCCCCCATGCGTCCGAGCCCTTCGGCCAGGCGGCCCTTGAGCACCAGCACGGATGCATCGGCCGGCGCACCGATCGTCTCCAGCGTTCCAACAAGATTGGCCGCCTCCGCGAAATCGCGCGTTTCGATCGCGGCTTGCAGCGCCGCGCGGATCATCACGCGCTGCAGCTCGACCGGCAGAGTCGCGATTGCCGCATCAACGTCGTTGAAACCCCGGCGCGCTTCCGGCCATTTGCCGAGGTCGGCATAGGCGAGCGACCGCCACAGCGGCGCATCGAAATAATCGCCGACCGCGGGGTTGGCCAAATCCTTGAGCGCATCGGCGGGGCGGCCCATCAGCACGGCGGCTATCGCGTGCAGCACGAGCGCGGGGGCCGCTTCCGTCTTGGGCAGATCCTTGGCGAGCACGACGTCGAGTACGCCTTTCGCTTCGGAATAAAGTTCGCGTGCGAGATAGAAGCGCGCGAGTTCGAGCCGCCGCGGGGTTCGCTCGGCCTCCGGCGCATCCGCAGCGACGCGCACCAACTCCATTTGCCGCCGCTGGAAAGCCGCCTCGCGATCGAATCCCCATAGTTGCGCGTCGAGCGTGAAGGATGCGGCACCGGCACGGCCAGCGCCGTCGCTGGCGGCGTCCAACACTGCGCCCACCCCCAAGCCGGAGAGGCTAAGGCCACCCGGCCGCGCAATGACGATTTTGTCCTCGGCCAGCTCGAGCGCGAGGTCATCGGCGATCGGCTGGATCGCCACGCCGTGCGTCGATGCCAGGGCGTGAAACTCGACGAAGCTCTGCGGGCGCAGAAAGCCGCGCGGAGGCCCGAGCGCCGTGACGACCAGCAAGGTGTCGCCCACTTCGGGGTCGGCGAGGCGATGCAACTGCTGCGGCGCGTCGAACGGTATCACCGCGCTCGCGCGTTGCGGCGCCGGAGCCGTGCGGGCGATGGCAAGCGGCTGCGTCGGTTCGAGCACCAGATCGCCGATCGAAACGACCCAGGTCGGACCGTCCGCCTCGAGGCTGGTCAGCCGCGGCCGGTCGACCTTGATGCGCACGACCTGGCCGCCGGCGGTGCGCGTGATGATGGCGCTGCGCACGGCGCCGATCGGTTGCGTGACCAGCTTCGAGATGTCGATCGGCGGCGCCGCGTCGAATACCAGCCACACCGCGTCGGCGCGGCGAAACACAGCGGCCGGCGTGGCGTTTGCGAACGGGAAGACCAGGCGTAGCCCCTCGCCGACCCGCACCACCTCAACCAGGACCGGCGCCTTCGGATCAGGCGGCGTGCTTGTCTTCGGTGCGGCGGGCGGGGTCGCGTCCGCAAGGACCGGACCATCCATGCCTTTTGAAGCAACCGCGCCCGCCGTGGGCGCGGCGGGCTGTGGGGGTCGTTCCGCAGCTTTGGGCGCGGGTGCCACGTTCGGCGCCGGCGCCTTTTCGGCAATGACCTGGGGCGGCGCGGTTGCCGGGCTGCGAGTCGGCGCACTGGGGGGAGCCGGGTTGGCAAGCGTGGCGATTTCTGCCGGAACATCTTTCGGCTCGCCACTGAGCACGTCGACGATGAAATTATTGTCCTCGCGGAAAGTGCGCACGTCGGGACCGTTGGTGAAATCAAACTCGACCCCGCTCTTTCCCTCGCCGAGTCTGGCTGCGATCCGCGCGACGCCCGGCGGCGGAGCCGCTTGTGCATCGGCAAGGTCGAAACGCAGCGGCGCGTCGAACAGCACCGTGAGCTTGTCCTTGGCGCGATCCGTTGTCACCGCAGTGGGTCGGGGCAGCCCGAACACGTAACGGGTGAAGCTCGGCTGGGTGCCGACCCGTACGCGGATGAGCGGCGGCGGTGGTCCCGGCGGCTGGCGCTGCCGCTCTCCCCGTTCAGCGGCACGGGCGCGGCGGGCGAGTTCGTCGACCACCTCCTGCGGCAACCCGGGCGGGAGTCCCACCCAACCTTCCGGCAATAGGTCCACGAAAAGCCGGTCCCCGGCCATCATCGAATTGGCCGTGACCTTGCGGCTGAGCGCGAGACGCACCGCCATGCCATCGGGATCACGTCGCGCCGCATTGACATAGTCGGGCGCCCCTACGGCGATGCGATCGACCGAGACATCGACCGGTTTTTTGAACGCGATGACCAGGATGCCGTTGCTCAGGTTGATTTCGGCGTCGCTGTCTTCCGTGAAATGGAAGACGAAGCGGGCAAAGCCCGCGCCGGTGCTCACACTCAGCTCGGCCTTGATCGGCTCGGCCCGCGCGGCGGAAGCACAGATGAGGGAAAGGGCCAGCAGCAGCAGCGTTTCGAGTGCGAGGAACACCGCGACAATACGCAAGCCGAGCCGCAGCGGGACCTGAGCCTCGCCGTGCGCACGGATTGTCCGCAGGTTGAGAGACTTCCCCGCCATGCTCCATGCCCTCGCCGACCGCGTGGGCGACGCGTCCTGCCGAAGTGAGAAGCCTAAGCGGGCGCGTTTAAGGCGGTCTTAATCATCCGTTTGGCCGGCCTTCGATTTTCGGCAAATCGGGGGTAGCCGCCGGCTTCTCGACCGCGCCCGCACGGGTGGCAATTTCGCCGGTCAGCCGCTCGGCAACCTCAGGTGACATCTGGGCGAGAATGTCGGACATGCGGCGCGGGTTGATCTGCGATGCCAGCTCGAGAAGGATTCGCATGTCGAGCCGGTCGAATATCTTGGCGGCGTCCTTGGCCTTCATATTTTCATACATGCTGACCAGACTTTTGAAGCGCGCAGCTTCAGCCTCGTCCTTCTTGTGGACGGTCGCGTTGATCCGCGCCTCGGTCTCTTTGATCTCGGCAAGTCGCGCCTCGACCCGTTTCTCCGTTGCGGTCAGGAGGTTTTCCCGCACGTCGAGTTCGCGCGCGCGCGCCTCGAGTTCCTGGCGGCGTTGATTGAGGCTTTCGAGCACCGCACGCTCGCCCGCGCTAGGCGGCGGATGATCGGGGTCGAGCGCCCCGGGCGGGCCAGCAGTCTTGGCTTCGCCCGCGGGCTTGGGTTCGCCTGGCTTTGTTTTAGCTTCGCCGGGAGCGGGAGGAGCGGCACTCGCCGCAGGCTTTGGCTCGGCCTTGGCGCCAGGAGCCGGTGCCGCGCCGCTCTTTTCGCCCGGGGCGGCAACCGCGCCGGTGTATTCGGGATAGTCGAATACTTCCTGCATCCAGGACTTTCGCGGGGCCGTCGCCGACCCTTCCGCGGCGCTGCCCTCGCGGTCCCCCTTGCCGCGCGACGGCAAGGATTCAGTCGAGGGATGTTGCGAAGCTTGGGCATAGGCAGGCTGCGTGCTGCCGAGCGAAAGCTTTCCCGCAGTAATGAGCCCGAACGCCTTGATCACAAAAAGACTTGTGGCCGCGGCGACGACTAGCGGCACGAGACGCAGGCTGCGCCGCTGCTCGCTCATGCCGCAACGCCGGGCGGGCGCACCCGTGCGCGCGCCGCGAACGCCTGGGCGGCTTCCGCGAGCGCTTGAACGTCCGGCCCCAACGGGGCGCCCGCCGGGCGCGCGGCGAGCGCGATGCGCGTCAGGCGCTCAAGTACCGTCTTCCCCTCGTCGAGTTGGCATCCGATTTCGTCGGAGAGGTGTTCGGCGCGGCGCAGCCGTTCGCCCAGGCTGAGGTCGCAGTCGCGCACCGTCAACTTGAGGCCGGCGATCGCCCGCTCGGCGATTTCAGTCGCAGTGATCAGTTCGGAGATCGTCGCCTTGAGCGCCTGCTCGTCGGATTTGAGCATCTTCAGCCGGCTGTTGAGCACCATGCAGTAACCGATCGTGAGCACAAGCAGGATCGCGACCAGGCCCTCGATCACCAGTCCGATGCCGTTGTTCACGGTGCCTCCACCCGATTCGAGGACGCATCCGCCATCTCGAACATGGCGAACGTGGTTTTCGGCTTGCGCAACGGTCGCGTCACCCGCACCGCCACGCGATCGCCGACGCGTCCCATACGGCCTTCGGTGAGCGCGACGTCGCCGCAGCGCACAGTCACGCAGGCGTCGGATTTAAGGTCGAGCATCAGCGTGTCGCCCACGTTGAGCGCCATCAGTCGGCGCAGCGGCAGCGCCGCTTCGTAGAGGACCGCCTCGATCCCGATCTCCGCCTGTCCGATTTCGGTGGCGAGATGCGCTTCCCAGATCGGGTCGCGGCCGAACTTCTCGCCCATGAACATCTGCAGCAGCACTTCACGGATCGGCTCGATCGTCGCGTAGGGCAGCAGCAGCTCGATGGTGCCGCCGCGGTCCTCCATGTCGATGCGCAGACGCACCAGGATCGCGGCGTTGGCCGGGCGGGTGATGGCGGCAAAGCGCGGATTGCTTTCGAGGCGATCGATGGTGAAGCGGACCGGCGAGAGCGGCCGGAACGCCTGTTCGGCATCGGCAAGCACGACCTCGATCATGCGTTTGACGAGGCCGATTTCGATCGTCGTATAGGGCCGGCCTTCGATGCGGATGGCGGTCTGCCCGCGCCGGCCGCCGAGCAGCACGTCGATGATCGAATAAATCAGTCCGGAATCGACCGTGAACAGCCCGAAATTGTCCCATTCTTCCGCGCGGAATACGGCGAGGATCGCCGGCAATGGAATCGAATTGAGATAGTCGCCGAAGCGCACCGACGTGATGCGGTCGAGCGAGACCTCGACGTTGTCGGAGGTGAAGTTGCGCAGCGAGGTCGTCATCAACCGGACCAGCCGGTCGAAGACGATTTCGAGCATCGGCAGCCGCTCGTAGGAGACCATCGCCGAGTCGATGATCGCCCGAATGCCGGAATTCTCATTGAGCGATATGTCGGCGATATTGAAGCCGAGGAGGCTGTCGATTTCCTCCTGATTGAGAATGCGCTCGGCGCCGCCTTTGGCAGCCTGCACGAACTGGCTGCCGTCGTCGATCATGGCCGCCCATTGCGCGGCCATCTCGTCGCTCGGAGCTCCTTCCGCGCGCTGACCGGGACTGGCGTCGGTGACGCCTTCGGCTTCGAGCGCCAATCCCCAATCGGCGGCGAGCGCGTCCTGATCGATTTCGGGAGCGGCCGTCATTGAACGACGACTTCCTTGAACAGCACCGCATTGATGCGGTGGGGCGCAATCATCGCGTTGATGCGCCGGGTCAGTTCGTCGCGCATTCGGTAAAGGCCGCCGGAGCCGTCGAGATCGGCCGGGCGTAGCTCGCGCAGGTAGGTCTGGAACGCGTCCATCACCCGCGGCATCACCGGCTGGATCTGGGCCCCCATCGTCTGGTCGGGCAATTCGAGCACGATCTTGAGCTTGAGATATTGCGCGCGCTCGCCGGTGGCGCCGGACAAATTGACCATCACGTCCGGCACATCAAAGAATGCAACCGGCTTTACCACCGGCGCCGCCGGTTTTTCCTCCACCTTGCCGTGGAAGATGGCGTAAGCGCCGAAGCCCCCGCCTGCGAGCACGACAAGTCCGGCGCCCGCGATCGCGATCAGTTTAAGCGGCAGCTTGCGCTTGGGCTGAGCGCCCTCGCCTTCCGGCTCTTCCGTCTCGTCCTTCGCCTCAGCCTCGGCGTTCTTCACCTTCGCAGCCATGCGTCTGCCCCCGCATCCCTAGAGCGCGATGACTTTTCTGCGAAACGTCATCCCGCTCTATCGTTCTGCTGGAGCATGATCTTTTCCGAAAACCGGTACCCACTTTTCGGGATCATGCTCTGGCGGCGGCGAGGCTATGGCCCGAATGGTTAATGATTACTTTCGGACGCCACCCAGGTCGGAAAATTTTGCCGGGTGAGGCCGGCAAGCGACGTTTCTTGCCGCCCCTCAGTCGCGTGCCATTGGGATTAACGAATTGATATCCCTAACAATTCGATTCTGGCATGGCATCTGCAACAGCACCCACGATCGAACCCGCTTGGGAGAGCGGATCGAACAACGATGCGGGCCCGCCTGGGAGGGCTCAGGTCCGCGTCCTCATGGGGAGCTTACCGATGGAGAACGCACTTCTCGTCGGCCTGTCGCGGCAGATGGCCTTGCAGCGCGAGATGGAGGTGGTCGCCAACAACATCGCGAACATCGACACCAACGGCTTCAAGGCGGATTTTTCGCTGTTCGAGGAATATCTCATGCCGGGCGCCCGCGACGGCAACTTTCGGGTGGCTGACAGTCCAGTCAGCTTCGTGCGCGATCGCGGCACGTTGATCGATCTGAACCAAGGGCCGTTCCAGCACACCGGCAATCCGCTCGACGTCGCCATTAACGGCGACGGTTTTCTCGTCATCAACACGCCGCAGGGCGAGCGATACACCCGTAACGGCGCGCTCGCGATAAATCCGCAAGGCGAACTCGTGACTTCCGAGGGGTATCAGGTCCTCGGCGACGGCGGACCAATCGCATTTCAGAACCAGGACACCGGCGTCACGATCAATCCGGAAGGGACGGTTTCAGTCAAAGACCCGTCCAACTCGAGCGTTGCGATCATTCGCGGCCAGCTTCGCGTAGCGAGCTTTGCCCAGCCCGCGCGGTTGCAAAAGGAAGGCGGCAGCACGTTCAGCGCGCCGGCCGACATGCCGGCAACCCCGAGCACCAAATCGAACGTCGTGCAAGGCGCGCTGGAGAAGTCGAACGTGCGCCCCATCATCGAGATGTCCCGCATGATCGAAATCAGCCGCAGCTATGCGGCGATCGCCAATCTGCTCCAGAGCGAGGGCGACCTGCACAAGACCTCTCTCCAGCAACTTTCCGACGTCCCGACGTCGTGAGCCATTCGAGGATCAAGCCATGCTCGCTCTCTACACCGCCGCCTCCGGAATGGCCGCTCAGGAGCTCGCCGTCCAGGTGATCTCCAACAACATCGCGAACCTGAGCACGACCGGTTACAAGCGCCAGCGCGCCGAGTTTCAGGATCTGCTGTACGACCACGTGCGCCAGGTCGGCACCCAGTCGTCCAACCAGGGAAATATCCTGCCGGTCGGCATCGAGCTGGGGCTCGGAGTGAAGACCGTCGGCACGCCGCGCCTCATGACGCAGGGCAACCTGTCGTCCACCAGCAACTCACTCGATCTCGCGGTGCAAGGCGACGGCTTCTTCAAAATCCTGATGCCGGACGGCTCGTTCGCTTACACGCGCGACGGCTCGTTCAACCTCGATGCCCAGGGCCGCATCGTCACCGCCAACGGCAACGTGGTGCAGCCCGGGATCACCGTTCCGTCGACCGCCAGTTCCATCACCATCAACCAGCAGGGCCAGGTTTCGGCGACCATCCCGGGCTCGACCACCCCGAGCGTCCTCGGCCAGTTCACGCTGACCCGTTTCATCAACGAAGCGGGGCTGCAGGCGATCGGCGACAACCTGTTGGTGGAAACACCGGCCTCCGGCCCGCCCCAGGACGGCCTCGCCATGCAGAACGGCTATGGCAACATCCAGCAGGGCAACCTCGAGCAATCGAACGTCGACGCGGTGGTCGAGATGACCAACCTGATCACCGCCCAGCGATCCTATGAAATGAACTCAAAGGTCATCACGGCGACCGATCAGATGCTGCAGACCAACAACAACATGCACTCGTGAGGACTAAATCATCATGCGCGTTGCGGTCATCGCCGCGTTGCTTGCGTTCGGTCCGGGCGCGGTCGCCCGGGCCGCCGACCCCGCCGCACCGCCGCTGCCGACCCTCAAGCGCGCGGCGGTCGTCTCGGCGGACATCGTGCGTATCGGTGATCTTATCGATGGCGCGGGTCCCGCGGCGGGTATCGCCATTTTCCGCGCCCCCGACATCGGCGAGACCGGAAGCGTCCCCGCCTATCAGGTGCTCGCCGCCGCCCGCGCCTATGGCCTCGAGCGCGTCGACAGCCAGGGCACCAACGAGGTCGCGGTCACCCGCGCCGGGCGCGTGCTCGTGGCTAAAGATATCGAAGCCGCCATCGCCCGCACTTTGGTGGCACGCGGCGGCGTGGCGGACGCACACGACCTCGCCGTTACGCTCGATCGCGAGCCCTCGCCCCTGCGCCTCGAAACAGCCGGCGATCTGCGCGCCCTTTACACGTATTACAATGCGCGATCGGGACGGTTCGACATCACATTCGAACTTACCGACGAGGCGGCCCATCGCGTGAGCCAGCGCTACAGCGGCTATGCGGTCGAGACCTTGCCGGTCGCCGTCACGCTGCGGCCGCTCGCACGCGGTGAAATCGTCAAGGCCGCCGACGTGACGATCGAGCACCGGTCCAAGGCGGAATTTCGCGAAGGCGCTCCTGCCGCCACCGATGTGGCCGGCTTGGCCGCGCGCCGTCCGGTACGGGCAGGCCAACCGCTGCGCGCCTCCGACCTGATGCGCCCGGAGATCGTCCAGCGCAACGAGACGGTCACGCTCGTCTACGAGGTTCCGGGCATCGTGCTGACGGTGCGCGGCAAGGCGGTCGAACCCGGCGCCGAGGGCGACGTCATCAGCGTCATCAACACTCAATCGAACCGCACCGTCCAGGGCACGGTCGCCGGGCCGGCGCGCGTCGTCGTTCGAAGCGGTGCGCCGCGGATCGTCACCAGCGACGCCGGATTAGCGCCAGCCCCCGCACCGTAGAGCGCCAGCGAGTAGATGGTCATGTCGCAGCCGTATCGTTCATTGACGCGTACCTTGCTTACGACGACGGCGCTCGTTCTGGTCGCCGCCTTCGCGGGCGGCTGCTCCGCCATCGATCGGCTGAAGAATATCGGCGAGCAGCCAAAACTGTCGGCCATCGAAAACCCGACCGCACAGCCGGGCTACAAACCGGTGCAGATGCCGATGCCGACGCCGCAGCCCGCGACCTACAATCCCAATTCGTTGTGGCGCAACGGGTCGCGCGCCTTCTTCAAGGACCAGCGCGCGCAACAGGTCGGCGACATCCTCACCGTCACGGTCAATATCACCGATACCGCACAATTCGCCAACGAAACTCAGCTCAACCGCACCGGCAACATCAACGAGGATGTCAACAATTTCTTTGGCAAGGGCAAAGTTCTCGGAACGGCGGTGCCGGGCACGACGCTCAACGCCGATGGAACCACCGCCAACGACGGGAAGGGCTCGATCAACCGTCAGGAGACGCTGCAGACCCACATAGCGGCCGTCGTCACCCAGGTGCTGCCGAACGGGAACCTGGTCGTCGAAGGCAAGCAGGAAATCCGCGTCAATTTCGAGATGCGCGAACTCATCGTCGCCGGCGTGGTTCGCCCGGAAGACATCCAGAGCGACAACACCATCGACTCCACCAAGATCGCCCAGGCGCGCATTGCCTATGGCGGCAAGGGCCAGCTTACGGATCTGCAACAGCCGCGTTACGGGCAGCAGGTGTTCGATGTGCTGTTGCCGTTCTGACAGGCATCAGGCATCAGGTATCAGGCATCAGGCATCAGGCGAACTGCTCCCATTGTTACCTGATCCCTGATCCCTGATTTCTGATCCCTGACTCCTGACCTCCCCGCCGTCTCGCATCCCGGGATGCCGACGGCGCAACGACGCGGCCTCCGGCAGCTCCCCGCCGGGGGCCGCGTACATTCACGTTTTTCCGAACAGATGAAATAGCTGGAGCGGCTGCAAGAAGTTGAGCTGCTCTACGCCGCGTGGTGAACCTCGGTCGCTTCGTTCGCCGGCACCCCCTGCGGTATCGGCATCACCGGATAGCGCTCGAATAGCATGCGGCGCTCGAACAGGTTCGAGCGGAAGAACGGGTAACGCTGATGGACCTCGTCGGCCACGCTGGAATATTGCGTCGTCATCAGGCTGATCGGCTTTTCCAGCAGCGGATAAGGCCGCGGCTCGCACATCAAGCGATGTTTGAAGGTGCGCCGATAGAACGCCTGGTGTTCGGCGCGAACCGCAACGAGGAAGTGTTCGGCCGCGAAAAATTCCGCGGCGAGCCACGCAAGCCGCAGGGTCAGGTGGGGCAGTCCCGGATTCATACGCGAAAAGCAGCGGTCGGTGACAAATCGCGTCGGATCCACGATCACCCGCCCGGCGTCGAGTTCCGGCTCCAGGAGATCCGCGAAGACTTTCCTGCTGGGGAAATCACGATAGGCGCCTATCGCGACGTGCAGCCGGATTGAACTCGCCAGCTCGCCGTCGAGATAAAGCCCGAAAAGCCAGGCATTCTCGGCGTCGTCGTAAGGATCGCAGAACGTCCCGGAAAAATTCGGCCTGATGGCGCCCTCGCGCAGGTAGGCTTGGTAGCGCAGGCGGAAAATGGCCTCGCGTTCATCCTCGGAGCAGGCGAGCCGGCAATCAAGCCGGTCGAGAAGCTGAGCGACGCGGTCGGAAAAATGAACGTGCGACTCGAACGCGAGCGACGCTACCAACGCCATCAGCTGCCCTCCCCCTGTGGTCCCCAGTTCGGGCAGAGGTTAACAGATTATTAACGCAAACACAACTTTGACGATGGATTAGAGTTAACTCGTTTCTTAACCGCTAAGCCAGGGAAACTCGCTTTCTCAAGAATCGTCCTTGTCGGGGAAAAACGGGCCGAGCAGCGTCCCGCTGAGCACATCTATACAATCAGAAATAGAAAATTATAGCACGCATTCTATTGAAAGTTGTTCAAGCCACCCGTTCGACGCGCGCCGGCTTGGCATCGAAGGCGTAGAGAAGCGTGCGGATTTCCGCGGCCGGCAATGGGCGCCCAAGCAGAAAACCTTGGACCTCGTCAACGCTCTCTTCGGCTGCGATGAGGGCGAGTTGCTCCTCGGTCTCGACCCCCTCGACCGTGACCCGCAAGCCCAATTCGGCGCTCAGGCGCGCCATGCCGCGGAGCAAGGTCAGCTGGCGCTCGTTGTTGCCCAGATCGCGCAGGAAAGTCTGGTCGATTTTCACTTTGTTCAGCGGAAAGCTGTGCAGATAGCTCAGGCTCGAATAGCCGGTGCCGAAATCGTCGAGTGAAATGCTCACCCCGAGCGCCTCGAGCTGGCGCAACTCGGCGCGGGTGCGCCGCGTATCCTGCAGCAATGTCGTCTCCGTGATCTCGATTTCGAGCCGACGCGCCGGAAGGTTCGTGGCGGCAAGCGTCTCGCGCACAAGGGCTGGGATGTTGGAGCGGCTGAACTGGATCGAGGAAAGATTGACTGCGACGCGAATGTCGTCGGGCCAGCGCCCGCATTCCAGGCACGCCTTGCGCAAGACTTGGTTGCCAATTTCCACGATCAAGCCCATTTCCTCGGCCACCGGGATGAACTCCGCCGGCGAAACCATGCCGCGCTCGCGATGCGGCCAGCGCAGCAGCGCCTCGCAGGCAACGATGCGCCGCGTGCGGAGGTCGAACAGCGGCTGATAATAAAGCTCGAAGGCTTCGTTTTCGGTCGCGCGGCGCAGGTCAAGTTCGAGATTGCGTCGCGCCCGGGCGTCCGCCTCCATCTCCGGCTCGAACCAGCGCCACGTCCCGCGCCGCTCGGCCTTGGCGGTGTAGAGCGCCATGTCGGCGTTGCGCAGCAATTGGTCGGCGTCGGTCCCGTTGCGCGGGGCGATGGAAATGCCGCTGCTGGCGCTGACCATGGCCACGTGGCCGTCCAGCTCGTAGGTGCCGTGCACCGCCCGCAGAATGCGCGACGCGAGCGCCGAGACGTCGTCGACGCTCTTCACTTTGGTTTGCAGCACGACAAATTCGTCGCCCCCGAAGCGGGCGATGACGTCGCTCTCACGCACGGCCGTGCGCAACCGCTCCGCCACCGCTACCAGCAGCAGATCGCCGCACGTGTGCCCGAGCGTGTCGTTCACCTGCTTGAATTGATCGAGGTCGATGAAGTGAACCGCGCACATGCTGTCAGATTCGCAGTGGGCGAGGGCCTCGTCCATGCGGCTGCGCAGGATGGTTCGGTTGGGCAGCCCGGTGAGCGCGTCGAACCGCGCCAGATGATTGATTCTCGCCTCCGCCGCTCGGCGCTCCGTAATGTCCTCGACCAGCAGCACCATGCCCCCACTTTCCATGGGCTGGACAGTCAGTTCGAGCGTGCGCCCATTTGTCATCTCGACGTTGATGTCCTCGGCGCTGCCTCCCGTCAGCCGTGCCTCGAGATCGGCGACCGCCCTTTCCGCATTTTCGTGCGAGATAAGGCCGGCATCGACGACGTGTGCGAGCAGTCCGCGCGGGCCCACGTCCTTGAGTTCGCATGCCGCCGGCAAGCCCACCAACTCATTGAGCTTCTGGTTGGCGACGACAATGCGCCGCTCGCCATCGAACATGCACAATCCGTGCGGCATGTTGTTCAGCGCGGTGTCGAAGCGATTGGCGAGCAGCGAAATGTCCCGCGAAGCGACCAGGGTATCGACCAACGTGTGGCGCAGCCGCTCGGCGACGAACTTCAGTGCCAGGAAGAACGGGACCAGTAGTGAGGCGAAAATCCACTCGTACGGGCTGCCGTGGAGCAATAGCGCCGCGGTCATCGGCACCCAGGCGCACAAGATCTGTACGTTCACGAAGGGGCCGCTGCCGAAATTGCGCCCGAAGATGCCGATGCAATACGCGATCGTCATTGAAAAGCTGACCAGTTGGGTAAAAGCGTCGGAGGTCGCCGCGAACGCGACGTAACACCAGATGCCCAACAGCATCACCGATGTCGCGGCGCCGGCGACGTAACGGCGCTCCCAGCGCCGCGCCTGTTCATTTTCTCGCACCCTCGCGCGCGCGTAGGCGCGCATCACGAGACCACGCGCCGCGGCGACCAGCACGATCGCCAGCGCGCAGGCGAGCAGCAGAACCTGCCCGGTCTTCCAGAATGTGACGAGGATCGAACCGACGACGAAGACGGTGCCCATGAACAGCGTGCGGCCGTCCTGGTAGAGGGAATCGACTAGCGGAATGTAGATTTCCGGCGGCAGCGACTCCGATCTTTGGGCAGTTGGCGCGGGCGCGGAACTCATCACGGACACCGTAGCCGGCCACGAGCCAGTTATGCTCCTGCCGCCGGTTCCGAGTATTATGCCGCAATAGTCTATCTAGGCGGTAAATGACCTAGCCTCGCACCCTGGTAGTATGGGCACCTAAGTGCGAGCGCCCGAATTGTTAACCGAACCTTATCCATGGCTAGACGCACGCGCTCTCCTGCCGGTCGCGCGATGCCGACGCGGGCTTGCGGCTATAAAAGCTAGGCGTACCGATCCGCGCTTGATCCGCACAAAGACCGGGAAAACGTGATTCCGGTTCTAGTTCTGGTCGCGTTTTTGCGCGCGCCATGGTATCGGCCAACCGAAGTGGGCGGGTGCGGTCGGCACATGCTCTGTGGGGGGACGGGCAGTTCATGCGCGAGAGCCGGTGGCTCATATTGGCGGTGCTTTTCATCGCGCGCTTTGCCTTAGGCTATCAGTTTCAGTCGGCAGGATCGCTTGCCCCGTTCCTGAGGTCCGACCTCGGCATCGACTATGCCCAGGTCGGTCTGCTGATTGGTGCTTTCATGTTGCCGGGAATTGCGATCTCCGTTCCCAGCGGCTTCCTGGCACAGCGTTTCGGCGACAAGAACGTCGTGGCGGCGGGCATGCTGCTAATGATCGGCGGCGGCGTGCTGATGGGCGTTGGCCACGTGTATGCCGTGCTTCTTGCGGGGCGGCTGCTCAGCGGCGCCGGCGGGACGGTCCTCGTCGTGGTGATGCTCAAGATGGTCATCGACTGGTTCGCCGAAAGAGAACTCTTCTTGTTCGGGATTGCCGTCTTCATCATCGGCTGGCCGATCGGCATTGCTGCCGCGCAGGCGACCCAGAGCCGGTGGGCACAGTTGCAGCCTTGGCAGCACGTGTTTTTCGCCACTGCGGCGGTCGTCGCCGTGGCCCTTGTTCTGATGCTCTCGTTTTACCGGCTGCCGCCGGGGGCGCGTCCTGCGGCCGACGTCGGGCGACCTCGTCTTACCCGACGGGAAATCGGGATGACATGCCTGACCGGCGCCATCTGGATGTTCCTCAATGCCGGCTATCTCGCCGTCCTCAGCTTTGCCCCGTCCAAACTGATCGAAGGCGGCATGTCGCCCCCGCAAGCCGATACGGTCGTGAGCGTCATGTCCTGGGTCTTCATCATCGCCCTGCCGCTCGGGGGTTACTTCGCAAACCGGTTCGAGGCGCCGGATGCGGTGATCGTGAGCGGACTAGTCGCCAGTATCCTCCTGGGCGCCTATCTTCCGTTCTCGCCCATGCCCTTACTGTCGTTCGCTTTGTTCGGTTTTGCGCTGGCTTGGTCCGCGCCCGTGGTAGCCGCCCTCCCCGCCGCGGTGCTGGGACGGGACGTCCGCGGCCCGGGATTCGGCATTTATTATCTATGGTACTTCGGCGGCACGCCGGTCCTGATCGCGCTCGCCGGTCTGCTGCGCGACGGCACCGGATCGGCGACCGCCTCGCTTGAGTTCGCGGTTGCGATGCTCGCCGCGTGCCTGCCGCTGCTTGCAGTGTTTCGCTTCGCCCAAGCGCGCCGCAGCTAGAGCGGGATGACTTTTCTTCGAATCGTCATCCCGATCTAAGTTATTCTTGGAGCATGATGTTTTCCGAAAACCGGTATCCACTTTTCGGCATCATGCTCTAGCAGGGGCGCGCGCCTCGACACCCATTGCGAATCAGATTCTAGTCGCGCCGGCGCCTGCGGAGGCGACATGGCGAATACCAAGGGAATGCGCGCGTTTCACAACGCGCGCCTCAAGAAGCAGCAAAGAAAAGCCTACGACATCGACGAGGCCCGCAATCGGGCCTTCCTGCTGCATCAGGCGGGACGCATTGGCGACGCGCAGGCGATCTGCCGCGAAATTCTCGAGCGCTCGCCACGGCACTTCGATGCCATGCACCTTCTGGGCATCACGGAATATCAGAGCGGCCGCCACGAGGAGGCGGACCGGCTGCTGCAGCAGGCGCTGCTCATCGAGCCTCGCTCGGCGGCGGCCTGCTCCAACCACGGTATCGTCCTGCATGAACTCAAGCGTTATGACGCCGCGCTGGCGCGACTCGACAAGGCAATCGCACTCAAACCAGACTATGCGGAAGCGTTCAGCAACCGCGCGATGACGTTGATCGAATTGGGCCACCACGCCGAAGCGGTGGCAAGCTGTGACAGAGCGGTCGCGCTAAAACCCAATTATCCGGAGGCGCACAGTAACCGCGGCAACGCGCTATGTCAGCTGCGGCGGTTCGACGAGGCGCTGGCGAGTTGCGACAAAGCGATCGCGCTGCGGCCCGGCTATGCCGACGCCTTGAGCAACCGCGGCGATGCTCTCACCGAACTCGGCCGGTTCGATCAGGCGCTGGCAAGCTACGACCAGGCGATCGCGCTCAAGCCGAGGTTGGCTGCCGCCTGGGTCGGGCGCGGCAACGTGTTCCTCAACCTCAACCGTTATGGCGAGGCTTTCGCCGCCTTTCAGCAAGCGCTCGCCGTCAAACCCGACTCGCTCAAGGCGCTCGCGCAGCTCGCCCATTACTACGAGCGCCACGGACGAGTGGAAGAGGCAATCGCCTGCTACGATCGCGTGCTCGCAGTAAAGCCGGATTTTTCCGAGGTCATCTCCAACAAGATATTTGCCCTTGATCTCGTGCCGCAGGCCGGATTCGCGGAGCATCAGGAGGCGCGCAAGGAATGGTGGCGCAGGGTCGGAGCAAAGATCGCGGCGCGGTCCTCCCCGCGACACGCCAACGACCGCGACCCGGCGCGCCGCCTCGTGCTCGGCTACGTCTCGGCCGACTTCCGCCGTCACTCCGCGGCGACGACCTTCTGGCCCGTGCTGGCGAACCACGACAAGAGCCAATTCGAGGTGATTTGTTATTCCTGCTCCATCATTCGCGACGATGTCACCGAGAACTTCGCGCGCGCCGCCGACCGCTTCATCGACGTGTCACAATTATCCGACGACGAGCTCTTCGCGCACGTCGGTGCCGACAAGGTCGATATCCTGATAGATCTTTCCGGACACTCGGGCGGCAACCGGCTTCGTGTCTTCGCGCGCAAGCCGGCGCCGGTGCAAGTGACGGCGTGGGGCCACGGCACCGGCACCGGCCTGCCGACGATAGATTATTTATTCTCCGATCCGGTGACGATTCCAGACGCGATGCGTCCCTTGTATGCAGAGAAAATAGTCGACCTGCCGTGCGTGATCATGTCGGCGCTGCCGCCGATCGAATTGCCGCGCGGCGACCCGCCCGTTCTGACGAATGGGCACGTCACGTTCGGCGTGTTCAACCGCATCACCAAGGTTTCCGATGACGCAGTCGCGGCCTGGGCGCGGGTCCTCCACGGCGTCCCCGAAGCCAGGCTGCTGATGAAGGATGGCGCCTACGACGAGCCGCAGATGCGCGATCTGATGCGGCAGCGCTTCGCGGCGCATGGCGTCGCCGGCGAGCGCATCGATTTCCTCGGCCCGAGCCCGCGCGAGCAGCACCTCGCCGCCTTCGGCAAGACCGATATCGCCCTTGATCCGTTTCCTCAGAATGGCGGCGTAAGCACTTGGGAAGCCCTTCACATGGGCGTACCGGTGGTCGCCAAAGTCGGCCATACCGCGCCCGGCCGCCTGTCGGCTGCGATCATCACCTCGATCGGCTTGGCGGATTGGGTCGGCGAAAGCGCCGACGATTACGTCGCGCTCGCGGTGAAATTCGCCGGAATGCCGGAGTTGCTGACCTTATTGCGACGCGACCTGCCGGCGAAAATCGCCGTCGCGCCCTCCGGCAATGGCGCGCTTTATACCCGCGCGGTCGAGCGGGCCTACCGAACTATGTGGGAAGAATATTGCCGAGCGGCATGGCCGCGCGTCGTTCAGTCGTCCCGATAGACACGCTCGCGCCGCTCGTGGCGCTCCTGCGCCTCGATCGAGAGCGTCGCGATCGGCCGCGCTTCGAGCCGCCGCAGGGAAATCGGCTCGCCGGTCTCCTCACAATAGCCGTAGGTGCCGTCCTCGATACGGGCGAGCGCCGCGTCGATCTTGGCGATCAGCTTGCGCTGGCGGTCACGCGCGCGCAGTTCGATCGCCCGGTCGGTTTCCGACGAGGCGCGGTCGGCGAGGTCCGGGTGATTCTGGTTCTCATCCTGCAGGTGCTGCAGGGTGTCGCGAGCCTCTTTGAGGATTTCGTCGCGCCATGCGAGCAGGCGCTGGCGGAAATAATCCCGCTGGCGCTCGTTCATGAATGGCTCTTTGTCCGACGGGCGGTAGTTGTTCTCTTTTCCCCGGGGCATCCACTGCGGCTCCACTGAACTCCTGGGCCTTCTGTTGGGCCGAATGCTCGGCCGAATCTCCCTCTCGCGGCGCGCTTATATAGGGCGCGCCCGCGCGCGACAACTGCGCGCGATGACAATAGAAACGGGCCGGGTGGGGCCGCAAACGGGCGAAAAGCCGAGAAAAAGCCTCGCGTGGCGCGTTGCTAACTGGCGTTAGCGTCCTTGGGCGGCATGCCGATTTTAGCAAGCTCGACACCCACCCGCAGCTCGATCTCGGCGAGCACCCTGTCGAGATCCGGTTCGTCGGTGCGATCGGCCAGTTCCGCCGCCACTGATTTGAGGGCCGCGAGCGTGCCGGTCTCGAGGGTACCGGTCAGCAGCCCGAGCTTGAGAGCATCGAGAGCATCGAGTGCCGTGCGGCCGCGCTTGACCGCGCGCCGGCGCCGCTCGAGCGGATCGTCGAACCCCTGCAGCGCGAGCAGCGTGTCGATGCCGCCGATCAGCCGCGGCGCCCCCGCACCGGCGGCCGCCCGCGGCGCCGTCTCGTTCCCCACGCTGAACGAGTCGGACGCCGGGCGACGCACCGGTGTCGAGACCACAGCCGCGCCCGTCCCGTTGAGTCCGTAAACCCGCATGGCGATCGGCCTTAGTCCCGGGGCCCCGTCCCGAATCCCCGTGCCGACCCTCGCCGCCGCATGGTTAACACCCAGTAAACGCCGGGCAGATTCTGCCGGTCTCGGCAATCGCTTCCCTGCCGCGCTGAGCACACTTTCAGAAATAAGGTTGCAATTCCAATAGCTTGTGCTCGCGCAACGGCTGGCACGAAGCTCGCATCACCAAGCATGCTGCTTGGGGCTGCGCTGGGGAGCGTAGATCGCAGCAGCGGGGAGCAAGCGAATGACCGGCACGTTGAGGCGCGGCCTTGCCGCGATCACGGCGGCCTTGATGCTGGCGGCGGCATGCCTGCCGGCCGGCGCGGCCTCGCGGATCAAGGATCTGGCCAATATCGAAGGCGTGCGCCAGAACCAGCTGATCGGCTACGGTCTCGTGGTCGGGCTCAACAAGACCGGCGACTTCCTCAACAACATTCCGTTCACGAAACAGTCGCTCCAGGCGATGCTCGAGCGCCTCGGCGTCAACATCCGCGGTCTCACCGTCAATACCGGCAACGTCGCGGCCGTGATGGTAACTGCCAATCTGCCGGCCTTCGCCACCCAGGGCACGGCGATCGACGTCACGGTATCGGCGCTCGGCGATGCCAAGAGCCTCCAGGGCGGGACGCTGCTGGTGACGCCGCTGCTCGGCGCCGACGGCAACGTCTATGCGGTTGCGCAGGGCTCGATCGCGATTGCCGGATTCCAGTTCGAAGGCGAAGCCGCCAAGATCGTGCGCGGGGTTCCGACGGTCGGCCGCATCGCCAATGGCGGCATCATCGAGCGCGAAATCGAGTTCGCCCTCAATCGATTGCCCAACGTGCGGCTTGCGCTGCGCAATCCCGACCTCACCACGGCGACGCGCGTTGCCGCGGCGATCAACGACTTCATCGGCGCTCCCACTGCCGAGCCGGTCGATCCGGCAACCGTGCAGATCGCCGTGCCGCCGCCCTACAAGGGCAACGTCGTGCAGCTGTTGACCGAGGTCGAGCAGCTGCAGATCGAGCCCGACCTCGGCGCCAAAATCGTCATCGACGAACGCTCGGGCGTCATTGTCATGGGGCGCGATGTGCGCGTGTCGACCGTCGCGGTGGCGCAGGGCAACCTCACCGTCACCATCAGCGAGAGCCCGCAGGTGAGTCAGCCCGCGCCGCTCTCGCGGGGCCGCACGCGAGTGGTGCCGCGCACACGCATCGGCGTCCAGGAAGATGGCCGCCACCTCGCACTCGTGCGCGAAGGCGTCTCGCTCCAGCAGCTGGTGGACGGCCTCAACGCACTCGGCATCGGCCCGCGCGACATGATTGCGATCCTGCAGGCGATCAAAGCCGCCGGCGCGATCCAGGCCGACATCGAGATGATGTGACATGACGCAGCCCGCCGCCGCTCTCATTGCCCAGACAGTAGCCCGCAACGGCGATCCGACCGCGGTGCTGCATGGTGCGGCGGCCGCCGGTAACGCACGCGCCAAGAAGGCCTCCCAGGATTTCGAGGCGGTGTTCCTCAATCAGATGTTCCAGCACATGTTCACCGGGATTGACGGCGAAGGGCCGTTCGGCGGCGGCGTCGGGGTGAGCGTCTGGCGCTCGTTTCTCACCGAGCAATACTCCAAGACCTTCGCCAAGGCGGGCGGCGTCGGCCTCGCCGATCACGTCTACCGCTCGCTCATGGCGCACCAGGAAGCGCGCGCCACAGCGGCGCCAGCGCACTGATCGGGATTCGGCATGCCCCCTGCCCCCAACTCCGCACCGGCCGCCATCCCGATTGCCAGCGCCGCCGAAGGAGCGCTTCTGCTCGGCCGGCTTGCCGAGGCGATGGCGTCGCTGCTCGGGGTTCTTGAAGAAGAGACCCAGTTGGTGCGCGCCGGCCGCATCAGCGAGATTGCCCGCATCGAGCCGCGCAAATCCGATCTGGCGCGCCGCTACGTCGCCGATGCCGGGGCCGTCCGGGCAAACGCGCTATACCTCGCGCGCGAAACGCCGCGCGAGTTCGATGATCTGCGCCACCGGTACGAACAGTTCCGCGCGGTGGTGCAGATCAACCTTGCGGTGCTCGCGACGGCGCACGCGGTGTCCGAAGGCATCATCCGCGGCGCCGCGGGCGAACTCGCACGCAAGGCGACGCCGCAGACCTACGGCGCCGGCGGGCGTGCAACGGCGCCTGGATCAAACGGCTGCCCGCCGGTGGCGGTGAGCCGCCGGCTGTGAACCTTCAGAGTTCTGCCGCGACGGGCGGGCGGACTGCGCCGGCGAGAGTCGCCAGCGCGGGGCCGGCGATGGCGTAATTGGCGCATTCCACCTGGTGAAATCCGAGCCGACCGTAAAGCTCGCGTGCGGGATTGTCCTCGCGCACGGTGAGTTCGACCAGCGGGCTGCCGCGTTCAAGCGCGAGCGCCGCAACGCAGCGGAGCAGCGCGCCTCCCATCCCCCGGCCGCGCCAAGCCGGGTCCACGTAGATGTCCTGTATATAAAGCGTGCACCCGGCCCAGCTGGTGTAGTAACGCTCGCTCGCCGTCACCATGCCGAGCGTGGCACCCGTGTGTTCCGCCACGAACGCCGTGAACCGCGCCTGCGGGCCGAAACCGTCGCGCAGCCAGTCCTGCGCGGTGGCGCGCAGCACGAACTCGGCCTTCTCCAGGATCGCCAACTGTCGCTTGAGCCGCAGCAGCGCCGGGACGTCGGCGGGCACGGCCGGCCGCACGGAAAAAGCCAACTCCTGCACCGGCGCCTCCTAACGCGGAATGCCCAAACAGTTAACGCAAATGGTCAATGGACAGTTAAGGCGAAGAGTGCGCACGTAAATTTTGCCCGTTCCATCGCCACATCGCTCATCCCTCCGCGGAAACTTATGGTTAATGAATTCGTGAAACTTTGCGGCGAATGGGCGACCAAACACATCCTTCCGGCCTCGATCCCGCCGACTGGGCCAGCGTACGCGCCCAGGGGCATCGGATGCTCGACGATATGTTTGATTATCTCGAGCACATCCGCTCGCGACCGGTATGGCAGCCGATTCCCGACGCGGTGCGCGCCCGGTTCGACGCGTCGGTGCCGCGCGCGCCCACCGACCTCGCCGCCGTACACGCCGATTTCATGCGCGACGTGCTGCCGTTCGCGACCGGCAATGTGCATCCCGGCTTCATGGGCTGGGTGCATGGCGGCGGTAACGTCGCCGGCATGCTGGCCGAGATGCTTGCCGCCGGGCTCAACGCCAATCTCGGCGGGCGCGATCACGCACCGATCGAGGTGGAGCGCCAGATCACCCGTTGGGCCGCGCAGCTGTTTGGATTCCCGCAAAGCGCAAGCGGCCTGTTCGTCACCGGCACGTCGATGGCAAACATGCTGGGCGTGCTCATCGCCCGCGCCGACGCCTTTGGTCACGGGGTGCGCCGCAAGGGCATTGCTGGCTATCGCAAACGGCCCGTCGCCTATACTTCAGCGGCTGCCCACGGGTGCATCGCCCGGGCAATGGATATTTGCGGACTCGGCAGCGACGCGTTGCGCTCAATCCCGACTAACGCGCGGCATCAGGTCGATTGCAATGCGCTAACGAGCGCTATCGCCGCCGACCGCGCGGCCGGACTGACGCCGTTCCTCATCGTCGGCACCGCCGGCACGGTCGACATCGGCGCGATCGACGATCTTGCGGCACTCGCCGACATCGCGGAGCGAGAGGCGCTGTGGTTTCACATCGATGGCGCGTTCGGCGCGCTCGCGATCCTCGCGACCGATCTCGCGCCGCGGCTTGCCGGCATCGAACGTGCCGACTCGCTCGCGCTCGACTTTCACAAATGGGGGCAAGTGCCTTACGACGCGGGCTTCATTCTCGTCCGTGACGGCGAACGTCACCGCCGCACCTTCGCTGCGCAAGCAGCCTACCTGCGGCGCGAGACCCGCGGGCTTGCTGCCGGCGCACCGTGGCCGTGCGACTTCGGCCCGGACCTTTCGCGCGGTTTCCGCGCGCTGAAAACCTGGTTCACCCTCAAGGTCTATGGCACCGATGCGCTTGGCGCCGTGATCTCAAGCACCTGCGCGCTGGCGCGTCATCTCGAACGGCGTATCCGGACGACACCGCAGCTCGAGCTGCTCGCCCCCGTCGAGCTCAACATCGTGTGCTTCCGTCATCGCGGCGCCGATGCCGACACGCTCAACGCCCGCATCGTCGCCGATCTGCAGGAATCCGGCATCGCCGCGCCCTCGACCACAACGATTGAGGGCCGCCTCGCGATCCGCGCCGCGATCGTCAACCACCGCACGCAGGAGCGTGACGTGGATGCGCTTGTGGATGCGGTCGTGGCGCTCGGCGCTGCCGGCGCCGCCAGCCGCCGCGTGAGACGACCCATGACGATCATCAGAACCGTGGCCGAGTGCACCGCCGAGACGCCGCCGGTGCCGCTCGGCCTCGCCCGTCTCTCCAAGTTGGCGTTCGACGGCAACGATTTCGCGCCGCTCGCGGACGAATTGACCGCGCGGGCGCTCGCGGTCCCGCCCGACCCCGCGGCTCTCATGGATCTGTCGATCATTGCCCAGCTCACCGGCCGCCGGCACGATCGCGTGATGCTTCAGAAAGGCGCGCTGTCGATGCAGTGCATTTACCGCCAACCGTCAGCGGAGGATGGGCTTCGGCTGCTTGCCTTCATGGCGCCCGGCGATTTTCTCGCCAACACGCCGCTCGAGTTCATGCTGCAGGATACGAACGTCACTCTCGATATGGTGTACGTCGTCCCCGGGTCGCCGCTGCCGCAGCCCCTGCCCGCGCACGATGTTGCCATCGTGGCGGCCACGGAATTGGCTGAAAACCGCGCGGTGCTTGATCAGCTCGCCGCAATCGTGCCGACCTGGCCGCGGCCCGTTCTCAACGCACCGAACCGTATTGCGCGCCTGACCCGCGACGGCGCCTGGGCTCTGCTTCACTCGGTGCCGGGCACCGTATATCCGGTCAATGTGCGCATCGAACGCGCGCAGCTTACCGCGCTCGCGATCGATACAACAAATATCGCCGAGACTCTCGGCTTTGATTTCCCCATCATCGTTCGACCGGTCGATTCGCATGCGGGACACGGCCTCGCCCTCATGGCCAAGGCTTCCGAAATCGGCACCTACTTGAACGATCAGCCGGCGACGGAGTTTTTTGTCGCTCCCTTTATCGACTACCGCGGCGCCGATGGTCTCTACCGCAAGTACCGCGTGGCCTTCATCGACGGACAGCCTTATGCCTGCCACATGGCGATCTCGCATCATTGGATGATCCACTATCTCAACGCCGGGATGCTGGAGAGCGCGGCGAAGCGCGCCGAAGAGGCGCGGTTCATGGCGGAGTTCGACGGCGATTTCGCCCAGCGCCATGCTGGCGCCTTGGCCGGCCTCGCCGAACGGATGGGGCTCGACTACGTCACCATGGATTGCGCCGAGACCCGTGACGGCCGATTGCTCGTGTTCGAAGTGGGCAATGGCATGATCGTCCATGCGATGGATCCGCCCGGGCTGTTTCCCTATAAGGCTCCGCAGATGCGCAAGGTGTTCGACGCCTTCGAAGCCATGCTGCGCAACGCCAGCGCGCGCCGCCCGGCGGCAGCCGCCTAAAATATTTACAAAAAATTAACCATACCGGTCCGAAGGTCCCGCCCTGCTCCTTCGGGGAAAAACCGATGACGCCGGGCGAAACGAGCGCGAAACTCATCCTGGGCGATCCGGCCCCTTGGTTCTCGGGTCGCACGCTGACCGGCGCTCCCTTCGATCTTCACGTCGCGGCCGGGCGCTGGATCGTGCTGTGCTTCCTCGGTACGCCGGCAGAGGCGCGCGCGCATCATGAGTTGAGCGAACTGCTCACCGAAGCGCATCGCTTCGACGAAGACCGTCTCGTCTTCTACGGCGTGTTCACCGCGCCGCCTGCCGACCTCGCGCCCTATGCGAACTCCGCCCATTCTGCGCTTTCCTTCCTCGCCGATTACGACCGCGCGATCAGCCACACCTATGGAGCCGCGGCAATGCCGCGCACGGTCGTCCTCGACCCGATGCTGCGCGCCGTCGCCGACGTGGCGTGGGACGATCCCGCCGGACATGCGGAGACGGTGCGCCGGGTTCTGCAGAGCCTGCCCGCGGTCGACGAAGCCGCGGGAACGCCCATGTCGGCGCCAGTGCTGATCGTGCCGCGCGTGCTCGACTTTCCGCTGTGCAACTTTCTGATCCAATTCTATCAGGAGATCGGTGGACAGGACTCGGGCTTCATGCTCGACATCGAGGGCAAGACCACCACTGTCCTCGACCATCGTCTCAAGCGGCGCACCGACGTGCCCGTGGCAATGCCCGAGGTGCGCGACCTCGTGCGCGGGCAGATCGTGCGCCGCCTCTTGCCCGCGATCGAGCGCTATTTTCAGTTTCAGGCGACTCGGATGGACCGCTACATTGTCGCCTGTTACGACAGCGCCGACGGCGGCCATTTCCATCGCCACCGCGACAACGTCAACGCCGGCGCCGAGCATCGGCGCTTCGCCGTCTCGATCAATCTCAACGGCGATTTTGACGGCTGCGATCTGATCTTTCCCGAGTTCGGCCGCAAGACCTATCGGCCGCCGACCGGCGGCGCCATCGTCTTTTCCTGCGGGGCGCTGCATCAGGTGACGCCCGTGACGCGCGGCCGGCGCTATGCCTTTCTCGCGTTCCTCTATGGAGAGGCGGACGCGGCGCGGCGCGTGGTCAACAATCAGCGCATGCACGAGAGCGAGTCGCTTTATACCGGCGAGCGGGACGTCCTGTTTCCCGAGCGCGCGGCTTAAGGATTCATTTACCGCGTTTCTTTACCGAGGTTAGCGGGCGTTAACGTTTTCGCCGGCCGCACCCGCGAGGCTTCCCATGACCGATCGCATTCGACTGGCAATCGCCACGCCCTGCTTCGGTGGGCAGGTTTCCAGCATTTACGCGGCTTCGATCTTCAAGTTGCAACGCGCCCTGCAGGCGGTCCCGCAGATCGACCTCGTCGTTCATTTGCGCGACGGCGACGCGCTCATTACCCGGGCGCGGGCCGATCTGGTCGCGTTGTTCCTCGACGATCCTGCCGCCACCCACCTTCTGTTCGTCGATGCCGATATCGGCTTCGAGCCTGACCAGGTCATGCGGCTGATCGCGTGCGGGGCCGACGTGGTGGGCGGGGCCTATCCGATCAAACGGGTGAATTGGGATAAGGCTCGTAAGGTCGTCGAAGGCAACCGGCCGAATACCCGTTCGGCGGTTCTCGACTATGTACTCGAGGTCGAGGATCCCGAGCGGATCGCCGTCGTCGAGGGGTTTGCCCGCGTGCGTTACGCCGGGACCGGCTTTCTCATGATCCGGCGGCATGTGCTCGAACAGATGTGCCGTCAGTATTCCTCCCTGCGCTTCCAGCGCGAGCACTCGATCGGCGATCCGCTCGCGGCCAGCGCCAACCGCGTCGCCCTGTTCGAATGTATGATCGACCAGACGACCGGCATTTATCTCAGCGAGGATTTCAGCTTCTGCAAGCGCTGGACCGACTTGGGCGGCCAGATTTGGGCCGACCTGACAAGCCGTCTCGATCACGTGGGCCCGACGGTGTTCCACGGCGACGTCGCGACCCAATTCGAGATGCCTATACCGGTCAACAACGCGGCCTGACCTTCCGCGTCGTTGACGATTTGTTAACCCTAACGGCCGTTAACCATACTTTTTCAGCCTTAATTACTGCGGACCTACGAATTTGATGCACCCGATCTGAAGCGATCGGCACAACTTTTTGTAAACCAGAAAGGTCACGGAAATGTCCGACATCGTCCTTTCGTCCGGAATCCGGTCGAATCTCCTGTCGCTGCAGAACACTGCCAGCGCAATCAGCACGACGCAGCAGCGCCTGGCGACCGGCCTGAAGGTCAACTCGGCGCTCGACAACCCGACCAGTTACTTCACCGCCTCCTCGCTCAACGCCTCGGCCAACAATCTCGGCAACCTGCTCGACGCGGTGTCGAACGCGATCCAGACGGTGCAGGCCGCCAACAACGGCATCACCTCGATCACCAAGTTGGTGCAGAGCGCCCAGGCGATTGTGCAGCAGGCGCAGCAAAGCGCAGCCACCACAGCAACGGACACCGGTTCGGTTTCCGGTCTGACCGCCAGCTCCTCTTTCGCGGTCACCAGCGGCAATACCATCACCATCAGCGATGGCACCTCGACGGCCACGATCACCTCGACCGGCAACGTCACGGTCCAGCAGATCATCAGCGCGGTAAACGGCGCAGCCGGCCTCAATGTCAACGCCGAACTGTCCGCGAACGGCAGCCTGTCGCTCGAGGCGACCGGCGCGAACTCGATCACCGTGGGCGGCACGGCCACCGGGGCCGCACTGGCGCAGTTCGGCCTCGCCTCCGGCACGACGGCCGCCGGCAGCGTGAACGCCACGCGTTCGTCGCTCGCGACCCAGTACAACCAAGTGCTCACACAGATTGACCAGCTCTCTTCCGACTCCGGGTTCAACGGCGTGAACCTGCTCGGCGGGCAGAGCCTGCAGGTCGTGTTCAACGTGAGCCGCTCGTCGTCGCTGGCGCTCTCCGGGGTCACGTTCAACTCCGCCGGCCTCGGCCTCTCCCAGTCCGCCGCGAACTTCCAGACCAACACCTCGCTCGCCAATGCGTCGAGCCAGCTGACCGCCTCGCTCTCCACCCTGCAGAACCAGGCCGCGTCGTTCGGCACCAACCTGTCGGTGATCCAGATCCGGCAGAGCTTTACGACGGCAACCATCAACACGCTGCAGACCGGCGCCAGCAACCTGACGCTCGCCGACACCAACCAGGAAGGTGCGAACCTCCTTGCCTTGCAGACCCGGCAGTCGCTCGCCGAAACCGCGCTCTCGCTCGCCGCGCAGTCTCAGAACAGCGTGCTGCGCCTGTTCGGCTGATCCCGCGCTACTCGGCGGTTTTCGACGGCGGGGCCCCGGCCCCGCCGTTTATTTTTTGGTAAGGATTTAATGTTTCAGCGCGTTAACCGCGCATTAGGGTTAATCATCCATAGTCGCTACAACCGCTCGCGAGGAGCGGCACGTTCAACCTACCGTGGAGTGTGCCATGAGTGGCGACATCGTCCTTTCGTCCGGTATCCGGGCGAACCTCCTCTCGCTGCAGAACACCGCCAGCCTGATCGGCACGACGCAGCAAAAGCTGTCGACCGGGCTGAAAGTCAACTCGGCTCTCGACAACCCTATCGATTACTTCACGGCTTCCTCGCTCCACGCGACGGCCACCAACCTCGGCAACTTGCTGGACGCGGTATCGAATGCGGTCCAGACGGTGCAGGCCGCCAACAACGGCATCACCTCGATCACCAAGCTGGTGCAGAGCGCCCAGGCTATCGTGCAGCAGGCGCAGCAGAGCGCCGCCTCGACCGCCATCGACAGCGGCACGGTCTCCGGACTGACTTCGGCGTCCTCCTTCGCCGTGACAAGCGGGAACACCATCACCATCAGCGACGGCACCAGCACCGCCACGATCACCTCGACAGGCAACGTCACGGTCCAGCAGATCATCAACGCGGTGAATGGCGCAGCCGGCCTCAATATCAACGCCGAGCTGTCCGCCAACGGCAACCTCCAGATCGAAGCCACTGGCGCCAACTCAATCACCGTCGGCGGCACGGCCACCGCGGCTGCATTGGCGCAGTTCGGCCTCGCCAGCGGCACGACCGCCGCCGGCACCGTGAACGCCACCCGCTCATCGCTCGCCACCCAGTACAACCAGCTGCTCTCGCAGATCGATCAGCTCGCTTCCGACTCCGGGTTCAACGGTGTGAACCTGCTTGCCGGCCAGAGCCTGCAGGTCGTCTTCAACGTGAGCCGTACCTCCTCCGAGGTGCTCCAGGGCGTCACCTTCAACTCGGCGGGCCTCGGCCTTTCCCAGTCGGGGAGCAACTTCCAGACCAACACCTCGCTGGCCAACGCGTCGAACCAGCTCACCGCATCGTTGACCACCCTGCAGAACCAGGCGGCTTCATTCGGCACCAACCTGTCGGTGATCCAGATCCGGCAGAGCTTCACCTCGGCGACCATCAACACGTTGCAGACCGGTGCCGACAACCTGACGCTCGCCGACAACAACCAGGAGGGCGCGAACCTCCTCGCCCTGCAGACCCGGCAGTCGCTCGCCGAGACCGCGCTCTCGCTCGCGGCGCAGTCGCAGAACAGCGTGCTGCGCCTGTTCGGCTGATCGCCGGCGCCAGCGCAAAACCGCAAGAGCGGAGCCCCGGCTCCGCTCTTTTTTTACCCGATGCTAACGCCGGTGCGGAACCATCGCATCCGGCGGGTACGGATATGGCATTGAAAATCGAGCTCAAGCCCGGCGAGCGCGTCATCCTCGGGGAATGCGTGGTCACCAACGCTGACCAGCGCACCCGCCTGCTGGTCGAAGGCCACGCGCCGATCCTGCGGGAAAAAGACATCATGACGCCGGAGCGCGCCGACACGCCGGCGAAGCGCATCTATCTGGCGGTGCAGCTGATGTACACGGCGAAAAATCCGCAGGCGCACCACGAGCTCTATTTCAGCCTCGTGCGCGACATCGTCCGGGCGGCTCCCAGCATGTGGCTGCACATTGAAAACATCAATAATCAAATCTTAATGGGTCAAATGTACAAAGCCCTCAAGGATGCCAAGAAACTAATCAATTACGAGAAGGGACTCCTCGACCATGCAGCACGGCGTGCAGACGTACGGCAAGGTCGCCAATCAAACGGTAAACCAGCGTGAGCTGGAAGCGAGCCTGCTGCTGAAAGCGGCATCGCGCCTGCAAGCCGTGCACGACGGTTGGGAACGCAAGCGCAACGAATTGACGGACGCGCTGCATTATAATCGCCGCCTGTGGACGATCTTCATGGCTTCGGTTGCGCGCGACGACAACCCGCTGCCGCCGGCGGTACGCCAGGACGTGGCGAACCTCGGCTTGTTCGTGTTCCGCCACACCCTCTCGCTGATCGCCGATCCGCGTCCCGAATATCTCGGCTGTCTCGTCAACATCAACCGCCAGCTCGCCGCCGGCCTGCAAGGCCGCGCCTGACGCTCGGCGCGCCGCGTTCACGGCCGCGCTCCATCATGCCGGCAGGAAATTGACCAGGCTGAGCTTTGACAGCAGGCCGGTGACGTCCATCGACGCCTGCAGATTTGTTTGCAACGTCAGTATTTGAGCGCCAACCTGATCGGGTGACACGTTCTCGATCTGCTGGAGCATGTTGGTCAGGGTGTTCTGCGTCTGCTGATTGACGTTTTGGGCATTCTTGATCGTCGTCTGCGCATTGGCGAGATCGCCCTGGATGTTCGACAGCGACTGCGTACCCGACTGGCCGTCGAGATTGGCGGCGACCCGTTGGGTAAGCGCCGCATAGCTGGCTGAGGCATTGGGATTGCCCGGCGCGTAGCTGGTGGCGGCGAGCACGGCAATGTTGGCGACGATATTGCTCAGCGCCGGCTCGTTGGCGCGCACCCCATAGGCAACCGTGGTTGATGGTCCGACTTGGGCGAGCGCGGTCGAGCGCGCCGGCGTGCTCCCGTTATCTCCGGTGTACCACATCACCGTATTGGCCGACGTACCATTGACGAGCGCCGTGGCGCTGCCAAACGCCGGGCCCGCCACCCGCTGCGGCGGATTGGAGTTGAAGAAATCATTCGCCGCGGCGATGGCGGATGCGGCGGGGAGCGCGGTCTGCGCCAGGTTGGTAACGGCCGTCGTGAGCGCAGCCTGCAGGCTGCCGGCGGTCATTATGGCATTCGTGCCGATGGTGAACTGGTTCGCGCCAGGCGGCGAGGCGGTGGTCGCCTGCAGGGTAACGGTCTGGCTCGATCCGTCGGGAAGCGTGAGATTGAATCCAATGGTGTCGCCGTTGTTCGGATTGGATCCGAGCGTGACCGACATGCTCGGCGGCGCGCCGCTCACGGTTGCACCGGTCAGGTTCGAGGTGATGCCGGCGAGTTTGAAACCGAATGGCGAAGTCGCCACGTCGCTGATGGATACGGTATTGCCGGCCGCCGCCGGAATATTCAGCCGGCCGAGGCCGCTCGTTCCGATATCGGCCTGGGCCCGCTCGGCGATGACCTGCTTGAGCCCGGCCTGCACTCCGTTGCCGTTGAGAATCGCGTCGGTCGAGGCGACCGAGGGCTGATTGACGGCGCTGCCGGAAAACAAATAGTTGCCGGCCGCCTGCGAGTTGAGCGCGGCGAGGACCGCATCGAGCTGCGAGACGGCGCCGCTCTGCGCCGTGGTCTGGCCGTTGTTGTCGAGGGTGAAGTTCGACGGCGCGTTGATCGACTGGACGACGTCGTTGCTCATCGTGCCGACCTGGGAAAGCGCGTTCTGGGCAATGCTGATATTGGTGCCGGCGAGCGAAATGGCATTGCCGTAGCCGGTGAGCGCCGAGAGCTGCGCGTCGAGCCCGACGGTCAGGCCCGCTTGCGATCCCAACCCCGCGTAGTCCTGAGATTTCTGGCCCGTACTCAGCTGTTGCGTGAGCTGATTGAGCTGGTTCTGCAAATTGACCAGCGCCTGCGTATTCTGCGCCGCCAGCGCGCTGCCCGTCCCAATCCCGGAGATCGCCATTACGGTATCACCTGCAGCAAGGTGGCCATCATCTGCTGGATGGTCGTCATGACGCGCGCGTTGGCCCCATAGGTATTCTGCAACGTGATCAGGTTCGACATTTCCTGATCGATGTTGACCCCGGATGTGCTGCTCAGCCGCTGTTGCAGCGCGTTGACGACCACGTCCTGGCCTTCCTGGAGATTTGTCGCCGCGGTCGCCGCCTGTGCCTGCTGGCTCACCACTTGGCTCAGATAGTTGGCGAGCGTCCCGGTGAACGGCGGCGCCTGTCCGTTGCTGACGCCCGGGGGCGCAAAGGTGAGCTGCGCGTTGTTGAGCTGGTTGACGATGAAATTCGGGCGGGTCGGATCGCCGGCCGGCGTGATGGGCGACGACTGATAGACGATCAGGCTGGAGGGATTGGCGACCACCGCGGGATTGACGGCGATGCGCGCGGCCAGACCGGTGTCCTGCGAGCCGGCGGACGTGATGGCGCTGGTGATCGGCGTCGTGCCGTCGAGGAACAGCGGCAATTGCGGGCTGCCGCTCGTCAGGCTTGTCATCGTCGCGGTGGCCGACATCGAACCCGCCGTCACGCTGGGCGTCGCGTTGAGCACCTGCAGCGTGGTCCCCGACGGATTGGAAAACTGGAGCTGAGTTCCGAGCGCGGCGTTGAGTTGCGACACGACCGAACCCATGCCGCCGGTGAAATTGACCCCGATCACCTGCTGGTTCGGGTCGGACGAGCTCGGCAACGGCAGCGCCGCGGGATCGTCCACCCGCACGACGGTGACGGAGTGTTGGATGTTGGCGGCATCCGTATAGGTGATTTGCGCCGAATTTCCCGGGAGCAGATTGCCGATATCGACGGTGAAGCCGGACTGCGCGCCGACCGTGACCGGCGCCCCTGCGGTTGTCTGGTTCGACAGCGCCTGCGCCATTTGCGAGGCCATCGTATCGAGCTGGCCCTGCGCCTGCGGCAGGATCTGGTCGCGCATTTGCAAATAAGCGGCGACCTGGCCGGACTGGATCGCTTTGTTGGCGATCAGGTCGGTGGTGTCGCCGGCCGGCGATGTCAGCGTGATGGTGCCGGCGCCGTCCTTGGTTGGGTCGGCGCTCCAGCTCAGGTTCGGCGAGAGCGCGCCGACGGCGTTGAAGCTCAGGGTGCTGGCCTGCGCTCCCACCAATTGCGTGCCCGAGCCGGTGAACACCGCGACCTGATTGTTGCCGCCCTGCACCACCTTGATGTTCATCAGCTGCGCGAGTTGGGTGATGGCTTGGTCGCGCTGGTCCTCGAGCGTCGCGGTGGTCGAATCCGCCGCTGTGTTTGCGCTCAGCTGCTGGTTGATCCGGGCGATCTGCTGCATCGCCGCGTTGGCCTGCTGCACGTCGGCGGCGATGCCCTGCTCGGCCTGGGTACGCAACCCCTGGATCGACGAGGACATGCCGTTGAGATTTTGCGCAAGCTGCTGGGCGGCGCTTGCCGCGCCGCTTTGCGCCGCCGCCGAGGCCGGGCTCGTCGCCAGCGCCTGCATCGCCGCGGTGAAATTGTTGAACACCTTGTCGAACGCGTTAGCTGCGCCGGGCGCGCCGTAGATCTGCTGAAGCTGGCCGTAGAGCTGTGCTGCCGCGTCCGCGTAGGAGCCGCCCGACGTCTCGGTCCACAATTGGTTCTGCACCAAGTGATCGAGCGTGCGGTTCACCCCGGCGACATCGACGACGGTACCGACGTTGCCCGCCGAAGTTTCGACGAGATCCGGCGTTTGGACGACGTAGCCGGGCGTGCTGGCGTTCGCGACGTTGCCGGCCGTGATGGTGAGGCCCGTCTGCGCGGCATTGAGCCCGGACATCGCGGTCGTGAGCGCTTGGATCAGGCTCATGGCAGGCCCTGCCGGCCTCCTAAAACGCTCGCCGCTTACCCGCCGTGCGCTACTGGATGACGGTGAGCAGGCTCTGGATCATCTGGTCGGCCGTGGTCATCACCTTGGCGTTGGCCGAATAGGCCTGCTGCGCCACGATCAGCTGACTGAACTGCGTGGCGATATCGACGTTCGATCCTTCGAGCGAACTGCCGACCACTTTGCCGGACGCCGAGAGGATCGCCGGACCGGAATCCACCGTCGCCGCGAAGGCGCCTCCGTTGAGGCTTTGCAGATAATTCTGCCCGTTGAACGTGGCGAGCGTGATCTGCGCCAAGGGCTCGGTTTGGCCGTTCGAGAACGTTCCGATCACGCGGTTCTGGCTGTCCACGGAAACCCCCGTCAGCTTGCCGGCGGCGGAGCCGTTTTGCTGGAGCTGATTGATGTTCACCCTTCCGCTGGTATCCGCGAATTGCGTAATGCCGCCCGACCCGAACGAGAGCTGGACGTTGCCGATATTGTCGCCGTTGACGGTGAGATTGTTGATCGTCAGGCTGCCGATCGGCGGGTTCATCTGGCCGCTGGCGTTGAACTGGAAACGCGTCCCCGCGTTCACCCACGCCGGCTGGGTACCGGTTGCGTTCGCGTTCGTCTGATAGAACAGCTCCCAAGTGTCGGTGCCGCCGTTGGCAGCGTCCGCCACCTTGGCCCAGCGCAATTGCACGTTTACGGGATTGCCGAGCGAGTCGTACGAGGTAATCGATCCGCCGGAGATCGATTCGTTGAGGAAATTGGAAAGGTCGTTGCCGATCACCGGCCCGACCGTCGGCGGGCTCGCGGTCGTCGTGGTGACGCCGAACGCCGCCGGGTTCGCAGTGCCGCCGATGTTGACTTGGTCGGTGAGGTTGTTGGCGGAGACCGTGAGATCGCCGTTGGTCGTATTCACCGAGGCGACGCCGCCCGCGAGCCCGGCCAATTTGGCGTTGAGTTGCGCGAGCGTCTGTACGTCGCCGGGATTGGTGCCGAAAGTGACGGTCAGCATCGGATTGGTCGTGCCCACCGTGATGGTCAGGGTCTGGCCGCTGGTGACCGCACCCTGATTTATCAGGTTGGTCGCGTTCGCTCCCGTATTACCCGCGCCCAACAGCTCGGTCACGATCGCCGGCGTGCTGCCGGCGGTGCTGATATTTGTGGTCGCGTTGGCGCTGGTAAGCACCAGGTTGTTCGAGGCGTTGAGCGTGGCGGTGATGCCGGTCGTGTTGGTCTGGGCGTTGATCTTCTGCACGACGGTGGTGGCGGAATCGGTGTTGGCGATGCTGATGGTCGTGGTGTTGAGCACGAGCGATCCGGTGTTGCCGCCGGTCGGAAGCCCCGAGATGTCGGTCGTACCGGTGTCGACGGCTGGTGCGTCGGGGTGCAGCGTCGCCCCGCTACCTTTGATAGTCGATGGCAGCAAGAGCGCATTGGAGGTGAAGTCGGCCGGGTTGATCAGCTCCGAGCCCGGCACGCTCGAACTGGCGTTGGTCGTCTGCGGAAACGTCGGCAGATTCGCCTGGTACTGAATTTGCGTCGTCGCCTGCGCGGGAATCTCGTTATTGCCGAATTGCAGTACCTGCGGAACGTTGCCGACCGGATTGCCGGTGCTTTGATCGATCGGAATGCCCATCAGGTAATAGCCGGCGCCGTTGACCAGGAAGCCCTGGCTGTTTTCCTGGAAGTCGCCGCGCCGGGTGTAGAGGCTTACGCCGTTGAACACCGGCGCATTGCCCGACACGGTGGTCGGCTGGGCGACGATGAAGTAGCCGTCGCCGTTGATCGCCATGTCGGTGCTCACCGACGCGCTCTGGATCGCGCCTTGCGCGGTGTTGGTCGCAACCGAACTCGCCAGCACGCTGCCCGAGGTCTGGTTGTTCTGCGCGGCGGACGTCACCAGATCCTGAAAGCTCGTGTCGGTCTCCTTGAAGCCCGTCGTCTGCGAATTCGCGATGTTGCCGGAGATGTTCTGCAGTGCGAACGACTGCGCCTGCAAACCCGTCACCGCCGTGGTGAGAGCGTCGAAAATGCCCATCGAGGCCTCCATTGCGATCGCAGTAGCGCGCGCGTCGGACTAGACGCGCCGGCCGCATGGCCGCAGCAGCCGTCGCAAACCTCGTGCCACGGAAAAAGCTTCGTAAAAACAGATGCTTGGGGTAAAATGCGCGGTCGCCGGCTGGGCAGGATGCGCCGGGGCGGCAATTTCTGCCGCGCCCCTCATTGCCGTCGCGGCGCACGCTCCTTATGGTCCGCGGCCCCGAGCATGATCCGGAAAAGTGGGCACCGGTTTTCCGAAAAAGATCATGCTCCATGAAAAAGTTGAGCAGCCCATGCGTTTCGAAGGCACCAGCGGCTACGTCGCCACGGAAGATTTGAAAGTGGCGGTGAACGCCGCGATCACCCTCGAGCGCCCACTGCTGGTCAAGGGTGAGCCCGGTACCGGCAAGACCGTGCTGGCCTTGGAAATCGCCAAGGCGCTCAATGCGCCGCTGATCGAATGGCACGTCAAGTCGACCACCAAGGCGCTGCAGGGGCTCTACGAATACGACGCGGTGTCGCGGCTGCGCGACAGCCAACTCGGCGACACCCGCGTGCACGACATCCGCAACTACATCAAGCGCGGCAAGCTGTGGGATGCGTTCGTGTCCGACGAGCGGCCGGTGCTGCTGATCGACGAGATCGACAAGGCCGACATCGAATTTCCCAACGATTTGTTGCAGGAACTCGACCGTATGGAGTTCTTCGTCTACGAGACCAGCGAGACCGTGAAGGCGCGGCGCCGCCCGATCGTGGTGATCACATCGAACAACGAAAAGGAATTGCCCGACGCGTTCCTGCGCCGGTGTTTCTTCCACTACATCCGTTTTCCCGATACCGAGACCATGCGCGCCATCATCGACGTGCATTTTCCCGGCATCAAGCAGCGGCTGGTGGCCGAGGCGCTGCGCCTGTTCTATGAAATCCGCGACGTACCGGGTTTGAAAAAGAAGCCCTCGACCTCCGAATTGCTCGACTGGCTCAAATTGCTGATGGTCGAGGACATCGGCCCGGAGATCCTGCGCGAGCGCGATCCCAAGAAGCTGATCCCGCCGCTGCACGGCGCGCTGCTCAAGAACGAGCAGGACGTGCACCTGTTCGAGCGCCTCGCCTTCATGGCGCGGCGCGAGGGGCGCTGATTCCGCGGAACGTTGCCCGCGGGCGCCTCACGGCCGCTCCCTTCGGCCTTATGGCGAGAACGCTTGCGGCACCTATATCAAGGCCCGCTGAACGACCGTTGCCCTCGCGCGGGAACTTGCGCGTGTGGCTGACCGAAGACGCAGCAAACGCATGCGCCCGTATGGCCTGATCGTCGCATATATCTGGTTGGCGTTCGCGGTGGTGTGGGCGGTCACCGCGCTGCGCGCCAAGCGCACCTTGCAAACACATTGGCTCAATAGCTGGCGGGCACGCGTTATCGTTGCTGTTCTTGTTCTTGCCGTTCTCGCGATCCGGCGCTACCTCTTTCACGCCCGCGGCCCGGATTTTATCTCCGGTGTCATCGCAAACCCGGCACTCAACATCGCCGGACTTGTGCTCGCCGCCGTGGGAATCGGAGTAGCTGTTTGGGCGCGGCTTTATTTGGGCCGCAACTGGGGCATGCCCATGTCGGTGAAAGAAAACGCCGAGTTGGTCACGACCGGCCCCTACGCCTACGTCCGCAATCCGATCTACGCGGGCATCGCGCTCGCCACGCTGGGATCGGCGCTGATCGATTGGTGGTGGGCCGTGTTCTTGGCGTGCGCCGTTGCGTATTTCGTCTACAGCGCAAAAGTCGAAGAGCGCATTCTACTGCGAGAGTTCCCCGACTCCTATCCTGCCTATAAGGCGCGCACCAAATCGCTCATCCCGTTCGTCTATTGAGTGCAGGGCGTGCGTTGCGGCGTCACGCGCTGCCCTGCGCGTCAAACAGGCGGCTGCGCACCGAGGTGGCGGAGATCGCCTGAAGCGCATCGTCGAGATCGATGCGCTCGACTTTGTAGCCGACATCGCGGCCATAGAAAACGTGGCTCAGGTTGGGCAGCGGCACCACCGTGAATCGCCCTTCGTACTCGCGCAGCGCATGTTCGATGCGCGCGCGCACGTGCTCGAACCCGAACGGGTTCTTCTCATCGAGCCCCGCGGTGTCGCGCACGCCGATGCACACTTGGCCGACGCGGCGCAGGCCTTCGACGATGAGCGCACGGTGCCCGTCGTGAAACGGCTGGTAACGGCCGATGAACAGCGCGGTCGGCTTCTTGGCATCGAACACCGGCCGCACGCTCTGCGCGATCTGGTCGATCCAGTATTCCGGCGTGCCTTCGGCCGGGACGCGCAAATCGTATTTCTCGGGCGGAACGAACATCCGATTGGTGTCCTCGAACCGTCCCTTGCGGATGCGATCGACCCACACGACGAAAGCCTCGCCGCCTTCCGTGAAGGCCGCACGCGTTTCCGGCGTCGGGCAGATGAAATCGGCGACCGCAAACCCGCCGACCTTGACCACCTGGTCGCACAGCCAGCCCATGCGGTGTGCGTGCTCGACGCGATCACTTTCAGAGAAGCCGAGATCTTTGTTGACGTTCTTGCGCACTTCGTCGGCGTTGAAATGGACGGCGTTGAGCCGCGGCGCGAGACCTGCGGCAAGCGTGGTCTTTCCTGCGCCGGGCAAACCCATGATGAGAATTTTTCGATACACGGCGGTCCCTCACGTTATTCGCCGCCCGCCTATAGGATATCGGCGGCGGCCGTTCCATCGCTGGATCGGAGCAAACTGCGCGTCATTCGTCGCTGGTACCGCGCCGCGGCCAGTGCGGATGCGGCGCCGCCGCCATCTCGCGCGGTCGCGTCTTCTCGGCGATCGGCATTGGCTCGGCCGAGGACATGAACTGCGGCGTGAACGCGCCGATCTTCACCGGCGCGGCCTCGTCGGGCCGCGCCTCCTCGTGCGAACCGGCGAGCAGCGGCTGCGGCTGCGGCGCCTGCGACCACTCGCGTTCGGCACGCGCGCGCGCCTGGGCAAATTCCTCGGCGATGCTGCGGGCAGCCGCCGCGGCAGCTTCAAACGCCTGCTGTGGATTCTCGTCTTGAGCATCTTCGATGACGGCGCCCGCGTGGGCCACCTCGGGCGCCGACGCGAACGCCGGCTCGGCAAAAACCGGCAGCGGGACTTCGGCCGTCGTCCCCGCGGGAGGGGCCGCGACCGGCAGCGGAACCTCGGCCGTCGCCGGCCCGGCTGCGACCGGCGTCACTGCATCCGCGCGCTGGGGCGCGCTCTCGCGCCGATGCGACAGCCGCTCTTCGATGGCGTCACGCAGCTGCATCGACCAATAGAGCACCTGCGCGGCCGCAGGACCGATCTTGCCGCCGGCCCATACCAGTTCGTAGGCGGAGAACAGCCGCCAGCGGTCGTCACGCTCGATGATGGCGCGCGCGATCAAGTCGCCCGCCATGGCGGTGGTGTTGAGTCCGTGGCCGCCGAAGGCGCCGGCGAGCCAGACGCCGGGCGAAAGTTCGCCGATCTGCGGCATCTTGTGGATCGCGTAACTCATCGTGCCGGGCCAAGCGTATTCGATCTCAACGTCGGCGAGTTGCGGGTAGACCCGCAAGATGTGGCGGCGCATGAGCGCGGGCAGCCGGCGCGGCAGCGAGAGCCGCGAGGTAATGCGGCCGCCCCACATCAGCCGATCGCCGCCGATCACGCGGTAATAGTCGCCGGCGCGCCGCGTATCGGCGACGACGCCGGGATATGTAATGGCTTTGGCGAGCCGTTCGCCCAGCGGCGCCGTGGTCGCGATATAGCTCGCGACCGGAACCACGGTGCCGGCAATGGGAGGAAACACGTCGCCGAGATGCGGCCCGCCGGCGAGCACGATGTGGTTGGCGCGGATGCGGCCGTTCGGCGTGTGGATGCGCTTTCGCACGCCCAGCACATCGAGTGCGACGGCGGGAGAATCCTCATAGATGAGCGCGCCCGCGCGCTCCGCCGCACCGGCGAGGCCGAGGGCATAGTTGAGCGCGTGCACATGGAACGCCTCCGGCATGTGCACCGCCTGATAATAAGCGGGTGTGCGCAGCACCTCGCGCACCTCCTCGGTCGGGCACGCCTCCGCGTTGACGCCGAAGTCGACGCGCAGCATCGCCACGAGGCGCAGCACCTCCTCTTCGTCGTCGGTGCGCCGCACCACCAGCCACCCTTGCACGGGCTCGACGCCCGGCATCTCCGTTTCGCGAATGGTCGTGCGCACGTAATCGACGCCGGCCGTCGAAAGCGCCCATAATTCCTTGGCCCGGCGCAAGCCCACGCGCTCGACGATCGCCTCGAGCCGCTCGGCAAAACCCGGCGCGACCAGGCCGGCGTTGCGGCCTGATGCGTTCCAGGCAACGCGGCGTGCTTCGAGCACGCCAACCGACCAGCCGCGCCGCGCAAGCTCGCGCGCGGCGGTGAGTCCGGCGAGCCCCGCCCCGATCACGCAAACGTCGACGTCGATATCGCCGGCAAGCGCCGTGCGCTCGGGCACGTCCACCATCGTGGCCGCGTACCAGGTTGCTCCCCACGGCGTTCCCTCGGTCGGCATCGTCCCTTCCATGCCCGGGGCTTTATCCTCAATCCCGGCGAATTTCTGTCGCAGCGTTATCGGGCGCGGGGTTCTCCACCGGCGGCTGTGCTAGCGTGGTGCCAACAGCCCATGGGAAAATCAAGCCGCGCAGGACTTTGACGGAACAACCCCATGCGACGCTTGATGTTGCTGCGCCACGCCAAATCCGACTGGACGCGGTCAAGCGCGCGCGACCACGAGCGCACGCTTGCCCCGCGCGGGCGCGAGGCGGCGCCGCGCATCGGCGCCTACATGGCTCACCACGGCCTCATACCCGATTTCGTGCTGTGCTCGACCGCGACGCGCGCGAGAGAGACGTGGGACCTGGTCGCCAAGGCGTTCGTGACGAAGCCGGCGATGACTTACGAGGAGCGGCTTTACGAAGCCGGACCGAATGCGCTCTTCGACGTGGTGACCGAAACCAAGAGTGACGTCCACGCGCTGCTCCTCGTCGGGCATAATCCCGGCCTGCACGACTTCGCCCAACGCCTGATCGCGTCGGGCGATACCGACGCGCGGGCGCGGCTCACCGAAAAATTTCCCACCGGCGCGCTGGCGGTGATCGATTTTGCCGTCGACGACTGGGGCAAGCTGCACCCGCGCTCGGGCCGCCTCGACCGGCTGGTGGTGCCGCGCTCGCTCGCAGCGGCGACGGATTAGCTTCGCTGAGATCCGATACTTGGTCGCGCGCGGCAACGGCGCCATAAAAGGGATTGGCACTCGTAGCAAGAAGCCTGCCGCACTCGACAGGCTTATTTGGCAGTATTTTGTCCCTTAAACCAATCGAGAATCTGGCTGCCGTCCCAGGTTACGACCCCTTCCTTCGCCAGCATGTACTCGTAAGTTCTTGCGACATCGGCAATTCGATGCGGCGAGCCCGACAGGTAATTGTGATGCGCCATCGACATGAGCTTGGCGCGATCGGCGGCTTCGTCGTGAATGCACTCGAAGTATCTTACCGCCCGCGTGAACGTTTCCTCGGATGAATGTCCCTGCAGCGCCATGGTGACGATGTCGTGCAGCTCGAAATTATACGGCAAGGCGACAATCGTGCCGTGCGCTGTCTTTACGTTGACCGGTTCGTCATCGCATACCCAATCGCCGAAATATTCGACGCCCGCTTCGCACAGGTGATCGAGCGTGGTGAAGTCCTGAGTCAGGCCCGGCCCGAACCACCCGCGCGGCCGCGTGCCGGAAAATCTCTCGATCACGTCGAGCGATCGGAAAATTGTTTCCCGCTGGTCGGCGAGCTTGTGCATCGGTTGCTGATCGTAGCTGTGCGCATTGAGCTCCCAGCCACTGTCGAGGCATGCCTCGACGACGCTGGGATAGACCTCGCAGCAGCGCGCGTTGAGCGTCACGGTCGGGCGGACGGAAAGTTTGTTGAACAGGCGCCGGATACGCCAGAAGCCGACTCGCATCCCGTACTCGTGCCAGCTCCAGTTGGGATGATCGGGCAGCATCGGCTGCCCTTGCGGCGGCGGGATGATCATGCGCGCCATCGGCCGGGAAATGTCCCAGACCTCGAGCGCGAGCACCGGCCAGACGACCGTGCGAACGCCGTTAGGGAAATTCAGAGGCGGCCGTTCGTCGATCCCGCTGAACGGCAGACGTTCGTGGGGCATCATGCCGGCGGTGGTCATGGTGGTGCCTTTCCGTAGGGCGCAATAGGCCGAAGGCCGTATTGCGCCATGACACGAAGGCGGCGCAATACGCGCCTGCGGCGGTATTATGGCGCAAAGCCCGGAAGGAAAAATCCTACTCCGGCCAGCCATCCTCTAATTTCGGGGCATGGCAACCAAACCCGAACCCGACTTACGCGTCCTTGGCCTGATCCACGAAGCGCAGATGTTCGTGCAGGGCCTGCGGATGATCGCCCTTGGCTTCCTCGTCATGGAGTTCAAGCACGGTAGCGGCGTCACGGCTTGCGCCAACGAAATCGAAAAGCGTTTAGAGGCCATCAAGGCCCGATTGCAGCGCTAAGGCGCGTGGCAAGCACCGCTACCATTCGACAACTGCACCGGGACCGGGCCGAGCTTGTGGGTTTGCTTGAGCGCTACGAGGCCGTAACCCGCCAGCTACGGGCCGATCTCACTCACCTAGAGGAATCAATCCGCGCGCTAGACCCGGCCGCCGACATGGCCGCGCCCATCAAGCTGCGGCGGCGCACCAGGATGGCGCCTGTTATCTTCGAAACGTTGCGCGCGGCCAAGGACGGCTGCACCGCCCGCGAACTCGCGCTGCACGTCATGGTCGCGCGTGGCATCGATACCGGAAACCGCAAACTATCACGCGAGCTAACCCGGCGGGTTTCCGGCCTCTTGCGGTACTTCCGAAAGTGCGGCGTGCTGCGGTCGAAGCTACCGGCCGGAACGCATGCCCTCCGCTGGGAGATCGCGCCTGCCCCTACCGCCTCGGGATTGGACCTGGATCCCAAGTATCCGGCTCATCAGGAATGAGCCGCCCTGGACGCCCCGCGTTCTCAGGACGTTTGGCATCCATCGCGTTTCGCAACCGCTCGGCAATCCGGCTCCAATACATCGGCAGTTTGGCCTTGGCCGTCTTGTAGTCGTTGATCATCTTTATCAGATCAGCTTGAGACGGCACGCCCTCTTGCGCTGCAATCAGGGCGTTATCTTCGTCCTGAAGGAGTCTGGACGCCACTTCGGAAAGTCGCTCGCTTGCCTGCGATATGCGCGTCGAGAGCGCGTGAACCTCGTCGAATAGATCAAGGTACTCTTCAGCCGGATCGGGCATGATCCACCCCACCGTTTTCGCCAGTGCGTTCATGCTACTACGTGCCGCTGCCAATAGCCGCCGAAATCAACTGAGGGCTTGGAGCGCAAGGCCAAGCCGCCGAGACGGGTTACTTGCTCGCCGTTCGACAGGCGGCGGTTATCTTCGCGCCACGCTGCTTCCTGAGCATAGCGGAGCAAATAGTCGCCGGCAATGTGATGATGGTGCCCAACCTCTGCCCGCCGCAACCGGCTGAAATATTCCTCTGCGGCATTCGTGCAAGCGCCGTCCAACGAGTAGGCTTCTTGGTGATCAATGCGCCGCATTTCGTAGCGAGCGTGGAGCGCGTTCCAATTCGGCGAGTCGTCGGCGTTGACGATGGTGCCCTTGGCGATCCGCGCCCTCACGAACGAGAGGGCTTGCCCTTCCGTGCGGAACACCGCCGGGACGCTGTTGCCGTCGCGTTCGCGAATGATCACAACCGCTTTGCGCTTGCCGGATTGGTTCTCAGTGAACCGGCGATCCCTCCGGTTCTCTTTGAGATTGGCGGGCTTCACATAGCCGCCGAAGTAGCCGGTATCGACCTCAGCCGTCTTGCCCTCGCCGCCGACAACGCGGCCCTTCAATTCGGCTGCCATGGCTTCGCGGAGCTTGTGAGCGAGCACGAACGCGGCCTTGTACGTGATGCCAAGGTCGCGGGAGAGAGCCAACATGCTCTTGCCCTTCACCTCGTTGCAGAAGATCGCGATGGCGGCGAGATAGCCCTTAATGGGCAGCTTGCGGGACGCGAACAGCGTGCCCGACGTGAGCGAAAATTCCTTCCGGCACGCACTGCACTCAAAGCACAGAAGGCCAGTCTCGCGGCGGAACCGATACACGTCGAGACAACCGCACTTCGGGCAGACCGGTTCGCCTTTGGTGTCGGCCCACCGGACACCCATGAAGGTCTGCTCGGCTTCCTCGTCCGTCATGCGGAACACGGACGCTAGGGAGAGCGTCTTGGCCGCTTTGGAAAGGAGGAAGTGTTGGGCCATTTGCCGTATCCGCTACCGTGATAGCGAATATGACAACTTTCCTCCTTCTTGTCTACGGAAAAGTTAGCGTATATGCTAACGTATAATCGGATACGCTAGGAGTGTGGCGGAATGGCAACACCGAAAAACGAGGAAGATTGGGCCGAGCGGGTGCATCGGCACTTAAAGGCCGAGCTGAAACGAGCCAACGTAACCTATGAAGAACTTGCGACCCTGATGAAGAATCACGGGTTCAAAGAGACAAAAGCCAGCATCGCCAGCAAGCTATCCCGTAACACGGCGCCGGCCGCGTTCTTCATCGCGGCATTGGTTGCCATCGGATGCGAAGTCGTGAAGCTAGAGGATATCTAACGCGGCGGCAGTTCGCTCTTCTTTCGGAGGAAAAGTTCTAATTGTGATCGCTCTGCCTCATATCGCCGCTGCACCAAACAGACAGTCTTGAACTGAACCTCCTTGCTCCGGATTAAATCGGGCGCCGTGTCAGCGCATTTTTCCAATTGGTTGTTCGGAACGGGCAGAAATCGGGTGTGACCCTCAACTCCGAAGACGGTTATGACCGCATCTACTCCCGTAACGCTGTCGGACCATTGTTCGTAGTCTCTCACCCACACGTTGGGATCGTTGTAGCCTGCCGCGCTGATTAGTCTCGGCCCAAGAGAGCAAACGATATTATCGTACTCTTCGAAGCGGCTCGCGCAATCGCGGCCGAACAGCGAATCGAGCAGCCATCCATACCTCATATCTAGCTGATTGTGGTCGCTTCGAAGTTTGAAGATGTTTCTGTTTATCTCGACAAATTTTTCGGCAAGGGCATTGGCTACGCTTTCCGCGTGTTCTTCCGGGGTTGGCACGGCGACGTGAGGAGGAACGGAAAGGCGAACAACCTCGATCTGTCGACCTAACCTCTCCACCTCTTCGCGCAGATTGTTTTCTGCGCTCGCTTCAATATTTGAAGGAGCGCCGAGCCTGCCGCGCGATGAGGGACCGAGAACAAGTAGCCCAATAATTAAAACGAAGAGCGCGAACCAGGACACCGGATTTGTAGCAACGCTAGCAATCGATGCCGTCGCCACCGGCGACATGGTTTTTAAGAAAGGCAGGAAGGGCCATCCAATCCCGACCAGAAAGAAAAGGCCAGCTAGCCCAAATAGGCCGTTGATAAGAACGGGATGCCTCCAGCCAGCGGCGGTCATGCCAGCCGCCCCGAACGTAAGCGCGGCGCCAATGAGGAAAAGGGCAATCGTGAGATCGTCGCCAGCCAGCATACGGCCATCCTAGCCTCGGATGGGTGGCGGTTGCGCGGATATGTTGGCGTTTTCGACATGTTTCGCGCCTAGAAGGAAATTTTGAAACCATTTAAGGAAGTAGAAGAATATTCTACCGTCCTATCCTTCCGGGCTTTGCGCCATAATACCGGCCTGCGGCGCTATTGCGCCCTACAGCTCTAACAATCCAGCGTGGTCTGCCGCTCCCAATCGGTGAGGTGACGGGAGTACGCGTTCCAGTCTTCGTGTTTGAGCTTGAGATATGACGCCACGGTCGTCGCGCCGAGCGCGTTCTTGAGCACCGTGGATTTCTCCAGTGCGCGCAGGGCATCGAGCAGGTTGAGCGGCAGCTTCTTGGCGTTCTTCGCCTTGTGCCCCTCGGTGTACATGTTGATGTCGAGGCGCTTGCCCGGGTCGCGCTCGGCGGCGATGCCGTCGAGTCCGACGGCCATCAACGCCGCCGGCATGAGATAGGGGTTGGCGGCGCCGTCCGGCAGCCGCAGTTCGAAGCGTCCGGTATCGGGGATTCGGATCATGTGCGTCCGGTTGTTGCCGGCGTAGGTGACCGCATTGGGGGACCAGGTCGCGCCCGAAAGCGTCGGCGGAGCATTGATGCGCTTGTACGAGTTCACCACCGGATTGGTGATGGCGCACAGACCTTCGGCCGAATGGATCACGCCGCCGATGAAGTGATAGGCGGCCTTGGAGAGGCCCATCTCGTCTTTTGCATCCGCGAACAGGCAGCCGCCGTCTTTGCTCGACCACAGCGACACGTGCACATGGCAGCCGGAGCCGGTGAGATTGGCAAACGGCTTCGGCATGAACGTTGCGCGCAGGCCGTGCTTCTCGGCGATCGACTTCACCATGAACTTGAAAAAGGCATGCTTGTCGGCCGTGCGAACCGCGGTGTCGAACTCCCAGTTCATCTCAAACTGGCCGTTCGCGTCTTCATGGTCGTTCTGATAGGGCTTCCACCCGAGCGTCACCATCGCGTCGCAGATTTCCGCCACCACGTCGTAGCGGCGCATGAGCGCCTGCTGGTCGTAACACGGTTTGGCCTGGCGGTCGTCGACGTCCGAGATCGCCTGCCCGTCCGGCGTGATCAAAAAGTATTCGCATTCGACGCCGGTTTTCATTTCGTAGCCGAGCTCGGCGGCTTCCCCGACCACGCGCTTCAAAACCTGGCGCGGATTCTGCTCGACCGGCCTTCCCGCCATGATCAGATCGCCGGTGACCCAGGCGACCTCTGGCTTCCATGGCAATTGCATCAGGCTGTCCTGCTCCGGGATCACCAGCACGTCGGGATCGGCCGGCGTCATGTCGAACCAGGTGGCAAAGCCGGCAAAGCCCGCGCCCGACCTGGCGACGCCCTCCATCGCGCTCGCAGGAACGATCTTGGCTCGCATGGTTCCGAACAGGTCAACGAAGGCGATCAGAAAATATCGGATGCCTTTCTGTTCGGCGATCTCGCTCCAGCTCGGCATCGTGCATCCCCTTCTCTGTCACGCGAGCGACCCCGCCCGCCTCTCCCGGAATCCAGCTCGTGCCCGCGAGCGGCACGCGTGCCATCGCGGCGGCTTCCACGGTGAGCGCGACAAGGTCCTCGGGCTCGAGGTTGTGGATGTGGCTCTTGCCGCAGGCGCGCGCGATGGTCTGCGTCTCCAGCGTGAGCACCGAGAGATAATTGGCAAGCTTGCGGCCGGCGATGACGGGATCGAGCCGTGCCGAGAGCGCCGGATCCTGAGTCGTGATGCCGGCAGGGTCGCGCCCCTCATGCCAGTCGTCATAGGCGCCCGCCGTCGTCCCCAGTGCGCGGTATTCGTCCTCCAGCGCCGGATCGTTGTCGCCGAGCGCAATCAGCGCGGCAGTCCCGATGGAGACAGCGTCTGCGCCGAGGGCGAGGCACTTGGCAACGTCGGCACCGTTGCGGATGCCGCCTGAGACAATCAGCTGCACTTTGCGGTGCATGCCGAGGTCATGGAGGGCTTGCACGGCTGGGCGGATCGCCGCCAAGGTCGGCAGGCCGACGTGCTCGATGAAGACATCCTGTGTCGCCGCCGTGCCTCCCTGCATGCCGTCGAGCACGACGGCGTCGGCGCCAGCTTTCACGGCGAGCGCCGTGTCGTAGTAGGGCCGCGACGCCCCCACCTTCACGTAGATCGGCTTCTCCCAGTCGGTGATCTCGCGCAGTTCGTGAATCTTGATCTCGAGATCGTCCGGGCCGGTCCAGTCTGGGTGGCGGCAGGCCGAACGCTGGTCGATGCCCTCCGGCAGCACACGCATCGCAGCGACGCGCGCGCTGATCTTCTGGCCCAGCAGCATGCCGCCGCCGCCCGGCTTCGCACCCTGGCCGACCACCACCTCGATGGCATCGGCCTTGCGCAGATCGTCCGGGTTCATGCCGTAGCGAGAGGGGAGCACCTGATAGACCAGGGTCTTCGAGCTTTCCCGTTCTTCCGCGGTCATGCCGCCGTCACCGGTCGTCGTGGAGGTGCCGACCGCGCTCGCTCCCCGCCCGAGCGCTTCCTTCGCCTGCGCGGAGAGCGATCCGAAGCTCATGCCGGCGATGGTGATCGGAATCTTCAGCGTGATAGGCTTCTTGGCATGGCGCGCCCCGATGGTCACCTCGGTCACGCACTTCTCCCGGTAGCCTTCGAGGGGATAGCGGCTGATCGAAGCGCCGAGAAACAGCAGGTCGTCGAAATGCGGCAGCTTGCGTTTCGCGCCCGCGCCGCGAATGTCATAGATGCCGGTTGCCGCCGCGCGGCGGATTTCTGCGATCGCGTGGTCATCGAAGGTCGCTGATTTGCGCGGCGGCGTGTGGATCCAGCGGTCCTGCCCGACACTCATCAATACTGCCCGATGTTGTCCATGTGGAAATGATAAAGCTTGCGTGCCGAGCCGTAGCGGCGGAACGAGGCGACATCGATTTCGTTGCCGACGCCGGCGGCATTGAGCAGTCTCACCAGCACGGCCTTGTGCTCGTCCCCGAGCGGCTTCTCGATGCAATCGGCGCCGAGGCTTTTCACCTCGCCGCGCACGTAAAGTTCAGCCTCGTAGAGCGAATCGCCCAGCGCTTCGCCGGCGCCACCGAGGACCACGAGATTTCCCGCCTGCGCCATGAAGGCCGAGAGGTGCCCGACCGATCCCTTCACCACGATGTCAATGCCTTTCATCGAGATACCGCAGCGCGCCGAGGCATTGCCGTCGATCACCAGCAACCCGCCGCAGCCGGTCGCGCCGGCCGCCTGCGAAGCGTCGCCCCGCACGCGCACTTCGCCCGACATCATGTTCTCGGCAACGCCCGGTCCGGCATTGCCGTTGACCACGACGGTCGCCTGTTTGTTCATGCCGGCGCAATAGTAGCCGACGTGGCCGTCGACCTCGACCGTGACCGGCGCGTCGACTCCCGCGGCAATCGCGTGCTGGCCGCGCGGGTTGAGGACGCGCCAGACTTCGCTGCCAATGGGCGCGAGCCGATGCAGCGCCGCGTTTAGGTCGCGCAGCGGCGTCGTCGCCAAGTCGAACGTGGGCATCAGTGCCGTTCCCAACGGTAGACGCGCGCCGGCTCCGGCTCCCATACCCTGGCATGCGCCACGCCGGGCAGGTTGACGAGCGCGCGATATTCGGTGCCGAACGCCACCCACCGGTCGGTCTCGGCCATTACGGCGGGCTTGCAGGCGATCGGATCGCGCAGCACGCCGAAACCGGATTCGGTGCCGACCACGAAGGTAAAGAAGCCATCGAGGTCGACCAGCATGGCCTCGAGCGCCTGCTCCAGCGAGGCGCCCTCGCGCATCTTCCACGTCATGTAGCCGGCCGCGACTTCGGTATCGTTCTCGGTCTCGAACGAGAGGCCGTGGCGGATGAGTCCGCGGCGCACCGCGTTGTGGTTCGACAGCGATCCGTTGTGTACCAGGCACTGGTCGGGACCGGTCGTGAACGGGTGCGCGCCGTCGGTCGTGACGGCGGATTCCGTGGCCATGCGCGTGTGACCGATCGCATGGCTGCCGGTCATCTCTGCGAGGCCGAACCGCGCGGCGACCCGGTCGGGACGGCCGACTTCCTTGAAGATCTCCATGCGCCGGCCGCTACCGACGATGTTGACGCCCGCCGTCCGTTCGATCGCGGCACGGACCGCAATCTCTTTTTCCAGCGGCACGGCAATGACCGCATGGCTGTCGTGGATCGTTGCGCACGGCGGCACACCGGAGACATCGGCGAGTGGGCGGAGCACCCCGTCCCAGTCGAACTCTTTACCGGCGCGCAACGTCACCTTCACGTGCCCCGGAATTTCCGCGCCGTACACGGCAAACCCAGCCGAATCCGGCCCGCGATCGCAGAACGCGGTAAGCATCGCGCCGGTCAAAGCCCCGAGCTCGGGCTGGAGGTCGGCGTCCTTGAGAAAAAGGCCAACGATGCCGCACATCGACGTGTCTTTTGTCGGGGAGCTGTTTCTTATTGACATTATTGGCGCGTGCTAAAGGATGTCAACCCATGAGCACTTTTGTTTCCCTACAGGAAACCCAATGAAAGCCCGGTCCAAGCCGCGCACGAGCGCGGGCGTCCGCAAGCGTCGCCGCGTGGACGCCGCCGCCGAGCTGAGGACCGGCTCGCTCGCGCCGCACGCATTCATGCCGCCGACCTTGGAAACGAGCATTGGCGCTGAGGTCCGTCGATTGCGCAAATTGCTCGATTTGACCGTCGCGGAATTGGGCCTTGCCGCCGGAATTTCTGCCGGAATGCTGTCGAAGATCGAAAACGGCGCGATCTCGCCGTCGCTCGCGACTCTTGAAGCACTCGCCAAGGCGCTCAACGTTCCGATCAGCGCCCTGTTCGTCGAGACCGAGGAGCGGCGCGATTGTTCGTTCGTAAAGGCCGGCCGCGGTGTGCGGATCGAGCGGCGTGGCACCAAGGCCGGTCATCTCTACGATTTGCTCGGGCATTCGCTGCGGGGCGAGATCGCCGTCGAGCCCTATCTGATCACACTGCGAAAGAACGCCGTGCCTTACACGAATTTTCGTCACGCCGGCGTCGAGTTCATCTACATGATGTCCGGGAAGGTGAGATATCTGCACTCCGACCGTAGCTATCTCATGGAGCCGGGCGATGCGCTGTTCTTCGATGCGGCCGCGCGCCACGGACCGGAAGAGCTGATCGAGACGCCGATGCAGTATCTCTCGATCATCATCTATCCGCGCAGGGATTGAATCCCATGCCGTTGATGACCGGGTTTCCGCCGCCGCCCGAAGGCCAAATCACGCTCGCCAACTGGCGGACCGCTCCGTTCAACCGCTGGGCATTCCAACATGTGCGCGAGATCGTCCCGTCGGCGGCCATCCCCCATGCGCCGGAACGGATCTGGGCCTTGCCGTCGGCGCCAGCCGATCTTTCGGCATTCTCCTTTGAGCACGATGGCGCACGTCTGGATTTCGACGGTTTCCTCGGCGCGACGGACACCGATGGCATCGTCATCCTGCATCGCGGTATGGTCGTCGCGGAGCGCTATGCGCACGGCATGCTCCGGCAGACGCCGCACATCCTGATGTCGGTTTCAAAATCGCTGCTCGGCATCGTGGCCGGTATCCTGTCCGGCCATGGCATTCTCGATCCGAACGCACTGGTCACACGCCTGATCCCTGAAATCACCAACACGGCCTATGCGGGCGCAACTGTCAGCAATCTCCTCGACATGCGCGCCGGCGTTCACTTCGACGAAGACTATCTGGCGACCTCCGGGCCGATCGTCGACTACCGCAAGGCTTCCAATTGGAACCCCGTTGATCCGGGCGATGCGCCGAGCGATCTGCGCAGTTTCTTTGCGCGACTCACGCGGACCGACGGGCCTCACGATTGGCGCTTCCACTACGTGTCGCCCAACACCGACCTGATGGGCTGGGTGATCGAGCGCGCCGCCGACACGCGCTACGCGGATCTTCTCAGCGCGTTGCTGTGGCAGCCGATGGGGGCCGAGCATAGCGCCTATATCACGGTCGACCGGCTCGGCGCGCCGCGCTGCGCCGGCGGGGTCTGCGCTACCGTCATGGATCTCGCACGCGTCGGCCAGCTCATGGTGCAAGGCGGCAAGCGCGACGGTGTCCAGATCATTCCCGCGGAATGGCTCGATGACCTGATCGCTCGCGGCTCAGCCGAGGCGTGGAACAACGGCGACTTCGCGCATTTGTTTGGCGACGGCCCCATGCACTATCGCGACAAATGGTATGTCGCGCGCGGAGCCGAGCCCCTCGTGTTCGGATACGGCATCCATGGCCAGCACCTTTATGTGGACCGCGCGAACGAACTGGTGGTTGCGAAGGTTTCCTCGCAAGCGGCCCCGATCGACGAGAAGCGAATTTCTCTGACGATGCAGGCCATCGCGGCCTTGCGCCGTCGCCTGTCTTGACCGTGCGCCGCTACCCCGAGCACTCAAGGAGCATTGCGAGCATGTGGTCCAATCCCCGCATTCCATTTGCGATGTCGAGCGAACGGCGGCGCTATGCGCCGCTGCACGGCAAGCCGCTGATGATCAACCCGGTGGTCGCCATCGAGTACTGGCCGTTCGACCAGCCGATGCCGCGCGGGGTGTTGCCGCCGCCCCACGGCGCCAAGATCGAGCCGCCGGACGTCGCCAATTACTCGTGGGTCGAGTAGGGACTGCGCTGCGGCATGCCGCGGCTGTTCGACGTGATGAGCAAGCGCGGGATCAGAGCGTCGGCGTTCATCAACGCGCTATGTGCCGATGTCTACCCCGCACTCGCCAAGGCGACGGTCGAGGCCGGGTGGGAGCTCATCGCCGACGAGGAGGCGGAGATCACGCGATGCCTGGCGCGCCTCGAGCAGCTCTCCGGCGAGAAGGTGCGCGGCTGGTTCGGCGCCGGCGGTGGCGAAACGATGCATCTCCCGACATCCTCAAGCGCTGCGGCCTCGATTTCACGAACGACTGGCTGCTCGACGACCTGCCCTGCTGGATGACGACCGCGCACGGCCGGCTGCTCTGCCTGCCCTATACCTGGGAGATCAACGACGTCCCGATGTGGGTGGTACAGGGCCAATCGAGCGACGCATTGCTCAAGCGCCTGGAGGCGACGCTCGCGGTGCTTGCGCCGGAACTCGAGAAGCAGCCGCGCGTGCTGTCAATCGGGATGCATCCGCACGTGATGGGCGCGCCGCATCGCATGTATTATCTGGAGAAGGCGTTCGATCTACTCGCGGCGCGCAGCGATACGGTGTTCGTCACCTCCAGCGAAATCGCCGACTGGTTCGTCGCGGCGGATCCTGACGGTCCCGCCGAGCTCGACGCCGCCGCAAGGCGAGGGCGGCGAGTTGAATGGGTAGCGATGACCAGAGCGCGTCGCAGGAGGGGAATATGCAGCGGATCCCGATAATCGACCTTTCTGCGGCGCGCATCGGTGGGCTCGCGTCCAGACACGCTGTTGCAAGGCAGATCGACGCAACCTGTCGTGAGATCGGTTTCTTCACCATTACCGGTCACGGCGTCCCGATTGCGGTAATGGATGAGCTGCGGTCAAAGGCGCACACCTTTTTTTCTCTGCCTTTGGAGGACAAATGTAAGGCAATTCATCCAGTTTCCGGGACGCCGCGTGGCTATCGCGCGCAAGGACGCGAGGCGCTGGCGCACGCGAATGCAGGTACGACGCCGGCCGATCTTAAAGAGTTCTATCATTTCGGCCGGAAAAGCTGGCCGGAAGAGCCATACTACACAGGGCCTGAGGGCAGGCGCTATTTCATACCAAACCTCTGGCCGACGACGCCGCAAGGCTTGGCGAATGCGGCTGCAGTTTACTACGCAGAAATGGAAAAGCTCGCGGCGTTCATGATGCGACTGACGGCTCTTGCGCTTGGTCGCGAGGAGCATTTTTTCGATGACAAAATCGATAGGCATATCTCCGCAATGCGGCTGAACTTTTATCCTGAGCAGACGAGCGCACCCGAGCCAGGGCAGTTGCGCGCCGGAGCACACACCGACTATGGGGCATTCACGATCCTGAATGGCGAGAGCGTACCAGGTGGCTTGCAGGTGCTTACCAATAATGGGCAATGGATCGACGTGGAAACCGATCCGGAAACGTTTGTTATAAACATTGGCGATCTTCTGATGCGGTGGACGAATGATCGCTGGGTTTCCAACAGTCACCGGGTGGTGAATCCGCCCGCATCGGTCGCATCGCGGGCAAAGCGGCTATCAATCGCCTTCTTTCAGCAACCCAATTACGACGCTGTCATCGAATGCATCGCCCCGCCGGGCAAGGCCAAATACCCACCCGTGAAATCGGGCGAATATCGCGATTTGAAGTACCGTCAGACCACGGTCCCGGTGACTTGACGCGTTATCACGATTCCCGAGCATGCGACTGGCGGCTGCGCCAGCTACACCCTATCTCCCCGCCGTGGTGGCTCGGCCGACCCTTCCCTTTGCAATGCCCGCGCCTCTGGCGACCGTCGCCGAGGAAGCGCGGCTGGCCGCGCGCGCGCTCGCCGATTTCGCCGGCCACGTGGTCCATCCCACGGTCCGGCTCGGTGTTACTGGCCTGTCCGGCGCCGGCAAGACGGTGTTCATCACCGCGCTGGTGCATGCGTTGCTCAACGGCGGCCGGCTGCCGGTGTTCGAGGCGCTCGCCAGCGGCCGCATCGCCCGCGCTACGCTCAAGCCGCAGCCCGACGACGCGGTACCGCGCTTCGATTACGAGACCCATGCGCGCGCGCTGATCGAAGAACGCGTGTGGCCGGAATCGACGCGCCGTATCAGCGAGCTGCGCCTCGTGATCGAGTATCAGTCGGCGCGCGGCGCGGCACGCGAGCGCACGCTCACCCTGGATATCGTCGATTATCCCGGCGAGTGGCTGCTCGACCTGCCGCTCCTCACCACGAGCTACGCCGAGTGGTCGCGCCAGACGCTCGAGCTTGCGCGCGCCGAGCCGCGCCGCGCGCTTGCTGCGGCGTGGCACAAACATCTCACTACCCTGCGGCCGCTCGGCCCCGAGGACGAGTCCGCCGCGCGCACCGCCGCACGGTTGTTCAGCGAATATCTGGCCGCCTGCCGCGACGAACGCTACGCCTTGCGCTTGCTGCCGCCCGGGCGCTTCCTCATGCCGGGCGAACTCGAGGGCTCCCCCGCCCTCACCTTCGCGCCGCTTGACCTTCCGAACGACGCAGCCGCGCCGCCCGGCTCGTTATGGACCATGATGGAGCGGCGTTTCGAGGCTTATAAGAACGCAGTCGTGCGCCCGTTCTTCCGCGAGCACTTCGCGCGGCTCGACCGGCAGATCGTCCTGATCGACACGCTCGCCGCCTTCAATGCCGGGCCGGCGGCGCTGCGCGATCTCGAGAACGCGTTCGCGGCGATCCTCGCCTGCTTCCGCGCCGGGCGGAACAGCTTTGCCAGCATGCTGCTGCGCCCGCGCATCGACCGCATTCTGTTCGCCGCCACCAAGGCCGATCACCTGCATCACGCGACCCACGACAGGCTCGAACGTATTCTTTCGCGCATGACCGAGCGCGCCGCCGCCCGCGCCGCGCTCGCGGGCGCGCGCATCGACGTGGTGGCGCTGGCGGCGGTGCGCGCGACCCGCGAAGCGACGGTCGACCAAGGTCGCGAACGGCTGCCGTCGATCGTCGGAACTCCCTCGCCCGGCGAGCGCGCCGGCCGCGAAACTTTCGATGGCGCAAGCGAGGTCGCGGTGTTTCCCGGCGATCTCCCCGACGACGCCGAGGGATTGTTTGGCACGGGGGAAACTTTCCGCGGACTCACCGCCGGGGAGCCGCACGCGGCCGATTATCGCTTCCTGCGCTTCCGCCCGCCGGCGGTGATGGGGCGCAAGGGGACCGGCCTGCCGCATATCCGGCTCGACCGTGCGCTCCAATTTTTGCTGGGAGATCGCCTCGCATGAGCACCCCCCGCCGGCCCGCCGCCTTCCGGCTCGACGACCCGCAGGTCGTGGTCGCGCCTGTGGACGTGGCAGAGGATGCGCGGCCGTCGGCACGCGGCGCGCAGATCCTGCTGACGCCTGCCCCCGATGCGTCGGCGTTGCCCGCCGTCATTCCCGCGGCGCCGCCGCGCAAACGTTTCGCCTGGGCGAGCGTGTTCTGGTCCGCGCTGGGCGCCCTCACCGTCCTCGGTCTGGGCCTCGCCGTGACCCGGTTGATCGAGGATCTGGCGGCGCGCTCCGCCGCGCTCGGCGTACTCGGCCTCGTGCTCGCGATCGTGGCCGGGCTGGCGCTCGTGGCGATCCTGGCGCGCGAGGCGATCGGGCTGGCGCGGCTCGCGGCGGTCGAGAAGCTGCACGCCCGCGCCGAGCAGATCATCGCCAGCGACGACCGCGATGGCGCCCGTGTGCTGGTGCGCGAGCTGCTCACCGTCGTTGCCGGCGAGCCACGGCTTGCGCGCAGCCGGGCGACCATCACCGGTCATCTCGGGGACATCATCGACGGCGCCGACCTGGTGCGGCTTGCCGAGCGCGAACTTATGAACCCGCTCGATCAGGAGGCGCGCCGGCTGGTCGCCGCCACCGCGCGCCGCGTGTCGGTGGTCACCGCCGTGAGCCCGCGCGCGGCCGTCGACATGCTGTTCGTGCTGGTGAGCGCGGTGATGCTGGTGCGGCGCCTCGCCGATCTCTACGGCGGCCGGCCCGGCACGCTCGGGTTGATCCGCCTGTTCCGGCACGTGGTCGCGCATCTCGCGATGACCGGCGGCATGGCGGCGGGCGACAGCCTCATCCAGCAGGTGCTCGGCCATGGTGTCGCCGCCAAGCTCTCGGCGCGCCTGGGCGAAGGCGTGCTCAACGGGCTGCTCACGGCGCGACTTGGGCTTGCCGCCATCGAGGTGGCGCGGCCGTTGCCGTTCGTCGCACTCTCCCGTCCGGCTCTTGCCGATCTCGTGCCCGACCTGATCGCCCGCCGGAACGCGGCGGAGGAGGACGAAACTCCCGCTAAAAACTAACGAGACCCGGCCCGGCTGTGGCAGGCTCGGCCAAACACAGGAGGTCGGCCGGTGTTCAGACGGATTCTCGTTCCCATCGATCTCGCCCACCCGGAACTCGGCACGCCTTCGATCGAGACCGCGGTGACCTTGGCGCGCGCGTCCGGCGGATCGATACGGCTGCTCAACGTGTTGCCCGACACGCCGGCCGATCTCGCCAGCTATGTCCCGGCGGACTTCGACGAACAGCAGCGGCGCACCGCGCAGGAAGCGCTCGAAATCGTCGCCAGGGAGAGCGGATTGGACGCGCACCACGTGTCCGTTGTCGTGCGCCAGGGCGGCGTTCATCACGAGGTCCTCGACGAGGCAACGGCGATCGGCGCCGATCTCATCGTCATGAGCTCGCATCGGCCGGGCAAACGGACGTATTTCCTCGGCTCCAATGCCGCCCACGTGGTGCGCCACGCCACCTGCTCGGTGTTGGTGGTGCGCCGCTGAGGCCCGCGATTAGGCCGACTTAAGCCGCCACAGCCCATCGTCTTCGGCGACGAAGCCGTTGTCGCGATAAATGTTGCGCACCGGAATGTTGCGCGCCGTTGCGACGATGCGCGCCGTGAGCGCGTCGAATTTTTCTTTGACCGTATCGACGATCTGCTCGAGGAACGTGTGCTCGACTCCGAGCCCGAGCACGCGGCAGCTCATCACGAGCCCCACGATCTCGCTATTCACGACGACCGCCGCGCCCACCAAGCCATGATCGCCGAAGCGGTCGGCGACGTGGAGCGAAAAAACATACGCGTCGGGATCGGATACGAGCGCGGCAAGTTCGCCGGCCGAGAACTTGCGGCCCGTCGTGTTGAACTGCGTCGTACGTTGGAACAGTTCCGCGATGCGCTCGAAGCTCGCGCTGGGGCCCAGACGCTCGGTGCGGCACTGAATGTCCAATGAAGCGATGTACTCCGCCTCATCGAGTGTCTCCACGCGGAACTGCTCACGGCCGAGTTGCGCTTTGACCAGATCGGTGCGCGCCGCCGTTTCCGCGGTGATGCGCGGCAGCTGGAGGCGCGGATCGTCGAGCAGCGCGCGGCGCAAGTCGAACGGGTTCTCGCCCCACACCTCGACCGCGGGCAACCGCTTGCGCACGCGGTCGCGCTCGATCGGATGGTCGTCGATGAACAGGAACGCGTCGAGCGCGAAGCCGAGCTGATCGGCGATCGCGCGGATGTTGTCGACCTTGTCGTTCCAGTTGATGCGCCAGGTGACGAAATCGTCGAGGGTCAGAAGGCGCTGGCGCGGATAGTGGTCCGGATATTTCCACAGCTCCCGCACCGTCGCCTCGTCGTTCTTGCTGACGCAGGCGAGCACGATGCCGCGGCGCTTGAGGCAGAGCAGCGCCTCGTGCAGCCCGATATAAAGCCCGATGTAGGAGAAGACGCCGCTGTTGGCCGGATCCCAGGCGAACGGGATGCCGGTCTCCGCCAGCACACCCGGCCACAAGGTGCCGTCGAGATCGACGATGACGCATTTCTTGCGGTCGAGCCCGAGCACGACGGCGAGCGCATCGACATGGGCGCGCGCGACCACTGCCTCGCGGCCGTAAGGGTCGCCGCCGAGGGCGCGCGCCAGCTCGCTCATCTCAGGAAAAATTCCGTGCACCGCCGCCTTTTCGCTCTCCGGCCGCTGCAGCAGCCAGCCGGGCGACCCGAGGTGGGTGAAGCCCACCTGCGCGTCATCGATCATGAGGGCGGAGCCGCCCGCGGCGAGCACGGCGGAGACGTCGACCACGTGCACGTCGGTGAAGGATTCCACGAGATCGGCGAGCGCAACGTTGGTGAGGCGGAACCGGTTCCGGTGGCCGGCAAGCCCGCGCTCGGCAAGCCCGAGCGGCTGCACGGTGGGCTCGGGGAGATTGTCGATCAGGATCGGCGCCCCGGTGCGTTCGCGCAGCCGCTCGATGATGAGCCGCGCGTGCGCCACATACTCGGCGTGGTGCGCGGTCTGCCCCGGCGCGAGGTCGTTCGCGATGTGATGGCGCGCGCGCAATGCGCCGATCAGGACCGCATCGTGCTTGTGCTCGCTCGCGAAGGCAAAGTCGTCCGGGAAGGTCGCGGCGACGCGCAGGTCGAAGCCGCGCCGTGCCCCTTCCCGCCGGAGGAAGTCGGCCTCCATGTGAATGTCGCACTCGCCGTAGAGGATCACGTCGAGCCGCTTTTTGGCGCCGCTCAGATCGGCGAAACCCTGAGCCGTTCCGGCCGTCCAGTAGGAGGCGGAGCCTTCCTTGCGCTCGCGCCGGTAGCGTTCCAGAAGCTCGACCGGGTCGCGTCCATGCGTGGGAGCGAGCTGGGCGGCGATGTCCGCCAGTTCTTCCTCAGGGCTTCGGTCGGTGAAGACGCCGCGCTCGATCAGGGTCTTAGCGCAGCTCTCTAACAGGGCGCGTTCGCAGCCCAGCAGCTTGGCGAGGTCGTGGTACTCATCGGGGAGGCTGCGCGGCTGCTCGAAATGCTCGACGAGCTTCGCCACCCCCGCATCGACCGGCAGCCGCAAATGGCTGATGGCGTGCACGAGCAGCACGCGGTCGGCGCCGACCGGCAGCTGATGCACGAAGCGGGATTTGCGCAGGATCATCGGCGGCCGCATCAAAAATGCCCGCCGTTTTGGCTACGGCCACATGGTTACTGAAATGTTAACCGAGAGAGCGGCCAAGCTGCTACCGCACCAGTTCCCGCATCGCGCGATCGAGTCCTTCGAGGGTGAGCGGATACATGCGCTCGCCGAACAGCTGGCGGATCATGCGCACCGAATAGGTCATGTCCCACTGGTTCTCGGGAACCGGGTTGAGCCACACGCAGGCCGGATAGGTGCGCGTCACCCGCTCCATCCACACCGCCCCCGCCTCATCGTTGAAATGCTCGATCGAGCCGCCCGGCGTGGTGATCTCGTAGGGACTCATCGAGGCGTCGCCGACGAAGATCACCTTGTAATCGTGCGGATAGGTGTGCAGCACGTCCCAGGTCGGCTTGGTGTCATCATAGCGGCGACGGTTTTCCTTCCACACCCGCTCGTACAAACAATTGTGGAAGTAGAAATGGTCCATATGCTTGAACTCGGTACGCGCCGCCGAGAACAGCTCTTCGACCGCACGCACGTGCCAGTCCATCGAGCCGCCGATGTCGAAGAACAGCAGCACCTTCACGGCGTTGTGCCGCTCCGGCCGCAGCTTGATGTCGAGATAACCCTTGTGCGCGGTGTCCTTGATGGTGCCGTCAAGGTCGAGTTCCTCGGGAGCGCCGGTGCGCGCGAACTTACGCAGACGGCGCAACGCGATCTTGATGTTGCGGGTGCCGAGTTCGACCGTGTCGTCGAGGTCCTTGAACTCGCGCTTGTCCCAGATTTTCACCGCGCGGAAATTGCGGTTTTCGTCCTGGCCGATGCGCACGCCTTCCGGGTTGTAGCCGTAGGCGCCGAACGGCGAGGTGCCGCCGGTGCCGATCCACTTCGAGCCGCCCTGGTGGCGGCCTTTCTGCTCGGCAATGCGCTTGCGCAATGTTTCGAGCAATTTATCAAGGCCGCCCATGGCCTCGATCTGTTTCTTCTCTTCCTCGGTGAGGTATTTTTCGACGAGCTTCTTAAGCCATTCGGATGGGATTTCCGCGGCCAGCGCCTGCTCGGTCGATTCGAGACCCTTGAATACCTTGCCGAACACCCGGTCGAACTTGTCGAGGTTGCGCTCGTCCTTGACCAGCGCCGCGCGCGACAAATAATAAAAGCCCTCGACCCGCCGCGCCGCGAGATCGTGCTCCATTGCCTCCATCAGCGTGAGGTATTCCTTCAGGGTGACCGGCACCCCGGCGGATTTAAGCTGATGGAAAAATTCGACGAACATGGGCGTCGGCGACGCTCAGCTGGCCCGGCCACTGTCGTAATTTTGATCTGCGGCGTCCTCCAGCTCCGAACGTAGCTGAGGATGCTCGCGCGCTCGCTTCGATTTTTGCTTGGCAAAATGGCGGGCGGTTTCGTCAAGTGCTCGCGTCATCGCATCCAGAATCTGCCGAATGGTCAGGTCTGTCATTGCGAGGCCTTTTCTATCATTGCCCAGCGGACGGCATCATGTACCACAAGCGGCGCGTCAGGAGTTCGTTCCGCGATGAGAATACGTGTTCCATCAGAGTTATCATGGATTTGGGCACCGTCCGAGAGAGGCAGGTAAAGATGGCGCATATTGGCCAGCCCCGCCTTCCAGCGCCGAACCACGACGTCCTTTGGAATACCATGTCCGCCTGCGCGCGCCCGGCGAGCGACGCGCTCAAGCGCCGCTTCAGGCGTCGGCAGCCAAAGAAAGAGAAGCGCCACACGCCAGCCGCGCGCCTTACAGTCGCGAAGCCAAGGGACATACGCGCGGCCCGCGCAGGTCGTCTCGAAAGCAAAGCTCTCACCGCTGCCTTCATTCGCTCGATCATAAGCCGGCCGGCAGCTACGGCGGCATGTTCGGCATTGTACGGCGAAAGTCCGCGGGCAATTTCATCGGCGTTGACGAACTCGCGGATGTTGAGCCCCCGTGGGACCAGTCGGCGCGCAGTCGTGGTTTTTCCCGCCCCGTTGGGCTCGCCGATGATGAGGATGTCCTTCAACGGATGCGGGTCCCTTCGCCCAAAAAATCAATCAGCTCAATAATATAGGGCCCAAAAACCCAGTTGACGAAAAGATTTAAAGCGGACGGGGGCTCTGGCGCGCGTGGTTGAAGGTCTCGCCCGCCCCACGCTGGAGATGAAAAAGGGTTGAACGTCGTCATTGCGAGCGCCAGCGAAGCAATCCAGTGAAAAAGGGCACAGCGGAGCCGCGCTCCTGGATTGCTTCGTCGCTTCGCTCCTCGCAATGACGGGTGGCTAGGCGACGCCGAGCTTTTTCTGCAGGCTGGTCGACGACGTCGTGTACTGGAACACGAGGCGCTTGTCGGGGAAGACGTAGTGATACGCCTTCTGCGCCATCAGCGCCGCCTCGTGGAAGCCGGACAGGATCAGCTTGAGCTTGCCCGGATACCAGTTGATGTCGCCGATCGCGAAGATGCCGGGCTGATCGGTCTCGAACGAGGCGGTGTCGACCGGGATCAGTTCGCCCTCGCGCAGCGGCAGGCCCCAGTTGGCGACGGGGCCGAGCTTCATGGTCAGCCCGAAGAACGGCAGCATCGCATCGCACGCGAGCGTCGCGAGCGCGCCGTCGCTGCCCTTCACCGTGGCGCCGGTGAGCATGCCCTCGCCGCCATGCAGTGCGGTCACCTGCCCGATCTTGAGATCCATCGCGCCTTGCGCGACCAGCGCGCGCATCTTGTTGACGCTGTCCGGCGCGGCGCGGAAATCGTCGCGCCGATGCACCAAAGTCAAACGCTTGGCTATCGGCTGCAGATTGAGCGTCCAGTCGAGTGCGGAATCGCCGCCGCCGACGATGAGCAACTCCTTATCGCGGAACACATCCATCTTGCGCACCGCGTAGAACACCGACTTGCCTTCGTAGGGGTCGATACCGGGGATCGGCGGCTTCTTCGGCTGGAACGAACCACCGCCCGCCGCGATCACCAGAACCTTTGCTTCGAACAGCTTGCCGCTGTCGGTGGCGACGCGGAACATCGGCTCGCCGATGCGCTCGATCGTCTCGACCATCTCGCCGAGATGAAACGCGGGGCCGAAAGGTTTAATCTGCGCCATCAGCGCTTCAACCAGGCCATGCCCTGTTGTGTAAGGCACGCCTGGAATGTCGTAGATCGGCTTCTCCGGATAAAGCTCGGCGCACTGGCCGCCCGGCTTATCGAGGATGTCGATCAGGTGCGCCTTCATGTCGAGCAGGCCGAGCTCGAACACGGCAAACAGGCCGACCGGGCCCGCGCCGACAATCAGCACGTCCGTTTTGATAGGTTCATTGACCGCGCGCATTACGCCTGCCGCTCCGGTGTGGTGACGACGAGCCCGTCGAGCGCCTCGGTCACTTTGATCTGACACGAGAGGCGCGAGTTCGGTTTCACGTCGAAAGCAAAATCCAGCATGTCCTCTTCCATCGGCGACGGCTCGCCGGTCTTCTCGCGCCACGCTTCGTCCACGTACACGTGGCAGGTCGAGCACGCGCAGGCGCCGCCGCACTCTGCTTCGATGCCGGGCACCCCGTTCTTGATCGCCGTTTCCATCACGGTCGATCCGATCTCGCCGTCGACCGGGCGAGCGATGCCGCCGGCATCGATATAGGTAATCTTGGCCATGAAATCGCGTCGAAGGACCGGGAAATGCCGGCCCGGATGAACGAAGGCCGGCCCGGCGCGAACGGGCCGCTTCTATATCGGTTCGCACGGTATGCGCCAACCCCATCCCCTATGTTGGAATGGATGTGGCGCCAACGAGCGTGATCCCCGCAGAAATCATGCTCCGGATTAGTGAAAATCGAAAATTCAGTTCGTGCGCAGCAGTTCGGCGATCACCGCGCGGGCTTCTTCGGCGACCGCGGCAAGCCGGGTGATCGCCGCGCTGACGTCCCCCTCGCCCGAGGCTGCGACTTCGACCGCTTCGGCCGCCGCCGCGACGCGCCATGCGCCGACGCCGCGCGCCGAGCCTTTGAGCGTGTGCGCCACCGAGGTCACCGCGCCGGCCGAAGCCGAGCGCATGCGCGACACCAGCACGGTTGCCTGGCGATCGAACAGCGCCAGCACTTCGCGTTCGAGCCCGCGGTCTCCGAGCGTCATGCGCGATAGATGCACGAGATCGATCGGCCGCTCGAGCGAAGCGCGCGAGGCCGGATGTTCTTCGGCAACGGAGGTTGATGAAAGTGCCATCGTGAAAGCCCTCCCCATGGGCTGGATTGATGAGCGGCGCGGCTTATGGGCCGAGCGTGACCGCGAAACGACCAAATCCCGGTAAAACCGTGGCCGCGCAAGCGTCCCTCGAAGCCGAGCGAACCATGGCCGTAGTAAACGATCGCTTAACGTTTGCTTATTCGCGGGCACCCGCCGCGCCGGGAGGCGCGACGCCCAACACCCGATAAACCCGCTAGTGTCCCGATTCCGAAGTTCGGCCAACCTTGCGGCACGACCGATGCGAACTTCGGAATCGAGGACACTAGTAACTCTATGATTCTAGTGCCGCTTTGAACCCGAAGTTCGCAACCGGTCTCGCGGCGATTGCAATGCGAACTTCGGGTTCGCGGCACTAGTGTCAGCTTGCAAACGAGCCAATCCGGTTCGATCGGGTTGACGGTCCACCGCTCCGCCCAACCGTGCGAGATGCAAGCTTGGACGATCTTGGGGGGTACCTTCCGGCCGTTACGGTCGAATAGCGGCAATTTGCCGCCCGGCTCGGTGAGCCCCCGCTCGAGGTACCGCCGTTGCGGCTCCGTCGGCCGCACCTCGGTCGGCGGCGCCCGGTCCGCCACGCGCTCGAATCGGCTCTCTCCCATAGCAAAATACCGTTAACGATGATTAACAGAACGTTACAAAGTTGGTTTCAATCAGCCAATTGCCCGGATAGGATAGCGCGGCGGCGGTCCCCGTCCTTGCCGGACGTGGAGCTGTGCGCTCGTGCCGGGAGGGGCTTCGCAATTTTCAAGCACTGCGAGCCGACGGGGTTGACCCGTCCGGGCGACGATCCTGGTTGAGAGTACGGACGCGGACGAACAAACATGGCCAACACCCCGAGGAAGATACAGGATCCGACCGAGGCGGCACTGTCGGCGATCCAGGATGCGCTCGACCTTCGCGAGACGGAGCCGGCGCCGGCCCTGGTCCGTGCCGATGGATCCGCCGCAACGGAGTCGGACGCCGCGCCGCGGCGACGGCGCGCACCGGCGGTCGACGAAGATTTGTTCCTCGATACGCCGCCCGTTCCGGCGAACGAGCCCGGTAGCGAAGAGGTGCAGCCGCCACGCCGCGCCGCCAACGATGACCGCCGCCTTGGCGGACGCCTCATGGCGCCGCTCCCGCGCCGCGCTCCCATGGGTCCTTATGTGGCGGCGGGAATCTTCGCCGTCGTGTGGGCCGGGCTCGGGATCGCGCTCGCGTTCGGATATTTCGGCGCCGACATCACCCAATGGCTTGGCCGCGGCGCGGCGGCCCCGCAGCTGTTCGGCATCCTCGCCGCCATCGTGGTGCCGATCGCATTCATCTTCGTGCTCGCCCACATGGTGCGCCGTACTCAGGATCTGCGCACCATCGCCACCTCGATGACGGACGCGGCGCTGCGCTTTACCGAGCCGGAGAGCATCGCGAGCGAGTCGATCGTTAGCGTCGGCCAGGCGATCCGGCGCGAAGTCGCCGCCATGGGCGACGGCGTCGAGCGCGCGCTTGCGCGCGCCGCCGAACTCGAGGCGCTGGTGCACAACGAAGTCGCCCAGCTCGAGCGCGCTTATAACGACAACGAACTGCGTATCCGCGGGCTCATCGAAGATCTCGCCAACCAGCGCGACACGCTGGTCGGGCAGGCCGAGCAGGTGCGCAATGCGCTGGCCGGCGTTCACCTCGGACTGACCCAGGACATCAGCTCGATCAGCGAAATGGTGGCGGCGAGCGTCAACGACGCCGCGGCGCGCATCACCCGCACGCTCGCGGAAAAGGGCGAGCACATCACGCTCGCGCTCGGCCGCGCCGGCGACTCGATGATCGACGCGATCGGCGAGCGCGGCGGCGATCTGCTCGATCACCTCAATCGCACCGGCGACGATGTGAGCCGCACGCTCGAAGCGGCGAGCGACAAGATGAACGCCAGCCTCAACGTGAAGACCGATCACGTCTCCGAGCAGGTCGATAACCTCACGGTGCGACTCGCGCAGATGCTGTCTTCGCGGCTCGACCACGCGACCGAAGAGGTCGCCGACCGCACCTTGGCACTGGGCGAGAACCTCGCCCGCCGTATCGACGAAGTCACGTCGAACCTGCTGCGCTCGACTGCGACGCTCGCGGAATCGATGAACAACCGCTCGCAGGAGATCAGCGACGCGCTTTATCAGACCGGCACGCATCTTGCCGACAGCATCGCCACCCGCGCCGAAGAGGTAAACAACTCGCTCAAAGCGACCGGCGAATCTCTCGTGCTCGATCTGACGCTGCGCGGCACCGATGTGGTCTCCAAGCTTGAGGAAACCGGCACGCGCATTACCGAGACGATCATAACGCGTACGGGCAAGGTGACCGACTCGTTCAATGAAACCGCCGACAAGCTCGCTTCGGAAATCACCGACAAGGGCGCTTCGGTCAAGGAGATGCTGGCCTCGCGTCTGCAGGCGCTCGAGGGCGTGTTCGCCGTCGGCGGCACCGAACTCGCCGACCGCATCTCGCGTGACAGCACGGCGCTGGGCGGGCTCATCACCCGGCATCTCACCGAGTTCGACCGCACCGTGAAAGTCTACGGCGGCGAATTGGTCGAGCGTCTCGGTCAGAAGACCGGCGAGATCACCGAGACCATGCGCTCGAGCGTCGAAGATTTCGACAACCGCGTCGGCGCCAAGACCACCGAAGTGGTTTCCGCGCTCGATCAGCGCTTCAGCCGTATCGAATCGGCCGGCAGCAACATCATGGAGCGGCTCGAGCAGAAGACGACCGAGATCACAGAGGCGATGCGCACGCACCTCGAACAATTCGACACGCGCATCGGCGGCAAGACCGCGGAGGTCACCTCGGCCCTCGACGATCGCTTCGACCGGATCGAGTCGACCGGCAATCACATGGTGGAACGCTTCGGCGCGACGGCGAGCGAAATCACCGAAGCGATGCGCTCGCATCTGGAGCAATTCGACACCCGCATCGGCGGCAAGACCGCGGAGGTGACCTCGGCGCTCGACGAGCGCTTCATCCGCATCGAGGCGGCGAGCAGCGATGTGGTCGACCGCTTCGGCCACAAGGCGAGCGAAATCACCGAGGCATTGCGCACGCACCTCGAACAATTCGACACCCGCATCGGCAGCAAGACTGGGGAAGTGACTTCTGCGCTCGATCAGCGTTTCACGCGGATCGAGGAGGCGCTCGACAGCCGTACCCAGGCGCTCAACGAGGGCCTGGGCGCGCGCGTCATGGAGATTGCCCGCACGCTCGCCGAAGGCGGCAAGGAAGTGGTCGGCGCGGTCGACCGGCGCATCGGCGACACGATGGCGGCGATCGACGGGCGCAGCACCGCGCTCGCCGACACGCTCGATGCCAAGGCGGCGCACATCGACACCACCCTCGGCACCCGCGCGAGCGAGATCGCCGGCAATCTCGATACCCGCATCGGCCGGTTCGAGGAACTGCTGGTCGGACGCGTCGAGACCGCGATGACGCAGATCGAGGTGCGCGGACAGGCCGCCGCCGCGCTCATCAATTCACGCGTCGAGCAGCTGAGCCAGACGATCAGGAGCAACACCAGCGACGCGGAGCGTGCACTCGGCCAGGTCACCTCCACCTCGGTCGATGTAGTCCGTTCCACCGCCCAGGAGGCGGAGCGCTCGCTTGGGCAGATTTCGACCGGCACGCTCGACGCGGTGCGCTCGGCCGCACAGGAAGCCGAACGCTCACTCGGCCTGCTTTCCACCACCTCGGTCGACGCCGTGCGCGCCATGTCTCAGGACGCCGAGCGCACGGTTGCGAACGTCACCGGACATTTGCGGCAGACCGCCGACGAGGCGCAGCATACGCTGCTGGCGGCTTCGGCCAATTTTGCCGGCGCGGTACGCCAAAATACCAGCGAAGCCGCGCAGTCGCTCAGCGCCGCAACCGACGCCCTGACCGCGCAGATCAAACAAAGTGCGGGCGACAGCGAGCAGACGTTGACCGCCGTCTCCGCCAATATCAGCGGCCAGCTCAAGCAGAACACGAGCGAGGCGGCCGAGCAATTGACCACCGTCCTGACGAATATCGCCGGTGAATTGAAACAAAGTTCGGGCGACGCGGCGCAGGCCTTGGCGACCGTCTCGGCCAACACGGCCAGCCACCTCAGCAGAAGCTCGGGCGAGGCCGCACAGGCGTTGGCCGCCGTCTCGGCCAATGTCGCCGGCCAGCTCAAGCAAAGCTCGAGCGAAGCCGCGCAAGCGCTGACCGCCGCCTCCGCCGTCGTTGTCGGCCAGCTGCGCCAGAGCGCGGGCGACAGCGCCCAAGCGCTCACGGCGATTTCGGCCACAGCGGTGGGGCACGTTCAGAAGAGCGCGACCGAAGCGGCCGGACAGGTGCAGAAGAGCGCGGCCGAGGCGGCGCAAGCGCTCAATGTTGCGTCCGTCGCGCTCACCAAGCAGATCAAGCAGACCGCCGGCGAAGGCGAGCAGACGCTGACCACCGTGGGGGCGACGGTCGCCGGCCAGGTGCGCCAGAGCGCCGGCGACGCCGCGCAGACGCTCAACGCGGTCTCGGCCAACCTGACCAAGCAGATGAAGCAGAACGCCGGCGAAGTAGAGCAGACGCTCAACACGGCGGCCGCGAATCTTACCAAGCAGATCAAGCAGAACGCCGGCGAGATCGAGGCGACGCTTGCGGCGGCCTCCACCGGCGTTAGCGGCACGCTGAAACAGAACGCCGCCGAGGTTGAACGCGTGCTCACCGGCGCCTCCGCCGGGATCACCACCTCGCTCAAGCAGAATGCCGCCGAGGTCGAGCGGTCGCTGACCGGCGTTTCCTCCGGCGTCGCCGCCGCGCTCAAGCAGAACGCGGTCGAGGTTGAGCGCAGCATGTTGGGCGTGAGCGCCGAGGTCGTGCGCAGCTTCACCGCGCAGGCCGAGGAGATGACCGGCAGCCTCAACCAGCGCAGCGCCGAGCTCACCCGCCTCCTCGACGAGAAGAGCAGCGGGTTTCTCAACGCGTTCACCAGCAAGGGCATGCAGTTCGCGACCGACATGGACCGCGTGACCAAGGACAGCCTGCACGCGATCGAGACCAAGGGCCTCGCCTTCACCCGCGAGATGCTCAGCAACAGCTCGGAGATCGCCGGCATCATCAACGACGCCAGCACCTCCGCCTCCTCCGCGCTCAACCGCACGCTCGAGGACATTCACAAGAACGCCAAGGCGAGCGTCGACAATTCGCGCCAGACTGCCGCCGCCGCGGTCGCGGAGGTGATGGAGACGCACGCGCTCCTGCGCCGCGACACCACGGAAGTGTTCGAGCGGCTGCGCGATGCCAACGTGCTGCTCCAGGAGGTGCTCAGCGGGGCGACCGAGAACCTCGGCAAGATAGAGGGCTCGCTCTCCGCGCGTGTGCGCGAGTTCGTCTCTACCGTCACCGAGGTGACCGACCGCGGCAACCAGACCAGCGCCAAGATGGAAGAGCACATCAAGGCCTTCCACGGCACGACCACGGCGGTGCTGCGCGACATCGCCACCGCCGCGGCCCAGTTCGACCAACATGGGCGTGCGCTTGCCGCCGCGGCGGAAGCGATCAACGTGGGTAACGGCCGCACCGAGGCCTCGCTGACCGAGCGCCGCCAAACCCTCGAAGCGCTGCTCAGCCAACTTGACGGCAAGTCGGAGGACCTCGACCAGCGACTGGTACGCTTCGCCAAGCTGCTCACCGACTCGCTAGAAGCCGCCGAGGCCCGCACGCGCGACGTCGCCCGCATCATCGCCGAGTCCAGCACCAGCGGCTCGCAGGCGATCGCTGCCCAATACGACATGGTCCGCGCGACCGCCGAAGAGGAGCGCAAGCGCACCGCCGACACCCTCAACGGCATCTACGAGCAGGCGGCCGGCGACATCCACGCCCTCTTCGCGCAGGCGGCCGAGCGCTTCTCCGGCATCGTGCGCGACATGAAGGAGATGGCCGGACAGGTGCAGCAGGAGCTCGACATGACGCGCTCCGAGATGCGCCGCGGCATTCTGGAGCTGCCGCAGGAAGCGGCGGAAAGCACGGCGCAGATGCGCCGTGTCATCGTCGAGCAGATCGACGCGCTCGCCGAACTCAACCGCATCGTGGCGCGCCATGGCCGCGACATCGACGCCGCCGAGCCCGGCCGCCGGGTGCGCGAGGAACCTGTGCCAGCCGCGGCCTCGGGTGGCGGCCGTCCCGCCCCGCGCATGGAGCCCGCCGGCGGGCGCCCGCCGCCCCCTGGGTTCGCCCCGCCGCCGCAACGCAACGAGACCCCGGCCCCCGGCAATAATGACCGGCGCGGCGGCTGGCTCACCGACGTGCTCGCACGCGCGTCGCGCGACGAGGGTCCGAGCGCGCGCGGCGACGACCGACCGGCGCGGCATTCGATCGAATCGCTCGATTCTCTTTCGGTCGACATCGCCCGCATGATCGATCACGACGCGGCGACCGAGCTGTGGGACCGCTACAAGCGCGGCGAACGCAACGTGTTCACCAAACGCCTCTACACCATGCAGGGGCAGCGAACGTTCGAGGAGATCCGCAAGCGCTACCGCGCTGACCGCGAGTTCAAGCAAACGGTGGACCGCTACATCACCGAGTTCGAGCGGTTGCTCGACGATGTCTCGCAGGACGACCGTGGCGCCGCGGTGGCACGGACCTACCTGACCTCGGAGACCGGCAAGGTCTACACCATGCTGGCGCACGCCGCCGGGCGGTTCGAGTAACGGATTCGATTTCGTCGGAACGTTTCGAGCGGCCACCTAGTGCCGCGAACCCGAAGTTCGCACCACGATTGCCGCGAGTCCGATTGCGAACTTCGGGTTCAAAGCGGCACTAGAATTTTAAGATTTGCTAGTGTCCTTCGATTCCGAAGTTCGCTCCGAACGTGCGGCAAACACAGGCGAACTTCGGAATCGGGACACTAGCTGCCGCTCGAACTTTTTGGAGCATAATCTTTTTTTGCCATGCCGCTGTCGCTCACCGTATGCACCGAACGCTGGCCCGTCGCCGGCAGTTTCACGATCGCGCGCGGGAGCCGGACTGAAGTTGACGTCGTCGTCGCCGAAATTTCCGACGGCACGCACGTCGGCCGCGGCGAATGCGTTCCCTATCGGCGCTATGGCGAGACGATCGCAAAAGTGCTCGCGGCGATCGAAGCGCAGCGCGATGCCCTCGCCCACGGCCTCGACCTACGAGCACTGCAAACGGCGATGACTGCCGGCGCAGCGCGCAACGCGCTCGATTGCGCGCTCTGGGACCTCGAGGCCAAGCGCGCCGGCCGGCCGGTCCATGTGCTGGCCGATCTGCCGCCGCCACAACCGGTGACTACTGCACTAACGATCTCGCTGGGCACGCCCGAGGTCATGGGCGCGGCCGCGGCGAAAGCGGCCGGCCGCGCGCTGCTGAAAGTCAAGCTCGGCGGCGACGGCGACCCCGAACGCATCGCGGCGGTGCGCCGCGCCGCGCCGAAGTCCGAGCTGATCGTCGATGCCAACGAATCCTGGAGCGCGCATAATCTCGCTAACAATCTCGCCGCCTGCTCGGCGGCCGGCGTCACCCTGGTCGAGCAGCCCCTGCCCCAATCGGCGGACGATGCGCTCGCCAATTTTTCTCATCCCATTGCGGTGTGCGCCGACGAGAGCGCGCACGACCGCACCTCCCTCGAGCGCCTCGCCGGCAAATACGACGCAATTAACATCAAGCTCGACAAGGCGGGTGGCCTGACCGAGGCGTTGCAGCTCGCGGACGAAGGCGTGCGGCGGGGATTCATGCTGATGGTCGGCTGCATGGTCGCGACGTCGCTGTCGATGGCGCCGGCCGTGCTGGTCGCCCAACGCGCGCGCGTCGTCGATCTCGACGGGCCGCTGATCCTCGCCCGCGATCGCCCGCATGGGCTCGTTTATGAGGAGAGCCGCGTGCATCCGGCAACGCCGGAATTATGGGGGTGACAGGGATCAGGTATCGGATATCAGGCATCGGAATTGTTTGATCCTGATCCCTGGTACCTATTTCCCGATACCTGAGCCGACCAAATAACAATCCCCCCGACCGCCGCGCACACGGCCATAGCCGCGTAGGCGAGCGCGCCGAAGCTTCCGTAGAGCAGGCCGGAGACGGCGGTCGCAGCCGCCGTGACGACGCCCTGCAACGTTGAGAAGTCGCCTTGGGCGGTCGCCGCCTCCCCTTCCGGCGCGGCGCGCGAGAGAAATTGCACGGCACCGAGGAAGGACGCGCCGAAGGAGAGCGCGTGCAGGCATTGCAGCGGCACGAGCAGCACGGCAGGCGGGTCGAGTACCATTCCGGCCCAACGAACCACCGCTCCCGCCGCACCGAGAATGAGGAGGCCGCGTGGGCTCAGCGCCGGGAGCCGCGCCGAGAGCGCGAACAGGACGATTTCCGCCGCCACACCCAGCGCCCATAGCGCGCCGATGGAGGTGCCGGAGAGCCCCTTGGCGCCCCACTCGATCGTCGAGAAGCCGTAATAGACCGCGTGGCTCGCTTGAATGAGGCTCGCCCCCACCGCGACCGGAAGAACGCCGGGCGTCGCGAGCAGGCGGCGCGGCCGCCATGGCCTGGCAGGCGCGGGCACCCCGGCCGGCCGCAACGGTTGCAGGGCGAGTGACGCTGCCCCCGCAAGAGCCCAGGCGGCGACGATCAGCCAGACATAGCTCGTCGGCGCGATGTATCCGGCCGCGAAGCCGGCGGCGAAATTGGCGGCAATGAAGGCCGCCGATCCCCACAGTCGCACCGGCCCGTAGGCGCGCCCCCGCAGGGCGAGCCCCTTGAGCGCGTAGGCGTCGGCGAGCGGGATAGCCGGCGCGGCAAGCGCCGCCGCGAGCGCCACGCTTGCGAGGATTGCGGCGAAACCTTGCGACGCCCCCACAAGGACATAACCTATTGCGGCCCCAAAGGAACTCACCACCAGCACGGGCCGCAACGCGCCGCGTCGATCGGCAAACCGCGCCGCGACGGGCACGACGAGAACCCGCACCAGGATCGGGGTGGCGATGACGAGCCCGATCGCTTCCGCGTCGAGGCCCTTGGCCTTGAGCCAGACCGGAAAGAACGGCATCTGAACGCCGACGACGACGAACAGGCCGGCATAGAAGAGGGCGAGCCGTGCGGGAAAGCCGTCGGCGATTGCCCGGGGTGCTGAGCCCATTAAGCTGATTGTGACGATTCGCGGGGCATGGTCGCAACCATTCCATGCCTCGAACGCCTGGCCGAAACCCATGCCGCTGCCGCCTGCCCACCTGCCGCTCTCCGAGGCCGATTACGAGGCAATCGAAGCCGCGGTCGTGGAGACCAGCCGCGGCCGCTGGTTTCTCGCCGAATACGCCCGGCGCAACCGCCACGCGGACACGAAGATGCTGCTCACCGCCATCGACCGCATCGAGGCGGCGATCCGCGGCGAGAGAACCGCCGAGTCGGTCGACCGCATCCGTTTCGACCTGGTCGAGATGGCAAAGGCGATCGCGCGCACCAAGGCGGAAATCGCGGCGATCAAGCCGGACATCGAGCAGGCGGGAAAATTTGGCGAAGCGACCGAAGAACTCGACTCGATCGTCAACACGACCGAAGCAGCGACCTCCGATATTCTCGCCGCCGCGGAGCAAATTCAGGAGGTGGCCTGGACGTTGCGCGAGCAGGGCCTCGATCCGGAAGTCTGCGACCTGCTCGATGCCAAGGCGACCGCCGTCTATACGGCGTGTTCCTTCCAGGATCTTACCGGCCAGCGCACCCGCAAGGTGATCCAGGTGCTGCGCTATCTCGAGGGCCGCATCAACGCGATGATAGACATCTGGGGTCTCGACAGCGCGATGGCGGCGGAGGCGGCCGAGACCGCGCGCGCGCGCGAAGGCGACACCGGGGTGCCGAGCGGCCCGGTGCAGCGCGGCTACGGCCTCGATCAGGCCGACGTCGACATCGTGATGGGACCGGCCACGGCTGCGGCTCCGGCGGAGGACGACGAGGCCGTGGAGGTCGAATGGGTGGCGCCCGCGCCGAAGCCGATCGAGCCCAAGCCGGCCCCGGCAAGCGATCCGCTCGCGCCGCTCAACGCGCTCACGCCGGAAGAAAAAATCGCGCTGTTTAGTTGATGTAGCCCGCATGGAGCGAAGCGATATGCGGGGATCCCCCGGTATTATGGCGCAAACGCCACACGGCGCAATTCTCGCCACGGCACGCCCTCCAAGTCGTCAGAGGCGATCACAAGCGCAGTAGTTGTCGGATGTAGACCGCGGCCGCGCCGACAAAAGCGCCAAAGATCATCCACAGCGCTACTCGTAACCAAAACCCACTCAGCCAGCAGGCGTAACCGTAGTAGCCGTAACCACACCAGAGGTCTGAGTAATATGAACGTGCCAGAACGGCGGTGAATAGGAGCACTCCAAGTATTCCGCCGAGAACGCCGGAACCGATAAGCGCCAATTGATGCTCACGTTTCCAGCGTAACGGGTTCACAAGAGCGGCTCTTCCTATTGACCTTTATAATCGCGCAGTCGCTGAATTTTGATGCCGATACGCTGGGCGGCCTGGCCGATCCAGGCGTCATAGAGGCGGGTCGCCTGATCCAACCGCGATGCATCTTTATTTAAGATCCTCGCTTTTTGGACATCGTCAAGCGACGCTACTGCTCCGATATTGTCTATGAAGTCTGCAGCGGCTCGCTGTAGCTCGCCGGTGGCGGCCCTGTCATCTCTCACTGGAGGTTCTATTTCCTTTTGGAAATTATTATTATCTGAAACTGCTTTACTTATATCGTTAGCAACGTTCCCCGACATAACCATAAGATCGTTTAGCCTCTTCAGGTAATCTTGCTCTCCCTGATCTTTGAATTGCCTCCACCAATTGTTGCTGATAGACAAGCCAGCGGCGACTACCGCCTCCCCACGACGATTTACGATGTCATTTAGCGAGTTAAGCGCCAAAATCATCGTTCGAACTTCGTCTTTCAAATATGGGCCGCCAGCGATCTCTATCTGAGGATTTGGGGCCGCCTGTTCTACCGACCGAGCAAATGTAACGGGCTGCGCCTGCAACGACACTGTTTCGTGATTCGCCGCTACCTCTGGCGACCCTCTTGATTTCCACCATGCGCCGCCAAGCGCGGCGACCATCACGACGCCCGCAATAAGGGCAACCAAAAGGAAATGTGATTGCTCCACCCTATTCGCCCGCGCCCGAATGCCCGCCTGCACTTTGACGGGCAGCATAGTAAACGCGGCCTGCAATAGGAACACCACGCCGACCGCCATGAGAACGACACCCATCCATTTTTGCTCGGGGAACATGTGCAATGCGCCCGCTCCAAAAAGTTCGCAGCCGACGCCAAATAGCCCAGCTCTCGCCGTCTCAGCTCCCGCCATGCGCCCGGCTCCTTTCACCTGAGCCCGCTTGCCCAGATTGGGAGGGATTCGCACGACGTACCAGCCGCCGCATTTGAGGAAAAGGAAAAGCCTTGAATCGCGGGCCATGGGTTGCCTCTGCCGCGAGGCAATCATGGCCGATGGCCGAAGCCGTCAATCGTCGGGCCGATGCCTCAGTAGTACATACCGAGGCGATCCGATTTTCCCGATCTGAGCCTCGGGTAATTAGTTGCCTCGCGCGAAACGAGGCCCCGGGGGCGTTTGAAAAGTAGTGCGGAGCGCAGAGGTTCCGGGCGCCCTAAAGCCGCTCTAGAACGAACTTTTGAAACCTCTAAGGAAGGAGTAGAAGAATATTCTACTACGCTAGCCATGTGGCGTTTGCGCCATAATACCGGGATCCCCCGGATTTCGCGCTACGCGCTCATCCGGGCTAACGGCAGATCACGCCACCAAACGGTGAAACAGCTCCGGATCGACATTGCCGCCGGAGAGAACCACGGCGACGACCTTGCCGCGCACGTCGAGCTTGCCGGCGAGGAGCGCTGCGAGCCCGACCGCGCCGCCCGGCTCGACCACGAGTTTTAATTCGCGGAACCCGAAGGCGACCGCGGCCGCGACCTCGTCGTCGCTCGCCGAAACCCCCTCGCCCACCAGCGCGCGGTTGATCGCGAACGTGATCTCGCCTGGCATACGCGCCAATAGCGCGTCGCAGATCGAGCCGGTGATCGCCGCGTTGGTTTCGCGTTGCCCGCTCTTGAACGAGCGCGCGTGATCATCGAACCCCTGCGGCTCGGCGGTGAACAGCCGCGCCGATGGAACGCGCGCCTTCACCGCGAGCGCGATCCCCGCGGTGAGGCCGCCGCCCGAGGCGCTGACCAGCACGAAGTCGGGCGCAAGCCCGCGTGCCGCGAGGTCTTCGACGATCTCGCGGCCGGTCGTGCCCTGCCCGGCAATGACAAGCGGATCGTCATAAGGCGGCACCAGGACGGCGCTGCGGCGGGTTGCGATATCACGAGCGATCGCCTCGCGGTCTTCGCGCTCGCGGTCGTAGAGCACGACTTCGGCGCCGAGCGCGGCGGTTCGCTCGCGCTTGGGACGCGGCGCATCGCGCGGCATCACGATCACCGCCGGCATGTCGAGAAGCTTGGCGGCGGCCGCGACACCCTGGGCGTGATTGCCCGACGAGAAGGCAACGACCCCGCCGGCGCGGCGCTCGGGCGGAATCGAGGAGACTTTGTTATAGGCGCCACGGAACTTGAATGATCCAGTGCGCTGCAGGGTTTCGGGCTTGAGAAAGACGCGGGCGCCGGTGACGGCGTCGAGCACCGGTGAAGTCAGGAGCGGCGTGCGCAAAGCGACGCCTTCGAGCCGCCGGGCGGCGGCGTCCACGTCGGCCGCCGTGGGTAGCTTGGCCGGCGTTCCGTCCCTGGTTGTGTCCATCCCGGAACCCTAGCTCTGCCGCCGCGGGGCAGGCAAGCGGCGCCTTCATCAAAGCGTCACAACGGGCGAGTGTTGTGTCCGAAATCATCGGAACCGGCGAGAACGGAGAGCGAGAGATGCAGGGGAAAGTCGTCGTCATGAGCGGCGCGACCTCGGGCATCGGCGAGATCGCAGCGGTGCGTCTCGCGGCAGAGGGCGCCCGCCTGGTGCTCATCGGGCGCGACCGCGCGCGCGGCGAAGCAACCCTCGCTCGGCTGCGGGCGGCAGCGCCGGACCCTGGTCACGTATGTTACTACGCCGATCTTTCGAGCCTGGGAGAGACCCGGCGCGTCGCCGCCGCGATCGCCGCGGCCGAACCGCGGGTCGACGTTCTGGCCAACAATGCCGGCGCAATCTTTGCTTCGCGCAGGGTCACCGCGGACGGGCTCGAGCGCACCTTCGCGCTCAATCATATGTCTTACTTCGTGCTGACCACCGGCCTGATCGATCGCCTCGTCGCCGCCGCTCCGGCGCGCATCGTCAACACCGCCTCGAACGCGCACCGCAACGGCCACATCGATTTCGGCGATCTGCAGTCCGAGCGCCGCTATCGCGCCCTCGCCGTGTACGGCACGTCGAAGCTCTGCAACATCCTGTTCACGCGCGAATTGGCGCGCCGCCTCGCCGGCCGCGGCGTCACCACAAACAGCTTCACGCCGGGATTCGTCGCGACCCGCTTCGGCGATCAGGCCGGCGGGCTTTACGCGGCCGGCGTGCGGTTCGCCAAATTGTTTGCCGCGACGGCGGAGAAAGGCGCCGAGACGCTCGTTTACCTCGCCGCCTCGTCCGAGGCCGCCAACATCAACGGGCAGTTCCTGCAAAATTGCCGGCCCGGCAGCTTGAGTGCCGAGGCGCAGGACGACGCGGTCGCACAGCAGCTGTGGCGGGAGAGCGAGCGGATTGCCGGGACCTCGTGATTGTCATTGTTTTGTCAAAAAAACAAATCGATCGCATCGTCATAAGAATGAAATAGATCATCGGCAATGGTCCCGTTCATGCGACGGGATGATTCGGAAATTCAATCGGCCAGTGTGCGCTGCGGATTCGGAGCGGGAGCCGATTGATGCGCGTGGTCGTCGCGACCGACGCTTGGCACCCGCAAGTCAACGGCGTCGTGCGCACCCTGACCTCGCTGGCGGCGAGCGCCCGCGCCCTCGGCGTCACGATAGAGTTTATCACGCCGGAAGGATTCCCGACGATTCCGGTCCCGACCTATCCGCATTTGCGGCTCGCCGTGCCGGGCATGCGCCGCGTCGCGCGGCTGATCGAGCAGCAGCGGCCGGACGCAATCCATATCGCGACCGAGGGGCCTATCGGCTTCGCCGTGCATCGCTATTGCCGCCGGCGCGGGCTGCCGTTCACCACCAGCTACACCACGCGCTTTCCCGAATATATTTCCGCGCGCGTGCCTATCCCGCAGGCGCTGAGCTACGCAATCCTGCGCCGGTTTCATGCCGCCGCCGCAGCCACCATGGTGTCGACGCCGTCGCTGCTCGCCGAGCTGAAGCAGCGCAAGTTCTCGAACCTCGTCATGTGGACGCGCGGGGTCGATACCGAATTGTTTCGACCCGAGCGGGCGATCGATCTCGGATTGCCGCGGCCGATCTTTCTCACCGCCGGGCGGGTCGCCGTCGAAAAGAACCTGGAGGCGTTTCTAAGCCTCGATCTGCCCGGCTCTAAAGTCGTCGTCGGCGACGGGCCGCAGGAACCCGAACTGCGGCGACGCTTCCCGCGGACCACGTTCCTCGGGCTGCGTGAGGGTCCATCGCTCGCCGCAGCTGTTGCCGCCGCCGATGCGTTCGTCTTCCCGAGCAAGACCGACACGTTCGGGCTGGTGCAGCTCGAAGCGCTCGCCTGCGGCGTGCCGGTTGCGGCGTTTCCGGTGACCGGTCCGCGCGACGTGATCGCCGATCACCCGGTCGGCGTGCTCAGCGAGGATCTGCGCGCCGCCTGTCTCGGCGCGCTCCATGTCTCGCGCGAAGCCTGCCGCGCCTTCGCACTGAGCCGCTCATGGGAAAACAGCGCGCGGCAGTTCATCGGCCACATGACGCGCGTAGCGGCCAAGCAGCGCAGCCCGCAGCCCAGCCTGGCGCTCGGCGCGGCGACCAGCAGATAACGCAAGCAAGTCGAGCAGCGCCTCCATGAGCAAAGAGGGACAGCAAATGAACACCGACATGGACAACGAAACGATCGCGAAAGCCTACGCGCGCTGGGCACCGGTGTACGACCTTGTGTTCGGCGCGGTGTTCGAGCGCGGCCGGGCGGCGGCCATTGCCGCAGCCGAGCGCATCGGTGGCCGCGTGCTCGAAGTCGGCGTCGGCACCGGCATTTCCTTGCCCGATTATGCCCGCACCACGCGCGTCTACGGCGTCGATATTTCCGAGCCGATGCTGCGCAAGGCGCGCGAGCGGGTGACGGAACTGAGGCTCACGAATGTGGAAGGCCTCTCGGTCATGGATGCGGCCGACCTGACCTTCCCCGATGCCTCTTTCGACGTGATCGTCGCCCAGTACGTGATCACCACGGTCCCGGACCCCGAGGCGGCGCTCGACGAGTTCGCCCGCGTGCTCAAGCCCGGCGGCGAAATCGTGCTGATGAGCCGCGTCGGCGCGGAAGACGGCCTGCGCCGCACGCTCGAACACTGGTTCTCTCCGGTCGCCTGCCGCCTCGGCTGGCGCTCTGAATTCTCCTGGCAGCGCTACGCGCGCTGGGCCGCGGCGACGCCCGGCATGAGCCTGGTGGAGCGCCGCGCCATGCCGCCGTTCGGGCACTTCTGCCTCATCCGCTTCGCCAAGGCCGCCGCGGAGGATGCCGCGACCGACATCGAGCCGGCGGCTGCCGTGGCGTGAGCGCGGCGCGCCCGCTGCCCAGTGCTTTGTCACATCCGATTCATCGAATCGCCGTAACACCGCCACGCGAGGGAAAGGAAACCGTCATGCGAAGTTTTTATGAAGCTCTCCAGGAGCAGCGCTGGGACGATCATCGCTATTATCACCACAGCCGGGTGAACCAGACGCTGCACGTGCTGAGCGCGCTTTCCTTCCTCACCGCCTACGTGATGGTGTTCTTCAGCCCGGTGTGGGCGGCGCTGATCGGCTGGCTCGTGGCGATGACCAGCCGGCAGGTCGGGCATTTCTTTTTCGAGCCGAAAACCTACGACTATGTCAACGACGCGTCACACGAGCACAAGGAAGAGATCAAGGTCGGCTATAATCTGCGGCGCAAGACGGTGCTGTTGACGATCTGGGCGCTCTCTCCCCTCCCCCTTTATTTCGACCCGACCTTGTTCGGCATTTTCGAACCGCACACCACGCCCGCCGGGTACCTGCGCCACGTCGCGCAAATCTGGCTGTTCCTCGGGCTCGCCGGACTGTTGTTCCGCACCGTGCAACTGTTCTTTGTCCGTGACGTGCAGACCGGACTCGTATGGGCGACCAAAATCCTTACCGACCCGTTCCACGACCTCAAGCTCTACCACAAGGCCCCACTCCAGCTGCTGCGCGGCGAGTTTTTTGACGAGCCGGCGGCGGAGGAGCGCCCGGCGTGAGGCGGGTTGCCTTGTCCGATCGACCAACAAACACAACGTCATCCTGAGGAGGTCGCGCGCTTGCGCGCGACCGTCTCGAAGAGCCTGTCCCCGCGAAAGCGGGGAATGGCCGCAAGCGCGAAGCCTGCTTCCATCCTTCGAGACACTCGCGCGACTGTGTCGCGCGAGTTCCTCAGGACGACGGCGGTGGGGCGGCGTGAGGAAACAATCGGTGGGCGATCATCTCGCGCAGGATGCGGCGCCTGATCGATTTGTTGGTCGCATCCGCCGGCGTCCAGAACCAGCCGTCTTCGCGCATGGCGCGAGCGGCGGCGAGGAAACGATCGGCCACGGCCTCGAAATCCGCCTCGCTGTAATTGAGGCTGAAGATCAATCGTCCCGTGCCGATCCAGCTCAGCGCCAAGCCTTCCGCGCGCAGATAGTATTGGAACATCCAGTTGTAGCGCGACGGCGTCGTGTAGCTGATGGTCCAGATCGACGACAGATTAGCCACCCGAATCGGCAGGTTCTCGCCGGAAAGGCGGCGGTTGAGCGCATCGGCACGCCCATTCCAGCGTTCGTCGAGCCCGTTATAGAGCGCGCGGACGTCCTGGCGACCAAGCGCAGTGAGAAACTCGTGCATCGCCGTCATGACGTAGGGGTGGGAGTTGAACGTGCCACGGGCAAAGCACACGTCGGCGGGCCGGTCGTCGCGAAAGCGCTTCATCAGGTGGTTGCGGCCGCACACGACACCGATCGGCAATCCGCCGCCCAAGGTCTTGCCGTAAGTGACCATGTCGGCCTTGACGCCGAAATATTCCTGGGCGCCGCCCGCGGCGATGCGGAAACCGACGAAGATCTCGTCGAATATCAGCACAATGTTGCGTTCGCTGCAGACCACGCGCAGGCGCTTGAGCCATTCGGCGTAGGCCGCGCGGTCGAACCGGGCGCTAGCCCTTGCATCGACGAGCGACGAATCGGCGGGCGGGCCGGCGTTCGGATGCAGCGCCTGCAAGGGATTGACCAACACGCAAGCGATGTCCCGGCGCGTGCGCAGGACGTGCAACGTCTGTTCCGACATTTCCTTGAGCGTGTAGGTGTCGCGCGCCGGCAGCGGGTTGCCGACGCCCGGTTGCACGTCGCCCCACCAGCCGTGATACGCGCCGGAGAAGCGCACGAGCCGTCGCCGGCCGGTGTGATAGCGGGCGAGCCGCACCGCCTGCATCACCGCCTCGGTCCCGGACATGTGGAACGACACTTCGTCGAGACCGGAGATTTCGCGCAGGCGCCGGACGTTCTCGGCGATCACCGGGTGATAAGGCCCGAGCACCGGCCCCAGCGCGCGCGCTTGAGCCAGGCCGGCGTCCAGGCACTCTTTATAAAAATCGTTGCCGAGGAGATTGACGCCGTAGGATCCGGTCAGGTCGTAGAACCGGTTGCCGTCGAGATCTGTGAGCGTGACCCCGGACGAGGACGCTGCGAAGGCGCCGACCGGCAGGTGCTCGCGCACGAAACCGCTGTACTGAAACGGCACGCGGTAAGCCTCGGTGAACTGCAGGTCGGAGATCGCGTCCTTGACCTCGGCGGTGAGCGCCGCCGTGCGGGGAAAGCGGTTGCGGTAAAGGTCGGCAAGGCGTTCAAACCCCGCGCGTCGGCGCGCGACGACATCCTGCGGCGCGTCGTCGGAGCAGAAGAACTCCGCCGGGCCGTATTCATAATAGGGCACGAGCGACGCGACCCGACGCGCCAGCCGCGCGTGGCCGGCGAGCGAACGGTGTTTGGCCTGAGAGAGTTCCAGGCGGGCCTTGAGCTTCACGAACGACGCGGCGGCCGCCGCGGCGCCGATCCCATAAAGCGCGAAGGTCGTGGGCGAATCCATTCAAGACAATGAGCTATTCGCCCATGTTTACAATTTGATGACGCTGCGAACGAGCATCGGTGCAATCTTCGAGCAGGAAGACCTGAACTTCCTGCTGACCAACCGCGTTCCGCGGCGCCTGCTCACCCGCTGCATGGGGTGGCTCAGCCGGATCGAACAGCCGCTCGTGCGCAACCTTTCGATTGCGGTGTGGCGGTTGTTCTGCGACGTCGATCTTTCCGACGCCAAGAAGCAGGAATTTGCCAGTCTGCACGATTGCTTCGTGCGCGAACTTAAAGACGGAGCACGCCCGATCGACGCCGCGCCGGGGATTCTGGTGAGCCCGTGCGATGCCATCGTCGGGGCTTGCGGCACGGTCAGCGGCGGCGAACTGCTCCAGATCAAGGGGCGCGCTTACCCACTCCGGGAGCTGCTCGGCGACCGTGCGCGGGAGGAAGAATACGCAGGCGGGACTTACGTCACTTTGCGCCTGACGGCGGGCATGTACCACCGCTTCCACGCCCCGCATGACTGCGCCGTCGAACAGGTCGCCTACATCCCGGGCGATGTCTGGAACGTCAATCCGGCGGCGCTCAAACGCGTCGACAAACTCTATTGTCGCAACGAGCGTGCGCTGGTGCGCACACGGCTCGCGCTCGGCAGCCAAGTCGTCACGCTGGTTCCGGTCGCGGCGATCTTGGTCGCCGGCATTCGACTCCGATTCCTCGATCTTCCATTCAAGCTCGGAAATGGGGCGGCGACCGTGATCCCGTGCGAGGTGCGCCTGCGCAAGGGCGAGGAAATGGGATGGTTCGAGCACGGCTCGACCATCATCGTGCTCGCGCCCCAAAGCTTCACGCTCGCCGACGGCGTGCACGACGGGCGCGCAATTCGGATGGGTCAGCCGCTCATGCGCCTCCCGTGAGCGGCAGGCATCTCGGGATTGTCATCGGCGTGTCTTGGACGCTGCCTCGCGCTTCGGCCTTTGATGTGCAGGATCCGGACCGGATTCATCTGCCCGACATGAGAATCCGTTATGCGCGGGCGACAATGAGCCTAGCGATGACGGCCTGGACCGCACTTCTGCTTGCCGGCGCCTTCGAAATCATCTGGGCCTTCGGGCTTAAGCAGACCGAGGGCTTCACGCGATTTTGGCCGAGCGTCGGAACCCTCGCCGCGACAGCGCTCAGCTTCGGCTGCATGGCGATCGCGCTCAAATCGATCCCGTTTGCCACGGCCTACGCGGTCTGGTGCGGGATCGGCGTAGCCGGAACGGTCATTGTCGGGATCATCGCCTTCGGCGAACCGACGACCGCCATCCGCCTGATCTGTGTGACCCTTATTGCGGTTGGCATCATCGGGCTGAAGCTCGCCGGGGCGCGCTAACGCATGCTGACAATCAGCGAAGACAAAAGCGCGGCCGCGGTTTTAGCGGTTTGGTTGGCGATTCGAGTACACGTTTTGAACCGGCCGCTGCGCCGCCGCGACTAACACAAGTTAAGGAGTGGGATGCGATCACCCGATCAAGCAAATCCCGCGCAAGACGATGCCAAGCCTATTGACGCGCGTCACCCTCATTGGCTGTGTCGCGGCAATTGCCGGATTGGGCGCTCTCGTTCTCACCGGCGCAAGGGCGCCGTCGATCCCGCACGACACGCAAACGACTGCGAAATTCCTGCTCGCGACATGCGGGGACTCCGCGCACAACTTGGATGCCGTTGCGCAACGCGCCAAACGGCTGCACTGGACTCCGATGGTCGATCTGGGCCGCGCCGAAAACGATCCCATGAAGGTCGCGGGCATGTGGCGGGTCGAGGAGGACGGCCATGCCTACACCGTCACCACAGGCGTCGGCCCCGGGGACCACTCGGCCTGCCAAGTGGAGTTCGAACATCCCAAGCCAGGGCGCGATGATTTCTTCGCGGCCGTATCCGGCTCCCTGACGCTCAACGTCGCCGGCGATTTCCCGGGAGGCGGCTGGCGTATGGAGATGTATCAGATTGAGAACCTGGCGCCGAAAAACGCGGTCCTGCTGTTTGTCTCGTCATCCGAGGGCGCCGTTTACCGCGGGGCGGTGATGGGCAACTAACCGCCTGGGTTGCCCAATCCTCCGAAGCACCTCCGGAATCGCGGGACACCGGCATGAGGCAGGGTCACACCAGCGCTCCGACCAGGATCAGCACGATTCCGATGCCGATGCAGTAGGCAGGCCACAATCCGTGCCAACCGCTCGATCGCGCGGAGTCGGCGGGCATTTCCCTGTCGCTCTGCAACTCAGCAGCGTCGGCCCCGGCTCTCATTATCTCTGCCCAAGCGAGCTTCGCAACCGTCGCACGTCGCACGCACCGCGATAGGGTGGCGGCGGCGCGCCTAATTCGTCAAAGACCTGACGCGCCTAGCAAGGCCGAACGACAGACTCGCGACGGGCAAATGACAATTCACAGGGAGAAAATTGGAGATAACGCAAAGGGAGACAATCCGCCCACAGCCCCTGCGATGTTTGGCTCGCTCAAGCTCCTTTCTTTCCCATCCCTTTGGCGTTAGCACTCCGCGGTGGGGACGACGGCACCAGCGTCGTCATTCACCGGCAGGAGCGATTCGTGGCTGCCCTTCATTCCTTCACCTTTTCCGATTTCGTCGATTCCTTAATCAGCCTCTTCGGCGCATTCGTTCTCGGCACGCTCATTGGCGCGGAGCGGCAATATCGGCAGCGCAGCGGCGGCTTGCGCACCAACGTTCTGGTCGCCGTCGGCGCCGCCGCCTTCGTCGATATCGGCATGCATCTCAACGGGAACACCGGCGCTACCCAGATCATCGCCTATGTTGTGTCGGGCGTCGGCTTCCTCGGCGCCGGCGTCATTATGAAGGAGGGGCGGAATGTCTGGGGGCTGAACACGGCCGCCACGCTCTGGTGCTCGGCAGCAGTCGGCGCATGTGCCGGTGCGGATTTGGCGGTCGAGGCGATCGCCCTGACCGCCTTCGTGCTCGCCGGCAATACGCTGCTACGACCGCTCGTCAACGCGATTAACCGCGCGCCGATCAGTGCGGAAACGACCGAAGCTCAATACGAGGTGCAGCTGACGGCCGACTCCGATCACCTGGAGGATTTGCGCGCCGCGCTGGAAGCGCAGCTCAAGGCCGGCAGCTATCCGGTCCGCGACATCGAGATCGAGGATCGCGATGCCGGAACCGTGGAACTTGTGGCGACGCTGCTAAGTACTGACCCAAACCCGGCTGAACTCGACGCGATTGTTGCGCGCCTGCGAAACATGCCAGGCGTCGAGCATGTCGGCTGGACCGCGCGGACCTCGGACTAGGCGCTACCCCTTGCCGCGCCTCACAGGCATACGCTTAGCTCGCTGGTGACCGTCCTTGGCCTCGGCGCGTTCGATTTCCGCCGCCATCCGCTCCCAAACGGCGGCTCCCGCCTGGTCTCCGGAGCGACGCAGCTGCTGTGCCGTTCGCAGCGCCCGCTTTTTGGCGCCTCGGCCAAAGCGCGTGCGGCTGACGCGAGCATGAATTTTGATGGCATCGTTCAGGTCGATATGCATGCTACCCTCACACAGGTGGCTATGTTCGCCAGCGGACTTTGCTCTGTCAAGATTCCGTCATAACGCCGCCGACCCAGCTGCGACGAACCGTGCCGCCCATTCATGTCGACGGCCTTGCGCTTGGCGTCGCTGTTTTTTTCCGGACTTCAACGGCTGTTTGCGCTTATCGAAGCGACGCCAAGCGCGCGGCAACTTTCGCGTGGTGCGCTTGAAAGATTTATTTGCCCATTCCTCGACCTTTACCGCAGCATGTTCGGCGTCCTCTCCGCCCTTGGCTTTGACTCGATCGATCAGGCTACAGGCGACAACCGCGTCATGGGCCGTGCCCAGCAACTGCTGCAGCTCCTTGAGCGCGCGCAAATAGCGTTTGTTCCGGCCGCCATGGGCAAGCCCGCTAAAAAAATCGGCGGCGTAGCGTAGTTTCTTGATCCGGATGCGCAGTTTGTGAAGCTCCTGCGGATCGAGCTTGCGCACCCTCTTGCCCAGCTTGCACGCCTTCCGGCGACGTGCACGCAGCACCTTCGCCGCAAAGACCGCTATCGGTTCGCGCCGCGCGGCGTCGCCGGTTCGCTGCGTAAACCGGTCGATCGCTGGCTCGAGATCGGAAAGCAATTCGGCGCAATGCCTGGAGCCCAAAGCGGTGCGCGCGCGGCGATGACGGGCGATATGCTCCGCTCGGACGGCCTTGATAAGCTCGGGCATGCCGCGGCTTTTTTTCCGCTTGCCGGGCATGGATGCGATTGTCTCCTCAAGCAGAACATCGAGTTCGCGTACCTCGCCTATTTTCTGTTGCAGCGACCGCAACTGCGCCACGACCGGCGGACGGCGGGGCGGCAACGCCGGGCCGAACACCGAGAAAGCCGCGCGCAAGCGGCGAATGCCGACGCGCAGCTGATGAATGCCTTCCGGATCGTCGCTATGCCGGGCGACCTCCGCGGCGGCAGCAACGCGGGTAATGCACCCGCGCATTACCTCCGCGAACGCCTCCGTGACATTCATCGAGGGGTCGAGGACGATCGGCTCTCGCCGTATCTCTATTTCGCCCGATGCCGGCGCGGCGTCGTTCGGCGAGGCTTTTATATGTCGCGGCTCATGTCGCATCGGGCACTCCAGAAAAGCATACCCCTGAACTCACCGAGCATCTTTGATCTACGTCAGTGTGCGCCGGCCCTCCGCCCTGCCTTCATGTCAGGCGCGTAACCTCACTTAAGATGAAAGCGGCTCTCGACCCTTGGTTCGACCTCCGCGGCATTGCGTCCGGTGGGAGGTAACATGACCATCCGATCTCGATCGTCTGCCGTCTTCCCTCTCCCGTTCGACCTGCCGACCGGGCCGGCGCCAAGTTTCGTTATTGTACAAGCAACTCGGCGGATGTCATCCGCCTGTCATGGTGCCCATTCACCGTTGCCCCCTAGGGCGAGGGAGGACTCCATGACCGACATTGCGTTACCCGGATCGATCGAGCCTGCACGGCGCCGAGGCCCCGACCTCGACCGCGGCTTTCATCCGGCTTCCGGCATCATTTTCTTAGGGATTGTCGCTGCGGGGCTGCTGTTCGTCGCCTACAGCATCTACAGCGACATCGAAGACACCGGCACGCGCGTTACGACTTATCTGCCCTTCATCATGCTGCTCGTCGCTTTGTTGATTGCGCTCGCCTTCGAGTTCGTCAACGGCTTCCACGATACCGCCAACGCCGTCGCTACGGTGATCTACACCCGCTCGTTGCCGGCCCACATCGCCGTGGTCTGGTCGGGCATGTTCAATCTGCTCGGCGTCCTGCTCTCTTCCGGTGCGGTCGCGTTCGGCATCGTGTCGCTACTTCCGGTCGAGTTGATCCTGCAGGTCGGCAGCAACGCCGGGTTTGCCATGGTGTTCGCCCTGCTCGTCGCCGCGATCCTCTGGAATCTCGGGACATGGTGGCTCGGCCTGCCGGCTTCCAGCTCGCACACACTGATCGGCTCGATCATCGGCGTGGGTATCATGAATGCGCTGCTGCGCGGTCGCGACGGCACCTCCGGCGTCGATTGGTCGAAAGCAACCGAGATCGGCTACGCCTTGCTTCTCTCGCCGCTGTTCGGATTCATCCTCGCCGCGTTGCTGCTCCTGGCGCTGAAATTCGTGGTGCGAAACGTGGCGCTCTACGCCGAACCCAAGGGCGATCAGCCGCCGCCGTTGTGGATTCGCGGGATTCTCGTCCTTACCTGCACCTTAGTGAGCTTCTTCCACGGATCGAACGATGGTCAGAAGGGGATGGGCCTTATCATGCTCATCCTCATTGGCACCGTTCCCACCGCCTACGCGCTCAACCGGGCGCTCCCGCCGAGCCAAATGGAACGGTTCACTATCACTTCGCAAATTGCCAGCCAGGTGATCGAGGCGAAGGCGGCGGGCCACAACATCATTGGCGATCCGCGGCCGGCGGTTACGGCTTACGTCGCGCATCGCAGCATCAACGAAGGGACCTTTCCGTCGCTTGCGGTCCTCGTGCGTGAAATCGCCAATCAGGTCAATCAATACGGTTCGATCGCTCGCATGCCGGCGGAAGCGGTCGGCAACACGCGAAACGACATGTATCTCGTCTCCGAAGCCATTCGCTTCCTGATGAAGGACAAGGAGAGCGACCTCAGCAAAGCGGATGTCGCGAAGCTCAACGATTACAAATCGTCGCTCGACGCCGCCACGCGCTTCATTCCCCCGTGGGTCAAGATCGCCGTGGCGATCGCGCTCGGCCTCGGAACCATGGTCGGCTGGAAGCGCATCGTGGTGACGGTCGGCGAAAAGATCGGCAAGACGCACCTGACGTACGCGCAAGGCGCTTGCGCCGAGATCACGGCCGCCGCAACGATCGCCGCGGCGGACGGCTACGGCCTGCCGGTTTCGACCACGCACGTGCTCTCGTCGGGCATCGCCGGCACGATGGCGGCAAACGGCTCGGGTCTGCAGCTTGCGACGGTGCGCAACATCGCGCTCGCGTGGGTGCTCACGCTCCCGGCCGCGATGGCAATATCGGCGACGCTTTATTGGTTATTTACGCGGCTGATCGGCTGACCCATAACGCCCCGCTGCGTTGCAGGGGGGCGTCCCATGGGGTTTGATCGTCTCGCTGAGACGGCGTCGATCGATCCGAGCGCCAACCTCAAAGACTGTCGGCTCGGCCGCTACACCGAGGTCGGGCCGCGCACGTCGCTGGTCGAAACGACCCTCGACGATTACTCCTACATCATGGGCGATTGCGACGTCATCTATTCGACGATCGGCAAGTTCTGCTCCATCGCCTCCCACGTGCGGATCAATCCCGGCAACCATCCGATGTGGCGGGCAAGTCAATCGCACTTCAGCTACCGGGCGAGCAAATACTGGCCCGAGGAGAGCGACGAGCCGGAGTTCTTTGCGTGGCGCCGCGCCCATCCGGTCGCGATCGGCCACGACGTGTGGATCGGGCACGGCGCGATCATACTGCCGGGACGGAACGTCGGCACCGGCGCCGTGATCGCGGCGGGTGCGGTCGTCACCGCCGACGTGCCGGATTATGCCATCGTCGGCGGCATTCCGGCCGACGTGTTAAAGCTTCGTTTTTCGGCGGACATCGCGGCGCGGCTTGTCGCGCTCGCCTGGTGGGACTGGGATCATGCACGCCTGCGGCGGGCGCTCCCCGATTTCCGCAGCCTCGCGATCGAAGCATTCCTCCAGAAGTACGGGGGATAACCTTGCGGCCGTTTGCCGCCGTCATACGAGCGTTATCGGAGCGTCACCGAAGCGTCGCACAAGCCTTTTAGGGATTGCTGAGCCGGCGCGCCGACCCTCCACTCTACCGAGGTCTTAAATGCTGGTTCTCGACGGCGTCTCGCGCCGGTTCGGCTCTATGACGGCAGTTTCGGGAGTCGAGCTGACGATCGAGCCTGGCGGTTTCATCGGCATCATCGGGCGTTCCGGCGCCGGCAAGTCGACGCTGCTGCGCCTGATCAACCGGCTGATCGACCCAACCGGTGGCCGCATCTTGCATGGTACGACCGACGTGACTGCGCTCCGCGGGCGTGCGTTGCGCGAATGGCGCGCGCGCTCGGCGATGATCTTCCAGCAGTTCAATCTGGTGGGCCGCCTCGACGTCCTCACCAACGTGCTGATCGGGCGGCTAGCCGCCGTGCCGGCGTGGCGCGCGCTGTCCGGCCTTTGGAGCCCCGCCGACAAGGCGATCGCGCTCTCCGCGCTCGAACAATTCGACATCGCGGCTCTCGCGGCGCAACGCGCCGACAGCCTGTCCGGCGGTCAGCAGCAGCGGGTGGCCATCGCTCGCGCGCTGGTGCAGCAGCCGGATCGCATCCTCGCGGACGAGCCGATCGCTTCACTCGATCCGCGCAACAGCCGCATCGTCATGGACGCGCTGCTGCGCATCAATCGTCATTTTAGCATCACGGTGATCTGCAATCTTCATTCGCTCGATCTTGCCCGCAGTTACTGCGATCGGCTGATCGGCATGGCGGCGGGCCGGGTGGTGTTCGACGGCGCGCCCGCGGCGCTCACCGATGCGGCCGCACGCGATCTCTACGGGCTCGAAGCCGGCGACGTCATGGGCGCCGAGCCTGCGCTGCCGGCCGCCGGAGCCGTCGCGGGCGCGAGCGTCGCGGCGCCGGCTTAAGCCGATCTTTCGTTACACAAACAAACATTCGTATCCAACCGGAGAGGACGTCATGCCTAATCGTCGCATCATTCTCATCGCCGCCGCCATCCTGGCTATAACGAGCGGCGCCGCCCAGGCGCAGTCGTGGAAAGCGCAATATCCCGAGCTGGTCTTCGCGGTCGTGCCGGCCGAAAATGCCTCGGGTGTCAGCGACCGCTACGCCGCCTTCGCGGCGTATCTGTCGAAGGAACTCGGCGTGCCGGTCAAGGTTCGCGTTGCCAACGACTACGCCGCCGTCATCGAGGGGCAACGCGCCGGTAGCATCCATATCGCCTATTACGGCCCGGCGTCCTACTCGACCGCCTACATGACCGGGGTCAAGACCGAACCCTTCGTGACAACCCGCAACAACGACGGCGCCATCGGCTATTACTCCGTCATCTACGTCAAGTCGGATGGCCCCTACAAAGACATCCACGACCTCAAGGGCAAGACGATCGGCTTCGTCGATCCGAACTCCACGTCGGGATACAACGCGCCCCGCTTCTTTCTCAACAAGGCGGGCATCGATGCCGACACCTTCTTTAGCAAGTCGATTGTCACGGGTAGCCACGAGAATGCAGTGATCGCCCTTAAGAACGGCACCGTCGACTGCGCGGCCAATTGGTGGAACGCTGACGACGATTCAAACCTTACCCGCATGGTGACGAAGGGGATGGCGAAAAAGGAGGACTTCCGCATCATCTTCAAATCCGGACTGCTTCCTGGATCTCCGTATGCCCGGCTCTCGACCCTGCCCGACGACCTCAAAGCGGCAATCGCCAAGGCGTTCGCGGACGCGCCGACCAAGGACAAGGCGGCGTTCGACCGGCTGTCCGACGGCAAGGACAAGGAGTTCGTGCCGGTCACGCACCAGGACTATGCCGAAACCGTCGAGATGATTCAGTACGTCAACGATATGCGCAAGAAGCGCTCGTAATCGGCTCTGCGCTCGCGATGCAGATACGGGAGCGGCGCCGGACCGCTCCTGTTGTTTTCCGGAATAACCGATGGTCTCTGGCCTCCTGAGTCTTCCGCAGGAGCGTGTCGACCAACTGCTCGCGACCTACGCGCGCGCGGTGGCACGACGGCGGCGGCAATTCTACCTCGTGCTTGCCGTGCTGGCGTTGCTCGCGACGGTCGCCGGGCGCTACGGCGAGGTCGATCTCGCCTATTTGCTTCAACACTTCTCGAATTTCACCAGCTACTTCGGGCGTATCCTGCCCACGTTGACCTTCACGCACTTTGCCGCCGATATGGCCGACTGGTACTGGAACCTGTCGGGCTGGCTCAAGCTTTTGGTCGACACCATACTGATCGCCTACTTGGGGACGCTGATCGGCACCCTCGGCGCGTTTGCGACCGCGTTCCTGACCGCGCAGAACACGGCACCCAATCCGTATCTGCTGTTTGCCGTCAAACGCTTTCACGAGTTCTGCCGCACCGTTCCCGATATCGTGTTCGCCCTGTTGTTCGTCGCCGCCTTCGGCCTCGGACCGCTGCCCGGGATTCTGGCGATCGGCATCCATTCGCTCGGCACGCTCGGGAAGCTGTTCACCGAGGTGGTGGAGAATATCGACATGAAGCCGGTCGAGGGCGTCCGCAGCACCGGCGGCAATTTCGTCGAGACGGTACGGTTCGCCGTCGTGCCGCAGGTCCTCGCGAATTTCGCGAGCTACGCACTGTTGCGGTTTGAGATCAACGTGCGTTCCGGGACCGTGATCGGCTTCGTCGGTGCCGGCGGCATCGGCCAGGATTTGTTCGTGGCGATTCGCAAATTCTACTACACGGATGTGAGCGCGATCCTGCTGATGATCATCGTGACGGTGGTGCTGTTCGATTTGATCTCCGAACGGATACGCCATCACCTCGCGCGCCTCGAAAGCGACCGATGACCCCGAACCGCACGTTCCTGCCGTCCACCCCCGAGGTTCTGGCGCGCTATCCCGCGCTCGCGGCGGCGGCGCGGCGCAATCAGGTCTGGGCGGCGGCGTGGCTGATCGCGGCACTGGCATTGACGGTGTTTTCGTTTTGGTCGCTCGGCATCGCCTTCGGCCAGATCCGATCGGGGCTGAGTCAACTCGGCTGGCTCGTGGCGCAGATGTTTCCGCCCTCGACCGGATCACATTTTCCGTTGCTGCTGCATGCCATGGGTGAAACGCTCGCCATCGCCTTTCTCGGCACCCTGATCGCCGCGACTATGGCGTTTCCGGTCAGTTTTCTGGCCGCCAGGAACACCACTCCCGGCACGGTCATTCACTTTCTCGCGCGGCGCTGCTTCGACACCATCCGCGGCGTCGACGTGCTCATCTGGGCGCTGGTGTTCGTCGGAGTGGTCGGGCTCGGACCCTTCGCCGGCATTCTCGCCATCGCGGTTTCCGATGCGGGCACCTTCGGTAAATTGTTCTCGGAGACGCTCGAGACCACCGACCGAAAGCCGATCGACGGCGTGCTCTCGACCGGAGGATCGCAGCTACTGGCGATCCGCTTCGCGCTCATCCCCCAGGTATTGCCCGTCATGCTGAGTCAGTTGCTCTATTATTTCGAATCGAACGTCCGCAACGCGACGATCATCGGCATCGTCGGGGCGGGCGGCATCGGGCTGCAGCTCTCGGAACAGATCCGAACCTACGACTTCGATCAGGTCGCGTTCGTGATCATCATGATTCTGGTCACGGTGGCCGCGATCGACTGGGTGTGCGGTAAGCTGCGGTTCCACGTCATCGGCCGAAGTACCTAGTGTGGCGGTTCAGAAGTCCGCATCATTCTTGCAGCGAGTCCGAGATGCGGACTTCTGAACCAAAGCAACACTAGAATCAATAAGTTGCTAGTGCCCTTCGATTCCGAGTTCGCAAACGAGTGTGCCGCAAAATGATGCGAACTTCGGAATCGGGGCACTAGTGCCGCGGGTGACGGGAGCTTGTCCATGACGCCGGCAAGATGGGAAGCCGTCGACCGCTTCCTCGCCGATCTGCTGGTCCAATCGGATCACGCGCTCGACGCCGCGCTCGACGCGAATGCCGCCGCCGGCCTGCCGCCCATCGACGTGTCGCCCACCCAGGGCAAGTTGCTGATGCTGCTCGCGCAGATTCAGCAGGCGCGCACGATTCTCGAAATCGGGACCTTGGGCGGCTACAGCACCATTTGGCTCGCCCGCGCCCTGCCGGCCGGCGGGCATTTGATCTCGCTCGAGGCCGATCCGCGTCACGCGCAGGTCGCGCGCGCGAACGTCGCTCGCGCGGGTCTAGCGGGCTCGGTCGCAATCCGCGTCGGCCGCGCGCTCGATACTCTGCCGCAAATCGCCGCCGAAGGGCGCGGCCCGTTCGACTTGTTCTTCATCGACGCCGACAAGCCGAGCAATCCGGATTATTTCGCCTGGGCGCTGCGGCTGTCGCGGCCCGGCAGCCTGATCATCGCCGACAACGTCGTGCGCGAGGGCGCGGTCGCCGAGGCGGCGAACAATGACCCCAGCACACGCGGCGTACGCCGGTTTCTCGAACTCATGGCGGCCGAACCGCGGGTGACTGCGACCGCGATCCAGACGGTCGGCAGCAAGGGCTACGACGGGTTCGCGATCGCGCGCGTCGTGGCATGAGGCAACTGCTCGGCGGCCGCTCTGTGAACGAGCATCACCCCGCAGCATGTCGTCCTGACTTTTTTCGCCCACTGCCAGCAACATCAGATGATGATTGGGGCCTATCTGCGACATAGCATCCTCCATCTCGAGACTACGATGTTGCGGCACCAAACAGGTGCGCCGCCTCCTGTCTAAGACGAGTAATGCTCGAACTTCCGGACAGATCGCTAAGCGCTGGGCGCAGCCTCCTCCTCGTCGTCCGTTTGGCTGGCGTCCAGGCCTGATTCCCAAAATTGCGCGACGGTCGCCCGCGCGTTGGGCACCTCGCATGCCGCGAGCCGCTGCTCGAAGAAGCGTCGCTCCATCGGATTGCGGGCCCGCGCCAGCGCTTCCTCAAAATGCGCGCGGGCTCGTTCCGGATTGCCGTGTCGAAGCTCAAGTTCGCCAAGGGCGGCCGGATAGAACGGATAGCCGGCAAGGCGGTCGGGGTTCGCAATGGCCTCGATCGCGGCAAGGCCGCGTTCCGGCCCATCGCGCTGGGCAATGGCAATGGCGCGGTTGAGCGCAACGATCGGCGAGCCGTTGATCCGCATGAGGGAGTCGTAGAGCGAAATGATCCGGCTCCAGTCGGTATCGTCGGCGCGCCGCGCCATGGCGTGAACCGACGCAATCGCCCCCTCGATGTGATAAGCAGTGAGTTCGGGTCCGGAAGCCGAAAGCTCCAGCAGCCGCATGCCGTCGTCGAGACGCGTCCGGTCCCAGAGCGTGCGATCCTGCTCGAAAAGAGCGATCAAGTTGCCGCAGGAGTCCGTGCGTGCCGGCAGCCGGGCCGCGGTGAGCGTCATCAGCGCGGCCAGTGCGTAGGTCGTCGGCGTCATAGCGAGCGGATGCTGGAGCAATGCGGCAATGAGGCGAATCGCTTCGTTGCATAGTTCCAAGCGCACGGAAGCCGCGGGCGACGCCCCGTGATAGCCCTCGTTGAACAGGAGATAAAGAGCCCTGTGGACGCCGGGAAGACGGCCGGAGAAGTCGGCGGGCACGGTCGTATCGAACAGGCGCTTTGATTCGGCCAACACTTTCTTTCCGCGCATGATACGCTTTTCCACCGCGGCATGGCCGCTTGTGAAGGCGCTGGCGATTTCGTCAACGCTGAACCCGCACAGGATGTTCAGAATGAGCGCTACCTGCGCCGGCTCGGACAAACGCGGGTGACAGCACGAGAACATCATGCGGAGCATGCTGTCTTGTATGGCGTCGGCGGCAAGGATCTCGTCGACGAGCGGAGCCAGGGTCCATTCGCTGTCGAGCAGGCGCCCCAATTCCGGCGCGAAGGTCTTCGCGGTGCGCTGCCGGCGCAGAACGTCGAGCGCGCGGTTGCGCGCCGTCGTCATGAGCCACGCCGACGGATTATCCGGCGCGCCGCGCATGCCCCATACTTCGAGAGCGCGGCAAAAGGCGTCCTGCACCACGTCTTCCGCCAGCGCGAGGTTGTGGACGCCGAATATCCGCGTCAGCGCGGACACCATGCGGCCAGCCTCGCGCCGGAACAGACGGTCGTCGAGTTCCATCACATGTTCATGATCTGGACCGGCCGCACCTCGACCGAGCCGGCGACGTCGAGGATCGGACAGCCCTTGGAGATTTCCACGGCGTGTGCGAGGTCCCTGGCCTCGATCAGCATGTAGCCGCCGACCACGTCCTTGGCCTCGGCATAGGGGCCGTCGTGGACGGCCTTGGCTTTGCCGCTGACGACCTTGCCGGTAGGCTCGAGCGGATGTCCGGGATACTTGATGCAGCCGTTTGCGTTGAGCTCCTTAAACCACGCGACCCATTTCTGCATGGTCTTCTGCATTTGATCGGGCGAGGCCGATTGATCACGGCCGCGAAACAGGAAGGTGAATTCGCTCATGGCGGTGCTCCTTTGCTTGAAGTTACCGCGTTAAGACGCGCCAACGGTACGCCGACGGACAGATTTATTTGCGACCCTTTTCATCCGGTTTTCCCGCGCAGGGCGCAACACCCCCCGGCGCCGCGGCCGAAGGCCGGTGCTAAAGTGCGAGCGGCTGATGCGACCCCGTGATCAGCGGCACAGCTCGCGATGAATGCGCAGAAGCTCCGGAATTGTGGCAGGATCCCTGCGGCCGAAGCCGCACTCGGTCGCGACATCGAAAGGTCTCGCATACCGCCAGGCGACGGCCATACGTTTGCGCGAACCATCGACGCCATCGGTATAGTGTACGAGCCCGAGGACGAGACGCGTCGATGTCGGCAACGCCAGCCGCTGCAGCGCGATCACCACGCGGCGCGACGGCGACGCCGTGCTCGTCGCCGTCCAGGATTCCGGTACCGGGCTTGCGCCGGACAGCGCGGAACACATATTTGAGCCGTTCTTCACGACCAAGCCGGGCGGCATGGGAATGGGGCTGTCGATCAGCACTACGATCGTCGAGGCGCATGGGGGTCGGCTATGGGCATCGCCGGTGCCCGGCAACGGCACCACGTTTCATTTCACTCTGCCGTTGCCCGCATGAGGCAAGCGGTGACCGAACAGACCTCAACCGTACTCATCGTCGACGACGATCAAGCGGTGCGCGAGTCGTTGCGTGATCTCTTTGAGTCAGTCGGATTGCGGGTCGAGGCGTTCGCGTCGGCCCCGGAGGTCCTGCACGCCAAGCGGCCGGATACTCCCTGCTGCCTGGTGCTCGACGTGCGCTTGCCGGGGCCGAGCGGCCTCGATTTCCAGCACGAGCTGAATGAGAAGAACATCGTCCTTCCCATCGTTTTCCTCACCGGGCACGGGGATATCCCCATGTCCGTCCGAGCGATCAAGGCCGGCGCGATCGAGTTCCTGACCAAACCCTTCCGCGAGCAGGATCTCCTCGACGCGGTAACGGCTGCCCTCGATCGCGACCGCGCCAGCCTGGAAGAAGAAAGGGTGATGGCGGGACTGCGCGACCGCTTCGACCTGCTCACCCCGCGCGAGCGTGCTGTCATGGGCCTCGTAGTGACGGGCCGACGCAACAAGCAGATCGCCTACGAAATCGCCGCCAGCGAGACGACGGTGAAGGCCCATCGCACTAATCTGATGCGCAAGATGCAAGCTTCTTCGCTGGCCGACCTCATGGCCATGGCGGGAAAGCTCGGGTTCCGGCAGGACAGCCCAGTGGGCGCCGTCAAATAGAAAACCGGGATGGCATGTTGGACCTCTGGCTCGCCTTTGGCCATCACTTGCTTGTTTTCATGCTGTTCGGGGTGTACCGGCGGGAACGTGGTCCCCAACTTTTGGGATGAGGCGGCCAAGTCGCCGGTGCCACGCGCAGAGCCCGTCTATACCAAAGGATAGGTTCAGTGGCGCTCACCGCCTTCGCGGCGATCGCGAAACTGATGGCAGACTTAGCGGGTGGTCGGCGCTTGGCAAACGGTGGTGGACCGCGTCGGCGATCCGCTGCAGCAAGGGCTACGACGGCTTCGCCATTGCCGGGTGCTCGAATGAGTGAAGGAAATATAAAGAGTGGACCCGCCCAACACGGAGACCTGGTCGAGCGGGTCCGCACCCACGCGCCGCCGGAAAACCCGGCCTGGCACGCCGATCCAAGAGCATGATCCCGAAAAGTGGGTACCGGTTTTCGGAAAAGATCCTGCTCCAAGAAGGGTCAGTAGCAGCGCTGCACCGTCCGGAGATAGCGGCCGGACTTGCTGTACACGTTGACGAGGCTGCAGTTCGGGTAGTCGTAGTAGGAGCCGATCACGAAGGGGCCACCCCAGCCGTGCCAGCCATGACCCCAACCGCCGTGCCAATGGGCCTGGGCGGGGCTGCTGAGAGCAACGGCGGAAACGGCGAGCGTAGCCGCGGCTGCAATGCCGGCGAGAGTCTTGGTAAAACGGGTCGTCATAGGTCTTTCTCCTGTCTGAAGTGACTAATGGCCGCGAGGGCCGGTACGCATTGGTCGCAGCGACCGGTCGACCGGTTCAAAAGAATTTGCCGGTCGTTTGCGCCGTGGGAGTGGAAAAACGTCATGAGTATCGACTCGGTGCGCCAGTTCTTTGCCGCCCGGGCTCCCGACATCACCGTGATGGAGGCCGTGGAGAGCACGGCGACGGTGGCGCTTGCCGCCGCCGCGTTCGGCGTCGCGCCCGGCCAGATCGCCAAGACATTGTCGCTACGCGTGGGTGAAACCGTTTTTCTTCTCGTCACCGGCGGCATGGCCCGGCTCAACAATGGCAAGGCCAAAGCGGCGTTCGGAGGCAAGGCCCGCATGCTCGGCTCGCACGAGGTCGAGGCGCTCACCGGACATCCCGTCGGCGGCGTCTGCCCGTTCGGGCTGACATCGCCATTGCCGATTTATTGCGATATTTCGTTGAAGCTGTTCGACGAAGTCTTGCCGGCTGCGGGATCGGCCAACAGCGCCGTGCGCATCAATCCCGTGCGCTTGGCTGAATTGGTCGGCGCCGCCTGGGTCGACGTCTGCGAGGGAATGGGCGCGAGCTGATCAATACGCTCGTGTTCACGCCACGGCTTCGCTGGTCTCTCCCGTCGCAACGGCCGCAGTCAGCGCCACCCGTCGTACATTGGCGAGAAAGAGCCGCGCGCTGGTATCCCAGCTCCGTTCGAGCGCGAAGGCACGGCATTCTTCGCGCGACAGCGTCAACGCTCTGAGACAAGCGGCGCGCAGCTCCTCATCGAGCGCGGCAACCGGCGCGTCTCCCATGACATCGCGCGGTCCGCAAACCGGAAAGGCGGCGACCGGAACCCCGCTCGCCAGCGCTTCCAGCAATACGAGTCCGTAGGTGTCGGTGCGACTTGGAAACACAAACACATCGGCGGCCGCGTAGGCGCGCGCCAATTCCTCGCCGCGGCGGGTGCCGAGGAACACCGCCTCGGGAAAATGCTGCTCGAGCTTCGAGCGCAACGGGCCGTCGCCCACGACGACTTTGGTGCCGGGCAGGTCGAGCGTGAGAAAAGCCTCCAGATTCTTTTCGACCGCCAATCGCCCGACGGTGAGAAACACCGGACGCGGCAGTCCGAGATCGGCACCGGGTCGCGGCCGGAACAGCCTGGCGTCGACCCCGCGCGGCCACGTCATCACATTGGCAAAGCCGCGGCGCACGAGTTCGGCTTCGAGCGCCGGCGTCGCCGCCATCACTCCGCCGGCGGCGCCGTGAAACCAGCGCAGCGCGCCCCAGGTCCAGCTTTCGGGGATCGGCGTGCGCGCCGCCACGTACTCGGGAAACCGCGTGTGAAAGCTCGTGCTGAAAGCAAGCCCATTGGCACGACAATACTGTCGTACGAGAAACCCTATCGGTCCTTCGGTCGCGATGTGGATTGCCGCGGGCCGCAACTCGATGATCTGACGCGCGATCGTGCGCGGTCGCGCCACCGCCAGGCGGAGCCCCGGGTAGGTCGGTAGCGGCAGGCTCTTTAGCCCATCGGGCGTGAGGAACGCGATCGACGCACCGAACGCCGGCGCCGCGCGGGCAAGTTCGCACAGCGTGTGCACCACGCCATTTATCTGCGGATGCCAGGTATCGGTCGCGACCAGGATTCGCATTAGACTAGGCAGCGCGCGCCGCGGCGATGTCAGCGACTTCGCCTTCGCCCGTCAGTTCGCTCGTCCAGGTGAGAATTTCGAACACGCCGTCGGCAAGCTCGGCCACCGCGGTACAGCTTTCGACCCAATCGCCGCAGTTCACGTAGCGCACGGCAAAACGATCGTGGATCGCGGCGTGATGGATATGGCCGCAGATGACGCCATCGACGGCGTGGCGGTGCGCTTCCGCGGCCAGCGTCTTTTCAAACTCGCCGATGTAGCTGACCGCATTCTTGACCTTGAGCTTGGCCCACTGCGACAACGACCAATAGGTGAGCCCGAGCCGGCGCCGCACCGCGTTGAAGACGGTGTTGACGACGAGGGCCAGCGAGTAGGCGTGATCGCCCAGCAGCGCGAGCCAGCGCGCGTGTTTCACCACCATGTCGAAATGATCGCCATGGATCACGAGGTAACGCCGGCCGTCGGCGCCGATGTGAATCGCGGTCTCGGCGATTTCAATGCCGCCGAAGTGCGTTCCGTAATAATCGCGCATGAACTCGTCGTGATTGCCGGGCACGTAGATCACGCGCGAGCCCTTGCGCGCCTTGCGCAGCAGCTTCTGCACGACGTCGTTATGAGCCTGCGGCCAGTACCAGCCGCTGCGCAGCTGCCACATATCGATGATGTCGCCGACGAGGTAGATGGTCTCGGCGTCGTGCAAGCGCAGAAAGTCGAGAAGTTTCTCGGCTTGGCAGCCGCGCGTTCCAAGATGAACGTCTGAGATGAACAGCGCGCGAAATCGGCGCGGACCGGGCGTCACGATGCAGCAATCCTTGCGTCGGCGCTCATGCCGCTGCAAGTAGCTGATTCCTATCTCATTTCGATGACAATCGCGACAAGCGTGCGTTAACGCTTGCTCGTGCCATTTCGGCACAAAAAACCCGGGTAGCGCCGCCCGAAAGCCTCTATGGTGTCGCTGTCTTATGACCAGGAGGAAGCGTAATGGATCTCGGAATTGCCGGCCGCAAGGCCATCGTGTGCGCCTCGAGCCGGGGGTTGGGCCGCGCCTGCGCGATGGCGCTGGCGCAGGAGGGTTGCGAAGTCGTGATCAACGGCCGCGACAAGGCGGGACTGGAAAAGACGGCGGAGGAAATCCGCCGCGCGACCGGCGCCAAGGTGACGGCAGTCGCCGCCGACGTGGGCAGCCCGCAAGGCCAGGAGGCCTTGTTCGCCGCATGCGCGGAACCCGACATTCTCGTCAACAACAACGGCGGTCCGCCGTTCCGCGACTTCCGCGAGCTCGGCCGCCAGCAGATGATCGACGGCGTCATCGCCAACATGGTCACCGCGGTCGAACTGGTGCAGAAGGTGATCGACCCGATGGTGCGCCGCGGCTTCGGCCGCATCGTCAACATCACGTCCGGTTCGGTGAAAATGCCGCTCGCTGGCCTCGACCTTTCGTCGGGTGCACGCGCCGGCCTCACCGCTTTTCTTGCGGGTGTCGCGCGGTCGGTCGCCGCCTCCAACGTCACTATCAACTTTCTCCTGCCGGGCCCGTTCGACACCGATCGCCTGCGCTCGGGTATCGCGATAACCGCGAAAGCCAAGGGAATCAGCATGGAGCAGGCGGTCAAGGAACGCGAGGCGACGGTACCAGCCAAGCGCTTCGGCCAAGCCGACGAGTTCGGCCACGCCTGCGCCTTCCTGTGCTCGGCGCACGCCGGTTACATCACCGGGCAAAATTTGCTGTTGGACGGCGGGCTGTTCCACGGCACGCTGGGCTGACCGGCACAAGTTTGAGGGCCGGCGCTCACGCTGGCCTTTCCTGGCGTTTCCTGGGCCTCGATTTGGTCACTTTGTCGGCTACCTTGGGTCGTTGTAGATAAGCTTGGCCAAGGGGGGACGACCGCGTGAGCCGAGAGAGGCGGAACGACAAACGGGTGCGAGACGCGCGCCTGCATATTCTCATCGCCGTCGCAGCGCTTCCGTTGCTCGTCTCGTGTTCATCCTCTTCCTCGGTCGAATACGCCACCGACGCCTATCCGTCGCAGTCGCTCGTCGACCTGCTCAAAGAATCAAGAAACTCCCCTGCCCCGGCTCCCCCGGCGCCAAGCACCGCGTCGCCAGCACCTGCGGCGACCAATGCCGAGTTGCCTGCGCCAGCGCCCACCGCGCCCCCGGCACGCGAGCCGCCGCCCGCGCCCGCCGCTGCCGCCGCGAACCCGCCGCCGGCAATTGCCGCCACGGTGGCGAACCCGCAGCCCCCGACGACCACACCCGCCGGGACCGACGATCCCGTCGCCGCCGCCTTCCCGTCGGTGTCGCTGATCGATCTCATGACAGGGCGCAAGCCCGGCTCGCAATAACCCCGAAATCGTTATTCTAACAAACAATGAGCTGACCCGCGCCACGCGCGGGCCAGCTCACGTGATGCTCGTCGATCTGGACGATTACTTCGTGATCATCGGCTTGGGCGGAGCGTCCGGTCCCCAGAGCTTGTAGGTGAGCCGGGTGTAGATGCCCCAGCCGCGGAAGTCGTCGTGCTCAGCGACGGTGTCGGTGATGTACACCTGCCAGTCGACCGGACCGAAGTTGTAGCCGACCAAGCCGCCGACCCCCACGTTGGTGGCTTTGCCGCAGCCGAGGGTGGCCGGAAGGAGGGCCGCGAGCTGCGCGCAGGTGAAGCCGTTACCTGGCGAGTCGTTGGTGGTCTGTGCCTTGAAGTACGCGACCGGGCCGACCTCGAGTTTGCCGAACTGGTAGGTGAGAGAGAAGTCGCCGAACAACTCGTTGCCGGAGCGGTAGCCGTTGCCGATCCCCGCGATCGTTGAGGCGAGCGGCGTCCCACCAAATCCCAACGGGAAGGGAAGGTTGGCGGCGATCTGATAGCTGCCCGTGTGACCGGCGGACGAGCCGTTGATGTCGTATTTGAAGTTGGCGTTGAAACGCCAATTCTGGTCGATGTAGGCGAAGCCGCCACGCGGCTCGACCGTCCAGTAATCCGGGTTGTTGGTGCCGTTGTAGTGCGAACCGTCCGGCGCAATGAACGTCACGCCGAGGTCGGCAAACCAGCCGTGCCCCAAGGTCCACTGCAGGATGATGGGCGTGAACAGTGTGTTGCCGGTGTTCTCGAACCAGATCGTGTTGCCGAATGGAGGCCCGGATCCGTTGCCGCCGAGGGTCGTGCCGTTGGTCGGGTAGGCGGCCACATAGTAGAACGGCTGCACCACCGCTCCGGCGACGTTGGCGCCGAGGAATTGCCAGCCGGTCGACCAAAAGAGCGTAGGAGCCCACAGCGGGACGGTTATGTCGTTCCCAAGATTTTGGCCGACGCCTACGCCGTGCGGAAAAATGAGGGTTTCATTGACGATGTAGACCCCGGGAGGTGCCGGCGCGGCAATGACTGCCCCGATTGTGCCTCCCTGTTCGGTTTGGCCCAAATTACCCGGCTCCATGGCGAAGCCGCGATCGGCCCCCGCCAGCAGCGCCAGTCCCGCAACTGCTCCGCAGAGCGTTCCCGTCCCCAGCCGAGTCATTGTCGTCCCCCTTCGATCCCGCGGCCCCACCCCCCGGCAAAGCCGTTCGATTCCTCCGGAGATCGTGACAGCCGCCTAGCAAGCGTGCAAGTTCCGGCTTTCTTAGTTAGCAGTGCAGCGAGCCACCCGAGAATATCGTCCCTTCAATCGGTTAGATGATTTTTTGACCACTCGGACGAGGCCACGAGAGCGCCCGGCAGACAGCGAATTTTCTTACTCGTGACAAATCCGCAACATTTTTAGGCGCTTGCCCTTGGGGCGGGCGCGACGCATGATCCCTTCCCGCGCCGCCGCAACTTCCCTTACCTGTGGTTCAAGAGGATCAATCCATGAAGCTCGTCCGCTTCGGCCCGGCCGGCCGTGAAAAACCCGGCATCATCGACGCCAAAGGCCGCATCCGCGATTTATCTAAGGTGGTGCCCGACCTCGCCGGGGACGCATTGAGCCCCAAGGGCCTCGCCAAAATCCGCAAAGCCAAGATCGACACGCTTCCGCAGGTGCGCAGCGGCGTGCGCATCGGTCCGTGCGTCGCCGGCACGACCAACCTCATCGCCATCGGCCTCAACTACGCCGATCACGCCGCGGAAACCGGCGCGCCCATCCCCAAGGAACCGATCATCTTCAACAAGGCGGTGAGCTGCATCTGCGGTCCCAATGACGACACCATGATTCCGAAGGAGTCCAAGAAGCTCGACTGGGAAGTGGAGCTCGGCATCGTGATCGGCTCGCGGGCGCGGTATCTCACCAAGAACAACGCGATGGACGCGGTCGCCGGCTATTGTCTGGCGAACGACGTGAGCGAGCGCGAGTTCCAGATCGAGCGCTCGGGCCAGTGGACCAAGGGCAAGAGCTCCGAGACTTTCGGTCCGCTCGGGCCATGGCTCGTCACCAAAGACGAAATCCCCGACCCGCAGAAGCTCGACATGTGGCTCACCGTGAACGGCGAAAGCCGCCAGAAGGGATCGACCCGCACGATGATCTTCGGGGTCGAGCACCTCGTCTGGTATTGCTCGCAGTTCTTCGTGATGGAACCAGGCGACGTGATCATCACCGGCACGCCGCCCGGCGTCGGGCTCGGCATGAAGCCGCCGCAATTCCTCAAGGCCGGCGACACGGTGCGGCTCGGCGTCGCCGGCCTCGGCGAGCAGCAGCAGAAGGTGGTGAAGTTCAAGATGTGAGAAAAGAGCGAATAGTGAGTAGCGAATAGCGAATAGTGTTGCCAGCGGCGCGGGATGCTATTCGCTATTCGCTATTCGCTATTCGCTATTCGCTATTCGCTATTCGCTATTCACTATTCGCTATTCGCTATTCACCCTTCTTCACCCATCCCTCGCCTGCAGCACCGCGCGCAACGAGATGCGCGACCAGTTCGCCATCCGCTCGCGGAACGCCGTGTAGGATTCGTGGATGCGCTTGGCGATGTCGCTGCGCGCCGCGACTTCGTTGAGCACGCCGGTCGCCTCTTTGTGCGCGGCATCAACGAGAGCCGCCGGGAAGCTCTTGAGCTGGACGTTGTAGCGCCCGGTCAGGGCGGCGAGTGCCTCGACGTTGAGCCGCTCCATTTCGGCAAGCGCAAACGAGGCTTCGGCCGCGCACGCCTGCACGATGATGCCCTGAAGGTCGGGCTCAAGCGCCTGCCACACCTTGAGTGCGACGAGACACTCGCCGGTGCCGTTCGGTTTGTTGAAGCCCGGGCCGTAGTAGAACGGCGCCACGCGATAAAGTCCGAGCGCGATGTCGGAGCCCGGGCCGACGAACTCCGCGCCGTCGATGACGCCCGACTGCAAGCTGGTGAAAATTTCACCCGGCGGCGTCGTCTGCGGGGTGGCGCCGAGGCGGCGGAAGATTTCGCCGCCGAGTCCCAGCGAGCGCAGCTTGAGGCCCTTCACATCCTCGAGGCTCTTGATCTCGCGCCGGAACCAGCCGCCCATGCACACACCGGTGTTGCCGCCCATGAACGGCTTCACGCCGAAGGGGGCGTAAAGCTCGTCCCACAGCGCCTGGCCCCCGCCGGCATCGACCCAGGCCACGTGCTCGGACGGGACAAGGCCGAACGGCACGGTGGTGAAATAGACCGCGGCCGGCTGCTTGCCCTGCCAGTAGAAGGACGCGGTGTGGCCCATTTCGGCGACACCCGAGCCGACGGCGTCGAGCACTTCGAACGCGGGTACCACCTCGCCGGCCGCAAACACCGCGACCTGCAGCCGTCCACCCGAGGTCGTGTTGATGCGTTCGGCGACCCGCTCAGCCGACATGCCGGGGCCGGGCAGCCGCTTCGGCCACGAGGTGACCATCCGCCATTTGAGCGGCGCCGCCCGCGCCACCACGGGCGCGGCAAGGACGCCGGCCGCGGCCGGCCCCGCTTTCATCAGCTTGCGACGTGACAGCGCTGCCATCGCGTCTCCTTCAGCGCCACCACGCGTGGAAATGATGCACGGGTCCGTGGCCGGAGCCGATGGTGAGCCGGTCGGCGCCGGCAATCGCCAGCGTCACATAGGCCTTGGCCTCGCCGATGGCCTCGACCAGTTTGAGACCTTTCGCCAGTCCAGCGGCGATTGCCGAGGACAGCGTGCAGCCGGTGCCGTGGGTGTTGCTGGTGTCGATGCGCGGCGCCGGCAGCCGCAGTTCCACCGTGCCATCAAAGAAAATATCCACGCTCTCCGGCGCGTCCGAGTGGCCGCCCTTGATCAGCACCGCGCGCGGCCCGAGCGCCAGCAGGCGCTCGGCCTGGTCGCGCATTTCGCTTTCGTTTGCCGCCGGCGCCGCATCGAGCAGCGCGGCTGCTTCCGGCAGGTTCGGCGTGATCACGAGGGCACGCGGGATCAACTCACGGCGCAGCACCTCGATTGCCTCGGGCACCAGCAGGCGATCGCCCGACGCCGCGACCATCACCGGATCGAGCACCACGTCGGTCTGTTCGTGGCGGTCGAGCCCCGCGGCGACGGCCGCGATCACGGCCGGCTGGGACAGCATGCCGATTTTCACCGCGCCAACGGCAAGATCGGAAAACACCGCATCCATCTGGGCGGCGATGAACTCCGGCGGCACGTCCTGGATCGCCTTCACTCCTTGCGTATTCTGCGCCGTAAGCGCCGTGATCACCGAGGCGCCGTAAACGCCGAACGCCGCGAAGGTTTTGAGATCCGCCTGGATGCCGGCGCCGCCGCTCGAATCGGAGCCTGCGATCGTCACGGCGATCGGCGTTCTCATAAAGCGCTCCGTGCGCCCAGCGAGCGGTCGATGATGACGCGCAGGCGCCGCGCCGCCCCCGCCGGATCGGGCGCCAGCGAGAGGGCTGAAATGACCGCGACGCCGTCCGCGCCGGCGGAAACCACCTCGCCGGCATTTGTTTCATCGATCCCCGCGATGGCGCCGACCGGGAATTTTGGCGCGCGCGCCCGGAATGTCGCGAGCAGTTTCTTGAGTCCGGCGATGCCGATGGGCGCCGCGACGTTATCTTTGGAAGTCGTCACGAACACACCACCGACGCAAACGTAATCGAGCGCATCGAGCGGCGCCGTTTCGGCTTGCGCGGGAGTCTTGACGGAGAGGCCGATGACCGCGGACGGTCCGAGCAGCCGCCGCGCTTCCGCGGCCGGCATGTCGTCTTGACCGACATGCACGCCGTCGGCGCCAGCCGCGAGCGCCACGTCGACGCGGTCGTTAACGAGAACCGGCACGCCGGACGAGGCCAGCGCCGCCTTGATCGCACGCGTCTCATCGATCAGGCGGCGCGTCGAGCCGTGCTTGTCGCGCAGCTGCACGAGCGTCGCCCCGCCCGCGACCACCTCGCGGCCGAGCGCTGCCAGGTCATGGCCGCCCGCGCGTTCCGGATCGAGCAAAGCATAAAGCCGCAGGTCGACCATTACTGCACCTTGGCTCGCGCGAGGAGCCCGTCGCGATCGAGACGGTCGAGCGCATCGAGAATTTCCATCGCAAAACTGCCCGGCCCCCGCGCGTGCGCGGCGGCGCCCTCCCCGGCGACGCCGATCGCGAGCAGCGCCGCCGTCGTCGCAAGCCACGCATCGCCCTCGATCGCGAGGCACGCGGCGACCAGCGCGGAAGCCACGCACCCCATGGCAGTGACGCGGGCCATGAGCGGATGTCCGTTGCGGATCGTGGCGACGCGCGCGCCGTCGCTGACCACGTCGGTCTCGCCGGTGAGCCCGATCACAGTGCGCGCATCACCCGCGTAGCGCCACAGCGTCTCGCCTTCCGGCGCGGCGCTCGCGAGCGCCGTGAACTCGGCACGGTTGAGCCGCACCGCGCGCGGACCGCGCGTGACCAGATCAGCCGCGTAAGCGGCGCGCGGTTGCGAGCGGTCGATCAGCACGGGATCGAGCACCCAGGGCAAACCCTCTTCGGCGGCCACTTCGATCGCGCGGTCGGCGGCCTCGCGCCGCGCCGCATCGAAGGTGCCGAGATTGACGAGGAGCGCATCGGCGCTGGCGACGAACGAGCCGATTTCCTCCGGCGAAATCGTCATCGAGGGCCGCGCGCCGGCGGCGAGCAGGACGTTGGCGGTGAAGTTCTGGGCGACCGCATTGGTGATGCAATGCACGCGCGGGGAACGGGCCCGCACGCGCTCGATCACGTCGGCACAGGGCGTGGCGATATCGATGGTCGATTGGAGGCGGTCGGCTTCGCGCATCTCAACTCCCTGGCCGGGCCTCTCAGCCCCGGCACTAAACCTTTGACCGGCCCGGTTCAAGCGGCCCGCCTTGTCAACCGGGCGCGATTTTGCTGGATTGACGAAGGCTTGTCACCGGCCGGAGGCGCCGATGGTTCCCTTCTTCGTGCAGATCAAGTGTCACCTCGGCAAATCCTACGAGGTCGCGAACAAGCTCGCCGACGCCGAAATCGCCTCGGAAATCTATTCGACCGCTGGCGACTTCGATCTGCTGGTCAAATTCTACGTGGAGGCCGGCACCGACATCGGCCATTTCGTCAACGAGCGCGTGCAGACGATTCCCGGCATCCAGGACACGCGCACCATCATCACTTTTAAGGCGTTCTCGTAATTATCCCGGGCCCGGCGCCGCGGTGCGCGCCTTGACGCGGGCGCGTGCCCGCACGATGCCGAGCCGTCGCTCGCGCCAGATCACGAACAGTCCGGCGGCGGCGATGATGACCGCGCCGAGGAAGACGAGCGGCGTCGGCGTTTCGCCGAACATCAGATAACCGAGCACGAACGCCCATACCATGGCGGTGTAGTCGAACGGCGCCAGCAGCGAGGCAGGCGCGAAGCGATAGCTCTCGGTGAGCAAGATGTGCGAGACCCCGCCGAGCACGCCGATCGCCATCAGCTCGATGAGTTCCTTGGTGGTCGGCTGGTGCCATGCGAACGGCAGCGTCAGCGCGCCAGCGAGGGCGCAGAACAGCGAGAAATAAAACACGATCGCGGAGGTGGTCTCGCTGTCGGTCAGGCGCCGCGTCTGAATGACGGTGCCGGCGTTGCAGAACGCCGCCGCAAGGGCGAACACCGCGCCGATCGCGGGACCGCTTGCCGCGGCGTGACCGATTTCAAGGAACGGTGCGAGCATCACAATGACACCGACGAATCCGATCACCACCGCGGACCAGCGATAGATGCGCACCCGCTCCTTGAGGATCATCGCGGCGAGCGCGACTGTGATCAGCGGCGAGGCAAACGAGATGGCGGTTGCATCGACGAGTGGCAACCGCACCAGCGACGCGAAGCTCAGGAACATGCCGAACACGCTGATGATCCCGCGGCCGACGTGCCCAAACGGCCGCCCCGTGCGCACGGCGGTCATCAGTTCGCGTCGCGCCGCGTAGATGATGACCACAGGCACGATGGCGAAGGCGCTGCGGAAGAACACCACCTGCCCGACCGGAACAGTGTCGCCGAAGCCGCGGATGAGCGACGACATCACGGCGAACAGCAGCGCCGAGGCGACCTTGAGTAGGATTCCCTTGGTGACTTGCATGGACCGGGACGCCGGACGGCGCCGGGCGGCGGGAGCGATTCGGGGGCGCGAATCGATCACGCCTGCGCGCGTGCCGGAAGCCGGCTGCACGCATGCGTCGTCGGGCGGCAGCGCATGGCGAAGATTGGTGTGCATGCGCGCCAACAGCCGGGACGATCGTGTTATTTCTTTGTCGGCTTGGGGCCTTCGACCGGCGGCAGCGACTTGATGTATGCGGCAATCGCGCTGCGGTCTTCTGCCGCAAGCTGCTCTGTGTGACGCACCACCTCGGCCATCGATCCGCCGACCGAATCGCCGTCCGGGGTTTGCCCGGTTTCGAGCAAATAGACGATGTCCTTGTCCGACCAGTCGCCGATGCCCTTCTGGGTGATGTTCGGAATCCAGCCCTTGCCCTCCGGGTTGGGCCCGCCGGCGAAGCGCTGCGCCGCGATGATGCCGCCGATAAAGTTGCGCGGACTGTGGCACTCGGCGCAATGTCCGGGTCCTTCGACCAGATAGGCGCCGCGGTTGAGCATGGCGGATTTCGCCGGGTCGGGCGCGAACGGCTTTCCGTCGACGTAGAGCAGTTTCCACAAGCCCACTGCGCGGCGGAAGCCGAAGGGAAACCGCAGGTCGTGATCGCGCACTCGTCCCGCAACCGCCGGAAGCGTCTTCAAATAAGCAAACAAATCGCGCAGGTCGTCGAGCCGCATGCGCTGATACGACGTATAGGGAAACGCGGGGTAATAATGCCGCCCGTCCGGCGACGTTCCCCTGGTCAGCGCGGCGACGAATTGCTCTTGGCTCCACGCGCCGATGCCGTCGCGGCGATCCGACGAAATGTTTGGTACGTAGAACGTGCCGAACGGCGTTTTGAGCGCGAGACCGCCGCCGAGCCGCGTCTTGTCCTCCGCGTCCGGAACGGCGTGACAGCCGCTACAGCCGCCGGCGATGAACATGGTGCGGCCGTTGGCGAGGTCAGTCTGATGCGGCCCGAACGGCGCCGACAACGTTTGCGGAATTGTGAGAAGCCAGAACGCGGCGCCGCCCAGCACCGCGAGCACGACGACGGCAATGACAAGCCTGCGCAGCATTCGGCGGCTCAATTCTTTTGGACGTATTTTTCGTGACAGCCGGTGCAGTTGGTCCTGATCAGGGCGTTCCACCGTACCTTGAACGTGGCGAGATCTTGGACCTCGGCTTGCGCCGCCTTGGCATCGGCACCGAATTTCGCCAAGCGCGCCTCGAAGTCCGGTTTGTTCTTCCAGATCGCCGGCAGCGCCTCGGTCTTGCCGCCAGTCTTGGAATTGTCCGGAAACAGCGCCGGCGCCTTCTCCACCGCCTCCATGAAGGTCGCGAAGATTGCCTGCACTTTGGCTAGATCAAAGGGCGTGTCGCCCTTGGCGATGGCTCCCCCGATCTTCGCCTGGTCGGCGTTCGCCTTCATGAGCGCTTTGCGGGCAGCGATCGGATTTGACTGCGCCGCGGCCAAGCCGGCGGCGAGTATCAGGGAGGCAACGGCCAGGATGAGGCGAAGCATGAATGTCCCCTGTGATGCGCTCAACAAGCGTTCAGGACTCGACGCGCCTCAAACTTATTCCCGAAACGCCCCAATAATCATGAGGGCGGCGCGTTGCCGGCCGCCCTCTGCTGTTCCGCGACGCCACTGAGCGGAGGCGCTCAGCTCTTCTTCAGGCGATATTTCTCGTGGCAGCCGCCGCAATTGTCCTTGGCGAAACCGCCCCAGGTGGCCTTGAGGCCGTCGAGGTCCTTGACCTTGCCCTCGGCCTCTTTCGCGGCGGCGCCGAACTTCGCCAGTCGCGCGTCGAAGTCCGCCTTGTTCTCCCAGATCGCCGGCAGCGCCGCAGTGTCGCCCCCGGTCTTCGAATTATCCGGGAACAGCGCCGGCGCCTTCGCGGCCGAATCGGCAAAGGTCGCGAAGGCGGTCTGTGCCTTGGTAGCGTCGAACGGCGCCTCTCCCTTGACCATGGCGGTCACGATCTTGGCTTCATCGCCGTTTTTCTTCATCAGCGCCCGGCGGGCAGCGATCGGATCGGATTGCGCGGCGACGGCGGTAATGGCGAGCGCGACCGCGGCGGCGGCAAGCACGATGCGGGTCATTCAGTGGTCCTCCCCAGGTGGTGACGTGACATTCAACTCCCGGATAACACCGCATTTTTCCGGGTATTCCGAGCCCCGAAAAATACTGTTCGGAAGGCCACGGATCACGATCTCGTGAGTAATTTTCGCCCTTACAACGTGTGGACCCGCCGCCCCTCCTCGATCGCCTGCCACACCCGTTCGGCGGTCGCCGGCATATCGAGGTGGCGCACCCGGTACGCGCGCCACAGCGCATCGACGATCGCGTTCATCACCGCCGGGCACGAGCCGATCGCGCCCGCTTCGCCCGCGCCCTTCACGCCGAGCGGATTGGTCGCGCATTTGACGTTGCGCGTTTCGAAGCTGAAGGCCGGCGTGTCCGCGGCGCGCGGCAACGCGTAATCCATGAGGCTCGCGGTGACCAGCTGGCCGTCCGCGTTGTAGACGGCGTGCTCCATCAGCGCCTGGCCCAATCCCTGCACGGCCCCGCCGTGCACCTGTCCGGCCAGCATGAGCGGGTTGAGCGTGACGCCGAAATCGTCGACGACGACGTAATTGACGATTTCCACCGCGCCGGTCGCCGGATCGACCTCGACTTCGGCGAGGTGGGTGCCGTTCGGATAGGTCGCCTCGCCCGGCGTGAACACGTCGGCCGCGCTGGTGAGGTCGGGGGTCGCGTCGGGCAAGGCGGCGATGTCGGCAAATTTCATGGCGCGGTCGGTGCCGACCACGCGCACCTGGCCGCCGGCGATCTCAAGATCGGACGGGCTTGCCTCGAGCGCGTCGGCCGCAAGCGATTTCAGATTGCTCGCGAGTTTTTTGCTGGCGCCGGCAACCGAGGCGCCGCCGCACGGAATCGAACTCGACCCGCCGGTGCCGAGCCCGGTGGCGATGACGTCGGTGTCGCCCTGGACCACGCGCACCTGCTCGGGCGGCACGTCGAGCTCGTCGGCGATCAGCTGCGCATAGGCGGTGTGATGCCCCTGCCCCGTCGACTGCGTGCCGATCAGCAGCGTGACCGTGCCGTCCCGCTCGAGCCGCAAGTTCGCGTTCTCCGGGCCGTTGTTGCCGCAGGCTTCGATGTAGGTCGCAAGTCCGATGCCGCGCAGCTTACCGGCCTTCTTCGATTGTTTGATGCGCTTGTTGAAACCGGCCCAGTCGGCCGCTTCCTGCGCCCGCGCCAAGTGGCCGGCGAAATCGCCGGAATCGTAGAGCTTGCCGGTCGCCGTGCGGTAGGGCATCGCGCGCGGGCGAATGAAATTCTTCTTGCGCAAGCTGTCGGGCGCGACGCCGAGATCGTGCGCGGCCGCATCGACCAGCCGTTCGATCAGATAGGCCGCCTCCGGGCGGCCAGCGCCCCGGTAGGCGTCGACCGGAATCGTGTTGGTGAAAACCCCACGCGTGCGCACGTAGGAAACCGGGATGTTGTAGACGCCGGGCGCCATGCCGGCACCGAGCACCGGGATGAGCGGCGCGTAGACCGACAGATACGCACCCATGTCGGCGACGATATCGACGTCGAGGGCGAGGAAGCGTCCCTTTTGGTCGACGGCAAGGCGCGCGCGTGTGCGGTTGTCGCGGCCCTGGCAATCGCCGAGGAAATGATCGGAGCGATCGGCGATCCATTTGACCGGGCGGCGCAGCCGCTCCGCCGCCACGGCAGCGAGCGCATATTCGCGATAAGGAAATAGTTTGGTGCCGAAGCCGCCGCCTACGTCGGGCGTAACGACGCGTAGCCGCTCCGGCGCAATGCGCAGCACGTTGTTGCACAGGAGGTCGCGGATCGCGTGCGGACCCTGGCTCGAGAGCGTGAGCGTGATGCGGCCGTCCTCGTCGCACTCGCCGACGACGCCGCGGGTGTCGAGATAATTGGCGACGAGGCGCTGGTTGATGACCGTCAGTTCGACGATATGCGCGGCGCTCGCGAAGGCCTGCTCGGTCTTTGTCTTGTCGCCGATCGTATTCTCGAAGCAGAGATTGCCGAGCCGGTCGGACCACACCTGCGGCGCGCCGGGCGCGAGCGCCGTCGCCGCATCCGTGACATGGGGCAATGGCGACCATTCGATAGCGATCGCCTCGGCTGCGTCGCGCGCCTGATCGATGCTGTCGGCAACCACGAAAGCGATGGCGTCGCCGACGTGGCGCGCAACCTCGCGCGCGAGCACCGGATACGGCGGCACCGCAATTTTGGTGTCGGGCAGTTCGATCATGCACGGCAGCGGTCCGAGGTCGGCGATGTCCTCCCCGCCCAGCACGAGGTGAACGCCGGGCTTCGCGCGCGCGGCGGCGAGGTCGGTGAAGCGGAAGCGCGCGTGGGCATGCGGCGAGCGAAGCACCGTCGCGTGCAGCAGGCCGGGAGGCGCGTGGTCGCCGACGTAATGCCCGTTGCCGCGCAACAGGCTTTCGTCCTCCTTGCGCAGCATCGGCTGGCCGACACCGAATTTCATGGGCTGCATGGGTTTACCTCGTCGGACTTGTAGCCGGGATGAGCGAAGCGAAATCCGGGATCACCACCCCGCATTTCGCTGCGCTCATGCGGGCTACGAACCTTGCCCGCATCCCTCCAAACAGGCATGTTAAATCCATGGTGGGCAAGCTGACCATCTCGATCGATCTCGAACTGGCCTGGGGATTTTGGGACATTCTCACGCCCGAAGTCCTTCATTTGTCCGAGGCGCAAGAGCGGCCGATCTGCGACAAGCTGATCGAACTGTTCGAACGCTACCACATTCCGGCGACCTGGGCTGTGGTGGCGGCGGTGCTCGACCGCGCCAGCGCGGCCGGCCGGCCCGGCAACGAAGCATCGTGGTACGCGCCCGAGATCATCGAGCGCATCCGCGCGGCGAAAACGCCGCATGAAATCGGCAGCCACGGCGGACGTCACGTTTATTACGACCGGATGACCGCCGCCGAGGCCGAGGAAGATCTCGCCTTCATCAAACAAGTGCACCGCGACAACGGCCTTGCGCTCGACTCGTTCGTGTTCCCGCGCAACGCGGTCGGATATCTCGATCTCGTGACGCGAGCCGGATTGCGCACGTTCCGCGGCGCGGACACCGGCTGGGTGCGGCTTGCGCCGAAGCTCGGACCGCGCGCGGGAAAGATCATCACCTTCGCGGACAAAGTCCTGCCGTTGCCGCCGGCGCCCGCTCGCGCACAAAAGAACGGCGGTCTCGTCGACGTACCCGGATCCATGCTGCTCCCCGGGCGCGACGGCGTTCGCCGTTTCATTTTGCCGGCCGTCAGCCGGGCGAAGCTCGCCATGGGCCTCGCCTGGGCGCAACGCAGCGGAGCGACGTTTCACTTCTGGTTCCATCCCTGCAATTTCTATTACCGGGCCGACGAGCAATTTGCGACGCTCGAATGGTTCCTGGCGCGAGCCGCGGCGGAAGCGAGCCGGGGCCGCATCGAGATTTGCACCATGGGATCATACGCGCCGAGAGCGACTGACACCCGCGGAGCCAAGGCGGCCGCATGAGCGATGTCGTCGCGGCGAACTCCATCGAGCCAGAGCAACTGATGAAATTCGCGGACGCGGTCTGGCCCGAGCGGCCGCGCGAACGCATCCTCGCCACATGGTGGCGCCGCGCCGCGCCCGAATGGGCGGTCGCGGCGATCGATCGGCCAAGCGGACGAATGGTCGGGCTGTGCGCCGGGCGCCCGGCCACATGGACGATCGGCGGCGACACGCATCCGGCGGTCGCCATCTGCGACTGGTACGTTGCGCCCGATCACGAAGGAAAGCTGCTCGGACGCCGTCTGCTGCGGCGCTTCGAAACGCCCGATCGCCTGCTCTACGCCTTCTCCATGTCGGAGGTGGCGGCGGCTTATTTGGGCCGGCTCGGCTGGATAGGGCCGCGCGCGGCAAACCTCCTCGCGCTGCCGCTGCCGCGCCTGGTGCGCCTTCCGCTCGCCCGGGTGCCGCCGCGCGGCGGCCTCGTTCTCGAGGAGCACGTGATCGCGGGCGGAGAAGCGCTCGGTCCTCTCGCCGCCGACCTCGACCGTATCGAAGCAAACAATGCGACCGCGCGCGCGCGCATGCGGCGCGGTGCCGACGAATGGGCGTGGCGCCTTCAGGTGTGTGGCGCGCGAGAGTATCATGTTTGTTTGCTGCGGCGCGCGGGCACGTCGGTCGGCTACGTGGTGGTGCGGCGGATGACCCCCGGCGCGAGCCGCATCCTCGGCCGGCGCGCAGGCGCCATCATCACCGATCTGGTCGCGGTCGATGACGAGCCGGCGGTGCTGCGCGCGCTGGCGCGGGCCGCGGTCAGCATCGCGGCGCGCCTGCAGGTGGTCGTCGTGCTGATGGCCACAACGCTTACCGCGCATCGCCGCGCGCTCATCACGAGCGGATTCCTCTCCCCTGGCTTGCCGGTTATCGGACGCTTTCTTTCCCGCGCCGCGCCCACCTTCATGTGGTCGCCGCGCGGACCGGGCGCCGGGCTCGACGCGGAAGATTTCATGTTCACCTTCGCCGATTCGGATGTTGATTTAGCTTTGTGATGACGAAGCAGTGAGTGGTGAGTAGTGAGTGGCGAGTGGGAGAATACAGCTTCACCATTCACCACTCACCACTCACCATTCACCATTCACCATTCACCATTCGCTATTCGCTATTCTCATTCCGCCGGATGCGGCGCCGGCGCAGGCACGCGCCTGCGCCCAAGGCCGGCGATCCAGCGGCACACCACATAGAACGCCGGCGTGAAGATCAGCCCGAAGAAGGTGACGCCGATCATGCCGGCGAACACCGCGGTGCCGAGCGTCTGGCGCAATTCGGCCCCGGCGCCGATTGCCCACACCAGCGGGGCGACGCCGAAAATGAAGGCAAACGACGTCATCAGGATCGGGCGCAGCCGCAGGCGTGCCGCTTCGACCGCGGCGGCGAAACGATCGCTTCCCTGGTCCTCAAGCTGCTTGGCGAACTCGACGATCAGGATCGCATTCTTCGCGGCGAGGCCGATCAGCACGATGAAGCCGACCTGGGTGAGGATGTTGTTGTCCTGGCCGCGCAGGATCACGCCGGTGATGGCGGCGACGAGGCACATGGGCACGATCATGATGATGGCGAGCGGCAGCGTGAGGCTCTCGTATTGCGCCGCCAGCACCAGGAAGACGAATACGACCGCGAGCACGAAGGCGAAAACCGCCGTGCTGCCCGCGCGTATTTGTTGATAGGCGAGCGTCGTCCACTCGTAGCTGAAGCCTTCGGGGAGAGTCTCGGCGGCGATCTTCTCCATGAGCTGGATCGCTTCGCCCTGCGAAAAGCCGGGCGCGGCCGCGCCGTCGAGTTCGGCCGCGGGATAAAGATTGTAGCGCGGGACGCGGTACGGGCCGGAGATGTCGCGCACGGTGGTGAAGGAGCCAAGCGGCACGGTGTCGCCGTTCGAATTGCGCACGCGGATCTTGAGAACGTCGGCGCTGTCGAGGCGGTAGGGACTGTCGGCTTGTGCCATCACCCGGAAGGTGCGGCCCAGCAGATTGAAGTCGTTGACATATGAGGAGCCGAGGTAGGTCTGCAGCGCGGAAAATACATCGGGCACGTTGATGCCGAGCAGCTGGGCCTTCGTGCGGTCGATGTCGAGATAAAGCTGCGGCGTCGACGTCTCGAACAGGCTGAATACCTGCATGAGCCCGGGCGTCTGATTGGCGCGTCCCATCATGGCGTAGGTCACGCCTTGGAGCGCCGGAGCGCCGCGGCCGCCCCGATCCTCGACCATCATGCGGAAGCCGCCGGCATTGCCGATACCCGAGACCGCGGGCGGCGCCACCACCAGCACGAGACCCTCGCGGATGACCGAGAGCCGGCCGAACAGGTTGCCGACAATGGCCTGCGCCGACTGCCCCGGATGCTTGGCGCGGTCCTCGAACGGATCGAGCGTGACGAAGATGGCGCCGGCGTTGGGCGCATTGGTGAAGGTGGCGCCGGAGAAACCGACGATGTTGACCGCGTGCGCCACGCCCGGAACCTGCAGCGCGATGTCGACGGCGCGCCGGTTGACCTCGTCGGTGCGCGCGAGCGAAGCGCCCGGCGGCAGCTGCGTGATGATGATGAGATAGCCGCGGTCGACCTGCGGGATGAAGCCCTGCGGCGTGCGGCGGAACTCGTTGAGGCCGTAGGCGAGAACGCCGGCGTAGACGACCAGCATGATGAGGGCGAAGCGCACGACTTTCCCGGCCACCCAGGCGTAGCCGCGGCCGAGCCGGTCGAAGCCGAAGTTGAATACGCGGAAGAAGCCGCGGATCGGCCGTTCCCACAGGCGCGGCGCGTGGCCATGACCGGGTTTGAGCAGGAGCGCGCACATGGCGGGCGAGAGCGTGAGCGAGACGATCAAAGAGATGACGGTCGCGCCCGCGATGGTGAGAGCGAACTGCCGATAGAACTGGCCGGAGATGCCGGTGATGAACGCGGACGGCACGAACACCGCGCACAGCACCAGCGCGATGGCGATCAGCGCGGCGCCGACCTCGTCCATGCTGCGCCGCGCCGCTTCGCGCGGTTTGAGTCCGGCCGCGATATTGCGCTCGACGTTTTCGACCACGACGATCGCGTCATCGACCACGATGCCGATCGCGAGCACCAGCCCGAACAGCGACAGATTGTTGAGCGAGAAGCCGAACATCGCCATGAAGAAGAACGTGCCGATGAGCGACACCGGGATGGCGACGAGCGGGATGACGGCGGCGCGCCAGGTCTGCAGAAACATAATGACGACGAGGACCACCAGAACGATCGCCTCCAGGATCGTTTCCTGGACGGCGGTGACCGATTGCTGAATAAATTGGGTCGGGTCGTAGACGATGGTATATTTGAGCCCGTCGGGGAAGCGCTTCGAGAGCTGCTCCATGGTCTGACGGATGGTCGTGGCGGCCGAGAGGGCGTTCGATCCGGGGCGTTGGAACACGCCGAGCGCGATCGCCGGATCGCGGTCGAGGTAGGAATTGGTCGTGTAGTCGAGCGCGGCGAGTTCCACTCGCGCCACGTCGCGCAGGCGCACCACCGCACCCGCGGTCGGCGCGCTCTTGACCACGATGTTGCCGAACTCGTTTACGTCGGTGAGGCGCCCGAGCGTCTGCACCGCCACCTGGAACGCCTGGGGACGGTCGACCGGCGGCTGGTTGAGCACGCCGGAGGCGACCTGCACGTTCTGGCCCTGCAGCGCGGCGGTCACGTCATTGGTGGTGAGCCCCAGCGCCTGCATGCGATCTGGATCGAGCCACATGCGCATCGAATAATCGCGGCTGCCGAACACGGTGATCGAGCCGACACCGTCGACCCGTGTAAGCGGATCGACGACCTCGAGCGTCGCATAATTGGAGATGAACAGCGTGTCGCGCGACTTGTCGGGCGAATAGAGGTGCACGACCATCATTATGTCGGACGAGCTTTTCGCGACGGTGACGCCGATGTTGCGCACGTCCTGGGGCAGACGCGGCTCGGCGACCGCGACGCGGTTCTGCACCTGCACCTGGGCGATGTCGAGGTTGATGCCGAGGTCGAAGGTCACCGAAATCGTGAAACGTCCGTCGGCGGTCGAGTTCGACGAGACGTAAAGCATGTTCTCGACGCCATTGATCTGCTGCTCGATCGGCGTGACCACGGTCGCGGCCACCACGTCGGCGCTGGCGCCGGGATATTGGCCGCTCACGGTGATGATCGGCGGCGCGATCTCGGGATATTGCCCGATCGGCAGGCGGAAGAACGCGACCCCGCCGATGATGAGAAAGACGATCGAGACGACGGCAGCAAAGATCGGCCGGTCGATGAAGAAATGCGAGATGCGCATCGGCTGGTGTCCCGATTCCGAAGCGCTTCTACTTGGCGCTGGCGGTGGGGCGGCCGGGGCCCGGCGCGCCCTGTTCCTGCGGCGTCACCTTGGTGCCGTTGCGCGCGCGCATCAGGCCGTCGACGATGACGCGGTCCTCGCGCGCAAGCCCGTCCTTGATCACGCGCAGGCCGTCGGTCGCCTGGCCGAGCGTCACGTATTTCTGCCGAGCGACGTTCTCGCCATCGACCACCATGACGAATTTGCGCGTCTGCTCGGTGCCGATGGCGACATCGGGAACGAGCAGCGCCTCGTAGGGCGGCGAAGCCGGCACCTCGATGCGGCCGAACATGCCGGGCGTGAACAGCGCCTTCGGGTTGGGAAAGATCGCGCGCCCGCGGATCGTGCCCGAGGTCTGGCTGATCTGGTTGTCGATGAAGTCCATATGCCCCTCGTGCACGAAATTCTGTTCGTCGAGGAGCTTCACCTTCACCGCCATAGACGACCAGCGTTGGGTCGGATCGTCGCCCGGCGGATTCAAGCGCGCGTAGCGCAGGTAGGCCGCCTCGTCGAAGGTGAACTCGAAGCGGATCGGATCAATCGAAACGATGGTGGCGAGCAGCGTGGTCGAGCCGGTGGTGCCGCCGGGAATGAGGTTGCCGGGCGACACGCGCCGGTCGCCGATGCGCCCGTCGATCGGCGCACGCAGCTGACTGTACTGCTCGAAGTCGAGTTCGGCCTGCTGAACGATCGCCTCGTTGGCCTTGACCGACGCCTCGGCGACCCGCTTCGCCTGGGTGCGCTGGTCGAAAGTTTGCTCGGTGATCGTCTTGTCGCGCACGAGTTGCTGGCCGCGCGCGAGATCGGCCTCGGTATAGGCGAGGTTCGCACGCGCTTGGGCGAGGTTGGCGCGCGCCTGCTCGAGCACCACCTGGAACGGCCGGCGGTCGATGGTGAAAAGCAGATCGCCCTTTTTGACCATCTGGCCGTCGGTGAAATGGATCGAAGCGAGATAGCCGGAGAGGCGTGAGCGCACTTCGACGGAATCGACCGCGGTGAACCGGCCGACGTATTCGTCCTCATCGACGATGGCGCGCACCTTGGGCTTTGCCACCGTCACTTGCGGTGGCGGCGGCCCCGCACTCTGCGCCGGCGCCTGCCCGCTGCCGCAGCCCGCGAGCAGCGGCGCCATCAGCGCGAGACAGAGGATGAGGGGCGCGCCCGCGGCGGCCCGGTTAAGCCGATTTCCCATGACCTTCCCGCAAAATCTTCAGCTGCGGCCGCAAAACGCCTACGCGCGGCCTCGCCGAGCCCCAACGAACGCTAGCACCGCCTTTCTGCCGGCGTCCGGGCTCCCCATATATGCTGCCTCATCCGATCCATAACCCCCCAAAACATGGCAATACCATGCTTGACTTCACTGCTGCCTCAGTGCTCGACGATGCCGTAACGGCAACTTCCGAGCCCGCGCCGGCCGGTGCCGCCGACGAGGACCCACTCGACGCCTATTCCCGCGTGGTGACCGGCGTTGCCGACCGGCTCGGCCCGGCGGTCGTGCGCATCGACGTGTGGAAAGGCAAGCGCGCCGGGCGCGCCGGCTCGGGCTCGGGCGTGATCGTTGCTCCGGACGGCCTGGTGCTCACCAACAGCCACGTGGTGGGCGGCGCCTCGCGCGTCGAACTGATGACGGTCGACGCACGCAACCTCACCGCCCGCGTGGTGGGCGACGATCCGCACACCGATCTTGCGCTGGTGCGCGTCGATGCGCCGGTGACGCTCCCGGCGGCGAACCTCGGCGATTCCAAGAAGCTGCGGCGCGGCCAGCTGGTGGTCGCGATCGGCAACCCGCTCGGGTTCGAATCGACCGTGACGGCCGGCGTGATCTCGGCGCTCGGCCGTTCGCTGCGCGCCCAGACCGGCCGGCTGATCGACGACGTGATCCAGACCGACGCGGCGCTCAACCCGGGCAACTCGGGCGGGCCGCTTGCCTCCGCGCGCGGCGAGGTCGTCGGCATCAACACCGCGGTGATCCTCGGTGCCCAGGGCATCTGTTTCGCGGTCGCCGCCAATACGGCGAGCTTCGTGCTCGGCGAACTGGTGCGTCATGGCCGGGTGCGGCGCGCCTTCATCGGCATTTCCGCGCAGCAGACCGCGATCCCACGCCGGCTGCAGGTCGCGGCCGGCCTGGCCCAGGACAAGGCCGCCATGGTGACGGCGGTCGAGACGGGAAGTCCGGCCGCCGACGCCGGGCTCATGTCCGGCGACATGATCGTCACCCTCGACGGGCTGCCGGTGACCGGCTCCGACGACCTGATCCGGATCCTCACCGGCGAGCGCATCGGACGCAGCGTCGAGGTCGAGGTTCTCCGCCTCGGCACGCTGCGCAGCTTCCGCCTCGTGCCCGGCGACGGGGCCGCCCGCGAAGCAGCCTTGCGCCAAGCGGCCGGCCAAGAGGGTCGCCGCGGATAACGCGGCAGCCTCTCCTCCACCGGCACGTTTACCGCGGAATCTGCAACGATCTGCAAGCGTGTGCCGGGGCGCTAGGGCGGAATCTGCAACGATCTGCAAGCATGCGCCGATTTGCGGTGCCATCGCTGCCGGTTGTTCCCAGACGCCGGTCGCCTCTTCGATGCGGCCGCGAAATTTACAGGGATTTACAGGCGCCGCGACGACCAAGCCCAGCGCGCCGCGGACGACGGGCTGCCTGTCCGTGTCCACTGCGAATACGCTCGGTAATATCATTTTAAATCCATCGTTATTTCCAACGCGGAAGCTCCGCAGGCCGTCGTGACTCGACGGGAAAGTTCCCGCCCCTCTTGTTCCGCGTTGTTGTTCCATTATTTTCGTCATTGTTCCGGGCCTCACTGGCATTGATATTTGTGCATCACAGCATTCCTTGCAAGACGTTGAAAATTCTCACCTAACCCCAAAATATCAACCGCCACAGCCGGCGCCGAGCCATTGTATTTACATTGTTGTTTACAATGGCCGGCCAGAATTTTGTGCAACGCGGCAAAACCGTTCTCCCGATGTCGTGTTTCCCAATTCGCACTTCGAGCTGTTCACCATCGTGCCGATATATTCTTTTGGGTATGAAAATGCAACAACTATCGAATGTCCAACCTGATCACAGGAGCGTGAGTTGGGTTGTCCGCCCCGAGACAGATTGGAACGACCGCGGGTCCTCGGGAGTTGGCGTTATGTCAAAAGACATGCTTAAGACACGATGAAGACCACAGCAGAATACCGGCAATATGCTGAAGAGTGCTTGGCAGCGCGACGCGCCGCCATGATTCCGGAGGTGCGCGCAGCCCTCTTCACCGCAGCGCAGCGCTGGATCGCTCTTGCCGAGCAGCGCGAGGAAGAAGAAGGCTCAGCCGCCTCGCCTTACGGTCGCCGCGTCCATCCCGATGGTGCCGCCGCCCCCGCCGGAGGTTAGCTCCGCCCGTTTTCTGTTTTGCGTCCACGCGCAGCCCGCGCGCTCGACGGGCTTGACTTGATATATGCATATCTATCTATATGCACTATTATGCATATAGATACCTTCCAGGCTCTGGCCGATCCGACGCGCCGGCGCATCGTCGAAGCTCTCCGCCGCGGCGAGACCGAGGTGGGCGCGCTCGTCGATCAAGCAGGGATTCACCAGTCGGGCGTCTCCCGCCACCTGCGCATTCTTAATGACGCAGGCTTCGTCTCGGTGCGGCCGGACGGGCAACGGCGCCTCTACTCGCTGCGGCCGGAACCGTTCCGCGAGCTGGATGCGTGGCTCGCGGCGTACCGCGGCTTGTGGGAGAGACGCTTCGATCGCTTCGCGGCCGCGCTCGAGAAACGACGCCAATCCCCTAACACGCAACGAGGAAGACGCACATGAGCAACCGGATCCGTTCCGCAGACGCCGCCACCAGATCGCCGGTGGTCATCGAGCGTAGCTACCGCGCGCGGGTCGAGGAACTTTGGGACCTGTGGACCACCAAGGAAGGCTTCGAATCGTGGTGGGGACCCGAGGGTTTCCGCGCCGACGTTTACACGCTCGACGCGTGCGTGGGCGGTATCCTGCACTACTCAATGATTGCGGACGCACCGGAGCAGATCGAGGCCATGAAGCGCCTGGGCCGGCCGATTTCGCACGAGGTACGCGCGCGTTTCTGCGAGCTGACGCCGCTGCGGCGCCTCGAACTCACGAACATGATCGACTTCCTGCCCGGAGTAGAGCCTGACGAGAGCACGATCCTGGTGGAGTTCTTCCCGTCCGGCGAGAGCGTGCGCATGGTGGTCACGCTGGAACCGCTGCACGACGAAGAGTTCACGCGCATGTCGATCATGGGCTTCACCAGCCAGCTCACCAAGCTCGACCGTCGTTTCGGTCAGCAGACAAGGTAGCCGCCCGTCCCTATCCGGCTGCTCAGGCCCCAATCGCCCTCGCCGCTCGCCTTATTCCGGCTGTGGCGGTTGGGGCTGTTGCGGCGGCGCCTGCGGTTGCTGCCACACGAGAAGCGATGGCGGCACTTGCAGCATCGAATTGTCGAGATGGTTCATCAGCCACAAGCCGCCGAGCGCGATCAAGCCGGCCAACAGCACGCGCGGCAACGTGTGCACGAAAATCACCAGCAGCGCCGCGAACGCGCTCAGCGTGCGCTCGGCGCCGATCCACAGCTCCCAGAAAACCTGGTAAAGCGCCCAGACGACTCCGACCAGAATGACAATCAGCAGGATCAGCTTGAGAACCGGCCAATCGTGCCACGGTACGGCCGTGAGCCGCGTGACCTGCTCGACCGACCAGGTCCAGATCAATTCAACGAAACGAAAGATCGCCGCAATCCCCTGCTGGAGAAAGTGCAGAATCTGGCTGAGAATCTGGTGCATCGCCGGTCCTCCCGTTTCCCTGCAAGCCGGCCGCAATCAACGCACCCGCCGGCGGACAGCGCCGCACACTCTTCCGGGTACTCAAACGAATGAGGCTCAACGCGGGAAGGGGCGTGAAGTTCCGGCCGCAGCGATCGACGATCACCCGCCCGCCCAGCGCATTACAACGCCGACGACCGCGCCGATGAAGAGCAAAAAGCATGCGGCCGATTGAATGAAAAAGCCGGGCAGACGCTTCTCCACCGCCCTGCTGTAACCGAGGAAATAAAGAACCCGGCCGGCGATCCACACAAGGCCGAGCGCCGCCGCACCGATGTCGCTCAAATAAATGGCGCAAAGCCACAGCGGCACCAAAAAGATCGGCAGCCATTCGAGCGTGTTCAAATGCACGCGAAAGACGCGCTCGAAATCGGGATTGCCGGTCGTTGCCGGATGTGGGACACCGAATTTCCCGCGCGCCACCGCGACGCGTGTCGCAAGGAAGAAATACAACGCGATGGCAAGCAGCGTGACGACGGCGGTGTAATGCGGCATGAAACCCGCGATATATAAAGAAGCGCCCGCGGGCAAGCGCGCGTCAATGCCCGTTGCGCCCCGCCGTCACCGGCAGGCTGACGATCGCGCGCAGGCCGGGGCGGGTACGCCAGCGGATTTCTTCGGGCGCAACGGCCAGGGTCAGCTTCGGCCAGCGCGTGTACAAGGCCTGCAGCGCGCATTTTCCTTCGAGTCGCGCGAGCTGATAGCCGAGGCAGAAGTGGATGCCGGTGCCGAAGGCGACGTGATGGTTGGGCCGGCGTGCGAGATCGAGCTTTTCCGGCGCGACGTTCGCCGCCGGATCCATGTTGGCAGCCGCCAGCAAGGCCATGACCTGATCGCCGCGCTTGAGCCGGGCGCCGGCGAGCTCCACGTCCTGCCGCACGAATCGCGGCTTTGAGAATTGCACCGGGCAAACAAAGCGCAGGAATTCCTCGACGGCGAGATCGGCGCGGCTCCAGTCCTCCTCCAGCCAGTCGCGCAGCCCGGGATTCTTCGCGAGTTCGAACACCGATCCGCTGATGAGATGCGTCGTGGTCTCATGCCCCGCGAGCAGCAGCAGGAACACCATCGCGATCATCTCGTCGGGGGAAAGCCGCGCGCCTTCCTTCTCGACGCGCACGAGTTCGGCGATGAGGCCCTCGCCGCCGCTCTTGCGCACGCGCTCCAGGCGCTCGCCCAGATAGCGCTTCATGGCGGTGATGGTCGGCGCCAGGCGAAAGAAGCCGAGGATGCCGGTGACGCCGGTGGCGCGGCCTGCCCAGGCGATGAACTTCGCACGATCTTCGAGCGGCAGGCCGAGCAGCTCGCAAATCACCGAGAGCGGCAGCATGCGGGCAAACCGGGTCACGAGGTCGGCCGGACTTCCCTGCGCAAAGAGATCGTCCGCAAGCTCGTCGGCGATCGCGCGGATACGCGGCTCCATATCGAGCACCGCGCGGCGGCGAAAGGCTTCGTCCACCAGCGACCGCAGCCGGGTGTGATCCGGCTCGTCCATGTTGAGCATGTTGTTGGCGAACACGCGGAATATGCGCGGCATCCACCAGCGCAGCCCGGCCACCGTGCCGTCGTCCTTGCGCAAGGTGAACACGCGGCCGTCCTTGAGCACGCGGGAAACGGCCTCCTGCGTGGTGGCCATCCAGACGCGGCCGACGATCGGGAATTTGGCCTCGACCACCGGCCCGGCGGCCTGCAGCCGCTTGAGCCCGGCCGCAGGATCGCGAAAAAACTCCTGGCTGGCGAAATCCAACTCGGCTTTCATGACCTGTCCTTGCGTAAGCTCGCGGTAGGGCTTTCGCGAATCCGCTTCTCCGCACCAACGGCGCGTTTTGCGGCGGCCTTATGTCTCTGCGGAACCTCCCGTGGCGGCATTTCGGCAACACATTCCCGGAAAACAGCAACGCTGGGATCAGCCTCTCTGGCGGACGTAGCAGTCGCATGCGAGAAAAAGTTGGGGCGATTGGTCACGTTTGGAGGCTGCCATGCGTCGGATCGCAACCGCTGCGGCCGGAATCGTTTGTATCGCCGCGTTCGCCGGCGCGGCTGACGCCGCCGACCTTCCCGTAAAGACCTACACCAAGGCGCCGCCCATGGTGGCTCCGGTCTATGATTGGAGCGGCTTTTACATCGGCCTCAACGCGGGCGGCGCCTCGAGCCGTGAGTGCTGGACCGTATTCAGTGTGGCAAACCTTCCGGTTGGCCCGGATTCCGAGGGTTGCCACAACGCGACCGGCGGCCTCGTTGGCGGTCAGATCGGTTATCGTTGGCAGGCGACGAATTTTGTGTTCGGCCTCGAAGCGCAAGGCGATTGGGCCAACCTGAAAGGATCCAACAGCAGTCTGGCGGCCGGGATTTTTCCTTTCATCAATCAGACCAAGATCAACGGCATCGGCCTGTTCACCGGCCAGATCGGCTATGCCTTTAACAACGTGCTCTGGTACGTGAAGGGCGGCGCCGCGGTCACGGATAACCATTACAGTTCCTTCTTCACCGCGAACGGCGTGGTCTTCAATCAGGCCGACGAAACGCGTTGGGGCGGGGCGGTGGGAACCGGGATTGAGTTCGCCTTTGCGCCGAACTGGTCGATCGGCATCGAATACGATCATCTGTTTATGGGCACCAAGAGCGTGGTGTTCCCATTTCAAGCCACGCAGGCCCCGGTTGGTCCGCCCGGCTTTGCGGTCACGCGGAGCGACAACATCAGCCAGGACGTGGACATGGCAACGATCCGGCTGAACTACCGTTTCGGCGGTCCCATCGTCGCGAAGTACTGAGCAGGCCGTCGACGATTTAGCCTGGACCTTTGGTCCCCGCGGAGCCGTGTGGCCGTCCGTCTGCAACCATTCCGCCGCGCCGGGCATATATAAGTCCGAGAGCGGCTTGTGCGTGGCAAGCGGGGGTACGATTCTCCGGGCACGAGCCAATGCACCACGCGGAAAGGACCACCATGACACGCATTTGGGCGCGGGCTCGGGCCATTAAAGCGCAACACCGGCCCGGGTGGCTGGCGGCTGCGGCCGTTGCCGCGCTGATCGCGGTTCCGGATCCGGCCGGCGCGGCGCGGCGCCATCATCACGCGGAACACTCCGCCGAAACCGTCGCGCCACGCGCCGCCGGCAACCCCCTCATGGCGATCGTGTCGATCAAGAGTCAGCGGGTTACCATCTACGACGCGGATGGCTGGATCCTGCGCGCGCCGGTGTCCACCGGCCAGCGGGGCCGCGAGACGCCCGCCGGTGTCTTCAGCGTCATTCAGAAGGAAAAAGACCACTACTCGAACCTCTACGACGATGCGTACATGCCCAACATGCAGCGCATCACCTGGTCCGGCATCGCGCTGCACGGCGGCCCGCTGCCGGGACATCCGGCCTCGCACGGCTGCATTCGCATGCCGTACGGTTTCGCCGAGGGCCTATTCGGAAAGACCGCGGTCGGCATGCGCGTGATCATCGCGCCGCGCGATGCGACGCCGGTCGACATCTCCCACCCGGCGCTGTTCTCGCCCAAGCCGGATGATGCCGCCCATGCCAAAGCGCTTGCCGCCGAGGCTTCCGAGGCGGCGCGCAAGGCGGACGCGGCACGGGCCGCGGCCGCTACCGCCGAGCGGGAAGCCGCGCGCGCCCGAATGACGCTGCGGGCGAAGGAGACGCTCAAGGCGCGCGCCGAGGCGGAACGCGCGGCGGCCGAGAAGGCGGTCGATGCCGCGACGTCGGACGAAGCGAAGGCGCGGGCAACCGACAACAAGGCAAAGGCGGAGGCAAAGCTCGCCGACGTGCAGGCGCAGTGGGACGCCGCCAATGCGGAGCTGCAGCCGAAGCTCGATGCGGCGAACCAGACGCGCGAAGCCGCGGCCGCCGCGGAAAGCGCGCGGGCTGCCGCCGCCAAGGCCGCGCGCGAGGCGGCGCGCGAGCTAGAGCCGGTCTCGGTCTTCATCAGCCGCAAGACGCAGCGGCTCTACGTGCGGCGCGGGTTCGAGCCCATCCTCGAGAGCCCGGTTACGATCCGCGATCCGGAGAAGCCGATCGGCACCCATGTCTTCACCGCGGTCGACCGCACGGATGACGGGCTGCGCTGGACCGTGGTTTCGCTCAACGAGGCGAATGATGCGAAAAGCGCGCTCGACCGCCTCGTCATCCCGCAGGACGTGCTCGATCGCATCGCGCCGACCGCGTCGCCGCGCTCGTCCCTGATCATCTCGGACGAGGCATTGAGCCGCGAGACCGGCAAGGGCACCGACTTCATCGCCGTGTTGAGCAACGAGCCGCAAGGCGGGCTCGCCATGCGCCACCATCCCACGCCCGCCGAACCCAGATACGCCCGCGCCCGCGAGCGACATTGGGGCTCGTCGGACCGCGGGAACTCATCGGGCCGGTGGACTTCTTCGGGCGGGTGGAGCTCATCGAGCGGGTGGAACTCATCAGGCGCGGGTGGCTCCTGGGGTTCGCCTTACGGCGGGTATTCCCGTTGGTGAATGACTTGTTGCTGGAGCATGATCTTTTCCGAAAACCGGTACCCACTTTTCGGGATCATGCTCTAATGGCTCCCAAGCCGCCGGTGGACTTTGCCCAGTTCGATGCGCTCGACATCAGAGCGGGACGGATCGTCCGGGTCGAGGACGCGCAGACGCGCAAGCCGACTTATAAGCTGACGATCGACTTCGGGCACGAGATCGGCACCAAAATCTCGTGCGGCGCCTACCGCAACTATGCGAAAGAGGCGCTGCTCGGAAAGACCGTGATTTGCGTGATCAATTTCGGCGTCAAGAAGATGGGGCCGGAGATTTCCGAAGTGCTGGTGCTCGGCGTCGCTCATGAGGCGGGCGGGACCATCTATCTCACGACGGAGCAAACCGTCCCTCTGGGCGCCGCGGTGTTTTAGTTGAAGGTTTCGTCATCGCCCGCGAAAGCGGGCGATCCAGTAAACACAGCCGTATCAGATAAAACTGCAACGACGGTGTTTACTGGATGCCCCGCTTTCGCGGGGCATGACGAGATTAGTGCCGGAGCAGCTACGCCGTCGCGCCGGCCACGGCCTGGCGCAGGCACACATACTGGATAACGCCGAAGGCGCCGACCGCGAGCGCTTGCGCCATCACGAAGGCGATGCCGAGCAAGGTCGGGCTCACCCATCCGCCGAGCAAAAGAAGCACGCTCGCCGCCGTCCAGGCCGCGTTGATGGCGATGATCGCCATGACGGTCGCGACCGGCGTCGCCGGCCGGGAGGCGACGACGACGACGAGCACGATGTAGGGAATGAGCACCAGGCCGGCCTCGCGCGTCAGCCCGGCCGGCAGCGCCAGCCAGCGCTCCAGCACGCCGGCACCGGCAACGAGCAGCGCGGCGGTTGCGCCGCTGGCAACGGCATCGGCGAGAAGGGCAAGCCGAAGTGGACGGGACATCGGGACGACATTGGTCATGACGACCTCCTTTGGTTGACGATGCCCGAAGGTGGCCGCCCGCCGGCAGCAAAGCGATTACGTGAGAGGTAACGAGCCGTCATTGCGAGGAGCGCCGAAGGCGCGACGAAGCAATCCAGAAATCTCAGATCCGTGCACCTTGTTCTGGATTGCTTCGCTCCGCTCGCAATGACGCGAACGGCGGCCCTATGGCCTCACCAAAAAATGCGGAACTGCTTGAGGCCGAGGCCGGCGAGCGCGAGCGGAACGCCGAGCGCGCCGGCGAGACGGAAGGTCGCGATCCAGAACCAGGACGAGACCGTGGGCACGACCCACAGCAGCAGCAGAATGAACAGCGGCAGCGAGCCCCAGCGGTCGAAAGTCATCTGCAGATTTTTCGGCAGGAACGGCGCGATCGCGCGGTAGCCGTCGAGCGGCGGCAGCGGCAGCAGGTTGAGGATCACCGCCATGACCTGCAGCAGAGCGAGAAACGCGAGCGGCGGCGCGGCAGCGCTGCGCGCCATCACGCCGGTCGAAAGCGCGAGCACCAGCACGCCGGCGATGGCGAGGTTGGCGGCGGGACCGGCGAGCGCCACCGCGCAGGCCCACCAGCGGCTGCGCAGGCGCCGCGCGTCGATGTAAACCGCGCCGCCGGGCAGCCCGATGCCGCCGAGCAACAGGAACACCAGCGGCACGAACAGCGAGGCGATCGGATCGACGTAGCGCAGCGGATTGAAGGTGAGATAGCCCTTCTCGCGCACGCTGGTGTCGCCGCCGAGGAAGGCGACCGCCGCATGCGCGAACTCGTGCAGGCAGAGCGAAAAAATCCAGCCGACGACCACGAAGATGAAGGTCATCGGCGCTTGCCTGCGCGAGGCCCCAGCGCTTGCACCACGGGCGCGGTTGCGTAGGCTGCGTGCCCAAGTGGCGGGAGTCGTCGATGGGCGTCGAAATCGAGCGCAAATTCCTGGTCAAGGACGGCGGCTGGCGCAGCCTCGCGACCGGCCAGTCGCATATCCGGCAGGCCTATCTGGCGTTGGGCGGGAAAGCGACCATCCGCGTGCGCATCAAGGACGACACCGCCGCGATGCTCACGATCAAGTCGCGCTCGGCAAAGCTGCGCCGGATGGAACTCGAATACCCGATCCCGGTCGCCGACGCGCAAGCGCTCATCGGCCTGCGGCGCGGCGCCGTCATCGAGAAGGTGCGCCACATCGTGCCTTATGCGGGCGCGACCTGGGAGGTCGACGTGTTCGCCGGCGAGAATGCCGGGCTGATCGTCGCCGAAGTCGAGTTGCCGCACGAGGATTATCGCCCGGAGCTGCCGCCGTGGATCGGCCGCGAGGTTACAGGCCGCGCCGAATACTACAATAGCTCGCTGGTCGCGCGGCCTTACGCCAAGTGGACGGCGCCTGCGGGCGCGGCGACATGAGCACGCGGTGCGGGGAGCGCGATGAGATAGCGAGAATGAACGGCAACTGACCGGCGCGACACAGGAGGCCAGGATGGCAGGAGAGACCGCCCACTTCGGCTTACGCCAGCGAGCGCCGACGCCGGCGGACCGGCCGTTCGAGGTGCGGCCGGGCATGCTCAGGGCGATCGTCGATCGCATCCCGGGGGCGTTGGCCGAGCCGTTCCGCGGGATCGCCGCGGGAAACGCCATCGTGCCGGGACTGTTCGCACGCGAACGGACCGGCGTTCCGCTTGCCTCGCTGGTGGAAGCGGCACGGACCTTCCTCGCGGCGCTGACGCCGGCGCAAAGTAAAGCCGTGTGCTTCGCGATCGAGGACGAGGCCTGGCGCAAGTGGTCGAACATCCATCCCTGGCTGATGCGGCATGGCGTGTGCCTCATCGATCTCGACGGCGCCGGGCGCGAGCGCGCGCTCGCGCTGCTGCGGGAAACGATGAGCGCGGCGGGCTATCGCACGGCGCGCGACATCATGCGGCTCAACGAGCACATGCTGGAAGTGACCGGCAAGGCCGACGAATACAGCGAATGGTTCTATTGGATCAGCATCTTCGGCACGCCGTCGCCGGATGAGCCGTGGGGCTGGCAGATCGACGGGCATCACCTCAACGTCAATTGTTTCGTGCTCGGCGACCAGCTCGTCATGACACCGAGCTTCATGGGCTCGGAGCCGGTGCTCGCGCGCTCAGGCAAATACGCCGGGACGCGCGTCTTCGCCGCCGAGGAGGAACAGGGCCACGCGCTGATGCGCTCGCTCTCCGCCGACGCGCGGGCGCGCGCAACGATCGGGAAGGATCTCCCGGGCGAGTTGCTCACCGCCGCCTTTCAGGACAACCGCCGCATCGATCCCGCCGGGATTCGCTATGACGACCTTTCGGCGGAAGGCCGCGACCGTCTCGCGGCGCTGCTTGCCACCTACACCGGCCGCATCCGGCCCGGCCACGCGGAAATCAGCTACCGCGAGGCGAAGCGGCATCTCACTGACACGCATTTCGCCTGGATCGGTCCCTGCGACGATGCGAGCCCGTTCTATTATCGCATCTTGAGCCCGGTGATCCTCATCGAGTTCGATCACGTGTCGGGCATCGTCTATGACAACGACACGCCCTCGCGCGATCACATTCACACGGTAGTGCGCACGCCCAACGGCAACGACTACGGCAAGGACCTGCTGCGCCAGCATTATGCCGAGCACGACCACGCGCATGCGCACGGGCTGGCGCACCGGCACGCCGGGTGACAGTCATTGCGAGGAGCCGCGTAGCGGCGACGAAGCAATCCAGGGCAGCACGCGTGGCTCCTGGATTGCTTCGGCGCTTTGCGCCTCGCAATGACGGTTGCTCAGGCTTTCGCCGGGCCTTTGGTGTCGGCGACCGCTGCGCCGCGCTGGCCCATCGGCTTGGGCGAACCGACCGTCGTATCGCGCTCGGTCTGCCGCTCCATCTCCGCATCCAGCTCGGCACCGAGCAGAATGATGGTGACGGAAAGCCAAATCCACGTCATGAAACCGACCACGGCGCCCAACGACCCGTAGGTCTTGTTGTAGCTGCCGAAGTTCGCGGCGTACCAGGAAAACAAAATCGAAATTGCGATCCAGCCGATCGTCGCCGCCGCGCTTCCCCAGGTGATCCAGCGCCATTTGGCTTCACGCCGGCTCGGCGCGTAGCGGTAGAGCAGCGAGATGGCGAGCATTACGACAACCAGCAGCACCGGCCATTTGATCGCTTCGGCGACCCATTTCTGGCTATCGAGCCCGAGGTATTGGATCATCAGTGGCATCACGACCAGCGCGCCGAGGCCGATGATGATGGCGGCGATGCCGGCAAGCGTGAACATGAACGATGTTGCGTTGAGACGGAAGAAGCCGCGCTTCTCCCGTTCCGCATAGGCGACGTTGAGCGCGTCCATCATTGCCTTCACGCCGGAGTTGGCGCTCCACAGGGAGATCGCAAGGCCGACCACGAAGGCCAGGCCGAGTGCGCTGTTTCCTTTCGACGTCAGGCTCTCGAGCTGCCCGCGGATGACGTCGATCGCCCCGCCCGGCACCATGCCGGAAATATCGTCGAGGTGCTGGGCGATCGTCACCGGATCGGCGAACAGGCCATAGATCGAGACCAGCGCGGCGATCGCGGGAAAGATCGCCAGCAGAGCGTAGAACGTCACTCCGGCCGCGATGGCCAGAATCCGGTCGTCGTTGAGCCGCTGGTAGCAGCGCTTGAGGATGTCCTTCCATCCCCGTTTCGGGATCTGCGAAGGAGTGGACGCCGAGCGCCCCCGCTCGTCGCCATGCGCGTCGCGCGCGGCTGTTTGTTCCGATCCGCTGCGTCCTGGTGAGGAGGCCGGCTGCGGCGCGGCCTCGCCATCGGCCGACTGGCGCGGCTGCGCGTCGCGCCGGCTAAATCCCAGCGCCAACAGCCCGGCCGTGGCGGCAATCCACAGCGGCGTTTGCCCGCGGCGGCCTTGCGCTCTCCCTGCGATAACCGACATCGACTGTTCTCCGGTTGAGCGCCGCGCTTGCGCATACATTTTGTGAGCGCCTTGCCGGCCGGAGCGGTATTATGGGAAAGCTGCCGCCGGCTTGTACGATCTTGCGCTGAAAACAACCGGGATTCCGGCTCAAGGGTTCCACGCGCCAAGCGCGGTCGGTGACGGGATTTCGCGAAGCTTATCGCGTCACTACATCGAGAGACGACATGGGCGTTCTCGTCGACGGCAAATGGGTCGCCAAGGGTCACGACACGGCCGCGACTGGCGGGCGCTTCGTGCGCGCGGCGACCTCGTTCCGCAACTGGATCACGCCGGACGGCCGGCCGGGCCCGGCGGGCGCCGGCGGCTTCAAGGCGGAGCCCGGGCGCTACCATCTTTATGTTTCGCTCGCCTGCCCCTGGGCGCACCGCACGCTGATTTTCCGCGCCCTCAAGGGGCTGGAGACGGCGATTTCGCTCTCCGTCACGCACTGGCTCATGGGCGAGGAAGGCTGGACCTTCGAGGACGGCCCGGGCGTCGTTGCCGACCCGTTCGGCGCGCGCCGCATGTATGAGGTCTATCTGCGCTCGAACCCGTCCTACAGCGGCCGCGCCAGCGTGCCGGTGCTCTGGGACAAGGCGCAGAACGTGATCGTATCGAACGAATCCTCGGAAATCATCCGCATGCTCAATTCGGCGTTCGACGCCGTCGGCGCCGCACCGGGCGATTTTTATCCGGCCGAGCTGCGCGAGGAGATCGACCGCCTCAACGCGCGCATCTACGAGACCGTCAACAACGGCGTCTACCGCTCGGGCTTCGCGACCACCCAGGAGGCCCATGAGGAAGCGGTGCGTCCGCTGTTTGGTACGCTGGACATGCTGGAGGAGCGCCTCGCCACGCGCCGTTATCTATGCGGCGGGCGGTTGACCGAGGCGGACTGGCGCCTGTTCACGACGCTCGTGCGGTTCGATCCGGTCTACGTCGGGCATTTCAAATGCAATCTGCGCCGGCTCGTGGATTATCCGAATCTATGGGCGTATGCGCGCGAGCTTTATCAGCAGCCCGGCGTCGCCGCGACCACCGACTTTTTCCACATCAAGCACCACTATTATCAGAGCCACCGTACGATCAATCCGTCGGGCATTGTGCCGGTCGGCCCCGCTCTCGATTTCCTCGCGCCGCACGGCCGCGATCGCATGCGCTCCTTGGCTGGGGAGAGCCGCAGAGCGGGTTAGACCATGCGCACAATTACGGTCTACAGCGACTACAAGAGTCCGTACGCCTACCTCGCCAAGGACCTCGCCTACGACCTCGAGCGCGAGACCGACGCGCGTCTCGACTGGCGACCTTACACCCTCGACATTCCGGCGTATCTCGGCAGCGCCCGCGTCGAGGCCGGCGGCAAGGTGGTCGAAGACAGCCGCAACGCGCACCAATGGCGGCGCGTCAAATACAGCTACATGGACTGCCGGCGCGAGGCCAACCGGCGCGGGCTTACCATCCGCGGACCACGCAAAATATTCGACTCCTCGCTCGCCAACACGGGAATGCTGTACGCGCAGCGGCACGGCGTGTTTCGCGCGTATCACGACCGCATCTTCGAGCGTTTCTGGAAACGCGAGCTCGACATCGAGAGCGCGGATGCGCTTGCGGCGGTGCTCGAGGAATGCGGCGCGCCGACCAAAGATTTCGTTGTTTTCCTGATGGGCGAAGGCCGGCGCGAGCTGGAACGGATTCAGCAGGAGGCGGAAGCCGCCGGCGTGTTCGGCGTGCCGAGTTACCTGCTCGACGGCGGCGACCTTTATTGGGGCCGCGAGCACCTGCCCCGCATCCGCGAACTGGTCATGAGCTGACCCTGCAAAAACGGAAGCCCCGGCCGGGCGTAGATCCGGCCGGGGCACTCGAACGGCCTGGACGGGACGTGGGGGAGAACAACTCCGGCCAGGATGCTGAACCAACACGGAAGCGGCGGCGGCGGTTCCTATGCGCGATTGCCGACACAGGAGAGCTGTAATTGGTCACCGCCGATCAGCATTATGATTTACGCGGTGCCCGTTATGGTGCCCTCTCCCCCTTGCGGGAGAGGGCAGCCCCGTAAGATCAACAAGGTCTGAAGGGTGAGGGGCGACCCCTCACCCAATCGAGTTTGTTGCACCGATCGAGCGGCCCTCTCCCGCAAGGGGAGAGGGCGCAAATACAAACACCGCGCAGCGACGCAATGGTGGGCACGCGCGCTGCGCGCGCTTAGCCCACCCTACGGCGACTTTTTTTGCTGCGTGCTTCCAGATAGGTCGTGAACTCATCGAGGCTCAGGCAATTGAGCACGCGCGATTTCGGAACGCTGCCTTTGCGTGCCATCTCCACGCCCCAGTGGGTGAGGTCGATTTCATCGGTGGAATGGGCATCGGGGTTGATGCTCATCAAACATCCAAGTTCGAGCGCTTTGCGATGCCAGCGCCAGTCGACGTCGAGCCGCCATGGGTTGGCGTTGATTTCGACGGCGACGCCGTGTTCCGCGCAGGCGGCGAGTATCTTCTCGACGTCGACGTCGTAACCCGGCCGCCGCAGCAGCTGACGGCCGGTCATGTGGCCGAGGATCGTGGTGAAAGGATTGGCGACGGCACGGATGATGCGTTCGGTCTGGGTGTCGCGGTCGAGCTTGAACCGGCTGTGCACACTCGCCACCACGAAGTCGAAGCTCGCGAGCACCTCGTCGGGATAATCGAGCGAGCCATCCGGGAGAATGTCCGACTCGATGCCTTTGAAAATGCGGAAGCGGCCTTTGTATCGCCGGTTCAGGCGATCGGCTTCCGCCCGCTGCTCGGCAATCTCGTCGATGCTCAGTCCGCCGGCGTAGTGCGCGGACTTCGAATGATCCGCGACGCCGAAGTATTCGTATCCCTTGGAGCGCGTTGCCCCCGCCATTTCGGTGAGCGTATCGACGCCGTCGGAGCGGTCCGTGTGCGCGTGCAGAATGCCGCGGATATCGTCGTCGCTCACGAGTACTGGAAGCTTCCCAGATTGGGCGAGGATGATTTCGTCGCTTCCTTCGCGCAGCTCCGGCGGAATGGGCGCGAGGCCGAGCGCGGCGTAGATGTCCTCTTCGCTCGCGGCCGCGACGATCTCGTCGCCACGGCGCAACCCTTGCGTATCGAGCGTTAATCCTTTCCGGCGGGCAAGCGCGCGCAAGCCTTCGATATGCGCCGGCGATCCCGTGGCGAGCAGCAACGTTGTGCCGGCGTGCGCACGATCGGTCAAATGAACGGTCAGCTCTTCGCTCGCGGCGATTTGCTCCGGGCCGTCCGGCAGGCTTCGCACCTCGGCGACCAGCGACAGGTCGCGCACCAGTTCACAGCCGCGGCGAAAATCTCCCGCCGCCGTTACCCGCGAGATGCCGAGCCGCGCCGCCTTGAGGTGACGCTCGGCGGATTTGAGCAATTCGGCCGCCCGGTGCAGATGACGCCGGCCGAGTGCGCTGCGCCGGATGTCGAGCCCTTGCAGGATTTTGGTCGCGAGCGCGGCCCCGAGGCCCTTGGTTTTTGCGAGCCGCCCGGAACGCGCGGCCTCCTCCAAGTCGCCGAGGGATGAGACACCGAGTTCCCGGTGCAGTTTGATGATTTTATCCGGCCGCAGCCCCGGCACGGTGAGCAGGTCGAGCACACCCTCCGGCACTTCCTCGCGCATGCGCTCGAGCCCCGGATGGGTCCCGGTCGCGTGCAGCCGTTTGATGATATCGGCGATCGCTTCGCCGACGCCGGGGATTTCGCGCAGCCGGTCCTGCGCGATGATGCGATCGAGCGGCTCGCTCAGGGTCAACAAATTGTCGGCGGCGCGGGCGTAGGCTTTGGCCTTGAACGGATTATCGCCGCGCAACGCGGTGCGCTGTCCGAACTCGCGGAGCAGCCGAGCGACCGCGGATGCGTCGAGGGAGGTCATGGCGGTATATCAACGCGCGAGCGGGGTATCCGTCGCCCATACCGCCGCTCAAAAGCAAAAACAATCACCGCTCGTCATCGCCCGCGGAAGCGGGCGATCCAGTAACCACAGGCTATCAAATAATAACGACGATCAGTGTTTACTGGATGCCCCGCTTTCGCGGGGCATGACGAATCAGAGTATTACCCGCTCACCCGCCGGTAATGGCGGTGCCGATCGCGTGGCCGTTGCCGCCGGAGTAACCGCGGCCGGCGCCGCGCGCGGCAGCGACGCCGCGCGGAAAGCCGCTGCGCTCGCGGTAAAGGCGGGGCGCGCCGCGCCGCGCATGCCGCGCCGAGAGTGCCTTAGCGCCGATGCAGTCGAGCGCGCCGATGCCGAGCACCATCGCGAGTGCGAGACCGGCGTTGCCGCGCTTGGAATTGCCGTTGCGCATGGCACCGGCGAGCACCGCGGCGTCGACGCCATCGCCCGCGACCCGCGCCCACAGGCCGAGTGTCTTATCGACCGAGAGGGTCAGCACGCCGGCCGCGATCTCGCGCGCGCCGAAGGCGCGCAGCAACGGCTCCTGCCCGCGCATGCCGAGCGCGCGCGCGAGCTGCGGCGCCATGACGATTTCGCCCAAACCGAGGCCAATGCTCAACCAGCCGAGGCCACGCGCGATGCGGTCCTCGGTGGGCAGCGCACTAGGCCCGGTGCGCACGACTTTCGGATCGCTTGGCGACCGCGCCAGATTGGAGATGCGGTTCAACACGGTTTCACCTTGAGATTAGGGGTTCAGCACCACCTTGATGCAGCTGTCCTGCTTGTCGCGGAACACGCGGTACATGTCGGGACCTTCTTCGAGCCTCACCTTGTGGGTGATCACGAACGACGGATCGATCACCCCGTCCTCGATCATCCTGACGAGATCGGCGGCGAAGCGGTGGACGTGCGTCTGGCCCATGCGGAAGGTAAGGCCTTTGTTCATCGCGTGGCCCATGGGAATTTTGTCGGAGAAGCCGCTGTAGACGCCGGGGATCGAGAGGATGCCGGCGGGACGGCACACGTAGATCATCTCGCGCAGCACGTGCGGCCGGTCATTTTCCATCGCCATCATCTGCTTGGCCCGGTCGTAGAGCGTGTCCGGCTGCCCCAGGCTGACGTGCGACTCCAGGCCGGTGGCGTCGATGCATTTCTCCGGCCCCTTGCCGCCGGTGAGTTCTTCGAGCCGCTCGATCACGCTCTCGCGCGAGAAGTCGATGGTGATGGCGCCGCCGGCTTCCGCCATGGCGAGGCGCTCGGGCAGCCGGTCGATGGCGACGACCTGCTTCGCCCCGAGCAGCACCGCGCTGCGGATCGCCATTTGCCCGACCGGACCGCAGCCCCAAATCGCGACCGTGTCGGTCGGCTCGATGTCGCAGTGCACCGCGGCCTGCCAGCCGGTCGGGAATATGTCGCCGAGAAAGAGGGCCTGCTGGTCGCTCATGCCCTCCGGCACCTTGATGTGGGTCGTGTCGGCATAGGGCACCCGTAGGTACTGGGCCTGCCCGCCCGGGTAGCCGCCGGTCAGATGGGTGTAGCCGAAGAGACCCGCCGTGGTATGGCCGAACAGCTTGTCGGCCAGCGACTTGTTGCGGTTGGTCCGCTCGCAGACAGAGAAATTGCCGCGCCGGCACTGCTCGCATTCGCCGCAGATGATGGTGAAGGGGACGACGACGCGTTCACCCTTCTTCAGCCGGCCGTTGACGCCCGAGCCGACCTCCACGACCTCGCCCATCATCTCGTGACCCATAATGTCACCCGGCAGCATGGCGGGGATGAAGTTGTGGAAGAGGTGCAGGTCCGAACCGCAGATGGCGCAGCTCGTCACCTTGACGATGGCGTCGCGCGGCTCCTCGATTTCCGGATCGGTGACGGTGTCGCAGCGGATGTCTTCTTTTCCGTGCCAGACCAAGGCTCGCATGCGGCGCTCTCCTGAAGGCGCTTTTCAGCCCCTAGGTCGAAAGCGTGGGATTGCGATTCGTTCCCGGCAGGGAGCGAAATTGGTCCCGCACCGGTGCCGCACACGCGAGCCGCGAATCAGTTACGATTCGCCATGGCGCCTTGCCATGTCTGCGATTCGCCGCGGCTCGAGCCGGTGCACGCCGCGACCCGGCCGCTCGGGCTCGTTTCGTCCGACGTGCAGGCGCTCGAGGCGCGCGTCACCTGGGCGGTGTGCCCGCGCTGCGGCACCATCCAGAAGGTGATCGACCGCGACTGGCACCGGCTCACCGAAGGCATCTACGAGCGCTACCGCATCAACCACCAGGCGGCGGGCCAAGAGCCGCGCCTGTTCAACACGCCGTTCGGCAGCGGCCCGCGCACGGAAATCCTGCTCAAATATCTGCTGCGCCTGATCGACCTTCCCGCGGCCGGCAAGCTGCTCGACATCGGCTGCTCGAACGGCAACCTGCTCAAGAGCTTCCACCGCATCCGGCCGGAGTGGGAACTTTACGGCTACGAAATCTCCGACATGTGGAAGGAGGAAGTCCTGGCGCTGCCCGGCGTGCGCGGCTTCCACACCGGCACCGGCGTGAGCTACCCGTTCCGCTATGACCTCATCACCGTCTGTCACGTGCTCGAACACGTGCCGAACCCGGCGGCGTTCCTGCGGCCATTGCTCGCCAACCTCACGCCCGCCGGACGGATCGTCGTCATCGTCCCGAACATCCGGCAAAACCCGATCGACCTTTTAATTGCCGATCACTGCTCGCATTTCGATGCGCAGAGCCTCGACCGTGTGCTGCGCGTCGCCGGCTTGCCGGCGACCGATCTCACCGCGCGCGCGATCCCAAAGGAATTGATTGCGATCGCCGGCCCCGCGGAAGGCGAAACAAAGAAATCGTGGTCGGACGAGCCGGCGGTGCCGGCCGACAAGCTCTGCCGCGATTACTTCCGCCTATTCGATGGCGTGCGCGAGGCGGCGCGCGCCGCCCGCGCAGAAGCCGTCTCCTTCGGCATCATGGGTTCTTCGATCGCGGCGGCTTGGCTCGCCCGGGAAATCGGCGACGTCGCCTTCTTCGCCGACGAGGACGAAAGCCGGCGCGGCCACAGCCTGATGGACCGGCCGATCGTGAGCCTCGCCGAAGTACCGGCCGGCGCCACGGTGTTCATCCCGATGTCGCGCAACGTGGCGGCAAGAATCATCGCCCGCGCCGGCCGGCTGCCGATCGAGTTCCGCTACCTCGATTGGAACCGGCTCGATCCGGTGTCGGGCGTTGCCCGCCCGCCGCGGCGGACCGAGGCGCGCCGCCGTGCGTAATCAGCCGCAACAAACAGCCGCTCTGCGGCGCGAGCGCGCGCCCGGATCGATGGCGGCCTTCACCATCGCGGCGGACACGCCGCTCATCGACGCCCGGCAAATCTTCGCTGATGAGGGCGTGCTCGTCATCAAGCAGGCGCTGCCCGCCGCGGTTTGCCGTGAGACGCACGATTACCTCACCACCGCGCTCAGCGATATGGCAGCCCTGTTTGCCCGCCACCGGATCGCGGCCGATGCGCCCGACGCCGGCGCGCAGGTGGCACGGCTCCTCGAACAGCCTGCGGCCGTGCCGCCCGAGGACCGGCACGTGCTGCTCGGCCATTTCCCCCTCCCCGTGCGGCTGAGCGAAGCGCTGTGGCGGATACCGCTCGCGCTCGCCGCGCAGCCGCTGCTCTACGCGCTGCTCGGCGCCACGAAATTGTTCGTGCACATGCCGCCCACGGCCCGCTTCGTGCTCGCCGGCAACGTCAAGGCGGCCGTGCCGGCGCATCAGGACGTGACCTACAACAAACATCTCGGCCCGTTCTGCGTCGTATGGGTGCCGCTGGTCGAGATCGATCGCGCGTGCGGCGGCATGGCGGTCTATCCACGCACGCAGGGCCGCGGTGAATTGTTTTGCGGCGACGCGGTGGCGCCGGCGGACGGCTGGATTCCCGGCGTCACGGTGGCGGGCCTCGACCGCGTCGAGCTTTACCCGCTGGCGCCGGGCGACGTCGTGGTCATGGGGAACGAGACCGTGCACGAGTCGATGCCCAACGTTTCGGCGCGCATGCGGCTGAGCGTGGACTTCCGCTTCTTCGGCGACAACTCGCGCTCGTCCAAACACTACCTCGATCTCGCCGAGCGGCGCGTCGTCGCCCCGGCCGCCTGACTTTTTCTGGGGTTGCGATGCTCGACCGCAGCGACGGCTTTGCCAAATCCAACCTCGACAGCGCGGTCGAGGAGCGCATCGCCGAACATTGCGCGCGTTACGCCATCGATCCGCTCACCGCGGTCAAACACTTTCCGGTGCTGGCGCGGCGGCAGTTGCTCAAGCGCTTCCTCGCCCATGTCGAGCTGTTCAAGCTCGCGCTCGAGGTGCCGGGCGATATCGCGGAACTGGGCGTATTCCGTGGCCTCGGCCTCTTCACCTGGGCGAATTTGCTCGAAGCCTATTGCATCGGCAATCGCACCAAGACGGTCTACGGCTTCGACAACTGGCAAGGCTTCACCGAGCTTTCGCCGGAGGACTCGCGGCCCTCCGCCGACGCCGGCAAGGTCATCGGCGGCTTCGATCCGGGCGGCTATCTCGACGAGCTTAACGATGCGATTGCGATTTTCGATTCCGACCGTTTCATTCCGTTCAAGCCGCGCATCAAGCTCGTGCGCGGCCAGATCGAAGAAACCGTACCGCGCTTCCTCGACGAAAATCAGGGCGTGCGCTTTTCGCTGGTGCATTTCGACTGCGATCTCTACCAGCCGACCAAGGCGGCGCTCGCGGCGATCTGGCCGCGCGTCGCCCGCTGCGGCGTTCTCATTTTCGACGAATACGCCATTCCGGCCTGGGCCGGCGAGAGCGCCGCGGTCGATGAATTTTTCGCGCCCATGCCGGATGTGCGGCTAAAAACCTTCGCCTGGACCAACGTGCCCGGCGCGTATCTGGTGAAGCCATAACTAACAATCGCCATCGTTCGCGATAGCGAACTCTAGCAGACGCGCGGTGGTCGTATTTGTGCCCTCTCCCCTTGCGGGAGAGGGCTCTACGAGCACCGCGTTTGCGGCAATTATTCCTCGTGCCGGCATCCTCTCGCGTAGTCGTACCGGCCGCGGCGAGCAACCGCGCCTGGCCGGTGGCCAGAGTCGGAGATCGCGACGAGTCGACGATTTTTTCGCCTGTGTGAAAAAATTCACACGATGACTCGATTAATCAACCTTAGGATAAGGCGTTTTTCATTTGCAAAAGAGAGCATATCCCATGAACGACATCGCATTGGCAGCCGCAACCTCAGCATCCACCCCCGCCGATCGGCCGTTTTTCGACCCTACGCCTTACGGCAACGGCCCCGACGATTCAGCGACCAACACGACCGAGAGCGAGGCGGTCACCCATCACATCGCAGTGCTCCCCGGAAAGACCATTCCCTATACTGCGACCGCCGGGCACCTCGTCACCATCGACGACTCGCATTCCCTGCCGGCGGCGAGAATATTCTATGTCGCGTTTACTGCGGATGGGGCGGCGAGCGGGACCCGCCCGGTCACCTTCTTCTACAACGGCGGCCCGGGCTCCTCCTCGGTCTGGCTCCTGCTCGGCTCTTTTGCGCCGCGACGCATCAAGACCAATATGCCGGGGTTTACGCCGCCCGCCCCGTATACGCTTGAAGACAATCCCGATACCCTGCTGGACCGCAGCGATCTCGTCTTCATCAACCCGGTCGGCACCGGCTATTCGGCCGCCATCGCGCCAAACAAGAACCGGGATTTCTGGGGCGTCGACCAGGACGCCGGCTCGATAAAACAATTCATCAAACGCTATCTCACCAGATACGACCGCTGGAACTCGCCCCTCTTCCTGTTCGGCGAATCATACGGCACCGCGCGAAGCTGCGTGCTCGCCTGGCTCCTGCACGAAGATGGAATCGATTTGAACGGCATCACGCTGCAATCGTCGATCCTCGACTACACGAAATACGGCAATCCGATCGGCTTGCTGCCGACTCTTGCGGCCGACGCCTATTATCACCAGAAGACCACCGTCTCGCCGCCGCCGCCCGACCTGCCCTCGTTCATGGATACAGTCGCGTCCTTCGCACAAGGTCCTTACGTGAATGCACTCGGAGATCCGGCGCATGCCGATCCGGGCACGGTGCAGAAGCTGAGCGACTATACCGGCATTCCCATCGCTACGCTGCAGAGCTGGGACCTCGACGTGAGCGCGAGCAACAGCTCGGGCCTGTTGTTCCTCATCCTTCTGATGAAGGCGGAAGGTGTTGCGCTCGGCGCCTACGACGGCCGCGTGACCGCGGTCGATACCGGAATCGCCGGATCGATCGATCCCAATTCGGGCGGCAATGATCCGACGATGACGGCGGTCAACGGCGTCTACACGAGGATGTGGAACTTTTATCTCAACGACGAACTGAAGTTCACTTCGACCTCCGCTTTCACCGATCTCAATACTCAATGCTTTGCCAATTGGGATTTCGGCCATATCGACCCGACAGGGGCGCAGAGAGGAGGCAAGGACAGCAACGGCAACCCCCTGCTCTATACGGCCGGCGACCTCGCGGCGACGATGGCGCTCAATCCCAACCTGAAAGTGCTGTCAGCCAATGGGTATTTCGATTCGGTGACGCCGTTCCTGCAGACCACGCTCGACCTCGCCAACATGCCGCTCGACAATGCGACAATCCGGCAGAATATCACGCCGAAATATTATCCTTCCGGCCACATGATCTATCTGGACGGAAACTCGCGCACGGCGCTCAAGGCGGATCTCGCGGCACTCTACGACGTGTCGGTCGCCAGTCATGCCTTGCGCGCTCGCGTTCTCGCCCGGCAGGCGCGGTTGGTTCCCTACTTCAAGCGCGCCGACGTCAAGCCGGTGCCGCGGGCCGCGGCTGGAGCGCGGGCGTGGTCGGTGCCGGACCTGTGCAAGGCGTACGATTGGCCGACCGGCTTGGCCGGCGGAGGACGGATTGCGATTATTGAACTCGATGGCGGCTGGGTACGATCGGACATGGACGCGTTCTTCTCCTCGATCGGGCAGCCGACACCGGATATCGTCGACGTGAGCGTTGATGGGACGCGCAATAACCCCAACCGGCACGTCGGGGACCCGAGGGATCCGGACTTCGAGGTCGCGTTGGACATCCAGGTCGCCGGTGCGGCGTATTACGCCGCAACCGGCCACGCCGCGACGATCCGCGTCTACTGGGCATCCGCCAATAGTCTCACGAGCATCGCCACCGCGGTGCGCAGAGCCGCCGCAGACGGATGCGACATCTGCTCGATTTCGTGGGGCGCCGACGAGGCGCTCTGGCAACAAGCCAGTCAGCAGGTCGGCAAGGACCTCATCAAGGACATGGAACTGGCGGCAACGGACGCGACGGCTGCCGGAATGGTCGTCTTCGCCGCTTCGGGCGATAACGACTCAGGCGACGGCGGGCCCGATCCGACGAATGTGGACGTTCCATCCTCATGTCCGCACGTGGTCGCGTGCGGGGGCACGACGAAGACCGCAACGGCCGAGACGGTTTGGAACGACAACCCCGGCCAAACCGATGGCGAGGGAACGGGCGGCGGATACTCGCGATACTTCCCGCAGCAATCGTTCCAGGCCGGCGCGCCGAACGGGCCCGGCCGGATGGTGCCCGACGTCGCCGCGAATGCCGATGACCGGATCACGCCCTATAAGATCTACGTTCACGGCGGCAGCGAGCAGGTCGGCGGGACAAGCGCGGTCGCTCCGCTCTATGCCGGACTCTTTGCCGCCTTCGGAACGAAGCTGGGTTTCGTTTCACCGCAGTTGTGGGCAAACCACCTTTGCTTCAACGACATCTCGCAAGGCGACAACGGTTTCTACCGAGCGCGAATAGGCCCCGATCCCTGCACCGGGCTGGGCTCGCCGATCGGCACCAAACTCGCGACCCTGTTCGGCGCGAGGGCGGCCGTGGCCGATCACGCGGCGGCTGCCGTGATCGCATCGCCGCCGACCGTCCCGGCCGGCTGGAGCGGCAGGATCTGGTACGAAATCGCAGATGGCGCCGTGATCAAGACCTCGAAGGTTCCGGCGGCACGCGCACGCAAAGGCCGGGCGCGGCACGCAAGAGCAGGGTCGGACGCGTAGCGGCGGCTGCAAATATCGCAGCTCGTAGATCGGGATGACTTTCCTTCGAATGGTCATCCCGGTCTAAGGCGACCGGCGCGGCAGATAGACGGCCGACGGCGCACCAAAATAACAGGCCGTTCACACCGGCTCACTCAAGCGGTGCCTGTGGGTCCGGCAGCGGTCTCGTCGCGCTCGCCGTCGCCGCGCGGCGGCGGCGCAGCAGCGCAAGCCACTGGCGGCCGAACAGCGCGAGCACGACGCCGACGTAAGCGGCGCCCCCGGCGGCGGCGAGCAGCACGAGGCCGAAGAAATCGCGCCAGTGCCCCGATGCGGCGAAGAGATCGAGCGCCGGCGCGCGGCCGAACCCCAGCACGAGCGCGATCGCCGCACTCGCGACGGCGAGCTTCCCCATCGCGTGGAAAAGATCGGCGTCGCGCCGCAGATATCCGGCGCGCACGCCAAACCACAGCACGAGCAGGAAATTGATCCAGGCGCCGATGGTGGTGGCGAGCGCCAGTCCGACCTGGGCGAGCGGGCCCATCAGCAGAATCTTGAAGGCGATGTTCACCGGCACGGCGGTCAGCGCGGCCGTGACCGGCGTCGCGGTGTTGCCGCGGGCAAAGAACATCGCGACCATGCTGCGGATGAGCACGAACGGCAGCAGGCCGAGCGCGTAGGCTCTGAGCGTCGCGCCGGCGGCGGCCGCGTCGGCGGCCGTGAAGGCACCGCGGGCAAAGAGCGCGCGCAGGATCAGGTCGGGAATGATCAGGAAGGCGACGAGGCACGGCAGCGACAGCAGCAGGGTGAACTCGATCGCGCGGCTCTGGGCGCGGCGCGCGTCCTCCGCATCGCCCCGGGCGATGAGACGCGACATTTCCGGCAGCAGCACGGTCCCGACCGCGATTCCAATGACGCCGATGGGCAGCTGATTGAGGCGATCGGCATAATAAAGTGCGGAAATCGCGCCCGCCGGCAGGAAGCTCGCGATGATGGTGTCGGCGAACAGCGCGAGCTGCACGCCGCCCGAGCCGATAGTCGCCGGGCCGAGCGCAATGAAAAAACGCTTCACGTCGGCATCCCACGCCATGCGCGCGAGCCGCGGCAGTTCGCCGAGCCGGCCGATCGCGCCGGCGAGCAGCGCCGCTTCGAGCGCGCCGGCGATCAGCACGCCCCAGGCCGCGGCGTGCCCGGCGCTCGGGAAGAAGGCGGCGAGCATGAGCGTCGCCATCATCGAGAGGTTGAGCAGGATCGGCGCGGCCGCCGGCGCGGCGAACCGGTCGAGCGCGTTGAGCATGCCGCCGTAGAGCGAGACTAAAGTCATCGCCAGCAAATAAGGAAACGTCACACGGGTAAGCGCGACCGCGAGCGTGAACCGGCCGGGGTCGCTTTCGAAGCCGGGCGCGAGCACGCGGATCACCGCAGGGGTAAAACCGACGGCGAGCGCAAGCAGCACGAGCTGGACGACGAGCAGCAAGGTGAAGATGCGGTCGGCGAACAGGCGCGCCTTCTCCGCCCCGCCCTCGATGCGAATGCGCGCGTAGGCCGGCACGAAGGCGGCGCTGAAGGCGCCCTCGGCGAAGATGGCGCGGAAATGATTGGGCAGGCGGAACGCGACCAGGAAAGCGTCGGCGACCGGACCGGCGCCGAGCACCGCCGCCATCACCACGTCGCGCAGGAAGCCGGTGACGCGCGAAACGAGCGTATAGCCGCCGACGGTGAGGATGCGATCGATCATGGCCGGCGGCAATTGCAGCCCGGATGGAGCGCGTCAACGCGCAATCCGGGAAGACCGGCCCGGCTGCGGCGCTCCATGCGGTGTTACGCGGCGCTCAGGACAGCGCGCTCAACGCGAACACGACCATGGTCAGCGCGAAGCCAACTCCCATCAGCAACTGAATGATGAGTTCGTCGAGGTGTCGCATGGTTGCCCCCTGCTATACCACCGTATAATGGGGGCGCTTGTTTGTTTAACAAAAGGTTAATTTCGGGCAGTTTTTGCCTATCGCGGCCACGGGCAAGGCGGTCGGCCAGCCGATTTTCTCGCACGTGTTGCTCAAATGATACGGAGTTTGTTTGTAGCCCGGATGAGCGCGAAGCGCGAAATCCGGGAATGGTCACCCGCATTTCGCTTCGCTCATGCGGGCTACATGGCTACGGCCGCAGCAACAGCTTGCCGAGCACCGCGCCGCTTTCGAGCATCTCGTGCGCCCGCGCGGCCTCGGCGAGCGGCAGCACCGCATGGATGCGCGGCTTGAGCTTGCCGGCGGCGAGCATGCCGATGATCGCGCGCATGCCGGCGCGACGCTCCTCGACCAGACCGTCCCAGGCGTGGATGGTGAAATGCCGGATCGCGGGCGACTTGCCGCGCGCGCGCAAGGTCTGCTCGAGGTCGAGGGCCGCCTTGCCGCCGAGCCCGCCGTAGATGACGAGCACGCCGCACGGCGCGAGCAGCGCGAGATTGCCCGGGATGGTCGGGCCGGCGACCGGATCGATGATCGCATCGACGCCGCGGCCGCCGGTGATCTCGCCGACGCGCACGGCGACATCCTCCCGGCTGCGATCGATCACGTGGTCGGCGCCGAGATCGCGGGCAAAACGCGCCTTGCCTTCGTTGCCGGCGACCCCGATCACCACGAGGCCCGCCGCCTTGGCGAGATCGATCAGCGCATTGCCCATGCCGCCGGCCGCGGCGTGCACGAGCACGCTCTCCCCGGCCCGAAGGCGGAGCGCGTCGTCGAAGATGTGATAGGCGACCTGATAATTGGCGAGCGCCGCGGCGGCATCGAAATCGACATTGTCGGGCAAAACGAAGGTCGCCTCGGCAGGCGTGGCGACGTAAGCGGCGTAGTGGCCGCCGCGATGGGGCCGCTCGCGCGCGCTGGTGTAGACGCGCTGGCCTACCTGCCGATCGGTCACGCCGGGGCCGACCGCCTCGATCACACCCGACAACTCCGTGCCGGGCGTCGCCGGCAGGGGCGGCATGTGCCCATAGGTGCCGGCGCGGATCAGCGTGTCGGGAATGCCGACGCCGATCGCGTGCGCGCGGATCAGCACTTCACCGGCTTTTGGTTCGGGGACCGGCACCTCGAGGCATTTGAGCACGCCGGGCGGGCCGGGCGCGGTGAACTGGATGAGCTGCATGATCAGGCCCGGACCTTTTAATTGAGCATGATCTTTTCCGAAAACCGGTACCCACTTTTCGGGATCATGCTCTTCCGATGACGTCGGCGCCGAAGCGCTCGATGCGGGCGACCGCCTCTTCGGCGGTGTCGCCGCCGAGCCGCAGCGCCACGTAACCGACGCCGATGTCTTCGAGGGCGCCCACGTCGTCGATCATGTCGGCCGCGCTGCCGGTGAACAGGCGGCGCGCCGATCCGTCGGCGATCTCGTGCGGCTCCCATTCGAAATAATTCTGGACGAGTAGCGCCACCTCCATCGTCGCAGGATCGCGTCCGGCCGCCGCACACGCCTTGTGCACGTGAGCGATGCCGGCGGCGAGTCGTTGCGGCGTGTCGAGCGGCATGGTCTGGCTGTTGTTGCCGGGATACCACGCGTCGGCGAACCGGATGGTGCGGCGCAAGGCCGGCGCGCTCTCGCCGCCGATCCAGATCGGCGGATGCGGCTTCTGCACCGGCTTGGGATAGAACAGCACGTCGGAAAAACTCACGTGCTTGCCGTTGTAGACGGGCGCGTCCTTGGTCCACAACTCCTGGAAGGCGGCGAGATATTCGTCGGTGATTGCGCCGCGGTCCTTAAACGGCGCCCCGAGCAACTCGAATTCCTCCTTCATCCAGCCGGCGCCGGCGCCGAGAATGAGCCGGCCGTTCGAGAGCACGTCGATGGTGGAAATCATTTTCGCGGTCAGCATCGCCGGCCGGTGCGGCACCACCATGACCGAAGCGAGCAGCCGCAGGCGCTCGGTGCAGCCGGAGAGAAACGCGATGGTCGCGAGCAGGTCGAGGCAGTAACCCTCGTCGGCCGCGCTGAACGCGCCGCTCGGCGTGTACGGATACTTTGACTTCAGGTTCGCCGGCACCACCACATGGTCGCTCACCGACAGGAAATCGAAGCCCGCGCGCTCGGCCGCGACCGCGACCGCCCGGTAGCTCTCGCGCGTGGAGAATACCCCGCGCGTTACCGTGCTCAGTCCGAACTTCATCTGCACCCCCAAGATTATTGTTTATTCTTCGCTTCCGCCTTCACGTCGGCGAAAGTTTTCGAGGCGACCAGCATCGCTTCGCGGATGAGCGGAACGCCGATGTAGCCCGACAGGTGGAGCAGCACTTCAGTGAGTTCGTCTTCGCTCCAGCCCTGCTTGAGCGCGAAGCGCAGGTGGATGTCGAGTTCGGGATGGCGCCCGCTCACCGCGTCCGACACCACGCAGATCAGCGTGCGGGTCTTGAAATCGAGGCCGGGCCGCGCCCACAACGCGCCGAACACCGTCTCGGTCGCGACATCGATGAACTTCTTCATCACCGGGTCGCGGTCGTAGGCGCTCTGGTTGGCGGCGAAATCGACGTCGCCGCGCAGCTGGCGGCGGATTTCCACGCCTTTGCGATAGGTCTCGCTCTGCGTCATCGGGCCCTCCCCTTGATGTTCAATGCTTCCTACGCCGCCATGATGGTGGGAAAGCGTGCCGGCGGCTAGTCTCCCCGGCAAGGCATGGAACGGGCGAGGATTGCGAACCCAAAGCTAACATGCCGCGAATGAAATTCTTCGTCAGACACCGTGGCTCGCCGGCCGCGGACGGAAGTAACAGACCTGCAATTGCATTGCCGCCGCGCCTTCTTTTTGCAGTCGCGATGACGCAACGGAAGGTTAAAAAAAATGTTAGTAAGTTGTGAATTGTGGCTTTTCTACCCCAATTCAGACAGGTTTCACCGATAGGTTCCCGTCCGGCTTAAGGGCGAAGTACCAACAAACAATCAATCCGGCCAGAGTCCAACTGTGCCGGCGGCACGACGGTCACGAACCGCGCGATGCGGTTCGTCCGTGCGGTGGCGCCTGCACGGCTCGGGAAACCCGTGCGCGACCGACGGCGGCTCTCGCCGCCGGCGAAGAGTGCCGTCTAGTGTGGCGGTTCAGAAGTCCGCATCGTTCTTGCAGCGAGTCCGAGATGCGGACTTCTGAAGCAAAGCCACACTAGAGAATAAGTTGTTAGTGCCCTTCGATTCCGGAGCTCGCAAACGAACGTACCGCAAAATGATGCGAGCTTCGGAATCGGGGCACTAAGCCGGTAACCAAGAGCCGGTGCGCCGGCTCGCATTTCGGGGGCGTCCAATGCGAATGACTTGTTTGCTCGTGGCCGCGATCCTGTGGGCGCCGGCGGCGCTCGCGCAAACCGATCCGGGGCCGCGCCCCGGACCCGCTGGAGCCGGCGGCCCGCTCCCCGGATTGAGCGCCAATGAGCAGGCGTTCTTCACCGCCGCCCGGACGAACTTCCAGGAAGTCGACACGTTTGCCAACGGGCTCGGCCCGCGCATGAACCTCAACAGCTGCGCCGGCTGCCACGCCGCACCGGCCGTCGGCGGCAGCAGCCCGGCCACCAATCCGCAGGTCGCGTTCTCGTCGCTGCTGGGGCCGCCTAATACCCTGCCCTCGTTCATCACGGCGAGCGGCCCGATCCGCGAGGTGCGCTTCATCAAAAATCCGGACGGGACCCCGGACGGCGGGGTGCACGACCTGTTCGTTATCACGCCGAACGTCGGCGGGCCGGCCGCCTGCAAACTGACGCAACCGAACTTCGCGGAGGCCGTCGAGCAGCATAACGCCATCTTCCGCATCCCGACGCCCACCTTCGGCAACGGATTGGTGGAAAACCTCAACGACGCGCAGCTTCAGCTGTCGTTCAACGCCAATGCGGGGATGAAAGCGCAGCTCGGCATCAGCGGCCACTTCAACTCCAGCGGCAATGACGGCACCATCACCAAATTCGGCTGGAAGGCGCAGAACAAGTCGCTGCTGATATTCTCCGGCGAGGCCTACAACGTCGAACAGGGCGTGACCAACGACGCGTTCCCCAACGAACGGGAGACCAACCCGAACTGCGCCACCAATCCGACGCCGGAAAGCACCACGAATCTGACCACCGGCAACACAACGGTGGCGCAGGAAGCGACGAACTTCAATCAGGACATCGTCAACTTCGCGGCCTTCATGCGGCTCTCCGCGCCGCCGACGCCGGTGCCCAACGCCTATCCGAACACGGCGTTCGGCCAGCAGGTGTTCGTCAACGTCGGTTGCGTGGGCTGCCATACGCAAAACTTCAGGACCGGTCCGAGCGCGTTCACCGGCCAGAGCAACGTGACGTTCACCCCGTTCTCGGACTTCGCCGTGCACAACATGGGCGAGGGCTTGGCGGACGGCGTCAGCCAGGGCAACGCCAACGGCGCCGAGTTCCGCTCGGCGCCGCTGTGGGGGCTCGGCCAGCGGCTGTTCTTCCTGCATGACGGGCGCACCAGCGACCTGTTGCAGGCGATCGAGGCGCATTCGAGCGAGGGTTCGGAGGCCAACCGGGTGATCAGCAATTTCAATGCGCTGCCGAACGGCGCGAAGCAGTCGCTGCTCAACTTCCTGCGGTCGCTGTGACGAACGAGCGGCGGGGCGGCTTCGCCGTCCCGCTGTCATTCATGCAAGCGGCATCTAGTAACGATCTATCAGTTCGTCATCGTCCGCGAAAGCGGACGATCCAGTAAACATTGACCTATCAAATAGACTGAAACGTCGTCGTTTACTGGATGCCCCGCTTTCGCGGGGCATGACGAATCAGAGTCTGGGGTCTGTTGATATCACTTCCCCAGTGCCGCGCGCAGGGCACCGACGATGCGGTCCTGGGTCGGCTCGTCGAGATAGGCATGCATGGGAAGGCTCAGCACCTCGTCGGCCAGGCGGTCGGTCACCGGCAGCCCGTTGCCGGCAGCGGGATAATGCCGATAGGCGACCTGCCGGTGCAGCGGCTTGGGATAATAGACGCCAGTCGGAATGCCTTGCGCGGCGAGCGCCGCCATCACATGGTCGCGCACGCCTGACGGCAGGCGAATGGTGTAGAGCGCCCACACGCTCGTGAACCCCTCGGGCACCCGCGGGACGATCGCCACGTCGTGCAATGATTCGTCGTAGCGTCGGGCGATGCGCTCGCGCGCGGCAAGCTCCTCCGCGAATATCGCGAGCTTCTCGATCAGCACCGCGGCCTGAATGGTGTCGAGCCGGCCGTTGATGCCGATGCGCACGTTGTCATATTTGTCGGCGCCCTGCCCGTGGACACGCAGGCTGCGCATGAGCGCGGCCAAATCGTTGTCGTCGGTGAACACGGCGCCGCCGTCGCCGTAGCAGGACAGCGGCTTCGACGGAAAGAAACTCGTCGTGGTGATCGGCGCGAGCGTGCCGACGGCGCGCTCGTGATAAACGGCGCCGAACGACTGCGCCGCGTCAGCGATCACTGCGAGGCCGTGCGCGACGGCAAAGTCGGTGATCGCGTCATAGGCGGCGGGCAGCCCAAACAAGTCGACGGTCATGACCGCCTTAGATCTAAGACCCGAGCGCTTGGCGGCGGCGAGCGCACCCTCGAGGCTTGACGGATCGAGGTTGAACGTCGCCTCATCCACGTCGGCGAATACCGGCGTCGCGCCGACGAGCACTACAGCCTCGGCGCTGGCGCAAAAGGTGAACGCCGGACAGATCACCGCGTCGCCCGGCCCGATGCCCTTGGCCATCAGCGCAAGCAGCAGCGCGTCGGTGCCGCTGGCGCAGCCAAGCGCGTGGCGGGCGCCGCAGAACGCGGCGAGCTGCTCTTCGAGCGCGGCGACCTCCGGCCCCATGATGAACTGGCAATGCGCCAGCACGCGCGCGATCGCCTCGTCGATGCGTGTGCCGAGCCGCCGGCGTTGGGCGGCGACATCGACGAACCGAATCGGCGCAAAGCGCGGCTGCTGATTCATCGGATCCGACAAAATGGAAAGTTTCAGCCGGCAACCCGGCGCGGGCCTTTGCGCTGCGGTTCCGCGTGCGCCGGGCGCAGGCAGCGCATCGCGATCTCGAGACTCGCGACGCCCTCTTCCCCGGTGACGGCCGGGGTGGTGCCGGAACGAACCGCGGCGACGAAAGCGGCGATCTCGGCGCGCAGCGGCTCGGCGTGGCCGACCGGCAGGTGGCGCATGGAATAGGCGCCGTCCGGCTGGAAGCCGAAGCACTCGGTGACCTGACGGGTCAAAAGATCCGCCATGATGTACTTGCGCCGGGTCGCGACCTGCACGTCGCGCGCCTTGAACGGCGTGAGCCAATTGGTGTTGATGTGGGCGAGCACGCCCGAGGCGGTGCGGAACTGCAAGAGCGCGATGTCCTCGCGCTCGGCGACCGCGCTCGAAAGCTGCGGCTGCACCTCGACGATTTCCGAATCGGTGAACCAGCGGATCAAATCGATGTCGTGCACGGCGAGGTCGATCACCACGCCGACGTTCGACATGCGCGGCGGAAACGGGCCGACCCGCGTGATCGCGATCGAGAGAATGTCCTCGCCGCGCAGCGCGTCCTTGATCGCCTGCACCGCCGGATTGAAGCGCTCGACGTGGCCGATCATCAGGGTAACGCCGGCGCGGCGCGCGGCGGCGACGATGGCGCGCCCCTCGGTGATGCTCGAAGCGATCGGTTTTTCCACCAGCACATGGATGCCGCGGGCGATGCAGGCGAGCGCGATCTCCTGATGCACGTGGGTGGGCGCCGCGATGGTGACGGCCTCGACGCCTTGTTCGATGAGGGTCGCGAAGTCGGGGAACTCGGCGCAGCCGAGCGCCTGCGCCACCGAGCGCGCCTGCACGCGGTCCGGGTCGGCAACCCCCACGAACTCCACGGCGGGAAGTTCGGCGAGCACGCGGGCATGGTTGCTGCCCATGACGCCGACGCCGATGACGCCGACGCGAAGCCGACGGCCAGCGCTCACAATGGCGGCTTGCATGTCGCTCCCCCAGTCCGATTGACCCCGAATCTCCCTAGCACGGACGCCGTTCGGACGCGACCGCGCCGGGGTAGCTCGCGAACACAAATTGAATCAAGAGATTACATGAACGGACAACAGAGGACGGACGACAGAGGACGGACGACAGAGGACGGAAGTCGGTAGCATGGTCCATCCGTCCTCTGTCGTCTGTCCTCCGTCCTCCGGTTGCGGCAGTTTGAAGCACGGAACCTTTTCCAGCGAGCGGAAAAGCTTAGCGTTTTCGGCTTCGCGGTCTTTGACGTGACGCGTCGTAAATCGTACAAAGCGCACAACTAAATCGTACAATTGAACATGAATATTGCACCCGCTCAGTCGTCCGTTGCCTCGCCCCAGCCAGGCCTGTCCGGCATCGCCTGCCTCACGGCGATCGCCCGGTTTCACGGGCTCGACTATACCGAGATGCAGCTCATCCAATATGCCGCGCCCGGTTCCGAAGGCATCAAGCCGGCGCATCTCGTTCAAGTTGCACGTAAAATCGATCTCGGCGCGAAGCTCGTCCGGCTCTCCTGGGACCGGCTGCGCCGCCTGGGCCAAGCGCTTCCGGCGATCTTGATCCTGCGCGACGGCGGTGCCGTGGTGCTCTCGGGCGTCCGCGACACGACCGAGGCGCGCGACATCGTCATCCGCGACCCCCGCGCGCCCCAGGGGTTCCAGTTCTGGGACGCCGAGAAGGCGCACGCCGAGTGGGACGGCCGCGTCGTCCTGGTCAAGCGCAGCTATGCGCTCACCGACGCCAGCCAGCCGTTCAGCCTGCGCTGGTTCATCCCCGAGTTCCTGCGCCAGAAGCGCGCCTTTACCGACGTCGCGCTCGCGGCGCTCACCTTGCATGCGCTCGCGCTCGCAACGCCGATCTTCTTCCAGCTGATGATCGACCGCGTGGTCGTGCACCGCGTGGAAGCGACGATGATGGTGCTGATCATCGGCGTGTGCTGCGCGATTGCGTTCGAGTTCGTGCTCAATTATGCGCGCAGCTACATCCTGCTCTACGCCACCAGCAAGATCGACATGCGGCTCGCCAGCACGATTTTCGTCAAGCTGCTGTCGCTGCCGGTCGATTTCTTCGAGCGCAACCTTGCCGGCGTGATCAGCAAACACATGCAACAGGATCAGCGCATCCGCGAGTTTCTCTCGGGGCGCCTGCTGCTGACCACGCTCGATGCGACGGCGCTGCTCGTCTACGTTCCGATCCTCGCTTATTACAGCGGCGTCCTCACGCTCGTCGTGATGTTCTGCGCGCTGATGATCGCGGCGATCATCGGCCTGATGACGCGGCCCTTCCGCCGCCGCCTGCAGGACCTCTACCGCGCCGAAGGCGAGCGCCAGGGTCTGCTGATCGAGGCGATCCACGGCATCAACACGGTCAAGTCGCTCGGCCTCGAGCCCGCCCAGTCGAAGGCGTGGGACCAGAGCTCGGCCAATTCGGTCGAGCGCCGCATCGAGGTCGGCCGCATCTCGGCGACCGCGCGGACGATGTCGCAGGGCATCGAGAAGCTGATGACCGTTCTGGTGATCTGGATCGGCGTCACCCTCATCTTCAAGGGCGAGCTGTCGATCGGCGCGCTGGTGGCCTTCCAGATTCTCGCCGGGCGCGTGATCAGCCCGCTGGTGCAGATCACCGGCCTCATCAACGAGTTCCAGGAAGTGGGGCTCTCGGTGCGGATGCTCGGCAACATCATGAACACGCCGTCCGAGCCCGGGCTGCAGCGCGGTCTGCGCCCGCCGATCCGCGGCAGGGTCAGCTTCGATGATGTGACCTTCAACTACGGCACCTCGACGGTGCCGGCGCTGGATGGCGTCAGCTTCACGGTCGAGTCGGGCCAGGTGGTCGGCATCGTCGGCCGCAGCGGCTCGGGCAAGAGTACGCTGGTGCGCCTCGTCCAGGGGCTCTACGCCTCGCAGCGCGGCCTCGTGCGCATCGACGACTACGACATCCGCGAGATGGACAAGGTGCACCTGCGCCGCCACATGGGCGTCGTGCTGCAGGACAGCTTCCTCTTTCGCGGTACGATCAAGGACAACATCGGCTCGGGCAAGTCGGGCGCCACGTTCGAGGAAATCGTCTGGGCCGCGCGCCAGGCCGGCGCGGAAGAATTCATCGAGCGCATGCCGCAGGGCTACGACACCGTGCTGGAAGAAGGCGGCGTCAACCTCTCGGGCGGCCAGAAGCAGCGCCTCGCGATCGCCCGCGCGCTGGTGCGGCGCCCCTCGATCCTGCTGTTCGACGAGGCAACGAGCGCGCTCGACCCGGAGAGCGAGGTCATCATCCAGGACAACATGGCGAAGATCGTCGAGGGCCGGACCACGCTGATCGTGTCGCACCGCCTCTCCTCGCTGCGCCATTGCGACAAGATCATCGTGCTCGACAAGGGCCAGATCGTCGGCCACGACCCGCACGACAGCCTGCTGGAAAATTGCCTGACCTACCGGCGACTGTGGGACAAACAGAGTAGATCGTTCCGATGAGGCTCTGGCGCAAAAAGCCGCGCGGGCGCGGACCGGTCGATGCGGAGGCGGTTAACTTCCAGCCCGACGCGGTGATGATCGAGGAGCGGCCGCTGCCGTGGTTCGCCCGCAGCGTCGTCTACGTCATCGTTCTGCTCGTGGTCTCCGCGGCGGTCTGGGCGTCGCTCTCGCAGGTCGATCGCGTGGTCGTCGCGCGCGGCAAGCTGATCACGATCGAGCCGCTGATGACCGTACAGCCGCTCGAGACCGCGGTGGTGCACTCGATCAAAGTGGGCGTCGGCGACACGGTCAAGGCGGGCGATATCCTCGCCACCCTCGATCCGACATTTACCCAATCGGAACAGCTCGCCGACGAGGAGCGCCTTGCCAGCATGACGGCGGAAGCCTCGCGCCTCGAGGCGGAAATCTTCGGCCAGCCATTCGATTCCACCTGGAGCCAGGATCCGGTCGTCGCCAAGTACCTCAAGCTGCAGCGCGCGGTTTACGACCACCGCCAGGCGGAATATCGCGCCGCGGTTTCCGCCGCCGATGCCGACGCCGCCAAGATCGACGCGCAACTGGTGACCAATCGCAAGGCCCAGGGCGGCCTGCAGGAGCGGGTCGGCGTGGTGTCCCAGGTCGAGGACATGCGCGACGAATTGTTCAAGCTTTCCGCCGGCTCGCGCCTCAACCTGCTGCAGTCGCGCCTCGACAAGCTGACCCTCGTCGACCAACTGGGCGAGAAGAAAAACCAGGAAAAGGAACTCGAGGCCCAGCTCGCCTCCGCGCACGAGCAGAAAGAGAAGTACATCAACAACTGGATCCGCGAAGCGGGCGAGCGGCTCACCACATTACAGCAGCAGATGTCGACCGAGCGGCAGAAGCTCACCACGGCGGAACGGCGGCGCAGCCTCGTCGAGCTGCGTGCGCCGGCGGACGGCGTCGTGCTCGAGCTCGGCCAGCGCGCCATCGGCTCGGTAGCCAAGGAGGCGGAGCCGCTCATCACGCTGGTCCCGCGTAGCAACCGGATCGAAGCGGAAGTCGACGTCGACTCGGCCGACGTGGCGCGGCTGCGGGTGGGCGATACCGTGCGCGTCAAGCTCGACGCGCTGCCATTTCAGCGGCACGGCACCATTAACGGCACGCTGCGCGTGATCACGGAAAACTCGTTCCAGCCGGACAAGAATGGGGCGCAGGCGCAAGGGCCACAGACCGGTAAGGATCCCGATGGCAAGCCGGCCTTCTTCCGCGCTCGCATCACGCTCGGTTCGCTGACGCTGCAGGACGTGCCGCCCGATTTCCGGCTAATCCCCGGCATGACCAGCACCGCGGAAATCCTGGTCGGCAAGCGCACGATCATTTCTTATCTGCTCGACCCGGTGATCCGGGTATTCGACGAAAGCCTGCGCGAACCCTAAGCAGAGGACGGAGGACAGAGGACAGAGGACGGATCACAGCGTCGCACGTCTCCGGCCTCTGACATCTGATCTTCACATCTGTCCTCCGTCGTCCGTCCTCCGTAAAAAAGGCCGGCCTACGGGGAGGCCGGCCAAGTACCCGTCCGCGAGGAAGGACGGGGCCGTGGGTCAGAAGCCGTTGGTCGCGGGCACCATGGCGCAGCGCGGCGACGATGACTGTGAAGCGGCTCACTCTGCGCGCATTTTCCCGGAACAGCCGTAGATCCGCATAGAGCCGGCGTCCCGACAGGCGACCCGGTTTACTTGCGCGCGCTTGACCTGTTGAGTTTCCGGCATGAGCGCGATGCGCAATTACCGGGCGCCGTGGTGGCTGCCGGGCGGCCAGCTGCAGACCCTCTGGCCGGCGCTGATAGCGCGCCCGGCTCTCGCGTGCTCGCCCGCCTACGCGCGCGAACGCTGGCGCGCACCTGACGGCGACTTCATCGACGTCGACCACGTCCCGGCCGCGGCGGGCGCCCCGTGGCTCGTGCTATTCCACGGTCTCGAGAGCAGTTCGACGAGCCGCTATGCCGTTGCCTTCGCGCAGGCCGCGCGCGGGCGCGGCTGGAACTTCGTCGTGCCGCATTTCCGCGGTTGCTCGGGCGAACTCAATCTTGCGCCGCGCTCCTATCACTCCGGCGATTTCGACGAGATCGGCTGGGTGCTCGGGCGCGTGCGCCAAACCGCGGGCGCGCCGGTGCTGGCGGCCGGCGTGTCGCTCGGCGGCAACGTGCTGTTGCGCTGGGCCGAGGAAGCGGGAAACACCGCCGCGGCGACGGTCCGCGCGGTCGCTGCCATCTCCGCGCCGCTCGATCTGACCGCAGCCGGTCCCGCCATCGACCGCGGGCTCAACCGGCTCATCTACGCGCGCATGTTCTTAGCGACGATGAAGCCGCGTGCGCTCGCCAAATGGCAGCAGCATCCGGGACTGTTCGACCGCGAGCGGCTCATCGCGGCGCGCACGCTGCATGAGTTCGACGAGTGTTTCACCGCGCCGCTGCACGGCTTCGCCAGCGCCGATGACTATAAGCGCCGCGCGTCGAGCAAGCCGCACCTCAAGGCGATCCGCGTGCCCGCGCTCGTGCTCAACGCGCGCAACGACCCGCTCGTGCCGGGATCCTCGCTACCCGGCCCGCACGAAGCCGGCGCGTACGTCACGCTGTGCCAGCCGCACGACGGCGGACACGTCGGCTTCGTCTCCGGCCGCTTCCCCGGCCATGTGCGCGCGATGCCCCAAGCGGTATGCGACTGGCTGGCGGCGGCGTAGGGCGCAATTAGCGGCCGCCGCCCGCGTATTGCCGCGATACGCGGCGTCTAGGGATTCACGCTGCTGGTCGGCTGATTTTGTTTGCCGGCACGTAGTGTGCCGCCAGCAGACTCTTGTCGCGAGCGAGTGCCCGGCACGCGATGGCGACGATCGCCGGCAATTCGTCCTTCTTCAAGTAACCCATGATCGTGCGTCGGCCGACCCCGAGCACCTTGGCGGCCTCGGTCAGCGACAATCCCAGCGCGGCGCGCCACCGCGCAAAATCATCTCCGGTCATCGGTTCCTGCTCCTCGGCTATTCGCGCCAGCGTCGATGCGGACACGTCGAGCCGTCCCCATTTCGTTCGGATCGGCCATGCCACGCCGAGCCCGCCTTCGACGATCCGCGCGCCGGCGAAAGCCTCCGCGTCATGCATCAGGGGCGCGAAATGCACGCTGCGGGCCATCAGCCCAGTCAGATCGAGTTCGCGCTCGCGCCGCTCACCGGCAAAACGGACCCGCAGACTACGCGCGCCGATCGGGCGCACCTTTGTCACTCTAGCCATGTCGTCGCGCATACCGTTCGCCTTATGGCAAGCTTTCAGCGGCGGCGGTCGTTTCATCGTTTTGTGGACGAAATGGCGTCCGACCCATCCATGACTGGAATTCGAGATGTTGGAGCCAATCCTTGACCGACGGGATCCAGCCGAGGTCGTCTTTGACGTGTTGCTCCCCGATCGTGCGGACCGGCACAGCCTTACCGACGCTGTTTGTTAGTGTTGTTCCAAAAATCGTCTCGCACAGAAAGATGCCTTCGCTGTGGTGGCGCAGCGCCCGGTGGCGAACGTCGGCGATGTGTGCCTTGCTCTCGTCGAACCAATCATGGATGGCGAGGTAATCGTTGGGCCGGCCGCCAAACAAGCGCGCCGAGCGGACCGCGTGATGATAAGGGTGAGCCATGGCGTGGCTTACTCCGCGATTTGTATGTTCTCGACGATCGGCTCCGCGTCCGGGTCATCGGTGATGGTACATTTCTGAAGGTCGACCTTGAAGGCGCCATACATCGAATAATTGCCTGTTCCGAAGCTGTTCCCCAACAGCAGGTTCGCCCACTCGTGACACAGCGACTCGCAGGCCCAACGCAAGTCCATCAAATCTCCTTCCTGTTGCGAGAGCCCTCGCGTGCGTTGCATGCTGCCGCGCTCCGGAAGCCAACCGTGAATTTTCAGGTCGTAGAGTCGCTGCGCCAGCAGGCCGACGTCGATGGGTTCACCGCCTTCGGTCTCGAAACGGTCCACCCAGCAAAACCCCTCGTCGTTCCCGCCGTCGTACCGGCAATAGGCTCGACGCACTCCGAATTCCCGCAACACGGGGACGATCGCGGCAAAGAGTTGCTGCGCTGCTCGCGCAATCTTTGCCGCTCTCGCGTCCGCTCTTCGAATGACCCATCCAATGGGCCGGCGTCGGCCGGCTCCGGGGCGCTCACCGGCAGAATGGAAAATCGGGCGAGCGCGGGCGCGCCGCCGTACGCGGGCGCCGTCATGTAGACGAACTGACTGGCTCGCGGCGGGGGCAACTCGGACTCATCGTCGCGCCCCTCGATCTCAGTTTGCTCATAAATGAACGGCAAGCCTCTTCCCTTCTAGTCCGCCGTGGCCGCTGTTCCAATAACCGGGAGGAATAGCCGTACTCTAGGCAAGCAGACCATGTGACACAACGCGATTTCCGACCTCCCCGATCGCCCGGCGGCGAACGAGCCGGGGGGATACGGGCGCGCATATTGAGCTGGGGAGCCGAAGTGGAATTATTTCACGCGATAACTTGCATAGAGGGCGGCGATATCCGGGTCGATCGCTTTTGCGGTTGCTACGTCCGCATTGCCGCCAGCAGTGTCGCCGCTTTGCAGTTTCGCGAGACCCCGCCCGTACAGCGAATCGGCGTCTTTAGCGTCTTGTGTGATGGCTGCGCTGTAATCGGTAATCGCCTGATCAAAGGCGCGGAGCTTTAAGTAAACGAGGCCGCGGCTGTTGAGTGCATTGACGCCGTCGGGCTTAAGCCGTAGCGACTCGTTGCAATCCGCCAGTGCCTTCTGTAACTCGTTGCCAACGACGGCGCGCGTGAAGCAGCGATTGTTGTAGGGCATGAAATAGTTCGGATCAGTGTTAATCGCCTGATCGTAATCGGCGATGGCGCGGTCGTAATCCCCTCTCAAGTGCCAAATGAGGCCGCGCTCGTTGTAGGCGTATGTATAGTTCGGATTGAGCCGGATCGCCTCATCGTAGTCCGCGAGGGCGCGGTCATAGTCCTTCTTTTCGCTCCAAGCTTTGCCACGGTTGTAGTAAGCAGAAGCATACCTGGGGTTTATCCGGATCGCATTGTCGTAGTCGGCGACGGCGCGGTCGTAGTCTTTCTTGTCGCCCCAGGCGATGCCGCGGTTGTTGTAGGCGTATGCATAGTTCGGATCGAGCTGGGTCGCCTGATCGTAATCGGCGATGGCGCGAGCGAGATCCTTTTTGTCGTACCAAGCGAGGCCGCGATTGTCGTACGCCCAGGCCAGGTCTTTTCCCCGATATCGACCCGAATTGATCGCGGCAGTACAGCCGTCGATGCGGGCATCAACCGAGAATCGCTTGCCTTGCCAATCGTTGCACTGGTCGACGTAGGGTGGCTTCTGCGCCGCTACGGAGGTGGCCAGCAGCAGCGAACACAGAATGCTCCCGCAACTCAATAAACGCATAGGGCACCTCCAACTAGCTTCGGGTCTGGCAAATGCGCCCTACGCCGAGGCCGTCAGGATGTCCAGCCAGCCAAGCGGCGTCGTGACGGCGCGCTCGTGCGGACGCAGCAGGATCGTGGTCATCGCCGATTCGACGATGGCAGGGCCGTCGATTGTTTGCCCCGGCGCGAGACGATCGAAGGCGTAGACCGGCGCGGTGAGGAATTCGTCCAAATAAATCCGGCGCTCGCCGATCGGCGGCGACGGCGGCGCAGCTGCAAGCGCCGGCTCCTGCGGCAGGCCGGGCAGCACGCCGACCACGGCGACGCGCAGATTCACCAGCACCGCTTCCTGGTCGCGCTGCGCATAGGTGTAGAGCTCCTCGTGGCGGCGATGGAAACGCTCGACGATCTGTCCGAGCGGGTTGTTTTTCCAATCGACGCCGTCGAGCGGGACGTTGATCTCGAACACCTGCTCGCCGTAGCGCATGTCGACCGAGCGATCGCAGCGCACCGTTCCGTCGAACGATGCGCGCAGGCGCTTGACGCCGTCGGTCTCCATGGCGGCGAACATTTGCGCGATCTCATTATCGTCGAGACGGCGCGCCTCGCCGACGTGGCTGCGCGCCATTTCGAAGCGCAGATCGGTCGCCAGCATGCCCCAAGCGGAGAGCACGGCAGCGACGCGCGGCACGATCACGCGGGAAAGCCCGAGCTGGCGCGCCACCGCGGTCGCGTGCAGGCCGGAAGCACCGCCGAAGGCGAACAGCGCGAACTTGCGCGGATCGACGCCGCGCCGCACCGAGACGAGGCGCACGCCTTCCGCCATGGTGGTATCGACGATGCGATGAATGCCGTAGGCCGCCGCCTCGCGGCCGATGCCGAGCGCGTCCGCGACGCGATCGACGGCCGCCTCCGCGGCGGCGCCGTCGAGCCGGCGCCGGCCGCCGAGAAAATTGTCCGGGTCGATCAAGCCCAGCACCACGTTGGCGTCGGTGACGGTGGCGCCGGCGCCTCCGCGGCCGTAGCAGGCGGGGCCCGGGTCGGCGCCGGCGCTCTGCGGGCCGACGTGCAGGATGCCGCCCGCATCGACCCGCGCGATCGAGCCGCCGCCCGCCCCGATGCTCACGATGTCGAGGCTGTCGAGCGCCACGCGATGGCCGGCGACGGTCCGATCCATGGCGAGGCTCGATGCGCCGTCGACGATGAGCGAAATGTCGGTCGAGGTGCCGCCCATGTCGAACGGGATCAGGTTTAATTCGCCGACGAGCTTGCCGGCGTGGCGGCTGCCGGCGACGCCGCCGGCGGGTCCCGACAACACCGCGCCGGCCGCAAGCCTGATCGCGTCGTCGATCGGCAGCACGCCGCCGTGCGACTGCATGATCAGCACCGGGCCGGCGTACCCCGCGCTCTTGAGCCGCTCGGAAAGCCGCGCGAGGTAGCGGGCGAGCCGCGGGCCGACGTAAGCGTTCACCACGGTCGTGGAGAAGCGCTCGAACTCCTTGATCTTGGGCAGCACCTGCGAGGAGAGCGCTACATAAACATGCGGCAAGGCGCGGCCCAGCGCTTGCGCGGCGATCTGCTCGTGACGCGGATCGCGCCAGGAATGCAGGAAACAAACAGCGACCGCCTCGACCTCCGCCGCGCGCAAGGCATGGATCGCCTGGTCGAGCGACTTTTCGTCGAGCGGCACTTGCACGCGGCCATCGTGGCGCATGCGCTCGACTACCGGCAGACGCAACGCCCGCGGGACGAGCTGCGCCGGCGGCGGCAGGCGCATGTTGTAGCGCTCGATTGGCTTCAAGCCTTCGCGCATCTCGATGACGTCGCGGTGGCCGGCGGTGATGAGCATGCCGCTGCGCGCGCCCTTGCCTTCGATCAGCGCGTTGGTGGCGACCGTGGTGCCGTGCACGATGCGATCCGCCGCACGCAACAGTTCGGTAGTCGGGAGCACCAGCGTCTCGGCGAGCCGCTCCAAGCCGTCGATGACGCCGCGCGACGGGTCGTCCGGGGTCGAGGGAACCTTGGCGAGCGTGGCGACGCCGCGATCGTCGATCGCCACGAGATCCGTGAATGTGCCGCCGACGTCGATTCCTATGCGCATGACAGGTATCAGGTATCAGGTATCAGGTATTAGCTATCAGGTATCAGGAGTCAGGTATCAGGTGTTGGGTGAGGATCTGCGGATTCTCTTCATGCTTATTGCTCATTCGCTGATCCCTGATTTCTGATCCCTGATGCCTGGGATACGAACCCGTTCTCGACGTCGTCGGCGCGCGCGGCCCGGTTGCGCGCGGCCGGATCGCCCCACCCTCCTCCGCCGCCCGAAGCAACCTCGAAGCGGTCGCCGGGGCGTACGTCGATGCCGGTTTCCTTTGTTTTGATCGCCCGCGGGGCGCGACCGGCGGAGTGCAGCACGTATCGATGCGGCGCGCCGTCGGCGCCGCCAAGAATCCCGCAGGCGCCGTAACGGGCGCCTTCGCCGGCGGTGTTGGCGAGCGCCGGCTCCGCGGTCTCGACCGTGAACGAGAGCAGCCCGCCCGGCCCGCCGCGGAAGGTGCCCTCGCCGCCGGAATCCGGGCGAAACTCGTGGCGCTCAAAGAATAAAGGAAAGCGCGCCTCGGTGACCTCCAGGCTGCCGAACTTGATGCCGCCGGCCGAATGCCACTCGCCCGCGCCGGGCCAGCCGTCGCCGTTGGGCGAGGCGCCGCCGCCCGGCCGCGCCTGGAACATGTGCCAGATGAAGCCGCGCTCGGTGCGCGGATCGCGGCCCTGGATGGCGATGCGGAAGCGCCGGCCCCAGCCCGCCATGGCGCGGTCCGGAGCGGCGGGGGCGAGCGCCTTGATCACCGCCTCGATGATCTCGTTGCCGCAATGGCTGGTGCACAACGTCACCGGCGCGCCCGCATCGGCCCACACCACCGTGCCCGGCTTGGCGATCACGGTGAGCGGCCGGAAGGCGCCGTCGTTCTTCGGCGTGTCGGGATCGATCAGATACGCGAGCGCCGCGGCGACACCGGCGCGCATATTGGCGTAGGAGGAGTTGACGAAGCTCGTCACCTGCGGATCGGACGCCGAGAGGTCGACCGTGAGGTCGCTGCCGCGCTTCGTAACCGTGGCGCGGATGACGATGTCGTCGTTGCCGCGGCCGTCGTCGTCGAGGATCGCTTGGGCGCTGTAGACGCCGTCGCGCCACGTGGCGATGACCGCGCGCGCTTGGCGCTCGGCGCCGTCGAGAATCGCTTCGATCGCCTGCTGTGCGATGTTCCAGCCGAACTCGCCGGCGAGCGCGATGAGGCGCCGCTCGCCCAGGCGCGCCGAGCCGATCATCGCGTTGAGATCGCCGCGGAAGTCGCGTGGATGGCGCACGTTGGCGATGAGCATCTCGATCACGTCGCGGCGCATGGTGCCGCGCTCGGCGATTTTCAGCGGCGGGATGCGCAAACCCTCCTGCCAGATTTCCGTGGCGGACGCGTTGTAGGCGCCGTGGGTGGCGCCGCCGATGTCGCTCTGGTGCGAGCGGTTGATCGACCAGAAGCGCGGCGTTTCGTCGTCGAACACCGGCACGAATACGGTGACGTCAGGGAGATGATTGCCACCGTAGTAAGGGTCGTTGAGCAGGAACATGTCGCCGAAATGAATCTCGCCCTGGAAGAACTCGGTGACCGCGCGGGCGGCGTAGGGCAGCGCGCCGACGTGGATCGGCACGTGCTCGGCCTGCGCGATCAGGCGGCCGTCGAGGTCGCAGATCGCGCAGGAGAAGTCGCGGCTGGAATTGAGGATCTGCGAATAGGCGGTGCGCAGCATCGCCTCGCCCATTTCCTCGACGATGGCGTGCAGCCGATGCTGGATGACCGAAGTGACGATGGGATCGAGGGACATGGGCGGGCTCGCGCGGGTAGGAGTGATTCCGATCCCTTATGCCACAGTCTTCGTCAAGTCTGCGATCGGCCGGCGCGCAACGTAACCCACCCGATGCCCCGCTTCGAAGCCGCAATGCTGATAAAAGCGATGCACCCGCCGGTCTTTACGACCGCTCTGGAGGAAGACGTGATGACAGTTCTTCGCCCATGCTGCTGCAAGCGCAGCTTGTACAACGGCGCGTCCATGACCTAGTCCGCGAAATTCGCGATGAGTGACGACATTCTCGAGAAATCCATGCCGCCGCCCCGCCCGCAAGAGATTTGGCGCGGTGATAAGCATACAGGTGGCAACGATTCTGGTTTCCGCGCAGGATACAAAAACAGCAAAATACTGCTGATGGGAGAGTATCTCCGACCAGATTTCGGCGGCGCGCTGTTCCGGCTCCGCACTGGGACTCATCTCGGCGATGCGATAGAGCTCAATTAGCGAGGAAAGATCCGACTGTATAGCCAGCCGCGCATTAGCCATCGCAATGTCCTTTCAGCGAATCGCCGCTGATCCTTTTACCGGCAACGGCGGCCGCCAGGCTCACTCTCTCGTCACCTTACCGCCGCAGCGCGAGGACGGCTTATGAGCAAATCAACTTAAGTCACCGGCCGCGGAAGTTGGGCTTGCGCTTCTCGCGGAACGACAGAGGTCCCTCCTTTGCGTCTTCGCTCAGCCGCACGCGCTCGACCGCCTGCTGGGTCAGATACATTTCTTCCACCGGGCTGCGCGGGATGGTCTTGAGCGCCATGTCCTTGAGGATGCCAATGACGAGCGGCGCGTTGCCGGCGATCGTGCGCGCCATGCTTTTCGCCACGGCAACCTGCTCGCCGGCCGGCACGATCCGGTTGACGAGGCCGACCTGATGGGCGCGCGCTACGTCCATTCTCTCGCCGATCAGCAGCAGTTCCATCGCAATCTTATAGGGAATGCGTGCCGCGATGGCGGAGATGACGCCGCCGGTGATCCCGACCTTCGCTTCCGGATAAACGAACGTGGTGTTGTCGGCGGCGACGCACAGATCGCACATCGCAACGAAGGTGACGCCCCCGCCGAGGACGTGTCCGGCCACCGCCGCGATGATCGGCTTCGCCACCGGGACGCTCAGGTTGGGGACCGCTTCCCAGAAGCGCTGCGGCGGGTCGTTGAGATCTGCGCCCGCGGTAAACACGTCGTTGCCGGCACCCGTAAGGATCGCGACGCGGTCCTCCTCGCTCGCGGCGAAACGGCGCCACGCGGCATGCAGGGCATCGCACATCGAGGAGCTGAGCGCGTTGCGCTTCTTCGGCCGGTCGATCGTGATCGTCGCGATGCCGTCGGCGGATTCGTAGCTAATTTCACTGTGGCTCATGACATACCAAACTGCGAGGAGGAGCCGACTTGCACCAAAGCTCCGTCTCAGTGTGAGATTTCTTCAAGCTCCCGATTGTGCGTCGAGGGCCCCCAGACGCCGATCGAAATCACCACCACGGCCATCGAGAAGGCGATCAGGCCGAATACCCCCTTGGTGCCCGCGGTCTGCAAAAAGAACCCGATGATGAAGCTCGCGAAGATCGTGCTCACGCGACTGAGCGAATAGGTGAAGCCGACCGCGCGGGCACGCACGCGGGTCGGAAACAGTTCCGTTTGATAGCCGTGGAACGAGTATGACATGATGTTGTTCGACAGCGTGATGAGCACGCCGAAGACGACCAAAAGCGCCATCGTACTCTGGAACGAGAACAGCACGCCGAAAACGCCGATGCCGACGGCGGCGCCCACCAACTGCCATTTCCGCTCGATCTTGTCGGCGAAGCTCATCGCCAGCAGCGGCCCGAACGGGTTGGCAATGGCGATGATGAAAGAATAGAGCAGGCTCGTGTGGAGATTGATACCGGTCTGCTCGGTAATGAGCGTCGGCACCCAGGCGGCGAAGCCGTAGAAGCCGAACGTCTGGAAAAACTGGAAGACCATCAGCATGTACGTGCGGCTGCGATAGGGCGGCTCGAAGATCTCGGATAGTCGGCCCTGCGGTTCCAGCTTGTCGGTCGAATGGCTGGCCGGCGCCGGCAAGGGCGCGCCGCCGAGGTCGGCGCTGACCTTCTGCTCGATTCCGGCGGTCACCGTCTCCGCCTCGTTAAGCCGTCCCTGGTTGATGAGCCAGCGCGGACTCTCGGGGACGGCGCGACGAATGATCCAGACGAAAATCGCCCCGATCGAGCCGATCACCACCACCCAGCGCCAGCCGTCGATGCCAAGGGGCGCGGTCGGCACCAGCAGGAAGGAAATGAACGCGACCACCGGGACAACGCAGAACTGGACCATCTGATTGAAGGCGAAGGCGCGGCCGCGCATCGACTTCGGCACCAGTTCGGAAACGTAGGTATCGATCGTGACGAGCTCCACGCCGATGCCGATGCCGGCGATCAGCCGCCACCCGCAAACGCTCAGCCCGGTGTTCTGGAACGCCATGATCAATGTCGCGGCCGAATACCAAAGCATTGAATAAGTGAAGACGGTGCGCCGGCCGTATTTGTCGGCGACGTAACCGAACACGAAGGTGCCGATGAAGAGACCGGCGAAGGTCGACGCCACGAACAGCGCGGGTCCGGCGAACATGCCGACTTTGACGTCAGCGAGTATCCCCGCCTTGACCAGGCCGGGCACGACGTAGGCGGTCATGAACAAATCGTAGAACTCGAACATGCCGCCGAGCGAAAGCATCGCGATGAGCAGCCACACGTGACGAGTGGGCGGCAGGCGGTCCAGACGTGCGAGAATGGCAGAGGCCCGCGTCCGGTCCGCTTGGTTTACCGCGCCGCTCTCATCGCTCGCCGTCGTTGCCGTCATCGCTTATCTCCCAAGTTGGCCGCAGACGTCATGATGCTAAACTTCGTTGGCCGCTGCCTGCGTCAATTGGCTTACTGTCGGGCCAAAGGATAAGGCTGGCAAGGCTGGCTCGCCGCTGCGCAGGATGCCGCGATACGCGTAACCGTCGGGAGGACGACATGGCGACTACGCCTGCGAACGGAGCCGAATGGCCCGCCCTGCCCTACGCGGCCTGGAAGGACACGCGCGACACGCTTCATCTGTGGACGCAAGTCGTCGGCAAGATTCGCCTGTCGCTGACGCCGTGGATCAATCATTCCTGGCACGTGACGCTTTATCTCACCGCGCGCGGCCTCACCACCTCGCCGATCCCCCATGGGGGGCGCGAATTCCAGATCGATTTCGATTTCATCGATCACGTGCTGTGGATACGAACGAGCGACGGGCATACGCGTCAGCTCATGCTGGCGCCGATGCCGGTTGCGCAGTTCTATGCCGATCTGCTCGCGGCATTGCGCGAGCTTGGCCTCGAGGTGCGCATCGACACGATGCCGAACGAGATTGCGGACGCAATCCCGTTCGAGCGCGATCGCGTGCATGCCTCCTACGACCGCGAGTATGCGGCGCGTTTCTGGCGCGTCTTGCTGTCCGCGCATCGGGCGCTCGCGCTGTTCCGGACCCGGTTTCTCGGCAAGGTGAGCCCCGTGCATTTCTTCTGGGGCAGCTTCGACCTCGCGGTCACGCGCTTTTCCGGAAGACCTGCGCCCCCGCATCCGGGCGGCGTACCGCATCTGCCCGATTCCGTCGCCCGCGAGGCCTATTCGCACGAGGTTTCGAGCGCCGGCTTCTGGCCCGGCGGCGGCGGACCGGTCGACTACGCCGCCTTCTATTCCTACGCCTATCCGGCGCCCGAGGGGTTTGCGTCCGCGGCCGTGCGGCCGGCGCAGACGTTCTTTGCCCGCGACCTCGGCGAGTTCATATTGCCCTATGACGCGGTGCGCGCGGCGCCCGATCCCGAGCGAGCCTTGATGGACTTTCTGCAAAGCACCTACGCGGCTGCAGCGGACCTCGGCCGGTGGGACCGCGCGACGTTGGAATGCCCATTGGGAGAACCGGGGCGCCCGCGCCCTATCGACCCATGAACGCGTTGAACGGCAAGCGACGACTGCTAGGATTGTCGCTCCTCGGCATGCTGTTGGGAGCAACGGCGCTCGCCCAGCAAGCGCCGCCGACCAATTACCGCTCGGGTGTCCTGAGCGCGCACGACCAGCGCGTCCCAGTCGCGCCGGATCGCTGGCCGTGGTCGTCGGTCGGCCGCCTCAATGTCATCCTCGGGCTCAGACGAAGCTTCTGCACCGGCACGTTGATCGGGCCGCGCCAGGTGATCACGGCGGCGCATTGCCTGTTCGACGGCAACATCAATGCATTCGTGAAGCCGCAATCGATCCATTTTGTTGCCGCGCAGAACAAGGAGAAATTCGCCGCGCACGCCGTTGCGACGGCGATCGTCACCTCGCCGGACTTCCGGTTCAGAGTGGAAGAACGTCCACGCTGGGACCAGATCGCGTTCGATATGGTCAAGAACGATTGGGCAATCGTCACGATCGAGCAGTCGCTGCCGTCCGGCTCGGTTCCCATCCGGGCAATCTCTACGGCAAAATTGCCCGATGACGCCGGCCAAGGCGAGCTCGCGCTCGCCGGCTATGGCCGTGATCACGCCTTCGTCCTCTCGGCGCACAAGGGATGCACGGCACGGACCGACGCGCCGGCGGCCGGTATGATGGTTCACACTTGCGACTCCATGCCGGGCGAATCCGGCTCGCCGGTTCTGTTGCTCGACGGCGACAAGGCATGGCTCGTCGGAATTCACACGGCCGTTTCGTCCCAATTCACGCCGCAGGTCGGCTATCGCGCGATGGCAGGGTATGGTGTTTCGGCATCCATGTTCGAAGAAGCCGCGCGCACGGCGCTCGCGAATTAATTACCCTCGCCGCAATCCGAGCGGCTCCATTCCGGACTGCTCGATTGCCGCTGCGGTTTGGGCAGACGCGAGAAATTCGATCAGCCGTTTTGCTTCGTCGCAACGGTCCGATCCGGCGACGACCGCTGCGGCGAATACCTGGAGCAACTGCACTTCCTGCGGAACCCGGCCCACGTACTCGATGCCGGCGACGTTCACCAGTTCGCTGACCGGCGCGAGGACGATATCCGCCTCTCCGGCGGCCACCAGCGCGGTGGCGTCCGCCCCGCGCGCGCCGACCTTGACCAAAATCTTCTCGGCGAGCCCAAGTCTCGGAAAGACCTCCTTCATCAGGAAAATGCCGCTGGTGCTGCCGGGAACCGCGATCGCGCGCGCGTTGAGCAGGGCGCGCTTAAAACCATCGACCGCGTCGAGGTCCGGTTTCGCTTGCGCCATCCGCACGGCGGCGCCAATCGGCACCCGCGCCAAGTCCACATCGGTGCCGCTGAGAATCCGCCCGGCGGCCATCAGCTCGCTCAACCCCTCGCGCGAGAGAATCACGACGTCAGGGCGAGCGCCGCCTTCGAGCTGCGCTTTCATCGTCTTAGGACCCGTCCCCTGAGACGAGGCGGACGCGGTGGCAACGGTGATGCCGGTGATCCGCTCAAACTCGGGCAGGACCGAACGATAGGCGAGCGAGAATCCGCCCGAAATTATCACGGTAAGTTCCACCCGCGAAGTCATCGCCATGCACCCTCGTTTCGATCGACCTGCCGTCGTTCCGCTGCATCAACGCCTATTGTAGCCGACAGCTGACGGCCAACATCGCGCTTCCAAGGCGCCACCGGACCGATGTAGCCTTGCCGGCCAGCTGCCCGGCCCAGTGAATTGCGATTGCTCCGAGGGCAACGCCATGAAACTTCCCCGCCGCAAGGTTCTGCCGCTCCTCGCGGGCGCGGGCGCGCTCCCCATCGTCTCGCGCGCGGCCTGGGCGCAAGCCTACCCGACGCGGCCGGTCACGATCATTGTGCCGTTTCCCCCGGGCGGCGGCACCGACTTTGCCGCGCGCGTCGTCGGCGAGCACATGTCGCGCACGCTCGGACAGCAGTTCGTCATCGAGAATTTCTCGGGCGCCGGCGGCACCACGGGCTCGATCCGCGCCATGCGCGCCGCGCCCGACGGCTACACCCTTGAAATGGGCCACATCGGCACGCACGCCATCGCGGTCTGGTTCTACCCCAATCTCGCTTACAAGCCGGATGTCGACTTCGCGCCGATCGGCTTGGCCATGGAAAGCCCGTTGGTGATCGCGGCGCGGAAGGATTTCCCGGCGGCGAACCTGAAAGAATTCGTCGCTTACGCGAGGGCCAACCAAGAAAAGCTGAACATGGGCCACGGAGGCGTCGGGGCCATCCTGTTCAGCTTCGGCCTGCTGCTCAATTCGATCATGGGCGTGAAGCCGACTTTGGTGCCCTTCGGCGGCGGCGGGCCGGTCACCACCGCCTTGCTCGGCGGTCAAATCGACTACGCCTGCAGCGGGATCACCGACGTGGGTCCCCAGGTTCGCGCCGGCGCACTCAAGGGCTTTGCCATCGCCGCCGAGGAACGCAACGCCAGCCTGCCGGATGTACCGACCACCAAGGAGGCCGGTCTTCCCGAATTCACGGCGATACCGTGGTTTGGATTATTTGCACCGAAGGGCACGCCGCAACCGATCCTCGATAAGCTGAGCGACGCCCTCGACAAGGCATTGGAGGACCCGGCCGTGCGCAAGCGGTTTTCCGACGTGGGAGGCGACGTTCCGGACAAGGCAAAGCGAGGCCAGCAGGCACTCGCGGCGTTGGTCAAAGACGAGGTCGCCCGCTGGGCGCCGATCATCAAGGCCGCGGGCCTCAAACGATCATGAAAATATCACGCGTCGAGTGCCTTCCCGTTCATTCGGGCTGGCGCAAGAATTTCGTGTTCGTGCGGATCGAGACCGATGCCGGCACGGTCGGCTGGGGCGAAGCCTACAGCCAGTATGATCGCGACCGCGCCATCGCCGCGCAGGTCGAGGAGCTGGGCCGTTATCTGATCGGGCGCGATCCGTTCCACATCCGCCACATCCTGCAAATCGCGTTCGATGATTATGCGCAACGCCGCGGCTCGCTCGAGTTCTATTGTGCCACCTCCGGCATCGAGCAGGCGTTGTGGGACATCGCCGGCAAAGTCACGCGGCAGCCGGTCTATAACCTGCTCGGCGGCCCGTGCCGTTCGCGCGTGCGCGTTTACGCCAACGGCTGGAGCTACAAGATGCAGTCGCCCGAGGATTACGCCCGGGCGGCGGAAGCGGTGCGCAAGCGCGGTTTCACCGCGATGAAATTCGATCCGCTGCCGGGTCCGTGGCGCACCTTCGTGCCTAGGCAGCACATCGCCCGCGCCGCAAGCGTGATGCGCGCCGTGCGCAACGCCGTCGGCGCCGAGACCGATCTGCTCATCGACGTGCACCGGCGGCTCGCGCCGATGCACGCGATCGAGCTAGCGAATGCGCTTGCCGAGTTCGAACCTTATTGGCTCGAAGAGCCGTGCCAGGCGGAAAACGTCGAGGCGCTGGCGGAAGTTCGCGCTGCGACCCGCATTCCGGTCGTCACCGGCGAGGCGCTGCTGACCCGCGCCGCCTTCCGCCCGATCTTTCGGGCCCGGGCGGTCGATATCATCAATCCCGATGTTGCCAACTGCGGCGGCATTCTCGAACTCATGCATATCGCCGCGGCCGCTGAAACAGAGGCCATCGCGGTTTCACCGCATAATTACAATTCGACGACGCTGGCGCTCTCCGCGACGGTGCACGCGTCGGCTTGCATGCCGAACTTCATCATCACCGAGTATTTTCTTCCGTTCGAGGAATTGGGCCGACGCCTGTGCCGCAATGTCCTGCAACCGGTCGACGGATACATCGCGCTGCCGGAAGGGCCGGGTCTCGGGCTCGACGTCGACGAAGCAGCCGTGCGCGCCCACGCGGGAAAGCCGTTTCCCGCCCGCACCTTCCGCGGCATCGAAGACGAAGGTCCATAACAATCTCGATCGTCATCGCCCGCGAAAGCGGGCGATCCAGTAATCAGAGACCTTTCAAATAAAACTGTGGCCGGTGTTTACTGGATGCCCCGCTTTCGCGGGGCATGACGAGTCTACCCGCTTCTAATTCTTCTTCGGCGACCAGCGATACGCCTTGGCGCAGGCACCGCCCATGAGCATGGCGCGCTCGCTCTCGCTCAGGCGATCGGTCGTGCGGAACGGCTCAACCGCCTGTTCGTAATTGACGACGGCGAAGGCGCGCGTCCAGTCCGTTCCCCACAGGCAGCGCTCGAAGCCCCACGCATCGAACACGCGCGCGAGCGGGTCCCAAATATCGGGGAATGGATAGGGTTTTTGCGACAGCGTGCAGGCGCCGCTCACCTTAATCACCGCGTTCTGGCGTTTCGCGAGTTCCAGCACCTTCGGCAGGTCGGCCCAGGGCTGCGGCGGCGCCGGCGGCACGCGCGGCTGCAAGATCGCGAGATGATCGATGATGAAGCGCGTCTCGGGATGGCGATCGATCAGCGCGGTGCCGGCGTCGAGATTCCCCCAGAACAGGACGTTGAGCGGGAAGTCGTAGCGGACGGCTGCCTTGCAGATTCTGTCGAGACCGGGATCGTTGGGGTCGCGGCCCGCCTCCTTCGTCAGCATGATGCGGATGCCGACGGTGCCGGGCGTCTTCTTCCACTCGGCGATGACATCGGCGACCGCGGGATCGTCCGGGTTGACCGGCTTGACGATACCGAACCGGTCGGGATGCGCCCGCTGCACTTCCACCGCATAACTCGCGTCGTACTGGTACATGGAAAAGGCGGAGATGAAGATCGCGCCGTCGACGCCGACCTTGTCCATAGCCGCCGTCATCTCCTCGCCGGTGACGTGCGGGGGCCAGTTCGGCACGCTGTGCCAGGGACGCTTGGGCGTGTTCGCCTCGTAGACATGGACCTGGGAATCGATGATCGGCATCGGGACACTCCTCTGCGGTAAGCGGGTTTGGTACCGCAGTCCGTACCGAGAGTCAGCCGCTCGCCCAAATGAAAACGCGCCCTGACGGGCGCAGCTTCGCGCCCGAGCGCACTGACCATTATCTCATCGCCCGCACCGCCGGGCGCGGAACGTCCGGCCTTACTGCAAATCGATGGCGTGGTAGTGCCCGGCTGCGTCGAGCTGCGTGCCCCACACTTTGTGCGACCCCTGGTGCTCGGCGGGACCAAATCTTATCGGCGTTCCGAGCCCCATGTCGAAATTGTGCATGGCCTCGAACGTATCGACGAGCTTCTCGGTGTCGAGCTGCGGGCCCGCTCGTTTCAATCCCTCTATCAGCACATTGGCCGCCACGTAGCCTTCCATAGAGACATAGTCCGGCGCCTCCCCGGCGGCATAGTTGGCGAGCGCCGTTTTGTAGGCGAGCGCGACCGAAGAGTAGCCGTCGACGGCCGGGACCACCTGGGTCACGATGACGCCGCTCGCAAATCGGGGGCCGAGGAGCATCAGTTCGTTGGCGAGCGCGGTGCTGCCCACGAAGGAGACATTGGTGTAGATCATCCCGGGATAGAGATCGCGCGTTTTCTCGATGAACTTCGCCGCCGCCCGATAGGCCGCCACCATCACCACCGCTTTGATCGGAGGCTTGTGACCGCGCAAATGCGCGATCGCATCCTCCACGTCTATGGTGTTGCGTTTGTAGTTGAGACGCAGGATTGCCCCGTCGTCTCCGCCGAGCGCGCGTATGGCCTTGGTAACACCGGCGAAGCCCGCGTCCCCGTATGCGTCCTGCTGAGCGAAGACGGCGATCTGGTCCATCCGCAAGTGGCGCAACTTGACCAGATAGCGCACGACCGCATCGGTCTCCTCCGCGTAGCTCGCGCGATAATTGATGACATAGCGGTCGGGCGGATCGCGCCTGAGCAAATTCGCGCCCGTGAACGCGCCAAAAAACAACATGTGCTTTTCCAGCGCGTATGGCACCGCGACCGCTGCCGTGGGCGTGCCCACGTTGCCGACGAGGCCGAACACTTGACGGTTGTCGTACAAGTCCTTCATGGCTACCGCGGTCCGCTCGGGCTCGTAACCGTCGTCGGCGGCGATCAAGCTGAGCTGTCGCCCGTGGACTCCGCCCGCGTCATTCACCGCCTTGAACGCAGCCTCCACGCCCAGTTTCATTTGCTGGCCAAGCTCCTTGGCCGAGCCGCCAAACGGCGCCGAGATGCCGAAGCGGACTTCGTTATCGCTCACGCCGCGGACGGCCGGGCCGGCCTCGCTCGGCCGAGGAACCGGCGTGCTTGCGGGCAACGTTTCGACAGCGGGTCGCGTCTCGGGTGCAGCGTTTGCGAGCTGCGGACCCGGCGGGTTGCGCTGCTCCGCCTCCTGCGGTCCCTGCGGTGCCGCCTTCGGGTCGGGCGCGGTCGACGCCGGAGGGTTATTGGTCGCAGTCGAGGTCGTCCCTGAGCCGGCGCCGCCGGCACGGTTCCACTCGAACGATACCCTGCCGCCGATGAACAGCAGGACCACGGCCACGACAAGCGCGGCTATGGCGGTTGCGCCGATATAGGCGAGGAACCCGCGAGTACCCCCGCTCGACGGTGGGGCACCCATCCTGGTGGGTTCGAGCGAGCGACCTATGCGACGTGCTTCCCGCGCCGGATCTTCTTCGACCCGGGACGCGTGTTCGAGCGGTTCATCCTCGCCACGCCGGCGGGAAGTGGACGGACCCGGCTGCGAGCCGCGCGTGGAGGAAAGATCGAAGGAGCGCGGCGCCGCGGATCGGACCACCGGTGCGCTCTCGTGGGACGGTGCGATGCGCTCCGGGACTGCCGAGAGCGGGGCTGCCTGTTGATCTCTCTGGGCGGCACCGCGCGCCCACCTTGGCGCGAAAGAAGTAGGATCGTCAGGCTGATCGACGCGATCCGACGCGGCGCTCATGGATCGGCTCCTCCTCACTCCTGGACTGGACTATTCGCTTCGATGCCCGCTCGGATTGCGGGTCTTACCGGCTTACTGTCGCATCACGTCGGGTGCGATGCCGCCGCACATTCGGCGGCGCAGTTCCCGCCTGCAAAGCGCCGTGGCCTGCGCGCGGTCCCACACGAGACGGGGCACCTACGCGAGGAAGCGCGGATCGATAAATTTTCGCGACGCGGACCCCGATGCGAAGGCCGCCCCTCCACCCATGCTTCTCCTCGAGCGCCGGCAGCAACGCCGCCCAACACACAAACGGTACGACCGGCCCGCCTTGTCGTCCCCGTCGGACTAGTTTCACTGAATTGAAGAAGCGGGCTTATCGTGGCCACAAATATGACTTCAGTGAGGCGTTTCCGTGCGACTTCAAATCCGAGCACCAAGATGGTTAGCACGCCGGCCGCCTCATGGCGGGTCGAGTGGCGGTAATTCCAGAGCCTTGTCCACCAGCGCGGCCGCGCGTTTGTAGTCGTAGGCGCGGTTGAGGTTCTGCTTCACCAGAAACGACGCGCCGCCGTAGAATTTCTCATATTGCGCATGGCGGCTGCCGAATTCCGTGCCGAGGAAGTCCCACAGCATGCGCAGCGTCGCGACCCGCGTCCGCGCGTCCGCCGAGGCCGATTGCATGTAGCGGGCGATGTCGCGCGCCATCTCCTCGTTATCGAAGTCGCGCGCCGACGAGGGCAAGGTGATCATTGCCGCGCCGGCAAGCTCGCGGATGATCTCGAGCATGCGGCCGTTGAGCTCCGATTGCAGCGCCATCACCGCGTAGAGCGTGGTGCGCGAGGGCCACAGCACGCCATCGGCGTCGATTGGGCCGGCTACCTCGTGCGCCTGCAGCATGGAATCGACAATGGTCACGAGTGCCGCGAGTTCGCCCATCGCGACATTGACCGGCGGGTGCGCGTCATTGCCGGTGATCTCGCTCATGCGCTTCGCGAGCCCCATCATGAAGCGCAGCTTCACCGCGTAACGGCACTGCGCCTGATGGTTGCCGTAGAGATGCGCCGGCGTCTGCCACCATTGATCGCGCGAAATCGCGAGATTGCGGTAAACGAACACGTTCTCCCACGGCACGAGCACATTGTCGAAGACGCAGAAGCAGTCGGTCTCGTCGAACCGGCTCGACAGCGGATAGTCAAAGGCGTCCATCCCGGCCGTGGCGAAAGCGCGGCGCGGATAGAGCTTGAGCCCTGGCGCGTTGATCGGAACCGCGAGCGCGTTGGCGTAATTCTCGTCGCCCGGCTGGAGCGGATGGATGCATGCAAGGTGCAGCCAGTCGGAGTAAACCGCCGCCGTCGCGAGTTGCTGCGCGCCGGAAATCACGACGCCGTCGTCGCGCTCCTTGACGACGCCGGCGTAGAGCGTGGGATCGCGCTGCTGATGGGCGGGCTTGGCGCGGTCGATCTGCGGCGGGACGATCGCGTAGCTGACATAAAGATGATTGTCGCGCGCGTGCTCGTAGAAGCGCACGACGTTGTCGGCGAAATTCTGCCCGCCGGCGGCAAACACGCGCGGGACCGCGGCGAAACCGGCAAAGAATCCGGCGACGTGATCGGGCGTGCGGCCCATCAGGCCGAAGGTCGCTTCCGCCCAGGTCTCCGAGAAGGCGCGCTTCGCCGCGAGATCGGCATGCGAACGCGGGATTTGCCAGGCGCGCCAGACCGGACCGCCGGTCGCGGGCGAGGGATAGGTCATCCGCTCGCGCAGGTGCGGCGCCGCCGCGATATCGAAGAGGTTGGAGAGGCTCTTGGCGGCGCCTCGGAGCGCCGGATGCTTTACGACGCTTTCGACCCGCTCGCCGTCGAGAAATATTTGCCGGCCGTCGTCGAGCGAGCGCAGGAATTCCGCGCCGGTGCGAAGCGCGGCCGGCTCGGTTGCCGCAACCGCGGTTGTCCCTTGTGAGGTCATCGCCGCAGGTTAACCGGATGGCGCCTGCGGCGGTAGTTCTCGGCTTAGGCGCCGGTGAACAGTGGATGCTGCGCGGACTTCGGGTCGGATGCGAGCAGGTTTTGCGAAAGCGGCACGGCTCCAACCCCGAATGCCGGCGACCCAGCCTTTCCGGTCGTACCCGCGCCGGCGGTGCCAAGATTGGGCGCGGACGTATTGAGCACCGAGGCGGCGTTGGTGGCATCCGGCATGCTTGAGCGCAGGGTGCCGTTCGAAGCCGGGTCCGCGGCGTTCGCCGTGTTCGTATTGGTGGTGCTGCTTGTATTGGTCGTGCTGTTGCTCGCACCGCCCCTGCCGGGCGGATCGACAACCGAGTTGCCGTTCACCGACAGAACGCCGGCTCCCGGATCGGGCAGGCCCATTTCGGCGACGATGCGGGTACCGTTCAGGTCCCATATCCCCATCGCGCCGTTGATGTTCTGCCACAGCAGGTCGGCATTGCCGTCCGGGGTGAAGTGATCGACCGAGACGAGCGTCCACGACGACCCCGGATTGGGCAGCGCGGCCTCGGCAATCGGCGTCGTGCCGTTGAACAGCCAGATGGCGGGCGTGCCGTTGTCGTTCTGCCAGGCGATTTCGGGCACGCCGTTGAATGTGCCGGTGCTCACCGCGTGCCAGGACGGATCGCCCACGTTGATCGTCACCGACGACGTGACGTTCGTCCCGTTCATCAGGTCGATCATCAGGTTTCCTGTCGTCTTGTTCTGCAACAGGATGTCGTCGTGCCCGTCCTTGTTGAAGTCGGCGGTGCCGACCGGGATCCATTGTGGACCGGGATTGCCGATGGCGGCTTCCGCGATCGGCGTGGTGCCGTTCATCAGCCAGACGCCCAGCGTGCCGTCGCTCGCCTGCCACAAAAGATCGGATTTCCCGTCCGCATTGAAGTCGCCCGCCGCGATGAGGTGCCAATTCGCACCCGGATTGGCCAGACCCGCCTCGGCGATCGGCGTCGGCCCGTTCATCAGCCAGATGCCCGGCTGGCCGTCGTCGTTCTGCCAGATGAGGTCGGCCTTGCCGTCGCCGTTCACGTCGGCGCTGGCGACGATGTGCCAGCTCGCGCCCGGGTTGGGCAACGTCGTCATGCTGGTGACCGCGCTGCCGTTCCACAACCAGATCGACGGCGTCCCTTTGGTGCCTCCCGCATTGAAGGCTTCCTGTTGGAAAGCAAGGTCGGAGACGCTGTCGCCGTTGAAGTCAAAGTGGGCGTTCGATCCCACGTTGCCCAAGTTTTGCGTTCCGCTCTCGGCAAAGCCGTGCGTATCCGTGAAGGACACCGTCACCGTCAGCGGCTTCGCCGCGTCGCCTGGCTGCGGCGTGTAGGTGTTGCTGCTGCCGGTCTGCCTGGTGACGCCGTTGACCTGCCACGTGTAGGTGATGCCGCTGTTGGGCGCGTCCGGCTCGGTGACCGTCGCGGTCAAGGCGTGGTTCGGCACCGGATGTCCGGCAACAAGCCCGCTGACCGTGAACGACGCGTTCTCGGTCGGGCTCTCCTGCACCGCAACGGGAACGCCAAGCGTCAATGTCTCTTTGCTGCCCGGATTCCCCGGGTCCGCGGTGGTGATGATCACCTGAAGCTGGCCGCCCTCGTCGCCTTCGGTCGGCGTGTAGGTCGCGGTGGTGGCGCCGGTGCCGGTCGCATTGACGAAGCCGGAGCCGGTGTTGACCTGCCACTGATAGGTGGCGGTGCCGAGCACGTTGGTGCCGCCGTCGCTCGCCGACGTCACGCTGATCGGCGAGCCCTCCGTTGGGGTGCTGTTCACCGTCGCAGTGAGGTCGGAGCTGTCGGCCACGGCGTTGCCGGCGACCACCGTCGTGGTCTCGGTGCCGCTCGGGTCGTTCGCAAGAGTGATGACCACTTCGAGCGTGCCGCTTTCGTCGGCTTCCACCGGCGTGTAGGTCGCGGTGGTGGCGCCGCTGCCGGTGGCGTTGACGAAACCACCGCCGGTGTTGACCTTCCACTGATACGACGCCGTCGCCTTTACGTCGGTGCCGCCATCGGTCACCGAGTTCAGGGTGATCGGCGAGCCCTGCACCGGACTGTTGGTGCTCAGGGTCCCAGCGAGGTCAACGATCTCCTGCACGGTGTTGGGGGAGCCGACCGCCAAGCCGGTGTTGCTCTCGGTAACGGTGTTGTCGTTCGGGTCGGTGAACGATACGTCGAGGGTGAGCGTGGCGCCTTCCTGCTGTTCAGTCGGCGTGAATTTGTTGGAAGTACTGTTGGTCACGACGGCTGTGCCGTTGATCTTCCAGGTATAGAACGCGGTGGCGACCGTGGTGCCGCCGTCATGGATGGTGGCGGTGATCTGCTGGCCCTGCACGGGGCTGCCGGTCGCGTTGCTGCTCAGCCCCGTGAATGTGACCGTGGTGTCGTCCGACGCGGTGATGGTCGAATGCGCGGTGTTCGATGTCAGCGGCCCGCCGTTGCCGTTGAAGCCATTGTCATTGATGCTGAGACTTAGCGTGATGCTGTTTGGCGTGTCGTTGGAGTCGACCAGGCCGCTCAGCGTGAGCGTCGACGTGGCATCCCCGTTCAGCAGGCCGTTGATCTGGGCAATCGAGCCGGTGATCGTCAGCGTGCCGGTATTGTCGCCGCTGATCAGCACGCCGCTCGATGCCCCGGTGCCGGCCACCGCGTGCAAGCTGCCGTGGCTGACGGACAGGGTCGCAGTTTCGTTCTGCCCCGCGACGCCGCCGTCGATGTCGCTGACGTTGAGGCTGGCATTGTGCAGGTCGAGGGCCGTCCCCTCCGTGCCGGCATAGCTCGCAGGCGCGCTCGCCACCGGCGCGTCATCGATGTTGGTGACGGTGAGCGTGGTGGTCGAGGTCGAGCTGGTGTCCTGGCCGGCGTTCGCGGTGCCGCTCGGATCCATAGCCACCCAACTGATCGTGCGCGTCGTGTTCGAGCCGAAGTTGGTCGGATTCTCGCCGGAGCTGAACGTCACCTCGCGCAGCGCGGCCTGATATTCCGCCAGGGTGTCGCTGCCGCTGAGGGTGAGCGTCTGCTTTGTTGAATCGTAGGAAACGGTGATCTTGCCGCCGTCGAAGGTTCCTCCGCTTGCCCCGCTCACGGCGAGCGTATCGGTGTCGCCGGCAAACGATCCGCTGGTAATCGACACCGTGGCGCTCGACAGATCGAGGTCGTCCGGGTCGCTGAGCGAGATTCCGCCCGACAGCGTGGTCCCGCCAGACTGCTCCTCGGTGAACTGCGCGGTGCCGGCAACGTTGGTGAGCGTCGGCGGATCGTTGACGAAGGTGACACTGACCGTGCTGGTCGCGGTTCCGATCTGCGCGCCCGCATTAGCGGTGCCGCCGCCGTCGTTGAGCGTCCAGCTCAGCGTGCGGGTCGTGTCGGAGCCGAAGTCGGTCGGGTTCTCGCCGCCGTTGAATGTCACCAGCTCGAGCGCCGACTGATAATCCGCGAGCGTGTCGGAACCGGAGAAGGTGACGATTCCGTTGCCGCTGAATGTCGGCGTGATGTTGGTGCCGGCGATGACGACGCCACTGGTCTGCCCGGCGACCAGCAGCGTGTCGCCCGTGAACGCGCCGCCGGTGATCGACACCGTGGCGCTGACGAGATCGAGGTTGTCCGCATCGGTGATCGACACGGTCGGCGACAAGGTCGTCGCCGCCGGCGATTGTTCTTCGGTCCACTGGGCGGTGGTGGTGCCGAGCGAAAGCGTCGGCGGATCGTTGACGTTGGTGATGCTCACCGTGGTGGTGACGGGCGAGCTGAGCTGTACGCCATTGTTGGCGGTGCCGCCGCCGTCATTGACCTGCCAGGTGACCAGACGCGTGAGATTGGAGCCGAAGTTGGTGGGATTCTCACCCGATGTGAACACGACGTGGTCGAGCACCTGATTATAGTCGGTGATGGTGTCGGTGCCCGACAGCGTGAGCGTCTGGGTACTCGAATTGTAGCTGTAGGTGACGGCGAGCCCGGTGTAGACGCCACTGGTTTGTGCGGTGCCCAGGCTCGTATCGAACACCTCGAGCTGATCGCCGGAAAGGCCGCCGCTGGCGATCTGCACGGTTGCGCCGGTCAAGGTTTGGTCGTCAACGTCGGTGACCGTGGCGCCCGGCGACAAGGTCGCGTTGGCGCCCTCCTCGGTCCATGACGCCGACGAACCGACCGCCAGCGTCGGTGCGTCGTTGACGCGCGTCACGTCGATGGTGCTGACCGTCGTGCCGACTTGGCTGCCGCTGTTGGCGGTGCCCCCGCCGTCGTTGAGCGTCCAGGTGAGCGTGCGGGTCGGGTCGGAGCCGAAGTCGGTTGGGTTTTCGCCGCCCTGGTACGTCACGAGTTCTAGCGCCGACTGATAATCTGCCAGCGTATCCGAACCGGAGAAGGTGACGGTCCCGTTGCCGGTGAAGGTCGGCGTGATGTTGGTGCCGGCGATGACGACGCCGCTGGTCTGCCCGGAGACCAGTAGCGAGTCGCCCGCGAACGCGCCGCCCGTGATCGACACCGTGGCACTGACGAGATCGAGATTGTCCGCATCGGTGATCGAGACGCTCGGCGACAAGGTCGTCGCGGCCGGCGATTGCTCTTCCGTCCACGCCGCGATCGTGGTGCCGAGCGCCAAGGTCGGCGGGTCGTTGACTTGCGTGATGTCGATCGTCGTCGTGACCGGCGCGCTTTCGACGCCGACGTGGTCGGCGACCGTCCAGGTCAGCGTGCGGGTCGGATTCGAGCCGAAGTCGGTCGGATTTTCGCCGGCGTTGAAGGTGACGCCGTCGAGCGCATTTTGATACGCCGCGAGCGTGTCGGAGCCGGTGAGCGTGAGGGTCTCGCTCGTCGAGTTATAAGAGTAAGAGATGTTCCCGCCGTCGAGAGTCCCGCTCGACGCGCCGTTGATGGCGAGCGTGTCCAGATCGTTGGTGAACGTGCCGCCGGTGATCGAGACGGTCGCCGAGAGTTCCGTGTTCACCCCGTCCGCATCGGTGATGGTGACACTGGGCGAGAGCGTCGTCGCGAGCGGCGATTGCTCTTCGGTCCACTGCGCGGTCTGCACCAAGCCGGTCAACGTGGGCGGCTGATCGATGATCAGCGTCTCGGTCTGCGGCGTGCTGGTGTCGCTGCCGCCGTTGAGCACGCCGCTCGGGTCCTGCACCGTCCAGCTCAACGTGCGGGTGGTGTTGGAGCCGCTGTGGGTCGGGTCGACAGCCGTGGAATGCCAAGTCACTGTGTCGAGGACGTTCTGATAATCGGCCAGCGTGTCGGTGCCGGTCAGCGTCAGCGTCTCGGTGGTCGAGTTGTACGCGATAGTGATGGTGTGGGTGTTCTGGACGAAGGTGGTCGCGCCGCCCTCGGCCTGAAGAACGTCGCCGTCGCCGGCGAACGTGCCGCCGGTAATCGCCACGGTCGCGGACTTGAGGGTCAGGTCGTCGACGTCGCTGACCGTCACGCTCGGCGACAGGGTCACCGTGCTGGTGGGCGAGCCCCGAACCGATGTGTTGACGCCGGAGAGCGTCGGCGGGTCGTTGACGTTGGTGATGCTGATCGTGCTGACCGTCGTGCCGACTTGCGTGCCGTTGTTGGCCGTGCCGCCGCCGTCGTTGAGCGTCCAGGTGAGCGTGCGGGTCGGGTCGGAGCCGAAATCAGTCGGGTTCTCGCCGCTGTTGAACGTCACCAGTTCGAGCGCGGACTGATAATCCGCCAGCGTGTCGGAACCCGAGAAGGTGACGATGCCGTTGCCGGTGAAGGTCGGGGTGATGCTGGTGCCGGCGATGACGACGCCGCTGGTCTGGCCGGACACGAGCAGTGAATCGCCCGTGAATGCGCCGCCGGTGATCGACACCGTGGCGCTGACGAGATCGAGATTGTCCGCGTCGGTGATCGTGACGGTCGGCGATAGGCTCGTCGCCGCCGGCGATTGTTCTTCCGTCCAGTGAGCCGTCGTGGTGCCGAGCGAGATCGTCGGCGGGTCGTTGACGTTGGTGACTGTGACCGTGGTCTGGTTCGCGAGCGTGGTGGTGTCCTGGCCGCCTATCGCGGTGCCGCTCGGATCCATCGCCACCCAGGTGATCGTGCGGGTGGTGTGCGAGCCGAAATCGGTCGGATTCTCGCCGGAAGTGAACGTCACCTCGCGCAGCGCGGCCTGATACTCCGCCAGCGTGTCGGTGCCGCTGAGCGTCAGCCTCTGGTTTGTTGAATCGTAGGAAACGGTGATCTTGCCGCCATCGAAGGTTCCCCCGCTCGCCCCGCTCACGGCGAGCGAATCGGTGTCGCCGGCAAACGAGCCGCCGGTGATCGAGACTGTCGCACTGGAAAGGTTGAGATCGTCCGGATCGGTGACCGAAATCCCGCTTGACAGAGTCGTCCCGCTGACCTGCTCCTCGGTGAACTGCGCGCCGGTGGCGACGCTCGAGAGCGTCGGCGGGTCATTGACGAAAGTGACGCCGATCGTGCTGGTCGCGGTCCCGGTCTCGCTGCCGCCGTTGGCGGTGCCGCCGCCGTCGTTGAGCGTCCAGGTGAGCGTGCGGGTCGAGTCTGAACCGAAGTCGGTCGGGTTCTCGCCGCCGTTGTAGGTGACCAGCTCGAGCGCCGATTGGTAATCCGCCAGCGTATCGGAACCGGAGAAGGTGACGACCCCGTCGCCGGTGAAGGTCGGGGTGATATTGGTGCCGGCAATGACGACGCCGCTGGTCTGCCCTGACACGAGCAGTGAGTCGCCCGTGAACGCGCCGCCGGTGATCGACACCGTCGCGCTCACGAGATCGAGATTGTCCGGATCGGTGATCGTAACCGTCGGCGATAGGCTCGTCGCCGCCGGCGATTGTTCCTCGGTCCACTGCGCGGTCGTGGTGCCGAGCGCGAGCGTCGGCGGGTCGTTGACGTTGGTGACCGTTATCGTGGTCTGGTTCGCGAGCGTGGTGGTGTCCTGGCCGCCGATCGCGGTGCCGCTCGGATCCATCGCCACCCAGGTGATCGTGCGGGTGGTGTGCGAGCCGAAGTCGGTCGGATTCTCGCCGGTAGTGAACGTCACCTCGCGCAGCGCGGCCTGATACTCCGCCAGCGTGTCGTTGCCGCTGAGCGTCAGCCTCTGGTTTGTTGAATCGTAGGCAACGGTGATCTTGCCGCCGTCGAAGGTTCCGCCGACCGCCCCGCTCACGGCAAGCGAATCGGTGTCGCCGGCAAACGAGCCGCCGGTGATCGAGACCGTGGCGCTCGACAGATTGAGGTCGTCCGGATCGGTGACCGTGAGTGCGCCGGACAGGGTTGCCGCGGCGTGCTCCTCGGTGAACTGCACGCTGCTCGCGACGTTTGTGAGCGTCGGCGGGTCGTTGACGAACACCACCGTGATCGTGCTGCTGGCGCTGTTGATGTTGCCGAACGGCACGTCGGGCGCGCCGTCGCTCACGATCCAATCGACCGTGCGGGTCTGCTGCGAGCCGTAGTCGGTCGGATTCTCGCCGGCGGTGTAGGTGACGCTGTCGAGGACCTGCGCGTAGTTGCCGAAGCTGTCCTGGCCGGTGAGGATGAGCGACTCGGTTGCGCTGTCGTAGCTGGCGGTGATGTTGGTCGCGCCCGTCGTCGCGCTGAGCAAATCGTTGGTCGCGCCGCCGAATTGGGTAAAGGTGCCGTTGGCGATGTCGGCCCCGAGCAGCGACACGGTCGCGCTCGCCACCATCGAGTTGTCGACGTCGCTGATCGTGATGCCGGACGCGAGCGTGACGGCGCCGTGCTCTTCCGTCGGCTTCGTCGCGGTGCCGACCAGGCCCGAGAGCGTCGGCAGCTCGTCGAATTGCAGGCTGGCGACCTGTGGATTTCCCGAATTATCCAGTCCCGCCGGGGTGATGGTGGTGACGCTGACGACTGAAGTGCCCGCCGCATTCAATTGCGCCATCACGATGTCGTTGACGAAGGTACCGTCAACGTTATCGTCGTGATCCGCCCAATAGAGGACGTTCTTTTGGCGATCATAGGTGAGCGCATCGGGCTCGCGGATCGTCACCCCCGCAGGCAGCGCGAGTTCGGTCGCGGTCGCATTCGACGCGCCCGTGCTGATCTCGTAAATGGCGTCCTGCGTGCTGTCGACGGTGTTGGCGTCGCGAGTCGAGAAGAACAGCCGGCCGTCCACCGGATCGAGCGCGATTCCCGTCAGCCCGCCATTGGGAAAACTGCTGCCGGTGAAAACCGGAAACTGCGTCTGGGTCACCATCTGGGTGAAGCTTCCGGTGCCCAGATCCATGCGGTAGACGCCGTTCTCGTCTAGTAGTCCGGCCGCGTTGTTGATGAAATAAATGGTGTTGTTATTGTAGACCTCCTCCTCAGGAATGCTCGGCGCCGTGTTGTTGGGGCCCAGACTAGCCACGTACGACACATTCGAAACCGCGCCCGTCGTTGGGCTGTAGGTGAGCCCGACAAAACCCTTCTCACTAGCTTTCAGGCTGCCGACACCGATGAAGATGCGGTGGTTGGCAAGGTCGATGGAGAGCGCGCCCGGACCGATTTCCGTCTGGCCGGCACTGACGTCATGCGACAGGCTCGCGTTGAAAAAGCTGGTCCAGGTCGCGACCACCGTTGGGTCGGCCGTGCTGTTCAAAGTTCCTTCGACCAGCGTATTTTGCGATAAGACGAAATAAAGATTGGCCACCGTATCGATGACCATGGCGGGACCGGGCGTCCCAACGCCGAAAACCCCGGGGCCGTTGCTGGCTTCCTGGAAGAGGTCGCTCGACGTCGTCGTGTTGTTGACGTCGTCCTCGATGCGCTGGTCGTCCTGGGTGCCCGTTGTGAGATAGAACAGCACCCCCGTGCCCGGGGTGGCGAGGTCGCCCTGGAAATTGGCGAGCGCCTGGCTGGTGAACGGGGAAGCAACGCTTATGGTGGCCGGTGAGGTTGTGCCGTTGACCGGAGCCGGCGATGTTATGGCGTTGAGTAGAGCCGGTGAGGTTGTGCCGTTGACCGGAGCAGGGCCGGCCGCGAGCGTCGTGTTTACGCCGGGCGCGCCCGCAACAAGGGTGTTCGAGCTCGCATCGAGTGTCCAGCTCGCGCCCAAGTCGGCGCTGCCGACCAAGTGGGTCGCGGCGTCGACGGTGACGCCGCCGGCGAGCGTGGAAAAGTCGTTGATGAACTGCTGGCCGGTCGCACCGAGCGCGACGTCGCAGCCGTAGAGCTGAATGTTGCCGCCGGGGGCAACCGCGGTGCCGATCTCGGCGAGCGCGCGCGAATAGCTCGCGAGATTGGCTTCGCTCAGCGTGCTCGAGCCGAGCATGACCTCGGCGTCGGCGCCGTGCGAGACGATCGAGATCGACGAGAGATCGTGCAAATTGTTGGCGGCGAGAACGTCGGCGATCTGCTGCACGCCGTCGCTGCCGGGATCGATGACGAACACCTGAACGCCCGGCTCAACGCCGTCGATCAGGTCCTGGATATCGGGCACGGTGGAATCGATGAAGACGACTTGTTGAGCGTTGTCGATCGTCACGCGCGGGCTCCCTGGATGCTGCTGCGAGGCAGCACGATTAAAGCGTCACCGGTTCGGTGACGCGGTTTGTCGGGCGAAAAACAAGCAAAGCTCGCGCCGGCCGAAAACGGTCGTACGCGGGGTCAAAACGGCACACCGGCAGCCTGCATGAGGCCGCCGTGCGGGACATTCAGCTACGCCATGCAGGGCGACACGCTCCGGCGGTAAAGCCGGCTCCCTCCCCGTTCGCGCTGTGTCCCCAACGCAGCACGGTTAATAGACGGTGGACCCTACCAGGGCTCGCTCGATCATACAAGCGCGGCTGGCGGTGATGACGTACCGGCAACTCTGACAATTTTGTCACAATTCCAAACACCTGGATGGGGGCGGCCCGCGCTTTGAGAGGATTGTGTGGGCAAGTGGGCAAGTTGTATGCCGTCGCAATGACTAAGATGACTGCCGATCAGGCACCATCCACCGCACAAACCGATTTGCGGCCCAATGCTGCGAACGCGGACGGCCCGCTTCTCGTCGCCGATCCGACCTCCGTGCGCGGCTATCCGCAGGCCGCCAAGCTCTTCGCGCAGGCTACGGCGCGATTCAACGCGGGCGATCACGCCGGCGCCGCCGCGATGTTCCGGGAAATCACGATGCAGCTGCCCGGCATGGTTGCCGCGCACAACAATCTCGGGGTCGCGCTGAGGGTTGCGGGTCAAACAAGCAACGCCGTCGCGGCTTTCCGCCGCGCGATCGAGATCGCTCCCAACTATACGATGGCCCACGCAAATCTCGGGCTTACGCTGCGTGACCTGGGCCGACGCGACGAGGCAATACAGGCACTTCGCGGAGCGGTTGCGGCGGACCCCGCCTTTGCCGAAGGGCAGCGTTGTCTCGGCCTACTTTATTTGCAGACCGACCGCCCTGACCTCGCGGCCGCGCATTTCCGCCGCGCGACCGAACTCGCCCCGACCTTTGCGGACGCCTACACCGATCTCGGCATCGCGCTGACCCAATTAAATCGTACGGAAGAAGCGACCGCGGCCTACGCCCGCGTCGTCGCGCTATGCCCCACGGATGCGCGCGCGCGCTTCAACCTCGCCAGCAGCCGCAGCGACGACCTTCCGATCGAGGAAGTCGAAACGGCGTGCCGCGCGCTTGTCGCCGCGCACCCGCAAATGCCGGAGGGGCACAACGGGTTGGCGGTAGCGTTGCAGCGGCAGAACCGGTTCGAGGAGGCGCTCGCGAGCTTTCGTCGCGCCGCCTGGGTCAAGCCCGACTTCGCCCAGGCGATCATCAACGAAGCGATGGTCCTGCTGCTGCTCGGCCGTTACGAGGAGGGATGGCCGAAATACGAATGGCGCCGCCGCCTGTCGTTGCTGCATGGGATCGAACGCGCGCTTCCGCCGTGGCAGGGCGAGGATATTGCCGGGAAATGCATCCTGCTTCACGGCGAGCAGGGCTTGGGCGACACGATTCAGTTCCTGCGTTACGTGCCGCTGGTCGCCGAGCGGGCGCGGCACATTATTCTTGAAATCCCGCGCGCGCTCGTGCGCATGGCCGCGAGCCTGCCGATCGACAACGTTACGATCGTACACCGGGGGCGGACAGCACGGGGCGCCGACGTGCATGCTCCCCTGCTCGGACTGCCGCGCATTTTCAATACGCGCGTCGACAACATCCCGGGACGCGTTCCCTATCTGATGCCGCGCCGCCCGTTGGTCGAGCGCTGGGCGCGAAACCTCGCCGGCGATTCCCGTCTCAAGGTCGGCCTCGTCTGGGGAGGGAACAAAGAGCACAAGGGCGATCGGCGACGCTCGATCGCGCTCGGCCAGCTCGCGCCCTTGCTGGCCGTCGAGGGCGTCGCCTGGCACAGCCTGCAGGTCGGCGAACGCACCGCCGAACTTGCGAACCTCCCTGCCGGCACGCTGATCGATCTGTCTCCGCAGCTCACCGACTTCGCCGAAACCGCCGGCGCGATCCTCAATCTCGACCTGGTGATCGCCGTCGACACCGCGGTCGCGCACCTCGCCGGCGCGCTCGACCGGCCGACCTGGATCATGATCGCGTTTTCGCCCGATTGGCGCTGGCTGCTCGATCGCGACGACAGTCCGTGGTACCCGAGCGTGCGGCTTTATCGCCAACCGGCGATCGGCGACTGGGACAGCGTGATCGCGCGCGTCACCGCCGATCTTACCGCGCGCGCCGCGCGTCGCGCATGACCCGGCGCGCGCAACGTCGGGCCCGCCCGTGCCTCATTCGGATCGTCGCCCCGGGGCCCGAGCGAAGCGAGGGAGCCCGGGGTCCATGAACACAGGCCGCGCCCATTTCGGCACGGTCCGGTGTTCATAGATTCCGGGCTCGCCGCTTCGCGGCGCCCCGGAATGACAATCGGGGATTAACGGACGTCGCATTAATTATTGTAGTTGGCGTTGATCCGTTTCTGTGCGCATTTCGGCGGCGGCCGCTTTCCGACGGTCATGCAGTAGCGCGCCTCGCCGATGTTGACATCGGGAACGGACGTCTTGGTTCCACCGATGAGTTGCACGAGTCGGGCTATTCCTGGCGCGTAATAGATACGAAAATAGCAGGTTTCTCCCGCGCTCGCGTCGCATCCGAACGGCGCAACCGCGGCCGATGCCGGCGCGATTGAACAAATTGCGAATAGCGCGGCGGCGCAAAGTGTCGATCTTGTCATCGGGCATCCTCTCTCAGCACGCGCCGACCGAGGCTTGATTAAGCGCCGTGACGATGAGCCGACGCCAGGCGTGCCCGCTGCACGTTTGGTTTTCCGGGATCCAGCTGCTGCCGGCAAACCAAGCGAAATTGAGATTGCCGCCGCACCAACAGATGCCGACGCCTCGACCGTCGGCAAGCTTGTCGACGTTGGTGAGCCAAGCGAGCCGCGCATCATCGGCACTGTACGGCTGGTCGAGCTGGAATCCGATGAAATACGTCCACGGCGCTTTGAGCAGAATGCGGCAGTAATACTCGTCGAGCGCAAAGTTGGCGTTGGGGATCGGCGCCGAGTTCACGCACAGCGTCGCGTTCGCCGGCAGCACGGCGGGCCAGGTCCGCATCGGCCCGAGCGCCTGGCCTTTCGGTTTGAGCCAGGGAAAAAGAAACAGGTTGCCGGCCTGATAGGTGCCGAGACCGCCGCGCACGAGGCTCATATTGATCACGCCGACCAACCCCAAATAGTCAGGGTTCTGGCGGAACGCCTGAAAATTGCGCCGCGACGCGCAATCGACGGTGAGGCTGTTGGGCAGGAAATCCGCCAACCCGGAGGAAACGCATTGTTCCGTCGCGCGTGCCGCCGGAGCAAAGCACAGGGCGGACGCGCCGCCCACCGAGATCGTGACGAACTTACGCCGGCTAAGCACGCTCATGAACTTCCCTTCACTGATTGCGCATCAAGCATAGCGCGCGGTCGGTGCGCGCGCAAAGAAAAACGCATCAGCGGGTGAATTTGCTGATAAACAACTTAATGGGCGAATGAGAAGAGAAACTTTCTGATAGACAATTTATGAGAAGCTGCGCCGCGTGAGCGAAACTCTTCGCGACCGCAATTTGCGAGTACGCCACTCGACGAGAAAATTGTGCGCATCGTCATCGATGGGTATAACCGAAGGCGGCATGAATCTGCAGACCACATCGAACGACGCATCGTCCTCGCGCGCGCAGCTCGAGCGCTTCCACGCGTTCGTGCTGGAGAACGTCGCGCTGCACGACAAGCTGCGCCGTGCGAAGCACCTGCATGCGTTCGCTGAACTGCTTATCGAGGTCGGGCAGCGCCACGGCTTCGCTTTCACCGCGCAGGACGTGGCGCAAGCGATGCAAGCGACGCATGTTCAGGCGCTGGGCGGCGCGCGCGTTCGTGTGCGCGAAACCGCGCTGCCGCCGCCCGGCTGGCTGCCCGCGCGGGCATTCTGGCAGGACCAGGAGCTTTGCCTCGGCTGGTCCTATTTCGGCGATCGCCGGCTGGTCGAGCCGTTCTTTGAAGATTCGCTGCGCCGCTCGCTGGAAACGCCGTTCGATCTGCTGTTCCAATACACGAGCCCGATCGCGCGGCTTGCCGACTGGCTTGCCGCGCATCCCGGCCTGACGCCGCGTGGATTCATTTTTCATATGTCGCGGTGCGGCTCGACGTTGGTGACGCAGATGCTGGCTGCGCTGGAGGACAACCTCGTCCTCTCCGAGGCGCCGCCGCTCGACGTCGTGGTGCAGGCGCACGCCCACAGGCCGGACCTGAGCGAACAACAGCAGGCGCTTTGGCTCGCGTGGATAACGAGCGCGCTCGGCCAGCCGCGCTGCGGCGAGCGGGCGATGTTCGTCAAGCTCGATAGTTGGCACACGCTGGCGCTGCCGTTGTTCCGCCGCGCGTTCCCATCGGTGCCGTGGGTATTCCTTTATCGCGATCCGGTCGAGGTGCTGGTGTCGCAGATCAGGGCGCCGGGGATTCACACGGTGCACGCTTTGAAAGGAGCGGCCATCCTCGGGACAGAAGCGCCGGTCGAACCGCACCGGCGGGAAGATTATTGTGCGCACATCCTCGCCCGCATCTGCGAGCCGGTGCTCGCGCACGGGCGCGACGGCGGCGGCCTGTTGATCAATTATCGTGAGCTTCCCGCCGCAACCTGGACCTCGATCCTGCCGCACTTCGGCGTCGCGGTCAGCGCGCGCGAACGCAGGGCCATGGCCGCGGCCGCCCGTTACGACGCGAAAATGCCCGGCATGGAGTTCGATCCGGACGCCGAGGACAAGCAGGCCTCAGCAACGCCCGCGCTTCGCGCCGCCGCCCAGGAGCATCTCGGTGATCTTTACGCGCGGCTCGAAACGCTACGTCGCGAAGAATCATAAAGGCTGCGGCAGTGCGGAATCGAACAGCGCTTCCACCCAGCCGTTGACCTCCGCGTCGATCACCAAGTGGACGCGATCGGCGCTGCCGCCATTGAAGACGCGGTGCGGATCCGACAGGCGCAAGTACCACGCGGAGCCCGCCTCGAGCACGACGCGCGCGCCGTTGAGATAAAATTCAACGTCCGGGTTGGTGGCGACCGGAACGTGGATGCGCACCATCCCGTCTTCGAAGCTCAGATCGAGGTCGGTGTGCTCCTTGATGCACGAGCCCGGGGTGAGCCGCATCAGGCGAACCACCCGCAGGGGGCATTCGAAGGCGGCGAGCACTTGCTGGAAATAGTCGCAGGCGCGCAGCAGCGGCGTGTCGACGAAGGCGCGCGCCGTAGGATCGGCGTTGATCATCCGGATCGGATGCGTTTCGCCCGCCGGGCTGCGCAGCGGCACCACGCTCCAGTCTCCCTCGTAATTCTGCCGCACGTAGTGGCTGATCCATTCGTCCGACGACAGCCGCGCGAGGTCGCGCGCCAGCGCGTCGGGATCGAACGCCAGCGGTAGGCGCAGGCGATCGGGAAAGCGCGGCGTCCGTGCGGTTTGCGTCACGAGGAAAGCCGCCTGGTCACGCTCCTGTCTCATGACATTGCCATTATCCCAATCCGGCGAATAACGAAACCCGCGCAATCGATACCGACGATGATAATGACGATATTGCGCCGATGACGGTGACGATATTGACTCGCGTCCTCCAAGGAATAAGCTGCGATCACACTCTGAGGTTCGCACCCACAGCCTGAGGTTTACGTCTGCATCCGCGCTCGCCCGCGCTGGTTGCCGCACTCGGGCGCGGACATTCAAATATCCACACGAGCAAGGGAGGACTTGCCATGGCCACCGTCCACCGGGTCGTCCATATTCCAAGCGCCGAGAAAATCTACGACGGGAGCGGCAAGACCCTCGACGATGCCATCAAGGACGCTCAGAAGAAGATTCCGCGACACCGGCCGGCAGCCGGCCACAATAAGGAGCTCATTGTCGCCAAGGAGGGCGCCGCCGCCGACGTGCTCATTCGCTGCAAGGTCCTCGATATCCGTTACGAGAGCGGCGGCCTCGGCGGCCAGAGCATGTTCCTGGTGCGGGTGATCGAGGATTGACGACGGCGCGCTTCGCCCGTTGGGCGATCATTCCCTTGTTGCTACCGATTCATGCGCGGCCGCCCCGAAAGTTACGACAACCACAACTTGACAGAGCAGAGCGCGTGAGCCGGACAAAAACAAATTCTATTCGGGATTGTCGCACGGGCCGACTGATGGTAGGGATGATGTCCAAAGTCGAGGCCGCGCACGTGGGAGGTCGGTGATGTCACAACCGTTCGTCGGGCAAATGATTCGCGTCGGCTTCAACTTTCCTCCCGCCGGCTGGATGAGATGCCAAGGCCAGCTGGTGCCGATCTCTCAGTACGAGACGCTGTATAGTCTGATAGGGACGACCTACGGCGGCGATGGGCAAAACACCTTCGCTCTGCCTGATCTGCAGGGCCGCGTGACGCTGAGCATGGGGCAAGGGCCGGGCTTGTCGAACTACGTGCTCGGGCAGAAGGCCGGTACCGAGACCGTGACGCTGACGACGCCACAGCTGCCGCAGCATCAACACTTCGTGAACGTGCTCACCAGCACGGCCAACGGCAACGCGCCGGGCCCGCAGGTCCTGCTGGCCAACGAAGGACCGGGCCCCGTCAGCTTGGTTTATACCTACGCACCCTACGATGCGGCCAACCAGACTGCGCTCAATTCGAGAAGCATCGGCTTCAACAGCGGCGGCCAACCGCATGAGAACCGTCAGCCCCTGTTGGCGATCACATGGTGCATCTCGATGTTCGGCATCTACCCGTCCCAGAATTGACCGCTCGATAGGACACAGGAGTGACCGGCCATGTCGCAACCGTTCCTCGCCCAGATCGCATTGTTTCCCTACAACTTCGCCCCCAAGGGCTGGGCGCTATGCCAGGGCCAGTTGATGGCGATTTCGCAGAACACCGCGCTGTTCTCGCTGCTCGGCACCTATTACGGCGGCGACGGCAAATCGACCTTCGCGCTGCCCGACCTGCGCAGCCGCGTGCCGGTCGGCGTCGGCCAGGGGGTCGGCCTGAGCAACTACACCATTGGCGAGGTACTCGGCGTCGAGCGGGTGACCCTGCTTGGAAACGAAAACGCGTCGCATAATCACAGCCTCAACGCCACGACGGACAACGGCACGGTCGTCACCGCAAGCGGCAACCAGCTTGCGTTTGCGTTCTCGGGCACCCTCACTTCCGCGAATCTCGGGCTGATCTACAGCAGCACCAGCAACAACCCCAACACGTCGTTGGCCGCCAACGCCATCACCTTCACTGGCGGCGGCCTGCCGCACAACAACATCCAGCCCTACCAATGCCTGAGTTACTGCATCGCGTTGCAGGGCATTTATCCGGCCCGCAACTAGCGCCGCCGCAGCAGGGAGCAGCCGACCATGTCAGAACCGTTTCTCGGTCAGGTCGAAGTCTTCTCGTTCAATTTCGCGCCCAAGGGGTGGACGATGTGCCAGGGGCAGCTCCTGTCCATCCAACAGAACACGGCGCTGTTCGCGCTGCTGGGCACCACGTACGGCGGCAACGGCACGACGAATTTCGGCCTGCCCGACCTGCGCAGCCGCGTGCCTGTCGGCTGGGGTCAAGGCCCAGGCCTATCGAACTACGACCTCGGCCAAAAGGGCGGCGAAGAGGCGCACACGCTCATCGTCAACGAAATGGCGTCGCATAACCATTCTTTCATGGCCGACACGTCGGCGCCCGCCACCAACAACACCGAGAAGGCTTCCCCCAGCGTCGTGCTCGGCAACACCACCGGGAAGCAGAGCGGCGTCGCCAATCCGTTCGCGCTTACGCTCTACACGTCGGGCGCCCCCGGGGGCACCCTCGATCCCAATTCGATCGGATTCACTGGCGGCAACCAGGGGCATCCCAACATCATGCCCTATCTGGCGCTCAACTTCTGCATCTCGCTCATCGGGATTTTCCCAACGCGCAACTGAGCGGCCGGAGTCGGTTCATCCGCCTCGCGCCAGCTCCACACATATTTGCGCCATCACGCTGTCCCAGTCGCCGCGCCGCGGCTGGCGAAAGATGCGCATGGTCGGGTACCAGGGGCTGTCGCTGCGATCGACCAGCCAGCGCCAGTCGGTATCGAAGCGGTTGAGCAGCCACACCGGCTTGCCGAGCCCACCCGCGAGGTGCGCCGTGGCGGTATCGACGCTGATGACGAGGTCGAGCGCCGCCACCAGCGCCGCGGTGTCGGCAAAATCGCGCAACCCGGGACTCGCGTCGTAGATCGTCAGCCCGGCCGACGCCGCTTGTGCGGCCGCCTCGCCGGTCTGCAACGAGACGAAGGTGACGCCGGACACCGTTCCAAGCGGCGCCAACCGCGCGAGCGGCAGCGAGCGGTGCGCATCGTCCGAATATTGCGGCAGGCCCGCCCACACCAAGCCGACCTTGCGCCCCGGCAGTTCGCGCAAGCTTTGCGTCCACCCGGCGGTCAGCGTCGCGTCCGCCGCAAGATAAGGAACCGCGGCCGGTACGTCGTCGACGGTGGTACCGAGTATCCGCGGCAGCGTCAGCAATGGGCAGTGATAGTCGGTCGGCGGCAGGGCCTGCGTGGCGGGAAAATCTTTGAGGCGCGGGATGATTTCGAGATTCTCTGGCGCGAGGCTTTGCCGGAACAGGCGCAGCAGCGGCCGCGGCACCTCGAGGAAGACTTTCGCGCAGGCCCGCGCGACGAGCGGTGCGTAGCGGCAGAATTGCAGCGTGTCGCCGAATCCCTGCTCGGCGTGCAGCATCAAGGTCGCGGCCCGGAGATCTTCTCCGTTCCATTGCGGCTGAGCGAAATCCCGCGGCGGCGACCTCGGCGGAAAGGTGCGCCAGCGCCACTCGTATTCGGCGAAGCCTTCGACAAAGCGGCCGAGGCGGAGCAGCAGCACCGCGCGGTTGGAGTGCGCGGCGGCGTTCTCGGGGTCGAGCCGGAGCGCCTCGTCGAGTTCCGCGAGCGCCTCCTCGTAGCGCGCGAGCCGGGTGAGGTCGATGCCGATGTTGTTGCGCGCGTTGACGTAGCCGGCATCGAGCCGCAGGGCCTCGCGGTAGGACGCGACGGCGTCGTCGAGCCGCTCGAGCCCGCCCAGCACGCGACCGAGATTGCAGTGGGCCTGTGCGAGCTTCGGATCGAGTGCCACCGCCGCCTGGAAATGCGGCAGCGCTTCGGCGAGCAGACCCTGTTCAGCCAGCGTGATGCCAAGATCGTTGCGCGTGCCGGCGGCATCCGGATCGAGCCGTACCGCGGTCTCGAGGCTGGCGCGCGCCTGCTGCGGGCGTCCCAGCGCGCGGTACGCCGAGCCGATTGTGCCATGCAGGGCCGCGTCCTCGGACCGGTGTGCCACCGCGCGCTGGAGGTGGTGGAGCGCAACGTCGGCGTGGCCGAGCTGATAGGCGATCACACCGAGGAGATGGTGCCCGTCGGGATTCTCCGGATCGGGGGTGAGCGCCTGCTCGCACAGCTTCGCGGCCGATTCCAGATCGCCCGCGCGCTGCTGCGCCCACCCTTGGGCGAGCACCTGAGCGACGTCGGTCGCCAGGATCGTTGGTCCGGCCGCCGAGCCGGAGGTGCCGCCGGTCAATTGAACACCGATTGATATTCCTGGCGGCTGGGATCCGGCGTGTGGATGGGATTCACATACATCTGGTAGACCGGGCCGCCGTCGATCTCACACTCATAGATGCCCTCCGGCAGCACGTCGGCCTCCTTGGGCCCGACGAAAATGAGCACGAACGGCCGCCGCTTCACCCATTTCGGCAGGCGCTTGCGGTCGCTCATGATGCGGTCGAGCAGCAGCGCGAAACGCGTCCCCTTGAACCGCACCGTCTTGCCGACGTGCGGCTTGAAATTCTCGATCTTGAGCGGCTCGTCCATGCTCCCTCGCCATTGCCCGGTCGACGGCGCAACTGTAAATTCTCGTAACCGTCGCGACAATCCGCCAAAATCGCCGCACAACCCCATGAACGAACAACGACGCATCGTCGAGACGAAGCGCGGCCCTTTCACGCTGCGGCCGGAGCGGCCCGAGGACGACGACTTCCTGTTCCAACTGTTCCGCGCCAATAACATCGACACGCTGCTCCTCATGGGCCTTCCCGACGAGATGGTCGAGCAGCTCATCCAATTCCAGTATCGCTCGCAGACGGCGACCTACCGGGCCATGTTCCCGACCGCCGTGTTCTCGATCATCGAATGGGAGGGCGAGACCATCGGCCGCTTCATCGAGCACGACGAGCAGGACGTAATCTATTTCGTCGATTTCGTGCTGGTGCCGGAGCGTCAATCCCAGGGGCTCGGCAGCGCCTTCATCCGCGCCGTCATGGACGAATGCGCGGCGCGCGGCCGCGGTACGCGCGTCAAGATCCTCTACAACAACGACCCCTCGCTCAAGATGTGCCACAAACTCGGCTTTGTTCAAAGCGAACCGGACGACATGGGCTACGTCGAGCTGCGCTGGTACCCGCCCGGCCTCGAACGCGTCAGCCCGTCCTCGGTCGACTGAGGCACGGCGCCACCATGTGGTCGTGCTTCCAGTAGCGGCAATCGCCGGGCACCTGTAAATCCTCGACCACCGCGAATTCCACGCAGTTGAAATGCTCCAGGATCAGCGCCAGGTGCGCGGCGCTGAACGCCCGCGTCTCTTCCGAGAAATAGGTAAGCACGCCGTCCGGACAGAGAACTTTGTGGGCAACCGGCAGGAACGATCGATAGCTGTTCGCCGCGGCGTCCGAATCGACCGGATAAGTATCGAACAGCACGCCGTCGAAGCGGCCCAATTCGTCGATCACGTTCTGCCAAAAATCCTCGACCACCGTCACCGGGACGGCTCGCCCGCGGCCCCAGTCGCGCGCGCGCTCGGCAATGGCCGGATGAGCTTCCACGACGCAATAGGCGTCGCAGCCGAACTCCATGATGTAGTCGGCGGAAACGCCGAGGCCGAAACCGATTTCGAGAACGCGCCCGCCACGCCGCGTTGCGTAGCGCGCAAGCTGTCGCATCAGCGGCCCCTCCCAGTACTGCATGACCTGATCGGTTCCGACGTCGAGGCCGAGGGCGGTGAAATTGAGCCGCTGGTTTTTCCAGCGCGGCGCATCGAAAGGTTTCATGCCGTGGGCTCCGCGGCCACGCCTGCCTCGAGCAAGGGGCCGAGCCACTCCTTATACGGCCGCGCGCGCCCGATCGAACGGCGAAACAGCGGCTCGCGCACCTGGACCGCGCTCAGGGTGCGCACCGGCCGCCTCGTCTCGTGGAAGCGCAGGCAGGCAGCGTCCCATTCAAGCCCGCAATGCGCGAGCAGGCGACGGGCGTGCGGCTTCGGATCGGCTACCACTTCCTCGTACTGCAGCTCCAGCATGCGTCCGGGCGGCAGCACCGTACGCCAGTGCTCCATCAGCCGGGCGTACGCCCGATAATAGCGGCCAAGCTCGGCGAGATCATAGGCAAAGTGCAACTGGTCCTGCGCAAACAATTTGGAAAAACAGGACAGGCAGGTATCGAGCGGATCGCGCCGCACGTGCACGATGCGCACGTTGGGCACCGCAAGGCAGGCCAAACCGAGGTTGGCGAAATTCGCCGGCAGCTTGTCGGTAATGCAGGCGGCGTCCGGCGCGCGCCGGCGCAATCCATCGACATAAGCCTCGCCGCATGCGCGCAGCTCCGCGCGGTCGATCGCGGCGATGCAGTCGGGATAATCGGCACCACCCCCGTCGCGCAGGTTGGCGGTCAGCGTCGGAAGGTCGGGCAATTCCCCGGCGCCGAACACTTTCGGATGGCTCGCCAGTATCTGTTCGACCAGCGTCGTGCCCGAACGCGGCATGCCGACGATCAGCACCGGCGTGGGTGAGCCCTCGCCTCTCGATCTCTCGGCCATCCGTTCCTTGGTAAACACGGCCCGGATGCGCTCGAAGTGCGCGAGCGTCGCGGACTCGTCATAAAAGATTTGCTGCCGCTTCAAATTGTTTCCGAGCAAGAGGTGCTGGAATGAGTGGGCGTGATCGCCGAGGTCGGCGTAAGCCTTGCCCAATGCAAAGGCGAGCCAGATCTGCTCGGACTCGGTGAGTGCGGCGGGATTGCCGGCCAGTTCCTCCATCGCGGCGAGAACGGCGTCGCCGGGCGCAAACCTGTGCAAGTCGGCAAAGTTGAGAAAGGCGATCGCGAGCCGCGGCTCCAATTCAATCGCCGTGCGAAAGGCGCTGCGCGCCGCCTCGATCTCACCGCGCTCGCGCAACACACTGCCGAGATTGTTATGGGCGGCGGCGAGCTTGGGGTCACGCGCGAGCGCCTCGCGGTAATGCGTGATGGCCTCGTCGTTGCGGCCTTCCTCGTAGGCGATGCGGCCCAGGATATTAAGCGCCTCGGCCTGACCCGGATGGAGCTCGAGCGCCCGCGCGCACGCCGCCGTGGCGCGCGCAAACTCGCGCCGCGCGACCTCGACCGCGGCCAGCAACGTGAAGGTTTCGTGGTTGCGCGGGTTGATGATCGCGGATTGCGTCACGAGCGCCAGCGCCTCGTCGAGCCGGCGCTGCCATCGCGCCGATTGCGCGGCATTGTTCAGCGTCCAGGTGTCGAGGGGATCGAGGGCAAGGGCTTGCCGATAGCACGCGTCCGCTTCGGCAAAGCGGCGCAGATCGCGCAGCGCCGTCGCAAGCCCGCCGTGGGCGCGGGCATCGTTCGGGGCGAGGGCGACGGCCCGCCGATAAAGGTCGATCGCCTCTTCCAAGCGCCCCGCTTCGCGGTGCCGCGCCGCCTCCTTGCGCAGGCGCGCCGCACTGTCCGGGCGCCCCTTCCGTCCGGGGTGCCGGCCGCGCTCGCTCACCCCCTCGTCGCTGCTTTTGCCAACCTTCATTGCGGCGTCCGGTCGCGGGCATTCACCATGCGACATGCTTACCGGCCCCGGCATATAGTTGCCACGCCAGACGAAGGCCCTCAGCCATTGATTGCGCCCCTTTGGGCCGGTACCAAGCGGCGATGCGGGCTGCGCCACGCCATTCCGCCCTGAATCATCTGCATGAGCGAGCTGCTTGAGCCGGACCGGACCTTCCCCGCGTTGAACGAAGCGGTGGGGCTGTTCCGCTCCGGCCGGTTGCCCGAGGCCGAACGGGTCTGCCGGCGCATCCTGGCGAAGCAGCCGACGCATGCACGCACCCTGCATCTCCTCGCGCTGATCGCCGACCGGGCCGGCCGCAAGACGGATGCGGTGGGACTGGCACAACGCGCGGCCACCTGCGCGCCGGACGACGCCATGATGCAGCACGGGCTTGGCGACCTGCTGCTGCGCACCGGCAAAACCGCCGATGCGATTGCCGCCTACGAACGCGCCCATACGCTGGATCCCAGTTCGCCCTACATCCTGGCTAGCCTCGGCCATGCATGGCTATTCAGCAACGAACCCGCCAAGGCGGAGAGCGCCTATCGGGCGGCCCTCAAGCTCAAGTCGGACTATGCGGGGGCGCACAACAATCTCGGCAACGCCCTCGCGCAACAAGGCCGGCGCAGCGAAGCCGAGCTGAGCTATCGGCGGGCGATCGCACTCGATCCGCGCACCGGCGGCCTGCGTCTCAACCTCGCGCGGTTGCTCGAAGAGGCCGCACGCCTCGACGATGCGCACGCGCTGCTGACCGAGGCGCTGGTCCACGAGCCCGACAATTCGCAAACCAAAGCGGCCCTCGCCCGGATCGTCGCCAAGCGTGACGCGCCGCGCCCTCTCGAAACCGACGCCGTTTCCGCGACCCCTCCGGTCTCGCCCGGGGACGCCGTGCAAACACTGTTTGCGCGCGCTCACGCCGAGCAGGCGGCCGGAAATTTCAAGCAGGCGCAGGCAACGTGTCGCGAAGTGCTTGCGCTCGACGAAAGTCACGCAGGCGCCTGGCATCTGCTCGGCGTCGTGACCCTGCGCGCGGGCGACGCGGCGGCCGCGCTTCCCCATTTCGAGCGTGCGGCGGCGCTCGCGCCGGAAAAAGCGGACGTGCGCAACAACCTGGGCTTTGCGTTGCGCGCATTGGGGCGCAACAGGGAGGCCGAGGCGGCCTTTCGCGAAGCGGTCGCCCTCGATCCGAGCTTCCTCGAGGCGCACTATCAGCTCGGCAATCTCCTGCGTGAAGCCAAGCGGCATGCCGATGCCGAGGCGAGTTACCGCCGCGTTCTCGCGCTCAATCCCGACCATGTTCAGGCGCACAACAATCTGGGATGGGCGCTGGGCGAACAACGCCGGTTCGAAGAAGCGGCGGAACATTTTCGCCGCGCTGGCGAACTGCGGCCCGGCTACGCCGACGCCCATTCCAATCTCGCCCACGCCTTGCGCGCGCTAGGCCGCGCGCAAGAAGCGGAAGCAGCCTGCCGTCGCGCCATCGCGCTCGCGCCGCGCCTTGCCGCCGCGCAGCTCAATCTCGGCCTGGCGCTCCAGGACATGGGCCGCATGGACGAGGCGCTCGCGAGCTATCGCCGCGCGAGCACGCTCGATCCCGGTTACCCGATGGCGGTCGCCTGCGAAGGCATGCTGCATCTGCTGCGCGGCAACTTCACCGCCGGCTGGGAGAAATACGAGGCGCGCTGGAAAATCGGCGATCTGCCGCCGCGCGACTTTAGCCAGCCGCAGTGGCGCGGCGAGCCGCTCGACGGCAGAACCATCCTGCTGCACGCGGAGCAGGGTTTCGGCGACACCATCCACTTCCTGCGCTACGTGCCGCTGGTGGGGGCCCGCGGCGGCAAAATCGTCCTGGAGATTCAAAGGCCACTCATTCCCCTCGTCACGCCCGCGGCCGGGCTCAAGGTCATCGCGCGCGGCGATCCGCTGCCGCCGTTCGATCTGCACTGTCCGCTGCTCTCGTTGCCGCTCGCCTTCGCCACGACACTGCACGATCTCCCGGCGACAACTCCTTATGTTGCTGCCGCGCCCGAGCGTGTCGCCCATTGGGCAAAGCGCATCGGCAGCGAAGACGGCCTCAAGGTCGGCTTTGCCTGGGCCGGCAGTCCGGTCCACCGCCACGACCGCCACCGCTCGATCCCAATCGAAAAATTCAAGCCATTGTTCGAGCTTGCCGGCGCGCGCTTCTTTTCGCTGCAGGTTGGAGCGCGCGCAGGAGACCTGGTGGCGATTGAGCCCGTGCCGGTTACGGACCTCTCGGGCGAATTGACCGACTTCGGCGAGACCGCCGCGGCTATCGCCAATCTGGATTTGGTGATCTCCGCTGATACCGCGCTCGTCCACCTCGCTGGTGCGCTCGGCAAGCCGGTGTGGACGCTGCTGCCGTTTGCGCCCGACTGGCGCTGGCTGATCGGGCGCAGCGACAGCCCCTGGTATCGATCGATGCGGCTGTTCCGCCAGCCGCGCTACGGCGATTGGGACGGCGTGATCGCTACGGTCCGCCAAGCGCTCGCTGAGCGGATCGCGGGCGCGCCCAAGGCTCCCGACCGGTCCCGGCGGGCCGAATATGTCGCGCTCGTCACCGCGGCGAACGAGCACCACCAAGCCAAGCGTCACGTCGAATGCGAGACCGCGCTGCGGGGCGCGCTCGACATCGATCCCGCGAACGGCAGCGCCTGGCACGTGCTCGCGCTTACCCGGCATGCGCTCGACGACAAGAACGAAGCGATCGAGCTGATGCAGAAGGCGGTGGCGCTCGAGCCCGCCTCTGCCATGTTCCTGCGCGACCTCGCCATCATGCTGCACAGCGCGCGCCGCTTCGACGAGGCGCTCGACGCGTCGCGCCGCGCGGCGACGCTCAATCCCGACGACGCGATAACCCACAACTCGCTCGGTGCGACCCTTGCCGAACTCGCCCGCCCGGCCGACGCCATCGAGGCTTTTCGCCGCGCGCTCGAAATCAAGCCGGATTATTACGAAGCCTGGGCGAACATGGCCCATTCGCAGCAGGCGCTGCTCAAGCTCGATGACGCGGCTGACAGCTACCGCCGGGCGCTCGGCATCCGCCACGATTACGTGGAAGGCCATGTAAGCACCGCGATGCTTGCGCTCCTGCGGGGCGACTACGCCAACGGTTTCACCGAATTCGAATGGCGCTGGCGGCTCAAAATCATGACGCCGCGCGACTTCAAGCAGCCGGCCTGGCAGGGCGAGCCGCTCGACGGCAAGACCATTCTGCTGCATCCGGAGCAAGGCTTCGGCGACGTCTTGCAGTGCCTGCGTTTCGTGCCGGAGGTCGCCGCCCGCGGCGGCCGGCTGCTGCTGGAGCTGCCACCCGCGCTGACCCAGTTGGCGACGACCCTGCCGGCCGGCGGCGAAATCGTGCCGCAAGGTCGCGCACTGCCGCACTTCGACGTGCACTGCGCCTTCATGAGCCTGCCGCGCGTGCTCGGCGTCACCCTCGCTAATCTGAAAGACCGCCCCGTCCCTTATCTGCGCGCCGAACCCGCGGCGGTCGAACGTTGGGCGCGGCGGCTCGCCGGCACCGGCTCGGGGTTCCGGGTCGGCGTTGCATGGGCCGGCAACCCGAAGCACGCGGCCAACAGCCGCCGCTCGATCGCCGTCGAGCGGCTAGCCGCGCTGACACGCGTTCCCGGCGTGCGCCTCTATTCTCTACAGGTCGGCGAGCGCGCCCAGGATCTGGCGCTGTTGCCGGCAGACAGCGTGCTCGACCTTTCGCGCGAACTCGTCACCTTCGCCGACACCGCCGCCGCGCTCGCCAACCTCGATCTGGTGATCTCGGTCGATACCGCGCTGGTGCATCTTGCCGGCGCGCTCGGACGACCGTGCTGGGTGATGCTGCCGTTTTCGCCCGATTGGCGCTGGCTCACCGAGCGGACCGACACTCCGTGGTACCCGAGCGTGCGGTTGTTTCGACAAACGAGTCCGGGCGCCTGGGACGAAGTTATCGCGCGGGCCGCCGCCGCGCTTGGCGAACTCGCCGCGCCGCGCCGGCCGAGTGGCCCGCCTATCGACGGACGCAAGCTCTTTGCCGAGGCGGTCGCGTTGCGGGAAGCCAAACGCGCCGGCGAGGCCGAGACGATTGCCCGGCGCATCCTCGCCGCGCAACCGGATAACCGGCCCACACTCAACCTGCTCGGCGTGCTGCGCAACGAGGCCGGCGACTTCAAGGAGGCGGCCGATCTGTTTGCCCGCCTCACCGAGCTGTCGCCCGACGATGCCGAAGCACATTACAATCTGGCGGTCGTGCTCGGCTCCTTGGAGCGCTACGAGGAAGCGATCGCGCGTTACCGCCGGGCGATCGCTCTCAAGGGGGACCATGCCAAGGCCTTCAGCAATCTCGGCAGCGCGTTGCGGCTCGCCGGGCGCTTGGACGAGGCGGAGGCGGCGTGCCGCCGCGCGATCGAAATTGATCCGACGTCAGCCTCGTCGCATGTCAATCTCGGCACCGTGTTCAGCAGCCGGGAGCAGCTTGACGAGGCCGAGCAAAGCTTCCGCCGCGCGATCGAGCTCAAGCCGGGCCTCGCCGAAGGGCTGTTGAATCTCGGCCTCGCCCTGCACAATCAGGGTCGGTTCGACGAGGCACTGGCGCAATACCGTCGCGCTATCGGCGTGCGTCTCGACTACGCCGACGCGCACATGGGCGAGGCCTTCGCGCTTCTCACTTTGGGGCGCGACTTCCCGGAGGCGCTGACCAAGCTCGAATGGCGCTGGCGGCTTTCCGATCGCAAGCCGCGCGGCTTCGCGCAACCGCTGTGGCTCGGCGATCCGCTCGAAGGCAAGACCATTCTGCTGCATGCGGAACAGGGCTTCGGCGACAGCCTGATGCTGCTGCGTTACGCGCCGATGGTGGCGGCGCGCGGCGGTCGCGTGGTCATCGAGGTGCCGAAGGCGCTCGTCCGGCTCGCCCAGAGCATTGCCGGCGGGCCATATCCGGTGATCGCCGAGGGCACGCCCCTCCCGGCTTTCGACCTGCATTGCCCGTTCATGAGCCTGCCGTTGGCGCTGGGAACGACACCGGAAAACATTCCGGCGCAGGTGCCCTATCTATCTCCCGCGGCGGCGGACGTGGCGCGGTGGAAGGAGCAACTCGGTGAAGGGCCTGGTCTCAAGGTCGGCATCGCCTGGGCCGGCAATCCCCATCACAGGAACGATCAGCGACGCTCCATTCCGCTCGAGCGTTTCGCTGCGCTGTTCGACGTGCCGGGCGTGCGCTGGTTCTCATTGCAGGTGGGCGCGCGCGCCGGCGACCTCGCAAGCTTGCCGCCCGGCCGCGTGAACGACCTGTCGCCGCAGCTCACGGACTTCGCTGAGACCGCCGCTGCCGTCGCCAACCTCGATTTGGTGATCAGCGTCGATACGGCGCCGGCGCATGTCGCGGGCGCCCTCGGCAAGCCGGTGTGGGTCCTGCTGCCCTTCAACCCGGATTGGCGCTGGTTCGCGCAACGCACTGACAGCCCCTGGTACCCGACGGCGCAGCTGTTTCGCCAACCCAAGCCGGGCGATTGGGAGAGCGCGATCGAGGCCGTACAGAGCGCCTTGACCACGCGGCTCGCGGCCGTTGCTCCGACGGTTTCCGCGAGCGCCGAGCCCGCCATGCTGGACAGCCGATACTTCGCGGCGGTGGAACTGATCAATGCCGGATGCGACGAAGAAGCGACGGCCGCGCTCAAATCCATTCTCGACGACGACCCGCGCCATGCCCAGGCGCTGCGCCGCTTAGCTTGGTTGTATCACAAACACGGCGACAACGCCGAGGCCGTGCGCGTGCTAACCGCCTCGCTCGAGCGCGAACCAAACAATCCCGAAGCGCACCACAATCTCGGCCTCGTTCTCGCGGCTCTCGGCCGAAACGAAGAGGCCGAGCAGAGTTACCGGCGCGCGCTCGCGCTCAAGCCCAATTCCGTCGACGGGCACAACAATCTCGGCGTCCTCTTGGAGTCGGTCGGCCGCTATGACGAAGCGGAGGCGAGCTATCGCCGCGCGATCGCCATCGCGCCGACGGTGCCGCACCTGCACAACAACCTCGGTGTCCTGCTCAAGGAATCCGGCCAGCTCGCGGAATCGCTGGCCGCGCACCGGCGCGCGGTCGAGATCGACCCGCGCCTGCCGGCGGGGCGCAGCAACCTGCTCTACACGCTCAATTACCACGAGACCGTCTCGCCCGAGGAGCTTCACGCCGAGCATGTCGCCTGGGGGAGCAGCGAAGCGCTGCGCTTCCCGATCGCCGGCAGCCGTTTCGCCAATTCAGCGGATCCCGCGCGCCGCCTGCGCATCGGCTACGTATCGGCCGACTTCCGCCACCACTCCGTGGCGTTCTTCTTCGCGCCGCTGATCGCGGCGCACGACCGCAGCGCCGTGGAGGTTTTTCTTTATTTTAACGACGCCCGCGCCGATGCGATGACCGCGCGGATCAAAGCGCATGCCGATCATTGGGTGCCGATCCACTATCTCACCGACGAACAGGCGGCCGCGCGCATCCGCGAAGATGCAATCGACGTCCTGGTCGACCTCTCCGGCCACACCTCGCACAACCGCCTCACATTGTTCGCGCGCAAGCCGGCGCCGCTCGCGGTGAGCTGGCTCGGCTATCCCAACACGACGGGCCTGCCGGCGATTGATTTTCGTTTTACCGACGCGGTGGTGGATCCGCCCGGCGAGGCTGACCGGCTGCACACGGAACGGCTGGTGCGATTGGCGCCCGGGTTCCTCTGCTACGCGGCGCCGGACGATGCCGGCCCGGTCGCACCGTTGCCGGCACTCGCCGCCAGTCACGTGACTTTCGGCTCGTTCAACAACGTCGCCAAGCTTTCGCCGTCGACCATTGCTCTGTGGGCGCGGCTGCTGCGGGAAGTTCCCGACGCGCGGCTCCTGCTGAAAGCCTCGCAGTTTAAAGATCGCGGAACGCGCGGGCGCATCGCCGCCGCCTTTGCGAGCGCCGGCATCGATGCCGATCGCCTCACCGTACTTCCACCCAACGCGGCGACGGCCGAGCACCTCGCCGCCTATGGTCAGGTGGATATTGCCCTCGATCCCCTGCCCTACAACGGCACGGCCACGACGTGCGAGGCGCTGTGGATGGGCGTGCCGGTCGTCACTTTGCGCGGCGTAAGGCACGCGGCGCGCGTCGGCGCAAGCATCCTGACGGAAGTCGGCCTTGAGCATCTGATCGCGCCGACTCCCGACGAATACATAGCCATCGCTGCTGGGCTGGCGCGTGACCGCGATGCCCTTTCGGCGCTGCGCGCGAGCCTGCGCGAGCGCATGCGCGCATCGCCGCTGTGCGATGGCGCGGGTTTCGCACGCGTGGTCGAGGATGCTTACCGCACCATGTGGCGCGACTGGTGCGCCGCGGGTGGTGGCCCCGCGGCCAAGGCCGGCGTGGCGGTGCGCCCCGCAAGTCCCATGGCGCTCGACGCCGCCGAGGCGGCGGCGCAACGCCTGTTCGACAGCAACGCACTTGATGAAGCCGAGGGGATGCTTCGCCGCCTGCTCGAGCGCGCGCCGCAGCGGGCCATGTCTTGGTTTCTGCTCGGCCGGGTGCGCAACGCGCGCGGCGACCGCGACGCCGCTATCGATTTCCTGCGCAAGGCGATCGCCCTCGATCCTGAATTTGCTCTGCCGCACAACGATCTCGGCACGCTGCTGCAGGCCCAGGGTCGCCGTGACGAGGCCGAGGGCTGTTACCGGCGCGCCATCGAACTCAACGAGCACTTTGCCGAGGCGATGAGCAATCTCGGCGCCGTGCTCGCCGCGCGCGGCCGCTTGGAAGACGCGACCGCCTGGTACGGCCATGCCATCGCGGCGGATGCGCAACTCGCGCCCGCCCACAACAACCTCGGCGCGGCGCTGGCGCGCATGAGCCGCTTCGAGGAAGCCGAGACTTTTCACCGGCGCTCGATCTCGCTCAAACCCGATTTCGCCGACGCCCATTACAATCTCGGGGTCGCGCTGCAGGACCAGGGGAAATTCGAGGACGCGCTCGCGAGCTACAACAAGGCGGTCGAGCTCAAGCCCGAGCTGGTCGAGGCGCATTGGAACCGCGCCTATGTGATGCTCACACTCGGGCGCTACCTCGAAGGTTGGCGCGAGCATGAATGGCGCTGGCGCCGCAAGGAACAGCCGCCGCGCAACTTTCCGCAGCCGATGTGGCGCGGCGAGCCGCTCGAGGGCCGCACGATCCTGCTGCACGCCGAGCAGGGCATGGGCGACATTTTGCAGTTCATGCGCTACGTGCCGCTGGTCGCCGCGCGCGGTGGCCGCGTGGTGCTTCAGGTCCCGGATCCTGTGCTGCGCATCGCGAAATCATCGTTCGGCGCGTGCGCCCAGGTGCAAAGCGACGCCGACGTGCTGCCCGCCTACGACCTGCACGACCCGCTGATGTCGTTACCTCTGGTGTTCGGCACGACGGTCGACACTATCCCGGCCGACATTCCCTATCTAAAGGTGGATGAATCCGCCGCCGCGCGCTGGCGCGAGCGCATCGTCGGCGCCGAAGGCCTGAAGGTCGGGCTGGTGTGGGCGGGCAATCCGCAACACCAAAACAACCGCAACCGTTCGATTGCCCTCGATCGCCTCGCCCCGCTGTTCGGCGCCCCGGGGGTCAGTTGGTTTAGTTTGCAAGTGGGTGAGCGCAAGACGGACCTTCCACGCCTGCCGCCGGGCATCGTCACCGACTTCTCCGACCAGCTCACCGACTTTGCCGAGACCGCGGCGTTCGTCAGCAATCTCGACCTCGTGATCGCGGTCGACACCGCGACCGCGCACCTCGCCGGCGCGCTCGGAAAACCGGTATGGATCCTGCTGCCGTTCGTGGCTGACTGGCGGTGGCTAGTCGGACGCGAGGACAGTCGTTATTACCCGAGTGCGCGCTTGTTTCGGCAGCCGATGCGCGGCGACTGGGAGAGCGTCGCGCTGCGCGTGCGCCGCGCGCTCGATGAACGCACCGGCGCGGCCCGCGCGGCGTCCCCCGCAGCCGCGCGCCTCCTGGCGCAGGCGCAGGCCAAGTTCGACACGGGCGAGACCGCGGCGGGCGAAGCCGCGCTCAAGGCCGCTCTCACCGCGGATCCGATGCACGCGCGCGGCTGGCACCGCCTGGGCCTTCTGGCGCAGGGTCGCGGCGAACATGCCGAAGCGGTGGGCCTGTTCCACCGCGCACTCGCGCTCGAGGCGGAAGCCGCCGATACCCACAACAATCTCGGCGTCAGCCTCGGTGCGCTCGACCGCCGCGATGAAGCAATCGCGTGCTGTCGGCGCGCCCTCGCGCTGCGGCCCGATTACGCCAAGGCATGCCTCAACCTCGGCGCCGCCCTCATGGAAACAGACGCGCTCGACGAGGCGGCGCATTATCTCAACCGCGCGGCGACGCTCGACCCGAAGCTTGCCGAGGCACCTTACAATCTCGGCAATCTCGCGGATAAGCGCGGCGACGAGGCCACGGCGGCTGACTATTTTCGCCGCGCCGCCGCGCTGCGGCCGGGGTTTTATGAGGCAAACAACAATCTCGGCGCAGTGCTGCTCAAGGCGGGTGACGTCGAGGCGGCGCATGAAAGCTTCGCCCGCGCCGTCGCGCTGCGGCCCGAGCACGCCGAGGCGCACCACAATCTTTCAAACGCGCTGCGCGATCTGGGGCGCTGCGAGGAGGCGCTCGCCGCCTGCCGCCGCGCAACCGCGCTCGATCCGACGCACGCGCAAGCGAATTTCAGCGAAGCGATGCTCCTGCTGGTGCAGGGGAAGCTGCGCGAAGGTTTCGATAAATACGAATGGCGCTGGAAGCTCGGCACGCTCGTCCCGCGCGGCTATCCGGTGCCGTTGTGGAACGGCGAGGAAATCGCCGGCCGCACCATTCTGCTGCATGGCGAGCAGGGTTACGGCGACGCTATCCAGGGACTGCGTTACGTGCCGCTGGTCGCCGCGCGCGGAGCGCACGTTGTGCTCGAGGTGCCGCCGCCGCTGCTGCGGCTTGCCGGGTCGGTTTCCGGGGTCGCCGCGCTCGTGGCTGCCGGGCAGCCGCTCCCGCGCTTCGACCTGGTCTGCCCCCTTCTCTCGCTGCCGCGCGCCTTCGCGACCACGCTCGAAACAATTCCCGCGAAAATCCCCTACCTTGCGGCGCCGTCCGATGCGATGGCGCGATGGCGCGGCCGGCTCGACGGGCCGGGCCTGAAAGTCGGCATCGCCTGGGCCGGCAGTCCGCTCCATCGCAGCGACGCCCGGCGCTCGATCGACGTGGAAGCGCTTGCGCCCTTGCTGAAAGTCGACGGCGTCCGCTGGTTCTCGCTGCAGGTGGGCGAGCGCGCCGGCGACCTCGCAGGGCTGCCGGCGGGCTCGGTGAACGACCTCGCGCCGCAGCTCACGGATTTTGCCGAAACCGCGGCGGCGATTACCGAGCTTGATCTCGTGATCACCGTCGACACGGCCGTTGCGCACCTCGCCGGCGCGCTCGGCCGGCCATGCTGGGTGATGCTCCGCTCCAGCCCCGACTGGCGTTGGCTTCTCGAGCGCGAAGACAGCCCCTGGTATCCGACGCTGCGGCTGTTCCGTCAGCGCGCCCGCGGCGACTGGGCCGAAGTGGTGGCGCGCGTGCGCGCGGCACTACAACAATCGGCTACATCCGCACGACCTTCTCGATGAAAGCTTCGAGCGCGCGCACCGGCGCCGCGTCGGCATAGAGGCGCGCGCGGTTTTCCGCCATGCGTGTGCGCAACGCCGCACGCCACGCCGCATCGCGCGCGAGCCGTACGGCGAGCGCGATGTATTCGTCGACCGAAGCCGCGATGGTGTCGGTGACACCCATCATCCGCAGGATGGCGGCACAGTGACGGCCGCGCATGAACGGCCCCGGCCAGGTCACGATCGGCAGGTTTGCATCGAGGCACTCGAGCGCGCTGTTGCAGCCCGACCAGCCGATGCTGTCGAGGAAAACGTCGCTGACCCGCGCCACGCCGACGAAATCCGCGGTGAGGAGCCGGCCGAGCATGCCCACGTGGCGCGCCCCGTCGAGCCCCTGCGCGGCAAATGCGCGGGCAAGGCGGCGTTGAAATCGCGCAGTGACCTCCTCACCGCGGGGCGAGGCGATGAATACGAACCGCGCGTTGGCAACCTCGCGCGCGATGCGGGGGAACACGCTGTCGAATTCCGGCAGATACTTGGGAAGATGCTGACAGCACCAGAACACGATGTCGTCCGGGCGCAGGCCGAGCGCTTCGCGCGTGACGGTGCTGTCCGCGATCGGCGGCGGCACGTAGGCGACGCCGAGGTTGGGCAGGCGCACCAGCTTCTCGGTGTAATAGGCGTCGGCCTCGGGCGGCTCCATCAGCTCGCTGGAAAGAAAATAATCGATCGTCGGAAACCCGCTGGTCTCCGGATGTCCCCACGAACTCGCTTGCACCGGCGCGAGGAGCAGTCCGGCGAGCCGCGTCGTCATCGGGTCCATGCCGATCTCGGGGAAGATCACGACGTGCGGAGCGTCGGCGCGGATCGTTTCGCACCACTGTTCGACCGTCAGCGGCCCCTGCACGAAACGCTCGAATGAGCGCCGCACCCGCGCGGTTTCTCCATCGGGATGCCCGGTTGTGTGATAGGCCAACAGACGGAAGCGGCGACGGTCGATCAGCGAAGCCCAGCCCCAGACCGGAATTTTGAGCACCGAGTGCCCGCGCAGATGCCCCGACACGATTCCGATGCGGATCGGCTCGCCTAGTGCGGGCGGCGGCATCGACGGGGCTTTCGCGAACTGCGGATAAGCGGCGGCCATGATCCCCGTCACAATGCGGCCGTAACGCGCCTGCAATTCCGTGTCGTCGCGTCCCTGGTAGGCAAGGAAGAACGGCTGCGTGGTGCCGACCGCGTCGGCGTCCTCGCGCGCCTGCGCGGGGGTGATCCCGCGCGCACGACGCGCGGCGAAAAACTCCTCCAGTTTCGCAAGACTTGCCGCGTATTCGGCGCGGCAACGTTCCGCCACCGCTGCGTCCTCGGCGACGATCGGCAGGGTCGCCATGGCGGCTCCCAGGCGCAACACGGCATCGTCGGGAAAAATTTCGAGCGCGGCGCGATAGGCAGCGCCCGCCTCCTCATGGCAATCCGCCTCCGCCAGAACCCAGGCGAGTTGGCGGTGGGCCTCCAAGTTGCGCGGAACGAGGGATATGGCGCGGCGCAAATAGTCCACGCCCTCGCGCTGGGCTTTCCCTTCCGCGGCGGACAAGCACATGCCGAGGTGGAAGCATGCCGCCGGGTCGTCTGGATTGAGCGCCAGCGCGGCGCGCAAGCTCGCAACCGCCTCGGGAACGCGCCCGGCGGCGCGCAGCATGCTGCCGAGTGCGCCATGGGCGGCGGCAAGTTTGGGATCGAGCCGCGCCGCGCGCTCGGCGAGCGCGATGGCTGGCGCGGCGTCGCGGCGGCGCCAGAAGGCGAGGCCCAGCTGAAGGTGAGCGACCGCATTGCCGGGCGAGAGCGCGATCACCCGGCGGAAGCAGTCCATCGCCTCGTGCTGGCGCTCGGCACCGAGCGACGTGAGCGCCGTTCCGAGGCGCAAGGCGGCCGGCCAATTTCCCGGATCGTGCGCGAGGGCCGCCTCAAGCTCCGCGACACCCTCGGCATGCCGCCCCTCGCGGCACAGGAGGTCGCCCAGCGCCGCCCGCGCACTCGCTAGCGAAGGGTTGAGCTTGGCGGCGGCACGCAGATGCTCGGCGGCGGCGGCCATGTCGCCGCGCCGGCCCAGCAGGCGGCCGAGTTCATCGTGGGTGCGCGCGTCGGAAGGATCGAGCGCAAGCGCGCGGCGATAAGTGGCGATGGCGTCCTCGATTGCGCCGGTGGCGTCAAGCGCGCCTGCGAGCTGGCGTTGGAGCGAGGCGTCGGCCGGGCTTGCCGCAATCAGCTCGCGCAACAGCGGGATCGCGTTCGCGAAATCGCCGGCTTGCAGGAGCATGTCGGCACGGTTGCGCAAGTCACCAACCATGGCGTAACGCGCGGCGCGCCCGCGAGAGGCCCCTGCCCAGCGCCCGCAATGGCGCCGTCAGCCGCCAACTGGTCGAGGCCATGAGAGCATCGCGCTCGGCACGCAACCGCTCGGCTGCGTCGGCACAATTGTGCAAGGCGGTCTGCAACTCGGTGCTCCGTGCGGACGCCGCCGCGATACGCACATGAGCATCGCTGAGGCCGCCCTCCAACTCGGCCCGTCTCCCGGCCTCGGTCTGAAGGCGCGCATCGGCTTCGCGCAAGGACGTCTCCAGCTCGGCCCGTCTCGAAGACTCGGCGCGAAGTCGCGCATGGAGGTCGGCCGCTTCCGATAATCCCGCTTCGTCGTATTCTCCGGTCCAGCCGCTGATTTGATGTTGCTCCACAAGGCGGCGAAGCATCGAGCCGCGCGGCGGAAGATAAGTCTTCCACACGCCGGCGTTCCTGAGCATCGTGTTCCAAAGATGCAGGAACCGAGCCCCGGTTAAGCGGCCTGCGACGCGTTCTGCCTGTGACGGCTGAAGAACGGCGAGTGCGTCGTTATAGTGGATTGGGTAACAGAGCGATGAATCAAAGGTGCCTTCGGTGTTCCCCAATTCATGCAGCACTTGCGTCAACAGTTGCGGCCCGGTCTCACCCCACCGAACCGAGCGGCCTTTTTCGCGGGCCAGCTCAAGACATCGCAGCATGACCGGGTGCTGCGGCGGGAAACGCAGGACGGCGATGTTGACGAGATCCTCATCCTGACGCGCGACGAACTGCGGATAATCGGGGATGTCGTCCGACAGGCAAACGACATCGGTGTCCACCCACCAGCCGCCGCGCTCGCCCAGCAGCTGGTAGCGGAACACGTTGGCGAACGCCGCCGGCGATCCTTTCCCGAATCCGTCCTGGTAGACAAAGAACTCGTTCCGGCTGACCCACTCTGCCGCGTCACACACGCGGACCTGGGCGGGGACGGCGATATCCGGATCGAAGGTATACAAATCGAAGCGGTGCCCGAAATCGACGAACGATTTCAGGCTGAGCCATTCGTAGGGGGAGAGACACTCGCCCCACCAAAACGACTGGAAAAGCTGGCCCATTCCCGGCTGCAATTAGACTAGATGGGCGATGGTGGGAACAGTGCCGCAGCGCGATATCAGGCTCGCGACCGGCCGCGCAACGCATCGCGCAGCCGCGAAATCAATTCGAAGCGCAAGGACCACCACGCCAGTTTGAGGGATCGGCGCAGGGCGCGCGCCACTGCCGGATATTTCATGCCCACCCAACGCGCAGGCGCTGTGACCTTCCACGAAGTGCTCGCGGCGATGCCGGCCAACGCGCGCTCCAATCTCTCGCACCGGGCCTGCAACTCGGCAACAACGCAATCCCGGACACTGCTCTGCTCGGCAAGAAATTCGCGCAGCAGAAGTTTGTCTGAGAGGCCGGCGCGGCGTGCCTCGGCAAGCCGACGATCGGCAGCGCGCAGCTCACGCGTGCGCGCGGCCAGCCGCTGCTTGACGTCCTCCAACTCGCCGGCAAGCCGAGCCACCGCCGCCTCGGCCCGTTCGAGGCGCGGAAACTGATCGGCCTGAACAGAGGCGGGTCGCGCGACATTCTCGCTTCGCGCGCTCAGCGACGTGACGGTCTGACGCTCGTTCGCCATTCCGGCTTTCGACTCCTTTCAGCCCACTCGCAAGGAGGCGGGCCACAAGCTAATCCGCGACGGACCGCGTGCCCACCGCCGGCGGGTGGTTGTCCCCGCCGATCGGAAGCCGTTCCAGTATGACAGACAATTGGCGAGAAAAACGCTCGGACGAGTGGCGCTCCCGCAACCGCTCGAGCGCCGCGCGCGCGAGCCTGGCACCCAGTTCGGGTTCATGCACGAGCCGCAAGACCGCATTGCCGTAACATTGCGCCATCTCGGCGTTGTTCCCGCTCGAGGGCAGCAGCAGGCCGGTTTCACCGTCGCTGATGATCTCCGGCAGGCCGCCGAGATCGGGAGCGACGACCGGCAGCCCCATGCTCACCGCTTCGAGAACGACGTTGGGTACTCCGTCGAACATGCTGGTGTAGATGAAACAAGCGTAATCCCCCGCCGCGATGCGCTCGAAATCCGTGTACGGCCCGTGATAGATCAGGTTCGGCTCGCCCTGCAGAGCCCGCGTATCATATCCGCCGTAGCTGATGGCGCCGTAGGCGTGGATGACCACATCCGGATCGTGGGAATGCAGATAGCGCGCGATCTGCACCAACAGCTCCGGCCGCTTCTCGCCGGCAAGCCGTGACGCCCACAGCACGTTTTTGCTGGCTGCCCCGACGCGCGCGGCAAGGGCGGCATCCGTCATGCGGGGAAAATGCAGCGACGGCAGCCAGCACCACTTGTCCGGGGAAATCCCGAAACGGTGCCGGTCCGCCTCGATGATCGATTCATTGTCGCAGACGATGAGGTCCAGGTTGTCGAGATTGTCGGAGAGGAAAGAATGCCCGCCCGGCTGCAGGAACTCGACATCGCGGTCGTATCGGCGCGCCTCGGAAAACCGAAAGTAAATCCGCCTGCACCCGGTGAGCGCCCACTGATAACGATCGAAGAATCGTTCCGCGTACATGCAGTGTCGCATGAACAGTCGCGCGTCCGGCGCCGTCGCCAAAATGATCTTCAGCGTCAGCAGATCGATCAACTCATCGGACAAATGCGGCCAGCGGCCCGGCAGGTCGACGGCAACGACGGAGGCGGGCAGATGACGCTCCGGGCAATTTTGCGCCCCCTTCTCTCCCATCAGCACGAGAATGCTCGCCCCCTCGTCCTGTTTCACCAGCGCCCGGATGATGCTCGCGAGGTAGCGTTCTGCTCCGCCGGTGGTGAACCAGGGGACCAGGAACACGTCGGAGAAGCGGCGGTCGCCGATTGCTTCGCACAGCTCGAAATAAGCCGACCCGGCGGTCAGGTCCGGATCGGGAAGATTCGTTGAACAGTCGCGTGGCGCGAAGCGATCGAGGTCGATCGACGGCTCTATCCGGTTGGCGGCCGCGAACAGGTCGCGGCACACCGGATCGTTCGTCACGCTATGCAGATGCAGCCCGCCCTCCGGCCGTTTATTGCCCGCGCCGTTCTTGAATTCCGCGAACGCGCGCGCGCACAGCCGGCGGTAGATCGGAGGCTCGAACAGGCGAGAGGGCGGGATCTGGCGCATGGAGAGAGCGTTCGCCTGCTCCAGCAAGCTGCCGCTGCGTTGCCGATAAAATAAAATCGCATCCTTGGCGGGACGGACGTCATACCCGCGCGCGACCGCCTCCGCGTTGAAATGCCAGTCCTCGAACGCGAACCCCTTCGACAGGCGCACGTCGACAAATTGCTGCTTCTGGAACAGCTCCCGATGGAAAAAAATGCGTGATACGAACGGATGCCGATCGATCAAGGAGAGCGGCGTGACGTCGTCCAGGGAGAAGTACCGAAGCAGTTGAAAGGTCTTGTCGAAGAGGACCAAATACTGGGGAATGAAGATCGTCGGATCGCTGCATTGCTTCGCTTCGGACAAGTTCGCGGCGACGAAGTTATAGGAGATGAGATCGTCCCCGTCCGCAAGGCAGAAGTAGCGGCCCGTTGCGGCGGCACAGCCGGCATTGCGCGTCAAACCGAGCGAGCCGTAGTCCGCTTCAATTATTTGCACGGCGTCGAACGCTTCGAGGTCGAAACCGTTGAGGGCGGCGACAGTGGCGTCGTCGGAGCGGTCGAGGACCACTACGAACTCACACGATATTCCCGACGCTTGCGCATAATTTGCCGCTTCCTTCAAAGATAAAAGCGTCCGCCGCAGATATTTGCCTTCCCGGTGAAGCGCGAGAACAATCGAAACGTCGTATGGCAATCCGTCAGAGCTCAATTTGTAGAATTCCGAGCCACGGCATGGGCGGGAGATGACGTTCTATGACGCCGCTCCCCGCACGTGTCAACGGCACGGACGCCGGGTCATGGCGGGCGCCGCAATGACTAACCCCCAGAACCAGCAAAAAGGACATGGTGCCGGGTCTTAAGAAAACCGACCATCGTCTGGTCGACATCCCATTGTGGAGGGCGGGCAGGATACGGTTTCGGCTGTGGGCTATTGGGCGTGAAGTTCAGAATGTACCGCTCAATCGATCTGACATAGGCGTTGTAGGCGGGTCCGTGGATCAGGAAGGCCTCTCTCGCGCCCATGACTGCCCCGACCAAGATCACGACCGCGGCGAGGAGATCGATTCTGAGCTGCGTCCTTTTGGAGACGACCCACGCACACATGAAAATACCGCATACGGCCGGCGCCACGAATTGCAGGTGCCAGTTGCCGAGATACTCGCGATTGACCCCTATGGCGGCGGCCCCGAAAAGGCCGAAAACGACAAGCCCGAGCGGAAACGCAATCTCGCTAACGCGATGCAAATTCCACGCGCGCCATAGGGTGATGATGAAAAGCAGGATGAGCACCGCTCCCGTGACGCTTCGCACGTTAATGGGAAACGAGAATAGACCGACCGGCGAGCTCCAAAGCACCCCGCCAAGAGCGGTGAGAACATAGAACGCCTCCCGATGCCAGTCCGCGATCAGCGCATGGGAGGGGGGCCGCAGCAGGACATAGAGCGCGATGAAGGCCGCTGCAATGATGGCCAGGGCCGCAAACTTGCACCGAGCCTCGATCCGCATCACCGATACCATCGCGGCGGCCCCGAGCAGGCCGAAATAGCCGGCTGCCGATGAAAGGATTGCCGCGGCCATGAGTGCGAGGCCGATAACGATTGTCCTCCAGAACCCGTAATCGCTGGAGCCGAGGCGGCGGAGAGCCGCAACGCCGAGAATGGCAAACATGATCGACAGCGCTTCATGGAACTCAAAGCCCCACAGGAAATCCATGTACCGAGCGGGATTGAAAATGATCACGGAAAGGACAAACGTCATCCACGCCGACTTGGAAACGACGGAACGGTAAGCTGCGATCTGCGCGATTAGGGTCGCAATGGTAATGGCGATCTCAACTCGCTGATCATAGTTGCTGAGTTCCGAACCGATCAAATAGATCGCGAACGGGAGCGCCAAGACGTGGTCGCCCGGTTTGAATGGGTAAATTTCCAGCGCTCGTTTCCAATCCGCCCACGAATGCCAGTCGAGGCTGTGCAGGTCGATCGCCGCGTGGAGGAAAATCCATTCGTCGGTCAGCGGTGTCGCGGTCGAATAGAGATAAGCGAACAGCACGGTGGCGATGAGCGCTGGGGCCGCGCACAACCATCCGCCCGACAGCCGGTGAAGGCCGAAAGGTCGCGCGGCGGGAGTCTGCCGGCTCGAAAGTGCGCTCTCGGCGGTGGCGGCCATCGTTACCAGCGTTGATGCACGCGAGGCGGACCCAATCAATCGAGCTCGAACGCGTCCTTATAATCGAGCTTGAGGCGCGGATCCTGCTGTTCCTTGCGCAGGACGCAATTGCCGGCCACCAGAAGCTCGATCTCCGAGCCCATGAAGCAGCGGAACGCGTCCTCCGGGGTACAAACGATCGGTTCGCCGCGCACGTTGAAGCTGGTGTTGACCAGCACCGGACAACCGGTGCGCGCCTTAAATGCCGTGAGCAAATCGTGGAAGCGTTCGTTGGTCCCACGGTGCACGGTCTGCACCCGCGCGGAATAGTCGACATGGGTCACCGCCGGGATGTCCGAACGCGGCACGTTGAGCTTATCGATGCCGAACAGCGACTGCTCCTCGTTGGTCATTTGTCGCCGCCGCCGTTTGACCACGTCGGCGACCAGCAGCATGTAGGGGCTGTCCTCGTCGAGCTCGAACCAGTCGGCCACGTCCTCGCGCAGCACTGCCGGCGCGAACGGGCGGAAGCTCTCGCGGTATTTGACCCGCAAGTTCAGCGTCTTCTGCATCTCCGGGCTGCGCGGATCGGCGATGATCGAGCGGGCGCCGAGCGCGCGCGGGCCGAACTCCATGCGCCCCTGGAACCAGCCGACCGCGTTTCCGGCAACGAGGCCGTCCACGGTGCGTGCGATCAGCGCGTCGTCTTCGCAACGCTCGAACGCGGCGCCCGCAGCGGCGAGTCGTTGCTCGATCTCATCCTGGGCGAAGCTCGGACCGAGGTAACTGCCCGCCATCGCGTCCGCGCCGTTGCCGCCGTTCACCTTGCGCGGTTTGCCGGCATAAAGGTGATAGGCGGCAAGCGCCGCACCGACCGCGCCGCCGGCATCGCCTGCCGCCGGCTGGATCCAGATGCGCTCGAATTGACCGTCGCGCAGCACCTTGCCGTTGCCGACGCAATTGAGTGCGACGCCGCCGGCAAGGCACAGGTTCTTCGCGCCTGTCTCGCGGGCGAGCGAGCGGGCGAGCCGCAGCATCGCCTCCTCGGTCACCTTTTGCAGCGAGGCGGCAATATCCATGTGCCATTGGGAGAGCAGTTCATTCGGCTTGCGTGGCGCCGCGCCGAACAGTGCGTCGAAAGCCCCGTTGGTCATGGTCAGCCCGGTGCAATAATCGAAATAGTCCATGTCGAGGCGGAAGGTGCCGTCGGGTTTCAAGTCCATCAGATGGTCGAAGAACAGATCGACGTGCTTGGGTTCGCCATAGGGCGCAAGCCCCATGACCTTGTATTCGCCCGAGTTCACCTTGAATCCGAGGTGATAGGTCAGCGCGGAATAAAGCAGCCCGAGCGAATGGGGAAAGTGCAGCTCCTTGAGGATCTCCAGATGACCGGCCCGGCCGATGCCGGCGGACGTGGTGGTCCACTCTCCGACCCCGTCCATGGTGAGAACCGCGGCCTCGGCGAAGGGTGAGGCGAAGAAGGCAGATGCCGCATGACTTTGATGATGTTCGGCAAAGAGCAACCGTTCGACGTCAGCGCCCGGCCCGAGTTTCTTGAGCTCGTCGCGCAGCACGATTTTCTGGAACAATTTTTCCTTGAGCCAAAGCGGCATCGCCATGCGGAACGAACGGAAGCCGCGCGGAGCGAAGGCGAGATAAGTCTCGAGCAGCCGCTCGAATTTGAGAAACGGTTTGTCGTAGAACGCGACGTAATCGATCTCGCCGATACCGACACGGCCGGCCTCTAAGCAATAACGAGCGGCGTGATGGGGAAAGCTCGCGTCGTGCTTCTTGCGGGTGAAGCGCTCCTCCTGCGCCGCCGCGACGATGCGACCATCCGCCAGCAGACAGGCGGCGCTGTCGTGATAGAAGGCGGAAATGCCCAGAATGCGCACGGTCAAAACAGCGTATAGATGAACGGCGCGACGGCGGAGCCCTTGGTGAGCACGATGAGGCCGCCCATCAGGCCGAGCATCACGACCACCGGCAGCAGCCAGTACTTCTTGCGCACGCGCAGAAAGCTCCAAAGCTCAGCGACGATGCTCAGCAACGGACGTCTCCCGTCAAAACTGGTTCTTCATCTGCGACCCGGCAGGACCGGGGGGATCGCGCTCGATCCAGTAGGAACGTGCCGCCGGGTCGAATTTAAGGCGCAGCGGATCCTTCCCGAACCTGCGCATCAGCAATCCAATCGGTGCGACCGTGGTGTAGAAAACGACACCCATGACGATCGGACTCACCACGGCGAATAACACCAGCCCGAGCCGATGCCAGATGACGTTGAGCGGACGCAGCGGCGCGGTCCAAAAATAGGCGCAGGCGAGAAAGGCCGCGGCCGCCGCCAGCCAATAGAGCGCCGTGCCTTGGCCTCGGTAGAACTTGAGCACGGCAATGAGCGCCAGCACCACCGCGAAGGTGACGCCCAGGTTGCGCTCGCTCGCGCGCGGCTCATCGCCGTGACGCGCCAAATCCTCGTGGAAGTTGCTTATCGCCATACCCCTCCTCCCCCGAGCGCCCCCGGATGTAGACCATCGGAACGCCGAGGTCCACTGAACTATGGCCCCGAAAAATGGGGTCTCGTTTTCGGAAAAGATCATATTCGAGAAAGAAGTTAGACCATCTCTTCCACTTCGAAAGATCACTCCGTCGTCACAGTTGACGCCCCCGCCCCGGCCGAGTAGGCGAAAGCAATCAATTCCTCGCGCGCGCAAACCGGCCGCGCATACCCGGCATGAAACCGAACTCCGGCAGTCACATCAACTGACGAGCGCGCAATGCCGTCTGCTGCTGGCGCGGAGTTTCTTTTGAGGATGCTGCCGCAATCCCGGCGAAGACTATTGTCGCACCGGACAACGCAACGGGCTTCTAAGCCTGGCTGCCGTGGAAATTACCTACGCCTGCGGTCGGCATCGCCAGCTGCTGCTCGCTGAGGAAGCCAGCGAGCGCCGACGGGGCGATTGCGGCTGCGGACGCCGCCGGGTAATAAGTATTGGTCTGCGAGAGAACCGGAGCGGCTGAGAGCGGGTTTGCGCTCGGCGCGTTCGCTGCCGCAGCGCTCATGCTGGTCTTGACCTGCGGCTGGTATCGCCAAAATTTACCGCCGTGTCGGGGCCCGACTTAATATAGTGCTGCTTAAATTTTACTCCGTCGGCGGCGCCTTCGCCGGGAGGATCACGCGGGTTATCGCAAATGAACAATTTCGACGAGGATCTTGGTCCTCCAGGCCCGGGCGGCTGGGTCCAGGTGAATGACGTCAGCAGCGCCGCCGCGCCGCGCGGGATTTAACCGTTGCGCGGTCGGATATTCCCGACGGGAAGACGCTACGCCTGGGTGCCGTGAAGGATGCCGGCCCCCGTAGTGGTCGGGGTCGCGAGCTGCTGCTGGCCAAGCGAACCCGTGCCGGTTGACGGCGCGCTCGAAGCTTCCGCGGCCGCTGGATAATAAAGATCAGCGCCTGAGAGAACCGGGCCGGCTGAAAGCGGGGTCACCGGCGTGACGCTCGATGCCGCCGAGCCCATGCCGGCCTGCGGCTGCTCCTCGGCTTTGATCTGCGTCCCATTCATCAACCAAATTGCACTCTGGTTCAGGCCGGCATTGTAGAACAGCAGGTCGCTGTTGCCGTCGTTGTTGAAGTCCCCGGTTCCAATGATTTGCCAACCGGTTCCGGCATTGAGCAGGCCCGCTTCGGCGGTCGGCGTCGCGCCGTTCATCAACCAGATGCCGGCTTGGCCGCTCGTGTTCTGCCAAATAAGTGCTGCCCGCCCATTCTCACGCCCGGTGGCGACCAAGTGCCAGCTCGGATCGCCCATATTGATCGTGGACGAGGACGTGACGCTCGTCCCGTTCATGAAGTCAATCGTCAGGTTCCCGGTCGTGGAGTTTTGCAGCAGGATATCGTCGCGGCCGTTATTGGTGAGATCGGCCGTGCCAACCACATTCCAGTTGGCTCCCGGGCCGGTAAATGCCGTCTCGGCAGTCGGTGTCGTGCCGTTCATCAGCCATACGCCGATGCTCGTGCCGCTTTGCCACACTATGCCGGACCTGCCGCTCCCGGCGAAATCCCCGATGCCCATGACGCTCCACCCGGCCGGCGCCGGGAACGCCGCCTCGGCAATGGGCGTCGAGCCGTTCATCTCCCAAATGCCCGGCGTGCCGTCCGTGCTCTGCCACATGATGTCGGACTTGCCGTCGCCGTTGAAATCGCCGACGCCGACGACGCGCCAGGACGCGGGAGTGGCAAAGCTCACGGAACCCGATGGGATCGTACCGGCCGAATTGGTCCAGATCGTCGCCGTTCCGCTGACGGTGTTCTGCCAAACGATGTCCGCGTAGCCGTTGCCGGCGAAATTTCCCGCAAAGCCGTTGTTGCCCGGCACCGTGGCGGGCGTGTTCTCGCTATAGCCCAGCGCAGACATCTCGGTGAGGTCGGCTTGGCTGACGGGGTTCGCCACGCCGGAATTGCTGAACGCGCGGAAGGCGTCGTTCCCGGCGCTATTGGCCCAATCGCCGAAGTCGCCGTTGGAGTTGGTATTGAAGCTATCGAGGTCGGTCGCGCCGCTGTCCACGGAAAAATAGCCAGGCGTCGTGCCCTGGAAATCGCGCGTCCCGCCGGACGAGTAATGGAACAGATCGAGCGGCGTATAGCTGTTAGGGCCGATGCCTTGATTGTCCTGGTTGCCCACGAACAGGTCGCGCCCCAGCACCTCGGAGAGTTCATGGGCGGCGACACCGAAGAAGTCGTAAGTGCCGGGCGCCACCGACCCGCCGTTCGTGGTGTTGTAGGTGAACGACACATTCTGCGCCGGGCTGGCGAAGCCCACAAAGCCGTCGACCGCGCCGCTCGGCCCGGACAAGCCGATCGCCTTCGCCTCGGCGGTGGCAACCCAGTAGTTGCCCCCGCTGGTCGGATCCGCCGCGGGCAACGTACTCGCCCCCGTAGCGGCGCTCGCGATCAGTGCACCGCGGATTTGCGAATAGCTGTATTGGTTGAACTCCGTCTCGCTCTCGCCCAACGCGCCCGAGATCAGCGACTGCCCGTCGATCGAGCCATAGCCAACCGTGATATTGACGGTGATCGGGTTGAGAAAAATGCTGTCGAAGTACTGCGCCGCCGCGTTCATCGCCGAAAAGAAAGCCGCCGGCGCGCCATTCGTAGACGAGTCGAAAGTGAGATTGATGTTCATGTCCGGTAACGCTGTGTGGTTTTTGGGCGCAACGCGCGCGAACTGAATCAGCCGCGCGAAGGACCACTACTTTACGGTCGAATCGTGTCAACGCGACGTTTTGACAATGCCGCCGTGTGGACCACGAAACTCTAGAGCGCCGCGGGTTAACGGAGTGTAATTTTCGCCTTCCGTCCGCGTTCTCACGCCCGCAGGCGATACCGCGGGAGCCCGCTTGCGGTTGAACCCCTCGGATACGGGTGTTACTGGCAGCCGTCAGGCTGGGGAGAGACGGCTCGCCATTGTGCGCTAGGGGGCCCGAAGCCATTTTGCCCGCGGCTTGCGCGCCTGCCGGAGGATACCGCCATTTTTGCTCGATTGAGCTTCCCGGAGCGCGCGCCGCTTTCGCGGTTTTCGGCATGAGCCACGAACGGAAGCTGAGCCTCCCTGTGGAAAGCCTCACCCCGGAGGCCGCCAACGCGGCGAGCCGGAGCGCCGGATTGGAGGCGAAGCTTGCCCAACAGACGGCCGAGGCAGCCAAATTGGATGCCGAGCTGACCCGGGTGCGCACCGACGCGGCCAGGCTTGTCCGCGAGCTGGAGACGAGCCGGCGCGAACTGCAATGGATGCTGACAAGCACGAGCTGGCGCTTGACGCGGCCGCTGCGCATGCTCGCCGCGGCATCGCCGAAACTGACCCAGTATGGGCGCCGGCTCGCCAATTCCCTGTGGCCGCGAAAGATGTCGCCGGCGGATCGGCGCGCGGGGCTGCCGGAGAACAAAGCGCACGCTGGCGCGGGTTTGCCTGATCGGGATGAACTGCAAAGCCTCATCAGGGCCGCCGCGGAGCGGGCCGCGGATGACCCGCGGGTCCAGCCGAGCGCGCCGGTCGAAGGCGCTTTTCTACAGCCCTTTTTTTCCAGCGCCGGGTTCTCCGGCCCGCCGGCGATCACTTACCTGACGCTGCGCGAGGCCGGATGGGCGGTCTATGCAACACAAGCCGAGGCCGAAGAGATTGCCGGGCCGATCCGGGCCAGCGATTTGTTCGACGCGGCCGGCTACACGAAACGTGCCGGAAATCTCGGCGCACTCGATCCCGCGCTGCATTACGTCCTCGTCGGCGAACGGATGGGCATTGCCCCGTCTGAGGCTTTTGATCCCGCGTATTACGGCGATCGTTACGCCGACGATCTTCCGGGCAGAGCCAATCGCCTTCATCACTTTCTGACCCGCGGCCGTGCCGACGGGCGGCGCTCGCTGCCGGCCGCAGCCTCTCTGAAATTCGACCGATCACGTCTCGATCCCAAGCTCGACACGGTGCTGCTCGTCGCCCACGAGGCATCGCGCACCGGCGCGCCGATCCTCACCTACAATCTGGCGAAACGGCTGCGTGGCAAGTGCAACGTTGTTGCCCTGCTTCTGGCCGACGGCGACATCGTCGACGATTTTCAAGCATCGTGCACGGCGGTCATCGGACCGCTCTCGCGCGCTGACTGGCACGCCAGCGAGTTCAAACACCTGGTGCGATATCTGCTCGCTGCCTATCCGGTCACTTACACGATCGTCAACAGCAGCGAATCATCGCGCATCATCCCGCCGCTCGCGGACGCGCTCGTTCCCACCGTCCTGCTTGCGCACGAGTTCGCCTCCTATGTCCGGCCGAGGTCGATGATGCGCGACGGACTAGAATACGCGACGCAAGTCGTGTTTTCAGCCGAACTGGTCGCCCGTTCGGCTTGCGAACAACACCCGATCCTCGAGCACCGGCCGTTTCATATCCTGCCGCAAGGACAAACGGAGAGGCCGCCGGCCCGGGAGACGATTGCGGCTGCGAGTAGACCAGCGAACCTGGCGCGAACATTTCGACCGGCGGGAGCGGAAAATGCGCTCGTGGTGCTGGGATGCGGGACCGTTCACATCCGCAAAGGCGTCGATCTGTTTCTCTCCTGCGCGGCCGCGGTCGCCGCCATGCGTCCGCCGCGACCGGTCCGATTTGTTTGGGTCGGAGGAGGATACGATCCGGAAAACGACGTGGATTATTCCTGCTATCTCGCCGACCAGATTGCGCGCTCCGGATTGGAGGCAACGGTCGCGTTCACCGGCGAAATCGCCGATGTCGATGCAGCCTATGCGCTGAGCGACGTGTTTTTTCTCAGCTCGCGGCTCGATCCCCTGCCCAACTCCGCCATCGACGCGGCCATGCATGGCCTGCCGGTTATCTGCTTCGACCGCACCAGCGGAATTGCCGATATTTTGCGCGCCGACCCGTCGACGCGGGAATGCGTCGTTCCTCATCTCGATGTGCGGGCTGCCGCCGAGCTGATCGTGACGCTTGCCGGCGACGAAGCGAAACGCCGGCGCCTCGGAAATGGCATCCGAAACGTCGGTGGCGCGGCTTTCGACATGGATCGCTACGTGAGCCGGCTGGGCGAGCTGGGAGCCGAGGCCGCCGCGATGATGCGCCAGCGGGCCGAGGATCTTGCCACGCTGCGCGCCGATGCGATGTTCGACCCGGATATTTATTTGCCGGCCGGTGCGGATCGAAGCGCGAGAAGCGAAGCGATCGTTGATTACCTCACGCGCTGGGCGGCGATTGCGACTGCCCCCAACCCGGACGATTACGCGCTCCGGCGCCCCTGCCCCGGCTTTCATCCGCAAATCTACGCGCATGCGCACGCGGGCGGTTACGACACGAGGATGCTTAATCCGCTCGCCCACTTCATCCGCAGCGGCAAGCCGGACGGTCCGTGGCGGCACGAGGTCGTCACGCCGGAGTCGCTGGCCGCGCTGCCGCCGAAAGGTCAAATCCCGCCGGCGGCCCTGCATGCGCATTTTCATTATCCGGAACTGGCGGAGGACTTCGCGCAAAAGCTCGCAGCGAACGGCACGCGCTGCGACTTGTTGTTGAGCACCGATGAGAACGGCAAGGCGAGAACGTTGCGCAGGGCGACCGCGCAGTATCGCAACGGCGAAGTCGATATCCGCGTGGTCCCCAACCGCGGGCGCGACATCGGAGCCTTCCTGACTGCCTTTGGCGAAGATATTGCGCGCCGCTACGTCATCGTCGGTCACGTCCACGGCAAACGCAGCCCCACCATCGGCGGCCAAGGCGACCCCACGCTCGGCGACCGCTGGCGCGAATTTCTCTGGCAGAACCTGCTCGGCGACCATCATGCGATGATGGATGGGATCATCGCGCATCTGGCGGCGGACGAGACGCTCGGCCTCGTGTTCCCGGAGGACCCGCACCTGTGCGACTGGCGCGCCAACCGCGCCAACGCCCAGCGGCTCGCCGCCCGGATGGGGATGAAGGAGCCACTACCGCCGTTCTTCGATTTTCCGATTGGGACGATGTTCTGGGCGCGGACGGCGGCGCTTACGCCGCTGTTGGAGCTCAAGCTCGGATGGGAGGATTATCCGAGCGAGCCCGTGCCCTATGACGGTACGGTCCTGCATGCGATCGAACGGCTGTTGCCGTTCGTGGCGCAGCACGCAGGCTACCGTTTCGCCACGACCCACTTCCCCGGCGTGACGTGGTAAGCCTTTGAAGACCACCCATAAGTTCATCCTGGTTCGTTCCGCTTATCGGGCGATCAAGCTCGCGCGCGGCCTGTTCGGCCTGGGGACCCGGTGCGAGGTGACGCGCGACGGCCTGCGCTACGATCTCGATCTCTCGCAGGCGATCGACCTCACCATCTTCGTGTTCGGCCGGTTCGAGCCGTCAACGGTCGCAGCCTTTCGCCGTTACGTGAAGCCCGGCGCGACGGTGCTCGACATCGGTGCCAACATCGGGGCGCAGACCCTTCAGCTGGCGCGCCTCGTCGGGCCCAGAGGCCGGGTCCTCTCATTCGAGCCGACCGCCTTTGCCTTCGCCAAATTGCGCCGCAATTTGCAACTCAATCCGGAGATCGCCGACCGGGTGACGGCCCTGCAATGTTTCCTGACCGGCGGCGACCCCAAGAGCTTTCCGGCATCCGTCTATTCGAGCTGGTCGTTGCAGCCCTCGCCCGAGGCGCATGACAAGCATCTCGGCGTGCCGATGGGGACGGCCGGAGCGCGCGGCGCGACCCTCGATGGCGTGCTCGCCGAGCACTCCATCGAAAGAGTCGATCTGGTGAAACTCGACGTCGACGGATTCGAGTGCGACGTGCTTGCAGGCGCAAACGAGATGATCCGACGCAGCCGCCCAACCTTCGTCATGGAAATCCTGCCGTACGGACTCGTCGAGCAAGGCGCGAGTCTCGACCAGCTGCTCAATTTCCTCATTCCATTCGGCTATCGGCTCTACAACGAGCGTACCGAGGCATTGCTGCCGAGCGACGCGGCGGCACTGGAGAGAATGATCGGCGAAGGCGCCAGCTGGAATGTCATCGCACGCGCCGCTTGATGCAGCCGCGTCTCAGCGCCGCCGGCGGTAAATGGCCAAAGCATCGGTTTCAGGAGTCAGTCGTTCGAAGTCCGGACTTGTTGCAATCCATTCGGCAACCGGTTTCGACACGCGATCGAAAGGGTTGGTGCCGGTAGCGGGAAGTTCGCTGAGCGGCAGAGTGACAAAGTAATCGGCATTGATGTCGTAGAGTCTCTTGATCGCGCGTTGCGGATCGCTCTCCAGATAGCCGAGCGATGTGTATTCGCAGCGGTAGCCCACGTTCCGGCGCATTTTTTCCGCGTAGAGCCACGCCGACGGGGCGCTGAAATCGACCAAGTCGGCGCCGATGACCTCAATCCTGCCCAAACGACTCCGGTCGCAGGTCTCGGCAACGGCTCTCGCCATCCGCGCCATCGCGGCGAAATCGCTGTGTGGTGCCTGCAAATACCACAAGGCGGTGTCGGGCAGCGGAACCAGCCCTTGCACCATCGCATGCGTGGCACCCCAGTTGCCCGCGAGTAGTACGGCGGCCACGGCGGTAAGCCAGCGGCCCCGCAGGGTGACCAGACTCCATGCCAACAGCAACACGACGAGAGGCACCATCGGGGCGAGATAGCGCACGTCCTCGGCAATCATGCGCGAGTATGCGATGAGAGCGGCGAAGATCGTACCGGCGAGACAAAGCGCAAAAAGAAGGCGCGACTCGACAGCTCGCCGCAGCAAATTCGCAAGCCCGCCGCGCGCGACGCGTACGGCGCCTGTCGCAAGCGCCCAGGCCACGACGATCGCCACAAGCCCGGCGAGCCAGGGAAACGGGGAGAGCGCCTGCAACAGCGCCCACGACCAGAAGCCAAGCTTGGCGAGCAAAGGCCGTTCGGAGCCGTAAAGCAGCACGATGTCCTTGGTGATCGTCGCCTCGTTGATGTGGACGACGATGCCCGGCCAGTGCATCGCGTACCACGCGATTGCGACTCCGGCGAACGCGAGAGAGCCGAACAGAAGGAAAAAGTCGAGCGGCACGGCGGCGGCGCGTTGCCGGTGTGAGGCCGAACGGACGATGGCGATGTACAACAGAAACGGCAGGACGTAACCGACGCTTGTGGTCTTGGCGAGCATCGCCACAGTCGCCCAGAACAGCGCCCCGGCCGCGAGCCGCGGCCACGCCGCGTCGGCGGCGCGCAGCGCGACCCAAGCGAGCCCGGCGACGGCCATCGCCTGGCCGGCCTCGACCAGAAACTGCTGATTGAAGGCGATGAAATCCGATGTGCCTGCGCACGCGAGCATGGCCGTGAGCGCGACCGCCAGCGAACCGCCGAGCCGCCGCGTCGCGGAATAGATGAGGCCGAGGGTGATGCCGGCCGTCGCAACGTTGGTGAGCAGCAGGGCCCGTTCGGGATCGCCCAGGATACGCGTGAGCGGCACCGTCGCCTGGGCCAGCCACGGCAGCAACGGCGCGCGGGAATCGGGAACGGTCAGGAATGCGGAGAGCCACGCCAGCGCGCCGTCATGCAGGGCGTAGCGGATTTGCAGCGCGAGCGTGGCGTAATAAGCGTGGTCCCACGGCCAGACGCGGGCGTCGCGGAAAATCCATACGACGCTCGGGAGAAGAAGAATGGCGGCCGCGAGATAGGCACTGGCAGGCCGGTCGAGCAAAACGGCGATCGTTGTAGTCCAGCCACTCGCCGTTTGTTGCGGCCCTTTTAATTGCAGCGCCGCATCGCTTATCGCCTGCATGCAGATGGGTTTCTTTCGACGTAAGCGCCGCGGATGTCGAAATCGGCTCAAAGTGCCGTGGATCAATGCCGCCGGTCCGCCGGCCCGTCAATAGCCGGAGTAGGGCACCATTCATCGGGGCTCTGATGCTTGAAATGGCGTCCCGCAGCGGGCATGAAGCATGCAACCGAGGTGCCGCCCGGATAATGGCCGAACTCGAACCGCTATCGGGTCCCTCGCCCGCTGAAGCCAAGCAGGTGACTTGCGCGTGAGTACAAAGCCGCTCTCGTCGGCGGGTCCGCTGCACGACTATGCCGGGGTGTGGGAACGCAAACCGGTCCTGCGCGAGGTTTATCGGGATTTGTATGATCGCCTGGCGCCGGAGTGCCGTCCCGGAACGACGATCGAGATCGGCGGTGGAATCGGCAATCTCAAGCAACGCTTGTCCGACGTGGTTGCCACCGATGTTCAATATGCGCCTTGGCTCGATTGCGTCGCCGACGCACAAAGCCTTCCGTTCGCTACCGGGGCAGCGGCAAACATCGTTATGGTCGACGTGCTGCATCATCTCGAGTTCCCCACGCTGTTCTTCCGCGAAGCCGCGCGCGTGCTCCGCACGGGCGGGCGGCTGCTGATGATGGAACCGGCGATCACTTACGGCAGCACGCTGTTCTATCGTTTGTTCCATCACGAGCCGGTGCGAAGCTCCGCCGAGGCGCTCGTCGAGGGCACGCCAAACCGGCACCGCGACCCCTACGATGCCAACATTGCGATCCCGACCATTCTCGTCACCCGCGAGCGCGCACGGTTCGACGCCCGTTTTCCGGAGCTTCGTATCGTGCGGGTCGTCTGGTTCGCGTTCGCGGCGTTTGCGCTCAGCGGCGGGTTTCGGCCTTGGAGCCTGCTCACCGCCGGGGCGGCGCGACGCCTGATGCGCTTGGAGCGCGCGGTCGAGCCGCTCATCGGGCGGCTAGCCGGATTTCGCGTGATGATCGTGATCGAAAAACGAGCGGTGCCGGGAAGCCTATGATGCACGCACCGGCCGCGACATTGTCCCCGCGCAAGGAGGACATCCGCCGCCGCGCGGATGCTGCCGCGAATGAACGGGCGCAGTGGCGCCGGCGCGGCGCCTTCTTTCACAACGAGGACCTGCAGTTCCTCAAATTCCTGATACCGGAGGGCGCGCGCGTACTCGAACTGGGCTGCTCCACCGGCGAGCTGCTGGCCGCACTTAAGCCGTCGTTCGGTCTCGGCGTCGATTTCAGCGCGAGCTCGATCGATGAGGCGCGGCGCGCCTTTCCGCATCTCACATTCGCGATCGGCGACATCGAGTCCGACGCCTTCATCGAATCGCTGCCGGGACCGTTCGACTACATCCTCGTCGTCGATACGCTCGGCTCGCTCGACGATTGTCAGCGCATGTTTGCGAACCTGCATCGCTTGTGCACGCGCGAGACACGGCTGGTGGTCGGATATTTTTCCCACGTCTGGCATCCGCTGTTGAAACTCGCGGAGCGGATCGGTCTCAAAATGCCGCAGCCGTCGCAGAACGTGCTGGCGCTCGCCGACGTGCGGGCGCTCGCGGCACTTGCGGATTTCGAGGCGGTGAAAAGCGAGCGCCGGCTGCTTTCGCCGGTCCGGTTGTTCGGGCTCGGCCGCCTGGTCAATCGCTTCATCGCGCCGTTGCCGATCTTCAACAGCCTGTGCCTGCGCCACTATACCGTGTGCCGCTCGCTGCGCCGGCCGGAGGATGTCCCGCGCACGGCGACCATCGTCATCCCTGCCCGCAACGAGCGCGGCAACGTCGCACCCGCGATCCGACGCATCCCGCAGTTCGCCGACGCGCTCGAAATCATCTTCGTCGAGGGCCACTCGCAGGACGATACCTGGAGCGAGATCGAGCGGGTCATCGCCTCGCATGCCCAGCAGGAAATCAAGGCGCTGCGCCAGCCGGGTGAAGGCAAGGCCGACGCGGTTTATACCGGTTTCGACGCCGCAACCGGCGATGTCCTGATGATTCTCGATGCCGACCTGACAGTGCCGCCGGAAGATTTGCCGAAGTTCTGGGAGGCGATCCGCTCCGGCAAAGGCGAGTTCGTCAACGGCACGCGGCTGGTCTACCCGTTCGAAAGCGAGGCCATGCGGTTCCTCAATCTGGTCGGGAACCGATTCTTTTCGCAGGTCTTCAGCTGGCTGCTCGGCCAGCGCTTCACCGATACGTTGTGCGGAACCAAGGTACTACGGCGCAGCGATTACCTGCGGCTCAAGGCGGCCCGCAGCTATTTCGGCAATTTCGATCCGTTCGGCGATTTCGACCTCATCTTCGGAGCATCTAAGCTCGGCCTCAAAATCGTCGAGGTGCCGATTCGTTATGCCAGCCGTACCTATGGGGAGACGCAGATCTCCCGCTTCCGCCACGGGTCGATGTTGCTGCGCATGATGTGGTTTGCGTTCCTGCGCATCAAGGCGCTGTGACGAAGGTGATGGTGCGCCGATAGGAGACCTGCGCGTGAAGTGGATCGCGATCGCCATCAAGCTCGGCATCTCCGGCTTGCTCGCCTGGCTGGTGCTCAAGCACGTCGACTTCACCGCCGCCGGCGCGTTGCTGGGCAACCGGCGCGGGGCCGTGGCGCTCGTCCTCGCCATGGCGCTGCTCGCGGGCGGAGCCGCGATCGCCGGCGTGCGCACCGTCTGCGTCATGCGCATCCTGGGCGCCCATTGCTCGATCGGACGCGGCATTGCCGTGTGGATGGTCGGCCTTGTCGTGAGCCAATCGCTGATCACCTTCATTGCGGGGGACGCGGCACGCGTATGGCAGTTCGCGCGGCTCGGATATTCGCCGGGCACGGCCAGCAGCGCCGTCGTGCTCGAGCGCGCGCTCGGGTTCGCCGTGCTGCTCGTCATGGTGCTGCTGTTCGAACCCGTGTTGCTGGCGCGCGCTTCGCCTGGGCCGGTGCGCACGGGCCTGATCGTTCTGGCGGTCCTGTGCGCCGGCGGCATCCTCGCCTTCGTGGCCTCGGCGTTCCTCGGCCGGCTGCAACCGTACCTGCCGGCGGCTGTGCGCGAGCACCGTCTGGTCTCGATTGCGATCGACGTTGCCTCGGCCGCGCGTCACCTGACCGGCTCGTGGAAGCTCGGCGCGGCGGTCGTTTTGTTGAGCGTGCTCATGCAGCTCAGCAACAGCCTTGCGCTGTTCGTTCTCGCCCGCACCACCGGCGTGGCCCTCGATTTCATCGCGATCTTGGCCGTGAGCGTGCCGGCGCTGCTCATCGCGGCGATGCCGATCGCAATCGCCGGCTGGGGCGTGCGCGAAGGCGCGATGATCGTCGGTTTTGGCCTGTTCGGGGTCGCGCCGGCCGCCGCCTTGGCGGTCTCGATCGCGTTCGGCCTCGCCATGCTTCTCGTCAGCCTCCCCGGCGCATTATTCATCCGTTGGGGAAAACAGAAGCAGGCCCCCGCACCCGCGTGAGGCCGGGCCCGACGCCTACGAGATCGCCGGGACTTTTTTGGCCGCCTGCGCGGCCCAGCGAACCGTGCGTCGCAGTCCTTCGGGCAGGCTCACCTCCGCCGACCAACCGAGCAGCGCGGCTGCCTTGCGGGTGTCGGCGAAATTGCGCAGCACCTCGCCGGGACGGCGGTCGAGGAACTCGATCCGCGGGCGCGGGAAGCCTTCTGCCGCGAGGGCGGTCGAGAGCGCCTCGACCAGTTCGCCCACCGTGGTCTCGCGCGCGGTCGCGATCTGGAACACTTCGCCGCCGACGCCGTCCGCGGCGCTCGCGCGCTCGATCGCCCGGGTGAGATCGTCTATGTAGACGAAATCGCGCGTCTGCGCGCCGTCGCCATAGATTTGTAGCGGCTGTCCGGCGAAGGCGCGGCGGATGAACTTCGCCACCACGCTCTCCTTGTGCTCGGACCCCGGCCCGTAGACGTTGCCGAACCGCAGCGCCACGGTGGCGAGGCCGAACGTGCGCGCGTAAGCGCTGCAATAAGCTTCGCCGGCGAGCTTGCTCGCGCCATAGGGCGACACCGGTCGCGCCGGCACCAGCTCATGGATCGGCGGCGCGCACTCCCCGACCGTCGCGCCCGACGACGCGAACACGAAACGGCCTACGCCGGCGGCTCGCGCGCCTTCGAGGTAATTGAAGGTGCCGATCACATTCGACAGGCAATCGGCGCGCGGATCTTCGATCGAGGGAGCGACGCCGGTGTTGGCGGCGAGATGGATGACGACGTCCATGTCCCGGCACGCCGCCTCGGCGAGTTTCGCGTCAGTGATATTGCCGACCGCGAGCTGAATGCGCCGCCGCGGCGGCCGCAAGGCCCCGGCCGCGACCGTCTCGATTTCCGCCACTCGCTGCAGGTTTTCCACGCGTCCGGTGGAGAGGTCGTCGATAACGCGCACGATGTTGGCGCGGTCGGCGAGCAGCCGCGCAATCAGCGACGGGCCGATGAAGCCGCAGCCGCCGGTTACGAGAAACGCCGTCATCGTCCCTTCCGCTCGTGCCGTGTCAAGCACCTATCCGGTAATTCGATTGGCGTCCAGGGGCGTGCAGATTCGCGCAGGTCGTCGCTGAGCGAGCCGAGATCATCCTGTTTTCATGCGTATCAATCGATTCTGGGGAAGACATTCGCCGCATGTTATGGATCAACCTCTGGCAGCTCCGCTTTCAGGGTGCGGCTGCAGCAATCTCCTGACTGTGCCGCGCAAAGGACGCAAAATCAAACGGCACCCCTCGATCGGAGGCGATAATATTTTCCGCCAGGAACTCTGCGACACGACTGTGGCCCAGATCAGTGAAATGCACGTAATCGACAAAAAATTTCCGCCGCAGTTTGTCTTCATATGGCAAAGCCCCTTCGGCGTTGCGATAGATTATGCGGCGCGTGCGATCCGCTTGTTGTGCCGCGTCAACAAGCGCGGCGAGGCGAGTAGCGCTGCGTGCCATGAAATACCCGCGCAATCGCGCATCATCAAGCTTGGCGCGAGGCGCGCATGGGTCGTTCTTATGCGCCTCCATGTATTTGTCGAGCTCAAGCTCGACGGCAGCCGGATCTGCGCCGCCGGTGGGCCCAACCGCGGCTCGATAGGAGGGAGCAGCAGGGTTATCGTCATATAAGGGTTGCGTGGTGAGCATGATATTGGCGCGGTTGAACAGTGAGAGAATATCGCGCTCGGCATTGAGATAAAATGAAACTTGTTTATCTTCAACGCCGGTCGTCACATTGTCGAGCCTGACGGAAAATTGCCAGTCGGTCTCCGTGTTATCGACCATCAGATGATCCGCGTCGGCAGGCTTCCGGAGGCCTCCCGCCGCTTCGTCGGGTCGCAGGCCCGACATCAAGCGGACGAGGGCGCTGTGGCGCGCAAGCGTCCCAAGCAACGGGCTTGAAATGCCCGTACCACCATACGTCAGGTAGAGCAGCTTCGGCCACTCCATCGGATTGACCGCCCCGCTGCCAAAGAGACATGGAGCACTGGCATCGTTGATGCCGTCGAAGGTAACAATCCAATCAGGATTCAGCGGCATGGCGAACAGCGAGATCGCCACAAACTCCTGGTAGGCAAGCCAACTGCCCATGGCGATGTTTATAACGCGATAGCGCACGCCTCCTGATTTCTCATTCAAGTGCCGCTGCAATTGCGCCGAGATGGTGTTCTCGTCGCTGGTCGCCCCGACGGACAAAACGACTGACGCTCCGGTGAGTACGACGAGGCGTTCGCCGGGGTGCTTGCCGTAACGGCGAAGATAGTCGGCATCGGGAACGAGTTCGTAATCAAAGTCTTGGGCAAAGCCCCAATTGTTAAAATGCATGGTGGTGGGAATGTCCTTCTCTCTGATCTTGTCGTGCCAAAAACCGCCGTCGGCCCAGCGCTGAGAAAATATCCAATATGGCTGCAGGCTCATCGACGTCAGTGCTCTTGGCCGCGGATGAAATTGTTCGTAGAGTCTGGCACCGCCCTCGATTGACCCGGCAAGCACCACACAAATAACGACCGGAAGGAATATTGCAGTCAGTCGCTTCGCAAACGAGTTCCGCATGTAGTCACCGTGTTTCGTGGAATCCGTATCGGCTACTATCGGGCAAGGACAGCGAGTCGGGTTCTGCATTCTTCGTGCGCCGGCGCACTTCAGATAGTCTTCATCCGCGCCGGATCGATCGCCCCCGGGCGTTTATCGGGCAAGTCGCGCGACAAAACGGTTGCGCATCAATGGGTGTAAGATCAAGAGAAGGCGAGATCAACGGTCTTGCGCGGCCTTTCGCTCCTTGCGCCGCATGCAAGGCAAGCCCAATCGAGCGGCCAGATTTGCTCGCCGGCGGCGATCGGCTGCGCGCTGCACCGCAGGTTGAACAGAGTCGCGCCGCCGCCACGATTTCGTTCGGGCGCTAAAATGCAAGCTCCCCGCCGCGGAGCGGCGGGGAGCTTAACAAGCTCACGCTTGACAGACGCGCAGGTTATTGCATGCCGCGCGGGTTGGTGTCGGTCGGCGTGAGCAGAGTCATCGCATTGCTGCCGCCGTTCCCGGCGACCCGGTTGTTGTCATAGGACGACGCTGTCCCGCCGCCGCCGACGCCGGTGCCGTTGAAGGTGATGTCGTTGTTTGAAAGAGTGCCGGTTCCGCCGGAACCCACCACGACTCCGATCGTGTTGAAGCTCATCACGCTGTTGTCGACAAACAGGTTGCCGCCTGAGTCAACTTCCACGCCGTTTGTGTTGTTGGAGAACACCGAACGGGTGACGGTCGCTTTGCCGCCGCTGAGAACCCCGACTCCGAACTTCGCGAGATAGACTTTAACGTTGTTGACGTCGACGTTGGACCCGCTTGCAGCAACCAGAATGCCGGCATTCGCCACGTTCTCGATTCGCGTATTGTTGACCCCAACGTACCCGGCAGCGTTTACGGTGATGCCGTTGACGCTGAACCCGGTGATGTCGCAGTTGTCGACGATCAGCGCCTTACCCGCGTTGAACACGATACCGCTCAGGCCGGGGGTCGCGGCGGTGCCATTGCCGAACACACCTTGGAACCGGATGTTGCGGATGACGAGGATGTCGGTTGCACCGGCGGAGAAGACGATGCCATTCGAACCGCCGACCAAGGTCGAGGCCACCTGGCCGCCGCCGCCGTCGAGCGTGATCGACTTGGTGACCGTCAGTCCGCCGAAACCGCCGGGATCGAGCGCGTCGATCTCGCCGCCGGCGACGGTCTTGGAAATGGCCCCGGGCCAGGTCTTGCAGGGCGCGGTGCGGCTGCACGGATTGGCGTCGTCGCCCACGCCGGAGACCCACGTTCGCGTCGCCTGCGCGTGCGCGGGCGCAGCGTAAAGAACCGGCATTGCCATGGCCCCGACTGCCGTCAGGGCAAGAATCAGTGATTTCAGCCTCATTGGAGCTTCACTCCCCTGTTTTAAAATTGAAAAAGCCAAAGTAGCGATATAACGGATTACTATCTATCCGTCATAACCGCCGCGAGAGGGGCACAATAGTGCGGATTGAAATGACGTGACGGTAATATTGTAGTGGGGCGTCAAAAAATTAAGGAATATCAATTCGCAGTTGTGGGATTTACTAATTCGGCACGCTTGGATAGGCCCTCCGCCTGGTAACCGGGCTTACGCGATGCTTACGCCGCAGCCTGGACACGAAAAGCGAGATCGCGGATGTAATGGCTTCATGTCATCCGGGTCCTCGTCGATCCAGGTGCGTAATTTCGCGCGTGCGCCGCGGTATTGTGGCCGGCGGCCCTCCCCAGGGCTCACGATGGGTTCGTTCGATGGCGCAAGCTGCCAAGCGCATCGCAGTCATTCAGTCCTGCTACATCCCCTCAAGGGCCTTCTTTGATCTGATCGGCTGGTACGCCGCTCCGTCGTCATAGCCCTCTGCCGGCGATGCCCAATGAAACGCTTGGCCGCCATTCAATCCAATTACATCCCATGGAAGGGATATTTCGACATGATAGCCTCAGTGGATGAATTTATCTTCTATGATCATGTGCAGTATACGAAGAAAGACTGGCGCAACCGCAACCGTATCAAGACGCCGCAAGGCCTCCTTTGGCTCACGATTCCTGTCGGCGACAGTATTAGGCGTCGAATTTGCGATGTTTTGCTGCCGGATGAGGCCTGGGGTGTCGCCCATTGGAGAGTTCTCGAGGCGAACTATCGAAGGGCCAGGTTTTTCGACGAGATATCCGCTTGGCTTGCGCCGCTCTATCTTCACAACAAGCATACCCATTTGAGCGCATCCAATCGCGCATTCGTTGAAGCCATATGCGCCTATCTCGGGATCAGGACCAAATTGGAGTGGTCTGATAAATACCAACTGGAGGGGGAGCGCACTGAAAGCATCGCAAATATGTGCGTCCAAGCCGGCGCGACGGAATACGTGGTCGGTCCGGCGGCTCGCGCCTATCTCGATGAGACCACGTTTGCAGTGCGCGGCATCAGCGTGACCTGGTTCGATTATGCCGGCTACCCCTCGTATCCGCAGCTCTGGGGTCCGTTCGAGCATCAAGTATCGATACTCGACCTTTTGTTCAACTGCGGACCGTCGTCGGGGCGTTATATGAAGCACGTCCCAGAAACGTGCGGACAATAGAAACTTCCGGGGGTGAACAGATTTAAAGACCGTATTCCTAATCGTTGAATAATTGAGCATACATCACTTGGCAAAGGTAAAGGCTCCATATCTGCCACCCGTAGTTCGTTCGCCCTGACAAGGTATCTTCGACCAACGTCAAAATAGCCTCACGCCGCAAAAACCTCTGCCCGAACGAAGACTCGTCATATAAACGACGTACAAGCGATGCCACCGATTCCCGGCCGAGGTACTCGCGAATATCGATTGTCAGTCCCATTTTCGGATTTCGCAACACGTAATCGGGATACCACTCGGCAAAATTGCGCCGCAGGTAATACTTGGAATAACCGTTGAAGAGTTTATCACTATCGGGCCGAGAAAACATCAGAACCGCCGCATCCCGGGCAAGAAACGGATTTACATAGCTCACCTCGAGACACCGCGCGAGCTCCATATCGATCATGTTCCACGCCTCGAAAATCGCGTGCAGATCGTGTCTTAATCTCGTCGTGAGACTCAGCTCCCCATTCTCAACTAATCCGGCTCTCTCGACCCGGGATTCGCTTCGCCGCGGCGATTGAAACAATTTTTCGATCCACATCTCGGACGTACAGGTGATACGGCGCTCGTACGCATCCAGGCTCTTAAACTTCGGTCCGTGCACCTCATAGCCGGCAAGCAACTCATCCGGACCGCGGCCTGTCACGATTGTCTCGACCCCCCTTCGTGCCAATCGACGGTCCAGCAGATAGCGTACGAGATGGCTTGGATGTGCAATAGGGTATGGTAGCGCTTCAATGAGATTTATGCCTTCTTTCCACAGATCGATCTCGGTCAGATCGTAAATATCAAGCTCTATGCGGAACTGCTCGGCCAAAGCCTGCACGATGTCCAATTCTTGCGAAGCGCCGCGTCCACGGGTGCGAAACGTCGCGGCGCGTACCGTCGCGTGCAAGCGACGGGCGACGATTGCCAACAGGCTGGAGTCGAGTCCCGAGCTGAGATGGAATACGGCGTCGGGCCCGGCCGCCACGATCTCCCGCTCCAGAATGGCCAACAAGCTTTGATCTGACGGTTCCGGCGGCGACGGCAACGTTGTCACGAGAAGATTTTCTTTGCCGGCAATAATCCACCGTTCGCCGTTCCGCAGCAGCCCGACTCCGGAGCAGAAGGTGCGCCGCGTAAACGGCGTCTGATAGCGCAAATAGTCTTGCACGTAATTAAGGTCGACCGCGGTGAACGGCGCCAACGCCGACCAGCGTCGCGCCAGCCTTACGCGTCCGTCCGCGACCGCAATGAAGACCGGCGCCGTGTCGAACCATGGACGTTCAATAACCAGCTTTTCATCGTCATAGCTGACGCGCGTGCCGCCCAAAGCAGTTGCCGCCCGCGGTTCGGCCGGGCGGCGGTCTGCGTCAAGTCCGGCGTATAGTTGGTAAATCAGCGCGTCAGCTTGTTGTGGCAATTGGTCCATTGTCTGTGCTCGACAAACGCAACCGTTCGGGGTCCGCAGCTGCTGGTATATTGCCATATACGGCGCGGACAATCGCAGTAGGGCGCTGTTTTACTTGAGTGAATATCTTCGAGATATATAGGCCCACCAATCCGATAAAAAATAGATTGACGCCGCCTATGATCCAGACGGAGATCATCACCGACGTCCATCCCTCGACCGTATTGCCGAACAGCAGCCAACGAGCGACAAGGTAAGCCACCAGTACGAAGGCAATTGCGCAGATGCCGCTTCCCACAATCGCCGCAAGCAGGAGCGGGCGGGCGCTGAAGGAGCTGATTGAAGTGATTGTCTGCGACAGGCGTTTGCGCAAGCTGTAAGAGGTCGTACCGACGCTCGTTTTCACGATCGGACAACCAACCTGCACGTAACCCGTCAACGTCCACAAGCCGGCGATGAAGGGGTCGCTTTCCCGATGCTGCAACAAACTCAGCATGTATCGCCGGGTCATCAATCGGGCGATAACCAGATTCCGCGGGAGTTTCAGACTGCTGAGGAAGTTGAATAGCCACCAGAAAAGCCCACCCGTGATTCGCTCGAAAAATTGCCCTTTTCGATGAATTTGGTAACCATACACCACATCGCAATCGCCCTTTTTGATTCGATCGTAGCAGATGGCGAGGAAGTCCATCGATTCTTCGAGATCGGCATCGGTGACATAGATCAGTTTGCCGGACGCATAGGCAAATCCGGTCATCAAGGCACGGTGGTGGCCGAAGTTTCGCGACAGATCAATCACCTTTACCCGAGGGTCACGACGATGGATGTCGATGGCCAGATCGAGACTGTCATCCGGCGAGCCATCATTGACGAAAATGATTTCGACCGGCAGATTCAACTTATCTGCCAAACGACACGCTTGCGAATAGAAGTTGGGAATGTATCGGCTGCTCTTGTAAAGGCTGGTGACGATCGAAAGCTCGATCTGCTCACTCATATCCGGCCCGAACCTTGCGATGTTCATACCCGATCCGACCAGGCGCTTGAGCCGTTAGCTCGCCGCCATCGCGGTGTCCCTGCCTCGGCTTGCGGGCGCGCCCGCGCGCTCACGGCGACAATGCCGCCAATTGGCCGAGCACGCGGTCGGCGACGCGTGCGCGCTTTTCGCCCATACCATACCATAGCGGCAGACGGACCAGGCACGCCGATACTTGGTCGGTGACGGGCAGCATGCCGGAAGTCCGGCCGTAACGGCGGCCCCCCTCGCTCGAGTGGAGCGGCACATAGTGAAAGATCGCGTGGACGTTCTCTTGGCGCAGCGTCTCGATAAGCTGGTTGCGGATTTCGGGCGTCGGCAGCACCAGATAATAGAGGTGCCCGTTATGCCGCGTGTGATCGGGGACGTGCGGGCGTCGCGCATGCCCGCGCTTCTCGATATCGGCAAACGCAGCGTGGTAGTAGTTCCAGGTTTGCAGCCGGTCGGAGGTAAAGCGCTCGATGGCGTCGAGCTGCGCACGCAGAAACGCCGCGACGATCTCGCTCGGCACGTAGGACGAGCCGAGCGAAACCCAGGAATACTTGTCGACGAGCCCTTGCATGAAGCGCGCGCGATTAGTCCCCTTGTCGCGAATGATTTCGGCCCGCTCGACCAGATTCCGGCGGTTGACGATCAAGGCGCCGCCCTCGCCGCTGACGACGTTCTTGGTTTCGTGGAAGCTGAAACAGGCGAACTCGCCCAGCGTGCCGGCGAGCCGCCCACGGTACTCCGACATGAGTGCATGCGCGGCGTCCTCGATCACCATCAGACCGTATCGCTCGGCAATCTCGCACACCACGTCCATTTCGGCGCACACGCCGGCATAGTGCACGACCAATATCGCGCGGGTGCGCGGGCCGATGGCGGACTCGATGAGCCTTTCGTCGATGTTGAGCGTATCGGGGCGAATGTCGACGAAGACCGGCACGGCTCTGCGCAAGGCCACCGCGTTGGCGGTGGAAACGAACGTGAACGAGGGCATGATCACTTCGTCGCCCGGAGCAAGCTCGGCAAGCAGCGCCGCCATTTCCAGCGCACCGGTGCAGGAATGGGTCAACAGGGCACGCGGCGCTTGCAACGCCGTCTCGAGCCAGCTCTCGCACGCCTTGGTATAATATCCGCCGCCGGAAATCTGGTGCCGCGCGATCGCGTCCCGGATGAGGTCGATCTCTCGGCCGCTCTCGGGGGGAAGGTTGAAGGGAATGACCGGGCTCATGCGAGAGTCTGCAAGCGACGCGGGATAGCAACGGCGGACCACGGTTGGCGCGGCAGAAATAGCCAAATCGCCGGCAAAATCATAGTCCTGCTCCTGGACTCCATACCGCTTATGCCGGATCGCTCCCAATCCGATGATCGGCATGGACTTTGCGCTGTCGATCACGCAGACCGGCCCCTAACTGCACTGCATCACGAACAGAGTATAAGGCGGAATCTTCTTATGAATGATCGTCTCGTCGACCGAGCTGAAATGCTCCGAGACCAGCGCGCGGTATCCGCTGGCACGTCGCACGTTTTTGCCGCGGTCCCATTCGATCAATTTTCGCGCGATCGGATTCTGGTTTTCGATGAATACCGGATCCAACGTAACGATACGGCCGCCGGGCCTGATCGCCGCCTGCATTAAAGCGAGAAGAGCGGCGGCTTCATTATTGTCGAGATGATGCAACACACCGATCAGGAGCCCAATATCGAACCGCTCGTATTTGGGCACCTCGTCCGCAGTGAACCTGCCGGTAATGAACGAGCCCCGCTTACCGAAGCTTTTGCGTGCGTCCTCGATGTATCGAGGGTTGGGATCGTAACCGACATAGCGCACCTCCGGCATGAGCGCCAAAAGTTTGGCGGGACCGCAACCAACGTCCAAGACGTGGTCACCCACCTTCGGGCGGATGAAACGGTCGACCACCATGCGCCGGCCCGACCGCGCCCCGAAAACACGCTGGATTAACTCATAAATGACGGGAAAGGAAAGAATTGAGCTGACTCCAGAGGTGTTTTCGACCATTTTGGTCAAGCCTTGGCCTTTAATCGACCCGCCAGCCGCCGTCCGGCAAAGGCAGCAAAGGCACAAAGGCCGATCGCGGCGACGGCACTCGTTTCCAGCCCCGCCCAAAAGTAATTGTCGCGATAGTCCAAGCGCACGACGCTCTCGCCGGGGCCTATGGGCAGGCCCAAGTAGGCGCCGTAGACTTCGAGGACCGGCGTGGCAATTCCATTGACCGTCCCGCGCCAGCCGCGGTCGTAATTGTCGGGGATGAAGACGATGCCCGGCGTTGCCGAGGTCAGCTTCAAGGTCAGGTGTCCCGGCCGGTCCTCGACCACCGCCACATCCCGCCCCGTCCCGCGTGAGCCGGCGCACTCGGCGGCGGGTTCCACGAGGCCACGAACCGCGGCCGCATCGAGCAGCGCCATGTCCTCGGAAAAAGCGGAGAGCACGTCGTTGCGCTGCCACGGCGGGTGCCCGGCGCGCCAGCTGCAGAATATCCTGATGCCCTCCTCATAGGCGGCGTTGCGGAACAGGACGTAGCCCCCTTCCCGCCCCGCCTCCTGCCAGTTGGGCGAGAGGTGCGGTTCGGGCCTGCGCCTGACAAAGCAGAACATGTATTTGACGCCGATCAGATCGAGCGCGCGCGGATCCAATTCGCCGCACGGTACAAGCTCGACCCAATGTGGACGCAGTTGATGCACCTCATGGCGCGGACTCAAATAGGTCAGCGTGCGCGCCAGCGATGGCGGATAGAACAGGCTGAAGCCCGCTGTCCCCCGTTTCTCGTCGTCGAGGTACCAAAGCAACGAGTAATCGTCGGTGAAAAAACGGAAATAAGGGTCCGCATCCGCGCGGACGATGCCTTCCAAACCCGGCAAGTCGCGTTGATTGCTCTCATGTGCTGCGACATGGCGGAACGGATGATTCGGCCGCTCGGGATAGTATTGCCAGACGACGTCGCTCGCGATCAGCCCGACGGAAAGAACCGCCAAGGCAACGCCCAACCCGGCGACGGTGACCCTTTCCAAGGGAGCGAAGCGGATGCCGAGGCTGCTGATAAGCGCATAGGCTGCGAGGAGCGCGGCAGCGACCGCCGCCGCGATCGTGACCGGCTCGTGCTCAGTAATACCATGCACGACGGCAAAGACGGCGATGAGGCCGAGATAACCGCCCAACAATAAACGGATCGTGCCGCCTAGCTCATCCACGCGACGGCGCTCCAACGCCTGAAAAATAGTGAACGCGCTGATGACCCACGCGGTGCGCAGAACGTCTTCGAGCGGCGCGAACCAGCGCATTCCCGAAACGAGCGTGAACATCTGATAGAGCGCCTTCGCGACCGGGCCGATCAGCGGCACCGACATCACAAAAAAGAATGCGCCCCAAAGGTAAATCAGATCGAAGCCGAGGCCGCCCGGCGTGACTTTCGCAGGCCGTGCCCATCGTGCAAGGAACAAGGCGGCAAGTGGCACAAGCGAAAGAAAAGCGGCGTGCTCGATATCGGCCGGAACGAACGGAACGAACAGCCGCAGGTAAGTGAGCACAGTGTCAGGGGCTTCCGGCGGATACGCCAGGGCAGAAGTGATCCGATGGGATTCGGCAAAATGGGCGAGGACGGGAATCGAGTAGACGCCGGACAGCGCGAATCCGGTCACACTGACGAGCGCCGCGCGACCGAGCGCCGAGAGCGAATGGCGCAACGGTCGGCGCCAAGGCGCGCCGTCCCTAAACAGGAATACGGACAGCACGAGCGCGCAGTGCACCAGCGCAAACTGCGCACTCATCGCGAAAGCGACACCGATGGCGAAGCTGATGAGAGCGTAATTCCATGGACGCAGTCGTGCGTAAAGCAGGTTCCACACGACCACCAGCAATGCGGCGTGCGATACGAGTGCCGCAATCCGGCCGGACGCCTGCAGCCAGATCACGCGCTCGTTTAACCCGAGCATCACGACAAAGAGCACGTTCCAGAACGGCCGCAGCCCGAGCTTGCGGCCGATCAGCCAGGCGGGAACGGCCGCGAGCAGAACAAGCGCGAAGATCGCGGCGTTGAGCATCAGGTTGGCGTAGGGGCTGTTGGGATCGACGACGAGGGAGAGCAGCCAGAACTGCTCCGGGTCTGCCGCCAAGGGATAGCCGCCGTTGCGGTAGGGATTCCAAAACGCAAATCCCCCGACGTCGTGGGCGAAGGATATGAATTTCATAAGACGCGCGCCGTCGCCCGCCGGCGTGCCGTCGTTGCGCAGGATCGGCGACCACAGCAGCGCGAGAATGGCGAGCGCGCCGGCCAGATCGAGCCATCCGGCCCACAGCCGGCGCCGCGCCTCCGAAGCGTTATACGCGTATGGGGAGGGTTTTACCGTCGTATCCAACGCAGGATTTCCATAGCGAGACATGGCGCATCGGCACGCCGGCCGCGCTGCACGATTACAAGCTTACGCGATTATTGTGGCCCAGGTATGCCGAGGAGTGAAGCGGCGCTCGCCGCGCTGCCCTCCTCGAGGGAGATCGTTGGAAAGCGCAAGGTTCTCCCTTGCGACGACCAACGAGTCGGAATTTGATGTCGATTGCCTTGTCGCTCGTCGCATCATACACCATAGGCGAATAGCCGTTAGGGCCAACGCGCAACCCGCATCCAGAAACCAATGCCGCCGAGGCCCGGCTTCATTCTGTTCCAGTGGTATGGATGAATTGATGGCCCGCAGTGCAAGCACGAAAACGATCGAAGATTTCGGCGAGCAGTGGCTTCGGTTTCGGGATAGCCCCGGTTACTACGGCTCGGCGAAGCTGCTGGCCGACATCTTCGGCCCCCTGCTCCCGATTGAAGAACTGGCCGGGTGGCGCGTCGCCGACATCGGCAGCGGCACGGGACGAGTTGTCAATATGCTCCTCGATGCAGGCGCGAAACATGTGTATGCGGTCGAGCCGTCGGCTGCAATGAAAGTGCTGCAAACGAACATAGCTCAGCGAGCCGATCAAGTGACTTGCATCGCCGATGTCGGCGAACGCCTGCCGGCCGATCTCGATTTGGACCTCATCGTCTCCATCGGAGTGATCCACCATATACCAGATCCATCTACCTCGTTACGTGCTGCTTACGCGGCTTTGCGTCCTGGCGGAAAGCTTTTGATCTGGGTCTACGGCAAAGAAGGAAATGAAGGCTATTTGCGCATCGCACTTCCGCTGCGGCGGCTAACCACCCATGTTCCGCACTCTGTCCTGGCCGGGATCAGTCACGTCGGCGCCGTCGCACTTGATTCGTACATATGGCTGTGCCGGTTCCTGCCGCTGCCGATGCGGACGTACATGCGGGAGGTCCTGGCCCAATTTCCCCGCGTGACTCGACGGTTGACCATTTACGACCAATTAAACCCCGAATATGCCAAATATTACACGCAAGCGGAGGCACGCGATCTCCTCACCTCGGGCGGATTGGAGGAAGTGAAAGTCTATCATCGGCACGGCTACAGCTGGACCGTCATCGGCACTAAACCGGTTCGCGACAAATGACGCCTTCGCGACTCGCACACGCCGTCTGGCCATAGCGGATACCGACTAGGCTTAATCAGGCGACCGCAGGCGTTTCTTCCGCCGATTGCTTCACGCATTCTCTGGCTTGAATCACGGGCATATTCTTTTGTGCCAGCACGATCAGATTGCTTGTAACGCCCCACAGCTTGACAGCGAAGATGTCAAAGTCGGAGATGCCGACTGCGCGCGCAAGATGGCCCAGGTCGCGCCGCGACAGCAGGTTCAGATTCGCCTCCGTCGCAAAAAACGGCAAGCCGATGCGCCGGAGTGTCGCGCGGTACCATCGGGAGGGCAGCCAATGCAGGAGCGGCAGCATCGTGTGCACTTCGACCGGAAACCAGCGGTTCGGCGTGGTCACGAACACGCCACGGCGCGCAACCCGCCACAGCTCGGAAAGGAGCCGCGCTTGACGGCGGCGCTCGCCCACGTGCTCGATCACGGCGCTTGAATGCACGAAATCGAAGGCGTTGTCCGCGAACGGCAGATCGCAACCGTCCGCTCGCACGAACCGCAAGCCCGGGTAGAGGGTTTCGAGAAAACCGCAGTCATCGATACCGATCGCCGTTATTCGATCCTTGTGCGGCCACCACGCTTCCAAATAGTTGGAATGCTCGCATAGGCGGTCGGTGGTGGCGCCGACGTCGAGGATCGTATCCCCTGCCGAGATATTCATCCGGCCCACGAAATCAGAAAACATCTTGCGCCGCTGACGTATGGTGATCTTGTCTGCCACCGACCCCGGGGCAGACAGATTGTATTGAGCATTCACGTTCGCGGGTCGGGACTGTGACGCGCTCGGCATGTCAACATCCGATCGTCATGATGTTGCCTAGCGGCCGGTGTCCATTCTCCGCCGCGCAATCATCAAAATGGACGAGGTCTTGAACCCGATCATGCGGCGTAAAACATCAAAGCCCGTGAACATCACCAGCGGTATGGTCGAACGTACCGGGTCGAAGAACGGGGCGATCGCTGTGCCGTTACGCGTTCCATAGCGCAGCACGTGGTGCAGCGAGTACATCCAGAAGGAGTGGCCGGTCTGATAAGCCACATGAACCACGTCGAGACCTGCCGCATTCATGAGCCGGGCAAGACTGTCCGCCTGGAAGAGCGTCCAATGGCGCGGAAAATGGTACCCGCCCCACCACCGATCCTTAAAGAGCTGCGCGTCCCAGGAATCAATGTTGGGCGTCTCAACCACCAAACAGCCGTTTGGCGAGAGCCAGCGGGCGATCTGCTGCAGGACCCGTACCGGATCCGAGACGTGCTCGATCACATGGAACATAGTCGCGAGATCAATACTGCCATTTGAGATTTCCGTACAGTCTTCGACGCGCCGCTGGAAGGCTTGGTAGCCACGTTCCTGCAATGCTCTGATCGACTCATCGCTCAGCTCAAGCCCGTATAGTCTGCTCCTCGGAATGCCGCGCTGCGCGAACAAGTCGAGATAGCGACCGTCGCCGCAGCCGATATCGAGAAATGATGTGGGCGCGCCAGTGTGAGCAAAGATCGAGCGGAATTTCAGGCGATCGAGCATCGCCTTTCCCTTGAGCGCTATCGGGGAAATTTTGTCCATCTGGTACGCGTAATAACTCGCGGGGTAGATGACGCCGAGGGTAGAGCTCTCAGGTCGCGGGTCAAGCCAGACGGTCGCGCAGGCGTTGCACTGCCAGAATTGCCATTCGTTCCGGCACGTTTCGTGTTCGTAGTCATGTCCGCGCGCGAATGCCATACGGCGGCGGCTGCCGCAGGTTGGGCAATGCGGGTTGGACTCAGTCGCGATTTTCGGCGCCGCGGGTGCGAACGGAACTTGCAGGGTCATCCGAGGGTTGGCACCGGTTCCGACTGACGACGCCACCAGCGCCAATAGCTGACAATGAACCCGAAATAGGAACGGCGCCAGATCAGGTTCTCATCGCCGCCCTTTCGCGCCACCCAATTCCGGATCAGCCGGTCCGCCTCGGGCAGATTGTAATAGGGAATGCTCGGCCACAGGTGATGCGCTGCGTGGAAGTTCATGTTATGCGGAGCAAAAAAGCGCCGCTCCAGCCAGTTGCTTGTATAGGTGATCATGCGCCTGTGCTCGTCCGCCTCGGGATCGGACATCAACATCGCGTGCTCGCAGAACACCCGGACGAGATCGGCACGGTAAGCGAATAGATACACCGGAAGAAGCCAGAGTACGGGATAGGCCCACCAGCCGATCCAATAGGTCAGCCCGGCGATCAAGGCGACCTGCCATCCGAGCAGGATCGCAAAGTCGCGCGCATGATACCGTTCTTTTGACTGCGTTGCCTCGGCCTTTTGTCCGGACAAAACGAAAATATTGGCAAGTGACGGATAGAGGCTTTGCAGCCCGGACAGGAAGAACGCGAAATTCAGCGTCCCTTCCTTGTGATCGTGCAAATACTTGTGCCGATCCGGATCGTGCGGCAGGCAAGTCGCGCGATGGTGCTCCATGTGGTTGGCGCGATTGATCCGCGTGATGGCGCCGATCGGCCCCATGATGAATAGATCGTTCCAAAGATCGCTATGTTCGGCGGACTCGAAGAGCCGGCGATGCAATCCGTCATGCCCGACGATCGCGAGCGCGTAATAGCTCGTGCCAATAACGATAACCGCTAGCGCGACCACCAACACGTTAGGATAGAGCGCAACTGCGACCCAGGCGGCAAAAATCCAGAGCCATCCGATCAGGGTGTCACGAATCGCGAGCGCGGGCCGGAGCTGAGTGAGGGTGCGCAATTGCTCTCGCGACAGCAGCGAGGCGCGGTATGGGTTGTAATGTTGGGCCTCTGACACCACCGTCCCACCATCGGCTCATTTCCGGCCCATACCTCGTTATCATGGTCGTGTTGTCAATCCTACGCGCGTGGACTGTAAGCTCGTGGTTCAAACTGGTGTTATCATACCTCAGCGCCGACCACGACGCGGTCCAGATTGGCCCGAGGTTCGCAAGGGCGCAGCATCTTGTCGACGTCAGTAGTGGTTCCTGCCTGGAACGGTGCGGTGGCGGCGACCGTGGGTGCGGTGCGCGCGACTTTGGCGGCCGCCCCCGTCAGCGACTTCGAATGCGTCGACGGCTCCGCCGATCGCACCGCGCGTGAAGCGCGGACGCTGCCACGATCCTCCGATCCAGATTGATAGAAGCCGCAGTCACATGAGCCAAGCAAGAAGCCCGGGGGATACTCCTGCCGCAGCGCTCCAGGTGCTCAGATCGATCGTCCCGCGCGCGGCCGCGCCGTACCTGGCGTGCGGCGCGATCCTTATCTTCGTGATCATTCTCAATCGCGTTCTTCTAAGCTCAGTCAATCTGTGGATCCTGTTCACCGCACCGCTGGAGGGGAGTCATTTCAGCAACCCCATCATCGGCTACAGCCAACTGCTGCAAGGCGCCCCGATCCATATCGAAAATCAGTCTCCGCTTTATCAATCGTTGACGTTCAACGGCGTATTCACGTCGCCTGATTCGTTCTTTCTCAGGGCGGTATACCCCTTCCTTGTCAGCATCGGATCATGGATGCTCGGTCTGCGCGGCGCGGCGCTCGCAATCAACTACATTTCACTTGGGGTTTTTGTAGCCTCGACGTTTTGGCTCACCCGGCAGTTTTGTAACAGTCTTATCGCTGCCTCGTTTGCTGCGGCGCTTGCTGCGTTCGGAACGGGTTCCGTGGTGCATTTGAACGACCTCTCGGCGCACATGCTTGGGTTTGCCGTTTACGCGGCCGCGACCTGCCTCATATTCAGCTCTCGCGTATGGGAGTCGCAGCAGCCTTTATCGGTCCACGTCGCCATCGGAGTGATGCTCGCGATCGCGACACTTGCCTACCCCAGCGGTTTTCTCCTGACACTGGCTTACGTTCTAGTCGCTGCGCGCTATTCAAAGTGGCTTCACGTCTTTGCCGCGGCGACGCTGGGAGGCCTTGCTCGCTTCGCGTGGGAACATTTGATGGATTTCGCCTACAGGAGTTTCTTCGATTTTGCGCCCGACAGCGTAAATGATTTTGGGGCGCACACCTGGTGGGCTGTTGATTTTTGGCTCCGGCTGCTGCTGCATGATCCGGCCCATTTACTCTTGACCGCTGCACAGGGTTTGAGTGATTGCCTTTTCACCGCTTTTCCGCTCATCACTCTTGCTGGCGCCGCAGCTCTTGTCCTGCTGAATCGTGGCTCTCCCGCTCGCCTTTGGTTTTTCGCGGTATTTTTCGCCCTGCCGTATGTCGGAGCGGCCTTCTTCAGCCCCGTGGTGGGGGCGCGCGGCTACTTGGTATACGGCTCCGTATTTATTGTATTTGCTGCCTTGCCGGCGCTGATTTTTAACCGCTCAGGCTTGCTCGCGACAGATTTCCGGCGGCTATGCGCTTGCTCCCTAGCCTTGATCCTGCAGGTAGCTTGGTCGCTGGCGCCATATTTCGGTTACTACTTTCCGGCCGTCTCCTACCTTCTTGGATTTTTCCATGGAATGGATCCGTTCACACGGGTCGACGTCGTCAACCTGGCAGGAGACGCGCCCCTTTGGCGATATTTTGACGGGAACGCGAATTTTGTCGACGCTGGCGGCCTGCCGCTCGGATCAATCGATCACGGTGCGGACCGGCGCAGTTTCGGGTTCGCGCTCGTTTGCAACGCATTCATGCTTGGGTTGGCTGTCGCGCCTATTGCCGGCTGGGTAAATTGTCGTCCCCGGTTTGCCGGCGCGTCGAGAAGGACGTGGTCCGGAGCCCGCTTGTCCAACTTGAGCACCCTCAGGATTTGGGCCTGGCCGGCAGCATGGGTGGGTTTATCCCTGGCACTCGCTGTAGGAGGATATTTGTTTCAAACTCAGCAGTTTCGGGCATTCTCGGCAACCCGGGTCAGCGATCTGCCGGGGCAGCAGAGACTGACCCTGAGCGTAAGGTTATCGCCGGAGGCGTCTGAAAAGATTCGGAATGCTCTGCAAATAAATGCGGGATTGGAGAGCTTTATTTATTTGCATGGCTACAGAATCAATCATGCGACGTTTCGCCTTGAAGGTCATCCACTGCCGGCGGAACCGGTTCCAACAATGCATTCGGAAGCATTCTTCTGGCGACTCGATAACGCGGCCTTGACCGAAGCCTTGAACGGACGAGATACGTGGCTTTCCGCCGACATCGCGATTGAGGACGGATACCTCGGCGGCTGGCAAGTCATAAGGAATGAGAGCCGCAAGGTGTCCCCACCTCTGCGAGCTGCGGCGTTTTTTTATTGGCCCTCATTCGAATTCCGACTATTCGATCCGCAGAGGAACACGACGGTGTTCATCGGCTACTAGAGCATGATCCCGAAGAGTAGAACCGGTTTCCCGCCTGCGCGAAGCCCGATGCACGACTCGTCATTTTTATGGACGCTTTGGCGGCCGAAGGCAGGTCGGAAAAGATCATGCTCCAAGAAGAGGTTAGAGAGCGTGACGGCGATTGGAAGAATCGTCATCTCGCTCTAATGACCCGGCAAGCAGCGACCCTGGGCGACAGTTACGCACGCGCAGCCCCCGCAGTTCGCGTAAAACCTACCTCGACAGAGGCGGTCGGCCGGTTCAGATTGGCACCGGGTTCGCAAGGGTCGCAGCACCTTGTCGGTTTCAGTGGTGATACCCGCCTACAACGAGGCGGGCGCGGTGGCGGAGACCGTGGGCGCCGTGCGGGCGACCTTGGCGGAGGCCGGCATCCACGACTTCGAAGTCGTGGTCGTCGACGACGGCTCCGCCGACCGCACCGCGCAGGAGGCGGCGGATGCCGGCGCGCGCGTCATCGTCAATGTCCACAATCTCGGCTATGGGGCCTCGCTCAAGCGCGGCATCGCGGCGGCGAACAACGACACCATCATGATCATCGACGCCGATATGACCTATCCGGTCGAGGCGATGCCGGAGCTTATCGCGCTCTACCAGAAGGGATTCGACATGGTGGTGGCGCAGCGCACCGGAACCCACTACGAAGAATCGTGGTTCAAGCACGGGTTCCGGCTCATTCTCAAGTGGCTGGTGGAATTTACCGCCGGCCGCAAGATCCCCGATATCAATTCCGGGCTGCGGATTTTCAGCAAGAAGACGATCGGCGGATTTTTTCCGCATTTGTGCGACACGTTCAGCTTCACCACCTCGGTGACCCTGGGCTACATGATGACGGGAAAGTTCGTCACTTATCTGCCGGTGAGCTATGCGGAGCGGCGCGGCCGGGCCAAGGTGAGGCTGTTCCGCGACTCCATGCGAACGCTTCAGTACATCGTCGAAGCCATTCTCTACTATAATCCCGTCAAGATATTCATCGTGCTCGCGGGCTTTCTCATAGCACTTGCCTTCATATCCTTTGTGATCGCGTTTGCGACACAGCTGCTGGTGTTCTACGTGCTCGGCGTCGGCGCGCTGCTGTTCACGCCGCTGATTTTCGCGCTGGGCCTGCTGGCCATGTTGTTGAAACAAATTCTGGCGGAGGCTTGAGGTTCGATGTGTGGAATTGTCGGCGAGTTTCGCTGGGCGAGGCAGCCGGACGGCCGCGCCGTCGCCGGGATGCTTGGCCACCTGCGCCACCGTGGGCCGGATGTCGGTGGCCTCGTCGCCCACGGCGCGATGGCGTTGGGGCATCGGCGGCTGTCGATCATCGATACCTCGCTCGCCGGGCTCCAGCCGATGGTGGACTCCTCGGGGCGCTATTGGATCGTGCTCAACGGCGAGATCTACAATTATCGCGAATTGAAGACCGAACTCGTCCAGCACGGCGCCGCTTTCCGCACCAAGAGCGATACGGAAGTCATCCTCGAGGCGTACAAGTTTTGGGGGCGCGATTTCATCGAACGCCTCAACGGCATGTTCGCCTTCGCGCTGTGGGATGCGGTGGAGCAGACCGGGCTGCTCGCGCGCGACCGGGCCGGGGAAAAGCCGCTTTACTACTGCGAGCTGACCGACGGCCTCGTATTCGCCTCCGAGCTGACCGCGCTCATGGCCCATCCCGAGATTTCCCTCGCGCGTTCGCCCTCCGGCGTGGCGGATTATTTGGCGCTCTCGTATTTCCCCGGCGATGCCTGCCTGTTATCGCAGGTTCGCAAATTGCCGCCGGCCCATGTCCTGGTCGCCGCCAACAGCAAAGTTCGCGAGCCGGTCTCCTATTGGGATATTGCCCCCTGCTTCCGCGATAAGATCGCGATCGGCGAGCGGGAAGCGGCCGAGCGGCTCGGCGCGCTGATCGATGACAGCGTGCGGCTCCGCCTCGTGAGCGACGTGCCGCTCGGCTCATTCCTGAGCGGGGGAATCGACTCCTCGGCCGTGGTGGGCTCGATGGTCTCGCTGCAAGGGCGCGACCAAACCCACACCTTCAGCATGGGTTTTCAGGAGGACACGTACGACGAGTTGCCCGAGGCGCGCTTGGTGGCCGGCCATCTCGGCACCGACCACCATGAGGCGATCGCGGCAGCGCCGTCGCCTGACGATATCATGCGGATTTGTGCCGCGATGGATGAGCCGATCGCAGACACCTCGTTCATCCCGATGTGGCATCTCGCGCAATTTGCTCGCCGGCACGTCACTGTCTGTCTGTCCGGGGACGGCGCCGACGAGGCGTTCGGCGGATACGAGACCTATATCGCCGATCGCCTGCACCATCTGGCCACCACGCTTCCGCGAGGGCTCGTGCGCGTGTTGCCGCCGCTCGTCGAACTGTTGCCGGTGAAATTCTCGAAAGTCAGCTTCGACTACAAGGCGCGGCAGTTCGCGACCGGATGCGGCTACGACGCCGACCGCGCGCATTATCATTGGCGCGAGATATTCGGTGCGGCGGAGCGGCACGATCTCCTCCGCCCGGAATGGCGCGACGCCTGCCGGGAGACTTCCGCCACGTTTCGGCGTTTCTCGGACGAGCTGAAGGACTGCGACTACCTTGATCGGGCGTTCTACGTCGACCTGAAGACCTGGCTGGCGGACGACATCCTCACCAAGGTCGACCGTAGCACCATGGCGCACTCGCTCGAAGCGCGGGCGCCCTACCTCGACCATCGCATTCTCGCGTTCGCCGCCTCGCTTCCCGCCGGCCTGAAGGTCGGCTGGCGACGCAAAAAGATCGTCCTCAAGAATAGCCAGCAGGCACGGCTTCCCGCCTCCGTGCTTAGACGCAAAAAGGCTGGCTTCAACGCGCCGGTGTCGCACTGGCTCGACGGCCGGCTCGAACAGTTGGGTCGGGACGTGACTACCAGCACCCGGCTGGCCGAATGGGTTGTTCCGAGCCGGGTCGAGAATCTGTGGACCGAGCACCGCAATCGCGTGCGCGACAACGGCTACCGGCTGTTCACCCTGATCTGCCTCGGGCTATGGCTCGAGCGCAATTCCGCGCGACCGATCGCGCGCAGCGATGATGACGTTCGCCGCATCGATGCGCACGCGCCGTTCACGCATGAGCATATGCATGCGTGATTTGGCTCCAGCGGAGGAAGGTTTGATTGGTGGGGCGCGCCCGAGTGCCTTCGCCGTCAAGCACGTTGTCGTAAAGGCCGCGGCAGCCACGCTCTTCGCCATATACCTGTGGCTAATATTCTACACGATGCCGCACGTCAGTTTCTTGGACCCGGATTCGGCAACCTATTTGCACTTGTCGCCGATTCGCACTGTGGGGATTTATTACTTCTCCCAAGTCGTGTTTGCTTTGTGGAACGATTTTTACGCAATTGCGGCCGCACAGGGCGCTCTGTTGGGGTCCGCCAGCTTGTTCCTTTTTTACGCGCTCTTTCGAACAACGGGATCGGCGGCTCTCGCGTTATCGGCGTTGGCCATTTGCCTGTTCAAGACCGACTGGATCACCGACACGCAATGGGTCAACTCCGATTCCTTATTTGCGTCTGCGTGCCTCGCGCTGCTAGCGGCGGCGATACTCATATGGCAAAGGCCGTCGCCGGTGCGCATCGGCCTGTTCGTATTCTTCGGGTTCGCTGCTTCGATCCTCCGCCCCATAGGCTCGGCAATCGTGTGGCCGCTGGTCTTCGTCCTGGCGCTCCGGCTGTGGTGGGACTCACGGCGGGCACTCGGCACGATCGTCGCCGGTTGCCTCGGCATACATCTGGTGAGCGCGGCTATCGAGTTCGCTCATTTCGGCATCTTTTCGCCCGCGCAACTCGGTTTCGCGATGATCGGCGGAGCCGGGTTCATCGCCGACGAAAATGCCTCGACCGAGATTCCCTATGCGCGCGAGTTTGCGGCATCGACGGCGAAATTCCGCAGCGAATACCGCGATTCGACCTCCTGGTCGCAAAAGTTCGAGGTCATGGATCGCTACTATAACTCGATCACTTGGCAGATCGCATTTCCCAGACTATTTGCGATGGTGGGGCAGGGTCCGAAACCCACGTGGAACGACATCATCGAAATCAATCGAATCATGGAGGCCATCTCGTCCGCGGCGATTCGCTACAATCCGGCAGGTTACGGAGACATCACTTTGGTCAAGCTTGTCGGCGGCGCATCCATGATCTTCCGCGACAGTCCTTCAGATCTGCAAAGCGCGTTCACGCAGGGCATCGCGGATCGTAGCATCGCCTTTGCCCGATCTTATCCCGACAAGCTGCCCCCCGAGCCCGGTTGGACCCACTTCGGAAATGATGACGAGATTACCCGGCTGGCGGGGTACATTAGCAACTGGGAGGCAGCTTCACTCGATTTGAAGCACGACGTGGCACGGCCGCTGCGCGACCTCGTTGGTCTTTTAGCGGGCGATACTATTACGCGACTTTTCGTTTTCGTGACCGCTGTTCTCGTGCTGATTACCATTGGGACCGCCTGCTGGCGCAAGCGGGTCGGCGATTGCACCGTCTTTCTGCTGCTCTTTGTTGCGCCGCCATGGGCTAATCTGTTGGCTGTATCGCTGACACACCTTCCCCTGCCCCGCTACATCGAGATCACGGGTCCATTCGCGAGCATCGCTTTGCTCGCGGCAGCGTGGGTCTTGGCCAAGAGCGTGGCCGACCGGTTCCCGCTCATCCGCGCGAGAAGCACCGTTCCGCCGGCGGTTGAGCAGGAGAACGTGGCCGCTGGTTAGTTGACCTGCAGCCGATTGCTCCGGCAGGTCGTCGGCGCGGCAGGGATTGCTATTTTGGCGCGGCCGCCCGCGGAGCGCCTACTCGAGCATTGTGGCTTGAGGGTGTTGCGCACCCGCTCCGATCCGGGGACGGTGCCCCTTGTGGCAACCGCCCGTCAATGCGGTTTCTATTCGGCTTGAGTGATCGAACCGCGGGCAATTGACCGGTCAATCCATGGTTTTCCCACCGCTGTGACCCCAAGCTTCTTCGCCTCGGTTGTGATCACGGGCCAAGCACCTAGACCGCGGCCGTCTCCAAGGCCGCCAGCCGCCGGCCATGTATCGCGAATGCCCGCCTTGCGCAATTATACCGCGCCTCCTCTTGTAGGCGGGCCGACGTGCGCCCCGAATTTTCGGAGTTCTAATTCTTCACAGCGCCCGATTCATTGGCAAAGAAGAATTCCCGCGACGAATCTGTTGTAAGCGGATCGGATAATGTCGTAGGGATGTTTCAGGGCGTCCGATCACACGGTATCCGTGGAAGGATGACGAAACTAGCGCTCCACACTCCAAGGGCTTTGCGCGATGAGTAATCGGACGCACGTAGACGGCGGCGTAGAAGGTGGTGCCAGATCTCCTGGCCCTCCGTATTTCTCGACGGACCTGCTGAGAAGGTACATCCGTCCGATTGGCGTGACAGCCGTTTTGCATGCGGTACGGTCGAGCAGGAGCCGCGACTATCACGTTCCAATTCGCCGAATTGCGTTTTGGGCCGCGGCCCTGGTTCTTGTTGGGCTGTTCTTTTGGCAGATATTCGTCACCATGCCGCATGTATCGACGATGTCGGCAGATACATTGTCCTACTTCCAGAAAGAACCACAGCGGGGTGCAGGGGTTTATTATTTTTTCCGATTGGTGCTTTCGGTCTGGAATAACCTCTATGCCATTGCCGCCGTGCAAGGTCTTCTCTTAGGCGCCGTTGGCCTACTGCTTGGTTATTCTGTTCGACGGGCGACAGGTTCCGCTCTGCTGGGCTTGGCCGCGTTGATCGTATGTCTATTCAAGGTAAGCCTCGTCTTCTTGACCCAGGACATCTGCTCAGACTCGGTCTTCTCGACTGCCTGCATCGGCCTCTTGGCGGCGGCGTTGCTCCTTTGGGAGAGAGCTTCGCCCGGGCGCATCGTGCTCTTTTTGCTGTTTGCATTTGCTGCTTCAGTCGTGCGCTCAGTCGCAGCGGCGATCCTGTGGCCGATACTATTCGCCCTCGCGCTTCGGCTTTGGGCTACGCAGCGTCGAGCATTGGCGGCCGTAGTCGCCGGCTCTATCGCCGTTTATGCTGCCACCGCAACCATCGGATTTATCAATTACGGATTTTGGGCTCCGCATACACAAGTTGGTCAATCGTTAATTTGCGATGTTGTATTCATTGCCGACGAGAATGTGCCGCCCGAAATCCCTTACCCGCATAAATTTGCTGCGGCGAGCGTAAAAGCACGCGACGAATATGAAAAAGCGTCCGCATGGAAAGGAAAATTTGAAATCATTGACCAGTATTCTTGTGGTAAAGCCTGGCGAATCGCACGCTCGAGTGTAGATCGAGATAGCGGCGTCGATCGTCTCCCCTGTTTCGCCTACATTACTGCAGTTAACGAAATATACAAGCGAGCCGCATTGGCCGTCATCCGGCATAATCCGTTAGGTTATTTGAAGATGGCCTCGGTAAAGTTCGTCGCCGGCGTTCAAATGCTCTCAAGTTACGACAACTTTCCGTTCCGGGCGGTGTATACGCAGCAGGAGGCCGAGCACCGCATCGCTCAGGCCGAAGAGTTCATAGATGTCTACAAGCAACCGAATGATTGCGCTCGTCCGGAGTTTTTGGACCCGATGATAAGCTACATCAATGACTGGCGGACTACCCCGCTTGATTTGAGGAGCGACGTCGCAAGGCCATTGCGCGGCTTGTTCGACTTAGTGAGCGGCGTCACGGTCAATTGGCTGTTCATTGCCGAGTCCGCAGCTGTAATGATTTTGATCGCCATCGCTGTGCTGCGACGCAGGCGAATCGCTGACACCCTTGGGCTACTGTTTTTGCTGATCATACCTGTGTGGGCGTATTTATCTGCTATTTGTCTCATCATTCTGCCGATGGACCGGTATATGGATGCCACCAGTCCTTTCGTTTACATCGCCCTTATCGTCGGAGGCTATGCACTCGTCTCAGCTTCCCTGACGCGCTTTTGGGAAGCGGTCAAGATGCTCGCAAATTGGAGACCGTTCAGCCGCGGTAATGCAGCCCAGGTGGCGATCGCGAGTGAGCCAATCGAACAAGTTCGATAGGAAGCGGCTCACCATTCCGCCCTTCGTGGTTTCTTGCTACACGAGTCGATCACCTTCCGCGGGCGCGTGACGCAATCGTCCGACCCGATGCTCAATCTCTCGAAGCTTTACCGGTTCCGCTTTCGTGAGGCCGAGCGAGCTGGCAAAACGCGCATCTGGAAACTGCTGTGCGCGCGCTTTTTCCAGCCGCTCATCGGCGAAGACCGGGTCATCGTCGATCTCGCCTGCGGCTATGGTGAGTTCATCAATAATATCCGCGGCCGAAAGACATACGCGGTCGACCTCAATCCCGACGCGCGCGCTCATTTGGCACCCGAGGTCGAGTTCTGCCTGGCGCGAGCCGGGCACAGGGCGAGGATATCTGTCCGCAGTGCGGGGGCAGTGGCCGGCTGCACGGCGAGCGTTGCCCCAACTGCGGCGGCAGCGGCAAGATCGTGCGCGGGTGAGGACCAGTGACCAGTGACCCGTGACCAGTACGTCGGCTGTTGGTCTTGGTCACTGATAACTGATCACTGATCACCGGTTAGCGTCAAAGAGTCGCGCCCGCGAAGCGACTCTTGAACGACACCAGGCCAATCGCCAGTTCTTTGATGTAGTTTCCTTCAGGTGGATGATGGCTCGCGCCCTGGCATTGGTCCTGGTGCTGCTGTTTGCTGCGAAGCCGCATGACGCGCATGCGAATGCGCGCAAGCTTGCCGGGCAATGTCAGTTGCTACTGCAGGGCAAACACGGCAGCGGCGAAAACATCCGCATCCCCTTCACCAAACCCGCGCTCACCTGCTGGGGCTACATGCAGGCGGTGCAGGACTTCGCGGCGCTGGCCGATGAGAATGGCCAGCGCCTCCTTGGGATTTGCCCGCCCGATCGCGCGACCATGCTCGACATGGTGCAGGCGTTCGTGCGCTACGCCGATGCGCAAGGCGAGAAGCTTGCCGACAACGCCGCCCTCGCGACCACCCAGGCCCTCCAGGCCGCCTACCCTTGCTTGCCCGTCGCGCGAAAACTCTAGCCAAAACCGTAGCCCGGATGAGCGGCGAAGCCGCGACATCCGGGGAAAGGTCCCGGATTTCGGCGCTGCGCGCCTCATCCGGGCTACGGTTCTTACCCCAGCAACGCCGGCAGCCAGGTCGCGACCAGCGGAAAGGCGATTAACAGCAACAGCAGCAACAGGCTCATGGCAATGTAGGGCATCACGGCGCGGAAAATGTGCGCCATGGTCACCTCCGGCGGCGCCACGCCCTTCATGGTCATCAGCAGCAGTCCGTGCGGCGGCAAGAGCAGGCCGATCTGCATGCAAATCAAATAAAGTATGCCGAACCAGATGAGATCGACCTCGAGCCGCTGCAGGATCGGCATGAACACCGGCAACGTGATCAGCATCATGCTCACCTGATCGACGAACAGGCCCAGGAAGACCAGCAGCAGCAGCATCCCGGCGAGAATGGCCGCGGGCGAGAGCCCACGCGCAAATACCGCCGAGACGATGCCTTCGGTCGCGCCGGAGAAGCTGAGGATTTGCGAGAAGGTCGTGGCGCCGAGGATGATGAACAGGATCATCGCGGAAATGCCGACGGTGCCGCGCAGCGATGCCATGAGCGCGCGCCATGAAAGCACGCGATAGGCCGCCGCAAGCGCGAGAGTCGCGATGGCCCCGAGCGCGGCGGATTCGGTCGGCGTCGCAATCCCGCCCGACATGGCACCGATCACGACGACGAAAATAGAAATCAGCGGCAGCACGTAGAGCACGAGCAACCGATATTTGGCCCAGCCGGTGCGCGGCTCGATGGCGACGGCGGGCGCGAGTTTCGGGTCGAGCAGCACCCGCGCGACGATGTAGCCGACGAATGCGACGCTTAGGATGAGCCCCGGCACAACGCCGCCGATCAGCAGTTTTGAGATGGAAATGCCCGAGAGGCTTCCCAGCAGCACCGTGAGCGCGGAAGGCGGAATCAGCATGTCGACGGCGCCGATCGCCATGATCGGGCCGGTCGCCATGGTCGGGTGGTACCCCCGCGCGAGCATCACGGGGAGCATCAGCGAACCGAGCATGGCGGTGGTCGCGATGGTCGAGCCGGAGATCGCCGAAAACACCGTGCCGGCCACCACCGCCACCACCGCGAGCCGCCCCGGCACCTGCCGGATCAGCCGCTCGATGCCTTCGATCACGCTCAGCGCAAGCCCGGTATGAAACAAGATTTCGCCCATCAGCACGAACAGCGGAATCGGCGTGAGCGAAAAATTGGCGACCGCGACCACGCCGTTGCGCACGATTTGCTCGAGTCCGGCGGCGCCGCCGAGGAACAGCGCGGCCCCGAGGATGTTGACGGCGAGGAACGAAAAGGCGACCGGCACGCCGGCGAACAGCAGCACGGTCGAGCCGCCGAGCAGCAGCAGCGCGCCGATGTGCCAGGAAGGCATGGCTTTAGGAGGCCGAGACCGCGTCCGGCCGCGGCGCGCGCTCGGCCTGCGCCAGCAGCCGCATCCGGAAAACGAACTCGATCGCCACCAGCAGGAAGCAGATCGGCGTCGGCACCAGCAGCCACCATTCGGGGAAGATCAAGGTCTTGATCGAGAGCGAGCCGGCGAAATAGCTCGCGGCGGTCGCACGCGTGCCGTACCAGACAAAGAACAGCGAACACGCGAGCCCGGTCACGTCGCCGAGCCACTCCAGCGCCCAGCCGAGCTTCGCCGGCACCATGCGCAGCACGATGTCCACGCGAATGTGCTGGCCGCGCCGCAACAGGCCGGGCGCCCCCAGCATGGTGATGAGATAGAGCCCGTCTTCCGAGAGTTCGTTGCTCGAGGCGACGCCGTCCATGCCGAGGTTGCGCAGCAGCACGTCCAAGCCGATCAGAAACGTGATAGCCAGCAGCAGCAGGCACGCGGCCGCGAGCATGCCATCGAGCAGACGGCCGTAGAGGTCGGAGAGACGTGTCATCGCGTCGTGCTCGCTACGTCATTGCGAGGAGCGAAGCGACGAAGCAATCCAGGGGCTGTACGCGTTGCCCTGGATTGCTTCGCTGCGCTCGCAATGACGAGCACGGTGTCACCGCGGCTTGGCAAAAAAACCCTGCAGCTTGGGCCCATGCTCGGGACTCTGGCGACTTATGCCGGCCCACCCCGCCTCATAAGCCACGTCGAGATAATGTTTGGTCCCCGCCGCATCGAACGTAATCGCCTCGATGCCGGCACGCGTCTGCCGCTCAGTCTCCGCCGCGTTGTCCTTGGCGAAATTGGACGCGGCCGCAGCTTCGCCCTCCTCGGCCGCCATGCGCAGGACCGTCTGCTGCGACGGAGCGAGCGAGTCCCATACGGTCTTGTTGATCAGGATCGAAACCTCGGCCGAATAGAAACCCGGATCGACCCGATATTTGGTGCGCTCGTTCCAGCCCAGGTCGAAAATTCCGGTGATCGGCCAGCCGTAACCGTCAACGACGCCGCGTTCGAGCGCGGTATAGACCTCACCGGGGGCGGTCTGCACCACGGTCGCGCCCAGCGCCTGGAAGAAGTCGCGATAGACGGGCGTGATCCGCAGCTTGAGCCCCTTGAGGTCCGGGCTGGCGATCCTCTTGTTGAGATAAAGGTGGAACGGGTTGTCGTCGACAATGCGTGCGAGCAAAATGGCGTTCATCTTCTGCGCATAAAGCGCAGCCATATAATCGTAGCCACCGTTCTTGCGCAATTCCGCCATCGGACGCTGGGTGAGCTTCCACGCGTCCGCCTCGGGCAGCAAATTCGTGTAGAAAGCACCGGTCACGTTGGCAATCTGCACGACCCCATTCTTGAGCGCGTTGCCGACCTCGAACGGCGGCATCGCCTTGGGCTTCGCCCGCCGACATTGCCTGGCCGATCCGCTCGATCCTGTCGATGCAAAAAAACGCGCGCGTCGTGATGGCGGACGTGACCGCGGTCGACACCCTGGCGAAGGAGGTGCGCACCGACCGTACGGCGCCGTTCCGCTACGACTATTTGGTGATCGCGACCGGCGCGACCCATTCCTATTTTGGCCACGACGACTGGGCGCCCTATGCGCCCGGGCTCAAGCGCATCGAGGACGCGACCGAGATCCGCCGGCGCTTTCTGCGCGCGTTCGAGGCCGCCGAAGTGTCGGAGGACGAGGCGGCACGGCGGCGGCTGATGAACTTCATCATCGTCGGCGGCGGACCGACCGGCGTTGAGCTCGCCGGCGCCTGCGCCGAGGTCGCCCGCTACGTGCTCTCGCGCGACTTCCGCCGCATCGACCCGAGGACCTCGCGCATCCTGTTGATCGAGGCCGGCCCGCGCATCCTGCCGGCGTTCCCGGAAGACCTCGCCGCCTATGCCCATCGCACGCTCGAGCGCATGGGAGTAGAGGTGCTCACCTCGACGGCCGTCGCCCGATGCGACGCGATGGGAGTCGGCACGGCGGATGGGCGCCGCTTCGAAGGGGCGACAATCGTGTGGGCCGCGGGCGTGATGGCTTCGCCGGCGGCGCGCTGGCTCGACGTTGCCCACGACCGGGCCGGCCGCATCGCCGTCGCGCCGGATCTCGCCGTGCGCGGTGTCGGCGGGGTTTATGCCGTCGGTGACGTGGCGCAGGTCACGCGATCCGACGGCCGCCCGGTGCCCGGCATCGCGCCGGCCGCCAAGCAGATGGGACGTTACGTGGGCCAGACCATCGCCGCGCGCGTGGAGGGCCGCGCCGCACCCGGCGCTTTCCGCTATCGCCACTACGGCGACCTTGCCGCCATCGGCCGGCGCGCCGCCATCGTTTCGATTGGCCGTTTCCGCCTGCGCGGGTTCCTCGGCTGGCTGTTCTGGAGCGTCGTGCACATCAATTTTTTGATTGGCACGCGCCATCGGTTGATGGTCGCGTTCGAATGGCTGTGGGATTATCTGACGTTCCAGCGCGGCGCGCGGCTGATCACGGATTACATGCCGCCAATACAGACTACGGAGGACGGAAGACGGAGGACGGGTTCGTAGAGGCACCGCTTACGCAGCGTCCGTCGTCTGTCGTCTGTCTTCCGTCGTCCGAACCCCGCGTGCTAATTTGCCGGCAATCGAATCCGCCCGGAGCCGGCCATGACCCTCGTCGAGCGCGCCAGCGTCTGTACCCTCGACTGCCCCGACACGTGCAGCCTCACCGTCACGGTCGAGGACGGCCGCCTCGTCAAGGTGCGCGGCTCGAAGGCGCTGCCCTACACCGAGGGCGTCATCTGCACCAAGGTGGCGCACCATTCCGAGGCGTTCGTGCACGGACCCGGACGGCTCACCCATCCGCTGCGCCGCACCGGCGAGCGGGGCTCGGGAAAATTCGCGCGCGTGTCCTGGGACGAAGCGCTCGACCTCGTTCATACGCGCGTGGCCGCCGTGATCGATCGCTATGGCCCGCAGGCGGTGATGCCGCTCAACTACGCCGGCCCGCACGGAATCCTCAGTTATGACTCGATGTCGCTGCGCTTCTTCCACAAGCTCGGCGCGACGCAGCTCTTCCGCGGCGCGCTGTGCGGGGCGGTGCGCAGCGAGGCGTGGTTCGGCAGCTACGGCAGCGCGCCCGGGATCGGCCCGGAGGCCGCGGGCGAGGCCGCGCTCAACGTGATCTGGGGCAACAACGCCACGGTCTCGAACCTTCATCTCGTGCGCCAGGCGCGGGCGGCCAAACGCAAGGGCGGAAGGCTCGCGGTGATCGATCCGCTGCGCACGAAGATCGCGACGCAGGCCGATTTGCATCTCGCGCCGCTCCCCGGCACCGACGTCGTGCTCGGCTTCGCGCTGGCGACCGAGCTGGAGCGGCTCGGCGCGCATGACCGCGACTTCATCGCCGCGCACGTGCTCGGCTACGACGAATACATGGCGGCGGCGCGCGGGTGGCCGCTCGCGAAAGCGGCCGAACTCTGCCGAGTTTCCGCTGACGACATCCGCACGCTCGCCCGCTGGATGGCCGAGGCCGATCCCCTGGTAATCGCCCCGGGCAACGGGCTCGAGCGCGGCCTCAACGGTGGCAGCGCGGTGCGCGTCGCGATCGCGCTGCCCGCGCTGATGGGCAAGCTCGATGCGCGGAGCGGCATCGTGCTCGGCTCCCGCTTTGCGTTTCCGAAGACCGCAGACAGGCTCACCCGCCCCGACCTGATCCCGCCGGGCACGCGCACGCTCAACATCCTCGATGTCGGGCGCCACCTTGAGACCGATGAACTCGATCCGCCGCTGCGCGCCGTGTTCATCTACAATCACAATCCGATCGTGGTGCACCCCGACCAGGCGCGCGTGCAACGCGGGCTCAAGCGCGAGGATATTTTCACCGTCGGCATCGAGATTGCCATGACCGAGAGCATGCACCATTGCGACGTGGTGCTGCCGGCCGCAACCCATTTCGAATGCGACGACCTCTACGCCGCCTACGGGCACCACTGGCTTCAGCGCGCAGAGGCGGCGCTGCCGCCGGCGGGCGAGGCGCTGCCCAACACGGAAATCTTCCGCCGCCTCGCCGCACGCTTCGGCTTTACGGATCCATGCTTCAACGTGAGCGACCGCGAGCTGATGGACGACGCGATCGATAACGCCGACCCGCGCATGCAGGGCATCAAGGCGAGCGAAATCTCGCCGCGCGCCGCCCTGCGCATGATGGGGCCAGGCGGCCGGCCGCTCGCGCTGTTCGACAATGTTTTCCCCGGCACGCCCTCGGGCAAGGTCGAGCTCGCCTCCGGGACGCTGGCGAAGCGCTGGGGCGAAAGCGCGCGGCTGCCGAGCTACCGGTCGCGAGACCATGCGAAATTCCCGCTCGCGCTCATCTCGCCCGCCTCCGACAAGCGCATCTCCTCGACCCTGCTCGGCGCCGGCGGCACGCCGGGCGAGGCCCCGCCCCTCTTTATGAATCCGCGCGATGCCGAGGCGCGCCGGCTCAAGGGCGCCAAGCAGGTGCGCGTGTTCAACGACCGTGGCGCCGTCATCCTGCCGCTCAAACTGACTGATGCGGTCGCGCCCGGCGTGGTCGCCTCGGAGAAAGGCGCATGGCTCGCCACCAGCCCGACCGGCAACACCATCAGCGCGCTCGTCTCCGCCGACATGCGCGCCGACCTCGCCCAGGGCGCCTGTTTCAACGACACCGCGGTTGAAGTCGAGGCCGCGTAAATACGGAGGGTTCTCGCCATGCCGTCCTTCACCATCACGCCGCTCACCGGTCACACCGGCGCCGAGGTGGTCGGGCTCGACTTCAGAGAGCCGATCGACCCGAAGACCCGGGCGGCGCTCAATGAAGCATTCGCTGAGCACCACGTGCTCGTCATGCGCGACCAGCACTTCGAGCCGGAGGACTTCAAGGTCGCGGCGCAAGTGTTCGGCGAGTTGCAGCAGCACGACAAGAAGGAGCACCACGTCCCCGGCCACCCGGACGTCTATTACGTCTCGAACGACGAGATCGTGAACGGCCGGCGCATGATCCCAGGCGAGACCTTCCACACCGATCATTCCAACCACCCGCGTCCGCCCAAGGCGACGATGCTCTACGCGGTGGAGCTGCCTTCGAAAGGCGGCGATACCCAATATGTCAACATGCACGACGCCTACGACGACCTGCCGGCACAGACCAAAGCGCGCATCGACGGCCTCAAGGCGATGCACGTCTACCTAAGCAAATACAGCCCGCGCCCGCTCCACATCAGCGCGGACAGTTTGCGCGATGTGCCGCCGCCCGGGGTGCATCCATTGGTGCGCATCCATCCGGAGAACGGCCGCAAGGCGCTCTACCTCAACCCGGTGCGCATGGAATCGATCGTCGGCATGGACGACGAGAACGCGCTCAAGCTGATCGACGAGCTGATGCGCCATTCGACCCAGAAGAAATACGAGTACCGCCACCAGTGGCGCTTCGGCGACTGGGTGATCTGGGACAACCGCAGCGTCATGCACCAGGCCAACCCCGACTACGACATGAACGAGCGGCGTTATCTCTATCGCCTGATGCTCAAGGGCGAAGTCCCCGCGTGAGTTCGTCATTGCGAGGAGCCCCGCAGGGGCGACGAAGCAATCCAGGGCTACAGCGAACTTCCTGGATTGCTTCGCTTCGCTCGCAATGACCACAGCGAGGCCCTCGACAATGACTGGCACGCTCGTCGGCGGCAGCGAGGATGACCGCAAGGAAATACTGCGGGTGCACGACGCCTATCTCGACCTGAACGCGCGCTTCGATTGGCAGAGCCTCCAGCCGCTGTTCAGCCCGGCGCCCGAGGTGACCTTCTTCAACCTCAACGGCCATACCTATAACGGCCGCGAGCATTGGACGCGGTTGTGGAAGTTCTACGGCGCGAACGTGCAGTCCTCGTATTGGACGCCGTACGACATCGGCGGCACCGTGACCGGCGATCTCGCCGTCGTGTGGTGCCATCGCAAGACCCGGCGCCGCTGGACCGGCAAGGAGCCGCCGGTGCGCGACCTCAAATACGACGACAGCGAGTTCGTCTCGCGCTCCACCATGGTGTTCCGCAAGGAAGACGGCCAATGGCGCGTGATCCATGCGCACTTCTCGCCGGGGGAGTCCGGCGCGCGGCCCGGCGGCATCTAAACTTCCGTGCCAAACTATCCGCGCCTGAGCCTGCGGCTGCACGGCGGACTGACGCCGCAGCAATGCGTGGCGCAGGCGCAGGTCGCCGAAGCCGCCGGGTTCCACGGCATCTGGTTCGCGGAAAACCCGTTCAACCGCGGCATCCTGCCGGCCGCGGCCGCGTGCGCGCTCGCCACCCGCAAGATCAAGATCGCGCCCGGCGTGTTCAATCCGTACAACCGCCATCCGACCCTGATCGCCATGGAAATCGGCGCGCTCGACGAATTGGCTCAAGGTCGCGTGCGCCTCGGGATCGGCTCGGGCATCGGCACTGGAGTCGAGCGGATGGGCTTCGCCTATGACCGGCCGCTCACAACCTTACGCGAGGCGGTGGTCATCGTGCGCGCGCTGCTGCGCGGCGACGAAATGAGCCACACCGGCAGGGCGTTCCAAATAAACAAGGTCAAGCTCGACTATCGTCCCCGCGCGGACATTCCGGTCTTCATGGCCGGCCGCGGCGACCGTAGCCTGCGCGTTTGCGGCGAACTCGGCGACGGCTTGATCGTCTCGAATATGTGCACGGTCGCGTTTACGGCCGGTGCGATAGAGAAGCTGCACGCGGCCGCCCGCGCCGCCGGCCGCGGCCTGCCCGAAGTCGTGCAATACGTCGCCTGCTTTCCCGGCGCCGACCGCAAGGAAGCGCAGCGTCTCGCCCGCGCGGCGGTTGGCGACATGCTGCCCGGCTATTGGCGGATCGGGCAGCGGCAGCCGGCGGCGAAGCGCGCCCTCATCGAAGGCAGCGGCATCGGCGAAGCGGATTTCGCGGCTGCCGTCGCGCGGCTCGCCGCCGGCGAACGCGCGGAGACCGCGCTCGATGAACGCTTCGCCGCGGCTTTCACTCTCGCCGGGAACGTCGACGACTGCCGCCGCCAGGCCGCCGCTTACGCGAAGGCCGGCGTCACTGAGCTGGCGCTGACGTTCGCCGGCCCGGACGCCGCCGCCGATATGCAGTTTCTGAAGGACGCGCTCAGCTAACTCACGCGCGGTCCACGCGCGCGGCGTAGCAGCCGGGCGCCGCGAAGTGGACGTGCAGATAGGCCGCGCGCGGGTCGGCAAAGAGGCGGGCGATCGTGCCTTCCAGCTCGCGGCCATCGACGAGGTCGCGGTCGACCATCATGGCGTCGGCATCGAACGAGCGCACGGCGAGCATGCGCAGCCGCAACTGCTCGGGAACCTGATCGACTTCGTCGTAGCGCGCCTCCCCTTTGCGCACGAAGACGGCAAAGCGCATGCGGTAGGGCGAGTCGACCGCGTGGTGCTCGTAGTTGACGAGGAGAAGCTCCTCGCCCGCCTGGGCGTCGGTGAGGCTGATGCGGCAGGGCGCCCCGGGCGTACGCGCCTCGGCAACGCGCCGCACGGCGCCGCGCGCGGCAAGCTCCGCGTCGGAAAGCTCAAACAGCGGGGCGAAATCTTCGGCCGGCAGGCCGGTGATCCGAAAGCTCATCATGTTCCTCCATTTGTTTGTCGGAGGAAACATGCGCACCACGGCCGGGCGAAACCACCCGATTCCTGGATCGGGTATCAGGCATCAGGTAATCAGGTGTCGGCGCCTGTTCCCGATGCCCGATTCCTGATTCCGGACTCCTGATTTCCTGATCCCTGATTTCCTGATCCCTGATTTCCTGATCCCTGCCCATTCGGGACGAAGCCGCGGAACGCCCAGCCGACGGCGACGCCGAAGATCAACGCCGCGACCGGTGGTCCGAACAGCAGGATCGGGACGGCGAGGAAATCGCTCCAGATGCGGAACCCGCCCTGGATACCGTAGACGAGGAACTCGATGATCCAGCCCATGATCCAGGCAGCCGAGAGCACGAGCCACATGCGGAACATGCCGCGCTTCCAGTTGAGCGGAACCGGCTCCTCGTTTCTGGCGGCGAAACGGCGCGGAACGCTGTACGGCGGCATGGCGGCGGGCTCCAGTGGGGCCTCTCCCGATTCGCGCGATATGCGGCGAGCCCCCGCGGACGATTCTACCGGGCGCAGGTACCCCGGCAAAGTGCCTTTTCGGGCGCGACGAGCCTTCATCTCACCGTATCCCCGCACGCATGAAGCTCTGCACAAATTGCCGCTGGAACAGCAGGAATGCAACGAGCAACGGGGCTGTGGTCATGAGCGTGGCGGCGCAGATCACCGACCATTCGATCCCCTGGTCGGTCGAGGAGAATACCTGAAGCCCGACGGTCACCGGCCGCGCCTCGACCGAACTGGTGACAATGAGCGGCCAGAGGAAATTGTTCCAATGATAGCTCACCGAGACGAGGCCATAGGCGACGTAGATCGGGCGCGCCAGCGGCACGTAGACCTTGAGCAGCACGCCGAGCGGGCCGGCGCCTTCGACCCGCGCCGCTTCGTCGAGCTCGCGCGGCACGGTCTTGAACGCCTGGCGCAGCAGGAAAATACCGAAGGCCGAGGCGACATAGGGCAGCGCGATTGCCGGAATGGAATCCAGAATGCCGATGCGGCCCATGGTGCGGTAGTTCTCGACGATCAGCACGTCGGGCATGATCATGAGCTGCAGCAGCACGAGCGCAAAGGCGATCTCGCGGCCGGCGAATTGAAAGCGCGCGAAGGCGTAGGCCGCGAGCGTGCACAGCACCAGTTGGCAGGCGAGCACGAGGCTCACCAGCAGGAACGTGTTGACGAAGTAGCGCGCGAACGGCGCCGCGCGCCAGGCGACGCGGAAGTTTTCCAAGCTCACCGGCGCGAGCGGATCGAAGCGGGCGGAGAACTCGGCCGGATGGAACGCCGTCCACACCGCGTAGGCGAGCGGCAAGATCCATAGGAGCGCGAGCATCCAGGCGCCCGCGGTCTCCAGCGCGAGCCCCGCACCGCGCGGCGCGTAGGGTGCGCTCATCGGTAGTGCACCCGCCGCTCGAGGAAAACATATTGGCCGAGGGCGGCGGCGGCGAGGCCGGCGAGCAGCACCATGGTAAGCGTCGCCGCATAGGTCGAATCCCAGAAGGTGAAGCCCACCTGATAAATATAATAAAGCAGCAAGGTGGTCGCGTTGTCGGGCCCGCCGCGCGTCATCACGATGATGTGGTCGACGGTGCGGAATGCATTGATCACCGCGTTGATCAGCACGAACAACGTGGTCGGCATCAGCAGGGGAAACTGCACACGCCGAAAGAAGGTCAGGCGCGAAGCGCCTTCGAGCGCGGACGCCTCGGCCAGCACCGGCGGAATCTGCTGAAGCGCGGCGAGATAGAAGATCATGAAGAAGCCCGCCTCCTTCCACACCGCGACCGCGGTGACGCAGGCGAGCGCCGTCGAGGGCGTGCCGAGCCAGTTGTGGGCGGGGACGCCGAAAAGGCCGAGTATTTGTTCCAGGAGCCCATACTGCGGCGTGTAGAAGAACAGCCAGACATTCGCGACCGCGATCATCGGCAGCACGGTCGGCGTGAAATAGGCCATGCGCACGGCGGCGCGGCCGGCGATGCGGTCGTTGACCCACAGCGCCATGACGAGGGCGAGCGCGATCGAGGCCGGGATGGTGCCGAGGGCGAACCACAGGTTATTGACGAGCGCGCGCCAGAACACCGGATCGGCGAGCATCGCATGATAATTGTCGAGGCCGACGAACGCCGCGGGACGCCGCGGCCGCGGCGTCGAGTACAGGCTGGCGAGCAGCGTGGCGAACGCGGGCCAGTGGGTGAACAGCGCGAGCAGTGCCATCGCCGGCAGCAGCAGCAGCCAGCCGTAGATTGCTTCAACGCCCCGGCGCATCAACAAATTCCCACGTCATTTGGGCCGAGAGCCCGTCAGCAGCGAGCATCAAATGATCGAAACAAGAATTGAGCTTGCTGCCGTCCATCGAGGCGCGGCTTCGCCGCGCGTCAGGGTCATGGCGAGTTTCTCACGTTCGTTCAGGACGACTATTGAGCAAGGTGCTCCACTCGTAGTTCGTGAAGGTGCAAAGCGACCATCCAAAGAGGGATTGCATTTCGACCCCCCTTAAAGCTGATCCGGGCTTGAGGCGGATACATTGATCTTCACGTCCGGGCTCAGCTGTCCATGATCTCCCAGGATCGCTGAAAGTTGCGCGATCATCTGTTGCGCGGCAAGAACAGTCTCGGCCTTGCCGGATCGCGCTGCGACCTCCCAGCACTCCAACGCCTCGGCGGCATCGCCATTCATCGCCAATGCCGATCCCAGATTGAGGTAGGCGAGAGCATCGCCCGGATCAAGCTGCACGGCGGTCCGCAAATCGGCGACAGCGTCTTTGAACGCGCGCAGTTGGATCAGCACACTGCCGCGATTGACGTAGGCGACCTGATATGTCGGCCGAAAACGGATGGCCTCGGAGTACTCCTCGCGCGCTTCCGTCAGCATCTCCCGGTCGGCAAAGTAGCCGCCTCGATCATAGCGCAATTCGGGGTCCTCCGGCAGCAATTCGACCGCCTTGTCAAGGTCCCGACGGGCCGCCTGATCGTCACCCAACCGCTGGAAGCTGAGACCGCGACGGTGATAGGCCTTTCCGTAGGCTGGGTCCAATTCCAACGCTCGATTGAAATCGGCGATGGCCTTTTCCGGGCGTCCAAAGACATGATAAGTCAGGCCGCGGCTGAACCAGATTACCGGGAGATTGGGCGACAACTCCAGCGCCCGGTCGAAGTCCGCTAAAGCTTCTGCATAGCGGCCCAAATTATGAAATGAGATCCCCCGCCACAATAAGGCCTCGGCATCAAACGGGGCGCGTTGCAAAGCCAGTGACCATCGCTTTATCGCATCTTCCTCCTCTTTGGCCTCCTGTCGGTTCGCTTGTTCGCTCGACCCCGACATCAATTCCATTCCGCTTATCGGACCCGTGTCGCCGAAGCAGACAAATGCTCCCCAGAAAAAGGGAGATGGCAAGGACTGCCTGACTTCAAGCTGCGCCGCCCGCAAGGCTTCGGAGCACGACGTTCCGCGGCATACCCGTTGGTAAAAGCCTCGCATCACGGCGCAAGTTTGCTCGTCGGGCAGTTTCCACTGGCTCGCAATGACGGTCCTCGCCCCAGCCAGATAAAATGCCCGGCGGATGCCGATCGGCCCTTCGGTGGGGTGGCCGGCTCCGCGCGCCGTATCGCACGCCGAAAGCACGACAAGTTGGGTGCCCAGCAGATTCATCGCTGAGACGTCAGATGCGGTCAGCAGGCCGTCGTCCGCCTCGGAACTGCGTGCGGTGTTTGCTCCGGCAAGAGCGAGGCCGGAGCGAAGGAGGGTGTCGTCCATGTTCAATTGCAATGGGATACGTTCGACAGCGATGACGCGTCGCCGATACGCCGCAGCAGCGCCGTGAGGCTCAGTGAGAAAGCCATGCGTCGCGATATGCAGGATTCGCGGCGAAATCAGCCGCATCAAGCGCTCCTTCGAAGCATCGGCGCCTAGCCACGGATCCACTCCGAGCACTTCTGCGACAGCGGTTGCCTCGCCGCGCGTGCCCGACAACGGCTCGAACCCACCCGCGACCGGGCACTGCGAATCCGCGCGATATTCGCCGAATGCCGGATCGGCGACGACGACATCGCGATTCCGGGGAGCGGAGCTCGCTATCGAGGACCGCAGTACGTCGCGGATCGTAGTGACGTAGCCAAAGCTGTAGCGGTCAACGAGCAACTCACAATCCAAGCCGGGCAGAACCTCGAACGGCAATCGAGCTAGATAGCCATCGGGTGCCAACACTACGTGCCCGGCGGACGGGAGCAGCGAAAATAATGGCCGCACAAGTTTTTCACGGACTACGTTCGCGCATGAAACTGCCGGCTCGATTCCGTAGTCGCCGAGTGTCCTGAGGAAATCGCGTACGGCCTCGTCCAACGCCGCCGCCGGACCGAGATCCACAAGGCGAAGTTGCTCGATCTTGCCGGCGGGTATCACAAAGGCGAGGTAATGTTCGGGACCAAAATAATCGTCGGGAATCGATACGGCCGTGAAATCGCGGATGCGTGCGCGCACGAGTTCAATGACATTCCAATTGGCCCGCAAGTCCTCCAATACGCGCCGCACCGACACGTCCCGCAAGGCTCGATCAATGCGCAACTCCGGGATTTGTTTCGCGAGAGAAGTCTCGAGCAAACGAATGCGCTCGCGTTTGCCGGCTATGTCGCGCTCGTCTGTCGGCGCCTGCTTGTTCGACCCCACCGCCAACTCCGCGGTCGCGATCTGGTTCTGAAGCCGATGTAGTTCCTCGAGCAGCGGCCGGAGGCTCGGGTAGCGGCCGCCCAGGACGACGTCGCGCCTCGCGGCGGTGGTTTGCGCAACCAGTGCCTTGCGCCGCAGCACAATGTCGAACACCTTTTCCAGTCGCTCGCTTCCCGCTGGTTGGTCGCGCGCCGTCGTGAGTAGCATGCTGAGCTCGAAGAGCGCTCGGACGGCATAGCTCAGGCGCAGCTCGTCAGAGCTTAAGGACATTGCCTCCCCGAAATGGCTGTCCTCGATGCGAGAGGCGGCGATAAGCAGGTCCAGCGCCTGCTGACTCTCGCCCGAAGAGCAATGGGACATGGCCAACATGACGAGCAAGTGGGCCGTCAACGGATGCCTGTCTGACCCGGGAAAGCCGCACCGCGCCAAACCGTCCAGCAGGAGCTTCTGAGCGTCCTCGCGCCTGCCGATCGCGCCCAAAACCCAGGCGGTATTCTCCATCACTTTGATGACAGAGGGGTGCGACGGGGCCAGGCCCCCCAGCAATTGTCTTGCCTTCTCGTGTTGAACGAGCGCTTCTTGGTATTTCTGAGACAGTGCCAGGTTAATGCCGGTGTTGTCCGCGATCACGCCTCGCAAAAAACGGTCCGAATCAGGGTCTGCCTCAAGCTGCTTGGCTGCCGCGGCGTACCAATCGGCCGCTCCAGCGATATCCCCATTCGCCTGTGCCAGTTGTCCGAGTGCATTGCAGAGCGCCCCTCGCTCATAGCCAGAGCGCGTCGTTGTTTGGCTGATGTTCCACGCCCGTTCGAGCCACTCCCCGGCCTCTGGCAGCACGCCGTTCTCCAGGTAAAGTTGCCCAAGATTCAGGCTGAGCGGGAACTGGTCCATTTTGGCGAACCGCGGGGAAGATCTGATCTCTTCGAACAACTGAAGACTCTCGGACGGCCTCCCCGACGTGCCCAGCATCGCCGCAAGATTACCGATTGTCCTCGCAACAACTGAGCCGTCCAGTTCCGGATGTTCCCGGACGATCCACAGGCCGCCGCGACCAGCGCTCTCCGCAATCGCCAATTCGCCGCGGTCCGCCATCACATTCACGTAGCCGTTGATGTTATCGAGCTTGGCGAGGAGATTCGTCTGGTCCAGTTCGGCAAGGGCGCGCTCCGCGCACACCGCTCCCGTCCGCAAGGCCTCATCTCGATGGAACTTTGCTTCCTCCCAGTGCCCGGAGAGGCGGTTCGAGACGCAGGCGTAATACTGCAGCTGACACACTTCGACCGCGCCCTGAGCGAGGGGGAGCAGGGCTTGCATCGGAATGCGCTCCGTTACCACGTCGATCATGCGAAGGTGCCAAGGCCAGCGAAGCAACTGCCGGCGGGCAAGAGCGACCAAGGAAAAGACAAGGTCTCGCGCCGCCAGCGCCTGGAGCCCCGCAATTTGCATCAGCAAGAGCTGCGGCGTCGCCGGACCACGGGTAGTCAATTTCGACGCTTTTTGCGAAAAACCAACCCAATCATAATCGGCAAAGTCATTGTAAGCGGCCTGGATTTCCCGCTGAATCGCTACATCGAAACTGTCGATGTCGCAGGCGGCATAATCAAGCCCCTCCAGCTCTAGTCCTGCCTGGTGCCGTTCCGGAAGATCAATCGCGAATTCCACAACGCGGGCAAAGCGATCGCGCGCCTCGCTTTCCTTCCCCTTCAGGAGCGCGATCATCCCGGCATAAAACCAGATTTGGCATTTGTCCTCGTCGCGCTCCATAAGGGCCAGCGCGCTTTCGAACGGCAGTCTTCCCAAGGTGAACTCGATGATCGCACGACCCGGCACGTCCGCTGGCGCGAGCGCCAACGCTTTCTCTCCCGCGTGCCGAACGTCGTTCCCGCTCCACATTTGAGACAGAAGCGAGACCTCGATCATTCTCACGTTGGGGCGCAACGCAAGCACACCGTCGGCCAGGCTCGCGGCTACGGCGAAGTCATGGTTGCAAAAACACCGCCAACAATTTCCCTCCGCCCGCATGAGCCGTTCGGGACCCGCCGATGATGCGGGCAGCGGAAGCTCGGAGGTTGCGCTCGGCAAGGGCGCGGCATTCGCGCGGGTCAGGACATTCGCGGCTGAAGCAAGCGCGTCGGCGATAGCTCTGCGGTCTGGATGCCCCTCCCGATCCACATTTTGGTGAATCTGCTCAAGCGCACGCAGGGCACCCTCGGCCTCGACGAGGCGTTCCGTGGCCGAGTAGATCACCACAAGAAGATGATACTCCGGACCCAGGGAGGTATCGAACTCCCCGCCCTCCTGCGCGACGCGGCTGATAATATCCTTGACGGCCGTTTCGGCCTCATCAAAGCGCTCCGTGCGCGCGTAAACATTCGCGAGTATGTTCTTGCAGGTCTTGACGACGAACTCCGGCGTATCCGTCCCGAACTTGGCCAAGCATTCGTTGGCCGTTCGCTCGGCAATTGCAAAATTTTCGAGGCCCAGGTGAATGTCGGCCAAATTGATCGCCAGCGAGTAGTATATGTTGGAGGGCCACGACGGATTGTTTTTCACAAGATCGAAATCGGGTTGGAGTACTTCCAATGCCCGCCGCCAGTCTTTCTGATGAAAAAGGGTCTCGCTCTGCAAAAGATGTTCATCGATACGTTCCAGATCGTCTTCGGAAGGGGACAACATCAATATCTCCGTCTTCAACGCACAATGGCGGCCGGCCGTCATGAACCCGGAACTTCGCTAAGGCGAAGGGGGTGCGCGCACGAGGCCCGTCCCGACATCGACGCTTTGCAAATCAGGGAGTCGGCGAGCGTTGCCGATGACACGATGAGCCAAGTCGCGGGGATCCAGTCGCTTGTCCTCGGCCAACACCTTTGCCGCCCACAGCGCCGCGACCCCGGCGACATGCGGAGTCGCCATGCTTGTCCCGCTCAGTTCAACATAGCCGCCACCGGCCTTGGCTGAGCGAATCGCCACACCCGGAGCCGCTATTTTGGCACCGGTGTTTGAGAAGGACGCCACCTTCATCTGTTCGCCCCTGGTTCCCACACGTTCGAGGGCGGCTACCGATACAATGCCGCTTGCAACCGCGGGAGGCGACACACCGACTTCGAACGACGGGGTACCGCCTCGATCACTCTCGTTACCGGCAGCAGCGACCAAAAGCGCTCCTGGGCCGAATGGACCGGCGGTCGTCGCGAGAGCCGCAAGTGTCTCAAAAAATCGAATATTATCTCGATAGTCTTCAAGCACCATCGATGTCGCCGACTTGATCGGGATTCCTGATTCAACAAGGTCCTGAACGTCCCCGGAGAAATCTATCCCCAGAGACATGGCGATAATGTTCGCTCCCTCCTGTAAGGCCCAGATGATCGCATCGGACAGGGCTCTGGTGGTGCCGGAACCCTTGCTGTCCAGGGCCTTTCCGATCAAGACCTTGCCGACGGAAGGAGCTACTCCGCATCTAAAGCCCTCATGGCTTTGGCCAAACATTGTCGCTGCGCAATGCGTACCATGACCGTTGGCATCTCCGTTTCCGGTGCCCGTAAAATCGCGATCAGCGATATTCATGCCCGCAAAAACCTGATGCCCGCGATCGATCCCGGTATCGAGGACCGCGACGACGATTTTCTCAGCAGTCCACGTGCATTGATCTGCTCCGACAGCTTGGACGCCCCAGGCCACCGACCCGTCATCCACAACTGGGCCCGACACCTTTTCTGCAGGGGCCACGAGTCGCAGCCGCAATGGCGGGGCTACCGCCTGAACTTCCCGCTGTTGACGCAACCGCTCGGGCTCTCCCGGATTCAGGTCGTCGGTCTCCAAGCGCAAACGAGTGACAGGGCTGCCGCGGGTCCTGATGCCGACCGGTGGCGTTGGCTCGTCGGGGAGATCCCCCAGAAGAATCATGTAAGGTCGCTTGGCCATAGTATTGTCCCTCAATAAGTGGCCGAGGCCGCAATCACGAGGCGGAGATCATATCACCCCGACTACAATTATACATTGCTCTAGTAAAGAGTCGGACCGGTATCAGCGGCCGTCGCCGGCCGACATAGGCATTAAACTGTCGTCCGCCGATGCAAGCTAGCTAGCGGTGCAGGATGTGCCATGCATTCTTTGGCAACGGCATTTGAGTTTTGCGCCTGGCAAGGGGCACCTCATCGGTACGGCTTGAGCAAACGCTCGGCTTCCGCCTGGGCGTCCTTCATTGCCGCCTCCGCCGCCTTCGCGCCGGTGAGCGCCGCCTGCAGGCCGTCGTTGAGCGCCTTGGTGACGCGCTGGTTGTCGTGGGTCGAGAGTTCCGCGACCGCATATTTGAGCTGGTCGCGCGCGACCGCGGCGGCCGGAAAGCCCGCGACGTATTCCTTCATCGCCGGCGTGTCCCAGGCGTCCGGCCGCACCGCGACATAGCCAGTCTCGATGCTCCAGCGCGCCGCGCGTTCTGGCGCCGTCATCCACTGGGCGAACTTTAAGCTCGCCTCCTGCTGCGCGCCGCTCGTCTTTTTGAAAATGTAGAAGTTGCCGCCGCCGGTGGGTGAGCCGCGCCGCTTGTTGGCCGGCAGCATGGCCACCCCGAAGGGGAATTTGGCGTTGGCGCGCACGTTGGTGAGATTGCCGGTGGTCGTCCACATCATCGCGGTCTTGCGCTCGAAGAAATCCTTCGGCGTCGTGCCCCATTCGACCACGCCCGGCGCCATCACCTTCTGTTTGCGGCCGAGATCGACCCAGCGCTGCAACGCCTCGACGACTCCCGGCTTGTCGAAGAAGGTGCGGTCGCCTTCCTGATTCATCAGAATCGCGTCGTTCTGCGTGGTCAGCCCCTGGAACAGCCAATAGGGGAAGCCCGACGAGGGAATCTGCATGCCCCATTGCGACACGTTGCCGGCGGCGTCGCGCTTGGTAAGCTTCTCGGCGAACGCCGTTTCCTCCGCCCAGGTGTCCGGCGCCTTTTCGGGATCGAGACCGGCGTCTTTGAATGACTCCTTGTTCCAGTAGAGCACGATGGTCGAGCGCTGGAATGGGATCCCCCAAGTCTTTACCTCAGAAGTCTGGCCGGCCGTCTGGCTGTTCTCCATGAAGGCGGGAAAGAAGCTCTTGATCCATTTCTGCTCCGCTTCGCCCTTGGCGAAATCGTCGAACGGCACCACCGCCTCTTCGTCGATCAAGGTGAACATGTCGGTCGAGAGCAGCACGGCGACCGCGGGCGGCGCGCCGGACTTGTGCGCGGTCAGCGCCTTGGCGATCGTTTCCTGATAGGTGCCGGCGTAGACCGGCTTGACCGCAATGCCCACGTTCTCTTTCTCGAAATCGGCGGCAAAGCCGTCGATGATTTTCGTAATCGGTCCACCCACGGCGACGGGAAAGAAGAACGAGATTTCGGTCGCCGCGCGCACCACCGCCGGCCGTGCAATCGTCGCCGCAGCGACTGCCGCGGTCCCCGCCAGAAATTTGCGCCGATGCATGTTCCCTCCGTTTTGTTGTTGAATTTTGATCAAGCTACACGACGCTGCGATGACGCGTCGAACCAGTGCGCCTCGGACGGCGCGAACGTCAGGCGCACGGTTTCGCCCGGCGCCACGGCGCAGCGCCCGGGCGTGCGCACCATGACGGTATCCGCGCCGACCCGGGTCTCGACCTGCGTGTCCGCGCCGAGATATTCCGCCGCCGCCACCTTGGCCGGCAAGCCTGTCGGGCCGACGCGCAGGGATTCCGGGCGCACCCCGACCACGAGCCCGGCAAGATCGTGCCCGGCCGGCGCGCCGGCGGCGAGTTCCGGGCTCGCGGCAAGCACGCCCGCCGGAAACACGTTCATCGGCGGGGCGCCGATGAAGCGGGCGGCGAACACGCTCTGCGGCCGTTCGTAAAGCTCGGCGGGCGCGCCGTTCTGCTCGATGCGGCCCGCGCGCATCAGGATCACGCGGTCGGCCATGGTCATCGCCTCGACCTGGTCGTGGGTGACGTAAAGCATCGTGATCCCGAGCCGGCGCTGGAGCGCGCGGATTTCGCGGCGCATGTCGCCGCGCAGCTGCGCGTCGAGGTTCGAGAGCGGCTCGTCCATCAGGCACACCGGCGTCTGCGCCACGATGGCGCGGCCGAGCGCGACGCGTTGCTGCTGGCCGCCGGAGAGCTGCGCCGGTTTGCGGTCGAGCAGCCGCTCGAGCCCGAGCACCTCGGCCGCGCGCTTGAGCCGCGCCGCACGCTCGGCCTTGGCAACGCGGCGGACCTTGAGCCCGAAGACGATGTTCTCGGCCACGGAAAGATGCGGAAACAACGCGTAGGACTGGAACACCATCGAGGTTCCACGGCGCGCCGGCGGCGCGTTCGTCACGTCGCGGCCGGCGATCTCGATTGTGCCCTCGTCCGCGGCCTCGAGTCCGGCGATCAGCCGCAGGGTCGTGGATTTGCCGCAGCCCGAGGGCCCGAGCAGCACCACCAGCGTCCCCGCCTCGGCCGTGAAGCTGACGTTATCGACCGCGGGCTCGGCGCCCCAGCGCTTGCTCACCCCGCTCAGCCGAACCTGCGCCACCCGCCATCCCTCTGCTGCTTGCGCCCTGCCATTAGCATCGCTGGCGCCAGCGATGACAAGTCAGTGGCATGGCGTGGCAGCTCTTGCTCCCGCGGCTTCCGGCGCCTCGGCCGAGGCGCCCCGTCCGTCCGCGCGGAATTAACAGGGATTTGCAGGAAAGAACGGCTCGACCCTGTGGCATTCCGCGGAATCAGCAACAATCTGCAAGCAACGATCTGTAATAAAAGGACCCGTAATAAAAGGCCCTGCAATAATAAGCACGATGCGCCTCCCATGTCCTGCGGGTTCCATGGTCCCTTGTTCCGTATTGTTGTCGCGTTGTTTCCAGCCTTGCTATCTCATTGTTCCCGGGCAGGCCCTCACTTGCGAAGAAGTGCCGCCAAATATCTGATATTGCTCATCGTCGCCGGTTTGCCATTGGGTTAGTTGCGGGCCGTGCCCATTGTATTTTCATTGTTGTTTACAATGGCCGGTCCATCCCTGCGCTCGATACTTTTGAGACAATGTTGCTATACCTTTGAAATTCCACATCTTCCTCATCCAACATCGGTTTCGTCATTTGCCGTGAAGCGCTCGGCTTCACTTGGGCCGACGCAAGCACTGCCCATATTTTCAAACAGCCCGATTTCGCCGTCTCATGGCGAAACTATTGAGTATATACACATACGCCACAAGTATTCAAGCAAAGAGGCGCGAATTCGGGTCACGATTTGTGCGGACTTGTCTTCGCCGCGCCGCCTCACGCCCATCCGTGCCGGTCGGCAAAGCGATACCAGGCGATGAATGCTGCCGCGACCGCGTTGGATAGACCATGCAACGGCATCGGCCGCACCGGCGTGAGCGGCAGCGGCAGGGCGTCCTCCTTGCCGGTCGCCACATACGCGGCCATCGCCTGCCCCATCGCCGTCTGCAGCGCGATGCCGCGGCCCATGCAGCCGATGTCGATCAGAAGGCCCGGCGCCGGCGCATGCAGATGTGGCAGGAAATCGCGGGTGATGGCGACCCGCCCGCACCAGCGATAAGCGATCGGCGCCCCCTGCGCCTGGGGAAACAGGCGCGGCAGCAGCGCTTCGAGATGCGCCCAGTCGGCATCGCCTTGCGGTTCGCGCAGCGGCCCGCGCCCGCCCACAATCAAGCTCCCCTGATCGTCGAGACGGAAGTAAACAAGCAGGCGGCGCGCGTCCGAAGAGACCTGGCCGAACGGCAGGATCGACTTTCTCACATTGTCCGAGAGCGGGGCGGTCGCGATCTGATAGGAATTAGGCGCGATCACCGTTTGTTTGAGGCGCGGCCAGAGATTCCCCCCGTAGGCGTTGGTGCACATGACGACCTGGTCGGCGGTGACGCGCGAGCCGCCGCGCGTCGTCACGATCCATTTGCCGTCGCTCCGCTCAAGAGCGGTTGCCGCGCTGTCGCCGTGGATCGTGGCTCCGGCCGTGAGCGCCGCGCGCAGCAAACCGCGGGCATAGGCGAGCGGCTGCACCGCACCGCCGCGGCGGTCGATCCAGCTCGCGAGATACTGTGTGGTGCCGAGGTGGCGGTCGGTGTCGGCTTTGTCGAGGAAGGAAACCGGCGCGCCGCGGCGCTCCCATTCGCCGGCGCGACGCTTCACGGTCTCGACGGTCGCCGCCGAATGGGCGCCCTGGATCCAGCCGCTGCGCGCATGCGGGACTTCCATTTGATGCCGCGCGATGAGATCGAACACGGCGTCGGCGGCACGGGCGGCGAAGTCGACGAGGCGCGGCCCGCGCTCGGGCCCGAACATCGCCTCGATCTCGTCGGGATCATATTTCAGCCCGGGAATCACCTGGCCGCCGTTGCGGCCGGAGCCGCCCCAGCCCGGCTCGCGCGCTTCCAGCACGATCGTGTTGACGCCGCGTTCGGCGAGCGCCAGTGCGGTCGAGAGGCCGGCGTAGCCGGCGCCGATCACGCACACGTCGGCGCGCGCGGAGGTTTCGAGCGGCGGGGTCGGCGGCGCGGGCGGCGCGGTCGCGGCCCACAGCGAGGGGGCGAGCGGGAAGGGTTCAGTCATTTATTTCCTCCCGAATCGCCGCTCTAACCATCCGGAAAGCGCAATGAGCGGAAGGCTCATGACGAGATAAAGCGCGGCCACGAGCGTGAACACCGTCGTGTTCTGAAAGGTCGACGAAGCGATCAGCTTTCCCTGCAGCGCAAGCTCGGCGACCGTGATGGTGGAGGCCTGCGAGGAATCCTTGAGCATCATGATCATGATGTTGCCGTAGGGCGGCAGCATGATGCGGACCGCCTGCGGCAGCACCACCTTGCGCATGGTGAGCGCCCAGCCAAGGCCCAGCGAGTAGCCCGACTCGATCTGTCCGCGGTCGATCGCCTCGATGCCGGCGCGGAAGTTCTCCGATTGATAAGCCGAATAGGCGATGCCGAGGCCGATGATCGCCGCCTGCAGGGCATTTAGCGTGATGCCGAAATCGGGCAGCACAAAATAGATATAGAACAGCTGCACGATGATCGGGATGCCGCGGATGATGTTGACGACGGTGATCGCGATCACCGCGAGCGAACGAACGCCCGACACGCGCATGAGCGCCCACACCATGCCGAGGACGGTCGAGAATACGAGCGAGCCGAGCGTCACCAGGATGGTATTGCGCACGCCCAGCAGCAAGATGGGCATGAACTCGATTGATTCGGTGAGGAAGCGCTGCATCTTCACCTCTCCCCGCTTGCGGGGAGAGGTCGACGCGCGAAGCGCGTCGGGTGAGGGGGACTCTCCACCGGCGGCGCGCTGCTGATAACCCCCCTCACCCCGACCCTCTCCCCGCAAGCGGGGAGAGGGAGCTGAGAGAGCGTCACTCCAATCCCCACTTCGCGAGTATTTGTTTGAGGGTGCCGTCGGCCTTGAGCTTCGCGAGCGACGCGTCGATCTTCTTGAGCAACTCGCCGTCGCTCTTGCGCACGCCGATGCCGATCGAGCCGGGCACCGTCGCCTTGTAACTCTTGACGAGACGCACTTCCGGAAAGAGGCCCTGCTGCAGGTTATAGGCGAGGATCGGGTAATCGGCGAAGCCGGCCTTGAGCCGGCCGGTGTTCACGTCGCGCAGGATGTCGGGAATCGAGTCGTATATTTTCACGTCCTCGAACAGGCCGGTCTTCTTGAGCGGCTCGACGTAGACAGTGCCGACCTGGGCGCCGACCGTCTCGCCCTTGAGATCGGCGAAGCTCGTGTATTCCTTGGTGTCGGTCTTCGCCACCACCAGGCCTTCGCCGTAGGAATAGACCGGCTCGGAGAAATCGATCACCTCCTTGCGCGCCGGCGTGATGTACATGGCCGCCGAAATGAGATCGATCTTGGCCGAGGTGAGCGCAGCGATAAGGGTCGAGAACTGCATCGGCTCGATCGTCACCGCGAAGCCCGCGTCCTTGCCGACGGCGGTGACGAGATCGACCATCACCCCCTGGATGGTGTTCGTCTTGGTGTCGAGGAAGGTGAAAGGAATGCCGGTCGGCGTCGAGCCGACCTTGAGCGTCGGCTGCGCGCCTGCGGCCGGCGCGAACGCGAACGCCGCGAACGCAACCAGCGCGATGAAGACCTTGCGAAGAATCATGACTGCCTCCCCTACCCTTGCGGCATACAAGCCGCGGTCGCATCATTTCACGAGCCCGTTGCCAAGGGAAAGCGGGGTCCTCCGCGGCGCCCGGCATTGAACTTGCGGCCCCGCTTGGGTATACGGGCGCGGGCTCCAGAAGTGTGCAAGGGTTGCCGATGTCATCGACTTTCGACACCGTCGCCAACATCATCGCCGAGACCTGCGACGACGTCCCGCGCGACAGCATCAAGCCGGAGAGTCACGCCATCAACGACCTCGGCATCGACAGCCTGGACTTCCTCGACATCGCCTTTGCCATCGACAAGGCGTTCGGCATCAAGCTGCCGATCGAGCACTGGACCCAAGAAGTCAACGACGGCCAGGCGACCACCGAGCAGTATTTCGTCCTCAAGAATCTCTGCGCCCGCATCGACGACATGGTCGCCGCCCGGACCGCGTAACGCGAGCGTATGCGCCTCGAATATTTCCAGCTGATCGACCGCATCCTCGCCATTTCCCTTGAGGACCGCACGATCCGCACCGAGGCCACGGTCCCGACCGCGAGCACGATCTTCCAGGGTCATTTTCCCGGCATGCCGCTGATGCCCGGCGTGCTGCTGCTCGAGGCGATGGCGCAGACCGCCGGCTGGCTGATCATCGCGCTCACCAAATTCGAGCGCATGCCGTTCTTCGTCGGTGCCAACGGGCTCAAGCTGCGCCGCTTTGTTTCGCCGGGCGAGCGGCTCAACGGCGAGGCCGGCCTCGTGCACGAGGGCTCCGGCTTCGCGGTGACCAAGGCGCGGCTCACCGGCGGCGGCAAACCGGTATGCGAAGCCGAGATCAGGTTCCGCACGGTGCCGTTCGAGAACGAAGAACTCCGCGCGCACGTTCATTCCTGGGCGCAGCAGCTCGCCTTTCCGCTTGCGGTGCCTACTCATGGCTGACGCGCGGCAAGCCGTCATCTCCGGCATCGGCATTGTCTCCTGCCTGGGCGAAGGCCCGGATGCCCATTGGCAACGGCTCATGGAAGGAAAGCCGGCCGACGGTACGAAGACGATCGGTCCCTACGTGGTGCACCCGATCGGCGCGATCGATTTCGACAAACAAATTCCCAAGCGCGGCGACCAGCGGCAGATGGAGCCGTGGCAGCGCATCGGCACCTACGCGGCGGGGCTCGCGCTCGAGAGCGCCGGCATCAAGGGCAAGCCCGAGCTGCTCGGCCAGACCGACATGATCGTGGCGGCCGGCAGCGGCGAGCGCGACCTTGCGGTTGACGCGGCGATCATCAGCGGACTGCCCGAGGCGAAGAACCCCGCCGCCTATCTCAACGAGCGGCTGATGAACGATCTGCGGCCGACGCTGTTTTTAGCGCAGCTCTCCAATCTTCTCGCCGGCAATATTTCCATCGTGCACGGCGTCACCGGTTCCTCGCGCACTTTCATGGGGGAAGAGGCAGCCGGAATTGACGCGGTACGCATTGCGCTCGCCCGCATCCTCGCCGGCCAGAGCGAGCTTGCGCTCATCGGCGGCGCGCACAACGGCGAGCGCAAGGATTTGCTGGCGCAATACGACTTCGGCGGATATTTGCTCAAAGGCGCTTATCGCCCGGTGTGGGAACGCGCGCCTGCGGGCGGGTTTGCCTCCGCGTCGGTCGGAGCCTTTCTGGTCATCGAGGAGCGCGCGCATGCGCAAGCGCGCGGCGCCAAGCCGCTGGCGCGGCTGACCGCGGCATACTCCGACCGCGGCGAGCGCAAAGCGGGTGGCGTGAAGCAATCGCTGCAGCGGCTTTGGGACAAGATCGAGCCGTCGCTCGACGCGGGTCATTTTGCGGTGTTCTCGGGCGCGAGCGGCGCCGAGCCTGCGACCGCCGAGGAGCGTGCGTTCCTCGCCGAGCTTGGGGTTGCCGTGCGCGCGCCCGGCAGTTATGTCGGCCACGGACCCGAGCCGCAATTCGCCATGAACGCAGCGCTCGCAACGCTCGCGCTTTCTCACGGCAAACTTTATCCGCCGTGCGACCGGAGCGGCGTGGAAAAAGACATGGCGGGGAAATTCAATCAGGTAGTTCTTACCGGCGTGGGCCATTGGCGCGGCGAAGGCCTCGCGCTGATCGAGGAGACAACGTGATGGCGGAAACGGACAAGTCCGGGCGCCCGATCGTGGTCGTTACCGGCATGGGCATCGTCACGTCGCTCGGCATCGGCGTCGCGGACAATTGGCGCAAGCTCACGGCGGGTGAATCCGGCATTCATCCGATCAGCCGCTTCGAGACCGAAGGGCTCAAGACGCGCATCGCCGGCACGGTCGATTTCGTTCCGGTCGAGCCGTTCAGCGGCCCGGCGCTGTGCGAACGCATCGGCGAGATGGCGGCGCAAGAGGCGGTGGGCCAGTCGGGCATCGGCAGCCGCGGGCAGTTTCCCGGGCCGCTGTTCGTTGCCGTGCCGCCCAACGAAGTGGAATGGCCGCAGCGCCGGGAGATGGGTACGCTCGCCCGCGGCAACGACGCTTTCGATTACGACAACGTGCTGCGCACCGCGAGCACCGGCGCGTTCGCCAAATACGGCACACGATTTTTGTTTGCTTCGATCGCCGACCGCCTGGCCGACACCTTCGGGACGCAGGGCTCGCCGATCTCGATCACCACGGCCTGCGCATCGGGGGCGAGCGCCATTCAGCTCGGCCTCGAAGCGATCCGACGCGGCGAGACCGACGCGGCGCTGTGCGTCGGCACCGACGGGACCGTGAACCCGGAAACCTTGATCCGTTTTTCGCTGCTCTCGGCGCTCTCCACCCAGAACGATCCGGCGCCGGCGGCGGCGAAACCGTTCTCGAAGAATCGCGACGGCTTCGTGATGGCGGAAGGCGCAGCGGCTCTCGTGCTGGAGAGCCTCGCGGCCGCCAAGGCGCGCGGCGCGCAAATACTCGGCGTGATCGCCGGATGCGGCGAGATGGCGGATTCGTTCCACCGCACCCGCTCGAGCCCGGACGGCAAGCCGATCATTGCCAGCGTGCGCAACGCTATCGCCGACGCCGGGCTTAAGCCCGACGACATCGGTTACATCAACGCTCATGGCACCGGCACGCCGGAGAACGACAAGATGGAGTATGTCGGCGTCTCGGCCGTGCTGGGCGAGCGCACCAAGGACGTGCCGGTCTCGTCGAACAAATCGATGATCGGGCACACGCTTTCGGCTGCCGGCACCGTCGAGGCGGTGTTCACCTTGCTCACGCTGAAGCATCAGCGCATCCCGCCCACCATCAATTATCACGTGCCCGATCCGGCGATCCCGCTCGACGTGGTGCCGAACCAGGCGCGCGACGCCAAGGTCGCCCATGCGCTCTCGAACTCGTTCGGCTTCGGCGGCCAGAACGTCTCGCTAGTGATGAGCCGCGAGGCGGCGTAGCGCCCGCGCCGCGCGCGAGCAAATATTCATCATGCGCGCGCTTACGCTCATCGCCGATCGCCAACTCGAACTCGCCGATGTGCCGGCACCGCCCCCGCCCGCGGCTGGCGAGGTCCAGATCCGCGTGCGCGCGGTGGCGCTCAACCACATCGATGTGTGGGGCTGGCGCGGCATGGCTTTCGCCAAGCGCAAGCTGCCGCTGGTGGTGGGCGCCGAAGCCGCGGGCGAGATCGCCGCGGTCGGGCCGGACGTAACCGTTTTCAAACCGGGCGATCGCGTCGTGATGTACGGCGCGCTGACCTGCGGCGCCTGCCGCGCGTGCCGCGAGGGACGTGACAATCTCTGTGAGGACGTGAAAGGCCTCATGGGGTTTAACCTCGACGGGTTCGCACGCGCGTTCGTCAATCTGCCGGCGCGCCTCGTGATTCCGGTTCCTGCCGGGGTCGATTTCCCCGACGCCGCCTGCGCGCCGATCGCGTTCTCCACCGTCGAGCACATGCTGTTCGACAATGCCAAGCTTGCGCCCGGCGAGACCATTCTGGTGCACGCGGGCGGCTCGGGCATCGGCACCGTCGCGATCCAGATGGCGAAGGCGCTCGGCTGCACGGTCATCACGACGGTCGGCGACGACGCCAAGGCGGAGAAGGCGCGCGCGCTCGGCGCCGACCACGTGATCAACTACCGCGCCGACCGCTTCGAGCACGCGGTGCGCAAGCTCACCCATAAGAAAGGCGTCGACGTCGTGTTCGAGCACGTCGGCGCCCATACCTTCCCGGGCTCCCTGCTCGCGCTCAAGCGCGGCGGCCGGCTCGTGACCTGCGGAGCGACGTCGGGGCCGACCGTGACGTTGAATTTGATGCAGCTGTTCCAGCAGCAGTACCGCATCTTCGGCTCGTTCGGCGCCTCGATGCGCAACATACGCGACGGCCTCGCCAAGATGGCGGCCGGAATGAAGCCGGTGATCGACACCGAGCTGGCGCTGACGGATTTCGGGCGCGGCCTCGAGCGGCTGGAAAGCCGGCAGGTGTTCGGCAAGATCATCGTTCTTTTTTAGCAAACATGACGTCTGGATCCCGCCTCGCTCGGCAGTCCGCCGTCCGCCTCAAGCGCGCCGGCGACGCGGTGATCGGCCGCGTTACGGTTTGGCTGCTCAAGGGGCTGCGGCTTGTTGATCCCGACCTTCTCGCGCGATTTTTTGCACGCCTCCTGCGCACGGTGGGGCCTTGGCTGCCGGAGCATCGGCTCGGCCGTGCGCAATTGGCGGAAGCCTTCCCGGAGAAATCCCCGGCCGAGATCGAGCAAATTCTTTCAGCCGTGTGGGACAACCTCGGCCGCGTCGCCGGCGAGTTCGCCCGCCTCGATCAGCTGTGGGACTACGACCGCCGTCGGCCGGAAGCGGGGCGTATTCTCTCCTCCCCCGAGGGCGACGCGCGCATCGACCGCATGCGCGAGGACGGCAAGCCCGCGCTGGTGTTCGCCGCCCACCTCGCCAACTGGGAACTGCCGGCGCTCGCCGCGCGCGGGCATGGGCTCGACTCGGCTGTGCTCTACCGGCGCCCCAACCTGCAGGCGGTCGCGGATGCCGTGGTCGAATTGCGCGCCGGCAGCATGGGCGTATTGATCGCCAGCGGCCCGGAAGCGCCGTTCCGCCTCGTTGATGCGCTCAAGGCCGGCCTGCATGTCGCGATGCTGGTCGATCAGCATTACGGCAACGGGCCAGAGGTGACGTTCTTCGGCCGCCCCTGCCGGGTCAACCCGATGCTGGCCCGGCTCGCGCGCCACGTGGATTGCCCGATCTACGGGACTCGGGCGGTGCGCCTGGCCGATGGGCGCATGCGCGTCGACCTCGTCGGTCCGGTCGAGGTGCCGCGGGATGCCGACGGCCGGGTGAACGTGCAGGGCACCATGCAGACCATCACCTCGATCGTCGAAGATTGGGTACGCGAGCACCCGGAGCAATGGCTGTGGCTACACCGAAGATGGCGGTGAACCTCACAATCCGGTCTTCACCCGCGTCCACAGCCGATTCATGATCCGCTGCGTTTTCTGGTCGTGCGCCGAGATGGTGTAGAGGCGCGTCATCATGTCGGAGTCCGGATAGATACCCCGGTCGCCGAGGATCGCCGGGTCGATGAACGCGCGGCTCGCCGCGTTGCCGTTCGCGTAGGCGATGAAATTACTGTTCTTGGCCGCGACCTCGGGTTTGAGCAAATAGTTGATCAGCGCGTACGCCTCGTCCGGATGGTCGGCGTCCTTGGGAATGGCGAGATTGTCGAACCACAGCTGCGCGCCGTCGCGCGGAATAGCGTAGCCGATCTCGACGCCGTTCTTCGCCTCGGCGGCGCGCTTCTGCGCCTGCTTCACGTCGCCGGAAAACCCGAGCACGAGGCAGATGTCGCCGGTCGCGAGCGCATTGAGATATTCCGAGGAGTGGAATTTGCGCACGTAGGGCCGCACTTTGGCAACGAGATCGGCGGCTTTTTCGAGATCAGCCTGGCTGGTGCTGTTGGGATCGAAGTGCAGATAATGCAGCGCGGCGGGCAGCACGTCGTCCGAGGAATCGAGCATGTAGACGCCGCAATCCTTGAACTTGGCGATCAGCTCCGGCTTGAACAGCACGTCCCAATTGTCGATCGGTTCGCCGCCGAGCGCCGCCTTGGCTTTGGCGAGATTGTAACCGATGCCAACCGTGCCCCACATGTAGTTGACGGCGTACTGATTGCCCGGGTCATAGACCGCGAGCCGGCGCGAAATCTCGTCCCACGCGTTCGCCAGGTTGGGCAGCTTTGATTTGTCGAGCTTCTGAAATACGCCGGCCTTGATCTGGCGCTGTAGGAAATAGGCCGTGGGCACCACCACGTCGTAGCCGGATTTGCCGGCGAGCAGCTTGGTCTCGAGAATATCGTTTGAATCGAAGGTGTCGTATTGGACGCGGATACCGGTCGCCGCGGTGAAATCGGTAAGCACGGACGGCTCGATATAGTCCGACCAGTTGAAGAAATTGATGACGCGCTCGGCGGCCGGCGCCGCGCGCAATGCGCAGGCGAGCATCGCGAGCATCGCCAGTGGCGCCGCCCACCGGGGCGGGCCGCGCAGCATCACGGCTCGGTCGGCAGACCCGCCGCCTTCCAGGCCTTGATGCCGCCGGCAAGGTGGGCGTCATACGGCAGGCCCGCCGCTTGCGCTGCGAGCGAGGCGGTGACCGAGCGGTTGCCGGAGCGGCAGGCGAAAACGACCGCGCGGCCGGCGGGATCGGGAATGGCATGCGGATCGAACATGGACATCGGCAACAGGAAAGCCTCGGGGTAGCGCTCGAGGTCGGTCTCCATGGGCTCGCGCACGTCGACCAGAAGGATGCGGCCCTCGACGATCCCGCGGGCCACCTCTTCCGGTTCGAGATCGCGCACGTTGTTGCGGCCGAGCGGTTGCGGCATTGACACAGTCCTCAAACTGAACGGCGAGTGTTTGCGCGGCCGGCCGGCGAAATCAAGAGATACGCCGCCGCGGGCGAAGGCCTGAGCGGCTAAATGGTGACCTGGGTGCCGACCTCGACCACGCGGCCGGTCGGGATTTGGAAATAGTCCGTGGCGTCGTTGGCGGTGCCGGCAAGCCGGATGAACAGCCGATCCTGCCAGCGCGGCATGCCGGAATGCACCGCCGGTTTGAGCGCGCGCCGCGAGAGGAAGAACGACGTCGCCATGATGTCGAAATGCCAGCCGACCTTGCGGGCGATGGCGAGCGCCTTCGGCACGTTGGGGGTCTCCATGTAGCCGAAGCGCAGACGCACGCGGGAAAACGTGGGGCTGATCTGCTCGATGCGCACCCGCTCGGCCGGAGGCATGTGCGGAAGGTCGGCGGTGTCGACCGTGAGGATCACGTTCTGCTCGTGCAGCACCTTGTAGTGCTTGAGGCTGTGCAGCAGCGCGGTCGGCGCGCTTTCCGGGTCGCTGGTGAAGAATACCGCGGTGCCCGGGACCCGCTGCGGCGGCTTGCGCTCAAGCATGGCGACGAGATCCTTGAGCGGCGTCTCCTGCCGCCGGGTCTTCTCGAACAGGAGCCGCGTGCCGCGCCGCCACGTGTACATCACGATCATCAGGCAGCCGCCGAAGGCAAGCGGCACCCAGCCGCCCTCGACCACCTTGAGCAGGTTCGCCATGAGGAATGTGAGGTCGATAACGAGGAACGGCACCATCAGGGCCGCCGCCGCTGGCAACGACCAGTGCCAGCCTTTCCAGATAACAAGGAGGGCCATCATGGCGGTCACCACCATGGTGCCGGTGACGGCGATGCCGTAGGCCGAGGCGAGCGCGCTCGACGATTTGAACACGCCGACCAGGACCAGCACGCCGATGAGGAGAGCCGCGTTGACGCGCGGCATGTAGATCTGGCCGAAGCGGGTCTCCGAGGTGTGACGGATTTCGAGGCGCGGCAGCAACCCGAGCTGGATCGCCTGGCGCGTGAGCGAATAGGCGCCGGTGATCACCGCTTGGCTCGCGATCACGGTGGCCACGGTCGCAAGCCCCACCATCGGCAGCAGCACCCAGTCGGGATAGAGCAGGAAGAACGGATTCGAGACCGCCTTTGGATCGGTCAGCACCAGCACGCCCTGGCCGAGATAGTTCACCGCGAGCGACGGGAGCACGATGACGAGCCACGCGGTCTGGATCGGCCGCCGCCCGAAGTGCCCGAGATCGGCATAAAGCGCCTCCGCCCCGGTGACCGCCAAGAACACGGCGCCGAGGGTGAGCAAGCCGATCTTGCCGTGATCGAGCAGGAAATTCAGCCCGTAAAGCGGATTGAAGGCCCACAGCACTTCCGGGTCGGCGATGATCCGCTGGACGCCCGGGATGGCGATGGCAATGAACCAGACGGTCATGATCGGGCCGAAGAAGGCGCCGACCCGACCTGTCCCGCGCGACTGCACCGCGAACAGCACGAGCAGGATCACGATCGTGAGCGGCACCACGTACTCGTCGAACGCAGGCGTCGCGACTTTGATGCCTTCAATGGCCGAGAGGACGGAGAGCGCCGGGGTGATGAGCGCGTCGCCATAGAAAAGCGCGCCGCTGATGATTCCGAGCAGCACGACCACCGAGCCGCTCCGGCCGAGCGCCCGCTGGGCGAGCGCCATGAGCGTGAGGGTGCCGCCCTCGCCGTTGTTGTCAGCGCGCAGCAGGATGAGGACGTATTTGATCGTGACGATGAGGATCAGCGCCCACAGGATAAGCGAGAGCACGCCGAACACGGACGCACGCGTGACAAGACCGCCCGGGCCGCCCGAGGCGACCACGGCCTCGCGAAACGCGTAGAGGGGGCTGGTGCCGATGTCCCCGTAGACGACGCCAATGCTGCCGACGGTGAGCGCCCACAGGCCCGCCTCGGCATGCGCTTCGCCGTTTCCGTTGACGGAAATATCGGTCCCGCGGGGAGCAGCTACGCCTTGGGCCATTACAGATGCCAAGAAGGCCGTTTCGCGATGTTGCGATGCAACATCCAGCGGGGCCGGCGCTTATAACATTGGCGCTGCCACTCGAGAGCGCGATTGCTACGACAAAAAAGCATGTCTACTATGCGTGAAATGCATCAAGAGCGGCGCGGTTCAAGGAATCCCAAATAGGTAGGCCTTACATAGGGGTTCTCTCGCCCAGATTGATCCGGCCCGGCTGCGCTAAACCGTCACTTGAGTTGCTCTACGGCTTGAAGCCGGCCGGAAGCGGCGGTTCCTCCCGCATCAACGTGATGGTGACGCGCCGGTTGGCGGCGATATAGGGGTCGTCCGGAAACAGCGGCTGCGTGTCGGCGCGCCCGGCCACCATGAAGACGTGGGCCGTCGGCAGCCCCTCCTCTTCCAGCAAGCGGCGCACGGCGTTGGCGCGATCGGCGGAGAGTTCCCACGGGCCATAGCCGGGCTGCGGCGGCAGGCGCATCGCGGCCGTATGGCCGGCAATCGAGACCCGGTTGGGCAGGGCCTTGAGCGGCCCCGCGAGCTTGCGGACGAGACGGGCGGTGCGCTCGTACGGCACCTTCGAGCCTTCCGGAAACATCGAGCGGCCGTCCTGATCGACGATCTCGATGTTAAGCCCCTGACGGGTCTCCTCGATCATGATGTGCTTCGAGAGTTCGGCGAGATCGGGCAGGTCGTCGAGCGCCTGGCGTAGCGAGGCCGCCGCCAGCGCGAAGCCGCGATCCTGGTCGAGGCGGGCGCCGGTCTGCCGTTCATGGTCTCGCTGATCGGGTGCCGGCGTGTTCGAGGCATCCTCGGGGCGGATGCGCTCCGCGTTCTTGAGCTTAGGCCGGGTCGGCAGGCCGTCGGTTTCGATGATGCCGGCGTAGCGCACCTCCTGCACGCCGAACGCGTCGCGCATCGAGCCTGCGACGATCTGAAGCTTTTGCTGATCCTGGGTCGAGAAGGCGACCAGCATCACGAAGAAGGCCACCAACAGGCCCATCAGGTCGGCGAAGGTGACGAACCAGCCGTGGCCGCCGCCGTGTCCGCCGTCCTTACGCCGCGCCATGGGGATGTCCGGTCCGTAGGCTTACGCCGGCACCGTCTCGGCGTCCTCGTGCCGGTGCTTCTCGGGCAGATAGGCGAGCAGCATTTCCCGCACGAGCGTCGGGCTCTTCGACTCGCGGATCATTAGGATGCCGTCGATGATCAGCGTGCGATTGACCTCCTCGTCAACAAGCTTGAGGTGCAGCTTGTCGGCGATCGGCAGGCAGATCAGGTTCGCTAGCGCCGCCCCGTAGAAAGTCGCGAGCAGCGCGACCGCCATGTAGGGGCCGAGCTTCGAGGGGTCGGTCATGTTGGCGAACATCTGCACCATGCCGATCAGAGTCCCCACCATCCCGAAGGCAGGCGCGCAGTCGCCGACGGCGCGGTAGATTTTCTGGCCCTCGTCGAGATGGGTGAGGAAGTTGTCGCGGTCGCGCTCGAGGTTGTCGCGGATGAAAGTGCTGTCGTAGCCGTCGGCGACGAAGCGGATGCCCTTGGCGAGGAATGGGTCCTCGATCTCGACTTTCTCGAGCCCGATCGGCCCCTGCTTACGCGCGACCTCGGCAAGGCCGGCGATCTCGTCGACCAGGTCGCGCTGGGTCATGCGCCGCATGGTGAAGGCGAATTTCGCCCCCAGCGGAAGGCCGTGGAACATTGAGTTGAGCGGGAAGCGGATCAGGGTCGCCGCAAACGAGCCGCCGAAGATGACGATGGCGGCATGGGCGTCCAGGAACATGCGCAGGTCGCCGCCCATAAGGATGAGCGTGCACAGGACCACCGCGCCGGCAAACAGGCCAAGGCCGGTTGAAATGTCCATCGACGCACCCGACGCGTAACAAACCGGCGCGCCGCCCCGCCGGCACGACCCCGCCGAAACCCTAGCCCCGGCGTGCTTAAAGGAGCGTAAAGGTCACGAGCCGGCCGCTTCCCGGCCTCAGCGCAAAGCGCTATCTAACTAAGCAGAAATCCCGAGGCCGACGCGGGCCGGCGATCGGGGCAAGGGAGGAATAGATGCGCGAGATCGGCCACTTCATCGGCGGCAAGGAAGTGAAGGGCACCTCGGGGCGATTCGGCGACGTATTCAACCCCAACACCGGCGAGGTGCAGGCCAAGGTCGCCTTCGCGAGCCGCGCGGAAGTCGAGCAGGCGATCGCCTCCTCCGAGGCGGCGCAGCCGGGCTGGGCCGCCACCAATCCGCAGCGGCGCGCGCGCGTGCTGATGAAATTCCTCGACCTGATGCAGCGCGAGTTCGATCAGCTTGCCGCGCTCCTCTCCTCCGAGCACGGCAAGACGCTCGCCGACTCGCGCGGCGACATCCAGCGCGGGCTCGAAGTCGTCGAGTTCGCCTGCGGCATTCCCCATCTGCTCAAGGGCGAGTTCAGCGAGGCCGCCGGCCCCGGCATCGATCTTTATTCCATGCGCCAGCCGCTCGGCGTTACGGCCGGCATCACGCCGTTCAATTTCCCCGCCATGATCCCGATGTGGAAATTCGCCCCGGCGATCGCCTGCGGCAATTCCTTCGTGCTCAAGCCGTCCGAGCGCGACCCCTCGGTGCCCATGCGCATCGCGCAATTGCTGATCGAGGCCGGGCTGCCGGCGGGCGTGCTCAATGTCGTCAACGGCGACAAAGAAGCGGTCGACACGCTGCTCACCGACCCGCGCGTGCGCGCGGTCGGGTTCGTCGGTTCCTCGTCGATCGCCGAATACATCTATGCGACCGGCTGCGCGCACGGGAAACGGGTGCAGTGCTTCGGCGGCGCCAAGAACCACATGATCGTGATGCCCGACGCCGACATGGACCAGGCGGTCGATGCCTTGATCGGCGCCGGTTACGGCTCCGCCGGCGAGCGCTGCATGGCGGTGTCGGTCGCCGTGCCGGTCGGCAGGAAGACCGCCGACATCCTCGTCGACAAGCTCATTCCGCGGGTCGAGAGCCTGAAGATCGGGCCGTCCACGGACGCGCAGGCCGATTACGGCCCGATGGTCACGCGCGCGCAACTTGAGAAGGTCAAGAGCTACGTCGATCTCGGCGTCAAGGAAGGCGCCAAGCTCGCGGTCGACGGCCGCGGCTTCAAGCTGCAAGGCTATGAGAACGGCTATTTCATGGGCGGCTGTTTGTTCGACGAGGTCACGCCGTCGATGCGCATCTACAAGGAGGAGATTTTCGGGCCGGTGCTCTCGGTGGTGCGCGCCAAGGATTACGAGGAAGCGCTGCGGCTTCCCTCCGAGCACGAATACGGCAACGGTGTCGCCATCTTCACCCGCGACGGCGACACCGCGCGCGATTTCACTTCGCGCGTGAACGTCGGCATGGTTGGCGTCAACTTCGCCATTCCGGTGCCGCTCTCCTATTACACCTTCGGCGGCTGGAAACGCTCCGGCTTCGGCGATCTCAACCAGCACGGTCCGGACGCGGTGCGCTTCTACACCAAGACCAAGACGGTGACGGCGCGTTGGCCCTCCGGCACCAAAGAAGGCGCGGAGTTCGTGATTCCGACCATGCGATGAGGCGCCGGCGACGATGATCCGGGCGGTGCGGTGGCTGGCGATCGGCGTGGCCGCGGCGCTCACCGGCTGCGGCAGCGGCGGCCTGCTGGGGACGTCAACGAGCGAGCCGCCCCCACCTCCCCCGCCGCCAGCCGCCGCGCGGGCGGCGCCCACCGCGCCGCCGGTCGAGATCACCGGCCGCTGGCAGTTCAGCTCGACCGCCGGCGGCGCCTGCGCGATGGTGTTCACGGCGACGCCGGGGAGCGGCGAAGGGACCATTGCGCCGCAGGGCGGCTGTCCCGGCAAATTCTTCACCAGCCGGCGCTGGAGCTACGACCAGGACACGCTGATCATCCGCGACCACAAGGGCGAGACCCTCGCGCGGCTCGCCTTCTCACCGCCGGCGCGTTTCGAGGGCCAGGCGGCGCCGGGCGAGACGATTTCGCTGAGCCGGTGAGTTTGTTTCTAGTGTATAGGCAGCAGAGTAAGTCTGGCGGACGACCGATGGTCAAGCGTCATCTTAGCTTAGCGTGAGCGATATGGAGCAGTTAGATGTTAGCTTCAGGCGTAATTAATGCCCTTTCTTCGGAAATAAGCCAGCAGGTCGTTCGCGCCATTACCGGGCGCATGTTCACGAAGGAGCAAATCGATACAATCGTACACAATTCCATTGGAAAGCATTTCGCTGAATACTTTCCTACGCCAGGCGAGGAACGCGAAGCAATAGAGCGAGTAGCCGAAGCAGAATCTCATATCGTTAAAGCGACCGCTATTGTTGCCAAGCTGCAGGCCGATTTAAATTCACGATCAGTTGCGCTACGTGCGCTGCTAACCGACATTGACGAGAAACAAAAACTTGCGGAACACTACGCCACGCTCGCGACTGCGAACGAAAAGCAGTCAGCCGCTATCCGACTAGAGCTGGAGAAGGCGATCCGACAAGAACTGGTTGCACAAGCCAACAAAGGAAAACGATTGCGGCAAGCGGCTTCGTTTATCGTCTGGAGTGTTACGCTCGTGGCAGGAGCCGCCCTCGGCGCGTATTTCCCAATTGTGGTCGGGTTTATCGGATCGCTGCTCCACTAACTGGCGCAAGTGAAGCATATTCAATCTGCATCACTCGGTAGTGGTGTTTACGAGTCAGAGTATAGAGCTACTCCATATCAGAAACAATTCATTTGGCAGTCAGGCCGCCGTCGATGACGAACTCGGCGCCGGTGACGAAGGCGGATTCTTCGGACAGCAAATAAACGCACATCTCGGCGACCTCGGCCGGCCGGCCGAAACGGCCGAGCGGCACTTCCGCGGTCATGCGTTCGCGCGCGCGCTCCGGGTTGCGGGTCTGGCCGATCAAGTCGTCCGCCATCGGACCTTCGAGGAACGCGGGATGAATCGAGTTGCAGCGAACCTGCGGCTTGAGCCGGGCGCCGTGCAGCGCGACCGACTTGGTGAGCAGGCGCACGCCGCCCTTCGAGGCGTTGTAGGCGGCGAGGTTGTGGCCGCCGACAAGACCGGACACCGAGGAAATATTCACGATCGCGCCGCCGGTGCGGCGCATGAGCGCGAGCGCGTGTTTGCAGCCGAGAAAAGTGCCGTCGAGGTTGATCGCCATCACGCGGCGCCAAGTGGCGAAATCGGTGTCCTCGACATTGCCGAATACCGCGATTCCGGCTGCGTTGACGAGGCCGTCGAGCCGGCCGGCGGCGCGATCGATGTCGTCGATGACGCGACGCCAATCCTCCTCCGACGTCACGTCGAGCGAATGGTCCATGCCTGCAGCGCGGGCGAGGTCGCTGGTGACGGCAAGGCCACCGGCTTCGACGACGGCGTCGGCCATAGCCGAGCCGACAGCGCCTGCGGCGCCGGTGATGAGGATGAGTTTGTCTTGAAGCCGGCCCATGAAAACAGATTACCAGACAACAGACGACAGACGACGGAAATCCGTCCTCCGTCGTCCGTCTTCTGTCATCAGATATCGGCGAAGTCGCCGTGGCGACCCTTGCCGGCGGCAAAGCGGGCGGCGCCTGCCGCGCCTTCGATCTCGACGATGCGCGCGGAGTTCTTCCATTCGGCGCGCAGGGCCTCGCGTTCGGAGAGGCCTTCCTGCAGCCACACGGAGCGGCGGTCGGCGCGCATGCATTCCTGCGGAAAGCGGGCGATCTCGTGCGCGAGCGCCTCGGCGGCCTTGCGGCTTTCCGCATGCGGCACCAGGCGCTCGCACAACCCGATGCGGTAGCATTCCTCCGCCGGCACTTTGCGGCCGGTGAGAATGATGTCGAGCGCGCGGCCGCGCCCGACGATGCGCGGCAGGCGCACGGTGCCACCGTCGATCAGCGGCACGCCCCAGCGCCGGCAGTAGACGCCGAAGTAGGCCGTTTCTTCCATCACGCGCAGGTCGCACCACAGCGCAAGCTCCATGCCCCCGGCCACCGCCGGGCCCGCGACCGCAGCGATGACCGGCTTCGACAGCTCGAGCCGGGTCGGCCCGAGCGGCCCGCGCGGTATCTTTCCGCCATCGTTCGGGAAGTCGAGCGCGGCGAGCCGCTCCTTGGCGGTCAGCGTGGACACGTGTTTCAAATCCCAGCCGGCGCAGAACGCGCCGCCCGCGCCCCACAACACGGCTACGTGCTGCGAGGGATCGCGGTCGAAGGCGACGAGCGCGTCATGCAGCGCGTCGGCGCTCGCCGGATCCATGGCGTTGCGCGCTTCGATGCGCGAACGAACGATCGTGGTGACGGCGCCATCGCGCTCGACGTGAAGACTGTTCATTCATGGCTCCGGTGATGATGGTGTCCGTGCACGTGGTCATGATCATGCGCGTGGTCATGATCGTGATGGCCGTGGCCGTGCGCGTGCGTATGCATGTACGCGCCGCCTTCGGGGTCGAACGGCGCCTCGATGGCGGCGATCTTCGCCCCCAGTCGCGCGAGCAGCGCCTCGATCGCAGGATCGCGGCGCACGCGCAGCCGGTTGGCGAAGAGTTGAACCGGAACGTGACGGTCGCCGAGATGCCAGGCGAGCCGCGCAAGCGCGGTGAGGTCCTTGGCGCGGGCCTCGATCAGCGGCTCCGGCTCGGCGACCACTTCGATAAGATTGCCGTCGTCGAGCTGCAGAAAATCGCCGGCACGCAACGCCACCGGCGCGGCGAGATCGAAGGTGAGGCGCGTCCCGTTCACGCCCGTCACGCTGCCGCGCGGCGCCCGGCGCTGTTCCGGCGTGAGGATCACCGTATCGACGATGGCTTTACCGTCCGCCACACCGTCGGCAACGATTTTTACGACCCGCGGCATGGCACGGAACTGAATCCTCAGTTGAGGCGTGCCGGCCGCCCGCCGTTGCCGCGTTCGCGCGGCGGCGGAGCGGCGGTGCGTCCGGGCGTCTCGACCGGCGGCATTGGCGCGTCCGCATCGGCGGCCGTGCCGGCGGCTTCTTCGAGCTTCCGATAGGAAAGCCAGCCGAACGGCAGCGCGCCGAGATAAGCAAGCGTGCCGAGCGTGAGCACCGGCCACGGGTAACTGATGAGCAGCGCGAAGAACAGGACCACCAGCATGAACACCGGCAGCACGAACTCACGCGGCACGCGCGTGCCGATTTTCTTGCCGGAATAGACCGGCAGCCGCGACACCATCACGATGGCGATCGCCAGCGTATAAAGAAATGTGGCAACGGAAGGGATCGGCACCCCGAGAAACGCGAGATAGATCGGCAGCAGCACGGTGATCGCGCCGGCCGGCGCCGGCATGCCGACGAAATAATTCGCCGCCCAGGCCGGCCGGTTGGGATCCTCGATCGCGACGTTGAAGCGCGCCAGACGCAACCCGGCGCACGTCGCGAACACGATCGCCGCGATCCACCCGACCGACTTGAGTTCCTTGAGCTGCCAGAAATAAAGGATCAATCCCGGGGCGACGCCGAAATTGACGAAATCGGCGAGGCTGTCGAGTTCCGCGCCGAAGCGCGAGGTGCCCTTGATCATGCGGGCGATGCGCCCGTCGATCGCGTCGAGCAGCGCCGCGAACACGATCGCGGCGAGCGCAAGATCGAGGCGCTCCTCGACCGAAAGGCGGATCGCGGTCAGGCCGGCGCACAGCGCGAGCAGCGTGATCACGTTGGGCACGAGCATGCGCACGGGGATCGGGCGAAAGCGCCGGCGGCGCGACTCGTTGCGATCGGGCTCGAAGGGCGGGAACAGCATGGTAGAGATTATAACAACTTCTCCGGGGCCCGCCACGGTGCCATGGTGCCGTGCCTACGAGACGCGGAACGTGCGTCCGAGGTCGCGCGCGGCAAGGTCGGCGATTACGGTTTCGCCTGCCGTCGCAATTTGCCCTTCCGTGACCAGCGGCCGCACGCCTTGCGGCAGATAAACGTCCACGCGCGAGCCGAAGCGGATCATGCCGATGCGCTCGCCCGCGCCGATCTCCTCGCCTTCGCGCACGAACGGCACAATGCGGCGTGCGACGAGCCCGGCGATCTGCACCACCCCGACGCGCCCGCGCGCGCCCGTAATGACGAGGCCGTTGCGCTCGTTGTCCTCGCTCGCCTTGTCGAGGTCCGCGTTGAGGAACTTGCCGGCCTTGTAGACCATGCGCTCGATGCGCCCGCCGACGGGGCTGCGGTTCACGTGACAATCGAACACGCTCATGAAAATCGAGACGCGCGCAAGCGCGGCCGGCCCGAGCCCCAGTTCAACCGGCGGGACGACGCTCGTGACTTGGCTGACGCGGCCGTCGGCGGGCGCCACCACGAGCCCGTCGCCGAGCGGCGTGACGCGCGGGGGGTCGCGAAAGAAATAGCTGCACCAGAGCGTCGCCAAGGTGCCGAGCCAGCCGAGCGGCGACCAGAAAAGAAACAACACGATGCTGAGAAGCGCGAAGCACCCGATGAAGGGATAGCCTTCGCGGTGAATCGGCACGAGTTGCGCGCGGATGGAGTTGACGACGGACATGGAAGATCGGTGCTACGACGCACTGATCCTCGTCATGCCCCGCGAAAGCGGGGCATCCAGTAAACACGGACCAAGCAGCATACGGCAAAACCTGAGAGGCTAGTGTTTACTGGATCGCCCGCTTTCGCGGGCGATGACGAGAGACTTCGTATTATCGATCAGCATCACTCCGCCGCCTGCGCCGGCTCGACCTCGGCCGGCTCGGCCAGCGGCTCGTCCATCACCGGCGGATTGCGGTTGGGCGCACGCTCGTCGTCGGCAACGCGGGCGAGCTTCTCGCGCGCCTCCTCGGCCTCGCGCTGACGATTCCACATGCTGGCGTAAAGCCCAGCGGCGGCGAGCAGCTCATGATGCGTGCCGCGTTCGACGATCGTGCCTTGGTCGAGCACGATAATCTCGTCGGCGCCGACGATGGTCGAGAGGCGGTGCGCGATGACCAGGGTCGTGCGGTTCTGCGAAACGCGGTCGAGCGCGTCCTGGATTTCCTTCTCGGTGTGGCTGTCGAGCGCCGAAGTCGCTTCGTCGAGCAGCAGGATGGGCGGGCTCTTGAGGATCGTGCGCGCGATGGCGACGCGCTGCTTCTCGCCGCCGGAAAGCTTGAGCCCGCGCTCGCCGACTTCGGTCTCGTAGCCTTTCGGCGCCAGGCGGATGAAGCCGTCGATCCGGGCGAGCCGCGCCGCTTCTTCCACCTCGCCGTCGGATGCTTCCCAGCGTCCGTAGCGGATGTTGTAGCGGATGGTGTCGTTGAACAGCACCGTGTCCTGCGGGACCATGCCGATGGCGGCGCGCAGCGATTTCTGCGTCACGTCGCGGATGTCCTGGCCGTCGATCAGGATGCGGCCGCCGGTCACGTCGTAGAAACGGAACAGCAGGCGCGAGATGGTCGACTTGCCGGCGCCCGACGGACCGACCACCGCAACTGTGCGGCCGGCGGGCACGTCGAAGGAGATGCGGTCGAGAATCTGCCGATCCGGATCGTACGAGAAGGTCACGTCCTCGAAGCGGATATTGCCGCGCGTCACGTTGAGCGGCGGCGCGCCCGGCCGGTCTTCTATCTCCGGCTCGACCGCGAGAATGGCGAACATATTTTCGATGTCGATGATCGCCTGCTTGATCTCGCGATAGACCATGCCCATGAAGTTGAGCGGCTGGTAGAGCTGGATCATCATCGCGTTGATCATCACGAAGTCGCCGACCGTCTGTTTGCCGGCCCGCACGTCATAGGCGCACATCACCATGGCGCCGGCGAGCCCGAGCGTGAACAGCACCGCCTGGCCACCGTTGAGCAGGGCGAGTGAGGTGTAGGCCTTGATGCTCGCGTCCTCGTAGCGCGCCATCGAGCGGTCATAGCGGCGCGCCTCGCGCTCCTCGGCGCCGAAATATTTGACCGTTTCGTAGTTGAGCAGCGAATCGATCGCCTTGACGTTGGCGTCACTGTCGCTCTCGTTCATCGTGCGGCGAATGGTGATGCGCCATTCGGTCGCCGCATAGGTAAAGGCGAGGAAGGCGGCCACGGTGGCGAGCACGACGAGCGCATAGCGCCAGTCGAAGGCGCGCAGCAGCACGATGACGATCAGCCCCAGCTCGACGAAGGTGGGGACGAGTTGGACGATCACCATGCGCACGATCGTCTCGATGGCGTCGCGCCCGCGCTGGAGCACGCGGGTCAATCCGCCGGTCCGACGCTCGAGATGGAAGCGCAGCGAGAGCGCATGCATATGCTCGAAAGCCATGAAAGCAAGCCGGCGCACCGCATGCATCGCTACTTTGGCAAAAACGCCATCGCGCACCTGGCCGAGAACCGCCATGACGATGCGCATGCCGCCGTAGGCGAGCGTCATGACGACCGGCGCGGCCATTGCCCAAGCAAGCCAGGAGGACGGCGCAACCGGCGCGCTCCCGTTGCCGACCAGCGCGTCGGTCGCCCATTTGAAGGTGAAGGGAACGGCGATGGTCGCGAGCTTGGCGAGGAACAGCAGCACGGTCGCGGCCAAGACCCGCTGCTTGAGGTCGCGGCGGTCGGACGGCCAGATGTAGGGCCACAGGTGCACGAGCGTGCGCAGCAGCGTGGCTTCGCCCACGGTCACCCGCGAGACCGGCACGGCATTCGCTGCGGAGGCCTGATCGTTCATGCCCAATTCCGGCGCCGGACGGGCCGGAAGGACCGCCGAACCACTCTCATATAGAGAGTTTTGCGCCGAGCGGCACCCTAGAGCGGGTGCGTCGACGCGGGGCCGCTACAAGGCTAGCGGTCCGGTGGCTGGACGTGAATGATGTGCGGTCCGGGCGCGCGCAAAGCTGGCCGCACGACCCCGCCGCGCACGATTGCGATCGGCGCATCGCGCGCGATCCGGTCATCCGTCACCTGCGCCATCGGCGGCGCTGCGGGCGGCGCTTCGCGGGTCGCGATGGAGGCGGTCGGCGCGGGTTCCTCGATGAGCGGCGCGGGCTTCGGTACCGCTTCCTCGGGCGTGGGCGGCCGATGGTGCTTGCGCGACAGCATGCGATGTTGGCCCGATAGCGCGATCACCGCCGGCGGGGCAACCGGGGCAACAGCGGGTGGCGGCGCGGACTGGATCGCAGCAGCCGGCGGCGGCGCTTCGACGACGGCAGCGGTCGGCTCTTCGACCGGTTTCTCCGGCACTTGGCCGCCCACCAGCCGGCTCACGGTCACGCCGACGAGAACGGCGCCGGCGCCGAGACCGAACATGGTGCCGAACAACGCGCTCTCACGCATCGATGCAAACCCTGAAGACGACGGTTAAATTGTTTTAGCGGAATGCCGCTGCGGGAGGGAGCCGCCCGCGCCATCATGGTAAGCGCGGATTCCTGCATTCCGCCGGCCGGGTTCGGTCAACTTGACGGCCCTCCGGCGCGATGCCACATGCGCGCGATGACCTCGATTCGCGCGGTTTGCGTTTACTGCGGCGCCAGTGCCGGCACCAATCCGACCTTCGCCGCAGCCGCGCGAGCGCTGGGCAGAATCCTCGCCGACAGCGGCATCCGGCTGATCTACGGCGGCGGTTCAATCGGGATGATGGGCGCGCTCGCGGACTCCGTTCTCGCCCACGGTGGCAGCGTGACCGGCATCATTCCCGAGTTCCTCGTCAACAAGGAACACATGCTCGCCGGCGCGCAGGAAATAGTCGTCACGCGCGACATGCACGAGCGCAAGCGCGTCATGTTCGAACGCGCCGACGCTTTCGTCGCGCTGCCCGGCGGAATCGGCACGCTAGAAGAATTGGTCGAGCAACTCACCTGGGCGCAGCTCGGGCGCCACCGCAAGCCGATCCTGCTCGCCAATATCGCCGGCTTCTGGGAGCCCTTGCGCGAGCTCGTCGATCACATGAACGCGCTCGGGTTTCTCCACGCGGCGAGCCGCCATCTGATCGTCGATGAGGTGGATGAGATTGTCCCGGCGCTGCGCAACGCCGCGCGCGCCGTCGCGCCCGCGACCGGCGACGCCGACGTGCTCGGAAGGATGTGAGCGCGCTCCCCGTGTTCGTCATCGCCCGCGAAAGCGGGCGATCCAGTAAACACAGACCTTTCAAATAAAACTGCGGCCGGTGTTTACTGGATGCCCCGCTTTCGCGGGGCATGACGAGGGCGGGAGTTACATCGCTTCCGGATTCTCAAAATCGCGATAGCTCTCGGATTCGCGCGGCCCCATGGCGCCTTGGTAGCGGCCGGCGTAGAGGGAAATTTCGCCCTCGACGCACCAGAACGTCACCTGCCCGATGAGCATGCCGCGAAAGATGCGCACCGGCTGCACGGCGTGCAGCTGCAAGGTCCACTGATTATACGAGCCGATGTCGATGAGATCGGCGGTGATGTGCACGAACAATCCCATGCGCGCGGTCGACGAGCGGCCGTGAATGATCGGCACGAAGCGGTCGCTGCCCATCACCTCCTCGGTATGGGCGAGATAGATGCGCGCGGAATCGAGCACCAGGCCGTCGTCGGGAATATCGATCGAGACGGTCGGCTGCTTGACCTTGGGGTCGAGGACTTCGTTCTTATAGACCTTCACGGTGCGGCCGAGGCGGTAATTATAACTATTTGGATTGACCTGATCGACGTTGAAGGGGTCGATGCGGATCGTCCCCAAGCCGTGCTGGCGAATAATTTCAGGTCCGGTCAAAATCATGGCTGGTCTAATAAAGTTCGCGCATGTTGCCGGTCGGCCGGGAAAACCGCGTGTAGGGACCCGAGTAATAAGATAGCTCGCCGCGCGTCTCCCAGAAGGTCAGTTCGCCGATCAGCATGCGCGGATAGATCACGACAGGCTGCACGCAGGTCAGCTCGAGCGTCCAACGATGGGCGTCGCCGACATTGCCGAGATCCGCGGAGAGCTGCACGAACAAGCCTAATCGGCCGATCGATGGGCGCCCCATCAAGGTAACGACGCACTCGCGTGAGCCGATCACCTCATAGGTGTGGGAGAGATAAAGCCGGCCGGGCTGCAGCAGCATGCCGGCCTGTCCGATCTCGACGACCGCATCGCCGCGCGCGGCGGCGGGGTCGGTCGAACTCAGCTCGCTGATCTCGAGGCCTAAGCGATAGCTGTAGCTCGTCGGGTTGAGCTGCGCCGGGCAATACGGGCTGATAGTGATGCTTCCCGCGGCAACGCGGCGATCAATTTCGGCTCGGCTCAGGATCATTCATTCACTCCGGGGCGCTTGCCGTAGCCCAGCGCCACTGCCCTGGCAAGAAAGGCCTACGACCCGGCAGCCGTCACTCTTTTGGTGCCAACCGCGAGTATTCGACGCGGGCATGGGAGTTGCGCACGCCAGCCCCATTCTGAACGATAGAGAAACCGAGCCCATTCGAGCACCTGGTCTAGCGCGGCCGCGCGCGCTTCACGAATGCGACCAGCCGATCCCGCGGCGTACGGCTGACGCAATGCGAGGAGGAAATTCACGGAAGAAATCCGCCCGGTCGGAAAACAAACTTCTTGCGAAACTGCTCTCGCACTCTTTCAGTTCCGCAACGAGCTGCCACGCGTGAAACCAGCCGCCGAGAGGTTCCTGCCGGATTTCGTTGATTGCCACGCTGACCAGGTCCCTGCGAATTTGCGCCCGAACGGCCGGAGGGAGCCTGTCCTGCAGGTACCATCGGTCGAGCACGCGCAGGCGCTGGAGCATTTGCAGCTTCAATTTATGGCGCGCGTTGCGATGCTGCATGCTTTCCTCATGCAGCCTGATTGCCACCAGCGGCTCGGGCACGAAGTCGACTTCGGACAGTTCGGAGAGCCTCAGCCAGAGATCCCAATCTTCAGCAAACGACAGGCTCTCGTCGAATCCCCCGGCGCGCTCCAGCAGGGGTGCGCGCACAACGACGGACGAGCCCGACCCCGATATGAGATTGCCGCCGGTGAGAAGCGCGGCAAGCACGTGCCCGCGCAGCGTCGGAGCGATCACGTTCCTGCTGCCGGGTCGGCCGTCCTGGTTGATGAGGCGGTAGCCGCAGTACACGAAGCCGATACCCGCAGCAAACACGGGGAGCTGCCGTTCGAGCTTGTTCGCAGCCCAGACGTCGTCGCTATCGAGAAAAGCAATGAAGGGGGCGCGGCATCTTGCGATGCCGGTATTGCGGGCGTGGGGCAGCCCGCGCTTCTCAGTACGGACTACCTCAAGAGCAGGCCAGCGCCGCTGGTAATCGGCAAGGATATCCGGCGTCGCGTCGGTCGAGCCGTCATCGACTACGACGGCGATGTGCGCCGGCCGCGTCTGTGCCATCACGCTGTCCAGGCAATCTGGCAGGTAGCGCGCTCCGTCGCGCACCGGGATCACCACGTCGACCGAGGATGGTTCGACGCCGGTCATTCGATATCAGCCACGCGCGAAACGCAGGGCGCGGCCTAGTCGCGCCGCGCGTCGTTTTGCCCATCCGAGTCCGATCGCCCCCACTTCAACAAGACCGGTGCGCCGGCTGGTTATCGCTCGCCAGAACCAATGCGCTGCGAGGCGCGGCTCGCCGCGGCCGGCAAACCCCCGGCTCAGCATTAGCATCGCGCGGACGAGCCGGGCGCCGTCCGCTTCGGAAGCGTCGGCGAGTGCGACCAGTTCGGTCGCCTGCCGTGTGGTATCGCGCTTTGCCATCGCCTGATCGCTCGCAAGGACTGCTTCGGCGAGATCGAGCAGGATGCCCGCGCGCTCACGCGGGACGAGGCTGAAACGGTCGAGGTCTTGCGGCGCGAGCGCTGTCAGGCCCTCGGTCGGATCTGGCTTGCCGGCGCGGCGGCACCGGGAGGCAAGCAGCGCGATGCTCGTCGCCAGGGCCTGCTCGATCGGGTGATTGAAGGAAAGTTTCCCCGCATGCTGACGATAGCGCAGCAGCCGGTCCGGCAGGTTAGCCAGCGGGTATCGCGGCGCTAGGCGTAGCCACAAATCATAGTCCTCAGCGTGCCGGTACGCGGCGCGATAGCCGCCGACTGCCCGCACGGTGTCGCGACGCATCATCACGGCTGGATGGGCGAGAGCCGACCCCGTTTCGAGAAACGCGGCGACTGTCTCAGGCGTGCCAGGGTAATCAACGTCGCGGATAGGCTTGCCGATCTCGTCGATGAGCGTCACTGCGCAGCCCACCACTGCGACGTCCGGCCGCGTGTCGAGGAAAGCAACCTGCCGCGCGAAACGCTCCGGATGCGCGACGTCGTCCGCATCCATCCGTGCGATGAACTCCCCACGCGCAAGCGCCAGCCCGCGGTTGAGCGACGCGATGATTCCGGCGTTCTCCTGAACGAGCACGATCACGCGGCTATCCGCCTTTGCCAGCCGAGCGAGGATTTCGCCGGATGCATCGCTTGAACCATCATCGATCGCGATTAGCTCGAAATCGCGAAAGCTTTGCGCAAGGATGCTGTTCAACGCTTCGGTCAGGAACGCCTCGCCGTTGTAAACGGGCAAGACGACGCTGACCCGCGGAGCGCGCGCGGTATCGATGTGGCGCGGCTGCTCGGCGGTCACGCGAAACCCTCTGCGCTAGCGATGAGCCGCGTCGGCGACGGCGCGCACAAAGGACATGGCATAAGCGCGCCGGGTCGGGAACAGCCGCCGCGCCAACGGCACGTCGCTCGCGCGCAGACGCCTGCGCAGTCCCCACCGGGGCGGAAATCGCAGCATGTTCTTGAGGTCGAGTCGTACCGCTTCGATGCGACTCGCCTCAAGGATCCGGCCGCTTTCGGGCACTCGGTCGATCCATTTATCGAGAATACGCAGGCGTTCGAGGAGAAATATTTCCGGCCCGTTGGCGCGCCGGTGCTGGCTGCCGAGCGGATGGATGCGCACGCGGGTCAACTCCTCGCCAACAAAATCGAGATGGCTCACCCTTGCCAGTCTGATCCACAAGTCCCAATCCTCGCCATGGAACAGGCTTTCGTCGAACCCGCCAGTCGCCGTGACGAGATCGCGCCGGGCGACGACGGCGGATGCCGATCCTGCAACGCCGTCGCCGAGCAGCAGGTCGGCGAACACATCGCCCCGCTTGCGCGGGGTAACCACGCGTGTCGCAAGTCGCCGCCCTTCCTCGTCGATACAGAAATAGGCGCAGTGAACGAAACCAATCTCCGGGCGATCGGCAGCAAACAGCGCCATCTGTTTAACGAGCTTGTCCGGATGCCAAACGTCGTCGCTGTCGAGGAAGGCGACGAACGGCGCGCGGCTTGCCCCGAGGGCCAGGTTGCGCGCATGCGAAACGCCGCGCGGCTCGCTGCGGATGACCTGCAGGTTCGGTCGCCGAGCGCTGTATTCGGCAAGGATGTCCGCCGTTTCATCGGTCGAGCCATCGTCGGCGACGATCACCGCGCGCGCCGGACGAGTCTGCGCGAACACGCTGTCGAGACAGGGACGCAGAAACCGCGCGCCGTTGCGCACGGGAATAAGTACATCGACTTCGGGATTCGCCGGCACGCTCAGGGGCCGAGCCGTTTGACCGCCCGCACGAAGATACCGAAGTTGAGCAGCTCGCGGCTGCCTTTGTCTTTGGCCGACATGCGCCCGAGCATGCGCAATACGATCTGCGCCGCCAGCCGCTCAAGCTTGCTGCAGTCCTCGTCTGCATAGCGCTGGGCAAATACATCCACGTGCCGCAGCAGCATGGCGACAAATTCGAAGAAATTACCGTTCTCGACCAGCTCCACAATCTCGAACCCGCGGTACTGAAGATGAGATTCATAGAAATATCTATTGAACCCGGTCGCGTAATGATACGGCGCGAAATGCGTCGTACTGACGAAAGGCGCCGTGATAATCAGCGTTCCGCCGGGCTTGAGGACGCGCTCAAGTTCCTTCAGCGCCACTACCGGGTCGCTCACGTGCTCAAGAACTTCGGTGCATAGCACTGCGTCGAACGAGGCGTCCGGCACCGGGATATCGGTGATGTCGCTGACAATGTCGATTCTGGAGGTGTCCCACGACCCCATTTGCAATCCGACCTCGCCGGTCCCGTCGTACTTCGCGAGATCCTGCGAGACGTAGCGCAGGTGCCCGCAGTACTTCTTGTAGGCACACTCGCCCGCCCCGGCATCGAGCAGGCTTGCACCCGTCGGCAGTTCCGAGAGGACCTTCTTGAGCCAAGCCTCGCGGATCGCTTCGTTCGATAGGCCTACGTCGTAGCCCAAGGGATCGAGGGCGAGAATTTTTCTACGGGCGTCTCGAGGCAGCCCAGCGAACTCGCGCACGGAACCGCCGAAGAAGCGCAATCGGGTCAGCCGCTCCCGGCCTCCGACCAGCGCGGCCGCGAGCAAGCCGACAGTGCCGCGAAAGCTGCTCAGCCGAATAGCCGGACTAAGTCCGCTCGGACGTAAAGCCTGTCGTTTATCAACTCGGCCGCCAGCGCATATCCCATGGACGAAAGCTTGCGATGCAATTCACGTGGCTGCCGCGCGCCGATCCAGCCACCGAACGATGCCGCCTCCACGTAGACGAGCTTCGGCAGAATACGCCCGAAACCGGCGACGACGTCGTGCTCCGCGCCCTCGGCATCGATATGGGCAACGTCTACTTCGCCGACGCTGGCCCGAGCGCAGAAGGTGTCGATCCTGACCCCTTCGATGCTCATCGGCACTGCGCCCTGGGTTACGAAATCGTAGCGACGCGCGTATTCGGGCGAGTGCCGGTACATCGATCCCTGCGACCCTGCACCGGCGTCGCGGAAACGGCCGTCATGCGATTGATACCATGACACCGGCGCATCCCGGTCGCAAACCGCGGCGTTGACGCAGATAATTCCGAAGGGCGCGACGTTGTCCGACACGATCCGATGGCGCTCCGGATCCGCCTCGAAAGCGACGACCCGTGCGTCCGGAAATCGGTACTTGAACCGAATGGAATCGCCGCCGTCATAGGCCCCCACGTCGAGAACAACCTTGGGAGAAATCCGCAGCTCGTCGAGCCACGCCATGTTGAACCGACTCTGATAGAGCCGACGCTCCTCGAGCGTGCCCGGCACGAGGCAAACGAAATCGCCGTCCCGCTCCGCGGCATTGTGGACAAGCTGCAGGTCGTTGATGCGCGATCTCAGCAGTTCGATTTCATCGAGCAGCCGCTCATCCGGCCAGCGCCGTCCGATCCTCTGTAAAACCTTGCGCGCGGTCCGGCGAGCCAAGCGATACATTTGTTGCCTATAGGGTTGCTATTACAGCTTAAACCCTTATCCCGCGCAGACCCGGCGCAACGACACCGATCGGGACCCGGCTCAACACCGAGAGCTCAACTACTGGATTTGGGTAACGGATCCAACATGAACATCCCATTATGCGGTGTCTCGCACATGCGGCGATATCCCTTCGAACCAAGGAAGCGGTCGAACTCGGCGATCGAATGCGACTTTTCGATGCAAATGATCCATGGCCGGAAACGCGTAAAGTCGAGCGACTGCAGGATTGCGAAATCGACCGATTCCGCATCGATTGATAGAAAGTGCGGTGCAACGCCGTCGAGGTGCTGCTCTATGATCTCATTGATCGGGATGAGCTTCACGTCGACCCTACCTACGATCGACAAACTCGCGCTCCAGCCGACGGAAGCGGTAACGACCCGTTCCGCCTGTGCCTCGGAAAATGTGTTGAAAACACTCGGGTGAAGGCGAATGAGCGTTGCCGTCCTCCGCTCGTCGAATGCGACCGCGGCGTTTACAACAATGTCGCGCGGACGCCTGCTCCTGAGCTTCTCGGCCATCACGACATCAGGCTCGACCAGCACTCCCTTGGCGCCCCGTATATACATCGTCATCGTATTGCTGAGCGCAACCGGATCCGAGGCGCCCACGTCAAGATAGCGAATTTTGTTTAGTTCAACGCCGGCGTTGCGAAGCCATCCGAGGGCGACGCAATCCTCGCCGGCGGCGGAAAATGAGATAACCGTGTCGGGATCGAAATTCGGTTCCAGCGGCCACCGATAGATCCTGTACGCGACAAGATGGCGTACCGGCCGCGTGTGGTCTCGCAGGAAATCCCACACGGTTTTGAGGAGCCTTCGCAGAATCGGCACGGCAGATATTACTTCAAGTCACTGTCCGAGATGCATCCAAACACATCCGCTAATCCGTCGTCGCACTCCACGACACCACGGGGGCAACCACGCCCGAGCGGGCCGTGGTCCAATAGGGCGAGTCGCTCAAACCGCCTGCGATCCGCAGGAACACCGCGTAAGGTGTCGCTCCGGGCTGGGAAAACCACACCTGATTGTGGATCCCAGCATGCAGCTCGAGTCGAAAGAGGCCTTGGTTGAGGAAGCGTTTCGGTACCGCGCTCGTCAACGTCACCCGGCCGCACTCGAGCTTGGGCCAGTGCTCCCTCGTTTGATCAGTCGTCAGCGTCCAGTACACCCGTACGCCCGATTCATTGACGATCGAATAGCCGAAATTCAACCCGGGATGCGTCTTCCTGACGTCGAGCGCAATCTCGATCACCGCCTGCTCGTCGTTGCGAATGGGACGGGTAATCGTCTTGCCCGCGTCATCGCGGGCACGGAAGGAGCGCAAGGCGAAATACTCGGTATCCAGCGCCGCATCGACCGGCGGCCGCCATTCCGACTTGAGCGCGGCGGCACCCTCCTCGCCGAACAGGTAACGCGTGGTAACAGCATAAGCGTCGTGCGAATCCTCGATCACCGCGCCCCCGTTGATCCAGATCACGCGGCTGCACAGCTGATCGATCGCGTTCATATTATGTGAGACGAACAGGATGGTGCGGCCGGTGCGCGAGAGGTCCTCCATCTTGCCCAAGCATTTCTTCTGAAATTCGGCGTCGCCGACGGCAAGCACCTCGTCGACCACCAGGATTTCCGGGTCGAGATGCGCGGCCACCGCGAAGGCGAGGCGCATCTGCATCCCGCTCGAGTAGCGCTTGACCGCCGTATCGATGAAATCCTCGACACCGGAGAAGGCGACGATTTCGTCGAATTTCCGCGCGATCTCGGCGCGGTGCATGCCGAGAATGGTGCCGTTGAGAAACACGTTCTCGCGCCCGGTCAGTTCGTGATGAAACCCGGTGCCGACCTCGAGCAAGGTGCCGGTCCTGCCGTTAAGCCGCACTTCGCCCACGGTGGGCGCCGTGATTTGCGAGATGATCTTGAGCAACGTGCTTTTTCCAGAGCCGTTGCGGCCGATGATGCCGACGACCTCGCCCGGTTCGACGGCGAAAGAGACGTCGTTGAGCGCCCAGAACCGCTCCGTGACGGCAGACCCCGCTGACGCTGTGCCGCCGCCTACCCGGCGGGCCCATTCCGCCAGCGCGTCCCGCAACGTCATGATGTGCCGCCGATGGGCCGCGCCGCGCACATATTGTTTGCCGAGGCCAAGCGCCTCGATCGCCCAAGTCATGGTTCACAAAGTCATGTTTCAGATGCGATCGACGAGGGTTCCCTCGACGCGGCGGAAAAGGTTGAGGCCGCCCCAGAACAGCAGCACGGTCGATAAAAGCGTGAAGACGACCCCCGCGGCGGACGGTGGCTCGCTGCCCAGCAGCGCCCAGCGCATGGCATCGACCATCACGGCGACCGGGCTGAGCCGATAGAGCCAGCGCACGCTTTCCGGCACGATCGAGGCCGGATAAGCGATCGGGCTCAGGTACATCGCGACTTGCAGCGTGAACGGCAAGAGAATGCCGATGTCGCGATAGATCGCGTGCAGCGGCGCCAGACAAAGTGCAACCGCATAACCGAACAGGCCGACAAACAGCAACACAAACGGCACGAAGACCGCGGTCCAGTGCAGCTGCGCCTGAAACAACAGGGCGATGACGAGAAGCACCGCGACACCCAACAGGCAATCGAGCGCCGCCGAACACGGCGCGACCAGCGGAACGACGATGCGGGGGAAATAGACTTTGGTGATCAACGACGAATTGGTCACGAGGCTCGATGTGCCCTCGGTGACGGCGCGGCTGAAGTATTGCCAGATCACCAGGCCGGCAAAGGCGAACACCGGATAAGGCACGCCGGGCGACGGCAGCCGGATGAATATGACGAACACGATGGTGAAGATCGCGGTCGTGACAATGGGCTGCAGCACCGCCCACAGGATGCCCAAGGCGGCTTGGCGATAGCGTACGGCGATGTCGCGCTTGATCAGCACCGCCAGGATGCCGCGGCCGCGCCAGAGGTCCCGCAGCTCCTCGATCAGCCGACGGTCGTCGATCGGCCTGATGATTCTCACAACAGACAACGAAGGACCCTCACTCGCGCGGCATCGTCACCCATCTCGCGGGCAGCAGGTCGGGCGTCTCGGACCTTTGGGTAAACCACGGGGTGGGAGCGACGACGGTTTGGTCTTCACTCGCTGCCAGCCAGGCGCCCCACCAGCTCATGGACGAATTGGCGATTACGTGATGCCGGCATGCCGCCATCAAGCGCAACTCGTCCTGCCCGGCATCGGGCTTGTTGGCGTCGACGATGACCGTGTCGTGATCGGCGAGATGTTCGCGACACCATGCCCAGTCGTCGGAAAAGACGAAGAACCGCGGATCGGTAACCCGCTCGCGCACCAGCCGCAACGCGCGATGGTAGTAATCGGCCGAACACAGGCCGTGATGCCGGAAGTGCGCCGGGAGCAAATAATCGCCGCGCCGCACGTGAACGCAGACCGCGTTTGCCGCGCGAATGCGCGCCAGCCATTGCGCGTTGGCCGCGTCCGGCGCGCGCTGGTAGGTGAGCTCCTGACGGACGAGATCGGCGATTTCGGCGAAATAGCGTTCGCTTTGCCAATAGCCGACCAGATAAGTCTGCGGGCCGCAGTGCGAAAACCGCGCATCGAAATCGAAGCTTCGCTCGTTGAATACCGCAAGGGCATTCTCGCCGGTGGCGCGCCCTATCGGGATATTCCGCGCACGCAGAAGCCGCGCCGCACGATCAATCCAGCCGGGCCATCGGGGGGCGGGAAATTGCACGGCTGATAATCGCGGAGGATGGCGATATCCGTCGAACCGGATCTCGGCCGCGAGCGCATAACCCTCGAGGGCGTAGGCGCGCCGCGTTTGGGGAAGCGTAAAGCCAGTGGCGTCGAGGATGAGCCGCGCGCCGGTACGCACGGCCAGACTTCGCCCCGCCGCGTATTGGAACATTTGATTGCCAAGCCCGCCAAAAAGGCTGGCAACCACGGTGGCAGTTCGGTGATGCGGCACGCTCGATTCGCGGTTTCGAAGTGCCGCCGTCGCGTTCATCATCAACGCTTTCGAGCACCCTCGCGCGAGCAAAAATCGGCGTAGGCGGCCTTGAGGCCGTCCCGTAGCGGCGTCTGCGCGCGCCAGCCGAGCGCGGCAAGCTTGGCGACGTCGAGCAGCTTGCGCGGCGTGCCGTCAGGCCGCGAGGTGTCGAACACGATTTTGCCCGAATAGCCCACGACGTCGGCGACGAGGCGAGCGAACTCCGCGATGGTGATGTCCTCGCCGGTGCCGACGTTGAGAAAACCGTCGCCGGAATAATATTTCATCACGAACACGCAGGCGTCGGCGAGGTCGTCGGCGGCCAGGAACTCGCGGCGCGGCGTGCCCGTCCCCCAAACCGCAACGGTTGGCGCGCCGGAAGCCTTGGCCTCGTGAAACCGCCGGATGAGCGCCGCCGGCACATGGCTGTGTTCCGGATGATAGTTGTCGCCTGGGCCGTAGAGATTCGTCGGCATCACCGAGATGAAGTCGGCGCCGAACTGGCGCCGATACGCCTGGCACAACTTGATGCCCGCGATTTTCGCGACCGCGTACCACTCGTTGGTCGGCTCGAGCGGGCCGGTGAGCAGCTGCTCCTCGGTGATCGGCTGCTCCGCAAGGCGCGGATAAATGCACGAGGAGCCGAGGAACAGGAGCTTCTTGACGCCCGTGGCGTGCGCGGCGCGGATCACGTTAAGCGCGATCGCGAGATTGTCGCCGATGAAGGCGACGGGGTAGGAATTATTAGCGCTGATGCCGCCGACGCGCCCGGCAGCGAGAAACACCGCGTCAGGCTTCTCCCGCGCGAGCCACCGCTCGGTCTGCGCCTGGTCGGCCAAGTCGAGCGCGCCGTGTTTGGCGGTGAGGATCTCGCAATTCTCACGTGCAAGCCGCCTCGCGATGGCGGAGCCCGCCATACCCGTGTGGCCCGCGACATAGACGCGCTTGCCGGCGAGATCGAACAGCAGCGGCGGGCTCATCTTATTTGCCTCGGTCTCATTCGCGCCGGTTGCGGCGCGCCTGCTCGTTGCGCACGGCCTTGAGATCGGTCTCGACCATCTCCTCGACCAATTGCGCGAACGATACCTTGTGCTGCCAACCGAGCTTCTGCCTGGCTTTCGACGCGTCGCCGATCAACAAATCGACTTCTGTCGGACGGAAATAGCGCGGGTCGATCTCGACCAGCGCCTGTCCGGTGGCGCCATCGAGGCCGCGCTCGGCCGCGCCGCTCCCCTGCCAGTCGATGCGCCGCCCGACACAGGCAAACGCCTTCTCGACGAACTCGCGGATCGAATGGCTCTCTCCGGTCGCGAGCACGTAATCGTCGGGCTCGGGCTGCTGGACGATGCGCCACATCCCTTCGACGAAATCGCGCGCATGGCCCCAGTCGCGCCGGGCTTCGAGGTTGCCGAGATAGAGCTTGTTCTGCAGTCCGAGTTCGATCGCCGCAACCGCGCGGGTGATCTTGCGCGTGACGAAGGTCTCGCCCCGGGTCGGCCCTTCGTGATTGAACAGGATGCCGTTCGAGGCATGGATACCGTAAGCCTCGCGGTAGTTCACCGTGATCCAATAGGCGTAAAGCTTGGCGACGCCATAGGGCGAGCGCGGATAGAACGGCGTCGTCTCCCGCTGCGGCACTTCGCGAACCGCGCCATAAAGTTCCGAGGTCGAGGCCTGATAGAACCTGACCCGCTTCTCCATGCCGAGAATGCGGATCGCCTCCAGCAATCGCAGCGTGCCGAGCGCGTCGGCATTCGCGGTGTATTCCGGCGTCTCGAACGAAACCAGCACGTGGCTCTGGGCCGCGAGGTTGTAGATCTCGTCGGGCTGGGTCTCCTGAATGATGCGGATCAGATTGGTCGCATCGGTCATGTCGCCGTAGTGCAGGAGGAACGGTACACCGGCTTCATGCGGGTCATGGAACAGATGATCGACCCTTTCCGTGTTGAACGAGGAAGATCGCCGTTTGGTGCCATGAACCGTGTAACCCTTGGCGAGCAGGAGTTCGGCGAGATAGGCGCCGTCCTGTCCGGTGACGCCGGTGATCAGTGCAACACGTGGCATGATGAGTATTTACTAACCGGTAGCCCGCATGAGGGCAGCGACATGCGGGGGAGGGATTCCCTACGAACCGCGCTTATACACATCCTCAAGCCGGATGATGTCGTCCTCGCCGAAATAACTGCCGGTCTGGACTTCGATCAGTTCGAGCGGGATTCTTCCAGGGTTGGCGAGGCGGTGGACCGCCCCGATCGGGATATAGGCCGACTCGTTCTCGTGGACGATCTTCTTGCTCTCGCCGATCGTCACTTCCGCCGTCCCGCGCACCACCACCCAGTGCTCTGCGCGGTGCAGATGCTTCTGCAGCGAAAGCACGCCGCCGGGGGCGACGAGGATGCGCTTGACCTGAAAGCGCTCGCCCGAATCCACCGATTCATAATGACCCCAAGGGCGATAAACGCGGCGATGGTCGGTCGCCTGTGGCCGCGCGTCTTTTTTGAGCGCCGCGACCAATTCCTTGACCGCCTCGGCGCGTTCGCGCGGCACCACCAGCACGGCATCGCGGCTTGCGACCACCATCATGTCCTTGGCGCCGACGACAGCGGTCAGCACGTCGTCGGCATGGATGAGGCAATCCTGCGCATCGAGGGCGACCGCCGGCCCGTGCGCGGCGTTGCCCGCCGCATCGCGCTCGGTGACCTCGAAGATGGCGGCCCAGTTGCCCACGTCCGACCAGCGGAACCGGCCCTCGACCACGGCGGCGCGCTCGGTGCGCTCCATCACCGCATAATCGATCGAAATCTGTGGCGCCCGGGCAAAGGCCTCGGCGTCGAGCCGCACGAAGCCGAGATCGGTCGTGGCGTTGGTTACCGCGGCATCCGCCGCCTGCGCGACCTCGGGCGCATAGCGCGCCAGTTCGTCGAGCAGAACGTCGGCGCGGAAGAGGAAATTGCCGGAGTTCCACAAATAACCGTCGGCGACGTAGCGCCCAGCGGTGGCTTCGTCCGGCTTCTCCACGTAGGCGGCAACCGCATGGACAGCGGCATGGCCGAGCGCCGCGCCCGGCCGGATGTAACCGTACCCGGTCTTCGGCGCGGACGGACGAATGCCGAACGTCACGATGCGGCCTTCCTCGGCGGCATCGCGCCCGGCCAGGCAGGCCGCGCGGAACAGCTCAAGATCGAAAATCACGTGATCGGCGGCGAGCGTGAGCACGATCGCCGAAGGGTCGCGCGCGCGGGCGATCGTCGCCGCCACCGCAATCGCCGCGGCGGAATCGCGCCGCATCGGTTCGAGCACGACGGTCGGTTCCATTCCGATGTCCTGCGCCTGCCGGCGCGCAAAGAAGCGGAAGGCATCCGAGGTCATGACGACCGGCGGAGCAAATAATGCCGCGTTGCTCACGCGCGCGAGCGCCTGCTGGAAGGTCGAGCGCTCGCCGGCGAGCGGCAGAAATTGCTTGGGCATGCTGTCGCGCGAGATCGGCCACAGGCGCGTGCCGGTGCCGCCGGCGAGGATCACGGGAATGATGAGCGACGATGCCATGCTTCAGGACGTCGATTGGTACTTGCCGTGGTCGACACGGCGCGCCCTGGTCATGGTGAGCAGGCGATAGAACAGAAAATTGAACCACGCCTCGGGCAGCAGCTTTGCAAGCCCGAGCAGCCCGATCGCCGTGAGCGGCGCAATCTCGCCGGGCGCTGCCCGATTGGCGCGCCAAGCCGCGATCAGGGCCGGGACGCGATAGAGATCGCGATGCTTCGTACGGATGTAACGCCAGATCGTGCCGTGCCGGCGCGCGGTACGGCTCATGAGCATGCCCTCGCCGCTCACCCGGTAGATGAGGAGCGGCTTGGCGATCTCGAGCCCGCCGAAGCCCGCCTGCAACAGACGAATGTTGAACTCCCAATCCTCCATGCCGTCGGCCATCGCTTCGTCATAACCGCCGGCCGCCTGCCATGCCGACCTGCGGATCAGCATGCAATACGGCAGCCGGTTGAGGAACAACTGATCGAACCGGTTGAAATGCCGCGGCATTATGCCATTCATGTCGCCGACTAGGCGCACATGGGCGAAAGCGAAACCAACGTCGCGCGGCGACGCACGTAGAACCGCGACGGTCTCGGCGAGGAACGATGGAGCCAAGCGGTCGTCGCAATCGAGCGGCAGCACGAACTCCCCACGCGCGCATTCGAACCCGGCGTTGCGCGCGCCCGGCAAGCGGCGGTTTTGCTGCGGCACCACGCGGAATGCCGGTTCAAGCGAGGCAAGCTTGCGCAGCGTCGCTTCCTCGGTCGATCCATCATTGACGATGATCGTTTCAAAATCGCGAAACGTCTGCGCCGCTAGGCTGTCGCACAAGTCATCGAGGAAGCGTCCGCCATTGTAGCAAGGCACGATGACGCTGACGGCAGGGTCGCTCACGTGCGATTCCGAATTGGTTCGACGCGCCCATGCTACCGCACTCCGGGTGACTCGTGTCCTCCGGGATCGCCCTGCGGCTCGCGACACCGAAGCGCCGCGAGATCAAGGGATGACTTCCGCCATCCCGCTCTTCTCGAACACGATTTCTTCCGAAACCGGTATTTGCCCCGGACGGAGTCCGCGGCCGGCTTATTCGGATCGTGTTTTAACCAATGCCGACGCTCGCCGGCGAAACGAACACCCGCACCTCGCGGCCCAGCAGTTCGAGCAGGATCGCGACGCGACGGTCGTCGGCAATGCGTTCGAGAACGCCTTTGGCATCGGCGAATATGCCGTCCACCAGCCGGACCCGGCTTCCCGGACCGACGCCGGCCGGAAGCCCGAGCGCGACCAAGCCTTCGTCGTCCTCACGCGCGCGGATTTCGTCGATCACGCTCTCGGGGACCGGGAGCGGTTCCTCGCCGGCAAGCACCAGCCGATTGACGCCGAAAGTGGAATGGATGGCGCGCCAGCGGTCGCGTGCAAGGTCGAGACCGACGAAGAGATAGCGTGGAAACAACGGGCGCTTAACAACCTCGCGGCGCCGCGCGTGACTGCGCTGCCGCCCGTACCGCGGCAGATAGGTCGCAAAGCCCTGCCGGCGAAGGTTGAGATCGGCACGCGCCTCTCCGTTCGGCTGCGTGTGCACAACGTACCAGCGTCGCGCGTTCATGCGGCTTCTCCCGAACGCGCCGGCGCCGGCATGGGCACTCGCAGAATCGCGGGCACGTAAACGCGCTCGGCATCGAAGATGCGCAACGCCGCCGCCAATGCGCCGCGCGGATCGACGAGCGCCGTCACCAGGATGGCATCGGCCGGGCCGACCGCGGCGAGTTCGATGGCAAGCCGCGCGGTGTCGCTCCCGGCCGCGATCACGCCGACGATCTCGACCGGGTGCTCGCGGGCAACGAGGCTCGCGATTTCCGCAAGGTCCCCCGGCCCGACCAGGGCCAGCCGCCGCTGACCACGCGCGGAGGCGAGCGCGAACAGTTCCGCGCATTGCGTGCGCGCCTTGCGAAAGAAGGAGAACGAGTCGGAAAGATAGGTCGCGGTCAGGCGCGATTTCTCGGCGAAACCCTGGGGTGTCAGGTAATAGGCGTAGCGCCGCCGAGGCACTTCGTTCACCTTGATCAGGCCCTTGCGCACGCAACGCCGCAAATACGCGTTGGCAAGGCCGAGCGCGATGCCGAGTTCGCGCGCGACCGAGCGCTGGGTGACGGAGGGGTCGCGCTCCACCACGTCGAGCACGCCCAGGACGATTTCGTCCGAAGCGTCGCGCGCGGGTGTCCCGGTCCCTACAGCCGTTTGGTCTGGCACGCTGTTCTCCCGCCCCGGCCGCTGGTAGATGTTCACGGCGTGAACGAGGTTTTATCGCGTTCATAATTTGAACGTCAACCTCACCTAAATGCAGGGTTCTGCAGGGTGTCGGGTGGGTAAGCTCGGTACGCGCTTTCGCGCCCGTTGGGGGAGTAATGCCGAGAACAGTCGCTGCGGCATTGGCAGCCGGCCTGCTCCTGGCGGGCTGCGCGGCGGATTCCCCGATCGTCGAGCGGGCCCTGGTGATGCCCTCGGGTTTCGAGACCCTGAGCTGTCCGGAGCTGGTGGCAAAGTACAAGTCCTCCGACGTCCGCATGAAAGAGCTTGCGGGCCTGATGGAGAAATCGGGCAGCCCGATCGCCAACGCGCTCGCCTACGACACCGAATACGCGACCGCGCGGGCAAGCAAACGATTTGCCGAACAGGCCGCGGAGAAAAAGCACTGCGAGCTGGCCGACAAGCCCGCCTCACTCGAGCCACCCCCGGCACCCGCACAAACGAACGCCAAGAAGTAGCGCAGCTCATTCAGTTTTCGCGGGCAAGGAAGGTGACCGCCTCGATGCGGTTGCCGTCGAGGTCGCGCACGAACGCGGCGTAATAACGGTCGACCGACCGGATACACCCCTTGTGGGAAATCCGAAAAATTGCTGTCATCCACGTCGGATTCGGCAATTCATCCGGGGCGTCCTGTCAAATCGATTGTAACCGGGATTCGCGGGACGCTCGCGAGCATTGCGAGCGCTTCGTCCCGTCGTATGTGGAGGAGGCGATATGTCGAAAAGTTCCGTCACCGCACTCGTCGCGCTGTCGCTGGTGACTGGCGTGGCGGCCACTCTCCAGGCCGCGCCGCCCTATCAGCCGTTTCCGAATGGCTACGGCTACATGGAACCGGGCGAGATTGCGAAGCTGAAGGCGGCAGTCGCAGCGGGCGATCACAAAACCGTTCGCGAGCATGGCTGGAAGCTGTGGGCGGGCATCATGCAGCCGGACGCTGCCGGCACTGGGCCGATCTGGTTCACCTGGCCGAACTCGAAGGGCGCCTTCGCGCCGTCGGCGGGGCTCGGCGCCGCGAACGCTCCGGGAAAATCGCTGATTCAGCTCAATGCCGGAATTCGCGCCGGCCAGCCCTCCGGAGGCGTCATTCCCGTCAATATCCCTAACGATAAACTGCCGTTTTATCCGATCCCGCAAGACGTGATCACAAACTATCCCAACGCGGCCAAGAACTGCGTCACCCCGGACAACCCCAACAATATCTGCGATGGCGCGCATTTTTTGTTCAACGGCGACATCATGATCCCGACCGAATCGCTCAGCCGCGAGGGATTCGGTTGGATCCGTGACAAGCGCTTGTACGAGCAAAGCACGCTCGACAGGCTGCACCGGCAGGGCGTCAGAGACCTGAATTTGCCGGCGCGCTATATCGTCACCAAACATATGTACTGGCCGGTGAAGGCCGGCAGCATCGCCGCCATTCCGATCTGGCACGAGTATCACGACGGCAAATATCCCGATTACGCCGGTTACGAGACCTGGCCGGACATGGTCGGCGTCGATCCGAGCGGCCAGTCGGTCGGGAAGACGGTCACCGCGAGCTACCTGTACGGTGTGTTGCAACCCGACCAGAAAACGCCGTGGCCGACGCAGACCGGCACGGTGACGGTCTACGGCTTGAAGGATTTCTACTATCACCAGGTGACCCAGGACGAGTGGAACGGCTTCGACGAGGCCGACAAGGCGATCCTCGATGCCGCGAGCTCGTGGGCCAATAACGCCGCGTTCGGGCCCGGCGATTATCTGGTGACGATCGCCATGCACGTGAACACCAAGGAAATTCCGACCTGGGCGCTGCAGAGTGTGTGGTGGTCGGATCGGCCCGACAGCCTCCCATTCGCCGCGGACCGGCCGAAGTTGCCGCAGGCCAAAGGTCCCTGGGAGCACTATCTGCTGCTCGATGCCTACGGCATACCGGAGCGGGACCACAAGGATCGGCTGCCGGTCGCCACCAATCCGTACATCGAATTGGTCATTCATCCGGTCGGCACCGACTGCAACAATTGCCATATGCGGGCCGGCTGGCCGACCGGAAACAGCGCCGGCACGTCAAGCTATCAGAATCCGGATTGCCCGGATTCACTTGCCAAGCTCTCACCGGACAGCGTCTGCTTCAGGAAGTACACCCGCAGCGACTTCCAGTGGATCATTCCCGATCGGGCAAGGAAATGAGCCGCTCTAACCATCTCTCGTGAGGAAGGTCACCGCCTCGATGCGGTTGCCGTCGAGATCGCGCACGAACGCGGCGTAGTAGCCGCCGGTGCGATGCGGGCGCACGCCCGGCGCCCCCTCACAGACCCCGCCGGCGGCGAGCGCGGTGCGATGAAATGCATCGACCGCTTCGGCCGTGCGCGCGCGCACGCAGACGTGGACGCCGGTGTCGGTCGGCACCGCCCCCATCGACGGGCGGTGATTGAGCCAGAACTCAGGGTAGCGCTTGCCGAAGCCGATCGTCGCCGGCCGTACCTCGAGCTTGGCAAAGCCGACGGCGCCGAGCACCGCTTCATAAAATCGCGCGGCGCGGTCGAGATCGGCGACGCCGAGCGAGACGTGGTCGATCACGCCGGCGCTCCCGATTTGACGAGCTTATAGACGATCGAATCCATCAGCGCCTGGAACGAGGCATCGATGATGTTTTCGGACACGCCGACGGTGATCCAGCGCTCCCCGGCCTCGTCCTCGCTTTCGATCAGCACCCGCGTCACCGCCCCGGTGCCGCCGTCGAGGATACGCACGCGATAGTCTGTCAGTTCCAGTCCCTCGATGAAGCGCTGGTATTTGCCGAGGTCTTTGCGCAGCGCGAGGTCGAGCGCGTTGACCGGACCGTTGCCTTCGGCGGCGGAAATCAGCTCTTCGTCGCCGACCTTCACCTTGACCACTGCCATCGTCACGGTGACGCGCTCGTCCTTCGCGTTGATGCGCTGCTCCACGGTGACGTCGAACCGGACAACGTCGAAATAATTCGGCACCCGGCCGAGCATGCGGCGCGCCAGCAACTCGAACGACGCGTCCGCCGCCTCGTAGGCGTAGCCGCGCGCCTCGCGCGCCTTGACCTCTTCGAGCAGCCGGCCGACGCGCGGATCGTCCCTGTTTACCGTCAGGCCGATGCGCTCGAGTTCGGAGAGCACGTTCGAGCGCCCCGCCTGATCCGAGACCAACAGCTTGCGGCGGTTGCCGACCGTCTCGGGCGGCACGTGCTCGTAGGTCTTCGGATCCTTGGCGATCGCGGAGGCGTGAATCCCGGCTTTGGTGGTGAACGCGCTTTCGCCGACGTAAGGGGCGTGCCGATCGGGTGCCCGATTGAGCATTTCGTCGAGCATGCGTGAGGCATGCGCGAGGTTCTTGAGCTTCGCGTCGCTCACGCCAATGTCGAAGCGCTCGGCGAAATCTCCTTTGAGCTTGAGGGTCGGGATGATGGAAATCAGGTTGGCGTTGCCGCAGCGCTCGCCGAGCCCATTGAGCGTGCCCTGAATCTGGCGTGCGCCGGCGCGAACCGCGGCGAGCGAGTTCGCGACCGCCTGTTCGGTGTCATTGTGCGCGTGGATGCCGACGTGGTCGCCGGGAATGCGCGCCGTCACAGCACCGACGATCGCCTCGACTTCGTGCGGCAGGGTGCCGCCGTTGGTGTCGCACAACACGACCCAGCGCGCCCCGGCATCGAACGCCGCTTGCGCGCAGGCGAGCGCGTATTCCGGTTTCTCCTTGTAGCCGTCGAAGAAGTGTTCGCAGTCGACCAGGACCTCCCTGCCCTTCGCCTTGGCGGCGCGCACGCTGTCGCGGATCGAGGCGAGGTTCTCCTCCGGCGTGGTCTCGAGCGCGACGCGCACCTGATAATCCGAGGCCTTGGCGACGAAACAGACCGCATCGGCCTTGGCGTCGAGCAACTGCACGAGGCCGGGATCGTTCGACGCCGAGCGGCCGGGCCGCCGCGTCATGCCGAAGGCGGTAAACGTCGCGTTGAGCTTGCGCTCGTCGGCGAAGAGTTCGGTGTCGGTGGGGTTGGCGCCGGGATAGCCGCCCTCGACGTAATCGACCCCGAGATCGTCGAGCAACGCGGCGATCTTGAGCTTGTCCTGCACGGTGAAATCGACGCCGTTCATCTGCGCCCCGTCGCGCAGGGTGGTGTCGAAGAGATAAAGCCGCTCTTTCATGACTTCACCTTCCAGGTGGTGGTGCCGTCTCTGTGGTCCTCGAGTTCCACACCCATTTCAGCAATTTCATTGCGAATGCGATCAGATTCGCTAAAGTTCTTACTCTTCCGCGCAGTACTTCTCGCCGCAACCAATGATTCGATCGTGGTTACGTCTAATTTCGCTGCTTCTATCGCCTCTGATTTTTTGCTCGATGCACGCTTGCCTAGCAGGCCAATCAGCATCGCTGACGATTTTAGATGCCGCTGCGCATCTTCTCCTGTTCGGTCTCCTAACATCGAGACTCCGGCCATTGCTTTTCCAGCGACTGGGGGATGAGCCATTTGATGCAATCGTGTGATCGCGTCTGGAGTGTTCAGGTCATCGCACAGCGAGTTGACAAATGATTGGTCCGGAGTTTCGGCGGAATCAACATCTCCGATTTCCTCGTACCAGCGATCCAGAATTTTGGAACTCTCCTCGAGTCCGCGCAGTGTCCAATCTGTTGGTTGACGATAGTGCGTGCGTAGCATGTTAAGCCGCAGTACTTCGCCCGGCCAATCCGCTAACAGCTCGCGGATCGTTACAAAATTCCCGGCGGACTTCGCCATCTTCTCGCCTTCCACCTGGAGGAAGCCGTTGTGCATCCAGGTGCGGGCCATCAGCGGCGTGTGGAAGGCGCAGCGCGATTGCGCGATTTCATTCTCGTGGTGCGGAAACACGAGATCGATGCCGCCGCCGTGAATGTCGAAGGTCTCGCCGAGATGTTTCCACGCCATGGCCGAGCACTCGATGTGCCAGCCGGGCCGTCCGGGCACGGCGATGCCGGCAGGCGACGGCCACGCCGGTTCGCCGGGTTTCGACGGCTTCCATAAAACGAAATCCATCGGGTCGCGCTTGTAGGGGGCCACATCGACGCGGGCGCCGGCGATCATCTCGTCGAGCGAGCGCTTCGACAGCTTGCCGTACTCGGGCATCGACGGAACGTTGAAAAGCACGTGATCGTCGGCCACGTAAGCGTTGCCGGACGCCACCAGCCGCTCGATCAGCAGCTTCATTTGCTCGATGTGCTCGGTCGCGCGCGGCTCGACCGTCGGCGGAAGACAGCCGAGCGCCGCCACGTCCTCTTTGAAATCCCGGTAAGTTTGTTCAGTCAGTTCGCGGATCGGAACGCCGCGCTCGGCGGCGCGCGCGTTGATCTTGTCGTCCACGTCCGTGATGTTGCGCACGTAGGTGACGTGCTCGGCGCCGTAGAGGTGACGCAGCAGCCGGAACAGCACGTCGAACACGATCACCGGCCGTGCGTTGCCGATGTGGGCGAAGTCGTAGACCGTCGGCCCGCACACGTACATGCGCACGCGGTTGCGATCGAGCGGTTCGAACACCCGCTTCTCGCGCGTGAGCGTGTCGTAGAGCTTGAGTTCCATCGGACGCCGATTCCTTTGCTTTGCGATAGATGCGCTCCGGCCCTTCAAGGTGAGAGGCTGAGTCCGCATCATGCGCCTGGCCTGCTGGCCGGGCGTCCTTATCGTCGAGCGAGGGAAAAGACGGCCGCAGCCAGCGCTGAGCGCTAGCGAATAATCTCCCGGCAAATGCCGCAGATCCGGTTAAGGCCGTTCATGGCGCGGGACAATGGGCATTTTGGCCCCGCCCGTCAAGACCAGAAGACTATTGCTGGAGCATGATCTTTTCCGAAAACCGGTACCCACTTTTCGGGATCATGCTCTGAAAGCGTTGCCGAAATGTCACGGCCGCCCGCGAAATGACCGCGACGCCCATATCGCAATTGCGGGGCCGGGCGAAATCATGAAATTGAATCGAAAGTCGCGGGGCCGGGGGGCATCCGCACGTACTTAACCAAGTCTCAACGGGTGCGCCGTAGCTTCCGCGGCCGGGGAAAATCGCAACAAAACGAGCGTGCCATGCGCGTCCTGATCGCCATTTGCGCCATTGCGGGCGCCATTGCTTTCGCGGCTCCTGCGCAGACCGAGACCCGCGTCTTCATCGTGGCGAGCAACGCGGACGGCTACGGCGTCGACCGCTGTCTCACCACAGGCGCGAGCTGCGGAACCGTGGTCGCGACCGCCTATTGCCAGGCGCGCGACTTCTCCCAGGCGCGCTCGTTCCGCAAGGTCGATGGCGACGATGTCACCGGCGCCAACGCGAAGACCCAGACGTGCGGCATCGGCTGCGACGAACTCGTTGCGATCGAGTGCACGCGCTAGAGCGTGTTTTCTGATCAGGCGACCTGCCGGCCCACTAATCGATCGATTGCAGAAAGCGCAATTTCGGTTCGGCCTCCACCGGACGCGCCGGTCGCCGCGTCCAGGAAGCCGTCGATGCGGACGCGAAAGCCCGGATCGTCATAGCGATTGAATACGGCAATCACGTCTTGCACCGCGAGGCTTTCCGCAACGATGCCGGCCGGCTGATAAACGTCGCCGTGTTGGCGCGGCAGAACCGCAACGCGCAGGCCCGCGACCAAGCCTTCCAACGCAACGGTGCTGCCGGTGGTGATCATCGCGTCGGCTTCGGCGAGCGCCTCCGCGAGCGGAACGCTGGGCGGTTGCACGGAAAAGAGCGGCGCCAGCGCCCGGAACGCCTCGCGATGTTCCGGATGCGGGCGCACGATGATCTCAGCGCCGAGTTTTGCCGCGAGCGCGTCGAGCAACGGCGCGAGTTCCTTCGGCGACGGTTCGTTCTGCCCGGCAAAGAGAATGCGCCGCACCGGACCGCCGAGCGGCGTGCGCGCGATCGCGTCGAGCTTCGGTAGCCCCATGACCACCATCTTGCGCCGGAAGCGATCGGAGCACTCCGCGAGGAAGAGACGCCCAAAGGTGCCGAACACGTCGAAACGGTCGTCCCATCGCTCGAACAGCGGCCAATCGTGCTTCATGCCGTGCTGCAATCCGATCACCAGCGGCCGGTGCGGCAACCGCGAGAGCGACGCACGCAGGCGGCTCTCCGGGCCGGCGTTAAAGCTGCACGTGAAGATGAGGTCCGGCCGCGCGGCGCCTGTCCAATCGGCGATGCCGGCCAGGACCGATTCTTCCGATCGCTCGCAAGTCCGGAAGTCGCTACCGATCCGGCAGGTGGTCACATTGGGAAAATCGATGTCGAAAAGGCCCACATGGTCGGGGTCGCTGATGTGCGGGAACAGCGCGGTATGAACGGCGCGTCCGCGGTCGTTGAGCCGCCGGAACAAGGGCTCCCAATTCGCAAATGTCCGGTAGGTAAATGCCGTGACCAGAATGGGTCGGTTGCGCGCGAGCCTCGGCCGAGCGCTGGCCCGCGCTGGCCTCATTTCGTCGTGAGCCATCAATACGAACGAATTTCGAGGACGGTCGCCCTTGACCGCAGGTTAAACGATTCGGCGGACCGCCACGCAAGCGCAAATTTTAGGCGCCGCCTGGCCTGTGGGCAGCCAAGTACCTGTCACCTCGTCCGTCACTTCTCGAGCCAATCGGCGCATTTCGGCGGCGGCTCGGATGATGCCCACGGCATGATCGGCACGCTCGAAGTCGAGTTCTTCGGCGACCCTTCGATCAGCTTGTCGGAATAGACGACATAAACGAGCACGTTGCGCTTCGTGTCGCAGCCGCGCACGATTTGCATCTTCTTGAACAGAATCGAGCGGCGGCGGCGGTACATCTCCTCGCCCTGGGCAAATTTGTTCTTGAACTGGATGGGTCCGACCTGGCGGCACGAGAGCGAAATGTCGGAGACTTCCTCGGCGATGCCGAGCCAGCCTTTGACGCCGCCGCGCTCGGGCACCGTGAAGTGACACGCAACGCCCTCGACCTCGGGATCGTCGATCGCATAGGTCGCGAGCTTGTCGTTGGGCGTGAGCCATTTGAACACGGTCGATTTGCGGAAGATGAGATCCGGCTCGTCGGCCGCGCGCACGGCAGAGCTGATACCGGCGCCCAGCACGAGCGCGAGCACTGCCGCGACAAACCAACGACAGCGATTTGCGATGAACAAACGATGGCGCATGCCGCCTCTCCCGTTTCGACCGCAGCCGATATGGGGAGCGACCCGCGCGAATGCGAGGGTCGTCATTCCGGGGCGCGCCAAAGGCGCGAGCCCGGAAACCATGAACACCGGACCATGCAAAACTGGCTCTGCCTGTGTTCATGGACCCCGGGCTCCCTCGCTTCGCTCGGGCCCCGGGGTGACGACGGTGTGAAGACCCGAATCAATCAGCCGAATCCTGCATCACGCGTGGCCGGCCTGGTTCGCCTCCTCGATGATCTCCAGGCGATTGCCGACCGGATCGGAAACATGGAAGCGGCGGATGTGCGGGAGGTCCGTGTCCCACTTGGGCGCGTAGCCCGCGCTGGCGAGCCGCTTCGCAAGCTCATCAAGATCGGAAACGCGCAGGCCCGGGTGCGCCTTGCGGGCGGGACGGAAGTCCGCCTCGACGCCAAGATGAATTTCCACCGGCCCGCTGCGCAGCCAGAGTCCGCCGCGCTTCGCCAGGATGTCGGGCTTTTTGACTTCGGTCATGCCGAGCAGGCCGACGTAGAACGGCCGGCAGCTATCTTCAGATCCGGGCGGGATCGCCAACTGGACATGGTCGAGCTTGGTGATGGTCATTTGTTGTGGTCCCGATTGAACGGCGTTCCGATTTTTTCATCCTATGTGGGATCGCGCCGATCCGGATCGAAATGTTTCTTCAGGCCGGCCCAGCAATCGGCGTAGTCGTCCTGTCGCGCCTCGCTGGTAGCGGCATATTTCGTGACGCGCTGGCGGAAGCGGCTCTCGAACATGAAGGCCAACGTATTGGTGAGCTTCACCGGCTTTAGTTCCGCTTGGCTCGCGTGGCGAAAGGCATCGCTGTCGGGTCCGTGCGGCAGCATCATGTTGTGCAAGCTCATCCCGCCGGGCACGAAGCCCTCCGGCTTGGCGTCATAGACGCCGTACACGAGGCCCATGAACTCCGACATGATGTTGCGGTGATACCAGGGCGGACGGAACGTGTTCTCCGCCACCGACCAGCGCTCGGGAAACAGGACGAAGTCGATATTGGCAGTGCCGTGCGTTTCCGACGGCGAGGTCAGGCAAGTGAAGATCGACGGATCGGGATGATCAAACAGCAGGGCGCCGACCGGCGAGAAGCGCCGCAGGTCGTATTTGTAGGGCGCGTAATTGCCGTGCCAGGCGACGACGTCGAGCGGCGAATGGTCGATATCGGTGCGATAGAGTTCGCCGCCCCATTTCACGAATAGCGCGCAGGGGTCGTCCCGGTCCTCATAGGCGGCGACCGGTGTTTCGAAATCGCGGCGGTTGGAGAGGCAGTTCGCGCCGATCGGTCCCCGGTCCGGCAAAGTGAAGGCGCCGCCGTAGTTCTCACAAACATAGGCGCGCGCCGGGCCGCCGGTGAGTTCGACCCGGAAGATGACGCCGCGCGGGATCACGCACACCTCGCCGGGCGCAATCTCGATGACACCGAACTCGGTACGGAAGCGAAGGCCGTTCTCTTGCGCGACGACGAGCATTTCGCCGTCGGCATTGAACATGTGTTCGTGCGCCATCGATTGGGTCACGAGCGCGACGTGGCTTGCCATGCCGCCGAGCGCCTCGGCGTCGCCGGCGGTCGTAATGGTGCGCAGGCCGGTGACGAATGTGAGCTTGTCCTGCGGGACCGGGATCGGGCTCCAGCGCAATTGGCCGAGCGGGAGTTCATCGTCCTCGCGCGTCGGCGCGGTGCGGATCAATCCCTTGTCGACGCGGCGAAAGCGGCCGGTGTGCCGCACCGTCGGCCGGATGCGGTAGAGCCATGAGCGCTGGTTCGTCGCCTGCGGCGCGGTGAACGGCGAGCCGCTCAGTTGCTCGGCATAGAGCCCATAGTTGACCCGCTGCGGCGAATTGCGGCCGATCGGCAAGGCGCCGGGCAGCGCCTCGGTCTCGAAGCTGTTGCCGAAGCCCGACATGTAGCGCGGCGCCGCGGCTTGCGAGCGCGCCGAACGGGCACGCGCCGGCGTGGCTGGCCGGTCCAGCATGTCATGGGTGCTCATGACGGCTCCTCCCGATGTTTTTGCTGATCTGACAGGACGTTAGTTGCGCAAATCGCAATGTCAATGCGAAGAAAGGCATAGCAGTCGGGCGACGTTGCGCGGGTGGGAAACTTCCGCCATGGTCCTGCGGCCCACAAAACAAGAGGAAGCGCCGTGAAGCTCTATTCCTACTTCCGGTCCTCGGCGGCCTATCGGGTACGTATCGCGCTCAATTTCAAGGACGTCGCCTACGAGACGGTGCCGATCCATCTGCAAAAGGACGGCGGGCGGCACAAGAGCGCGGAATATCGCGCGGTCAACCCGCAAATGCGCGTGCCGGCGTTGGAATTGCCCGGCGGCGAGGTATTGGTGCAGTCGCTCGCGATCATCAACTATCTCGAGGAGACATTCCCGGAACCGGCGCTGCTGCCGCCCGATGCGCGCTCGCGCGCGCATGTGCGCGCGATTGCCGACATCGTCGCCTGCGATATCCACCCGCTCGACAATCTCGCGCCGCTCAATTATCTGCGCGATCCGCTCAAGCAGGACCAGGCCGCGGTACGCGGCTGGTATCACCACTGGATCCTGGAAGGCTTCGCGGCGATCGAGGCGCTGATCAAGCCCGGCCCCTACGCCTTCGGGCCGGCGGTGACGCTCGCCGACGTGTGTCTCGTACCGCAGGTCGCCAACGCCAAGCGATTCAAAGTCCCACTTGATGCATTTCCCAAAATCATTGCGGCCGAAGAAGCCTGCCAAGAGCTTCCCGCATTCGACAAGGCGCGGCCGGAGAACCAGCCCGACGCGGAGTAAGGTCGATTTCCGAAACTTCCTCGCCGGGGAATGCGGCGGTGCGTTCCGGCGCGCCCGCGACCCAGTACAGCGTCGTACGCGTCCTTTTGTGGATGAGCGGCGTGCTCCTGTCGTTCACCGCCATGGCGCCCTCGATCCGTGCGCTCAGCAAGACGCTGAGCATTTTCGAAATTCTCAGCATCCGCACCGCGACCGGCCTTGTCGTGCTCTCGGCGCTGGCGCTGGCACGGCCGCAACTGCGGCTTCAGCTCAACACGCGCCAGCTTTGGCTGCAGGCGACCCGCAACGTGCTCAGCTTCTCCGGGGGGTTCGCCTGGTCGCTCGCCCTCACTTTGTTGCCGTTCGCGACCGTGTTTGCGCTCGAGTTCACTACGCCTGCATGGGTCGCGCTCTTTGCCGTGCTCATTCTGGGAGAGCGGATGACCGCGAGCCGCATCGGCGTCGTGGTGCTCGGGCTTGCCGGCATTGTGCTGATCACGCGGCCCGGCGTCGAAGGCTTCCAGCCGGCTTCGCTCCTGGTGCTCGCGGCAGCGGTCGCCTTCGCAGGGTCGGCCATTTGCACCAAGAAGCTGATCTCCTCCCAAACGGTCTTCGCCATCCTGTTCTGGATGAATGTAATGCAGCTGCCGATGAACCTCGCCGGCAGCGATCTCTTGTTCGTGCGCAAGCTTGGCTCAGGCGATCTTCTGCCGGTGATCATCATTGGCGTGTCAGGTCTGACCTCGCACCTGTGCCTCACCAATGCTTTCCGTTACGGCGACGCGACGGTCGTCTATCCGCTCGATTTCCTGCGGTTGCCGCTGATCGCGCTGATCGGCTGGTGGTTCTACAGCGAGGCGCTCGACCCGATGGTGTTCGCCGGTGCCGCGCTGATCATTGCCGGCGTGTTGTGGAACCTGCACGATGCCGCGCGCGGCAAATGACCCTCCAGGGCACGTTGAGCCCGTCTCCACAGTTTAGTCACGTTCGGGTGCGCTTCATCGTCCGATTGCCCGTCGGGCGGGATTCCGGAGCGAGGATGGGCCTGCGACTGACCGAAACGCTGGTTGCGGCCGCGGTCGCGCTTGTTGCGGCCGGCGCGAATGCGCTGGCGCAGGGCGTTCCGCCGCCGCCCTACGGCGCCCAGCCGCAGTATGGCGCGGCGCCGCCCGCCGCGAATCAGGTTTGCGTGCGGCTCGAGAGCCAGCTCGCCATGATCGACCGCGGGGCGACCGATCCCGCGCGTGCCGATCAGATCAAGCGCACCGAGGATTTGGCACGCCAGCAGCAGGCCGAGCTTGACCGGCTCCAAGCGGTCGCGCGGCGCAATGGGTGCGAGAGTTCGGGCTTCTTCCTGTTCGGCGGGCAGTCGCCGCAATGCGCCGACGTCAACGGCCGCATTCAGCGGGTGCGCGGCGATCTCGACCGCACCACCGGCGACCTGCAGCGCCTGCAGGGCAACACGCCCGACCGCGGCGACCAGCGGCGCGCCGTGCTGATGCAGCTCGCCCAGAACGACTGCGGCCCGCAATATCGCGCCGCCGCGCCGCCGCGCCCGCAGAACTTCTTCGAGGCCCTGTTCGGCAGCGGCAATATCGCCCCGAACCCCGCGCCCGGCGCCTACCCCGGCAGCACCGACCTGCCGCAGACCGGAACCTACCGGACGCTGTGCGTGCGCACCTGCGACGGTTTCTACTACCCCATCTCGTTCTCGACCGTGCCGAGCCGGTTTCCCGACGATGAACGCGCCTGCCAGCGCACCTGCCCGAACGCCGAGGTGATGCTGTTCACCCACCGAAACCCGGGCGAGGACGTGAACCAGTCGGTGTCGATCAGCGGCCGCGCGTATCGCGACCTGCCGAACGCATTCCATTATCGCCAAGCGGTCGATCCGGCCTGCTCCTGCCGGCGGCCCGGCCAGAGCTGGGCCGAGGCGCTCGGCCGCGATCTCACGGTCGAGCGCGGCGACATCGTCGTCACCGACCAAAGCGCCAAGGCGCTGGCGCAGCCGAGGTCCGAACCGGCGGCGAAACAGTCGAAGCAGGATCCCCGCAAGAAGGGCGCGGCCGAGCCGGCGCAATTGCAGCCGGCCGCTCAGACGACGCCGGCGTCACCCTCGCCCGAGGCCGCCGAGAAGGGCACGATCCGCTCGGTCGGTCCGCAGTTCGTGCCGGGCCGATAACCGCTTTCTTCTCGCAAGTTAGCTCGCGCGATGCGTAGCGGGCCGCCCTTGGCGGCGCGGTGTGGATTTGCCACATAGGCGCGCGCGGAAGAACCGCGCCGGAGCGCTCCAAGCATGACAGCAGCCGAAGCCCTCGATGCCGACGTGGGGCGCGATTTCATCCGCGATATCATCGCGGCCGACGTGGCGGCGGGCCGCGTCGCCGAAGTCATCACCCGCTTTCCGCCGGAGCCGAACGGCTATCTGCACATCGGCCACGCCAAGTCGATCGCGCTCAACTTCGGCGTGGCGCAGGAGTTTGGCGGCCGCTGCCATCTGCGCTTTGACGACACCAACCCGACCCGGGAAGAGCAGGAGTATATCGACGCGATCAAGCGCGACGTGCGCTGGCTCGGCTTCGATTGGAACGATCATCTTTATCACGCGTCGGATTATTTCGAGCAACTCTATGAATGGGCCGAGCATCTGATCCGCACCGGCAAGGCCTATGTAGACGATCAGTCCCAGGCGGAGATGCGCGCGAGCCGCGGCACGCTCACCGAGCCGGGGCGCAACTCGCCGTTCCGCGAGCGCGGTGTCGAAGAAAATCTCGACCTGTTCCGCCGCATGCGCGCCGGCGAATTCCCCAACGGCGCCCGCGTGCTGCGCGCCAAGATCGACATGGGCTCGGGCAACATCAACCTGCGCGATCCGACGCTTTACCGCATTCTGCACGCGAGGCACCCCCGCACGGGCGACAAGTGGTGCATCTATCCGAGCTACGATTTCGCGCACGGCCAGTCCGACGCGATCGAGGGCATCAGCCACTCGCTCTGCACGTTGGAATTTGAGGATCACCGGCCGCTCTATGATTGGCTGATCGAGAATCTGCCGGTGCCCTCGCGACCGCGCCAGTACGAGTTCGCGCGGCTCAATCTCTCCTACACGGTGCTCTCGAAGCGCGTGCTGATCGAGTTGGTGCGCGACGGGCACGTCGCCGGCTGGGACGATCCGCGCATGCCGACGATCGCGGGCTTGCGCCGGCGCGGTATTCCACCGGCGGCGATCCGCGAGTTCGTGCGCCGCGTCGGCGTCGCCAAGGCCAACAGCGTCGTCGACATCGGCATGTTCGAGCACGCCGTGCGCGAGGTGCTCAACCGCACCGCCCTTCGCCGGATGGCTGTGCTGCGGCCGCTCAAGGTCGTGATCGAGAATTATCCGGAAGGCCAGAGTGAGGAACTCGAGGCGGTCAATCACCCGGACAATCCGGCCGCCGGCACGCGACGCATCCGCTTCGGCCGCGAGCTTTACGTCGAGCGCGACGACTTCATGGAAAATCCGCCGAAGAAATTCTATCGGCTGTCGCCCGGGCGCGAGGTGCGGCTGCGCTATGCCTATTTCATCGCCTGCCGCGAGGCGGTGAAGAACGCCGCCGGCGAGATCACCGAGCTGCGCTGCACCTATGATCCGGCGACGCGCGGCGGCAACGCGCCGGACGGCCGCAAGGTGCAGGCAACCTTGCACTGGGTCTCGGCCGCCGACGCGGTGAGCGCCGAAGTGCGCCTCTACAATCAGCTATTCAGCAAGCCCGATCCCAACGTCGGCGCCTTCGCCGCCGATCTCAATCCGAACTCGCTCGAGGTGATCGGGGACGCGAAGATCGAGCCCGCGCTCGCCGCCGATGATGCCGACGCGCCGGTGCAGTTCGAACGGCAGGGTTATTTCTACCGCGATCCGGATTCGAAGCCTGGGCGGCCCGTGTTCAACCGCACGGTCGGGCTGCGCGACACCTGGGCCAAGGTCCAGGCCGGTGGCCGCTGACGCGGCCATTTTTCGTTTGGGCGTGATCTTTTTCCGAAAACCGGTACCCACTTTTCGGGATCACGCCCTCGCTAAAAGTCGAACGCCTCGGTCTTTGCGGTCGCCGACGCCTTGAGCAAAGTCGCGTCGGGTTCGGGCAGCGGCGTGCCCGGATCGGCGAAGCGGTTGGTGATCGGATAGCGCCGGTCGCGGCCGAAATTCTTCAACGTCACCTTCACGCCCGGCGCCGCCTGGCGGCGTTTGTATTCGGCGATGTTGAGCATGCGCTCGACCTTCATCACCAGCTCGCGCGGCAAGCCGGCCGCGACGATGTCGGCGATAGGCTCCTCGCGCTCGACCAGGCGTTCGAGAATCTGGTCGAGCATGTCGTAGGGCGGCAGCGTGTCCTGGTCCTTCTGGTTTTCGCGCAGCTCCGCGGTCGGCGCCCGCACGATCACGTTCTCCGGGATCACCGCCCCGGCGGGGCCGAGCGCGCCCACCGGCTTCCATTCGTTGCGCAGCCGCGACAGGCGATAGACTTCGGTCTTGTACAAATCCTTGATCGGATTGAAACCGCCGTTCATGTCGCCGTAGAGGGTGGCGTAACCCGCCGACATTTCCGACTTGTTGCCGGTCGTCACCACCATGAGGCCGAACTTGTTGGAGAGCGCCATCAGGATGACGCCGCGCACGCGCGCCTGCAGGTTCTCCTCGGTCACATCGCGCGGCCGGCCGGCAAACACCGTGCTGAGCGCCTGCTCGAGGCCGGTGACGGCCGGTTCGATCGGCACCACGTCGTAGGCGACGCCGAGCGCCTTGGCGATCGCGGCGGCATCCTCGATCGAATCGCGCGAGGTGAACCGGTAGGGCAGCATCACGCAGCGCACCCGCTCGGCGCCGAGCGCATCGACCGCGATCGCGGCGCACAGCGCGGAATCGATGCCGCCGGAAAGCCCGAGCACGACGCCGGGAAAGCGGTTCTTATCGACGTAATCGCGCAGGCCCAGCACGCAGGCCGCATAGTCGCCTTCGTCGCCCTCGACGAGGGTTGCGCGCGGACCGTCAACGCAGCGCCAGCCGCTCGTCTCGCGCTGCCAACGGGTGACCACCACGCATTCCTCGAACGCGGGCAGTTGCGCACCGATCGTGCGGTCCGCGTTGAGCACGAAGGAGGCGCCGTCGAACACCAGTTCGTCCTGGCCGCCGAGCTGATTCAAATAAACCAGCGGCAGCCCCGCTTCGACCACGCGCGCGACCGCGATGTTGAGCCGGTGAGCGGTCTTGTCGCGCCAATAGGGCGAGCCGTTGGGGGTGAGCAAAAACTCGCCGCCGGTTTCGGCCACGCACTCGACGACCTCGGAACCCCAGATGTCCTCGCAGATGGGAATGCCGATGCGTACGCCCTTGAACACCACCGGGCCCGGCATCGGCCCGGGCACGAACACGCGCTTCTCGTCGAACACCCCGTAATTGGGCAGATCGACCTTGTAACGGAGCGCGGCGATGCGCCCGCCGGTAAGCAAGAGATAGGCGTTATAGAGCTTGCCGTTGTCGACCCACGGCGTTCCCATCAGCATCGCCGGCCCGCCGTCGTCGGTCTCGCGCGCCAGCGCCTCGGTCGCGGTTCGGCAGGCGGCCTGGAAGCTCGGCTTGAGCACGAGGTCTTCCGGCGGATAGCCGGCGATGAACAACTCGGTGAACATGATGAGATCGGCGCCTTCGGCGGCAGCCTGGGCGCGCGCGCGGCGCGCCTTCTCGGCGTTGCCGGCAATGTCGCCGACGATCGGATTGAGCTGGGCAAGCGCGATCGCGAGCCGGTCGACCGGGCGGTTGTTCATATTAAAGATGTAGCCGCGGGGCTGGCGGCCGGCAATCGCGTTAAGCCCTCACCAAATCCCGATGCGCTCGGCGATGGCGACGAGCCACGTGATGCCGGCGATCAGCAGCGCCACCCCGACGGCGGCGGACCCCATGTCCTTGATGCGCCCGATCGCCGGATCGGGCGCGGTGGTGACGGCATCGGCGAGCTTCTCAAGTCCGGTGTTGAGGAGTTCAACAACAAGGACGAGCAGGACGACGGCGATCAGGACGACGCGGTGCCAGGCGCCGGGCGCAACCACGAAGGAGAGCGGCACCGCGACCGCCATGACGACCAGTTCCTCGCGGAAGGCGGCTTCGCTGCGCGTTGCCGCAAGCAGGCCGTTCCACGTGTTGATGGTCGCGCGCCAAAACCGATCCACGAGATGCCCCAGCGGTCGATTCCGGCACATTCTTTACCCGGTGAGCGTTAATCGCTCGTTGCGACGGGCGCTGCCCCACGCGCCGTCATTGCGAGGCCCGCAGGGCCGAAGCAATCCAGAGCGGCGCGTGACGCCCCTGGATTGCTTCGTCGCTTCGCTCCTCGCAATGACGGCTGCGTTACAGCGCGGCGACGGCCGGGAGCGGCTTCGGGTGCGCCGCGCGCTCGCGCTTGATCAGGTCGGCGAGCAGGAACGCCATTTCGATCGACTGCTCCGCGTTGAGCCGCGGATCGCAAACCGTGTGATAACGGCTCTGAAGGTCGGCGTCGGTGATCGCGCGCGCGCCGCCGGTGCATTCGGTGACCTTCTGGCCGGTCATCTCCAGGTGCACGCCGCCCGCGTAGGTGCCTTCGGCGCCGTGGATGGCGAAGAAGCTCTGCACCTCCTTGAGGATCAGATCGAACGGCCGCGTCTTGTAGCCGTTGGCGGCGGCGATGGTGTTGCCGTGCATCGGGTCGCACGTCCACACGACCGATTTGCCTTCGCGCTTGACCGCGCGGATGAGCGGCGGCAGGCGGTCGGCGACTTTGCCGGCGCCACAGCGGCAGATCAGCGTCAGCCGCCCCGGCTCGTTCTCGGGGCTGAGAATGTCGATCAGCCGCAGCAGGTCGTCGGGCTCGAGCGTGGGCCCGCACTTGAGGCCGATCGGATTTTTGATGCCGCGGAAGTATTCGACGTGCGCGTGGTCGTACTGGCGGGTGCGGTCGCCGATCCACAGCATATGGCCCGACGTCGAGTACCAATTGCCGGGCGGCAGCGTCGAATCCTCGCGCGTGAGCGCCTGCTCGAAGCCGAGCAGAAGTCCCTCGTGGCAGGTGTAGAAATCGGTGGTCTTGAGCTCGGGATGGTCCTCGAGATCGAGCCCGCACGCCTGCATGAAGCCGAGCGCGTTCGAGATGCTGTCGGCGAGTTCCTCATAACGGCGCGACTGCGGGCTGTCCTTGACGAAGCCGAGCATCCACTGGTGCACGCTCGCCAGGTTGGCGTAGCCGCCGTGGGCGAAGGCGCGCAGCAGGTTGAGCGTCGCGGCGGACTGGCGATAGGCCTCGATCTGCCGGCGCGGGTCGGGCGTGCGCGCGGCCGGCGTGAACGCGATGTCGTTGATGATGTCGCCGCGGTAGCTCGGCAGTTCGACGCCGTTCTGCTTTTCCGTCGGCGACGAGCGGGGCTTGGCGAACTGGCCGGCGACGCGGCCGACTTTGACAACCGGCAAAGCGGCCCCATACGTGAGCACCACCGCCATCTGCAGGAAGACGCGGAAGAAATCGCGGATGTTGTTGGCGCCGTGCTCGGCGAAGCTCTCCGCGCAGTCGCCGCCCTGGAGCAGGAAAGCCTGCCGGTTGGCGACGTTGGCAAGCTTGCGCTTGAGGTCGCGCGCCTCCCCGGCAAAAACCAGCGGCGGGAAGGTGGCGAGTTGTTTCTCGACGTCCGTCAAAGCTTGCGGGTCCGGATATTCCGGCGCCTGCATGATCGGTTTCGTGCGCCAGCTGTCGGGCGTCCAACGCTTGTTCACGCGACCCTCCCGTGCGTTTGTTGGGCCGGCAATTCGGCCTTGCTCCGCGCCGCGTTTATAGCGATGGCGCGAACGAAAGGCTAGCGGAGAGCATTATTCCGCGGCTACGCGGCCAAGCATCTTGGTGGGCGAGCGCATCGTCACCAGTTCTTCGGCGGCGGTCGGATGCACCGCCATGGTCGCATCGAAGTCCGCCTTGGTCGCGCCCATCTTGATGGCGATGCCGAGCACCTGGACCATTTCGCTCGCGTCGGCGCCGACGATGTGGCAGCCGACCACGCGATCGGTGTCGTGATCGACCACGAGCTTCATCATCACCCGGGTCTGGCGGCCCGAGAGCGTCGCCCGCATCGGCCGGAACTCGGCGCGATAGATATCGACCTTGTGCAGCCGCTCGCATGCCATGTCCTCGGTCATGCCGACCACCCCGACCTCGGGCTCGGAGAAGACCGCGCTCGGCACGTTGGTGTGATCGACCGGCGTCGGCTTGTCGCCGAACACGGTGTCGGCAAAGGCATGGCCCTCGCGGATGGCGACGGGGGTGAGGTTCACGCGATTGGTCACATCGCCGATCGCATAGATGTGCGGCACCGATGTTTGAGAAAAGTGATCGACGGCGATGCCGCCGTGCTCCGCGCGCTTGACCCTGATTTCTTCGAGGCCAAGACCCATAACGTTGGGCCGCCGGCCGATCGCGAACAGCACACGGTCGACCTCGATCTCGCGCCCGTCATCGAGCCGCGCGACGAACGCCCCCGGTTTCTCGATCGAAGTAACGGTGCGGTTGGTGAGCACGTTGATCCCGCTGCGCTCATACTCGGCGCGGACGTGCTCGCGCACGTCGTCGTCGAAACCGCGCAAAATATTCGGGCCGCGATAGACCAGCGTCACCTGCGAGCCCAGTCCCGCGAACACGCCCGCGAACTCGACGGCGATATAGCCGCCGCCCTGGATCAGGATGCGCGGCGGCAGGTCGGGCAAATGAAACACTTCGTTCGAGGAGATCACGTGCTCGATGCCGGGAATGAGATGCCCGTGAAAGGGCTGCCCGCCCGTCGCAATGAGAATGTGCTCGGCGCTCACGTGCGCGCCGGTCGCCGCGAGCCGCACGGTGTGAGCGTCTTCGAGCACCGCCCGGCTCTTGATGATTTCGACGCCGGCCTTTTCCAGATTGGCCGTGTAGGCCGCCTCGAGCCGGGCGATTTCCTTATCCTTGTTGGCGATCAACGTGCGCCAGTCGAACGACGGCGGCGCGACGGTCCAGCCGTAACCGGCCGCGTCGGCGAAGTCGTGCGAAAATCGCGACGCATAGACCATCAGCTTCTTGGGCACACAGCCGCGGATCACGCAGGTGCCGCCGACCCGGTACTCCTCCGCGATCATCACCTTGGCGCCGTAACCGGCGGCGATGCGCGCGGCGCGCACGCCCCCGGAGCCGCCGCCGATGACGAACAGATCCACGTCGTAACTGGCCATGACCGTATCCTTATGCCGCCGTGCCATACCGCGCGGCTTACGCCCGCGCCAAGAACAATTTGTGGAGCGGGTCGGGACTGATCGGTCATACTGTCCGGGACATGCGCACGAAATTCACCCCACTTTTAGGCGCGCTGCTCCTGATGCTGGCGGTGCTGCCGACATCGGCCGAGAACCTGCGCATCGGCATGATCGGCGATCCGGCGACGCTCGATCCGGCCCAGAGCGCGAGCGTCACCGATCGCGTGGCGCTCGCGGCGGTATGCGACAAGCTCATCGACCTCGACGAAAAGCTCGCTTATGTGCCGCAGCTCGCGACCGGCTGGGCGTGGACCGATGACCGCCTCGCGTTGACCCTGACCTTGCGCGGCGGCGTGGTATTTCACGACGGGGAGCCGTTCGATGCCGACGCGGTGCGGTTCAATTTCGAGCGGAACAAGACGGCGCCCTACTCGCGCCGGCAGTCGGAACTCAAACCGGTCAAGGCGGTCACCGTCGTCGATCCGCACACCGTGCGCATCGAACTTTCCGAACCCTACGCGCCGCTCATGGCGCAGCTTGCCGACCGCGCCGGTATGATGGTGTCGCCCAAGGCGGCACGCGCGTTCGGCGATAAGCTCGCAACCCATCCGGTGTGCGCCGGTCCTTACAAATTCGCCGAGTGGGTGGCGCAGGACCGCATCGTGTTCGAACGGTTTGCCGATTATTGGAACGCCGACGCCATCACATTCGACAAGGTGGTCTATCTCCCCATTCCGGACGATACGGTGCGGCTCGCCAATCTCCGCGCCGGTGGCCTGGAGATCATCGAGCGCGTTTCGCCGAACGACATCGCCACGTTCCGCTCCGACCCGCGCATCAAACTCTACGAAGCGCCGTCCGCGGCCTATCGCGTGCTCTCGATCAACACCAACAAAGGGCCGGCGGCGAAGTCGCCGCTCGGCCGCAACGCCGCGCTGCGTGAGGCGTTCGAGCTGTCGCTCGACCGCGCCATCATCAATCAGGTCGCCTTCGACGGGCTGTTCATTCCGTCCAACCAGCCGGAGGCGCCCGGCACGCCGTTCTACGCCGCGGCGTTGCCGGCGCCGGCGCGCGACCTCGATCGCGCCCGTGCGCTGGTCCCCGCAAGCGGCATGCCGCGCGTTGCCGTCAACTTTTTGCTCAGCAACGATCCGCTCGATCAGCGCGTCGCGCAGATCATCCAGGCGATGGCGGGCGAAGCCGGCTTCGACGTGAAGCTCGAAGTCACCGAGAGCGCCTCTTTGCTCGGGCGCCTCAAGAGCGGCGACTACGAGCTGGCGCTGCTGATTTGGAGCGGTCGGCCCGATCCCGACGCCAACATCGCCATGTGGGTCGCCTGCGATGGGTTCATCAATTGGGGCAATTACTGCGACCCGCGGCTCGACGAGATCCTGCGCCAGGCGCGCTCGGCCACCGACGTGAAGGAGCGCGCCGGGTTATATGCGCAGGCCGCCGCGATCTACCTTGCCGCGCGGCCGTACATCTTCCTCTATCACCTCAAGTGGCTGTGGGGCGCCTCCGCCAAGCTCGACGGCTTCGTGCCACAGGCCGATGGCATCATCCGGCTGCAAGGGTTGCGGCTGCGATGATGAGGATACTCAATTCTCGTCATCGCCCGCGAAAGCGGGCGATCCAGTAACCACAGTCCCATCAAATAAAACTGCGGCCGGTGTTTACTGGATGCCCCGCTTTCGCGGGGCATGACGAGGTGGGGATGTACCCTGCTACAAATTATGGCCGCGCTTCTTCATCTCGACCCGCACGCGGGTCATCACTTCGTCCTGCAGGCGGTTCGCCCACTGCTGAATCCGCGCGTAACTCTCATCGAGGATTTTCGGCTCTTCCGTCAGGATCTTTTTCCCCGTCGGCGATTTGTAGAAAGCCACCGCCTCCTTGAGCTCCTGCTCGGTAAAACGCTGGGCGTAGAGCTTGACGATTTCGTTGGTCATCTCGGCAATGCGCGGCTGATATTCGGTGCGCAGCTGGGCGCTCACCTCGTCGAGATCCTTGCTCAGTCCCGGATTGGTTTGCAGGATGGTGCTCGTCGTCTGGTTGACGACGCCCACCACGACCGGTTCGACCAGGTTCTTGACCCCCTTGATCTCCATCAGTTCGCGCGCGTTTGCGAGCGTTGCCGCCGACGGCTGTTGCGCCTGCGCGCAAATGCTTGTCGCGGCGAGCGCAAGCCCGAGCGCGACCGCGCGCGCGGTCGGGACAAAAAATCTGGCCATCATGAAAGGCTCCCTCTGACGTTCCGCCCCGCTTGGAAGAGCTATTTACTAGTGTCCCGATTCCGAAGTTCGCCCAAGTTTGCCGCACGGTCGGATGCGAACTTCGGAATCGAAGGACACTAGCAAATCTATGACTCTAGTGCCGCTTTGAACCCGAAGTTCGCAACCGGACTCGCTGCAGTTGTCGTGCGAACTTCGGGTTCGCGGCACTAGTGTTTCTCTTATTCGCGCGGCGCGCGAAGGTAAAGCCGCCCCTCAGCCGGACTTCTCGATGACGTCGATACCCTCCGGCCCGGCGATCACGGCGATGCGGGCAAGCCCGATGAAGAGCCCGTGCTCCACCACGCCCGGGATCGCGGCAAGGCGCGCGGCAAGCACGTCCGGCCGTGGAATGCGCTGCAGCGCGGCATCGAGGATGAAGTGGCCGCCGTCCGTGACGAAAGGATGGCCATCCTTGTCGCGGCGCAGCTGCGCCGGACCGGGCGCGGCGGCATCGGCGGCAGCCGCCTCGACGGCGCGGCGCGTAGCGCCGACGCCGAACGGCACCACCTCGACCGGCAAGGGGAAATGCCCGAGCAACGCGACCCATTTGGTGTGATCCGCGATCACGAGCATGCGCGCGGACGCGGCGGCGACGATCTTCTCACCCAGCAGCGCACCCCCGCCGCCCTTGATCAGACTCAGGTCGGGCGCGATCTCGTCGGCGCCGTCGACGGTGAGATCGAGTTCCGGCATATCGTCGAGGGTGGTCAAGGGAATGCCGAGGCGCTCCGCGTGCGCGCGCGTCACGTGCGAGGTCGGCACCCCCACGACGTCGAGCCCGGCGCGCACGCGCGCGCCGAGGAGATCGACGAAGTGGACGGCGGTCGAACCGGTGCCCAGGCCGAGGCGCATGCCCGGCTCGACGAAATCGAGCGCGCGCGCGGCGGCTTGGCGTTTGTAATCGTCAGCCTTCATTGGTCAGGGGACCGGTATTAAGGGGGTGCAGCCATACCCGCGTTGCGCCCGCGCGCCTAGTCCCGGGGCGTGGAAGTCGTCGCATTTTGCCCGGAAACCCGTTACCAACGCTTCCGAACACGCGCCCCGCCGCAACCCCGCCCGCAAATGCCGCATTCCACCATCGTGTTCGACCTCGACGGAACGCTGGTGGAGACGGCGCCCGACCTCATTGCCACGCTCAACGCGGTGCTCGCCCGTGAAGGATATGCGGCGGTCCCGTTCGAGGAGGCACGCAAGATGATCGGCGGCGGCGTGCGCCACATGCTGGCCCGGGCGCTTGACCGCCACGGCGTCGCGCTCACGCCGGTCGAACTCGATCGCCTGTTCGCCGATTTCATTCCCCATTATGCCGCGCACATCGCCGACCATTCGCGCCCCTTCCCAGGGCTGGCGCAAACCCTCGACTGTCTGGCTGCACAGGGTGACCGGCTCGCGGTCTGCACCAACAAGCTCGAGCACCTCTCCGTGCTGTTGCTGGAACGGCTCGGGCTCGCCGGCCGGTTCGCGGCCATTTGCGGGCAGGACACGTTCGGCATTGCGAAGCCCGACCCGGAGCTCTTGCGCCGAACCATCGCGCGCGCCGGCGGAAGCCTACAGAGCGCCGTGATGGTCGGAGATTCCGCGGCCGACGTGGCGATCGCGCGCGCTGCCGGCGTGCCGGTCATCGCGGTCGATTTCGGGTATTCCGATATTCCCCCGCTCCTGCTCAAGGCCGACAACGTCATCGGTCACTTCGAGGAGCTGCCGGCCGCGGTCGCTTCGCTTTTGGGGCGATAAGCGCCGACGAGCGCCGCACAGCGGTTGCGCCCGCCACACTCCTTCCGTATGGTCCGCGCCGGGAGCGGAGGCATCCGTAACAGCGGACCGTCGTCATGGGCCGAGTAACCGGGGTAGCGGGCGTCGCCTTGTTCGGCATCGGCCTAGCCGGATGCGGCATGTCGAGTTGGATCCCGAGCTGGGATCTGAAGTTTCCTTCGGCGCCGCCGCCGGCCTCGACCGTCCAGGTCGAATCCGAGCCGGCCGGCGCGGACGCGAAAAGTTCGACGGGGCCGAGCTGCCGCACGCCGTGCTCGCTGACCGTCGCCACCGCCGATCCCTTCACCGTGACCTTCACCCTTACCGGGTATGAATCGCAGACCGTGCCGGTGGCTCCGCGTCCGCGCGGCGGCGATCCGCGCGATTCGAGCGAGGCGCTCAAGTTCGACCCCGACCCAGTCTACGCGCAGCTCGAGCCGACGGCGCCGGCCAAGGGCAAGAAGCGGCCAGCGGCGAAGAAGACCTCGGCCGCGCCGGCCGCGCCGAAGTGAGCGCGCGGCTCGGCGCATCCTGGTTTGGTTGACACCCCAGAGGGGCCGCCTTAAATGCCGGCCGACATCGCCGTGCCGAATTCGAATTTGCGAGAACGGCCGCGCGACGGGCGCTTAGCTCAGCGGGAGAGCGTTCCCTTCACACGGGAGAGGTCGTAGGTTCAATCCCTACAGCGCCCACCAAATAAATCTCTACTTCGCTTTCTCAACTATTTCTCGTCGCAACCTCCGCCGCCTCCGCGCGTTGATCTCGGCACGCGCCGGGTGGCAACCGGCCCGAACAGGGACGATGGACGCAGCTTATTTTGCCGGTTTCTGGCTGCGGCACCAACGCATCGGTACGCGTTCGACATCTAACCTGTTCCCGGCGCGTGCGCTGGACTCGTTCGGGCGCCGTAGGGTGGGCTAAGCGGTGCGCCCTCGCGCCGCATGCCCACCGCGAATATTTGCTTCAACTCTCAGCTAACAGCCGATCGCGGCTGTTGCACTACAGACCAAGCGGCAAGGCCGCGATCGGCAACTCAAACCATGGCCGCTCGGCATGCGCTCGCTTCCTTAACCTTGCCCTGCGATTTTCGCCATACGATGCTACCGCGCGGCGCGAAATCACTTGGTGAGCGTCGTTTCGTCATGATTTCGCTACGGTCTTGCGGAGGTTCTCGACGCGGCACGACGCCGGCGGCGCAACGCGCCGCATGGGTGGGGAGAACCGCTCGCGGAGGGAGCATCCATGGAAAGATCAAGCGAACAACGCGCATCGGACGAATTGGTGAGGCTCATTCGGAAACTGCGTTGGATTGGCCTGGAGAACGAAGCCGAAAGCATGGAGCGCGAGTTGACGACGCGAGCCGTGCCGGCCGCGGACAGCGTCGTTGCGACGCCGCGCGAGACCGATTGAGCGCCGATTTTTAGATCCGCGGCGTCTCCTCGATCACTGCTGAGAACTCGTTATTTCCTCGCTACGCTGTAAGGATAGATCATTGTGCCCGTGCGATAGGGCTCGGGCCATAGGATGACCTCGCGCGCCGCAGTGCGGAACTGCTCGAGATTGTTGGGCGCGACGTTCTGGAATTGCGTGAACAAGGTGCGCGCCGCCGTCCACTCGCCGTCCTCGCCGTAGGCGATGTCGCCAACGACGGTCGCGAAGGTGTGGGCGTGGATGTATTGCGCGATCCGTGCGTGGTCGAGGCTCTCTGTTTCCTCGACGGCGGCGGCGAGAATCTGGCCGGCCGCATAGCCGAAAGGCGCGAAGGCGTAGCCGAACGGATCGATCTGCTGCCCGGCCGCCTTGGCCTGGTACTTCTGCAGCAAGTCCGGCAGCCCCGGAAAATCGAGCTTCGGCGCCGGCAAAAAACTTTGCTGGATCACGAGGCCGTTCATCGCGGGGCCGAGCTGCAGTTTGATCGGCGTGACCAGCAGGCCGACCATGGCGCCGCCGAACATTTTCGGCGTGAGGCCGATTTCGCTCGCCGCACGCACGATGCCGACGGTGTCGGGCGGATAGGCGGCCACGAACACCACGTCCGCATTCGCCGCCTGGATGCTGCGCACCACCGGCGTGAAATCGGTCGTCGCCGGCGGATAGCTTTTGTCGTAGACGAGGCTGAAGCCGAGCGTCTGCGCGTTCTCGCGCGCACCGTCTGCCGCAGTCCTGGCAAATTCAGCGTCGGCGGCAATCAGCGCCACGCTCCGCGGCTTAGGCTGCTGGGCGGCGGCAAGCTCGAAGAATCCGCGCGAAAAGGCTTTCACGCCCTCGGGGCCCACCGGCACCATGGCGAAGTATCTGGAATAATTGAAGTGACGATTGACGCCGATCGCGAGCATGCTGATCGTGGTCTTGCCGGCCGCCATGATTACGGGCATCGCCGGGGCGGCCATGTTGGTCGCATAGGGGCCGATGAGCAAATCCACATTATCGACGCTGATGAGTTTGGTGTAGATGCCGGGCACGTTCGCCGGGTTGCTCTGATCGTCGTAGTAGACGAGATCGATCGGCCGCCCCAGAAGCCCCCCCTTCGCATTGACGTCATCGCGCCAGATTTCCAGCGCCAGGAGCAGTTGCCTGCCGTTCGGCGCGACCGCGCCCGTCAGCGCCATGCTGAAGCCGACCTTGATCGGCTCGGCCGCGAGCGCCGGCGCCGTGGCGAGCATGAAGGCAGCAAGCGCCAGCCATGCCAAAGAGCGAATAGTGAGTAGCGAATAGCGAATAGAAAGCGTCATTTGGTTCGCTCCGCCCCGAGATTTGCTCCCCGATGAGGATAACTATTCGCTATTCGCTATTCGCTATTCGCTACTCGCTACTCGCTACTCGCTATTAGCTATCGCTGTTCGCCATTCGCTATTCGCCACTCACTATTCGCTATTCGCCATCCTCGCTGCCGCCCCCGTCTATTTCATCATCTCCTCCGGCGGCCCCGGTCCCCACAGGTTCGCCGCGGACGGGTCCTTGGGCCACACCTTCGGCCGCTGCGGATAGTCGCGATGCCACGGACGCGGATCGAAATAGCCGAGCGCTTCGTCCTTCATCTGGTCGAGTTCGGCGAACAGCTCGGTGATCAATCCGTTCGGGCCGCGGTGATAGGCAAAGAGGTTGTGGCCGATGCCGTGCCGCCCCGGGCCCCACAGCGTCTTGTAGCCGTTGAGGCTCAAGAAATCGCACGCGTTTTGCAAATGCGACCAGTCGCGCAGCTCGAACGCGGTGTGGAAGTGCCGGTTGGTCCCTGTCTCCACCAGATTGATTGTGTGATGATCGGGGCCGCAGCGCAGGAACGAAAAGAAGTCCCCCATCCAGTCGGAGACGCGGAAGCCGAGCACATCGCAGTAGAAGCTCGTCACGTGCTTCACGTCGGCGACGTGGAACGCGACGTGACCGAGCTTGTGCGGCACGACGCCGGTGCGTTGAAATTTCTGCGGCCCCGGCTCGGGTCGCTTGAACACCTCCATCACCGTTCCCTTTGGATCTTCGAAGGCGAGCATGTCGGCAATGGTCGGTTCGGGGTCCTTCCGGCGCGCCGTTTTGATCCCGTGCGCCGCGGTCTGTTTTTCGAACGCGTCGAGGTCATCGTCGGGGCCGAGCTGAAAGCCGATGCGCACGCACGTCACCTCGGGGCCCCGGCGCAGCACCACGGCGTGATGATCGACCGTGTTGGCGAGATAGGCGGCGTCCTTCTCCTTCGCGGTCAGGGTGAGGCCGAGAACGTCGGTGTAGTATTCGACCTGCTTATCGAGGTCGGGCATTTCATAGCTCGCATGGGCGATCTTGCGGACGCGGATCATGACTGCGGCTCCCATCATCGTTCTGGTTGTTCGAACACTTCGAGGATCGCGGCGACGTCCCGCTCACCGACCACGGGGACGGCGCGCCGGTAGATCTCGCGCAGGCAATCGAGCAGCGGGGTTGCGGTCCCGACTTCGTCGGCAAATGTCTTCGCCATATCCAGATAGTGCACGAGGGATTCCGTCGTGCCTTGCTGCGGCAGGAAGCGGCGCTCGGCCATCCACGGCGCGCGAATGCCGAATTGGGTCGAGCCGCCGCTGCCGGTCGCCACCGCCTTGATGAGAAGATCGACGTCGACGCCGGCCTTCAGGCCGATCGCCATCGCCTCGGCGGTGCCGGCGATGTGCAGCGCGACCAGGAGATTGTTGACGAGCTTGACCTTGCTCGCCGCCCCGAACGGGCCGAAGTAGAGACACGAATCGGCAAACGCGCCGACCACCGGCTCGATCGTCCGGGCGGCATCGCGGTCGCCGCCGAGATAAATGACGCCCTTGCGCTGCGCCACCATGCCGGGCGTGCCGCTCACCTCCCCGTCGAGGAAGATCGCGCCTTTTGCCGCCAGCGGCGCGAGGTAGCGCTGCTTCACCGGGATCGGGTGCGACCCAAGTTCGACCACGATCTGGCCGCGGCGTGCCGAGTGCACAAGCCCGCGCGGTCCTTGAACGACTTCATCGAGCGCCTCGTCGTTCGGCAGGCAGGCGAAGACGATGTCGGCCTCGGCCCCGACCTGCGCGGGCGAGCGAGCCGGCGTCCCGCCGATTTGCTCGAACTCCGTCATGGCGCCGCGGCGATAGCCGAGCACGCGATATCCGGCCTTCACGAGGTGCGTGCAGATCGGCAGGCCGATTTTGCCAGGTCCGATGAATCCGATGGTCTGCATGGTTTCCACCCTCACTTGACGTCATTCCGGGGCGCCGCGAAGCGCGAGCCCGGAACCCATGCACACGGACCGTGTAGAACCTGCACAGTCGGTGTTCATGGACCCCGGGCTCTCTCGCTTCGCTCGGGCCCCGGGGTGACGGCATTGATGTTTGTGTCATCTGCTGTCATTCGGTTGACCAACGTTCCGCAACCCGCGATCTCGATCCTCACCTCATCGCCGGCTTGCAAAAATTCGCCGCGCGGCATGCCGACGCCCGCCGGTGTTCCGGTGGCGATCACGTCTCCCGGCTGGAGCGTGACGTGGCGGCTCAGATACGCGATCTGTTCCTGGATGTTGTGCACCATGCGGCCGGTGTTGGAATCCTGCTTGAGCACGCCGTTGACCCACAGCTTGATGGCGAGGTTGTTCGGGTCACTCACATAAGCCGCGGGCGTGAACCACGGGCCCATCGGGGCGGCATCCTCGAAGCACTTTTGCCCGACCCAATCGTAGCCAAAGGGCGAGCCCTCCCGCCCCTCGCGCTTCATCAGGTCGCGCGCGGAGAGATCGTTGACGATCACGTAGCCGGCGACGGCATCGAGTGCGCGGCTCTCGGAAATATTGCGCGTGGGCCGCGCGATCACCACACCGAGTTCCGCCTCCCAATCGACTTGTTTGGAGAATCCCGGCAGGCGCGCCGGCCGACCGGTGCCGACGATCGAGCCCGCCGTGGTCTTGAGAAAAAACCACGGCTCCGTAGGCTTGCTCAGCGATGGCGTCTTGCCGGTCGTGCGCGCGGCAATCCCAACCATCTCTTGCAAGTGATCCCAGTAATTGGCGCCGGCGCAGAACAGCGCGCCGGGGTAGAGGATCGGCGCGTCGAGCACGACGTCGGCAAGCGGCCGACCGTCACGCGGATCGACCTCGCCGGCGGCCGCCGCCAAGCGCGGATGGACCTCGTCCCAGTGGCGCAGGAGACCGATGACGGATTCCGTGTCGGACGCGTGCGCGTCGTTCTTGAGCAGCCGCGCCGGCGCAAAGATGCGATCCTGGACAAGCACGCCCGGCTTCGTCGCCCCCGAGGCATCGCGATAGCTCACGAGCCGATATTCCGCCACGCCGCCTCCTCCTCTGTGCTTTTAGTTTCTCAGTACTGGCCCTTGGGCTCGAGCCCGAGCGCCATCTGACCGTACATGGTTCCGACCACGTCCCAATTCATGCTCACGTGACGGCCGACCGCGTTGGCGTCGCGCCACGCGCGCTGCACCGGGTTTACCAGATCGAGCCCGAGGCCGCCCGTTGAGGCGTTGAGCGCCTCGGTCGCGCGAATGGCGAGCGCGACGGCAAAGGCCTGGCCACGGCGGCAGGTGATGCGGTCGGCAACCGTGATCTCGCTGCCCGTGCGTGCCATCTGCGCCACCGCCCGTAAATCCCGCAACAGCACCTCGCGCGCCGCATCGGACGAGGCCGAGGCCTCGGCGACGCGCAGCTGGACCGTGCCGAACTCCGCCATTCGGTTGGCCGCGCCCGCCACCGCCCCGCGCGTGACCCGGGTGCGCGTTGCGTCGAGGTAATCTTCCAGCGCGCCGAGCGCGGCGCCCACCGCCACCGAGGCGAGGCAGGACGGGATATTGCACAGCATCGGCACTGCGAACGTCGGATTGTCCGCGTAGAGCTTGGCGCCCGGCGTGCGGCCCGACGTCGTCTCGGCAAAGGTCAAGACGCGGTGCCCCGGCACGAACGCGTTATCGAGCACAAGCGTCTTGCTGCCTGTCCCGGCAAGGCCGATCACGTGCCAGGTATCGTCGATCGAATAGTCAGTCGCCGGAACGAGGAGAAAAGCCGGGCGTAGAGCAGCGCCCTCGCCGCTCGGCGGCAACAGCGCGGCACAGACGGACCAGCTTGAATTGTCACATCCGCTGGCAAAGCTCCATCGTCCCGACACGCGATAGCCGCCGGGCGCCGCGACGGCTTTGGCGGCCGGCGCATAAGACCCGCACAAGAGCGCATTCGGGTCGCGGTCCCACACGTCGTACTGGGCCTCCGCTGGAAAGCTCGCAAGCAGCCATTGATGGGCGGCGAGGATCCCGGCGACCCAAGCGGTCGAGGCGCACGCCTTGGCAAGTTCGATGTTGAGATCGACCAGCACGTCGAAGTCGTGCTCGTAACCGCCGAACGCCTTCGGCTTGACGATATCGAAGAACCCGCCCTCGCGCAGGATCTCGATGTTTTGCATCGGCACGGTGGCCGCCTCTTCCGTGGCGAACGCCAGGGCTTTGATGCGTGGCGACGCGGCCTGAACCTTGGCTTTGAGGGCAACGAGATCGGGACGCACGCGCACACGGGGCCGCTCGAGGCCGCTCGCTAACGGCATAACTCGCCTCCCTAGACCAAGTGACCACCGCTGGCTTTGCGGGGCGGCCAAATATTATCCTTGTTCCTTGTCGCGCAGCGACTTTAGCATGGAGCTGCCCTGATTGGCCGGGCCGAGCGATTGAGTCGTGGCGGCAAGTTCCACCACCTTGTGCAACTCCTGCCAAGTAGCGCCGGCGCGACGGGCCGCCAGCGCATGCATCTGTGCCGCCGGATTGTGCTCGATAAGCAGCATCCCGGACAGAATGAGATTCGTCGTCTTGATATCGAACACCTCCGAATAGAAGGCGTGGGCGCGCAGCCGCTCGGAAAGCCTGAGGAACTCCGGATTGACCTCGCCGGAAAACTCAAATCGGGCGGCGGGCAGCGGCGGCACCATCCCGAACAGCTCCGCATAAGTGTCGCGAAACCGCGTCAACTCCTCTCCAAGTGGGTTGCTCGATTCGGTCATAGATGTCTCCCTGATGATAGGAACGGATGCTCAGTCGAGCTTCACCTTGGCGCCGCGCACGACTCGACCCCACTTTTGGGTCTCGGATGCGATGAAGGCGGCGAACTTCTCGGGGGAGTCGACCATCGGCTCGAACATGTTGGGGGCGAGGAATTTCTCTTGAAACTCCGCATCCGCGAACACGCGCCGTACGTCGGCATTGATCCGCTCGACGATCTCGCGCGGCGTCCCGCCGGGCGCGAACAGTCCGAACCAGGACACCGCCTCGAAGCCCGGCAGCCCGCTTTCCGCGATGGTCGGTATTTCGGGAAGTTGCGCGAGGCGCGTGGCGCTGCCGACAGCGAGCAGTTTCAGCTGCCCCGCCGTCCAAGGTTGGATCGCCGAACTCGTGCTGATGAACATCGTCTGGATGTGCCCCGCCATCACGTCGATCAGCGCCGGAGTCGCGCCTTTGTAATGAACCGCAACGAGCTTCACGCCTGCCATCGTCTGCAACATTTCCATATTCAGGTGGCCGGTCGAGCCGATGCCGAAGGTTCCGTAGTCGAGTTCGCCGGGCCGCTGCTTTGCAAGCGCGATCAGCTCATCCATGGTGTTCGCCGGCACAGATGGACTCGCGATCAGCGACTGGCTGATGCTGACGAGGCCGGTGACGGGAGCAAAGTCCGTTGGTTGATAGGGCAGCTTGCGGTACAGCCAGGGATTGATGACCAGGGTTGCTTCGGCGCTCACCAGCAGTGTTTGGCCGTCGGGCGCCGCTTTGGCGACGTATTCCGCGCCGATCTGATTGGAAGCCCCCGGTCTGTTCACGACAACGGTAGGCTGGCCCCAATTTTTGGCGAGCTGCTGCCCGAGCGCCCGGGCCAGAGCGTCAGTCACGCCGCCCGGAGCCGCGGTCACAACGAGAGTAACAGGCCCAGCGGGAAAGCTCCCTGCATGGCCAACGTCGCCGGCCAAGCTCAGCCAAGTGACAGCGGCCAGCAAGCGTTGCCATGTCTGCACGACGTCCTCGCACCCATCGGCCTGCGCCGGATGAGGAGAATCTAATGTTTCGTCTCCTCGATCACCGCCGAAAACGGCAGCGCGCCGATCAGCTCGGCCCGGCGCGCTTCGGCCGTGCGCATGTTTGCGGTCGCCTCGCTCAGCGTTCTTGAATTGGAACCGGCGGCGACGATACCGCCGAGGATCACGGCGGCCGCACCGAAGGCGACGATCTGATCAACATTGATAAGCCCGGCGACGGTGACGAGCAGCACCAGCGCGCCGACCGCAATGGCGACTTTCGCGGCGAGGATCACCTTGCGGCAGCTCTCGGCCACCGCGCCAAGGCGCTCGATCTGCGCTTCCAGCCGCGAAATTTCGGCGGCGGGATCTTCATCCGTGCCGGCGAAGTCATCGTCCATTCGGAACGCAACCTGGACCATCGCCTGATATCATCCCTCGCGCGGGATGATCAACTTTTCCTCGGTCGTGAAACTGATCTGGCGGCCAATGAAGGTTGTGCCGTCCTCGCGCAGGCGGCGCGTCGCCGGCGAGGCGCTGAACAAATCGAGCGCAGCCTGGTCCTCGAACCACAGCTCGGCGATGCCGTCGACCGCAACATCGAGCGCATCCACCCCGTCGCTGCGGAACGAGGACGACTTGACCTCGGTCTGCACGTAGCGGGCAACCCCCGGGCAGGCGTACGCGAGCGGCCCGTGGATTTCCCGCCAGTGCTTCATGAAATCCCCGTGCGAGGAGCCGTCCTTGCGCACCAGCAGCGAGACGGTTTTGATCATTTGACGCTCTCTTTGGCCCGCACGGGCGTCGCCGCCTGCTCGGCCGGCACCTTCTCCAATTTCTGCAGACTGCGCAGGTCTGCCGGCGCCGGCTTGTCCGGAAACAGCGACGGCCACGCGGTAAACGCGACCTCGGCGACGTAAAGGTCGCCGCGCGAGTCGACACAAAGGCCGTGCGGCGAGGTGAACTGCCCGGGCTTGGTGCCGGCGGACGGCGTTACATTAAGGCGCGCCAACAGCTTGCCGGTGTGATCGACGACGCTGATGCGCGGGCCCAGGTTGGGCGCGTTCCGGTTGAAGTGAAGATAGGGCCCGATTTCGCCGAGGAAACAGATCGGGCATTTGCCCGGCATCACATAAAGCCCGCTCGGCCGGTGCATGTTGACCCACTGGGCCTCGTATTTGCCGTTGCCGTCGAACACCTGCACGCGGTGGTTCTCGCGGTCGGCGACGTAGACCCAGCCGTCCGCGTCGCAGCCGATGTTGTGCGGCAGGTTGAACTGGCCGGGATCGGTGCCGGGCTCGCCCCAGGAGAACAGGCGCTTGCCGTCGGGCGAATATTTGTGGACGCAGGCATTGCCGTAGCCGTCCGAGACATAGATGTGGCCGTCCGGCGAGAGCGCCGTGTGGGTGCAGCGGTTGAACGGCTGCAGGCCCATGAACGGCGCGGGCCGGCCGGGAATGCCGATCTCGAGCAGAATCTTTCCGTCGAGCGTGCATTTGCGCACGGTGTGGTCGCCGTCGTCGGTGAGATAGATCGTGTCGTCCGGGCCCATGTGGACGCCGTGGGCGCGATTGAACACGCCCTCGCCCCACGACTTGATGAAATTGCCGTCGCGGTCGAACACGCACATCGGATGTTCGCCGCGGTTGAAGGCGTAGACGCGATCGTGCCGGTCGACGCCGACCGCCGCCACGTCGCCGAAGCGCCAGCCGGGCGGCAGCTTCCCCCAGCCCTCGGCCACGCGATAGGTGTACTCGCCCTGCCCTAAGATGACGCTCATGTTTTCCTCCCCGACATTCTACGTTGGTATTGCGCGCATTTGGCGCCGCAATGGCAGGCGAAATCAAGGGGCTTCCCTCTGACTCGTCATGCCCGCGAAAGCGGCCATCCAGTAACCACCGGCCTCTGTTTTGTTTGAAAGGTCTGTGATTACTGGATCGCCCGCTTTCGCGGGCGATGACGAGGGATGTGTGTGGCGTCTACTCGTTCCGGATCCAGTTTTCCAGCAGCATGCGCACCGCGGCGACGAAGGCGAGGGGCTGGTCGAGCATGACGTGGTGCTGCGCCTCGGGCACCTCGACGATCGGCGCGCGCGGCCCCATCAGCTGCGACATGTAGCGCGCGGTCTGGCGCGAGACGAGCGCGCTCTTCTCGCCGAACAGCAGCGCGGCGCGGCAGCGCACGTCCTGCAAATATTCGCGGAACGGCTCGCCGAAGCGGCGCGCGCCGATCGCGGCGCCGTCGAACTTCCAGGTCCAGTGGCCCTCAACCTGCATGAGCGAATGGCGGCCGATGTATTCGACGAGGAAATCGTTGTCGCACGGCTGCGGCGGCATCAGGCGGAAGCGCGCGAGGCCCGCCTCGAAACTCGGATAGATTTTCTTGTTGCCCCAGTTGGGCGGCGCGAGCGGATGCTGCACCTCCTCTTCCGGCGAGCGGATCGGCGAATCGACGATCACGGCGCCGCCGAGCGTGTCGCCGAACTCGGACGCGAATTTCATCGTCATGAAGCCGCCGAAGCTGTGCCCGACCACGAATGGATTTTGCCCGAGGCCGGCATCGGCGATGACCGCGCGCATTTCCGCGGCGCGGATTTCCGAGCCGTAGCTCGAGCGCCGGCCGCTGTCGCCCATGCCGGACAGATCAATCGCGGCTACGCGATAGTGGCGCATGAAGTAGGGCGCGATGAACGCCCACCAATAGGCATGCGCGCCGCCGCCGTGCACGAACAGAACGCCGCGCCCGCGCAACGGCTTGTCCTCCGCCCACAAGAGGTAATGGATCGGGCAGCTGTCGACGGTGACCCAGCGCGACTCGGGGCGCTGCGCGATGGCCCAGCGGAACCATTCGGGTGTCGGCGCGCGGACTTGCAAATACTCGGCGGGAACGGACAAACAAAGCTCCAATGTTGCACTCTCACTCGTCATGCCCCGCGAAAGCGGGGCATCCAGTAAACACCGGCCATGGTTCTGTTTGAAAGGCCAGTGGTTACTGGATCGCCCGCTTTCGCGGGCGATGACGACGATAAAGGTTATAGCACTACATCGATCGCGGCGGGCGTGCCGGGCGGCAGCGGGCGCGGGTCGACTTCGACGATGCCGCCGCGCAGGCGGACCGGATAGGTCGCGAGCACCTCGGTGAACGGCGGCGGGGCGCGGCCGTCCTCGAGCCGGTATTGAAACCCGTGCCACGGGCAGGTGACGCACCCGTCGATGATGCGACCTTCGCCGAGCGGGCCATTCTGGTGGGCACACAGGTTGGTGAGCGCGCCGACGCGCGCGCCGTCGCGGAACACCGCAATGCGCTCGCCACCCGGGGCGGTCACGATGCGCGCGGCCTTGTCGGGAATCGTCTCCGGCGGCCCGACGGCGATCCAGCCGCCCTCGCCGACCTTGCTGCCGCGGTCGCCGCGGCGCTCGCGCCGGCCGGCGACGAGGTGCAGGCCCGCGACCCACACAAACGCGCCGCCGAGAAGCACCGGCACGAGCGGACTGCGGTTTCCCTGCATGGCGCCGAGCGCGACGTGCATCACCACGATCCCATAGGCGAGGTAGAGCAGCATGTGCAGCGCCTTCCATGCCGGCGGCGTGAGGAAGGCGAGCCAGAAGTCGTGGCTCGTTGCCGCGAGCAGCAGCAGCACGACAAGCGCCGCGATGCCGAGCGTCTTGTACGGGAAGCCGATGAACTTGCCGTAGGCCGCGGTGTTGGAAAGCTCGTTCGCAAGGCCCGGCAAGGCGTCCTGCACCGCAAACCATTCGAACACAGACCAACCGTGCACGGCGGCGACGAAAAACGTGAGCACGCCGAAGTGGCGGCGGTTGTAGAGGAGCGGCAGGAAACGCGGATCGAGCCGCGCCAGCGGGCCGATCGAGAGAATGATCGTGAGCATGATGAACGCGCACGAGCCGAACGCATCGATGCGCAGGTTGGTCCAGTCCGGCCAGTTGGCCGGTGGTCTCTGCCACGCCGAGACCCCCATGAACGCGCCGATATAGAGCGTCACGCCCGCAACGAGGATCAGGTCGTAGACGACCTTGCGACAGTTCCACTGAACAGCGCGGAAACCGGCGCTCATGATCGGTGACCAGTGAGCAGTGACCAGTGATCAGAAGGGGCTCTGATTATCGATTGCTGTTCCGGCGGCGGTCGAAACCACAGTGCCGCGGCGAGCCCGAGCATCACCAGCACGGCCAGCAGCGGCCACAGGGCACGATGGACCGTTCGATGCGCGCGCCTCATCGCACGCCGGCCTTTACCCAGCGCAGCAGCACGTAGGGCCACAACAGCGCGGCGCCAGGCCACAGCAGGATGCGCGCGCCGATGCTGACAGGCGTGCCGGCGGGCAGCACACGAGAAATCCCGAATATCACGAACGCGAACGCCGTGCCGGCGCCGACGAGACCATAAAGCGCGAGAACATTCAGGATAATCACGGCTGAAGAACGCTCACTGATACTCGATGGTGACGCGGTTCTCCGGCCAGCATATCACAGGTTCTGACCGGGGTTTTTCTGTTATCGTGCGCCATAACTCGGAGCCCCGAAAGGACCCGCCATGTCCGACATGCCGATCGTCAACCTGCTCGACACCGGCCAGGAGCTGACGCGCACCGGCGCGCGCGTGAGCGTGCTGTGGCAGCAACCGGAATCGCTGGTGTTCGTGGCCCGCGGCCGCGAATACCGCAGCGAGTTCCACATCAATCCCAGCGACGAAGTGATGTACATGATCAAGGGAGAGATGCGCCTGCACTACCGCACGCCGGACGGCAAGGAAGCGGTCGCGGTGGTGCCAGAGGGATCGGCGATTCATACCCCGGCCGGCATCCCGCATTCCCCGCGCTTTCCTCCCGACGCCTATCTGATGGTCACCGAGCGCAAACGCCGGCCCGGCGAAATCGACCGCTTCCTGTGGTTCTGCCCGAACTGCGACGCGCCGCTGCATGAAGAGAAATTCGTGGTTGCCGATTATCGGGCCGACCCGGTGTCGAAGGCCTACAAAAACTTCTTCGACAGCGAGGAATTCCGCACTTGCAAGGCGTGCGGCACGGTGATGCCGAGCCCTGACAAGTGATCAGTCATCAGTGACCAGTGATCAGGGTGTGAGACTTTGCTCTGGTCACTGATCACCGGTCACCGGTCACTGGTTACTGGTCACTGCTCCCGCGACAGCCCCTTTGAAGCCAGCTCGTCGAGGTAGTCGCGCCAGTACGCGTCCTGATGACGCCCGAGGTCGAGGAAATATTCCCAGCTGTAGATGCCGGTGGAATGCAGGTCATCGAACACCAGCCGCACGGCGTAATTGCCGATCGGTTGAACTTCGAGGATCGCCACATATCTCTTACCGGGAACGGTCTTGCGCTCCTCGGGCGCGTGGCCCTGCACCTCGGCGCTCGGGCTCTTGACCCGCAGGTACTCGGCGGGCAACGCGAAGCTCTCGCCGTTGTCGAAGGCGACAGTGAGGGTCTTGCGGTCCTTGTGAAGCCGAATCTCGCTCGGCCAGGGCTGTTGTTGCTGCGTCGCCATGGTAAGGCGCGGTCCCTTTCCCCCGGGCGGCTTTTCCTGTTGAATGCGCGCCGGGCCTATCTTAGCGCACCACGCGCGAGGCCGCAGGAGACTGCATGGACTTTGAAAGTGCCGCCACGCTCAAGCCGCGCGCCCTGATCGATCCGTTCGGGCGCGCGATCAGCTATCTGCGCGTGTCGGTCACCGACCGGTGCGATTTCCGCTGCGTCTATTGCATGGCGGAAAACATGGTGTTCCTGCCCAAGCAGGACCTGCTCAGCCTCGAGGAACTCGACCGGCTGTGCAGCGCGTTCGTCGCCAAGGGCGTGCGCAAGCTGCGGCTCACCGGCGGCGAGCCGCTGGTGCGCCGAGGCATCATGACGCTGTTCGCCTCGCTCTCGCGCCACCTCGCCGCGGGCGACCTCGACGAGCTGACCTTGACGACCAATGGTTCCCAGCTCGGCAAATACGCGGGCGAACTCGCCGCCCATGGCGTCAAACGCATCAACGTTTCGCTCGACACGCTTGATCCCGACAAGTTCCGCGCGATCACCCGCTGGGGCGACGTCGACAAGGTGCTCGCCGGCATCGCCGCCGCCCAGGCCGCCGGCCTCAAGGTGAAGATCAACGCGGTGGCCCTCAAGGGCGTCAACGAGGACGAGCTTGCCTCCCTCACCGAGTGGGCGCACGGGCGCGGGATGGACCTCACCATCATCGAAGTGATGCCGCTCGGCGACATCGAAGAGAGCCGGCTCGACCAGTATCTGCCGCTCTCGATCGTGCGCGCGCGGCTTGCCGAACGTTTCACCCTGGAAGAAATCGATTACCGCACCGGCGGCCCGGCGCGCTACGTGCGCGTGAAGGAGACCGGCGGCCGGCTCGGCTTCATCACGCCGCTCACCCACAATTTCTGCGAGTCGTGCAATCGCGTGCGCGTCACCTGCACCGGCACGCTTTACATGTGCCTCGGCCAGAACGACGCCGCGGATTTGCGCAATCCCCTGCGTGCGTCGGAATCAAACGACGCGCTCTACGCCGCGATCGACGAAGCGATCACGCGCAAGCCGAAGGGCCACGATTTCGTCATCGACCGCCGGCACAGACGCCCCGCGCTCAAGCGCCACATGAGCGTGACGGGCGGATAACACCGTCATTGCGAGGCGCCCCGAAGGGGCGACGAAGCAATCCAAGGCCGCGCGTGACGCCCTGGATTGCTTCGCTTCGCTCGCAATGACGATTACAGCTCCTTGCGGTTGCGGATCATGAAGGTGTCGTAGGTGTAGTCCGCCACCTGCCACCACAGATATTCCTCGCCGCGGAATGCGGTGATCGAGGCCCATACCTTCTTGAAGTCCGCGTTCGCCGCCGAGGTCTCCGCGAAGACCTCGTTGGCATGTTTGAGCGAGGCGTCCATGATCGACGGACTGAACGGCTCGAGCACGGCGCCGCCGGAGATCAGGCGCTTGAGCGCGGCGGGATTGCGCGCGTCGTATCTCGCCTGCACGGCCGTGTTGGCGTAGGCCGTGGCCGCCGTCACGATCGCCTGATAATTCTTCGGCAGTTCCGCCCATTTGCTGGTGTTGATCAGCAAGTGCAGCGCGGTGCCGCCCTCCCACCAGCCCGGGTAATAATAATATTTCGCGACCTTGTAGAACCCGAGCTTCTCGTCGTCGTAGGGGCCGACCCATTCGGCCGCATCGATCGTGCCCTTCTCCAGCGCCGGATAGATGTCGCCGCCGGCGAGCTGCTGCGGCACGCCGCCGAGCTTCTGGATGGTTTTGCCGGCAAACCCGCCGATCCGGAACTTCAGCCCGACGAAGTCTTCGGGAGTCTTGAGCTCCTTGCGAAACCAACCCCCCATCTGAGTCCCGGTGTTGCCGCTGACGAGCGGATAAATGTTGTACTTCTGACCGAAGTCGACGAACAGCTTCTGGCCGTCGCCGTCGATAAACCAGGCGTTCTGCTGGCGGCTGTTGAGGCCGAAGGGCACCGCGCAGAACAGCGCGAAGGTCGGGTCCTTGCCGACGAAGTAATAGGCGGCGGTGTGACACGCCTCGACGGTACCGTTGCTCACCGCGTCCATCGCCTGCAGGCCGGGCACGATCTCACCGGCCGCGAAGGTCTGGATCTGGAACTTGTTGTCAGTCGCCTCCGCGACGAACTTCGACACATCCTCCGAGGCGCCGAACAGAGTGTCGAGCGACTTCGGAAAACTCGAAGTGAGGCGCCATTTCAGCTCGGGCATCGATTGGGCGACCGCCGGCATGGCGACGGCGGTAGCGGCCGCGCCTATTCCGGCGGCCTTGAGGAATTCACGACGTTTCATGGAAGACGTTCCCCTCGTGTTGGTCGACGACCCTAAGTTGTGAGGCCGCCTTCAAGCGCCGGTTTAATCCCCGGGACTGGCGACGCGCAAGATGAAAGGGCCGTGGAAACGGCGCAATAAGCCCAAAGTTCAAGTGGCGAGTGAAGGCGAAGGGTCAGGCTTCGATGACGATTTTCGGTGCCAGGCGCCCCTGGCCGGCGCCCAGCCCGTCACGCACTCGCTCGGCGATGCGACGAAAGATCGCCGCATGCTCGCCGTCGGGATCGGTGGCGACGACCGGACGGCCGGCGTCCGAGGTCTCGCGGATGGCAAGGTCGAGTGGCACTTCGCCGAGGAACGGCACACCGAGCCGCTCCGCCTCGTGACGCGCGCCCCCATGGCCGAAAATGTCCGAGCGGCCGCCGCAGTGCGGGCAAATGAACGTGCTCATGTTTTCGACGATCCCGAGCACCGGCACGTTGACCCGGCGGAACATGGCGATGCCGCGCCGGGCATCGATCAGCGCGAGATCCTGCGGCGTCGAGACGATCACTGCCCCCGCGAGCGGCACCTGTTGCGCCATGGTGAGCTGCGCGTCGCCGGTACCGGGCGGCATATCGACGACCATCACGTCGAGTTCACCCCATTCGACTTCGCGCAGCATCTGCGTAAGTGCCGACATGACCATGGGGCCGCGCCAGATCATCGGCGTCTCTTCCTCGATGAGGAAGCCGATCGACATGACGGAAAGGCCGTAGCCCGACATAGGCTTGAGGCGCGTGCCCCCGATCGTCTGCGGCTTGCCGCGGATCGCGAGCAGCTTCGGCACCGACGGGCCGTAGATGTCGGCATCGAGCACGCCGACTTTGAGGCCCAACGCGCGCAAGCCGAGCGCGAGGTTGACCGCCGTGGTCGATTTGCCGACGCCGCCTTTGCCGGAAGCGACCGCGATGATGGCCTTGACGCCCTCGGGCGCCTGCGCCGGGCGGGGACCCGCCTGATGCTGGGCGCGCGCCGCGGCCGCCGGCGAGGTGCGCCCGACCGGCGACTGCCCGCGCGCTCCGCCTGACGCGCGCTCGGCGGTGAGCGCAACGAGCGCGGAGGTCACGCCGGGAACGCCGCGCACGGCCGCTTCCGCCGCCTTGCGCACCGGCTCCCACGCCGGCACCTGCGCCGCATCGACCGTGAGCGAGAAGAACACCTTGCCCTCGCTCACCACGACATCGGAGAGCACGCCGGTTGCCGAGAGCGGCCGGCCGTCCGGCGCCTTCACCTGCGCAAGGCGTTCAAGCACTTCTTCCCGGCTGGCCACGATCTCTCCGTCATGCGCGAGGGCACCTCCTACATACGGGTTGAACGCAATCGCGTTCAACCCGTTGCCGCCGCCGGTTGACGCAACCGCGCGAGCCGGGCATTGGCGGTAAGATTACGCGAGCAGCCCGCAGGAGGAGATCATGGCGAAGGTGGCGTTTCTCGGCCTCGGAGTGATGGGTTATCCGATGGCCGGGCATTTGGCGAAAAAGGGCGGGCACGAACTCACCGTCTACAACCGCACCGCGGCGAAGGCGCAGGCGTGGGTGAAGGAGTTCGGCGGGCGCAGTGCGCCGACGCCGAAAGAGGCGGCCCAGGGCCAGGACTTCGTCATGTGCTGCGTCGGCAACGACAACGACCTGCGCGAAGTGACGCTCGGCGCGAACGGCGGCTTTGCCGGCATGAGCAAGGGCGCGGTGTTCGTCGATCACACCACCGCCTCGGCGGAAATCGCGCGCGAGCTCTACGCGACGGCGAAGAAAGGCGGCTTCGATTTTGTCGACGCGCCGGTGTCGGGTGGTCAGGCGGGCGCGCAGAACGGCGTGCTCACGGTGATGTGCGGGGGCGATGCGGGCCCCTACGGGCGCGCCGAGAAGGTGATCGCCGCCTACGCGCGAATGTGCAAGCTTTTGGGCTCGGCGGGCTCCGGCCAACTCACCAAGATGGTCAATCAGATTTGCATCGCCGGGCTGGTGCAGGGCCTCGCCGAGGGCATCCACTTCGCGAAGAAAGCCGGGCTCGACGTCGAGGCGGTGGTCGAGACGATTTCCAAGGGCGCGGCGCAGTCGTGGCAGATGGAGAACCGCTACAAGACCATGATGGCGGGCAAATACGATTTCGGCTTTGCCGTCGACTGGATGCGCAAGGACCTTTCGATCTGCACCTCCGAGGCGCGGCGCAACGGCGCGCAGCTGCCGGTCGCGGCCCTGGTCGATCAGTTCTATTCCGAAGTGCAGAAGATGGGCGGCAGCCGCTGGGACACGTCGGCGCTGCTGGCACGGTTGGAACGGTAAGGAATCATTCAAACTTCGGCGGGCGTTTCTCGCGGAACGCGGCGACACCTTCGACGAAATCGTGCCCGCGGCCGGCCTCGCACTGGAGGTCGCGTTCGAGCGCAAGCTGCGCGCGCAAATCATTGCCGCCGCTGGCGTGGGCGGCCTGTTTGATCATGCGGAACGCCGCCGCCGGGCCGACGGCAAGGCGCGCCGCGAGCGCCATCGTTTCGGCCTTGAACGTCGCGTCGTCGAATACCTTGTAGACCAGGCCCATCCGCCGGGCCTCCTCGGCCGGGACCTGGTCGGCGGTGAGCATCAGGGCGAGCGCGCGCTTCATGCCGACGATGCGCGGCAGCAGCCAGGTGCCGCCGGCGTCGGGCACGAGACCGATGCGCACGAAGGCTTCCTGCAAATAGGCCGAACGGGCGGCAACCACGATGTCGCAGGCGAGCGCGATGTTCATCGAGGCGCCGACCGCGGGGCCGTTGAGCGCTGCGATCGTCACCTTGGGAAAATGATAGAGCCGCTCGACCAGCGGGTTGTAGTCGCGGTCGAGCGCGGTGCCGAGGTCGAGCGTGCCGTCGGGTCCGCGTGGCAGATCCTCGGTGAGATCCTGCCCGGAGGAGAACGCGCGCCCCTCACCGGTCACCACGACGCAGCGCACGGACGGATTGCGTTCCGCGGCGTCGAGCGTGGGGCGCAGCTCGGCGTGCATGGCGGCGTTGACCGCGTTGAGCTTGTCGGGCCGCGACAGGGTGATGACCGTGATCCCCTGCCCTGTCTCGGCGCGGATGGTCTGAGGCATCGCCGCACTCCGCTTTATTTGATCAAGCGCGCGCGCTCGGGCGCGCGGATACCTGCGCGTGCCACCGCTGCAGGTTCACGAGGCCCTCGGGCATCTCGATTTTCGCCGGCCGCATGAAGTCGACCGACACGAGCCCGGTGATGTCGGCGACGGTGAAATGATCGCTGACAATGAACAAACGGTCCTTGAGCTCGCGGTCGAGCAAGGCGAGGAAATCGAGCGCGCGCGGCTTGTTGGCCTCGCCCCAGGCCGGAATCTGCTCCTCCATGTCGCGCATGGCCGGATGCAGATGACGGAACACGGCGGACACGGCGGCATAGAGATTGAGTTCGACGCGCCGGTTCCACATTTCCACCAGCGCCACTTCGAGCGCGCCGCGGCCGAACAACGCCGGCTCCGGGCGCAGCGCCTCGAAATAGCGGCAGATCGCGATCGATTCGGTGATCACGGTGCCGTCGTCGAGGGTAAGCACGGGAAGCCGCTGCAGCGGATTGAGCGCGGTGAAGGTTTCGCTTTTGTGTTCCATCGCGCCGAGGTCGACCGACTCGAGCGGAATCTCGATCCCTTTCTCGGCAAGAAAGATACGCACCCGCCGCGGATTGGGCGCGCGGCCGCCATCGTAGAGCTTCATGATCAGTAACCAGTAACCAGTAACAGTGACCGGTGATCAGTAAACAGTAAAGCGCGCCAGGAGGGAACACTGGTCACTGATTGCTGATCACTGGTCACTGCCTCCTATGCTTCGCGCGCCACGCCGCCGGCGTCTCGAAGCGCGAGGACCAGAGGCCACGACCGGCATTGCGCGCCGCATGCTCTTCGAGCTGATAGGCGCCATAGGCGACCGCGTGGCCCCCGGCCACCATGGCGGCGCCGAGATCGCGACCGTCGACCGCGCACGTCGCGACCGTGCGGCCGTAGCGGTCCTCCTCGCGCGAGCGGCAGGCGACCGGCCGTCCCGCGATCAGCGCGCGCAACGTGCGCGTCGCATCGATCCCGCACCGCCACGGCCGTCCGCGCCGGAAGCACGGCTGGAGATATTCCGGGGCGTCGATGCCGTAGAGGCGGATTTCCACGCCAGCGACAATCAAACTATCGCCGTCGATGACCTGCGCGCTGCCGGCGATGTCCGCCGTCTCGCGCCGGGCCAACCACCCGGCAGCCGCGAGCGCGGCGAGCCCCAGCGCGATCAAAGGAAAGGCCCGGACGTGCCGCGTCACTCGCGCGAAAAGCGCGTCCGCGCCGCGCCGTCGATGCGATGCGAAGGATCCGTTAACCACCACCTTCAGCCCCGCCTTAAGCTTTATCGGGGAATTTTACCGGGAATTTTCCATTTCGGGACCATCGTTCTTCATGAGCGCGCCTTCCAGCGAGGACCGCGGCGCCGCAGCCGACAGGGCAAGCCTTGAGCGCCGGCGCGCCGCCGCCAAGCGCGTGCGCGAGGCACGCGATCGGCTGACCTCGACCTCGGGCACGCGGCCGGCGTTCGACTACGAGCTGCTGCGCCAGTTCGCGCAAAACCGGCTCTCCGCCTCGGTCGCCATCCTCCTGCTGATCGGCACTGTCGGCTTCCTCGCGGGCCTGTGGACCGGACCGCTCGCCGCCGGCATCTGGACCGTTTGCGCGGTAGCGATCCACGCGATCACGCTTTCGCAATGCCGCCGCCTGCTCGCCGCAGCGCCGGATGAGGTGAAAATCACCACCTGGCGCGCGCGCTTTGTTCTGCTCGATCTTTGTTTCGGCGCCGCCTGGGCGCTCAACGTCACCTACATCGTCGAGCAGGACTCCGGCTCCGGCACCTTCATGCTGTTCGTCATGTTGCTGGTGGTGGCGGTCTCGAGCATGCTGGCGTCGAGCCTGCCGGTCGCGATGTTCGCCGCCACCGTGCCGGTAACGACGGCCGTCGCCTGCGAACTCATCTTGCGCGGCGACGTGCACGACTACATCCTCGCGGCGATGGCGGTTACCGCGCAGGGCTATTTCACCATGCTGGCGCACCGGCTCTATTCGACCACGCTCGCGACGCTTGAAGCGCGCGCGGAAAAGGACGCGCTGATCGGCGAACTGGAGCAGGCCAAGGCCAAGTCGGACGAAGCACGCCGTCATGCCGAGGCTGCGAATATCGCCAAGTCGCGCTTCCTCGCGCAGATGAGCCACGAACTGCGCACGCCGCTCAACGCCATCCTCGGCTTTTCCGAAGTGATGAAGAGCGAGGTGTTCGGCCCGCACGCCGTGCCCACCTACAAGGAATACGCCGGCGACATCCACAATTCCGGCCAGCACCTGCTCAACCTGATCAACGAAATCCTCGATCTCTCGCGCATCGAGGCGGGGCGCTACGAACTCAACGAGGAGGCGGTGCTGCTTGCCGACATCGTGGAGGATTGCCACCGCCTGCTCAAGCTGCGCGCGCGCACACGCGGCCTCGCGATCCACCAGGTGTTCGAGCCGGAGCTGCCGCGGCTGTGGGCGGACGAGCGCGCGGTGCGCCAGATCGTGCTCAACCTTCTGTCAAACGCGATCAAGTTCACGCCGCAGGGCGGCGAAATATGGCTCAAGGTCGGCTGGACCGCGTCCGGCGGCCAGTATCTGACCGTGAAGGACAGCGGGCCGGGCATACCGGAAGAAGAAATCTCGGTGGTGCTCGCACTCTTCGGCCAGGGCACGAACGCGATCAAATCGGCCGAGCAGGGCACCGGGCTCGGGCTGCCGATCGCGAAGAGCCTCGTCGATCTGCACGGCGGCACCTTCACGCTCAAATCAAAGCTGCGCGAAGGCACCGAGGTGATTGTCACCTTCCCGCCGGAACGCGTGATGGCGGCGCTCGGCCCGCTGGCCGAGCCTTCCCCCGCGCTCGCGCCGGCGTCGCGCCAGCCGCCGGCACGCGCGGCCGGCGACCGGATCACGAAAGCGGGGATTTAATCGGAGGACAGAGAACGGACGACAGAGGACGGATAACACACGCGCCGTCCTAACAATCCGTCCTCCGTCGTCCGTCGTCCGATTAGCGATTGCCGTCGTCGCCGCGCTCCTCGAAGCGGTGCCGCCATCGCATGTGATGATGATGGCCGAAGCGGGCGAGAATGCGGAACCGGTTCTTCTGCGCGTCGTCGAGGCTCTGATAGAGCGGCGCAGCCGTGTCGGCGATCTGTTTGAGCGCCGCGCCGCGCTTGCTCATGGCATCGGCCACGCGCTTGAGCCGCTCGACCGGGTCGCTCGCCTGCTGCTGCTGGCCATCGCCGGCGGCCTGACGCGCCTGGATGCGGTCGATGCGATCCTTGGCGGCGGCGCGCAACGCCTGCTCGAACGGCGGCCAGTTCTTTTCCTGCTCGGGGCGAAGCTCGAGCCCGGCGTGGAGCGCGGCGATGCGCGCATCGGCAAATGCGCGCATGTCGTCGGCGCTCAGCTTACCGTGGTCATGGCCCATCACGAGCGCACCGCCAAAGCGATGATCGCGGTCGCCCTGCATCATGCCCGGGCCCATGCGGCGGTACCCCTCGCCGCCGCGATCCTGGGCCACGAGAACCGTAGTGCCGGCGAGGGCTAAAACCCCGGCCGCCACGACTGCTGCCTTCCGCATACTCCATCTCCTTGAGAAAGCCCGGTCACCTTCGCGAGGGCGGGCACGTCGCCGCTCCTTCAAACCCCGCCCCACGGTCATTCCTGCGGCGGCCTCGCCGCTAGAAAACCCCATCATTTGACACAAAACGTCACGGTTTCGCCGTCGGTTCCCGCTGGAATACGGCCGTGCAGTTCACGAAACCACGCGTGCGGCCGGTCTGGCGAGGGCTCGGCGCCCTCGCAGGCGGATGCCTTGCGCTTGCGGGATTGCTCTTCGCGGCGCCGCCCGTTGCCGCGCAGGGGGCGCGCGCCGATATCGTCGTCGAAGGCAACCACCGCGTCGAGGCGGCCACCGTCCGCTCCTACTTCGCCACCAGACCCGGTGAGCGGCTCGACGCCGCCAAGATCGACGAAGCCCTCAAGGCCCTCTACGCCACCGGATTTTTCCAGGACGTCCACATCCGCCAGGCGGACGGCCGCGTGATCGTGACCGTGGTGGAAGCGCCGGTGATCGACAAGGTCGCGTTTGAAGGCAACAAACACGTCAAGGACGATGATCTAAAGAAGGAAGTCCAATCGAAGCCACGCGGCACCTTCTCGCATGCGATGGTGCAGGCCGACGTGCAGCGCATTCTCGACATCTATCGCCACGCCGGCCGTTACGACGTCCGGGTCGATCCGAAAATCATCACGCGGCCGAATAACCGGGTCGACCTGGTGTTCGAAATTCGCGACGGCGAGAAGACGCCGGTGAGGCAAATTGTTTTCGTCGGCAACCGTAAATTTTCCGCGCGCCAGCTGCGCGACGTGATCAAGACCAGCGAGACGAGCCTTCTGAGCTACTTCAAGAGCACCGACGTCTACGATGCGGACCGAGTCGAAGCGGACCGCGACCTGCTGCGGCGTTTCTATCTCAAGCACGGTTATGCCGATGCGCGGGTGGTCTCGGCTGTGGCGGAGTTCGACCCCGCCAAGAAAGGTTTTGTCGTTACTTTCACGCTCGACGAAGGAGAACCCTATCGGTTCGGAACCATCGACGTGCGCTCGAACTTGCGCGAGGTCGATGCGGGCGCGTTACGCGCGCGCGTGCGCACGCATCCGGGCGACACCTACGACGCCGAAGCGGTCGAGAAGACGATCGAGCAGCTGGCGGTCGAGGTCTCGAAGCGCGGTTATGCCTTCGCCCAGGTGCATCCTCACCCCGACCGCAACTACCAAACGCGCGTGATCAACCTCGTCTACGCCGTCGACGAGGGCCCACGCGCTTACATCGAACGCATCAACGTCCGTGGCAACTTGCGCACGCGCGATTACGTGATCCGGCGCGAGTTCGATATCGCCGAAGGCGATCCCTTCAACAAGGTGCTGATCGATCGCGCCGAGCGGCGCCTGAAGAACCTGAACTACTTCAAGACCGTCAAGATCGGCCAGGAGCCGGGCTCGGCGCCCGACCGCGTCGTCCTCAACGTCGATGTTGAGGAAACGCAGACCGGCGACTTCTCCGTTTCCGGCGGCTATTCCACCGCGGAAGGATGGCTCGCCGAGGTGAGCGTCTCCGAGCGCAACCTCATGGGCACCGGGCAGGCGGTCAAAGCGTCGGTGATGTACGGCGAATACGCCAAGGGCGTCGATCTCAGCCTGGTCGAGCCGTACTTTCTCGGCAGCCGCGTGAGCACCGGGGTGGAGCTGTTCGGAAAGCAGATAATACCCAACAGTTATCAGTCATACGGCACCGACACTTACGGCGCGACCTTCACGGTGGGAATGCCGCTGACCGAAGAGGTCGGCACCCAATGGCGCTATTCGATCTACAACCAGCAAGTCACGCTTTCGCCGGCCCTGATGGGCTGCTTTCCGCTCAGCAATCCGCCGCCGGGGTGCACGCCGGTCGGTGAGGCCTCGCTGCCAATCCGGCAGGCCGCCGCCAACGGACCGGCGTGGGTTTCTTCCGTCGGCAATACAGTTGCCTACGACAACCGCGATTCAAAGAAAAATCCGAAGAGCGGCATCTATGCCGAGGTGCGGCAGGATATCGCCGGGGTCGGCGGGGACGAGAACTTCATCCGCACCACCGGCGACGTGCGCTACTACCACGAGGTCCTCCCCGACGTCGTCGCGATGGGGCGGGTCCAGGGCGGCTACATCACCGGCTGGGACGGCCAGCAGGTGCCGTTGATGAACAGCTTCTTCGGCGGCCCGCAGATGGTGCGCGGGTTTGCACCCAACGGCTTCGGCCCGCGCGATCTCACCCCCGGCACCACGATGGACAACGTCGGCGGCACCAAATATTTCGTCACCACGGCGGAGGCGCAGACGCCGATCCCGTATCTGCCGGCGGATTTTGGGCTCAAGCTCGCGGTGTTCAGCGATGCCGGCACGGTTTATGGCTACGGCGGGCCGACTTATTTTCCGCAGTTCGGGCAGTCGGTCCAGGTCGCCGATTCGACCTTCATACGCTCGTCGGTGGGCATGGGGCTGGTATGGGATTCCCCGCTCGGGCCGCTGCGTGTCGACTACTCCCTCCCACTGACCAAGACGAGCAACGACGTGCTCCAGCCGTTCCATTTCGGCATGGGCGGTTTCTGATATCAGGTATCAGGAATCAGGTATCAGGGGCTCAGTCTGAGCCTGATCGCTGATGCCTGTTTCCCGATTCCTGGAGGAGCTGTGAGCCAGCGTGCGCTGTGGAGCTTGCTGGTCGCGATTGCCGTGGCGATCGTCCTGCTGATCGTGCGGCACGATGAGGGCACGATCGCCGGCCTCGCCGAGCAGGACTTCGGCTCCCTCGCCTACAAGCTCGCGCTGCTGGTCGCAGTCGGCAGCGTGGTTTTGGTGATGTTTCGCCACCGCCTCGCGCAGGCGGTGACCGCCGCCCTGCTGTGGGTGGTGATCGGACTTGCCCTGGTCTTCGCCTACACTTACCGCGTCGAACTGCATGAGCTCTCCGACCGCGTGCTCGGCGAATTCATCCCGGGCCGGCCGGTGTCGCATGGACGCACGGTCGAGATCGCGCGCGGCCACGCGGGCGAGTTCCAAGTGGCGACCCAGGTCAACGGCACGCGCGTCCCGATGGTGCTCGACACCGGCGCGAGCGCGGTCGTGCTCACGCAGGATGCCGCCAAAGCCGCGGGCCTGCCGCTGGAAATGCTCGCCTATACGGTCAACATCGAGACCGCGAACGGCCGCGCGCGTGCCGCCGCGGTCACGCTCGATCGTCTTGGGGTGGGCACCATCGTCGAGCACGCCGTGCCGGCGCTGATCGCTCAGCCCGGCCAGCTCAAGACCAGCCTGCTCGGCATGAGCTTCCTCAACCGGCTGGAAAGCTACTCAGTCACCAGCGACAGGGTGGTTCTGCGCGCGCGCGGCGGGTAATTGCCGGTCGAACTTTGTGCGCCCTCCCTCGAGGGGGACATCCCATCGTGAAAATCGTGATTTCCGTGAAAATTCATAAAATTACGCAACCGACGGCTTTATCATGCTGTGGAATTCTCTATAAGATAGTCTCGCCAAAGCAACCACCCCTACCAGCGGCTGCAAAACGATGAACAAGATCGTGCCGGTGCCGCCCGCCATCGTGACACCGCGTGGCAGCCTGCGCGCCGAACGGCCCCGATTGCTCGGCCGGCCGGTGGTTCGCATTCACCTGCTCGGGCCGATACGGGTGACGACCTATCTCGGCGAGAACGCCCTTCCGCACGGCAAACGGGCGCGGGCCGTGCTGGGCTATCTGTGCCTTGCGGGTGGCGAGCATGTGTCGCGCGAGCAACTGGCCCAGCTGTTGTGGGACCGGGTGTCGCCCGCGGCCGCTCGCACCAACTTGCGCCAGGGGTTGCGCGAACTCTCCACATCCTTCGGAACGCTGGCGAAGGAACTGATTGTCACCGGTCGCGATATAGTCAGGCTCAACGTGGAAGCCTGCTGGATCGATGCGCTCGCCGCGCTGGCGCTAGACCCCGCCGCCTTCGACGTCCCACATGACGAGCTGATGGCCTTATGCCGGGGCGAACTGCTGGAGGGCCTCGACGGCGCAAGCGCCTCGTTCGATCGCTGGCTTACCGGCGAACGCAACCGGGTGAGCGGCCGGTTGCAAGCCCGGCTCGAACGTGAGCTGGGCCGCGTGGAGGCCAAGGGCAACATCGCGCGGGCGCTCGGGCGCGCGCTTGCGGACTTGCGCGAACGGGCTCGTACGCTTGCCGAATACGCGCGCCAAAACGAGCGGCGGCAAACCGCCATCCAGGCGCCGGCGAGCGAACCGGGCGAGGCCGCGGGCCGACCGGTACCTCCGTCGGTTTCCACCCACGCGCGCGATCGGTTGCGGGTCGGCGTCTTACCGTTCCTGTCGCACTCCTCGCGCCGAGAACAGAATTTGGCGTTTTCGCTTAGTCAGGAAATCGCGGCGGCACTCGCGCGGTTTCGCTGGTTCGACGTGATCGCGCCGATCTCGCTGCGGCCGACGCCTTCCGCACTTTTTGTCGACGAGCGGCAACTGCGGCGCATGGACCTCGACTACGCCGTCGACGGGACCGTCGCCGGCAACGGGAAGGATGTGCATATCGAAGTCCGGCTGATGGAACTCGCCGAATACGCGCGGCCGGTGTGGCGCGAATGCTTCGACCTGCCAATGGGCGAACTGCACCGGCTCAACGAGTTGGTCACGACGCGACTCGTCGGGCGCATCGATCCGATCATCCTGTCCATCGAGGGGCAGCCGAACCGGCGCGAGCACTATGGCGCCACCGGTTTGCTGCTGCTCGCGATCCCTTTGATTTTCAGCATGGAGCGCAAGAAATACGAGCAGGCGGGGCTGCTGATCGAGCAGGCGCTGGAAAAGGAACCGGACAATCCGATGGTCGCCGCCTGGGCCGCGCACTGGCACCTGTTCTACAGCGGCCAAGGCTGGTCACAAGATGTCGAACGCACCCACGAGATCACGCAAAGCTTCGCTCTCAAGGCGATCAAGCTCGACCCGAATAATGCGGAGGCGTTGGGCATTTACGGTCATATCTGCTCGATCCTGAACAAAGATTTCGATTCAGCCTTGTATTATTTCGATCGTTCGTTGCGGCTCAATCCCAGCCTGGCATGGATTTGGGCGCTGAGCGCCCCAACCTATTGTTATATCGGCAAGCCGGAAGTGGCCCTGCAACGGCTGGAGCGCTACGGCGAGCTTGCACCGCTGGATCCCTATTCCTCCTTCTTTGAGCACCTCTACACCCTCGCGTATACATTCAAGGGCGACTACGAACGCGCCGTAATCGTGGGGCGGCGTTGCACCAAGGCCATGCCCGATTTCGTGGCCGGATATAAGCCGCTGGTCGCCGCGCTGGGTCATCTCGGCCGGCGCGACGAGGCGCGGCCCTATGTCGAGAAATTGTTGAGCCTGGAGCCGAACTTCACGGTCGAGGGCTTCGGCAAAAGATATCCTTTCAAACGGCCCGAGGACCGCCAGCGCTATATGCAAGGCTTGCGCCTCGGGGGCGTCCCGGAACGTTGATTTCGCCGCTATCCTGCCCGCCCACGCATACCGTATTTTCAAAGGATTCAGCCGTGCACTTCACCGCCAGCGACGGGCTGCGCATTTCCTATTTCGTCGACGACTTCACCGATCCGTGGACGCAGCCGGCGACCTTGCTGCTGCTCCATGCCGCCATGGGACATTCGCGGCGGTTCTATGCCTGGGTGCCGCGGCTCGCCCGTCATTACCGCGTGGTGCGCATGGATCTGCGAGGCCACGGCTCATCGCAGGTGCCCGCGCAGGAGCCACCACTGTCGATGGACCGGCTCGTCGCCGACGTGCATGAATTGCTCGATCATCTCGGCTGCGCGCAGGCGCACATCGTGGGCAATTCGGCGGGGGGCTACGTCGCGCAGAACTTAGCGATGAGTTCACCGGCGCGGGTACAAAGCTTGATGCTGTTCGGCTCGACCCCGGGGCTCAAGCACAGCCAAGCGGCGACCTGGCTGCCGCGCGTTGCCAAAGAAGGCTTGCGCAAGTTTCTCGCCGACACGATCTCTGATCGCTTCCCGGTCGAGCGCACCGACCCGCGCCACATCGAATGGTTTCTCGATGAGGCGGCGAAGAACGACGTGCCCTACCTCGCCGGCTTCATCGGACTGATGACGACCCTCGACTGGAGCGATCGGCTTGCCGAAATCAGATGCCCGACCCTGATCGTCTATCCGGGCGCGGAGACCGTGGGCTCGGCGCGCGCCTACGACGCCATGGCCGCGCGGATCCCGGATGCCGAGGTGATCGCGTACGAGGGCATGCCGCATAACATTTGTGACAGCCTGCCGGACCGTTGCGTCGACGACGCGCTCGCGTTCCTGCGCCGGCGGTTCGGATAGTCAATCGCCCAGGGTGAGCGCGAAGCGGATCGCAATCGCGAGCAGGAACAGCCCGAACGCGATCTCCAGGTTGCGGCGCGAGAGCGCGTGCGCGAGGCGTGCACCATAGGCCGCGACGAAGCTCGACACCGGCGCCATCAGGACAAGGCCGATGATCGAAACGAAGCCGATCGAGAGCGGCGGCAGCTCGCTTTGATAACGCAGCCCGGCTAGCGCATAGCCGACCGTCCCCGCCATCGCGATCGGCACACCCAGCCCGGACGAGATCGCGACCGCGTTGTGGATCGAGCGGCCGTAGAGCATCAGAATGGTATTCGACACCGAGCCGCCGCTGATGCCGAGCAACGACGAGGCGAGCCCGACCAGGAACCCGTAGAACGTCATGGCGGCGCGGCCCGGCAGCTCGTCGGCGATGCGCCAGACTTCGCCCCCAAACAACAACTTGATCGCGATGAGGCTGACGATCACGACGAAGGCAATCTTGAACACGACACCGGGCGCGAGAGCGGCGAGCGCCGCGCCCACCGCGACGCCAACCACCGCCGGCGCCGCCCATAGGCGCACCACCTCGCGGATACCTTCGCCGCGCTCGCGGTGCGCACGATAGGAGCGGATCGTGGTAGGCACGATAATCGCGAGCGACGTGCCGATGCATAGCTGCATGCGTACCTTTTCCGGGACGCCAAGGATGCGGAACACCTCATAGAGCGCCGGCACGATGACGGCGCCGCCGCCGATGCCGAACAGCCCGGCGAGGATCCCGGTGACGACACCGGCGAGGATGACCGCGGCGGCAAGCCATGCCAGTTCGCCGAAGGGGACATTAAAGAACATGGATTCTATTGTGTGCGCATGATCTTTCCGAAAACCGGTACCCGCTTTTCGGGATCATGCGCTAAGCCGCGGCGACGGTGATGGGGCGACCGTCGGCGGGCAGAGACGCCAGCGCTTCGGCGATCACTTCGACGCCAGCGTCGGGCCGTGTCGCGTTGGTTGCGAGGTGGCGACGGAAGGCGCGCGCCCCTGGCATGCCATTGAAAAGACCAAGCACGTGCCGGGTGATGGCGTGCAGCCGCGTCCCGCGAGCAAGCTCGCGCGCGGCGTAAGGCATGAGCGACTCGAGCGCGGCGCGCGGCGAAGGCACCGGGGAAGGCGCGCCGAACAGCAGCGGATCGACGGCGAGAAGCCGCCACGGCTCGCGATACGCGGCGCGGCCGAGCATCGCCCCATCGAGATGGCGCAGATGGCCAGCCGCGGCTTCGACCGTGCCGATACCGCCGTTGATGATGACTGTCAGGTGCGGACGCGCGGCCTTGAGGCGATAGACGCGCGCGTAATCGAGCGGCGGGATTTCGCGGTTGTCCTTGGGCGAGAGCCCCTCGAGCCAGGCTTTGCGCGCGTGCACGATGAGGGCGTCGGCGCCGGCGGCGGTGACGGCATCCGCCATGAAATCGAGCGCCGCCTCCGGATCCTGCGCGTCGACGCCGAGCCGGCACTTGACCGTGACAGGCACGCGCACGACCGCCTTCATTGCGGCCACGCACTCGCCGACCAGCGCCGGCTCCTCCATCAGGCAGGCGCCGAAACGGCCGTCGCGCACCCGCTCGGACGGACAGCCGACGTTGAGGTTGATCTCGTCATAGCCAAGGTCGGCACAAATGCGCGCGGCGAGCGCAAGCGCGCGCGGGTCGGAGCCGCCGAGCTGCATCGCGAGCGGATGTTCGGCCGCGTCGTACGCGAGCAGCCGCGCCCGCTCGCCGTGGATCACCGCGCCGGTGCCGAGCATCTCGGTGTAGAGCCGCGCGTGGCGCGTGAGCAGCCGGTGGAAGAACCGGCAGTGCCGGTCGGTCCACTCCATCATCGGCGCGACGCAGAATTTATATGCTTCCCTCATCAGCCTTGCTCTCAGCGATCGGCAATCTCCGACGACGGATGCGGTGCCGCTCGACCACGACGATGCTCCGTTCGATCTCAGCTGCCATCAATACATTCAATAATTCGGCCATCCGCTCTATCACTTCTGCGTCAGTCCAAACACCATCGCGGAACAGGATCAAGCTTGGCCCGCTACTGTGACCGAGCGCCAGCAACCGCGGATAGTCGAGATCGGCCGTAATGATGATGCGCCCCTCATCGTGGGCGAGCGCCATAATCTCGGCATCGGCCGCTCGTTCGAGGCCTAATTCAGTAGCGTGCTTGGCGTCGTGCCGCTGCAACCTCAACCAAACCGCCAGCTCCGGCGAGAGCGGCATGTCGACCAGGAACTTCACGCCTTAGTCCGTCGGTGCAAGCTCGATCGTCTCATCTTCTGCGAGGAAGGCGGCGTACCGGAGCGCTTCGTCGATGTCGCCGGGTTCGAGGTAAGGATAGCCTCGCAAAATCTCGTCGCGCGTTGCTCCCGCCGCCAGAAGACCGAGCAAGCGCGCGACCGGAAACCTCATGCCACGGATGCAGGGCTTCCCTGTGCAGACAGTGGGATCAATAGTGATGCGGGTAAACGTCATAACCGTATTATACCTGAACGGCGGACGTTACTCCAGCCGCGCAACAAACTCCCACGTCACCCTGAGGAGGCCGCGAAGCGGCCGTCTCGAAGGGTGGAAGCCCGCACCGAGTTTCTTTCCACCCTTCGAGACGCCGGCCTTCGGCCGGCTCCTCAGGGTGACGGCGGAGATTGCGGTCTCCTCTGCATGACCTCGAGGGGAGGCGCCGCAGTGCAGCAAATCGGAACGCACAAGGCGAGGTCCTCTAGCGAGTGGCTCGTCAATTTGTTATGCGGTAGAACAATGATGCCATAGTCCCATTTCCCGCAACGACGCGGAGGCCGCCATGGCCGGCATTCTCGATTTCACGCTCAACGGCCGCCAGCGCGTGGACGCCGTCCCCGACAACCTGCTGCTGCTCGATTATCTGCGCGAAATCGTCGGGCTCACCGGCACCAAGACCGGCTGCGACGGCGGCGAATGCGGCGCCTGTACGGTGCTGCTCGACGACAAGCCTCGTCTCTCCTGCCTCACCCTCGCCGCGAGCGTGGCGGGCCGGCGCGTCGATACTGTGGAAGGTCTCGGCCACGACGGCCGCCTCTCCGCCGTGCAGCGCTCCTTCCACGAGAAGCTCGGAGCGCAATGCGGCTATTGCACGCCGGGGTTCGTCATGGCGTCGGCCGGCCTGCTCCGCCGCAACCCGCGCCCGAGCGACGACGAGATCAAAGAAGCGCTCGGCAGCAACATCTGCCGCTGCACCGGCTACGTGAAAATCATCGAGGCGGTGAAATACGCGGCCGACCTTGCCGCACAGGGGGTGGCGCCGTGAACGACGTCGCTCCGGTGCATTCCATCGGCGGCTACGTCCCCATGGTGGACGGGCCCGAGAAGGTTTCGGGGCGCGCGAAATACACCGCCGATCTCGTTCGCCCGGGTCTGCTCGCCGGCCGCATCTTCCGCAGCCCGTATGCGCATGCCGAAATCCTCGAGGTCGACGTCGCGGCGGCGGCGCGGCTGCCCGGCGTCAAGGCGATCGTCACCGGCGCCGACTGCGACAGGACTTTCGGCGTGTTGCCCATCGCGCGGACCGAGCATCCGCTCGCGCGCGACAAGGTGCGCTACAAGGGCGAGCCGGTGGCGGCGGTCGCGGCGGTCGACGACGCGACCGCCCGCAAGGCGATCGAACTCATCCGCATGAAGGTGCAAGAACTGCCCGCCTACTACACGGCAACGGCGGCGCTCGCGCCCGGTGCGGTCGCGCTCCACGCGCGTCGACCGGGCAATATCGAGCGCGACGTGCTGTTCGAACTGGGCAGTGTGGCTGATGGCTTCGCCGAAGCCGATCTGGTGCGGGAGGCGACCTACAACTGCGCCGAGGTGTGCCAGAACCAGATGGAGATGCACGCGGCGCTCGCCGAATATGACGCCGAGCGCGAGCGCATCACGGTCCATGCCTCGACCCAGGTGCCCTACTACGTGCACCTGATGCTGGCGCAAATCCTCGACATGGACATGTCGCGCGTCCGCGTGATCAAGCCGCACGTTGGCGGCGGCTTCGGCTGCCGCACCGAGGCCCTCAACGTCGAGCTGATCACGGCGTTGCTCGCGCGCAAGGCCGGCGGCAGCGTGCGCACCGTGATCACTCGCGAGGAAACCTTCATCACGCACCGCGGCCGGCCGGAGACCGACATCAGGCTCAAGATCGGCCTGCGGCGGGACGGCCGCATCACTGCGGTCGAATGCGAATGCGACCAGCGCGGCGGAGCCCACAGCGGCTACGGCGTCGTCACGATTCTCTATTCCGGTTCGATGCTCTACGCGATCTACGATCTGCACAATGTCAAATACATCGGCCGCCGCGTACTCACCAATACGCCGCCGTGCGGCGCCTTCCGCGGCCACGGCACCGTCGACGTGCGCTTCGCCTTCGAAAGCCTGCTCGACCAGATGGCGCGCGAACTTAATCTTGATCCGTTTGCGGTGCGGCGCGCGAATCTGCTTACCGCCCCGACGTTCACCGACAACGACCTGATGGTGAACAGCTACGGCCTGCCGCAATGCCTCGACTGGGTCGAGACGGCGAGCGGCTGGCGCGCGCGCCAGGGAAAGCTTGCGCGCGGCAAGGGCCTCGGCATGGCGTGCTCGCACTACATCAGCGGCGCCTCGAAGCCGGTCAACTGGACCGGCGAGCCGCACGCGACGGTCAAGCTCAAGCTCGATTTCGACGGTTCGATCGTGCTGCTCACCGGCGCCGCCGAAATCGGCCAGGGCTCCTCGACCGTGCTGGTGCAGACTGTCGCCGAGGTGCTCGGGCTCGACATTTCCCGCATCCGCATCGTCAGCGGCGACAGCGACGTGGTGCCAAAGGACAACGGCTCCTATTCCTCGCGCGTCACCTTCATGGTCGGCAACGCGGCGATCGAAGCGGCACAGAATTTAAAAGGCATGCTGATCGCGGCAGCGGCGCGCAAGCTTGACGCGGCGCCGGGCGACATCGAGTGCCTGGGTGAGGTCTATCGGGCCGGCGCGCAGGATAAAGGGCTCTCGTTCCAGGAGGTGGTCACTGCGGCGCTTGCCGAAGCCGGCACCATCACGGTGACGGGAAATTATTCGACCATCCCGGAGTCGCACGGCGGCAAGAAATATCGCGGCGCCGCGATCGGCGGCGCCATGGGCTACAGCTACTCGGCGCAGGTGGTCGAGGTGAGCGTCGACGAAGACACCGGCGTCGTGAGCGTCGACAAGGTGTGGGTCGCGCACGACTGCGGCAAGGCGCTCAACCGGCTCACCGTCGAAGGCCAGGTGCAGGGGTCGGTATGGATGGGCATGGGCCAAGCGATGAGCGAGGAGGCCGCCTATCACGACGGCCTGCTGGTCACCGCCAACATGCTCGACTATCGCGTGCCGACTATTTTCGACTCGCCGCCGATCGAAGTCGGCATCGTCGAGAGCAACGATCCGCACGGCCCGTTCGGTGCTAAGGAGGCGGGCGAAGGCTCGCTCGCCGCGTTCCTCCCCGCACTCACCAATGCGATCGCCGACGCGATCGGCGTCCGCTTCAACGATCTGCCGGTGACGCCGGACCGCGTGTTTGCCGCGCTGGAGAAGCGCCGGCGCGCGCGCGGCAACGGTGGCGAGTGATGGACGCGCTGCCCGAGTTCCAATTACTGCGGCCGCGCACGCTGGGCGAAGCGCTCGCGGCGCGCACCGCTCACCCGGGAAGCCAGCTCATTGGCGGCGGCACCGACCTGTTGGTGAACATCCGCCGCGGCATCGTCGCACCGCCGGTGCTGCTCGATATGACGGGCGTGAGCGAACTCACGCAAATTTCGGCCGACGAGCAGCGGCTCGAGATCGGCGCTTCGGCAACGCTCGTCGATGTTGCAGCACATCCCGGCGTCGTCACCAACTATCCTACAGTGGCGCAGGCCGCGCACGGCGTCGCCGGCCCGACCCAGCGCAACATGGGCACGGTTGGCGGCAATCTCTGCCTCGACACGCGTTGCATCTTCTACAATCAAAGCACGTGGTGGCGTGCCGCCAACAATCATTGCCTAAAGACCACCGGGGATGTTTGTTACGTAGCGCCGAAGAGCCACGGCGTGTGCTTCGCGACCTTCAGCGGCGATCTCGCACCGGCCCTGCTGGTGCTCGGCGCGCAGATCGACCTCGCCGGCCCCGGCGGCCGGCGCACGCTGCCGCTCGCCGACTTCTACATCGGCCACGCACGCCACGACACGGCGAGCGGCGACGGCAAGAACTACTTGGCGCTGGCGCCGGACGAGATCGTGATCGCAGTGCGCGCCAAGCACACGCCGCGCCTGCGCTCGGGGTACGACAAAATCCGCATCCGCCGCTCGATCGAATATCCGGTCGCCGGTGTCGCGGTGGCGCTCACCCGCGACGACGACGCGCTCGCCGATCTACGCGTCGCCTTCACCGGCACGAACCCGCGCCCGGTTCTGCTCGAGGGCACGGCGGCCTTATGCGGCAGCCCGTTGGATGAACGCGTGCTCGCCGGCCTCGATGCCCTGGTGCGCGACCAGATCATGGCGATGAAGACGACCTTCACGCCCGGCCATTACCGGCGTCGCGTCGCCGGCGTGCTCGCACGCCGGCTCGTTGCGCGCCTATGGGCGCAGGGATCAGAAATCCGGGATCAGGGATCAGGATTGGCTACGGCCTGATGCCTGATCGCTGATCCCTGATTCCTGGTCCCGCAGCATGAACCGCTGGATCTTGCCGGTCGGCGTGCGCGGCAGATCGGTGCACACCTCGACCCAGCGCGGATGTTTCCACGTCCCCGCGGACGCCTTCACGTGCGCGCGCAACGCCGCGAACAGGCGCTCGTCCGCGGCGTAGCCATCGCGCAGCACGATGAATGCCTTCGGCTTGATCAATCCATCCGCGTCTTGTTTGCCGATGACGGCGGCTTCCCGCACGGCCTCATGCGAAACGAGCGCCGCCTCGACGTCGAACGGCGAGACCCACATGCCGCTGACCTTGAACATATCGTCGCTGCGGCCGCAGTAGTGATAATAGCCGTCGCGATCGCGCTGGAAGCGGTCGCCGGTGCGCGTCCATTCGCCCTGGAAGGTGATCCGGCTCTTTGCCCGCTGGTTCCAGTAACCCTCGCCTGCGGAGGGGCCGCGTACCAGCAGTTCGCCGGTCTCGCCCTCGCCTATCTCAACATCGTGCTCGTCGACGATTTTCACGTCGTAGCCGGGGACGGGCTTGCCGGTTGAACCATAACGCAAGTCGCCCGGCCGATTGCTCACGAACGTCTGCAGCATTTCGGTCGAGCCAATGCCGTCAAGAATGTCGACGCCAACCGTCTCGCGCCAACGCTCGCCCAGGCGCGCCGGCAGCGCCTCGCCGGCCGAGACGCACAGGCGCAGCCGATCCGAGCCCATGCCCGCGCGCAACTCCGGATGCGCGAGGAGTGCGGCGTAGAGCGAGGGCACGCCGAAGAAAACAGTGGGCCGATGTTCGCGCATGACGGCGAACACCCGTTCAGGCGTCGGCCGGTCGTGCAGCAGCACCGCCGTCGCGCCAGCCGAGAGCGGAAAGGTCATGGCGTTGCCAAGGCCATAGGCGAAGAACAGCTTGGCCGCGGAAAAGATGACGTCATCGCCGCCGATGCCGAGCACGCCCTGCCCGAAAAGCCGGGCGGTCGCCATCGGGCTCGCGTGGATGTGTTTGACCGCCTTGGGCGCGCCGGTTGAGCCCGACGTGTAGAGCCAGAAGGCGACTTCGTCGGCAACGGTCTCTGCGGTGAACGGCTGCGCCGGTTGCCGCGCGAGCAGCTCGTCGAAAAGATGCACGTTGCGCGACGCGAAGGCCGCTTTGTCGTCGGTGCTTGCGCCCGCGAGGACAAGTGCACGCAGGTGCAGAGCACGGTCGAGGATCGGCGCGAGCGCTCGGGCGAGCGGCGGCGCGGCCACGAGCGCCTGCGCCCGGCTGTCGGCGAGCATATAGGCGTATTGCTCGACGGAAAGGAAGGTGTTGAACGGCACCGCGATCATGCCGGCGCGCACCGCGCCCCAGAACGCGACGGGAAAATCCACGCTATCGTGTAGCAGCAGCGCGATCCGGTTTTCCGGCTTGAGCCCGAGCGAAGCGAAAGCCGCCGCCATGCGCCAAGTACGTTCGCGCAGTCGCCCATACGTGAGCGAGCGCTCGCCGTCGCAAAACGCAACCTTGTCGCCACAACCGCGCGCGATCGCGGCATCGATCAATTCGGCCGCGGCGTTATACCTGCTGCCCGCCTCGCTACGATCCGGCACTGTGATTTCCCTGCGAGAAATGGGACGGAGTCTATGCGTCCGCCCGCGTGCGAGCGTGGCACATATTAGGGGAATGGCGACCAAGTTGCGGCGACGGCAAGCGCCCAACCCGAGCGATGGCTTTGCGCGCGACATGCACTATATTGCAGGCCGCGAATCCGAGCGCGCGACAGGTCCGATGCCGCAGATCACCTATATCGAGCACGACGGCACCACCCATCAGGTCGAGGCCGAGGTCGGATCGACCGTGATGGAGACCGCGATCCGCAACGGCATCACCGGCATCGTCGCCGAATGCGGCGGCGCCTGCTCGTGCGCGACCTGCCACGTGTATGTGGACGAGGCGTGGTTCGAGCGCTTGCCTAAGCGCTCGCCGGAGGAAGAGGACATGCTCGACTTCGCCTTCGACGCCAAGCCGACCTCGCGCCTCTCCTGCCAGATCAAGGTCGAGCCGGCGCTCGATGGCCTCGTGGTGCGCACGCCCCCCTACCAGGGCCGGTGAGATTTTCGGCGCCCGCCTATTGGCATATTATGCCATCGGGAGTATCTTGCCGTAAATCGGAGGGAAACCGCGATGCCTACGCGAAATGTCGTACTGACTGATCAGCAGGAAGAAATCATCGAAAACCTCGTTGGATCGGGCCAGTATCAAAACGCCAGCGAAGTGCTGCGTGAGGGTCTACGCTTACTTACCCGTCGTGAAGCTCACGAGAAAAGGAAGTTAGAAGCATTGCGGGAAGCGGCTCGCCTCGGTCTTGGCGCGCTTGACCGCGGCGAGTACAAGGAATTCGACGACTTCGCTGATCTCGAAGATTACATTAACAAAATCTCAGATCCGATTATTGCAAAGGCCGCTAAATAGAACGCATGCCCGCGCAGCGTTGGCGCGTACGACTCGGCGCGCACGCGGAGCGTGATCTCCTCAGCATTCTGCACTGGACAGCCGAAAATTTCGGCGCCCAACAAGCCAAGAACTATCGAACAACCCTCGTGCAATCCATGCACGAGCTTGCCGTCGGACCGGATGTGCCAGGCGCCAGAAAACGCGACGAGCTTGGAAAGGGCCTTTATACGCTCCATGTCGCTCGGCATGGACGACGCGGACGCCACTTGTTGCTCTTTCGGGCGGAAGCCAAGCGCAACATCGAAATAGTACGCATTCTACACGACAGCATGGACTTGCGACGGCATTTATCCGACCTGGGGCTGGAAGAGGACACGTAGAGATCATTCTCCCACTTGGCGCCGCTTGCGTTCCGCATCGACCAGCAGCGCTACCACATCGTGCATCTTCTTTGTAGCCTTCCACCCTAGCAGGCGTTCCGCCTTCCCGGGATCGCCGCTCGAATAGGCGATGTCGCTCGGCCGGAGGAAGGCGTCGTTGCGCACCACGTGCTCGCGCCAGTCGAGCTTGAAACAGGCGAAGGCCGCGGCCACGAACGCCTCGAGCGTGTTGGTTTCGCCGGTCGCCACGACGAAATCCTCGGGGGCGCCGTATTCGATGATCCGCACCATGGCGTCGGCAAATTCCGGTGCCCAACCCCAATCGCGCGCGAGATCGAGGCTGCCGAGTTCGAGCGTGCGCGCTTGGCCTGTCGCCACGTCCATGGCGCCGCGCACGATTTTCTGCGTCACGTAACGGGTCGGGCGGAAAGGGGACTCGTGATTGAACAGAAGACCCGAGCAGGCGAACAGCTCGTAGGCCTCGCGGTAATTGGCGACGGCCCAGAACGAGGCCGCCTTGCCCACGGCGTAAGGGCTGCGCGGGCGGAACGGCGTCGTCTCGTCGGCAGGAGTTTCCGGCGTCGTGTTGCCGAAGCACTCGCTCGAAGCGGCGTTGTAGAACCGCGCCTCGAGCCCAAGGAACCGCATCGCCTCCATCACGTTGATGGTGCCATGCATGATGCTGTCGATGGTCTCGACCGGTTGCGCGAACGAAAGTCCCACCGAGGATTGGGCGGCGAGATTGAAAATATAGTGCGGCTCGACCGCCTTGAGCACCTCGACGACGCTGCGAAAATCGCTCACCACCGCGGAGTGCAACGTCATCTTATCGTGGATGGCGAGCGCGCGCAGGTTGGCGAAGCTGGAAATCTCCTTGTCGCGCGAGGTCCCGTGCACCGCGAGGCCGCGCTTGAGCAAGAGGTCGGCCACATAGGCGCCGTCCTGCCCCGAGGCGCCCAGGATCAGCGCCGTATCCGCACGCGGCTTCATGAAGTCTCCCGAGCGCATGTTCCGGCGAGTGGCACCAGTTCGCCGACAAGAACATGCGCCAAGCGAAAACTTGTACATAGCCTGGTGCATCAATCGAGGGAAAAGAGGTTAACGGGAACGGAGGGGCCGCGATTGCACAGGCGCGCCGTTTGCGGGTAGGAAGCGCCTCGCTAAAGGCCCGCCGCGATGAAACTGACCGTTCGTTCCCTGGCGCTCCCCGAAATCAAACTGATCGCCGCGCAGCGCTTTCGCGATCAACGTGGCTATTTCGCCGAGACCTACGTGCGCGGCGATTTCGCCGCCGCCGGCATTCCGCATGACTTCGTGCAGGATAACGAATCGCTCTCGCACGCGCCCGGGACCGTGCGCGGCATGCATTTCCAAATTCCGCCGTTCGCCCAGGCAAAGCTGATCCGCGTGCTTACCGGGCGCATTTTCGACGTTTGCATTGACCTGCGCCGCTCCTCGCCGCACTACGCCCACCACGCGACCGTGGAACTTGCCGCGGCCACCGGCGACCAGCTGTTTGTGCCGGCGGGCTTTGCCCACGGCTTTTGCACCCTGGAGCCGCACACGACGGTGCTTTACAAGGTGGACGCGGTCTATTCGGCCGAGCACGAGCGCGGCATCGCCTGGGCGGATCCGGCCCTCGCAATTCCGTGGCCGGTCGAGCCGAACGCGGCAATCCTGTCCGCCAAGGACGCCGCACTTCCGCCGTTGCGCGATGCGCCGGCTTATTTCGATTGAGCAGGAACACGGGTGATGCGCGTTCTGGTCACCGGAGGAGCAGGTTTCATCGGCTCGGCGGTGTGCCATGCGCTCGTCAAGCGCGGCGCAACCGTCGTCAATGTCGATAAGCTCACCTACGCGGCCAACCCGCGCTCGCTCGAAACCCTTGCGCATGATCCGCACTACGCTTTTGAACGCGGCGACATTTGCGACCGCGCCGCTATGGACGTAGTGCTGGCGAAATACCAGCCCTCCGCCGTGCTGCATCTCGCGGCCGAGAGCCATGTCGATCGTTCGATCACCGGCACTGCGCCCTTCATCGATACAAACATCAGCGGCACTTATCACCTGTTGGAAGCCGCCCGGCAGTATTGGGCCGGGCTCGCGACACCGGCGCGCGCGGCTTTCCGCTTCGTCCACGTGTCGACCGATGAGGTCTACGGCTCGCTCGGCCCCGAAGGCCTTTTCCATGAGGACACACCCTATCGCCCGAGTTCCCCCTATTCCGCGAGCAAGGCGGCCTCCGATCACCTCGCCCAGGCGTGGCATCGCACCTACGGGCTTCCGGTCATGCTGTCGAACTGTTCGAATAACTACGGGCCGCGGCAATTTCCCGAAAAGCTGATCCCGCTCACCATTCTCAAGGCCCTGGCAGCCGAGGCGTTGCCGGTCTACGGCGACGGCTCGAACGTGCGTGACTGGCTTCACGTCGAGGACCATGCGGCAGGCCTGATCGCGATCGTCGAGCGCGGGCGACCAGGCGAGCGCTACAATTTCGGCGGCGAGAGCGAGCGTACCAACCTGGCCGTGGTCGAGCACATCTGCACGGCGCTCGACCGCCTCCGGCCGGCGGCGCAGCCGCGCCGGAAACTGATCACCTTCGTGACCGACCGGCCGGGGCACGATCAGCGCTACGCCATCGATGCCACCAAAGCGCGCCGCGAACTTGGCTGGAAACCCAGCCGGCATTTCGAGGCCGGTCTCGAGCAAACGGTGCAATGGTACCTGGAGAACCGCGCGTGGTGGGAACCCGTGCAGGCGCGGGTCTACGGCGGCGAGCGCCTCGGCCTGCTCGAACCCGCCCAGTAAGCCGCGATGTCCGGACAACCGATCCTGGTGGCCGGCAAAACGGGCCAGCTGGCCCGATGCCTCGCCGAAGAGGCGGGGCGGCGCGGCAGTGCGCTCGTCGCCCTGGGACGGCCGGAACTTGACCTTGGCAAGCCGGAATTGGTCGCGCGGGTCGTCGCCGCCCATGCGCCACGCGCGATCGTCAACGCGGCCGCCTACACGGCGGTCGATAAGGCAGAGTCGGAGCCAGAGCTTGCCATGGCGGTCAACCGGGACGGCGCTGGCGCCCTGGCGGCTGCCGCGGCCGGCCGGGGGGTGCCGTTCCTCCACATCTCGACCGATTACGTGTTCGACGGCCGCAAGGACGCGCCCTACCGCGAGGAGGATGCCCCCTGCCCGCTCGGCGCCTACGGACGCTCGAAACTCGAAGGCGAGGCCGCGGTACGCGGTGCCTGCCCCGCCGGGGTCATCCTGCGCACCTCCTGGGTTTATAGCCCGTTCGGCCAGAACTTCCTGACCACCATGCTGGGACTCGCGGCCACGCGCGATATGGTCCCGGTGGTCGACGACCAGCACGGCGCGCCGACCGCCGCTCCCGACCTAGCGGCCGCGATCCTCGATCTCGCCGAGCGACTGACCACCCGACGGATGGATGACGCCGGCGGCGTCTACCATCTGACCGGCGCAGGTGAGACCACGTGGCATGGCTTCGCTGGCGCTATCTTCGCCGGCTGGGGGCGGCGCGGCCATCGCGTGCCCGGGCTCGCGCCGATCACGACCGCGCAATACCCAACGGCGGCACAGCGCCCGGCGAACTCGCGGCTCGACTGCAGCAAGAGCGCGCGCGTGTTCGGGCTGCGCTTGCCGCCGTGGCAACATTCCCTGGAGCGCTGTTTGGACGAACTCGCCTCGGCTCCGGTGGAGGCGCAAGCATGAAAGGTATCGTGCTCGCCGGGGGCAGCGGCACGCGGCTTTATCCGATCACCCGCGCGCTGAGCAAACAGTTGCTCCCGGTTTACGACAAGCCGATGGTTTATTACCCGCTGTCGACCCTGATGCTGGCGGGCATTCGCGACATTCTCGTCATCACCACGCCGGAGGACCGCGAGCAATTCGAGCGCTTGCTCGGCGACGGCACCCAGTGGGGCATTCGCCTCTCCTACGCGGTGCAGCCCCGGCCCGAGGGACTCGCCCAGGCATTCCTGATCGGTGCGGATTTCATCGGCGCGGACCGGGTCGCGCTGGTGCTCGGCGATAACGTATTTTTCGGCCACGGCCTGCCGGAAATCCTTAAGCGCGCTGCCGCGCGCTCGACTGGCGCCACCATATTCGCCTACCAGGTGCGCGATCCGGAACGCTACGGCGTCGTCAGCTTCGATTCCGCCGGGCGCGCGCTCACCATCGCCGAGAAGCCGGCGAACCCGGCCTCACGCTGGGCGGTGACCGGGCTTTATTTCTACGACACGGACGTGGTGCGCCACGCGAGCAAAGTGCGGCCATCGGCGCGCGGCGAACTCGAAATCACCGACCTGAACATGCGCTACCTCACGGCGGGAACGCTCCACGTCGAATTGATGGGGCGCGGCTTTGCCTGGCTCGACACCGGCACCTTCGACGCGCTGATCGACGCGGGGACTTTCGTGCACACGCTTGAGGAGCGCCAGGGCATGAAGATCGCCTGCCCCGAGGAAGTCGCCTACCGGATGGGGTTCATCACGCGCGAGGATTTGCTCAAGCTCGCAGCCTCCCTCGACAAGAGCGGCTACGGCCAGTACCTGCGCGACCTGACGGAGGCTTCCGAGCGTTGATTAAACCGATGACCACGTGGCTGCAGGCACTTCGGCTGCATCACTGGTCGAAGAACCTGTTCGTGTTTGTTCCGGTCCTGCTCGGTCATGCTTATGTCGAGCAGGCGAAGGTGCTTGCCGCCGGCGCCGCGTTCTTGATTCTGGGCGTGCTCGTTTCCGCCGGCTACCTGATCAACGACATCGCCGATCTCGACGCCGATCGGCAGCATGAATCGAAACGGCATCGGCCGCTCGCGAGCGGCCGCATCTCGCGGCGCACCGGCATCACCGTTGCGATCGCGATGATCATCGTCGCGTTCGCCGCCGCGATCGCGCTGTCGCGCGACTTTGCCGTGCTGCTGCTCGTCTATTTCCTGCTGACCGTCGGCTATTCGCTCTGGCTCAAGAAACTCGCGCTCATCGACGTTGCGGCGATCGCCACCATGCTGACCCTGCGGATCGCGGCGGGCGGTGCCGTCACTGGGATCGGCCAGTCGCCCTGGCTGCTGTCGTTTTCCATGGCCTTCTTCCTCTCGCTCGCGCTTGCCAAGCGCCATTGCGAGATCAGGCAGGTGGCATTTTCCGGCGCGGGGGCCGTCGCCGGACGCGGTTTTCACGGCGACGACTGGCCGTTGACCCTGACGTTCGGCGTCGGCGCCGCTCTGACCTCGGTCCTCATCATGCTGCTCTACCTCGCCAATGACGCGGCGCCGTCCGGATTCTATCCCCGCCAGGGATGGCTCTATGTCGTTCCCGCGGCCATGCTGATCTGGCTCATGCGCGTCTGGGTGCTCAGCCACCGCCGGGAACTGCACGACGACCCCGTTATCTTCGCGCTGAGGGACCCCGCGAGCCTCGTTCTGGGCGCGGCGGTGATCGCCGCCTTCATCTTGGCTGTGTGATCACGGTTGCGGGCTTGCGCGACACGACGAGAAATTGCTTGCCCAGGAAACGCCACGCGAACGGAACTGCCAGGTAGAGCGAAACCAAACGCGGATGCTGCGGCAGACGCGCGCGCGTGGTGTAGGGAAGAAAACGCGGGATGATTCGGTCGATTTCGAAATCGGATTGCACCAGCCCCTCTTCCAGCGATAAATGCGAAAGCGGCAGGTAATGATCGTAAAAGTCCCAGTATTCCGCCGCGAGATAGCGAATATTTGGCCCCATGATCACGAAGCGGCCGCCGGGCCGCAGGATGCGCCGCACCTCGACAAATACCCGATCACACTCGTCTTTGGTGCGCAGATGCTCGAGGAAGTTCGACGCGAACACGACGTCGACCTCGGCGTCGCCAATGGCAGTCACCGCATCCGCCCGCGCCAGGCAGAACTCGACGTCGGTTGCCAGGTGAGCGCGTGCGTCCGGATTGACGTCGACCGCGTATTTCTTCCTGCCGCGGATGTTGTTGATGAACTCGCCATAGCCGCAGGCGAGATCGACGATGATTTGATCTTCCCCGATGAGCGGCTGGAAAAACCGCGCGCACAGCACTTTCCAGATACGCATTTTGCCGGGCCGGTCGGCTTCACGAAAGCGGAACCGGTAGAGCTTGGAAAGATCGGGCATCGGGTGGGACGATCGCGTCACGCGCCGCGGAAAGTGATCGACTTGTGTAGCACGAAATTTACCAGGGCCGGAACCGCCACCGCGCAGCCGTGACCGAATGCCAACGCGAACTGCCGCGGCAAGACGCCGGGCAGAATCCGTTCGCCGAGCAGATAGGCGATCGCCCACACGACCGGGAAGGCCACGAGGTTGAACAACACGAAATAACTCATTTCCGCCACAAGCGGACGCCGGCTGTAGGGGAACACGTAGCGCTTGTTGAGCACGAAGGCGACTGCCATCCCGACTGCAAAGGCCGCGGCGATGGCCTCCCCATAGGTCATGAACAAGTTGAATACGAACCGGCTGAGCCAATTCGCGAGGGCGGCGATTCCGCCGGCGAGCAGAAACCACCCGAACTGGCGCGAGACGTAGAGCGAGATGACGCGCCGAAGCGACATCAGGCGGCGATCCGCTCGACCATCGCCTTGCCCAGGCGCACGCTTTCGGCGATGCCGCGGTCCTCGGGATAATAAAAGCACGTATCGGCGATTTGCAGGCCGGCAATCGCACTCTCAATCGGCGGCAGCATGGCGGCAAAACCCGGCGGGCACACCGGCTGGGCGTGACGCAGGCGCCCCACATGGCACGCGATCACATCGCCCTCGCCGAGTGCAGGATTGATCAGCTTGAGATAGCCGAAGGCCTCGGCTCGGAACAACGCGTCGCTGCGGGCGAATTTCGGATGGCTCACCGGCATGTAGTACGGAACATAGACGACCGTGTCGCCGGTCGGCCGCAGGTTCGAAAACTCGACGATACCCGGGATTTCAAAGCGCTCGTCGGAAATGTTGATCCAGAAGTTCGGGCTGACCGAACGCTTGAGCCGGAACACGACGCACACCACGCCGATGTTGACGATCGCGCGGTAGCGCGCGAGATCGGCGGCCGGCAGGTCAGGCACCAGGCGCTCGACGAGTGGCGTCGGTACGGTGCTGATCACCGCGTCGGCCGGAAAGATCTCCTCGCCCGCGATGACCCCGGTCACCCGACCCCCTTCCACCGCCACCCGGCTCGCGGCGGTACCGAGACGAACCTCTCCGCCGCGTTTGCGGATGGCATCGACCAGCGCATGGATGAGCGTCTCCGAGCCGCCTTCGATGTAACCAAGCTCCTCCTGGAACATGGAACGTCGCGACGTGCCAATCCGCTTGATGCGGGTCCAGATCCAGGCGGCCGAGATGTTGTCGGCGTATTGGTAGAACTTGAGCTTGAATAGCGGCGCCCACAGCCGTTCGTAAACGCGCGCACCGCACCAGCGCGTGATCCAATCCTTCGCGGAAACCTGCTCAAGGGAGCCGGCGTCGCGGCGACGCACGCCGGCGGCCATCATGGCCCCATAGCGCAGCTTCTCAACGAACGACAGCTTGGGAAAGCGCAGGAGCGATAACGGATCGCCCCAAGGCTCGAGCCGGCCGTCGATGTAATAGCCCATCGATGTGACGACCCATCGCATGCGCTCGCCGAGCCCGAGTTCATCGAGCAGTTCGAAGGTCGGCCGGTCCGCTTTGCAGACGAAGTGATAAAAGCGCTCGATCGACAGGCCGCCGAGGTCGAAATGCGCCGCCATGCCGCCGGCCTCGGGCGCCGCCTCCAGCACGGTGACCCGATGTCCGCGTTTGAGCGCGTAGTAGCCGGCCGCCAGCCCCATGGCGCCCGCCCCGATCACCACCACGCTCGCCATCACCTAGAACTCCAGCGCGATCCGGGAATAGACCGGATCGCGATAGGTTTCGGCCAGCGCGGTCTTCAGCGGCGTCGGCTTGACCCCGAACAGGGCCGGCCAGTCGATCACTTCGAACACGTCAGGCGTCGCCAGCGCTTCGAGCTGTTTCGTGGTGAACGGCGGGTCGCGCGAAAAAAGGCCGTAGACGAACAGCATCGACCAGAACAGCCGATAAGGCACCGGCACGATCCGCGCGGAACCCCCGGAAACCTCTTTCACGGCGCGGATGAGATCGACATAGTCGATCGGCTCGAGCCCGGTGATGTTGTATTCGCCGGTCGGCCGGCACTCGATGCACGCCATCACGATATCGCAGAAGTCGCCCACGTAGAGCGGCTGGCGCAAGTAGCGACCGTGCCCGGGAATGGGAAAGAGCGGGGAGCGCTGCATGAATCGCGATAGCCACCCGAGGTGCTTGCGGTCGAACCACCCGAACATCAGCGTCGGCCGCAAGACGATGGCCGGAGAGCCCGACTGCAAAACCAGCTTCTCCTGCGCCTCCTTGCTCCAGACGTAGTCGTCCTTGGCCATCGATTTGACGACCGACGAGCTGACATGGACCAAATAAACGTCGGGTCGCGCCACGGCCGCGAGCAGCCGTTCGGTCGCTGCGATATTGTTGCGGGCATACGTCGCACGATCGAGCCCGCCGATCTGCGCGTGACAGATCACGATGACGTCGACAGCGGCAACGGCCTGCTGCCAAGCGCCCGGTTCCGCAAGGTCCGCCTCGACGACCGTGACGTCCGGATGCAACCGGCGCAGCAGGGCGGTGTTGGCCGGATGCTTGTCGATCGCGACGATGTCGCGATAACCGCGCGCCTCCAGGCGCGGGATCAGATTCTGGCCGACCAGCCCGGCGGCCCCGGTAATGGCGATTCTCGCGGCCACGATTCAAATCTTCAGCCGCCGGAACACGAACCACGGCAGGCGGCGGATGACGGCCATGATCGGCCGCCAGAACCACGGCGTATAGACGACGCGCGCCCCGCGGCGCACGGCGCGCTCGATATCGGTGGCGACGCGGTCGGGCGTACTCCACAAAGGCCCGCTCTTGACAAAGCCTGCTGTCATCGGCGTGTCGACGAAACCCGGCTTGACCAGGACGAAGCGCGCAGGCGTGCCCGCGTAAGCGTGGGCAAGCCCCTGGACGAAGATGTCGATCCCGGCCTTGGCGGCGCCGTAAATGAAATTCGTCCGGCGACCGCGGTCGCCGGCGACCGAGCCGATGACAATTGTGGTGAGCGGCTGGGTGGCCTCGCGGCCCTTGAGAAAGGCCAGCTGCCACAGCGCGGCGCTGGTAAAATTTACGTCCAGCGCCGCTTGGGCGGCGGCAACATCGCGCTCCAACACCGTTTGCTCGCCCAAGATCCCGTAGGCCAGAACAATCTCCTGCGGAGGGCCGAAGCGCGCGTGGATTGTTTCCACGGCGCTCTCGATCGCGCCGATGGCAGAAAGGTCCATCAGCAGGGGCTCGGCAGAAGCCGCGCCGCGTGTGACGAGATCCGCCGCAACGACCTTGAGCCGCTCTTCTCGTCGGCCGGCAAGCACGAAGCGCACGCCTGCGGCGGCACGACGACGCGCATAGGCCTGCGCGATCGCGGAGGTCGCGCCGAGAATGACAACGAGATCCGTGCTCATGCGGCGTCCGCGGCGACCCGGCGCCAGAAGTCGGACATGAGCGCCGGATCGCGCTGCTCTTCGAGCTGGCGCCACTGCGGGTAACCGGCACGGAAGGCTTCGCCCGACATGGTCGCGTCTTTGGCCGGATAAAGCCGGCCCGCGGCCGCGACCACCACATCGGTCATGCGATCGAGCAACCGCCGGGTGCCGTCACCGCGGTTGGCAAGATCGAGCGCCAGCGTGACGCCGGATTTGGGAAACGACAGCAGTCCCGGCGATGGACGATCACCCAACACTTTGAGCACCGTGAGGAATGACGGCTCGCCGCCTTCGGCGCTCAGCTCGAGCAGGCTACGCAGCGTCTCTGGCGCATTCTTCATGGGCACGACCGACTGATGCTGAAAAAATCCGCGGCGGCCGTATAGCCGGTTCCAGTCTGAAAGCGAATCGAGCGGATAGAAGAACGGCTCGTAGTGCATCGTCCCGCGGCCCGTGGCCCACGGACGCGTACGGTAGAAATAATTGAACAGCGCGATCGTGCCGCGATTGAGAAGATGGCGCGCGACGTGCGGCACCGCGATCTGCTTGCGACCATGGGGCGTAAGCGCGCCCGCGTCGGCATGGCGTCCACGCATGAAAAGGCCGCGGCCGAGCGAGGGCCCGCGCGCCAGACTGTCCACCCAGGCGACAGTGTAAGGCCAATCGGCGCTCTCGGCCGAAAGGCGGAAAAAATCATCGAGCCGCGCCATCGCGAGGGTCTCGACGTCCATCGTTGCGGAGCGGATCGGCAGCAGTTTCAGCTCGACCCAGACGATCACGCCGGTGAGCCCGAGTCCGCCGACGGTCGCAGCAAATAGCGGCGAGTCAACAGATAGGTCCAGCATCTCGCCGGTCGAGCGCGCGAGCCCGATCCGGCGCACGTGGCAGCCGATGGTTCCGGCGCTCTCCTGGTTCTTGCCATGCACGTCGTTTGCGACGGCGCCGCCAAGCGTGACAAATTTTGTCCCGGGAGTCACGGGAAGGAACCAACCGCGCGGCACGCAAACGCGGAGCAAAGCGTCGAATGAGAGGCCCGCTTCCGCGCGCACCACGCCGGTTTCCCAATCGGCGGTAAGAAAATGATCCGCCCGCGCAGTATCGAGCAGATAGCCGCCGCCGTTGAGGGCAACATCGCCATACGAACGGCCGAGGCCGCGACACAGCAGCGGCCGTTTGTCGGACGCCCGGATCGCCGCCACCATCTCATCGGCGAAGGCCGCCGGCACGATCACGTGCGCGCGCGGCTGCAAACGCCCCCACGCGTACACCTGTTGCCGTTCACTGGTATTTCGGTCCATCGGCACCCCGTCTTGGTATTTACATGGCCTGGGGCGCGTGAGAAGGGTCGCTTACATGATTGCGCCGCGACCGATCCTGTCGTTCCTCTCGTATCTGCTCTATGCGGCCGCTGCACTCATTGCCGTGAAGGAGCATCCTTCCGCCTGGGCCGACGAACACGACTACAGTTTGCCGGCGGCAATTTCGCATGCGGTCTACGGCACGCGGCTCGGCATCTACCAGAGCAGCGTCCGTGCGGTGTTTTTCGCGCTCGATCGAACCGGGCTGACGCCGCAGTCGTTGCGCGACGCGGTCGAGGTCGCGAGCCGGGGGGATCTCCCGCCCGGTGGTTACACGCTCGCGAACGATGGGCTCGGCGCCGGGCAGCCCTTGTTCATGGGCGTCGCGGCAGACCTGTTTGGGCCGCATCTGTCTTCCTTTCCGATTCTGTTCTTGCTGCTGATGGGTATTGCGACGTTCTGCTTCATCGCCCGGTTCGACGACAGCCGCTTGTTCATGGTGCCGCTGACCTTCACGGCCCTGTGTGTCATGCTGTTGACGCCGCTGCTCTCCGACCAAGAGGTTCTTGATCAAGCGCCGATCGGCGGAAACCGTTTCTTCGGCATGCTCGGCGTCCTGCCGGCGCTTCATCTTTACTTCGACCTGCGCGAGGAGCCGACGAAAATGTCCTCAAGCAGATCCCGGCTGAGCGCGGTGCAACTCGTCCTGTTGCTCCTCACCATCCTCACGCGCAGCAGCTCCGCCTATCTGCTCGGGTTATTGGCACTCGGGGGGTTCGAACGATGGCGCTCCACCCGAGTGGATCGCGCTCGGCGCTCGATCTTTTGGCGGGAGGTGCGCCGTCTGGCGCTTTTGGCGCTCGTCTCCCAGACCATCATGGTTGCAATCGTCTACGATTATATGCTGCGCGGCCGGGTATTCGGTGCGGTTTGGCACCGGGCGTTCGTGAGCTTGTCGCTTCACCCCGAGTGGCCATTCGGCAATTTGCGCGAGGTTTACGATTGCACCAAAGTCATGCCGGAGGGGCTCACCCGGGCGCAGCATGATGCGAACGGGTACTGCGTGTGGTTTGCCGTGAACCATGACCAACCCGCGAGCAAACTCGCCGAGGGCGTGCTCGGTCCCGCATATGAAGCGACGCTGCGGAACGCGCTGTTCAAGGTGATCTGCTCATATCCCCGGCAAGCTTTCGAGCTTTATTTCTATTATAAGCCGCTGTTTCTCTGGCAGACGCTGCGCCGTGCCGTCGATATCGAATGGCGCGCCTTTTCGCCATCGGTCCTTGCGCTCGTAACTCTCGAGATAGTGCTGTTTCTCGGCTTCATCATCAACGGCGCGCTTGCCGGAAAACCCGAGGTGACCTGGCGGCTCGGCGTCATTCCGATTCTCTTCGTGCTCTCGATTCCATCGCAATTTATTGCCTGGAGCAGTCTTCACACTGGCGTCGAGGTCGTGTTCTATATGTACTGCCTGATCGCCGCCGCCGTCGCCCTCGCCGTGCAGGCAATGATGAGAACTATCGCGAGACCGGCTGAGCCGGGGTAACGCGCGATTGCCCGCCCTGCCGATATTGTCTAGTCGATAGCGCACATGAGCATGAGAGCAACCGCGCGGCGCTTGGGCTCGCGCGTCGCCGATGACATTGCGCTGTCGTTCGATGCGCTGACGCGTCCGCTGCGGGGACCGCGGCCGGGGCTGCGCACCGGCCATTTCCAAATCTGCCACACGCGGCACGAGCACGATCGCGTCTATGCCGAGAACGTTGGCGAATATTTTCGGCAGATCGGCGTCGCCTGCAAAGTATTCGAGTTTGAGGCGCCGGGGCGCTGGCCGGGGCTGCGCCGGTGTCTCACGGCGGACACGATCGGTGTGCTGGGGATCAACGCGGAATTGGATCACTGCTGGATCGGCAGCAAGGATTTCCTCACCGGCGCGGCGCTGCGCGGGGTGCCGGTGATCCACTGGATCCTGGACCATCCAAGCGCGCGCTGGCAGCAATTCACCCATGCTACCGCGGCAAATTCGCGCTTCCTGTTCGTGTCGGACTTCGCGGCGGATTACTTCCGGCGCTACTGCCTGCCGAGCGCCCGCCTCGCCGCGACCGCCTCGGTCGGAGCCAATTGGCGCTCGCGCATCCCCACGCTTTCGCGCGAGGAATTTCTCACCCGGCAGACCACCTGCCTCATTCCGCTCGGTCTCAAGCGCATCGGCGGCACGATCGCGGATGTCCGCGAACGCCTTGCCCGTGTCGATCCCGGTTTGCAGATCGCGTTGCGCGAAGCGATCGAACGGGCACGTCACGACCTTGAAGGTCCCCTCGAGGCTCATCTCGTTGCCGCGCTTGCGCGCTCGGGACGCGAGTTGCACGGGAGCGAGTTCCATCGCTGCTTTCAGATCGTCGACGACACGGTACAGATCGAGCGACGTTCGCAGATTTTCGCCGTCGCGGCGCGCTTCCCCGTCGCAATCCAGACCGACGTGGCTCCCCCAGTGTCGAACTCAGTCGCGCGCATCAGCACCGACGCGCAGACCATCTCCATGACGGCCACGACCGAGCGGATGAAATCGTGCCGCGCGGTGCTCAGCGCCAACTACGCCAACGACCTGTTCCATGACCGCACCCAGAACGGTCTCAACGCCGGGTGCGCCGCGATCGTCGAGGACACCCCGGTGCACCGGCGGCTATTCACCCACGGCAAGAACGCCCTGCTCTTCCGCTATCACGACGACAGCCTCGCCGAGTGCCTCGACCTCGTGTGCGATCATCCGCAGCGCGCCTACGAGATCGCCCAGGCGGGGTTTGCGCTGCGCGACGATCCGGCCGTGCGTTTCGGCGGGTTCGATAACATCCTCAAGCTCGCGCGCGCCTGACGCCGCGCTTGACATTCCTCCCACTCCCGCCCAGCACATCCCGACCAAAGTATGATCCCGAAAAAGCCTGCCCCGCACTTGATGCGGGGTGGGTACCGGTTTCCCGCCTGCGCGAAGCTCTTGGCACGTTTCCTCGTTTGGCTTGGAGCTTCGGCGGGGCGAAGCCAGGTCGTAAAAGATCATGCTCCAGTAAAAGGCTAGGAACCCATGGGCCGTTTGCTCAACGTCGTCACGCCGCTGCACCAGATGACCAAGCGCGATTACCTCGCGCGCATGGTCGACGACAAAGTCCATTGCATGCTCAAGGCCAAGGAATACGAGGCCGATTACTGGGACGGCGACCGGCGCTACGGTTACGGCGGCTACCGTTACCTTCCCGGCCGCTGGAAGCCGGTCGCGCAGGCTCTGATCGATCTCTATGGCCTCAAACCCGATGCCCGCATCCTCGACGTGGGCTGCGGCAAGGGCTTCCTGCTCTACGAATTTCTCCAGCTGCTGCCGCAGGCGCGCATCGTCGGCTTCGACGTGTCGCACCACGGCCTCGCCGACGCCAAGCCCGAGCTGCGCGACCGGCTGTTCCGTTACCAGGCGCAGGACCGCTACCCGTTCGGCGACGGCGCCTTCGACCTCGTGGTCTCGCTCGGTACCCTGCACAATCTGAAAATCTTCGAGCTGCAGAGCGCCTTGCAGGAAATCGAGCGGGTCGGGCGCAACAAATACGTGATGGTCGAGAGCTACCGCAACGAGCGCGAACAATTCAACATGCAGTGCTGGGCGCTCACCGCCGAAGCGTTCTACGACACCGCCTCATGGATTTGGCTTTACAACCACTTCGGCTATACCGGCGACTACGAGTTCATCTACTTCGAATAGAGGCGAGTGGCGAGTTGCGAATGGCGAATGGTGAGTAGTCAATGGTGAGTAGCTCAGACGCCTCATCACCACTCACTACTCACCACTCCCTATTCACGCAGGCAGAAGAACTAAGGCAATGCAGGTTAAGACAGCTAAGGCCGCCATCCTTGCCCGCTCGCGCGAGCCCCTCGTGGTCGATGAGATCGCGTTGCCGGAGGCGCTCGATGCCGGGCAAGTGCTGATCAAAGTGCTGCACACGACGATTTGCGGCGCGCAGATCAACGAGATCGACGCGGTCAAAGGGCCGGACAAGTTCCTGCCGCACCTGCTCGGGCACGAGGCATCGGCGGAGGTGATCGAGATCGGTCCGGGCGTGACCCAAGTGAAACCCGGCGACACCGTGGTGCTGCACTGGCGCCCGAGCCGCGGCATTGCCAGCCGCACGCCGTCCTATCGCTGGCGCGGAGAGCATCTCAACGCCGGTTGGGTCACGACCTTCAATGACTACGCAGTGGTTTCGGAAAACCGGATGACCCCGATCCCGGCCGACTTCGACCTGAAAATCGCGCCGCTGTTCGGCTGCGCCGTGACCACGGCGGCCGGCGTCGTCAACAATGATGCCAAACTCAAGATCGGCGAATCGGTCGTGATCTTCGGCGTCGGCGGCGTCGGCCTCAATCTCGTTCAGTTCGCGCAGCTCGCCGGCGCCTATCCGATCATCGCGGTTGATTTGCTCGCCCATAAGCTCGAGATGGCGAAGGCACGCGGGGCGACCCACTGCATCGATGCATCGAAGACGAGCGACGTCGGCGGCGCGATCCGCGCGATCGTCGGCGCGGCCGGCCCCGACAAGGTGCTGGAGACCACCGGGGTCAAGTCGGTGATCGAACTCGCCTACGAGCTGACCCACCCGGACGGAACCTGTGTGCTGGTCGGCGTGCCCAACGAGAAGGTCACGATCTACACGCTGCCGATTCACTTCAACAAAGTGCTCACCGGCTCGCACGGCGGCGACGCCGCCCCGCACATCGACATTCCCCGCATCATCCGCCTGGTACGCGCCGGCCGGCTCTCGTTCGACGACATCATTACCCACGAATTCCCCCTCGCCGAAATCAACGCCGCGCTCGATCTCGTGCGCAGCGGCAAGGCGGGGCGTGTGCTGGTGAATGTGGGAAGCTAGCGAATAGCGAGTAGCGAATAGTAGTGGGAACCGCGGAGAATCCATTCGCTATTCGCTATTCGCTATTCGCACGTCGATATGTAAGCTCGACGCCGGCTGCCCAGCGCCATCGCCCGCCGCCGCGAACAAATTGGCCAATAACGTCAGCAACGCGAGCGGCACGGCAAACAGCGCCAGCCCCGGCAGCCCGATCCACGGCCGCTGGTGCGCGTCCGCACCCAGCCGCGCGAAAGTCTGGTAGGACCACGCGCGCAGGCGGCTCGCCGGAACATAACGGATCTCCTGCAGTCGCGCTGCGCCGCGCAGCGTCTCGGCGAGCGCCGTTGCGAACGATTCCGCGTTTTCCATCGGTCGCGGCTCCCGCACGACAATCAGCACCGTTCCGCCACCCTGCATCGCAGGCGCGATCCTGCGGATGAGTTCCCCAGTCTTTTCGACATCGCGTTGGTCGAGTTCGATGAGACACAGGCCGAAGTGGTCGACAAACCCGTCACGGACAGGCGCGCCCTGAAGGAAAGGAGTTGTTTGAAGGGTGGTGACGCGCTGCCCGTATGCCGCCAGCATCACGGAGAACAGCGTCGGCGCATCGGCAACGTGCAGCAGGCGCCGCGCCGGATTGGCGAAGAAAGGCGAGAGCCGTCGTAACACCGGCCCATAGTCCGGCCAGCGCGGATGCCAGGGCCGCACGCCCGGTGGATAGCCGATCAGGAGAGCGCGGAGCCGTTCTATCCAACGGCCGCGCCGGCTCGCCGCGCCGAGAAGCGCGCGCAGCGCCTCGGGGCTCAGCTGCCCGCGCGCCGCCTCCTGCACCGTGGCAATGGCGCCGCGCCAATAGGGATGCCCGTAATGCGGCTGCGGCGGGCTCCGCAGCCGCCGCGTCACTTGCACCACGTAATCGTCCGCCGCCGCGACGGCAGCGGGCAACGCGGCCGGCAGCTCGCCGGCGTGATAGACGACCGTATGGGCGACGTTTTGACGATGCTGCGCCGTCGTCCATTCCTCGAGGCTGCGCGCAAGGACATCCGGTTGCAGCGGCCCTGGCCGCAGGAACCCCGCCTCGTGCGTTCGCGGCTGCATTTCCACGACCAGGTATTCGTCGGAATCGGTAATGACGGAGACGTTCCCGGACGGACACATCTCCGGCACGAAGGAATAATCCCACGATGCGCCGACCCGGAAGTCGATCACCTCGGGACGAACGGCGATCATGTGCATCAGAAAAAACCGGCCGAGCAGCGTTTGCTCATCGACGCGCCAGAACAGGCGGTTGGTGTGCGCGTTGTGCGTGGATGAGACGTTCACCGTGTTGGCGACGGTGGCAGGGTGAAGATGATCGAGCGCAAAGCGCATCAGCGCCCGGGCGGAAAAGGCGGCGCCCGCCGCTGGGTGGGGCCCGATGCGCGCACGCAGCCACGGGGTCGCTTCCTCGGCGGTGACTTGGAAATTGCCGACCAGCACCGCGCTGGCGCCGGCGCGCACGCGCGCGAGCACGCTCGCCAGTGAACCATCGGCAACGATGTAATCGGAGACAAGAAACATGAAGCACGTGTCGAGCATGGCGGGGCCTGCGGCACGGATTGCCTCCGCGTACGCCAGGGTGAGCGTGGTGGAATTGTTCCCTGCCGTGATCAGATGATCGATCGGCCGGAGACTCGCCGGGCAGATGTCGGCCAGACGAAGAAAAGCCGGATGCTGGCGGATGTAGCTTTCGTCCGCGGCGCTGGTGAGGATTGCAAATTCGCTCGGCAGCGACTGCGCCAACGCCGGCACGTTTCTCGGCGCCAGCAACGTGGGCAGCCCGATTTCGAGAAATTGCCGGACGTAGCGGTGGCCCCAGACCGGCAGCAGCAATTTGACCGATTTGAGCGGCGGGCGTCGGTCGCGCTCGATTTGCTGCAAAGGATCAGCGTCCGGCTGCAATGCGGGCGGCGTCCTCGACCGAGGCTTCCCGCGCCGGCGACGGAAGTCGCCGCCGTCCGTATGCGGCATTGAACGCCGCACGCAGCCAAGCCTTACCCGGGCGCTCGATCGAGAAATAGAGCAAGCTCGCCCAGACCGCGACGAGTACAAACCCGATTGTCATGGTGTAGGCCGCCGCGCCAAACCCGAGCACGAACATGAACGTGAACACGAACGGGTGCCCGAGATAGATCGAGTAGCTGACCTCGCCGAGATAGGTCGGTACCCGGTGGCCGAGCGCGCGGGCAATCGAAGAACCGCCGAGCGCGAGCGCCAGGATCAACAGAGCGCAGCCCGGCGCCATCAGGAAGTTCTTATGCAGGAAAACCACGTAATCCAGAAACTGGCCGCGCTCGCCGAAATCCCATTGCGCGACCAGCAGCACGAGGGCCACGAGCATCCACGCGACACCGCTCCAGGCGAGGAATTCGCCGATCCTCGTCCGCACGGTCGCACCCGAGCGCTGGATGAGCAGGTAGATCTGACAGGTCAGCACGCCGGCGAGGAACTCCGGAATATGAAAATAGGGCGAGAGATAGACCAGCCAACGGTAGAACGAATTATCCATATCGACGTCGGTCGAGACATATTCCGGATGACGTGCGAGAACAAATGCCAGCCACGACGCTTGCGTGGCAAACACGAGATAGAAAACCGCAAACGTCAGAACACATAGTCCGACCAGCAGCACGGTGCAGCGTCGAATGCTGGAAATCGCAACGATCCGATAGAGCACAAGGGCGTAGACTAGATAAAAGAACATCTCGGTCGAGATCGACCATGAGATGTGATAGCGCTGCCCGGCAAACGACTCGCCATCGACCACCCAGTACCACCACGTTCCGGTCAGTGACGCGAACGACAGGCCGATGCCGGGGTGAGCGAAGAACACACGGCCGAGCTTGCCGAGCAGATAAAACAGCAGGATTGCGAAAAACAGCGGGTACAGGCGCGAGAACCGCGCGAAGGCAAAGGCCGGAACGGCGGCGCGCCAGCTCTTCGCGAACGAGCCGGCATAGACGTAATGCACGATGAAGCCGCTCAACGTGAAGAACAGCGGCATGCCGATGACGGAGATCGGGCTGTGCAACCCGAACGGCATGAAACTCGAGCCTTCGGCAAAATGCGCAAACACGATGGTCCCGGCGGCGACGAAGCGCAGTCCCGTCAATGCCGGAATTTCCGGTGCCTTCCCCATGGCGCGGATTCTAGGGTTGCTGCCAATCAGGTGCAACCGAACGGAAACGCCCTTCCCTCACGGCGCCTTCCACAGGCGGCGCAGATGCAAAGTCGTGCGCGGAAGGCGCCAGAAAGATCGCGTGAGGTGGACGAGGGTCGGCAGCCATTTCTTGTCCGCCGAAAGGCTGGAGGCGAGTTCGAAATCGAAACACGCCTCGAGTCGATTAATGGCTTCGGGCGCGAGCCGGTAGGGGCCGCGCGGATCCGTGTATTTTGCGCGCAGATGCGTCACCACGTCCTCGACCGCTGAGACGCGCGGCTTCTTGGTGACTTCAATGATTGCTGCGACATGGGGCCAGACCTCGAGGCGCCCTCCGGCGAGCGCGAAGCGAACGAACCAGTCGTAATCCTCGAACCGGCGTAGCGCCGGGTCGGTTTCGCCCACGCGCGCGAAGGCCTCGCGCCGCAGCAGCGCGGTCGAACCGTGCGCGAACCAGCAGCCGCTGAGAAAGTCCTCGATGTCCGCGCTCGGCAGCGGGATCCTCGTCTCCTGATGCTGCCCGCTCTCCGTTCTTCGATCGAGGACAAACCCCGCCGCATAAGCGACCATGGGATCGCGCGTCGCTGCGAACGCGCGTTCCGCAAGCTGCAGCCGCGGCGCCAATGTGCCGGGCAGCCAATAATCGTCGGAATCGAGGAAGGCGATCCACTCTCCCCGCGAAGCCGCCACCCCGGTGTCGCGCGCGCGCCCGGCGCCGCGATTTTCCTCATGACGAACTACGCGGATGCGAGGGTCGGCGGCGATATCGGTAGGAAGCTCAAACGGCGGTTCGGACGCATCGTCAACGATGACGATTTCCATGCCCTCGACATCCTGGGATTGGGCGCTGCGCAGCGCCCGCTCTCCCAGCGTCTGGCGACCGTACACCGGAATGACGATCGAAACCCGCATCACCGATCAACGCTCCCGCGGGCTCGTTATTCCGGCTTCGTCGCCCGCGTCCCAATAAGGGGCTTTAGCCGTAAACGTTCCTCTTGTCTGCGGTAAAGATAGAGCCTAGGGGAACGGCGGGGCCGGAACGGGCAGCGGGAATCTCAATGTTGCAGGCATTCGACGCCACCACCGGCGCCGCCATGCCCCATTCGGGCGCGGCGCTTTGGCTTGGCCTGCGCACCGTGCGGAACCTGCGCAAGGGTCTCACCTGGGCGTGGCTCGACACCGTCTGCCAATACCGGCGTTCCAAGATCGGACCGATCTGGGAGACCATCAATGTCCTGGTGATGACACTCGGCATTGCCGTCGTCTCTTCGGCGGTGATCGGCGGAACGGTGACCAACCTCATCGGCTATGTCGGGCTCGGCATCATCGTATGGACGGCGATCACGTCGCTTATCAGCGAAGGTACGACCGCCTTTGTGCGCAACCGGGACGCCATACTGTCTTCGAATTTGAGCATCGATTTCTATGTCGCGCGAATGAGTTTTCGCATCTTCATCACGTTCTGCCACCATCTCATACTCTATTTCATCGGCGTCGCGATCGGACTGATAGGGCTGCACTGGGCGGCGCTGCTGGCCATTCCGGGCATCGTGCTTTTGTTCGTGAACGGCTTTTGGACGATAACCCTGCTCTCGCTCGTGTGCGCGCGCTATCGCGACGTCGAGCTGATCATCCGTAACCTGCTGCAGCTCGCTTTCTTCGTCACACCGGTCTTCTGGGACTATCGCCACATCGTCTCGAACCGAAGGTTCATCGTCGATTACAACATTCTGTTCTATTTTCTGGAGATCGTGCGCGCGCCGCTGCTGGGCGAAGTACCGACGGCACAAACTTATATCGTCGTCGTCTCGGTGACCGTGGTCGGCTACGCGATGGCTTATCTGGTTTATCGCCGGATGCGGCGCGATCTCGCTTTCTACGTTTAGATCGAGGCTTGGCGACGACCATGTCCCGCGTCAACCTCGAAGGCGTCAGCGTGCACATCCCCGTGTACGATGCGAATACTCTGCGTTTGCTGCGCATGCCCAAATTCGGCCGCGCCAAGGTCGGAACCGGCAACGTGAGCCACGCGGGCGCGCGCCTCATCATTCACGCGCTCAGCAATCTCGACCTCGCGCTCGAGGAAGGCGACCGGGTCTGCGTCATCGGCCACAACGGGGCCGGCAAGACGACCCTGCTGCGGCTGATCGCGGGCATTTACCCGCCATCGGGCGGCCGCATGACGATCGACGGCAAGGTGATGGCGCTGCTCGGCCAGAATCTTAGCCCCAATCCCGACGCCACCGGCTACGAGAATATCGCGCTGATCGCCAACCTGTTCGACTGGCCCAAGGAACGCCTGCCCGAATACATCCGCGACATCGAGGAATTCACCGAACTCGGCGAATATCTGGCGCTCCCCACCCGAATCTACTCCGCCGGCATGCACGCGCGGCTCGCGTTCGCGATGGCGACGATCCAGGTGCCCGACGTGCTGCTGATCGACGAGGCGATGGGCGCGGGCGACGCGCATTTCCAGCTAAGAGCGCGTGCGCGCATTCAGCAATTCATCAGCCGCGCCAAGATCATGGTGATGGCTTCGCACTCGATCGATTTCTGCCGCGCCATGTGCAACAAGGCGCTGCTGCTGGCGCACAGCGAGCGGGTCTTCTTCGGCGATATCGATGAGGGATTTGCCCGCTACGCCGAATTGGGGTGAGCCTGGGCCTTGCGGTCGCGCCGGCGACCGGCGACCGAGCGGAGCCAGCGCCGGGTATAGAGCAGCCTGCGCCACAGATCGAACCCGCCGCGCTGCGGCGCGTCGCCGTTGAAGCGGCGCGCGGCAAAGGCCGTCCAATCCGCCGCCAGCCGCGACGCAATCGCACCGGCGTTCGGGGTCATCAGGTGGTCGGCCGGAGGCTGAAAAGCCTGGTCGATCTGCTTGCGGTAGATGATCAGGCCCCACAGGCTCGGGATATCGCGCGGCTCCGCGAGCTTGAACAATGGGTCCTCCCACGGCCGCGCCGGCTGAAAATCCGCGTGAGCGTCGAGGAGCTCGTAGCGGTTCTCGTTGAGCATGGCGATGTAAAATCCGCTCGTCGGATGAAACAGCCCGTGCTCGCGCCAGCCGGTGAGCGGCGCGCTGTGGCGGGCGATGCCGCCGGGCTTGAGCAGCTCGTGCGTCACCTGAAAACCGTTGAGCGGATTGATCAGGTGCTCAATCGTTCCCTCGTTGTTGACCATGTCGAAGGCGCCGATCCACTCGGGCGGCGGCGCGAAGGTGTTGAGGTCGAAAAAGGTCGAGCCGTATGCCTCGTCGACGTCGATCGCGACGTAATCGATGCCGAGCGCGCGATAGACGCCGGCAACCGCCGGCGTTCCGCTGCTGCCGATCGCCGCCTCGGCTTCGGCCGGCGTTTTTCCGCGCGCCAGCAGAAACGCGCGCGTTTGCTCACGCGCGGCCTGCGGATCGCAATAGAACTCCTGGGCGCCGAACTCGATGAGGCGCGCGCCCGGAAACAGCCAGCCCTCGTCGAGCCAGCGGGCGACATGCGTTGGAAAATACTCGGCGGTATACCCCACGGATTCACTCCTGTTGGGGGCGGAACATACGTGACCGGCGAAGCTTGCGTCGAGGGCCGTTCCCTGCGATTTACCTACCGATCCCCGTAACTTAGTCCAACACGGACCTTGGCGGATGACGCGCATCGACCTGCCGCTGCAGCCGAACGGCACCAAGGTTCAGTGGTCTTACCTCCCGCGCCAGTTCAACGAGCAGAGCATCGAGCAGATTCTCGACCGGCTGCGCGCGTTCGTTCCATCCGGCGATTTCACATTGGGCAAGCCGGTGCGCGAGTTCGAGGAGCGCTTTGCCCGCCTGATCGGTGCGCGTCACGCCACCGGCGTGAACTCGGGCACTGACGCGCTCAAACTCTCCCTCAAGGCGCTCGGGGTCGGCCCGGGCGACGAGGTGATCACCGCCGCGAATACCTTCATCGCCACCATCGGCGCGATCGCCGAGAATTTCGCCCGCCCGGTGCTCGTCGACTGCACCGATAATTTCTGCATGGACGTGAGCAAGGTCGAGGCGGCGATCACGCCGCGCACCAAGGCGATCATGCCGGTGCATCTCGCCGGCCAAATGACCGACATGCCGGCTCTGATGGAAATCGCCGCGCGGCACAAGCTGCCGGTCATCGAAGATTCGTGCCAATGCATTCTCGGAGCTATCGAGGCCCGCAACGCCGGCACCTACGGGCTTGCCGGCGGCTTCTCGCTGCATCCGCTCAAGAATCTCAATGTCTGGGGCGATGGGGGCGTGATTGTCACCAATGACGATGACTTCGCCGTCAAGCTGCGGCGGCTGCGCAACCACGGTCTTGCCGACCGCGACAGCGTCGTGATGCTCGGCTGCAACTCGCGCCTCGATTCGCTCCAGGCGGTGATCGGCAATTGGTTGATCGATCAGGTCGATTTCATCACCACGACGCGCATCAAGAACGCCGCCTATCTCGATGATGCATTGGGCAAGCTGCCGCAAATCCGCCTGCCGCAACGCTATAACAATCGGCGGCTGGTGTTTCATCTGTATATTGTTTTTGCCGAGCGACGCGACGAATTGCTCGCCCACTGCCGCAAAGCGGGCGTCGAAGCCAAGGTGCATTATCCGGTTCCGGTCTATCGCCAGGAAGGCCTCCGACAATTCGGCTACCGCCAAGGGGATTTCCCTGTGACCGACCGCCATGCCGACACCATGATCTCGCTGCCGGCGCACGAGCATCTGACGGCGGAGCAGCTGGCCTATATGGTGCAGACCGTCGCCGAGTTTTATGAGAGCTAGGGCCGTGCCGCGCTACGACATCCCTTACGTGAACCTGCCGGCGCAGGCGGACGAGCAGATGCCCGAGCTTGCCGCGATCTTCGAGAAGGTCGTGCGCCGCGGCTCGTTCGTCGGCGCCGGCGCGGAAATCGAAAGGCTCGAGGCGCGGCTTGCCGAATACTGCGGCACGCGCGAGGCGGTCGCGCTCAACTCCGGCACCGACGCGCTGTTTCTTGCGCTGAAGGTCGCGGGCATCGGCCCCGGCGACGAGGTGATCACCCCGCCCAATTCCTTCGTCGCCTCGACCGCGGTGATCGTGCACCTCGGCGCGCGCCCCGTATTCGTCGACGTGCTGGCGGATCAGAATATCGATCCGGCGGCGGTCGAGCGCGCCATCACGTCGCGCACGCGCGCGATCATGCCGGTGCATCTCACCGGCCGCGTTTGCCGGATGGACCGGATTATGGACATCGCCGAGCGTCATGATCTCATCGTCATCGAGGACGCGGCGCAGTCGATCGGATCGATGTTCCAGGGGCGCAAGAGCGGCTCGTTCGGCCACTTCGGCTGTTTCTCCGCCCATCCGCTCAAGAATCTCAACGCCATGGGCGACGCCGGTTTCGTCACCACCAACGATACGGTTGCCGCCGCGCGCATGCGCCGCCTGCGCACCCACGGCATGGCCGACCGCGAAACTGTCGACGAATGGGGCTTCGTCTCGCGCATGGACGTGCTCCACGCCGCGATCCTCGATTATCGGCTCGACAAGCTGCCCGACGTGATCGCCAAAAGGCGCGAGAACGCCGCGCTTTATCAGCGCCTGCTCAAGCACGAAAAGATATTCGTGCCGCCGTGCCGGCAGGACGAGTTCAACACGTTCCATACCTTCGTGATCCAGGCGGAGCGCCGCGATGACCTGCAGCGTCATCTGCGCTCGATCGGTATCAAGACCGCGATCCATTATCCGCTGCCGATCCACCTCCAACCCGCCGCGGCGAGCCTGGGTTACCGCAAAGGCGATTTCCCGGCGACGGAAAGTCAGGCGGATCGAATTCTGACGTTGCCGGTGAACCAATACATGAGCGCGCAGGACGTGGAGGCGGTAGCCGGCGAGGTGTTGGCGTTTTACGGCGTTTGAGATGGCGTGAATTGCTCATGTTGGCGTCTAAAATTCACCGCTGGAGTTAAATACCGTGGTTGGTTACGGATCACAAATAATGCGCGTCGTGTATAAGATTCGTCGGTTGAGCCAACCGGCGCGGCGGCGGGCGTGGAAGGCGATTTATCGAGCTCGCTACGGCTGGCCGGCGCCGCCTCATCCCCGGCCTCGCGATGAGCAGCCCTGGTTGCCGGTGGTCCAAGCCCTGTTGGCGCGCTGGGAGCGATATCACGCCGCGACTGTGGACCTGACGATTTCCGAGCACGACGACATGTTCGAAAACGGGAATCTTCGGCCTTATTTATCCGCCGGAACGTCGGCACTCGAAATCATTAGCGAAGCGATGTTGCTCGCCCGGAAGACCCATTTTGGCAATTTGTTGGATATGCCGTGCGGATACGGAAGGGTCACTCGCCATCTTGTAAAGTTTTTCCCTGATTCGGCGATATTCGTCAGCGAGGTTGACAAAGCGAAACAGAGATTCTGCGCGTCAAAGTTTGCGGCGGAGCAGATCGATCTTCCGGCGGATTTTTCCGGTGAGCCCGTGCGCCATTTCGACTTAATCTTTGTAGGATCGCTGCTGACCCATTTGAACGAAAATTTGTCGAACGATATGCTTCATTACCTCGTGAGAGCTCTTTCAGAGGGAGGCCTTCTGGTTTTCACCACATGCGGCCGGCATGGGACGGTCGTGAGCGCGGGTCAAGGTTATGTAGAGCCGAACGCTTTGCACAGGTTCGCGCGTAAGGGTTTCGTCTATGAAGGGGCTCCTACCTACGGCAGCAGTCGAATGGCGCCATCCTGGGTTCTTCGCACATTGGAATCGATGCCGGATGCCCGTGTGCTGGGGCATAAGGAGCAAGGTTGGGGTACACTTCAGGACGTATTTGTCATCGAGAAGGATACCGGCTGGACTTGGCCCCGCCCTCTTAAGCCACGATGGCCATGGGTGGCGTGATCGGGATACTTTACGGCCCTTGATTCTCAAATTTCGAGGGTCTGCATCGACAGCCGGACGGCTCGTAGTTCTCCCTTCGTGGTATCCGAATTAGGCCGCACTTGATCGCCTGCGCCCGATTGCCTAAGAGGCTTCACGGCCGCGGGCCCGGCGAGGGGCATGAACGACGCGATCAAATCGTCCTACGCCACCGATCTCGGACGGGTGCAGGACCAGCCGCTCGACGAGCGCAGCCTGCATCTGCGCCGGCTGATCATCCGCGCCATCGACAAGGGCAAGCGTGGCCATATCGGGCCGGCGCTCTCGCTCGTCGAGATAATCCGCGTGCTCTATGACGATGTCTTGCGGCACCGGCCGGCGGAGCCGAAATGGCCGGAGCGCGACCGGTTCATTCTCAGCAAGGGCCACGGGTGCCTCGCGCTTTATGCGGTGCTCGCCGACAAAGGCTACTTCCCGGTCGCGGAACTTGACCGCTTCTGCCATTTCGATTCGATTCTCGGTGGCCATCCCGAGGTGGTCACGCCCGGCGTCGAGGCGTGCACCGGCGCGCTTGGCCACGGGCTTCCGATCGGGATCGGCATGGCGCTTGCCGCGCGCATTCAGAACCGTGACAGCCGCATCATCGTTCTCATGGGCGACGGCGAGATCAACGAAGGCTCGGTGTGGGAGGCGGCCGCCTGCGCCGACAAACACCGGCTCGGCAATCTGACGGCAATCATCGATTACAACAAATTGCAGTCGGCCGGCAGCGTGTTTGAAATCCAGAACATGGAGCCGCTCGCCGACAAGTGGGCGAGCTTCGGCTTCCAGGTGCTGGAGGCGAACGGACACGACATCGCCGACCTGCGCCGCACGTTTACGCGCGCCATGGCGCTGCCCCCCAACCAGCCGCGCGTCGTCATCTGTCACACCGTCAAAGGCAAGGGCATTCCGGCCGCCGAGAACAACGCGTCGTGGCACCACAAGGCCGAACTGTCCGACGACGTACGCCAGGCCATCGGTCTGAAGGACTGACCATGCGCAAGCGCTGCCTCGATATGGTCTACACGCTCGCGCAGCGCGACGAGCGCGTCGTGTTCATCGGCTCCGATCTTTCGCCCGGGCTGCTCGGCGAAATGAAAAACGCCTATCCCGCGCGCTACTACATGGAGGGCGTGGCCGAGGCGAACATCATCGGCATGGCCGCCGGCATGGCGATGGAAGGGCTCCTCCCCTACGTCAACACCATCGCCACTTTCATCACCCGCCGCTGCTACGAGCAGGTCGCGCTCGATCTCTGTCTGCACGATATGCCGGTGCGGCTGATCGGCAACGGCGGCGGCTACGTCTACGCGCCGCTTGGGCCGACGCACCAGGCGATCGAAGACCTCGCCATCATGCGCGCGCTGCCCAACATGACGGTCACGGCGGTGTGCGACGCCGAGGAGATGACGCGCCTGATGGAGGCGAGCCTCGACTGGCCCCACCCGATCTACATCCGCCTCGCCAAAGGCGGCGATCCGATCGTCAGCCGGCCGGAGAACGGCTTTGCGATCGGCAAGGCAATCGACATGAGCGCTGACAACGGCGATGCCGACGCGCTGATCGTCTCGACCGGTGTCGCCACCACGGCGTCGCTCGAAGCAAGCAAACGCCTCGCCGCCGACGGCGTGCGCTGCCGCGTGCTTCACCTGCACACGATCAAGCCGCTCGACACGCAAGCGGTCGTGGCCGCGGCGCGTGCGGCCCGCCTCGTCGTCATCGTCGAGGAGCACAGCGTTGTGGGCGGGCTCGGGAGCGCCGTGCTCGAGTCGCTGGCGGATGGCGGCGAAGCCATGCCGCCGGTGCGCCGCCTCGGCATCGGCGACGCGTTCGCGCATCATTACGGCAATCAGCAAAAATTGATGGACATGTGGGGCATCAACCCGGACGGCATCGCTTGTGCCGTGAGCAGCGGCCTCGCACGGGCGCGGCAATGACGGCGGACGTTACGCCCGCACGCGCGCCGCTCGCGACGGTGGTCATACCCACCTACAACGACGCGCATCTCCTGCTCGGCGCGCTCGAACGCTTCCAGGCGCAGACTTGGGCGAACGTCGAAATCGTCGTCGCCGACGACGGCTCCCATCAGCCGGTCGAGCCGACGGTGCGCAGTTGGCCGGGCTATGACGAACGGATCACGGTGGTGCGGCGTGCGATGAACGGAGGCGTTCCCGCCGCCCTACAGGCGGGTCTCGAGCGCGCACGCGGCGACTTCGTCCACCTTTCGTCCACCAACGACCTCGTCGAGCCTGACTTCCTGCAAACAAACATCGCCGCGCTGGAGCGCTACCCGCGCGCCGGACTGAGTTTTACCGACGCCGGCATCATCATGGACCCGGGAAACGAACGAGAGCCCTTCCCGCTCCATCTCGCCCCGCGCGAGACATGGTTCGGGCCGGAGGATTTCGCCGCCCGGATCCGCAGCCGGCCGTTTCACATTTCCAGTAATGCCGTGGTGTTTCGCAGCGGCGCCATCAGAGCGACGGGCGGATGCCGGCCGGACCTCGAACTTTACGGCGACTGGTTCGCCTGCATCGTGACGGCGCTGCGTGACGGCGCCGTCTATGTGCCCCGCGTCATGGCGTACAGCCGCGTTCACGCGGGTGCCTATTCCGGCCGGCCGCGCCCCCGCGCTACGCGGGTCAAGCTCGCCGCCGCCGCCGTCCGCGCGATCGCCGCCGAGGCGCCGGAGGTTCTCCCGCGGCTCCGCCGCAGCGCGGCGCTCTCCGACCTCGGCCTGCCCGTACTGCTCGGACTGCTGCGCGACCCGCAAGCGCGAGCCGTCGTCAACGTGGATACCCTGTGGGTCGCGCTCCTGCGCACCGGCTGGCGAGGAATGCTGCCGCGCAGCGGCCGCCGGCTGCTGCGCCGTATGACCATGCGGCCGGAAGCGGCGTGAGGTTTATCTGAGAATGGATCTCGTGACCGGCGGCGCCGGGTTCATCGGCTCCCATCTGGTGGACGCTCTTGTCGCGCGCGGGCGCAAGGTCCGGGCGGTCGACAATTTCGCCTCCGGCCACCGCCGCAATCTCGCGCAGCATGCAAGCAGTGCGGCGCTCGAAATCGTCGAGGCCGACGTGGCCGATACCGCCGCGATGCTGAAGGCAGCGCGTGGGGTCGACCGCGTGTTTCACCTCGCCGCCCTTGCCGACATCGTGCCGTCGATCCAAAAACCGGAGGCTTATTTCCGCGCCAACGTCGACGGCACCTTTGCCGTGCTGCAAGCCGCCCGAGCCGCGAACGTGAGGCGCTTAGTCTATGTGGCGTCGTCTTCGTGCTACGGCATTCCGGACGCCTATCCCACGCCGGAAGAAGCGGAGATCCGCCCGCAATATCCCTATGCCCTGACCAAGTGGCTGGGCGAGTGTTTGGTAATGCACTGGGCGCAGGTCTACCATATGCCGGCATTGTCGCTGCGCTTCTTCAACATCTACGGGCCACGCGCGCGCACCAGCGGCACCTACGGCGCGGTGTTCGGCGTTTTCCTCGCGCAGCTTCTTGCCGGCAAGCCGCTGACCATCGTCGGCGACGGCACCCAACAGCGCGATTTCACCTATGTTTCCGACGCGGTCGAGGCGCTGGTCGCCGCCGGCGATTCGGAAAATACCGGCCGCTGCTACAACGTCGGCAGCGATCGTCCGGTCTCGGTCAACCGGCTGGTCGAGCTGATCGGCGCGCGCGAGACCGTGCCCATCCCGAAGCGCCCCGGCGAGCCCGACTGCACCTTCGCCGACACGCGGCGCATCAAGACGGAGCTGGGCTGGGCGGCGCGCGTGCCGATCGAGCGCGGGGTCGAGCACATGCTGGCCGCAATCGAATATTGGCGCGACGCGCCGGTGTGGACGCCGTCAACCATCGCGGCCGCCACCGCCGAGTGGTTCGATTACCTTGGCAACCGGCAGTAGATTGGCTATTCCGCCGCGCGATGAGCCTAGAGCATGATCCCGAAAAGTGGGCACCGGTTTTCGGAAAAGATCATGCTCCAAGAAGGAGTTAGAGCGTGATGACGATTCGCAGAAAAGTCATCACGCTCTAAACGAATGGGCGAAAAGATCAAATCGATCGACGAGATGTCCGCGCTCGCCGCCGATGCGCGCGCCGCCGGCCGCAAGGTCGTGCTTGCGCACGGCGTGTTCGACATTCTGCACGTCGGCCACAAGCGGCATCTGGAACTCGGCAAGCGCAACGGCGAACTGCTGTTTGTCACCATCACGACCGACCGCCACGTGAACAAGGGCCCGGGCCGTCCGGTATTTCCCGAGCAGCTGCGCGCCGAGATGCTCGCCGGGCTCGAGATCGTCGATGCCGTGGGCATTTCGCCCAACCCCAGCGCCGAATACGTCATCGATCAGATCAGGCCGGATATCTACCTCAAGGGTTCCGAATACAGCGCCGAAGAAAAGGACGTCACTGGCCGCATCACCACCGAGCGGCTGACGGTGGAGAAATACGGCGGCCGGCTGCTGTTCACCGACGACATCACTTTCAGCTCGTCGAACCTCGCCAACCTCGCCCTGCAAATCTATCCGGAAGAGGCCAACGACTTTCTCAACGCGCTGCGCCGGCGCATCACCATCGACGACCTCACCGCCCCGCTCGACGCGCTCGCCAACAAACGCTGCCTGATCGTCGGCGACACCATTCTCGACGAATACATCTACGTCGAGCCGCTGGGGAAACCGTCGAAAGAGCACATCATCTCCACCCGCTACCTCGAGCGGGAGGTATTCTGCGGCGGCGTCGGCGCCACCGCCAATCTGGTCGCGCAGTTCTGCGGATCGGCCGACCTCGTGACCGTGCTCGGGCGCACCAACAGCCAGGAAGACTTCATCCGCAGCGCACTCTCGCCCAACGTCAACCTCATTCCGTTCTATCGCGACGGCGCCGAGACCACGCTCAAGACCCGCCTGGTCGACCCGGGCTATGTCAAAAAGCTCATCGAAATAAACTATCTGACCGACGATCCGCTGGCCGCCGCAACGCAGGCGGCGGTCAATCGCAAGGTCGACGAGACGATCGCCGACTACGACATGGTGATCGTCAACGACTTCGGCCACGGCATGATCGACGACGCGCTTATTGATATTTTATGCCGCAAGGCGCGCTTCCTCGCGGTCAACGCGCAAACCAACAGCGCCAACCGCGGCTTCAACCTCGTCACCAAATATCCGCGCGCCGACTTCGTCTGCATCGACGAACCGGAAGCGCGGCTGGCGGTGGCGGACCGCTATTCTTCGATCGATACCGTGGTCGACAAGCTGCGCAAGAGCATGCACTGCCCGAATTTCATCATCACGCACGGGCGCTTCGGCTCGGTCGTCGCCGCCGATGGGCGCGAGATCGAGCGCATTCCCGTTCTCACGCGGCAGATCGTCGATACCATCGGGGCCGGCGACGCTTTCTTCTCGCTCTCGGCGCCGCTGGTCGGCAGCGGCTGCGATCCGTTCCTCGCCGGCTTCGTCGGCAACGCGGTGGGCGCCATGAAAATCCGCATCGTCGGCCACCGCCATTACATCACCCGGGCCGAAGTCGTTAAGTACCTGACAAGTCTGTTGAAATAGACGCACAGTTCGGGTGCTGCGGTCGCCTGTTTCTTGACGCCTCCGGCCGGCAGGAGCATAGGTTGCGCGCGCCCGTTTGCGCCGGTTCCCGGCAGGATGGCTAAAGCAGCGGGGGAAGGGATCATGCTCGACAGCGCTCGCACGTCCTACGTCGGCGATTATGCCCAAGCGATCGCGACCGCTCTGCAGGATGGGTGCGCGAGCGACCGCAGCGGCAAGTCCGTTCCGCTCGACGAAGTCGTGCGCTGGGCGGCGCTCGCCGCGCGGCGCGCGCATGACGCGGGGAACAAGCTGATGTTCGTCGGCAACGGCGGCAGCGCGACGACCGCGAGCCATATGGCGACCGACTACAATAAGAACGGCAACCTGCGCACCCTGTCGCTCAACGACAGCAGCATCCTCACTTGTCTGGCCAACGACTACAGCTTCGCCGACGTATTCGCTAAGCAGATCGAGTTCCACGCCTGCGCAGGTGACTTTTTGGTGGCGATCAGCTCTTCCGGCGAGTCCGCCAACATTCTCAACGCGGCGCGGACCGCGCGCACGCTCGGCTGCACCATCCTGACAATGAGCGGTTTCGCGTCCGACAATCCGCTGCGTCGCGAAGGCGACATCAACGTTTATCTGCCGTCCGACTTCTATGGCATCGTCGAGATCGGGCATCTGGCGTTGTGCCATGCCATTCTCGACTACAGCATGGAGCAGGACGGCCGCGGCGCCGCGCGCCGGCGCGATTGACACCCGATGCAGGTGAAAAATCCTTCGCTCAATCGCGTCCTCGTCACCGGCGGCGCCGGTTACGTCGGCGCCATGCTGGTACCTGCTCTGCTCGCGGCCGGTTACGCCGTCACAGTGCTCGATCTCTACATCTACGGCGAGGACGTGCTGGCGCAGGTGCGCGGCAATCCGAACCTGTCCGAAATCAGAGGCGACATCCGCGATCCAGCAACGGTCGCGCGCGCGCTGTCCGGCTGCGAGGCCGTCATCCACCTCGCCTGCATCTCCAATGATCCATCGTTCGAGCTCAATCCCGCGCTCGGCCGGTCGATCAACCGCGACGCCTTCGTGCCGCTGGTGCGCGCCAGCAAGGACGCCGGCGTAAAGCGCTTCATCTACGCCTCGTCGTCGTCGGTTTACGGCGTCAAGAATGGCGTCGAAGTCACCGAGGAACTCTCGCGCGAACCGCTGACCGACTATTCGCGCTACAAGGCGGAATGCGAGGACCTGCTCGACAAGGAGCACGAGCGCGGCTTCGTCACGGTCACGGTCCGCCCGGCGACGGTATGTGGATATTCGCCGCGCCAACGGCTCGACGTGGTCGTCAATATCCTGACCAATCTCGGGTACAACAGGGGCGAGATCTCCGTATTCGGCGGCGAGCAACTGCGGCCGAACATCCACATCGGCGACATGGTCGACGTTTATTTGCTTCTGCTCGCCGCGCCCGCGGATAAAATCGACGGCAAGGTGTTCAACGCCGGCTACGAAAATCACACGGTGATGCAGCTCGCGCGCATGGTGCAGACGCAGGTCGGCGAGCACGTCAAGCTCGTGGTCAAGCCCACCAACGATCCGCGCTCTTATCACGTCTCGTCGCGCAAGCTTCAGCGCGAGCTGGGTTTCGCGCCGGGACATGCGATCGACGAGGCGGTGGGCGACCTGATCGGGGCTTTCACGAACGGCAAGTTGCCCAATTCGCTCGACGACCCGCGCTACTTCAACATCAAGATGATGCAGCGCGTAAACCTCGCGTGAGCCAATCCCGCATTGCAGCTACTGTCCCGATTCCGAAATTCGCCCGAACATGCCGCACGCTCCAAAGCGAACTTCGGAATCGAAGGACACTAGCAACTCTATGATTCTAGTGCCGCTTTGAACCCGAAGTTCGCAATCGGACTCGCAGCAGCTATAGTGCGAACTTCGGGTTCGCGGCACTAGCGCTCCATGCGGGCTACGAAAACCATATGACCCGTTACGACGCCCTGGTGATCGGCGCGGATGGCCTCGTCGGCTCCGAGCTGGTGCTCGCCCTGCGGGCGGCCGGCTACGTGGTGCGCGCGACCTCGCGTCGATCGCGCGCCGATGCGATCGAGCTCGATCTCGCCGGCCCTGATCTGCCGCGGCTCGCACGCGAGCGTTTCGCCTGCGCCTTCGTGTGCGCGGGCGTCACCGGCATGCAGGAATGCGAGGCCGCGCCCGAGCGCGCGCGCATCATCAACGTGGAGAACACGCTCAAAGTTATGCGGGCGCTGGCGCATGCGGGCACGCATCTCGTTTTCTTCTCGAGCGGCCAGGTGTTCGACGGCGAAATCCCCCACCCCGGCGAAACCGCGCCACGACACCCGAAAAACCTCTACGGCCGGCACAAGCTTGAAGTCGAGGAAGCGATCGTCCGTGAACGCTTGCCCGCGGCGGCGCTCCGCATCACTAAAATCCTGGCGCGGGTGCCGGTCGGCGTATTCCGCACGTGGCACGATGCATTGCGGGCGGGACAGCCGGCGGTCGCGGCCAGCAACATGATGCTCGCCCCGGTCGCGGTGGAGGACGTGGCGCAGGCGGCGATGCGCCTCGCGCTCGAGCGGCGCACCGGCCCGTGGCATCTCTCCTCCGCCGACGAAATCACCTATGCGCAGGCGGCCCAGCGGATGGCCGAGATCTGCGGCTTCCCGGCCGCGCTGGTGCGGGGCGAAGACGTGAGCGACACGCAAGTCGCGGCTGTCCATCGTCATCGCTATGCGGCGCTTAACGCCGGCAAGCTGGCGGCGGCCTTGGGATTTCCCATCCGGCCCGCCGTGACCGTCCTGCAGGAATTATTTTCTGCTTATCCTCGCACGAGCGCGGCCTAGCAAAACATGTCATCCCGGTTGCTCCCGTTATGAGAATCGGCGTCGACTTCGACAACACGCTTGTCTGCTACGACCGTGCCTTCACAACCGTGGGCAAGGAGGCGGGGCTGTTGCCGTCCGATTTCACCGGCGGAAAGGACGCCGCCAAACGCTTTCTCCTGCGCGAGCGGCCGAATGGATATCTGTGGGAACGCCTGCAAGGCCTCGTTTACGGCCAGCGCATTGACCACGCGGAAATTTACGAAGGCGCGGCGGAATTCTTCCGGCGCTGCCGCGAGCGTAACGGCTGGCAGGTCTACGTCATCAGCCACAAGACCGTGCTCGCCCATCACGATCCGCTGCGCACCGACTTGCGCGAGAGCGCGCTCGGCTGGATGCGCCGGCAAGGCTTCTTTGCAACGGACGGCTTCGGCCTCGATGTCACCCGCGTCTTCTTCGAGGACACCCGCGACGCGAAGGTCCGCCGCATCGGCGAACTCGATTGCCACGTTTTCGTCGACGACCTTCCCGAGGTGCTCAGCCACGCGGCCATGCCGGCCGGCTGTCGAAAAATTTTATTCTCGACCGAGCATTCCGGCCCGTTCGAGCGGGCCGCCAACTGGAGCGAAGTCTGTGCTGCCGTCTTCCCGCATCCCTGAGGCAGTCGTGCGGGGGGCCGAGCGCCTCGCCCCTGCCCCGGTGACGACGATCGAAGAGGTGCGCAAGGGCGGCAACAGCCGCGTGTTCAAGATCGTCACCGCGGCCGGTCCCTATGCGCTCAAGCAATATCCCGCCGATGACCAGCGCAACCGCCAAGGCGCCGAAGCGCGCGCGCTCGCGTTCGTGGCGCGCGCCGGCCTCGGGCGAACTCCGCGTTTCATCGTTGCCGATCACGGCGCGCATGCCAGCCTGCTCTCGTGGGTCGAGGGCACCGGGGTCGTGGAAGTATCCGATACGGACGTTGCGCAATTTACTCAATTCCAGATCGATCTCGATCGCGCGATCGATGCCGATGCGCACCGGGACATCGGGCCCGCGGCCGAAGCGTGCGTCTCGGGGGAGCGCATTCTCTCTCACATCCGCCGCCGTTATGAGCCGCTCGCGGCGTTCGGCGAAGACCTGCCTGAGCTTGGCGCCTTCATGCAATCGCGATTCCTGCCCGCGGTGGCCGCTTACGAAAAGCGCGCACAACACATTTACGCCAAGCTGGGGCTCGAATTCGCGGCTGACCGCCCGCGCGCCGTTCAGACGCTGATCGCTTCCGATTTCGGCGCGCACAACGCATTGCGCGGCGAGGACGGAAACCTGACGTTTGTCGATTTCGAATATTTTGGCTGGGACGATCCGCTCACCAGCATCGGCAATTTCGTGCTGCATCCCGGCATGCAGCTGACGCAGGCGCAGCGCGCCCTCTACCGCGACCGGCTCCTCGCGCACTTCGGGAATGCGCATGCCGAGCGGCTGGCAGCGCTGCTGCCGCTGTTCGCCTTGCGCTGGTGCGCCATCGTGCTGAGCGACCTGCTGCCGGAGCGGCGCGCCCATCGCGTCGCCGCCAATTCACACGCCGACGATCCGACCGCCATTGCTGCCGCCCAATTAGCCAAGGCGGAAAGGCTGCTCGGCGAGATCGAAGTCCGCTGAGATTGACCCGCGCGCGACGACCGCGGCGCGCCCGGCGAGGGCGTCTTGCCAACGCAATAGGAATATGTTACATAGCGTAGCGCTACGTTTCGTAAAGTAGAGACATCGACCCGCAACAGCCTCGCGACGTGGGGCAAACATGAAGTTCCTCCGCACGCCGCAGGATAGCGCGCATCACGGTGTTTGCGTAAGCGTAGTGATGCGCGTCAGGGGTCGGGGGGCTCTTCCTGCGTGAAGCCATTCCTGCGACGGCTCATTCGCTCCGGCCCGGCGCGCCGGTTGCGCGCGTGGCTTGCCGAGGCCGACGCGACCGCGAACGGCGCCGAGCCGGCGCCGCCAAGGTTCTGCTTCATCCACATCCCGAAAACCGGCGGAACCTATGTTTCGCAGCATGACAATCTGGACCAATCGGTCGTGTTTCCGCTTCGCAACCTCGGGCACGCAACCGTGGTGGATTCCGATTGGCAGCTGTTTTGGGACATCCCGGCGCCGTTCGGCGAAGCCAACGCCGTGCCCCGGGCCTGCCTCGACGGCAGCTTCGTCTTTTCCAACGTCCGCAATCTCTTCTCGTTCTTCGTGAGCTATTTGCATCACGCCGCAGGCACGATCGAGAACTACCGCAATCCCCATCATTACGATTTCGTCGCGGCCAACAAAGGCTTCGATTATCTGCTCAAGACAATTGCCGATCGCGACATGCTTTGGCCGAGCCGCAAGCTCGTGCATTATCAATTGTTCGCCCAGCCGTCGGGCGCTCCGGTCGTCAGCTGGATAAACTGCACGGCGGCGCTGGATACCCATCTGCTTGCGATGGCCGGCGCTTCCGGATTGCACTACAGGCATGGGAAGCCGCAACGGGTCGGGCCGCCCGGCGATTATCGATCCTATTACACCGATGCGCTGACCGATCTCGTCCATCGGACCTGGCGGCGTGAAATCGACCTGTTCGGGTTCGATTTTGACAAGCCTCGCTCCCGCTATACCCCGCTCGAGCTGACGGAACGGGCGAAGACAGTGAAATACGTGTTGCGGGACGATCAACTGTTATAGCCGTTTGATGAAAAGGCGAGGTGGAGAGGCTCCCCGGGCCGACGATGAGCTTCCGGAAGGGTATCGCAAGAGGAAGCCCGCGAAGCGAAGTAGGGGGCAATAGCCAATTCAAGCGCTGGCGACCGGCCCTCATGTTTAGCGGCAGCGTCTCCGCAGTGTGGCATTTAGGTCACGCGCGCGGTCAAAGATTGGCAGAGCCGGAATGGCCAATGGAGAGGGCGCTGGGATGGTCTATACTTTCGCGCGTACGGTTGCTCAGCACGCCTGTTGATCCAGGAGCGGACCGAGAGGTCATGTGGAAACGCGTTTGGTTGAGTGCGCTGTTTTTCGTCATGGTCGCCGCGCATCCGGCCGCCGCCGGACCGGTGCAGGCGGGCATCGCCGCATATAACGCCAAGGATTATCAAGCGGCCGCCCGGCTGCTTTTGCCGTTGGCCCAGCACGGCAATCCCGTGGCGCAAACCTACGTCGGGTTCATGTTCCATAATGGACGCGGCCTGCCGCAGAACTATGTCGCCGCCGCCGACTGGTATCGCCGGGCGAGCGAGCAGGGCGTGCCCGTCGCGCAGTTCAATCTCGGCCTCATGTACGACAAGGGACACGGCGTGCCGCAGGATTACGTGCTTGCCTACAAATGGCTCAACGTCGCAACCGCCCGCGCCACCCCGGCCGAGCGCGAATATTGGGTACGGATTCGCGATGCGATCGCTACGAAGCTCAGTCTCGTCCAGCGCACCGCCGGCCAGGACCTGGCATCGGAGTGGTTTTACGTAAGACGCCCGCCCGGGATCGAGTGAGCACTGCTCGTCGTCACGCTGCGAACAACGTCATCTCCAGCACCCAGCCGAGCCATATCGCCGGCGCCAGAAACAAGCCGAACGGCATGCGCGCCATCGCGCTGATCACCCGTCGCCCGGCAAACTGGCGCACCACATAGACGGCGAGCGCCGCGAGCGCGGCTATCTCGATCGCAACGGGAATCGTCGTCCACGCGAGCCACACGCCGGCGGCACCCGCGAGCTTGATGTCGCCGAGCCCGATCCCCTCGCGCCCGCGCACGCGCGCGTAGAGTACGCGCAACGCGAAGAAGCACCCGGCGAGCACCGCACCGCGCAGCACGGCCCCGCCGATCGTTTGCAGCACGACGCTCCAACCGTCGGGCCAGGCGTCGAGCCCGGCGTTGAGGATGCCGAGCACGAGCGCCGCGAGCGTCAGCTCATCCGGGATGATGAAATAGCGTGCGTCGATAACGGCGATCGCCACGACATCGATCGCCAGCGTCGCGCCCAGGACGCCGGCGAGGCCGGGAGCGACGACTATGCTGATGAGAGCCGCGGCGAGCGCGACGAGACAAACTGCGGCGAGCGCCCCGATCTCGCGTCGGCTCGGCCCCGGACGCGGAACGGGGTCGGTCAGCTAGCGCACCACTTGCGGGCTCGGAGGCTGGGCTGCGCCCGGAACCGGCTCGCCCTGGCCGTACTTGCCGCCGCGCATACGGGACCGCAGTTCCTCCGCCACCGCCGCCGCATCGACGCCGTCTTTGATCACCTGCGGCCGGATGAAGATGATCAGTTCGGTGCGGGCAAGCGACTTCGAGTTCACCGTGCTGGCGGCATCGCCGAGCACCGGAACCTGATCGAGGAACGGAATGCCGTTACGCGCGCGGCTTTGCGTTTCACTGATCAGGCCGGCGAGGAGAACCGTCTGGCCGGTGACGACGGAAATCGAACTCTGGACGCGCCGTTGCGAAATGGTCGGCGTCAAGGAGCCGGCCTGGGAGTTGGGCGAGACGTTGCTGATCTCCTGCTGGATGTCGAGCGTCACCTTGCCGTTGCTGTTGATGCGCGGAACGACCTTCAGGATGATCCCGGTGTTCTGATAATTGATCGTGTTGACGACCGCGTTATTGGCGCTGAGCACGGTCGCCGTGCCGGTCGTGATCGGGACCTGGTCGCCCACTTGCAAGGTGGCGGTCTGATGGTCGAGTACGACCAGCGACGGGTTCGAGAGGACCTTGACCTCGGTGTATTGGTGCAGGGCGTTGATGATGACCTGCGGATTGGCCATCGTGCCGACCAGGATATTGGCGCCGGGGAATACCTGCGCCAGCGGCTGCGCGATCGCCGTGTTGATCGCCTGGCCGGTGCCGGTGGGCAGGCCGAGGTTGGCGCTGGTGAGAAGCGTTTGGACGCCGTAGTTGAGCTGATCGTTGAGCGTGACCTCGGCAATGGTCAGATCGATCGCGACCTGCAGCAGCGGCCGGTCGAGTTGATTGATCGCGCGTTCGATGATCCGATAGTTCTCCTGATTGGAATAGATCAGCAACGCGTTGTTCACGACGTCGGCGGTGATGCGCACGCCCGGAAGAACCGCCTCCTTGCCGCCTGGTCCGCCGCCTCCGGGAAGGAGCGCATTGGTCTCTGCCCCGGGGACTGCCGCCTTGGGCTCGCCGCCGCCGCGGATCGGACCGCCCGTGTTCGGGCTCGGCGTTCCGCCGGGACCGACGAGGCCGCTGTTGGCAAACCCGCTGCCGAGCGGCGCCTGCCCGGGAGGTGTCGGCGAGCCGCCGACCCCGGTGCTCGCCTGACTCGCGCCGGTGAGCCGGTCGAAGGTCGACTGCCCACTCAACCCAGCGCCGGGCGCGATCTGGTTCGCGGCGGTGTCGAGCGCGCCGGCGCCTCCGCCGCCCAGAAAAATGTCGTTAAGAAGCCGCGCGATCTGCCGGGCGTCGCCGTAACGGACGCGATACACCTTGACGCCCGTGCTCGCGGTCTCGGAATTGTCCAGGCGATGGATCCACGTCTCCATCCTGCGCAGTAGTTCCGGCCTCTTCGAGACCACCAGAATCGCGTTCATCCGCGCGATCGGCTGCAGCTTAACCATACTCTGGTTCAAGCCGCCCTCGCCGGAATCGACGATCTTCTCGAGTTCCGTCATCACCGGCTCGGGCGTTGTGTTGCGGATCGGATAGATGCCCACCGACTGCCCGCGCATCCAGTCGCGATCGAAGCTGATGACCGTGTCGAGCGCGGCGCGGCGCTCGGCGCCGGTGCCCTGGACCAGCAGTATGTTGCGCGCTTGATCCGCCCGGATTGCGCCGGGCTTGGCCGCAAAGCTGTCGAGGAGCTTCGTGACCGTCTGTACCGAGACGTATTGCAGCGGAATGGCGGTGATGCCGAAACCCGCCGCAGGGTCGTGCGCCGGATCGACGCCGGCGCTGCCGACCGCTTCGGGCGCCGGCACAAGCCGATACCCGGTGCGCTCGTGCACGAGGGCGACGTTGCTGGTGCGTAGCGCGCTTTCGAGGACGTAGAGCACGTCCTTCTTGGGAACCGGCCGGCCGGAAGTGAGTGTGACGGTTCCCTGCACGCGCGGATCGATGGTATATCCGGCAGTGAGAATGTCACCGAGGATCACCTTGGCGACGGTGGTGACCGGGGTGTTCTCGAAATTGAAATCGTATCCCTCGCCGCCCCCGCCCCCGTTCGTCGAATCCGGCGCCGCCGCCACTTCGACGGGAGGCGTTCCGCTGCCGTAATAGCTCGCGTCGCGTTGACCACGCCCGCCGGTGTTGGCGCCTTCGGGCGCCGTGGGGAACCGGGGCGAGAGATCGGTCGCGCGGACGCGGTCCACCGCGTCGGGTGGAGCGGTGCCGCTTTCACCACCCGCGGTCAAATTGCAGGCAGACAGCAACGCGCCGCAGACGGCCAGGACTGCGCCCGCCATCGACGCACGCAACGCCGGACGCCGTGCAACCCTACGCAATACGAGCAACGCACCCACCCCGAAGCAATCGTCGCGCTTGCAGCCGCCCCAACCGCGTATTGATTGACAGAGTTTTTAAGCATCGCTAAGTTTTATTTATCCGTCAAGCAGAAATAAATTAATGCGCGGGAACCCGTTTCGTGCCGCCGCGCGCGAGTGAACACCGCGATGTCGCTCAATATAGTGGCTGATTTTGCAAGACACTTATCCAGCAAGAACTATATTGCTTCGGAATTAAGCTTGACTTCTGGCCGTGACAGCGAAGGCAATTCTGAACTCAACTTGCGAAAACTGTGGGAATTGAGCGACCTTTCGGCCAACGACTTTGCCGACGAGGTGGCGCGCTTTTACGGCCTGGCGCGGGTCGCCCTCCCCGAGCTGATCGCCGCCTCTCCGGTCACCAGCGCCTTTTCGCGCCGGTTCCTGCGCGAGACGACGGTTTTCCCGTATCAGACGCCCGACCGGAGATACCGGCTGGCGCTCGCCGACCCGAGCGATGCCGCCGCGATCCGCGCCGCGGAAATCGTGCTAGGCGCTCCGGTCGAAATCGAGGTCGCCTCGTTCGAGGATATCGCCACCGCGCTGACCGAGCGCGTGGGCGAGGACACGTCCGCCTCGGATGCCAAGGAAGTCACGCTCGCGCCGGGCGACGATGACATCGAGAGCCTGCGCGACCTCGCGAGCGGCGCGCCGGTCGTTCGCGCGGTCAACGACCTCCTGGAAAAGGCGATGGAGCTGCGCGCAAGCGACATTCACGTCGAGCCGTTCCGCAATGGGCTCGTCGTGCGCATGCGCGTCGATGGGCTGCTGCGCACCGTCGCGACGCCGGCCGGCGCGGTCCCGCAAGCGCTGATCTCGCGCATCAAGATTCTCGCCGGGCTCAACATCGCCGAGCGCCGGCTTCCCCAGGACGGGGCCGCGCGGCTGCGCGTTGCCCGTTCGGAAATCGACATCCGCGTCGCCACCATGCCGGCGCAACACGGGGAATCCGCCGTGATCCGCCTGCTGCCGCGCGATCGCGGTCTGCTCGACATGACCAAGCTCGGCCTTTTGGGCCGCGACGAAGCGACCATGCGGCATCTGCTCGGCCTACCACACGGCATGATCGTGATTACCGGCCCGACCGGCAGCGGCAAGACGACGACGCTTGCGACCATGCTGTCGATCCTCAACGAACCGACCCGCAAGATTCTCACCATCGAAGATCCGGTCGAGTACGAAATTCACGGCGTGAACCAGTCGCAGGTGAAGCCGTCGATCGGGCTCACCTTTGCCACCGCCATGCGCGCATTCGTGCGCCAGGACCCGGACGTGATCATGGTGGGCGAGGTGCGCGATCCGGAAACCGCCAACATCGCCATCCACGCGGCGCTCACCGGACATCTGGTGCTCACCACGTTGCACACGGAAACCGCCGCGGCCGCGGTGCCGCGGCTGCTCGATTTGGGGGTCGAGGGCTTCCTGCTCAAATCGACGCTCCGCGCCGTGATCGCGCAGCGGCTGGTGCGGATTCTGTGCGACCGCTGCAAAGTGAAACACGTCCTCAGCAGTGCCGACCTCTCGGCCGATCCACGCTACGCAGCTCTTGGCCTTAAAGCCGGCGAGACGGTGCATGAGCCCGCCGGCTGCGAGCGTTGCGGTGGGACCGGTTACCGCGGCCGCGCCGGCGTGTTTGAAATCCTCGAAATGGTCGACGAGGTGCGCAAGCTCGTCGGCTCGCACACCGACGCCGCCACGCTCGATGAGGCCGCGATGCGCGCCGGCATGACGACAATGCTGGACGACGCGACCGCGAAATGCCGCGCCGGGTTCACCTCGGCGGCCGAAGTCCTGCGCGTCACGACCGTCCGGTAAGACCGTGCCGAGCTTTCGCTACCGGGCCCTGACGCAGAGCGGCGAGATCGTAAGCGGCTCGATTTCCGCGCCCACCGCCGCGGAAGTGGCGCATCGCATCGAATACCTCGGCCTCGTTCCGATCGAGGCCGTGACGGAAGAGCGGTCGGCGGGCGGCCGCTTCAGTCTGAGCCTGTCGCGCCCGCGCGCCGAGGACGTCACCGTCTTCACCCGCGACCTCGCGCTGCTGCTCAAGGCGGGCGCGCGCATCAACGATGCGCTCGAACTGCTGTCGCAGGACGTGGATGTCGGCCGTCTGCGACCGACCGTGGCAAAAGTCCGCGCCGCCGTGCTTTCGGGCGAGAGTTTTGGCGAAGCGATCGCGGCCTATCCGGTGCTGTTCCCGCCCATGTACGTGGCGCTGGTGCGGGTGGGCGAAGCGTCCGGCACGCTCGATCACATCCTCGACGTTCTGGGCGCCGAGCGCGCGCGCTCGGAAGCCTTGCGCCGGCGTCTCGCCGATGCACTGCGCTATCCGGCATTCGTGCTGTTCGCCGCGCTCGCGGTGCTGACGTTCTTTCTCACGTTCGTGCTCCCGCAATTCGCCTCTGTGCTGCGCGATTTCAACGCCAAGCTCGACACCACGGTCGTGGCGCTGCTCAACTTGTCCGATTTCGTGCGCGCGCATACCGACGCGATAGCGCTCGTTCTCGTGCTCGCACTGGCCACGGCGTGGATGCTCTTGCGCCAAGTGCGCGTACGCGCCGCGCTTATGCGCACGCTCTCGCGGCTCCCCCTCGTGCGCCCGGTGCTGGGTTTCCACCGCACCGCTTTGTTTTGCCGCAATCTCGGTGTGTTGTTGGGCAGCGGCGTCGCGCTCACCACGACTTTGCGAATTCTCAGCGACATGATGATGACGACCGGCGACGCAACCGACTGGACCAAGACGGTGGAACGGGTGCGACACGGCGGCAAGCTTTCCGACGCACTCGCCGACACCGCCGCGCTTCCCTCGATGGCGGTGCGCATGCTACGTTTGGGCGAGGAGACGGGACAGCTGCCGATGCTGGCCGGCCGGGTGGCCGAATTCTTCGAGGCCAAGCTTCAACGCAGTCTCGACCGCGTGGTCGGCATAGCCGGACCGCTGGCGATCATAACGATCAGCATCGTCGTCGGCGGCCTCATCGTCTCCGTCATGACCGCCTTGTTGTCGGTCAGTCAAATAGTCGAATAGAGCAAGTGGCCTGCGGCGTGGGAGGACTCGTATGACTGGCTTGCGCATTCCGGCTCGCTGGCTGCGCCGGCGGGCGCGCCGCGCTGAGCGCGGCTTCACCCTGGTGGAAATTCTCGTCGTCATTACGATCATCGGACTGATCATGGCATTGGTTGGCCCGCGCGTGATCAATTATCTCGGCGAAGCCAAGGTCAAGGCAGCGAAAATCCAGATCGAGAGCTTCAGCAGCGCGCTCGATCTCTACTATCTCGACGCCGGGCGCTATCCCTCGAGTTCGGAAGGCCTCGGGGCGCTCGCGCAACGACCGGGCGGCGCCAGCAGCTGGAACGGCCCTTATGTCAAAGGCGGCGTCGTTCCCAACGACCCCTGGGGACATCCCTACGTGTACCGCGCTCCGGGCGAGCATGGTGCTTATGACATTGTCAGTTACGGATCCGACGGGCAGGAAGGTGGAACCGGTACCGCTGCCGATATCGTCAGCTGGTCGCGCTGATTCCAGCTCGCCGCAGGCAGGTTTCACTTTGCTTGAGATCGTCTGCGTCGTCGCCATCATCGCGCTGCTGGCCGCCGTGATCCTGCCCGCGCTGCCGCGCGGCACCTCGTACCCGCGGCTCGAAGCCTATGCGATCGAGACGGCGACCTTGCTCAAGCAGGACCGCTACGCGGCGATGCGGCGCCGCACGCGTGTCGCGACCGAAATCAGCGCAGGGGCGCGCACGTTTCGTTCCGGCGTGACCGGGCACGCCGTGCGGCTGCCCGACGATATTGCGGTCGAAGCGCTGCTCGCGAGCCGTTGCGACGAGCACGCCGCCGGCCGCACCATCGACTTTTTTCCATCGGGACGATCCTGCGGGGGCACGATCGAGCTGACGCGGCTCGGCAAAGGGTTTCAAGTTCGCGTGAATTGGCTCACCGGAGGTATCGAGCTTGTGCCGATCCAGCTGTGAGCGCGAGCACGGGCGCGCCGGCTTCACGCTGATCGAGGTGGTGGTGGCGCTTGCGCTCATCGCGGTGGCCTTGACCGCGATCGGCTCGTTGATCGCCACGACGATCCGCGGCACGCGCTCGCTCGATCAGCATCTTTCGCTCGCCGAGACCGCCCGCGCCATCGAAGCGGCGCTGCCGAACCGGGATCAGCTGGTCGCCGGCACGACGACAGGCGAGATGGCGGCCCACCGCTGGCGCGTCGATGTCCTTCCCTTCCGCGCGAGTTTCGTCGACCCGCGGCTGCCGAGCCCGTGGGTGCCGCAGACGGTGGTGGTCACGGTGCGTGCGCCCGATGGGCCGGTGCTGCAGATCAACACCGTGCGGCTGCAGCGCAGGGCCGAGCAATGACTCGCGGCCGGACAGTACGCCCACGCAAAGCTGATTTTTGTTGGCGGATGATCTTTTTCCGAAAACCGGTTCCCACCCCGCATCAAGTGCGGGGCAGGCTTTTTCGGGATCATGCGCGAATCGCGGGTTTCACCCTGATCGAGACCCTGATCGCGACCGCCCTGATGGTGGCGATCCTGGCGGCGCTCGCCACCGTCACGGCGCAATGGCTGCCCAACTGGAACCGCGGTTTCGTCCGCGTGCAACGGACCGAGTTGCTCTCGCTCGGCATCGAACGCGTGGTCGCCGACATCGCGGCCGCGCAATACGTGCCCGCGCACTACGCGACCCGGAAACCGTTGTTCGAAGGCCGCGAGCTCGACGTCACCTTCGTGCGCGCGGCAATCGGACCGAATTCATCGCCGGGGCTCGAGATCGTGCGGCTTGCCGAGACAGCGGACGCGCGCGGCCTTGCGTTTGTGCGCACGCAGATGCCGTTCGCGCCCGTCGATCCCAACGTCGGCACCAACCTGCGACAACTGCGCGATCCAGTCGTGCTGGCGCGCGCGCCCTTTCGTCTCTCGTTCGCCTATGCGGGCCCCGACCGCGCGTGGAAGTCGACCTGGATCGATGCGCCGCAGTTGCCGACCGCGGTGCGCGTGACCGTGCGCAACGCGTCGACCGGACGGACCCTGACCGTATCGACGGCAGCGATCGTGCACGTCAACGTGGCGGCTGCCTGCTTGCGCGCCAAGAGCAGCCGCGACTGCATCAATCCGGTCGATGACGAGTCCGAGAAGGGCGGCAAGGGGCAGCAGCTATGAGGGCAGCGGCCGCAAATCTGATGCGCCGCATCGCGCGCTCACCGGGTCGAGGCCGCGACGGCTTCATCATCGTCGCCGTGCTGTGGATGCTCGGCGCACTGGCGACGCTCGCGTCGATCTATGCCGTGTATGTCATCAATACCGCGACCGCCATGGGCGTAAACGATGACCGCGTGCAGGCGGAAGGTTTGATGAGCGCAGCGCTCGAGCTGACCGCCTATCGCCTCACGGCGACCGATCCGGACAACCGCCCCTCGCGCGGCGATTTTGCCTTCCGCCTCGGGCGGGCCGCGGTCGCGGTCGAGTTCCGGTCGGAAGCGGGCCGCATCGACCTCAATGCTGCGACGAAGGAATTGCTCACCGGATTGTTTGCCGGCCTGGGCGCGAAATATTCCGATGCCGAATATTACGCCGATCGCGTAATCGCCTGGCGCACCGCCCAGGACCCCGATCGACCGAACCAGGAAGCCGCCGCCTACCGCACCGCCGGGCTTGCCTATGGCCCGCGCCAGGCACCGTTCGCGCATGTGGGCGAACTCGCGCTCGTGTTCGGACTGCCGCGGTTCCTGGTCGAGCGCGCGCTGCCGTTCGTCACCGTCTACAGCGCGCGCCCCGAGGTCAACATTGTGGCCGCGCCGCCGGAAGTCGTGGCCGCCATCCCCGGCATGACGCCCGATCGTCTCTATGCGGTGCTCAGCCAAGTCGGCCGCGGACCGCAGAATGCGGAATTCCTCAAGGCTCTCGTCGGCGATCAATCCGGGATAACTGTTGAGGCCGGAAAAACCGCGCGTGTCGCCGCGCGCATGGATTTTGATACCGGCCGTCGCGTACAAGGCGAAGCGGTCATCGTGCTCGGCGGCGAAGTGGGCGAGCCTTATCGTGTATTGTCTTGGCGCGACGATTTTGACGGCCCGACCTGAGCACCATGCGATGAGTCTGCTTAATCAAATTCGCCAACTGCTGTCGCGCTGGTTGGACACCGTCGCAGCCTTCGTCGTCGCGACCTACGCCCAGGTCGTGGCGGCCCCCGGCGTTCGGGTCGTGGAAGAGAAAGACGGGACGTTCACCGTCGATGCGAACAAGAAGGCGTCGGGCTCCGAACGTCTGCGCATCGTCAGCGGGGAAGTCGTTGCCGCCCCCTCCCTAACCTCCACCGCAAGCGGGGGAGGGAAGGGAGGGGGGGCCGCCGCCATGCTCAAGGCGAGCCGGGCGGAACTCGTGCTCCAGCCCGAGCGGTTCGTGATCCGGCCGCTCGAACTTCCGCGCCGCGCGACCGAGTTCCTCGACGGCATCGTGCGCGCGCAAATCGATCGGCTCACCCCTTGGAGCGCGGAAAACGCCGCGTTCGGCTGGAGCGCGCCGGTTGAGATTGCCAATGATCGCGTAGCGGTCACGGTCGCGGCGACCGCACGTAGCCTGGTGATGCCGTTCGTTTCCGCCATCGCCGGCCTCGGCGCGGATTCGATCGCGGTGTCGACCGTCGCCCCCGACACGCAGAACGGCGCGGCCGCTATCAAAGTCTTCGACCAGCGGGTGCGGGGCGCGCTCGAACTAAAGCGCGTGCGCCGCGCGCTTGGCGTGGGGCTGCTTGCGGCCGGCGCACTGGCGGTGGCGGCGATCGCCGCCGACGTGATCGTCGGCAGCGAACTCGACTCCCGCTACGCCGACGTGACCTCTCGCATCGCAGCGCAACGCGCGAAGCTGCATGCCGGTAGCGACGTGCGCGACTCCGCGCTCGCCACGATCGAGCGGCGCCGGCACGAGACGCCGGCCAGCGTCATCGTGCTCGAAGTACTCTCGCAGATTCTTCCCGACCACACCTACGTGACCGAGTTGCGCATCCAGGGCGACAAGATTCAGGTCATCGGCGTCACTCGCGACGCGCCGTCGCTGATCCGGCTGATCGAACAATCCCAACACTTCACCCGCGCGATCTTCTTTGCCCCCACCACGCGCTCGCCATCGGAACCGGGCGAACATTTCCACATCGAGGCGCGCATCGAACCGGTGTTCACCCCACACTCATGAAGACCGTCAGCCCGATCGACCGCTACCTCGCGCGCTACCCCGGCGCCGCCACCCTCGCTTATGGGTTCGTGCTCGCGGTTTTGCTGTTCATCGCCTGGAGCACGCTTTCGGGCCTCTACGAGCGCTACAACGCCTACGCGGCCGCGGGCGAACTCCTCGACCAGATGGAAGGACGCAAACCCATGCCGGGCGGCGTCAAAGCTACCGGCGACGCCGCGCCGACCGGCTCCCCTTTCCTGGAAGGCCCGACGGTGACCGTTGCGGGCGCGGCGCTCCAGCAGCGGGTCACCGGCGCGGTCACCAAGGTCGGTGGCAACGTACTCTCCTCCCAGGTTGATCTCGAAGGCAGCAAGGCGAAGCAAGGATACGTGAGCCTTGTCGCAAGTTGCGAAGTGGATCAGCCGGCTTTGCAGCAGCTGCTCTACGATCTGGAGGCCGGAATGCCGTTCCTGTTCGTCGATCAGCTGGTGGTGCAGGCGCCGCAAGCCGGCACCGGCGAGGAAAACGGGCGCATGCGCGTCCTGCTTGGCGTGTCGGGTCAGTGGCAGGGCACGCATTAGCGCATGTCCCGAAAATGGGTGGGAGGTGTCGGGGAGCGGATTGGCGCCGCCCTCGCTTTCAGGTAACCTCTTGTGGACAGGGACGGAATGACCAGAAACCACACCGCGAAGTTCACCATCGCGCTCTTTGCTTGCGCGGCCTTTAGCGCCTGGGCCATGGCGGCAACCTCACCCGCAGCCCTCGAGACGCCGGAAAGCGTGCTCGGTCCGGGCATCGAACCGCAGGCCGACCGGCCAGCCGTGGCGGTCGCGCGCGAGCGCGGACCGACCGGCAACCCGCTGTGGGGAATTCCCCTTCGCATCCTGACTGCGACGCGAGAGCGGCCGCTGTTCTCGCCCTCGCGCCGGCCCCCGGCCCCGCCGGCGGTCGCCAGCGCTGCGCCGCCGCCGCGCCCGGTCATGGCAGCAAAGCCTGAGCCCGATCACCCGTCGCTCACCATCGTCGGCACTGTGGTCAGCGAAAACGACGGCATCGGCCTGTTCATCGATCAGGCCACCAACGACGTGATCCGCATTCACACCGGACAGAATCACGACGGCTGGGTGTTGCGCTCGGTCCACGGGCGCGAAGCGAGTTTCGAGAAGAACGAGCGGACTTCGACGCTTGCCCTGCCGGCGCCGGGCGAAACGCCGGCCGTCGCAGCGCCAAGCCTGGCGGGCCTTCCGGGGCGGTCCGTGCAGCCCGGCCCGCCCGTTCCTGCGCCCGCGGAGACGACTGCCTCTGTGCCTGCGGCCGCTCCCGCGCAACCGGGCAATACCTGGATGGACGGCGACGGGAACATGATCACGCCACCGCCTGCGAAACTGTTCCAGGCGGCCGGCCGCCGCTAGCTAGCGCTGAGCCAAACTTAATCTTCAGCAGCAAGCTTAACGCCGGCGCGCGTGATCCAAACGACCGCATCGGCGAACGAGCGCACGGCGGCGTCGGCATCGGTCGAACGCGCCGAAATTTCGCCCTCGACCAGCACGGCAAATCCCAGTCCCGCGGCGCGCGCCGCGGCGATGTCGCCCGCCTTGTCGCCGACCATGACCGAGCGCGCGGCGATGCCGTTGAGCCGGTGCAGGCCTTCGAGGATCATTCCCGGATTGGGCTTGCGCCAAAAGTGATCCGCGACAGCGTAGGGTACGCGTCCGTCGCGGTGGTACGCGCAGGCGAGGACCGCGTCGACCGCGGTTCCGGCACGCGCAAGCGCCGCGTCGATCACCTCCTGGACCGCGGCAAAGCCGCTCCAGTCATAAAGCCCGCGCGCGATGCCCGATTGATTGGTGACGACCGCCACCCGATAGCCAACGGCGCGCGCCGCCGCGATGGCCGCGGGCGCGTCGGGATAGATGTGCGTTTGCGCGGCGCTGCCGACATAGCCGCGGTCCTCGATCAGCACGCCGTCGCGATCGACGAACAGCACCGGCCCGGGCGCGGCCGGCATCTCGCACCGGATGTCGGCCCACAGCCCGATGCCGTCGAGAAGATGCTGCGCCATTGTCACGGGGCGGATTGATAACGGATCATCGGGGTAGGCGACAGCCATGGAAGTGGTCTTAGAACTCACCTGCTTCGGTCCGGCCGGCGCGGCGGCGGCCGCGCGCGGCTGGCATGACGCCGCGGCAGGCGCGTGGCGCGGCTTGCCGGACCTGTTGTTTCACGATCGTTACCTCGGCGTCGTGGAGGGCGCGAAAGATCCGCTGGTCGACGACGGCCCCGGACCGCTGCTGATCGCCATGCTGGGATTTGCCGACGAGCCCGCGTTAGGCGAGGCGATCGCCAGCGCCGCGTTTGCTAAATGTTTGCAGCACCTGCCCGCGGGCGTGCGCGCCGCCGGCGAAGCGATGGAATGCCGCCACTATCCAGTCTCCGGCGCCGCGGCACCGGCGGCGTTGCGCGCGCCGTTCTCTTACGTGGTGCGCTACCACCGGCCGGCCGAGGACGAGGGTGCGTTCATCGCCAACTACGTCGCGACCCATCCGCCGACGCTCGCGCGGCTTCCCGGCATCCGCAACGTCCTGTGCTACTTTCCGCTCGACCGGCCGAACCCGCCGGGGCTCGCCAAAGCCGGCTACATGCTCGGCAACGAGGTGGTGTTCGACGACATTACCGCCTTCAACCGCGCCATGGCCTCGCCGGTGCGCCAGGAGCTGCGCGCCCATTATCACGCATTTCCGGCCTTCTCCGGCGCCAATACCCACTACCCGATGCTGCGCGAGCGGTTGACCTGACCGTGAGGCATGGATTGTCATTCTATAGCTCACGACATAGGGAGCCGAGCATGAGGGTCGATCTCGAACGCCGCACGTTGCTGCGCCTGCTCGCCGGCGCGACGGGCGGCACGCTGCTCGCGCCTCGCCATGCCGCGAGCCAGACCAACGACGCGGTCGCGATCGGCTGGCCGAGCGACGTCCCTTCCTGGGACCCGAACCAGCGTTTCACCCCGGATGCCCAGTCGATCTTCAAGCTCGTGTTCGATCAGCCGCTCGAGCAGAGCCCGAAGCTCAATCTCATCCCGAATCTCGTCGCCAGATGGGAGCTGGCGCCCGACGGGCTGAGCATGCCGGTCGAGCTGCGCGACGACGTCACCTTCCACAACGGCGACAAGCTGACAGCGGAAGACTTTCGCTACACCTTCTTCGAGCGCATCAAGGCGGGCCACAAGGTCGATACCGCCAACGCCTGGCGCAAGGTCGCCGACATCGAGGTGCTCTCGCCCACCAAGGCGGTGATGAAGTTTTCCTCGCCCGCCCCGACGGCGCCGCAATGGCTCGCGTTCCTCGGCAGCTACGTGGTGCCGAAGGGCTACATGGAAAAAGTCGGCGTCGACGGCTTCCGCGACAAGCCGGTGGGCTCGGGGCCCTATCGCCTGGTCGAATATCAGCTCAACTCCCGCATCGTGCTTGAGCACAACGAGAGCTATTGGGGCAGGAAGCCGGCGCTCCGCCGCGTCACCTTCGACATCGTGAAAGATCCCTCCGCGCGCGTCGCCGCCGTGCAGTCCGGCCAGCTCGATCTCACCATCAACATTCCGGTGCGCGAGGTGGCGCGGCTCGAACGCGAGGCGGGCCTCGCCGGCGAAATCGCGCCGATCACCCGCGTGGTCCTGTTGCAGGTGCGCAACGATCTCGGATTTGCCGACGCCAACGTGCGGCTCGCGGCGCATCACGCCATCGACAAGGAGGCGCTGTCAAAAGCCTTCTACGGCGGCGCCGCCGTGCCGCTCTCGGTTCCGGCGACGCCGGGCACCGCGGCTTATCTCGCCGATTACCGTTTCGCCTATGATCCCGAGCAGGCGAAGGCGTTGCTCAACAAATCCGGCTATGGCCCGGATAAACCGGCGAAAATCGGCTTTGCCGCCACCAGCGGCCACTTCCCCAGCGACTACGACATCGCCCGCGCGATCGCGCAGATGTGGAAGAAGGTCGGCATCGAGGCCGATCTCGAAGTGATCGAATACGCCAAATATTTCGAATTGAACCGCGGGGCGAAGCTTCCGGAGGCGACGCTCTACAGCTGGGACAACGCCACCGGCGATCCGGAAATCTTCGCCGGCTATCTGCTCAATCCGAAAATGCCGTTCTCCGCCTGGAAAGGCGCGGAGGTCGGCGACAAGGTGCAGGCGCTCTTTAACGTCGCCGATTACGACAAACGCATCGGCGGCTATCGCGAGCTCAACCGCTTCGCGGTCGAGGCGGGCGCGACCATCCCGCTGCTGCAAAGCGTGCAGACGCTGGCGCGCAAGAAGAACCTCGCCTACACGCGCTACGCCAACGGCTGGATCCTCGCCAGCACGATGAAGTGGACTTAACCCCTCCCCCGCAGGGCGAGGGTGGCGACGCCCGCGCCAGCGGGCGGCGGCGGGTGGGGGACCGGGGATCAGTAATCAGGTATCAGTGATCAGGGCGCGCTTTTTACTCCGGATCACCGGTTACTCGTCACTGATGACTTACTATCCCCCACCCGGCGCCGCTGCGCGGCGCCACCCTCCCCCTGCGGGGGAGGGATGAACCTCACCATTCTTCGCCTCCTCGCGTGGCGCGTGATCGTCGCGCTGCCGATTCTGGCGATCGTCTCGGCGCTGCTGTTCGGCGTACTGCGCCTGCTGCCGGTCGACCCGGCCGCCATGTCGCTGCCGCCGACCGCGACGGTTGCCGAGGTCGCGGCCAAGCGCAGCGAAATGGGTCTCGACCGTCCGCTGCCGCAGCAATATTTGCTTTGGGTCGAGAACGTCGCCGTCGGCGACTTCGGCACCTCGATTCACTTCCGCCGCGCGGTCGCCGGGCTGGTGGCGGAAACCTTGCCGGCGACGATCGAGCTGGCGGTGCTGGCGATGATCATCGCCGCGGCGCTCGGGCTCACCGGCGGGCTTTATCTGTTTCATGTGCGCGCCACCTGGCGCGAGCCGGTCGCCGACCTCGGTTCGATCGTGCTGCTGTCGATCCCGGAATTCCTGTGGGGCCTTTTCTTCATCCTGCTGTTCGGCGTCGCCGTGCCCCTCCTGCCCTTCACCGGCCGGCTCTCGGCGCAATTTCAGCGGCCGGTGCACACCGGCTTTCTGCTCATCGATACGCTGATCGACGGCCGTCTCGACATGTTCCGCGACGCGTTCGCCCACATGGCGCTCCCCGCACTTGCGCTCGGGCTCGCTTTTTCGCCCGCCATCATGCGCGTGCTGCGCTCGAGCCTGCTCGACGTTTATCAGGAGGAATACATCGCGCAGGCGCGCCTGCGCGGCCTCTCCGAACGCCGCATCCTGCTGCGCCACGCGTTCAAGAACGCGATCCTGCCGACGCTGAGCCTCATGGGCGTGCAGTTCGGTTTCCTGTTTGGCGGCACGCTGCTGGTCGAGGTGATCTATTCCTATCCCGGCCTCGGCAACTTGATGGTCGATGCGGTGCGCAACGCCGACCTGCCGATCATCCAGGCGGTGGGGCTGACGTATTGCGTGCTCGTGCTGGTGATCAACACCGCGGTCGACGCGCTTTATCTCGTGCTCGATCCGCGCCTGCGGCCGGGGTGAGCATGCGGCCCCTCCCCCCCTGGCTGAGTTCTCCCCGCGTCGTCGCCGGCTTCGCGATCGTCGCCTTGATCGGGATCGCCGCCCTCCTGGCGCCGCTCGTCGCGCCCAACGACCCGCAGGAGCAGAATCTCGTCTCAACCTTGCTGCCGCCCGCCTGGGCGCCCGGCGGCGCCGCCGCGTTCCCGCTCGGCACCGACAGCCTCGGCCGCTGCGTGCTCTCGCGTCTCGTCTACGGCGCCCGCGTCGCCATGACGGTTGCGATCTTCGCCTCGCTTGGCGCCATGCTGTTCGGCGCGGTGCTGGCGCATCTCGCCGGCTATTGCGGCGGCGCGGTCGATTGGATCATCGGCCGCGCGGTCGACGTGTGGATGTCGTTTCCGCCGGTGATCCTCTCACTCATCCTGATGGTCGGCCTCGGCGTGGGCTTGCGCAACGTCATCCTCGCGATCGTGCTGGTCGACTGGACCCGCTTCTGCCGCGTGCTGCGCGCCGAAGTCATGGTCACGGCGCGGCGCGACTACGTCGCGGCGGCGCGCCTCGTCGGCTTCTCCCATTGGCGCATTCTCACCCGCGAGATTCTGCCGGGCACCTTCCCGTTGATCATCACCTTGGTGAGCCTCGAAATGGGGATCGCCGTGGTGGTCGAAGCGATCCTTTCGTTCGTCGGCATGAGCGTGAGCGCAGACCAAGCCGCGTGGGGCCAGATGATCGCCGACGCGCGGCTTTCGCTTTACGAGGCGCCGTGGAACCTGGTGTTCCCGATCCTGGCGATCTTCCTCGCCGTGCTCGGCTTCAACCTCCTCGGCGACGGGCTGCGCGGCACGCTCGACGTGCGGCTCGTGGAGGCTCGGTAATTTGTAGAGTGCATTAGGCGCGGAGCGCCATAATGCGCCGCGCGAAAGGAAACGGCGCAATACGCCTGCGGTTATTGCGCCCTACCCGCGACCTCGTCGGCGACCGCGAGATCGTCACCTTTTCCGCGCGCTCTCAATCCGGTGACGACACCCGCGCGATCCTGCATCTCGCGGTTCTGGCTCATCTTCCATTTGCCTTCAAGCCGGGCGATCGGAAAGCGGAACCCGACGATGCCGCGCAGCATCACGTCGATGAATGCCGCCGGCGCGTCGGACACCAGCCACGGCTGCGGTTCTCCGCTTTCCTGTTGCGCCGTCAGTTCGGTCACGTGCCGGAGCAACCAGTCGCGCTCCTGCATCACTTCGGGGCGGCCATAGGCATGCACGGCCGCGAAGTTCCAGGTCGGCACGACCTTCCCGTGCTGCGCCTTGGACGGATACCAGTTCGGCGTGATGTAGGTTTCCGGGCCGTGAAACATCATCAGCGCTTCGCTCGCCTCGGCAAGATCCTTCCAGTGCGGGTTTGCGCGCGCGAGGTGGCACTCGATGACACCATACGCGCCCTCCTCCTTGAGCACGGTAGGCAGGTGACTGGCAAAGAGTCCCTTGGCGCCGGCGGACACGAGCGAGGCAAATGGACGGCCGCGCATGAGCGCGTGCATCTCTTTGACATCGTCGACGCGAAAATGATCCGGTCGGTACATGACGATTACCTCGGTGGCCGGTGAGGAACGCGAGGCTCAAGCTTCCCGCGCAGTCTTTCGACGTACTTGATACATGGGGGAGGTTTTTGGAGGAGGCAATTACTAATCAAACTTCAGCCCGAGCTTCCTGATCAGCGCGGCCCACTTCGCCTCCTCGCGCTCCAGGTTGGCGGCGTATTCCTCCGGCGTGCTGGTCGTCGGATCGGTCCCTTCCTGGACGAGGCGCTTGCGCATCTCCTCCGACTCGACGATGCGGCGCAGCTCGGCGTTGAGCTTGTCGATGATCGGCCGCGGCGTGCCGGCCGGCGCCGACATGCCGTAGTAGAACCCCGCCTCGAACCCGGGCAACCCGGATTCCGCCGATGTGGGCACGTCGGGCAGCACCGCCGCGCGGGTCGCGGCGGTGACGGCGAGCGGGCGCAGCGTCCCCGCCTCGATGTTGCCGATCGTCGCCGGGATCGTGCTGAAGCCGAGCAGGACGTGCCCGCCGAGGAGATCGTTGGTGAGCGGTGCCGTGCCTCTGTACGTGATGGTCGACACATCGGCGCCCGCCATCATCTTGAACAGCTCGACCGCGAAGTAATTGATGGTCGGGGGCGGCGGCGTGCCGATCGCGAGCTTGCCGGGATCTTTCTTTGCCAGCGCGATCACCTCCGCCAAGGATTTCGCCGGCAGCGAGGGATGCGCCACCACGAGGACCGGCGTGAAGGCGATGAGCCCGATCGGCGCGAGGTCCGTGCGGAAGTCGTAGCCCGGATTGGGGCCGAGGCTGAGCCCCGTGAGCGTCATCACCAGCGTATAACCGTCGGGCGCCGCCTTGACGGCGGTGCGCGTGCCGAGCATCCCGCCGGCGCCGCCGCGATTTTCGATCACCACCTGTTCGCCCAGCGCGGCCGATAGTGCTTGCCCGATGAGACGGCCCATGGTGTCGACGCCGCCGCCCGCCGGATAAGGCACGATCAAGGTGATGGGGCGGTTCGGATAATCCTCCGCTGCCCGAGCCAAGGCGCCGGTGCACAGCAGCGCCAGAAGTATCGTGAAAAGCCGCCGCGGCACGAACCCTCCTCCGAGCTGGATCGCCGACGTCTCATGATAGCAACCTTCGCGCCCCATGGGCCGGTGGTTGGCAAGCCGTTGCGGCCTTGACCGAGCGGCCGCAAGCGCGCTTCTACGGATGGTCCACGTCCACGCACCGGCGCGCGCCGTGCCCAAAATTCAAACTCACCACGGGGAAGAGCAAATGCCTGAGTTGCCGCGTCTGAACAAAGTGATCAAGGCGCTCGCGGCGGGAAAGCCGGCGTTCACGTCGTTCTGCCAAGCGGATCCGGAGACGGCGATCGCCATGGCGACGGCGAAATACGACGGCATCGTGTTCGAGATGGAACATAACCCGTGGGACATTCGCGCGTTGCGCGACAGCCTGCAGTACATGCTCAACCGCGGGCAGATCGCCCGCTCCGGTTCGGTCGCGCCCGCGGTCACGCCGATGGTGCGGGTGCCGCCGAACGGCGCCGAGAAGGCGCAGTTCCAGGCCAAGCAAGCGCTCGACCTCGGCGTCTACGGCATCGTGTGGCCGCACATCTCGACGGTCGACGAGGCCTATAACGCGGTCGCCGCGTGCCGGTATCCGCGGCTCAAATCGGCGCCGCTCTACGAGCCATCCGGCATCCGCGGCGACGGTCCGACCCAGGCGGTTCGCTACTGGGGAATTTCGCAGCAGGACTATTACGACCGCGCCGACGTGTGGCCGCTCAATCCGAAGGGCGAGATTTTCGTCATCCTGATGATGGAGGACACGCGCGGCATCGAGAACCTGCCGAAAATTCTCAAGGAGGTGCCGGGCATCGGCGCGATCCTGATCGGCGAAGGCGACCTCTCGCAGGAGCTGGGCTATCCGCGCCAGTACGAGCATCCGACCGTTCTCGAATGGATGGCGCGCGTGGTGAAAACCTGCAAGGAGCACAACGTGCCGGTCGGGCATCCGCACGTCGATGCAAACAACGTCGAGCGCATTCTCGCCGAAGGCTACCGCTTCCTGATGGCGGCGCCCGTGCGCAGCTACGCCGCCCTCGACAAAGGCCTCAAGCTCGCGGGACGCACGTGATGCTTATCCCTCCCCCGCAGGGGGAGGGTGCCGAGCGCCGCAGGCGCGAGGCGAGTGGGGGCTTGCTGACTGCGCAATCGCTCACCGTCACCGCCCGGATCGGCGGCGAGACACTCCCGGTCATCCGCAATCTCGACTTCGCGCTCAGCGCCGGAAAAATCCTCGGCCTCGTCGGCGAATCCGGCGCCGGCAAATCGATGGTGGGGCGCGCCATCGCGCAACTCTTGCCAGCGGGATTCGCCGTCACCGGCGGGCGGGTCCTCTTCGCGGGCGACGATCTGGTCGCGATGCCGGCGGAGCGCCGGCGCGCGCTGATCGGACGCGAGATCGCCTTCGTGCCGCAGGAGCCGCTTGCCGCGCTCAATCCGGTGCTCACGATCGGGCAGCAGATGGGCGAGCATCTCACGCGGCTCGGCCTGGCGTCGTCGCAACGGCGCACGGAAGCGTTGCGCCTGATCGAGCGCGTGCACCTGCCCGATCCGCCCGCGGTGCTGGCGCGCTATCCGCATCAGCTCTCCGGCGGCATGTGCCAGCGCGTGCTGATCGCGCTCGCCTTCGCGAGCCGGCCGCGCCTCGTCGTCGCCGACGAGCCGACCACCGCGCTCGACGTGACCATCCAGGCGCGCATCGTCGAGCTGATCGCCGAATTGCAGGCGCGCGACGGCACCGCGCTCATCTTCATCACCCACGACGTGCGGCTCGCCGCGCAAATCTGCGACGACGTGCTCGTACTCTACGCCGGCCGCGCTGCCGAATACGGACCGGCACGGCAGGTGATGGCGGCGCCCGCCCATCCCTATACGCGCAGCCTCAAGCTTGCCGCGCCGGCGATGGCCGGCCCGCGCCGCGCGTTGCAGGCGTTGCCCGACCGCATGCCCGGGCTGCGCGCGCTCAAGGAGATTACGGGCTGCAGCTTCGCGCCCCGCTGCCCGATCGCGGTGGCGCAATGCGGCGCGGCCGAGCCGCCGTTGACACAGGTAGCCGCGGGACAGGCCGCCGCCTGCATCCGCACCGAAGCGACCGCGCACATCCGCGCCGCCGACGTGGCCCCGGCGCCCGCCCCACAGGCCGGCGCGCCGCTGATCGCCGTCGAAAACCTCACCAAGGCTTTCGCCGCGCGCCGGCTGTTCGGCCGCGAACAGGCGGTCACCGCCGTCGATGGCGTGAGCTTCGCGCTCGCGGCGAATGAATTCGTCGGCCTCGTCGGGGAGAGCGGCAGCGGCAAGTCGACGCTCGCGCGCTTGGTCGTCGGGCTCGAGCAGCCGAGCGCCGGGCGCATCGCGATCGCCGGGCAGGACGTCACCGATCAGTCGCCGGCGGCGCGGCGCGCGCGCATCGACACGGTGCAGCTCGTGTTTCAGGATCCGCGTTCCGCGCTCAACCCGCGCCGCCCGGTGGCAACCATCGTGACGCAGCCGCTCGAGGCGCGCGGACATGCGAGCGCGGCGGAGCGGCGCGAACGCGCGCAGGTGCTGCTCGCCGATATCGGCCTGCCGGGCGAGACCGCCGCGCGCTACCCGGCGCAGCTTTCGGGCGGGCAGCGCCAGCGCGTCAACATCGCCCGGGCGCTGTGCATCGCGCCGAAGCTGCTGATCGCCGACGAGATCGTCTCCGGGCTCGACGTGTCGGTGCAGGCGCAGCTCATCAATTTGTTGATCCGCCTGCGCGACGAGCACGGGTTTTCGATGCTGTTCATTTCGCACGACCTCGCGGTGGTGCGCTATCTATGCACGCGCGTGCTCGTCATGCTGCGCGGCAGGATCGTCGAGCAGGGCGCAACCGAGCAAATATTCTCAGCGCCGCAGCACCCCTACACGCGTGCGCTCATCGCCGCGGTGCCGCCCGACGACCCGGCCGCTGCCTGGAGCGCCATGGCTGGCGCATCCGCTTAGCGGGCGCGTCTCGGCCCACACCTGCCGAGCGCTTCGCCTTCGTACCGCCGGCGGAAGTCTTTGGCGTCCTTTGCCGCCCTGATGCTCCTCGTGGACGCGATGCTTCGAGAAGCAGGTTCAGGAGCCGGCGAACCAACGAGCCCTCGTCCGTTCCGTATGTAGCCGCCCCGGAGCCTCGCGCCCAAGCGGCGGAAAGCTCGGCAACGATCCGATTCCGCAGCGCGGCTTGACGATAAGCTTGCTGTGCTTCGTCGAATGTTTCGAAACTACCGAGACTCGTGTGATGCCCGCCCATGACCATACGCACACGCCATCGACGATGGTTGCGCTCAACTCCGACGGCGTTGCGCATCGTCTGCTTGTTATGCGCCTGTTGGTAAGTAGTAGCCCAGCGGCAATTTTCCGGTGCGTAATCTCCATCGCTGTCCAGCCGATCAAGTGAGTATGCGGGCGAGGGCCGTGGTCCCATATCCGAGAAGAAGACCATGAAATCGCGCCGCCAGCGGTCGCACACGCCGATGCCGCGCGCGCCGTACCGGGAGAACGACGGGTGACGCCGGTCACAGCAGCGCGCGACCATGTGGCGCCAAGCGCTATATTCGCGGTGGGGAAACTCACCCCATTTGCGTGACCAGAAACGGTTGACCATAGTCGGATTTTCCTATTGGAACCCGACCAGTTAAATACTTAGAGAATATAAGTCAATGACAAAAGTATAGAATTCTAGGGCTAAGCTGAGTTCGGCTAACGACCACTCACCTCAGCTCCAGATCCGCCCAAACGCCTGCGTGGTCGGAGGGCCACAGCGACGGGTCGCCCGGGCTCGGCCGATTGAAGCAGACCCCGCTTGCCACGATCGCGATTGACTCCGACACCCAAATGTAATCGATGCATCGATCCATGCGCGGCCAATAAGGATGCGTCACCGCGCCGTCCGCATCGGCGAGCGGGGTGAACGCGGTGTGTGCGGTCTGGGTCGGGCGGAAGCGGCTCGCCATCAGGGCGGCGGACGGCGTGGTGAGGACCGCGTTGAAATCCCCGCACACGATCGACGGCACGCGTTCGCGACTGTCGATCCACGCCAGCAGTTGCTGCACCTGATAGAGGCGCAGCGAATCCTCGCCGCGCGATTTGTAGAGATGGGTCACGTAGACGTCGAGCGGCGTCTCGCCGACGACGAGCCGCGCCACCAGCGCCACCATGCCGCGCGCCTGATAGTCGAGGTTGCCGGTCTCGAGCACGGGAAAGCGCGCGAGCAGCGCCTCGCCTTCGACCTCGGACAGGCTGTTCGTCTTCGTCTGCTGCACCAATGCGTAATCGACGCCGGTGGCCTCCGCGGCGCGCGCGCGCAGCCCGCGCGCGGTATCGCGCGGCACGCAAATTTCGTTGAACGCCTGGATGTCGGGCTTGAGGCGGGCGATCTCCGCCACGATCAGCGGCCGCCGCGCCTCCCAGCGCTTGTGATCCTGTTCGAGATTGAGCGTCGCTATTCGGAACTGCATCGGTCCCCCGTAAGATAGCGAATAGTGAGTAGCGAATAGCGAATAGAGAAGAAGAGCCTGCGGACCTTTCTATTCGCTATTCGCTATTCGCCCTGCCCTTCACCCGCCGTCCGTCACATCCTCATACACGTCCATTTCCATCGGCCCGGGGAAGACCGCGCGCCACGCGTGCATATAGTTGCGGATCATGGGATCGCTCGCGACCTTCTGCCTGCTTTCTTCAAGCGCCGAAACCGTCTGATACTCGATGATCTGCACGAATTGGGCATGGTCGTCGGCGTTGCGCATCAGGCGTACCCGCGCGCCCAAGGCTTCGAGCATCGGCAGCGCCGCCTTCATCAGCGGCAGGAGCTGCGCCGTGTCGGCGGTGGGCGCGCGGAATTTGACGTGAAGGAACCGCGTCACGCTGCTCGATTCTGCCATGATGCTCTCCGGCTGTTCGAAATAACGCTATCACGAATTAGCGTGCTGAAACAAACTCAACCGTCATCCTGAGGAGGCCGCTCGCATTAAGCGAGCGGCCGTCTCGAAGGATGGAAGCAAGCTCCGTGCGTGTGGCCATCCTTCGAGACGCGCGCCTTCGGCCCGCTCCTCAGGATGACGCCGAGTTTGTTTCCCGCAATCCGGCCGCGCGCAAGAGCGGCAGCACGCGCTCGATGAAGTACGGCAGCTCGTTCTTGAAATTCACAAACGATAGGGTCGTTCCGGCGAAGCCGACCGCTTGCATGCGGATCATCTCGTCGGCGATGTGGCGCGGCGTGCCGACGAGCGGGTAGGTGCCGGCGCCGGCGGCGAAGCGCTTGCGGTGCAGCCGGTAGGCCTCGGCTTCGTGCGAGCCGGAGAATTTCTCCTTCTGGCCGGTATAGAAGTCGACGCTGGCGTGATCCGCCATGGTCACGGCGTAGTGCTCGTAATAATCCTCGGCCTCCGCCTGGCTCTCGCGGCACACCACGTGACAGGTGGTGTAGACGCCGATGGCGCGGCCCTCGCGCGCGGCGCGCGCGTTCATGTCCTCGATATGGGCGCGGCCGCCCTCGATCTCGACGAAGGTCGTGAACAGAAAATCCGCCGCCTTGGCGGCGAACTCGCGTCCCGGCGGCGAGAACGCGGCATTGAGCGTGACCGGGCGCGGCTGCTGGATCGGCCGCGGCTTTCCTGACACGTTTTTCAGATCGTAGAAGCGGCCGTGAAAATCGAACGGCGCGTCCTCGGTATAGATGCGCCCCATGATCTCGAACCACTCGAGCCCCTGCGCGTAGCGGTCCTCGATCATGGGCAGGCCGAACAGCGCGAACTCCTCCGGGTTCCAGCCGCACACGATGTTGAGCCCGGCGCGACCGTTGGTGGCGTGGTCGATGGTGGCGAGCGCCTTCGCCGCATAGACCGGATGGATCATCGGCACGTGCACGGTCGAGAACAGCGCGATGTTCTCGGTGACGCCGGCGAGGCCCGCCGCGAAGGTGAAAGTCTCGAACGACCATTCGCGGCTGTTGAGCTCGCCGCCGAAACCTTTCCAGCGCGCGATCGGCATGAAGAACTCGATGCCGGCGCGGTCGGCCATCTGCGCGACGTCGACGATCTCGCCCCAGTGTGCCGGCCAGCGCTCGGGCACCCGCGTGAGCGCGAGGCCGCCGTCGGAATTTGCCGAGAACACCCCGAGCTTGAACTTGTTCGGCCCGCGCATCGGATGCGGCACGCCCGCCATTCACGCTCTCCTTGGCACCGGTGGAGCGGTATATGACAATCCGATCACTGGAAAGGGCTCCTCCCCCGCCGCATGACTCGCCTCCCCTACGACGACGTCGCGCTCGCGGTGCCGGTCACGGTCCCCTACGTGCGCCACTCGATCCGCGGCGCGCATTGGTTCCTGGCGCGCGCGCTCGCGGAGCTGATCAAAGCCTCGGGCCTGCCGAAGGACGCGATCGACGGCCTCACCGTCTCGAGCTTCACCCTCGCGCCCGACACCGCCGTCGGCCTGACCCAGCAGCTCGGCCTTTCGCCACGCTGGCTCGACCATATTCCCATGGGCGGGGCGAGCGGCATCGTCGCGCTGCGCCGCGCCGCGCGCGCGGTGCAATCAGGCGACGCCAACGTCGTCGCCTGCCTCGCCGGCGATACCAACCACGTGGATTCGTTCCGGCGGAGTCTCGAAAACTTCAGCCAGTTCGCCCGCGACGCCACTTATCCTTACGGCGCCGGCGGCCCCAACATGATCTTCGCGCTGATCACCGCGCACTACATGCGCGTTGCCGGCGCGACGGCAGACGATTTCGGCAAGCTGTGCGTGGCGCAGCGCGACAACGCCCGGCACAATCCGCACGCGCTGCTCAAGGCGCCGCTGACGCTCGAACAGTATCTCGGCGCGCGCATGATCGCAGATCCGCTGCGGCTCTACGATTGCGTGATGCCGTGCGCGGGCGCCGAAGCGTTCCTGGTGATGCGCGCCGACCTCGCACGCCGGCATGGGCTCAAATTCGCGCGCGTGCTCGGCACGATCGAGCGGCATAACGCGTTCGCCGACGACCCCGTTGCGCTGCGCGGCGGCTGGGCGCTCGACCGCGATGAGCTTTACGCCCAGGCCGGCGCCGGACCGGACGAGATGGATTTCGTTGAGACCTACGACGACTATCCGGTAATGAGCATGGTGCAGTTCGAGGGCCTTGGCCTCTGCCGCGAGGGCGAGGCGCCCGCCTTCGTCCGGACCAACACCTTCACAACCGACGGCACCTGCCCGCTCAATACGTCCGGCGGCCAGCTCTCCTGCGGCCAGGCCGGCGCCGCCGGCGGCTTCCTCGGCCTGGTCGAAGCGATCCGCCAGCTCACCGGCCAGACGCTCGGCGTAGCGGTCGCCAACGCCCGTCTCGGCCTCGTCGCCGGCTACGGCATGGTCACCTACGACCGCGGCGTGTGCAGCGGCGCGGCGGTGGTGGGGACTGGCTAAAGTCTCAATGGACCCGACTGGACCTGCGTTACGTCCCTGACTCATCCCTGATTATCAACGAACGACCGAGCGAGAGAGTGCCCTCCTTTAGTGTCGAATCGACGCCAACCTGGATTTTGTTGTGGTATACAAGTCGCTTGCCGGGAGATACATCCTCGGACTCGTACTCGTCTTCGAACAGATCAGGCACGGACTCACGCGTAGTCGCAACGCGTGGGAGATCGGGGGCGTGGTCCGAGTCGGTCGGCACGTTTTGGATCAGTGGGAGGTTCTCGAAAACAAGGGTCTTTTCAACGGCCTGTCTATCTTCTGCCGTCAAATCCCTTTCAATGGCTTCCCATTCACGTTTAACGCGTCGTAACTGCCGTAGCATCTCGTCTTTAGTGAGAGATGGCTCGGCGGCATTCAGTTTTTCGAGCTGCAGCATTAACCTATTTAACTTCCCCGGTGTCTTTAGTCTCCGCTCGACGCGATAAACCTGTTTATTGCTCACGTGAGACATTTGAATGACCTGGCCGCAAACATCCGCCGCATATGTTCGCGCATCTTTACACAAATCCGCCACTCCGTCCTTAAAGGCTTTATAATTGCCAACCCCATAGTAAATGAGTCCCAGAACGCCCAACACCGTGACTCTGGCCTTTAGCGATGCTTCCTCAAGCTGCACATCAATTTGAACTCGATTCCCGTAAACACGCCGTGCGACTTCGTACGCTATCCTATCCGTTCTTCTACCTAGCTCCCTAAGGCGTCTTGGCGACACCTCAAAGGGCCGAAGGTGAATATACGCCTGTCCTAACTGTGCCATATAAAATCTCGCTTAAGGGTGTCGTCCGGCCTTTGATCAACCCTCTGCAGGTCGGAGCCAGAAAGAACTCTCACAAGAACTTACTGTGGAGTTATGACCATTGGTTTTCCGACTGACTTCTTATTATGCTGCGGCTGCGCAATCCCCTGCTTCATGGCAGCAGGTCGTTCTCGCGGATTCTCTTGAACCTGCACGGCTGCTGCGGGAGCAGTTACGGAACTAGTCGGTTTTGGATCATTTGGCTGGAACACAACCGCAGCGAACACAGTGTAAAGTAATAGAAAAGACCCAAATATTATGGATGGCAATGCCTTTGATTTGACAATTGAGGTTATCGGTTTGTGATCTGACTCAACCAATGTGCTCTGGTTAAGAATGTTTATGATCTTACCAAATCGATCTGCAGCTGTTGGATTTGAGAGATGGATCAAGCCGCTAAGTCCACTGCCAGATTCAATATGAATTTCGCCATAAAGGCAAACAGGTAAGCGTCGATTGAATTTGAATCGCCTATCAGGGCCACCATCTTTACTCACGTATTGCCAAGTCTCTCCAATAACAGTAGCATCTCTCGGCACGCCGTCACTTTCAACGAAACGTGTTTGATTCACAGACAAGGTGAAATCCCTATAGTTTAGGGCGGCGACCTCATTGGTATCAGCGACCAAGATCCCGTCCGGCAAAAAGAATATTTCTTCTCTTCCCAGCTTTATTGCAGGAAATCGAACTCTCCCGCGAATGCAGGTTGGCCGCGTCTGCCGAAGGAAAATCTTATTGCGTTGCGTAAGGGTCGTCGCGCCTGCGTTCCTTTTCCAATCCGTCGTATGTCCCCGGGCCGAAACTCTCCACACAGACGTGCAACTCGCCAAGTCAGCGAAGGACTCGGCTATCGCCGCCGAAACCTTCTCAGCTATGCCTTCGAGCTCGTACTTGATCTTTACCGATCTGCGATAACGATCGAGATAAACGGCAATGGGAACAACGATGGTGGTGTACAGAGCAGTGAGTCCAATTTGGGTTCCATTATTAAAAATAAACGCGCCCACAAATGTGCACAAACAAAGCCCTAGAACAAAAGGCGCGAATCGCCAGCGTCGATGCGCCTTGTTTAAAATTGGCGCGAGCTCGCTTGTAGAGAATGTACGAGTTTGTCTGCCGGACTACTCGTAATCGGCGTCAAGACCGGCCCAGCCGGAATCTGACTTTGCAGTAACGGCACGACCGGAGCATTGTCCCCTTCGAGTTGAGCCGATCTGCGCTGAGAATGGCTGCTGTACTGCGACCAGGACAATCCGGTCCCTGGTATTCCAACCGTAACCCGCGTACCTGTTGCTCCAATGTTGTAGCGAAATCCCTTGCCCCCAAGGGACAGGGATGGCCCGCTCCTGCTGAGGTTCAGACGAATTCCCGGAACAATCCTGAGGGATTTTCTAAATCGAAATCCCACTCCGCCCCCCGAATAAGAAAGCCTATTCAGTAACCGACGTTGTGGTTGACTGTCGTCCACTTTACCCGCAGGAGTCAAGACGAACGGCATCCGCCAACTCACCGGCCAGACGCTCGGCGCGCGCCTGCCTAGCACCCGCCTCGGTCTCGTCGCCGGCTACGGCATGGTCACCTACGACCGCGGGGTGTGCTCAGGCGCGGCGGTGCTCGGCGCGTAACGCGCAGCGAGCTAGCGCAATGCGTCTTTAGGGTGTTGCTGGTCCGTCGATTGCACGCGCTCTACGCTCTCACATGTTTGTTATAGTTCAGCGATCCAAAAGCCGTACCCGCGTTAATGTCTTCTCACCATCAATTTCATTATACGTGACCTCGACTTCGACCTTCAGCCCCGATGCCAATTCAAGTGCTGTTTGTAATGGATGCGCCTCGGTTATCACTTGAATCTCTCGGCTGCTCGCTCCCGCAGGGGTTATGATGGCAAAGCAGCGTAGTGCCTTCGCCGCCCCGTATTCCAATACGTCGATCCCGCTCACTGTACCTCTAAAATCCGCCATGACTTCTCCTCTGGGGACAGCATATGGCCGTACCCTGTTGCGTGATCCATTTGCATAATCGATCAAGGATCGTTTTTATAATATGGACAACTATAGTGCGTCAACACCGGAGAAGAAGTACGTCAACTCCAATGGTAAGCAATCCGAGGGTGGGCTGAGCGGGCGACCCGCCTTCGCTCGCTTCGCGAGCTACGGCGCGCTTGAGTCCGCCGAAGCGCAGAGCGCGAAGGCGGAAGCGCAGCCGTGTGCCCACCATTTATTTGTTCTACTCTCACGAAAGCAGTGGGCACGGCCGCCTTCGCGCTACGCGCTTCGGCGGCCTTAGATTAGCCCACCCTACGCGTGCGCTCCACTCGCGGCTCGGGGCACAGCACGTCCATCAGCCGGCGCACCGGGGCGAGGTCTTCGAACCGGTCGACCGCGCGCACCACCTCATCGATCGCGGCGGCGGAGATGCGATCCGGGGCATAGGTGCGCAGCTTCTCGACGATCTGCGCGCGCGACAGCGGATTCTCCGGCGAGCCGCGCGGGTGTTCGCAACGCCCCGAGAGTTTGCTGCCGTCGCTCATTTCGATTTCTGCGGTTGCCTGCACGCCGGTGAGCGCCGGGTCCGCGACAACCTCGACCTGCTCAACCGCCGCGCGCTTGAGCACGGGATCGTCGTAACGGGACGGCTCGAACTGCGCCAAGGTGAGCGCGCGGTCGTAGAGGATCACCGCGGCGGTGTAGTGCGCGGAGATCAACGCCTCGAATTTGCCCTTGTAGCGGGCCAAGCCGCCATGCAGGTCGAACGAAGGCCGGCTGAGCCCGACGCGCAGCTTCTTCACCCGCGCGGGGTCAATGCGGTGCCGTTGCACCAAATCAAACAGCGCCGTGTTCATGCCTTGGATCGACGTCGCCGACGGCCATGCCCGCAGCGCGATCTGCTCCAACTCCCAGCGCGTGCCGAGATCGGCGGTCGCCAGATCGGGCTTCCCGCCCTCCGCATAGGCATTCAACAGGCCGCCGTCCTTGGCGGTGAGGAACTCCTTCGTGGCGATGAATTTCTGCTCGGCGAGCAGCGCCGCGATGAGACCCGAGAGCGCGCCCCGGCACTGGTGAAACTTCACCGTCGGCGTGCCCCAGGCCGCGTAAGTGCCGGCCGCCTGGCTGCCGGCGAGGCCGAACGCGCGCGCCATCGTGTCGGCGTCGAAGCCGCGCAGCCGCCCGACCGCCGCGGCCGCGCCGAACGGCCCGAGCACGCCCGGCCCATGCCAGCCGCGCGCGCGGGCCGCCGGCCAGTCGAGGCCGAGGCCGATGCGCGTCATCACCTCGCAGCCGGCGGCGAGCGCCACCAAGAGATCGCGGCCGGAGCGGCCGTCGCGCTCGGCGATCGCGAGCGCGGGCGGCATCACCTCCGGCGTGACGTGGGTGAGTGTCGGGCGATGCACGTCGCACATGGTCACCGCGGTGATGAGATAGCCGTTGAGCAAGGTCGCGCCGGCGAGCGAGAGCCTGTCGCCGCCGATGATGCTCGTCTCCTCCGATTGCGCCAGCGCCGCGGCGAGCGCCTCGACCTGCGAGGTCTCCTCGCCCTGGTGCCCGGCGAGCGCACAGGCGAGCGCGTCGAGCAGCAGGTTCTTGGTGTGCTCGCGCGCGGCGGTGGGGATGGCGTCGTAGCTGAGGCCGGCAGCAAAGCGGGCGAGGACCTGGGTTGGTTCTGCAAGCATGGAGTTCCTCGGAGGCTCGTCGGGACAGCGGGCAAGCGCTACCATAGCCGACGCGCGGCCCAATCCAAGGCGGCTCCGAATTTGGAGCGCGGCACCGGTCGCAAAGGTACCGATGATTGTCATTCCGGGCCCGAGCGAAGCGAGGGAGCCCGGAAACCATGAACACGGGCTAAGCAAATTTTCTCCTGGCCTGTGTTCATGGATTCCGGGCTCGCCGCTCCGCGGCGCCCGGAACGACAACGCTTGGCACAATCAAATCAGGGAGGAAACAAATGCACAGGCGCGCTTTCCTGACCGCCACCGCCGCCGCGGCGGCGACGGCCGCAACGCTCACGTCCGCTAACGCCGTGACCGAACGTCCGAACGGAGAAACCGGCGTCCCGCTCACGCCGAGACCGCCGCTGCCGCTCGGTCCCCTGCCCGGCTCGCGCTATCCCGACCCGCACATCGAATCGCTCGACAAGCGCTTCAAGGGCAGCGCGGGCACCGGCGCGGTCGAGCGCATCGCCACCGGATTCCGCTGGGCCGAGGGCCCGGTGTATTTCCCGGCCGGGCGCTTTCTCCTGTTCAGCGACATTCCCAACAACCGCATCATGCGGCTTTCCGAGGACGACAATCATCTGAGCGTCTTCCGGCAGCCATCGATGAACTCGAACGGCAACACCATCGATCGCGAGGGGCGGCTCGTCACCTGCGAGCACGGCGGCCGCCGCGTCACCCGTACCGAGCTCGACGGCTCGATCACCATCATCGCCGACAAATACAACGGCAAGAAGCTCAACGCGCCGAACGACGTGGCGGTCGCCGCGAACGGCACGATCTGGTTCACCGATCCGGGCTACGGCATCAAGGGCGACTACGAGGGCCTGATGGAGCCGTTCGAGCAGGAGAAGAAGAACGTGTTCCGGGTCGATCCGAAAACCGGCGACATCAAGGTCGTGGTCGACGATTTCGTCATGCCCAACGGCATCGCGTTCTCGCCCGACGAGAAGAAGCTCTACGTGATCGACACCGGCCTCACCGAGGGGCCGGACAATCCGGCGCACATCCGCGTGTTCGACGTCGACATCGACGCCGGCACGGTATCGAACGGCAAGGTGTTCGCCGACAACTTCAGCCCCGGCTTCACCGACGGCATGCGCTGCGACACCGACGGCAACGTGTGGTGCTCGATGGGCTGGGCCGACCCGAAGGAGGACGGCGTGCGCTGCTACGCGCCGGACGGCACCCTGATCGGCAAGATCCACGTGCCGGAGACGGTCGCCAACCTCACCTTCGGCGGCATGCGGCGCAACCGGCTCTACATCTGCGGCTCGACGTCGCTCTACGCCTGCTACACCAGCGCCCGCGGGGCGCTGAAGCCATGATCATTCTCTGACTCGTCATCGCCCGCGAAAGCGGGCGATCCAGTAAACACAGGATCTTCAAATAATTGACAGGTCGGTGTTTACTGGATGCCCCGCTTTCGCGGGGCATGACGAGACTGAGTTATTTGGAGACGGTCATCTGCTCCGCTTCGAGCCGCCGGATCACTTCCTCCAGCGCGGTGCGCTCGCGCGTGATTTCCGTGTCCGAGAGCGGCGGATCGAGGTGGCCGATATAATCGGGGAAGCCGACGCGGGCGCTGTCATAGAGCTGGCGCCGCGCCTCGGCGGTATTCGGCTTAAGCGTGGCAACCACGCTCGCGAGCAGCGGATAATAGTTTGTCATTCCAACGTATCTTTTTGCTTGAGCATGGGCTTGTCGAGCATGGTCTTGTCCGAAAACCGGTTCCCACTTTTCGGGACCATGCTCTAGCCGGTGAACCCGCAGATATTGCGGCGCAATGCGCGCGAAAATGTGCAGGCCTTGCCGAGCCTTTGCGGCTATTTCTTTTCCTCGCGCTCGAGCTGCGGCGCAATCGACGGCGCCGTGCCGCCCGCGCCAAGCACGTCGGCGCGCGCCGAGTTGAGCTTCTCGGAAACCCGCTTCGACATCGCGTTGAATTCCTCGATCCGCGCCGCGATCGCGCCGCCGTGCTTGCGCAACAGTTCGGCGAGCGCCTGCGTCTCCGCCGCGATCGAATGGGCCACCTGCACCACGGCATCGCCGGTCGCCTGGATTTCCGCCGCCGTGGCGTCGCAGGTCTGCGCGAGCCCATCGGCCGCCGTGGCTGATTCCGTTGGGGTGTTTGCGTCCGCCGCCGGAACCATCGCGACCGGTGCGGGCTCAACGTCCGTTGCCGGCTGGGTGTCGGGCGCCGGCTCGGTATCCGTCCGGTGGTGTTGCAACGCCTCGGCCATGGATTCCTCGAGACTGGTTTTCAGATCATCGAGGCTCCGCGGAGACCGTGCCATGACTTCCTCCTGCGTCCATTTCATTTGGCGATACAAATACCTGCGTTTGATGGCAAAGCTGAACCACTACGTTAACTTAGGGTTAAAATTCATGGTTAACGAAACGAGCCCCTGCCCGCTCTTTGCCCCTTTTCAGGCCGATTAGGCCGCAAATCCGCCCATCGCCCCGCGTAAAGGCGTTGCCGGGGACAGGAAATGCAGATTCGCCTTCTAACCGCGGCGTTCGCGCTGACGCTGCTCGCGGCCTGCAGCGGCCCGACCGCCACCCGGGCGCCGATGGAATCGAGCAGCCGTGCCGACGCGCCTGCCGAAGTGCGCAGCCATCGCGCCTCGCTCACCCATCGAACCACCCGCGCCGTCCGCACCGTTCGAGCCGGCCGGCACGAGCCGTCGGCGCGACGCGAGGCATCCGCCCCGAGCGAGGGTGGATCGGTCGGGGTCGCGAGCTATTACGGCGCCACGGGGCTCACCGCGGCGCACCGGAGTCTGCCGATGGGGACGCGCGTGCGCGTGACCAACACGGCGAACGGCCGCTCGGTCGTAGTGCGGATCAATGATCGCGGCCCCTTCATCCGCGGCCGCTCGATCGACCTCTCCCATTCCGCGGCGCAGGCGGTCGGCATGACCCAGGCGGGCGTCGCCAAAGTGCGCATGGAAGTGCTGCAGTAGCGCCGCGCGTGATAGTCTCGCGGCGATGCCGCCGCCGCGCCGAGCAAAACCCAAACATCCGCTGCGCCGCTTCCCGACGCCGACGCTGCCGCCGTTGGCGCGCAGCCGTGTGGCGCTCGGGCTCACCGCCTTTGCGGCGCGGGGGGTCTTCGCGCTGCAGGTCTGCCGTGACTGCGGCACGGTGCATTACCCGCCGCAGGAGGCGTGCCGGCACTGCCTCTCGGCGAGGCTCGACTGGCGGCCGCAGGACGGCGCGGGCGAGGTTCTCAGCGACACGGTCCTGCGCCACAGCAACGAGCTTTACTTCCGCGCGCGCGTGCCGCTGCGGCTCGGTAGCGTGCGGCTCGACGCCGGCCCGACGGCGATCGCCTTCGTGCACGGCGCCTGCGCGGCCCCGCCCGCGCGGGTGCGCCTGCACGCCGCGCTCGACCGAGGCGGCGCCGCGGTGCTCGCGGCCCTTCCCGATGATGAGGTGACCACCATGGCGGACGACCGCGTGCTGCGCGAGCTGACCAATGATCCGGCCGGCCGCAAAGTCCTCATCACCGACGGCCGTGCCGCCGTGGCCGCACCGCTTGCCCGCGCGCTCGCCGCGGCCGGGGCCGACCTGATCTACGTCGGCATGGCAGAGCCATGGCCGCCGGCCGCGGTGGCGCCCTACGCGCAGATCCCGGAAGCGCTGGTGCGGCCGCTCGACGTGACCGACAGCGAGTCGGTGACCGACCTCGCGGCCGAGATCGGCGGCAAGGTCGATATTCTCATCAATACGGCCGAGCACCACCGCCCGCGCGGCATCCTGGCCCGCGGCACCGAGAGCGCGCGCGCCGAGATGGAGGTGAATTACTTCGGCCTGCTGCGGCTCGCGCACAGCTTCGCGCCGGGGATGCGCGCCCGCGCGGCCGACGGAGCGGTCGCCTGGGTCAACGTACTTTCCATTTTCGCGCTGACGAATTTCCCGCCGCACGGCACCTTCTCGGCCTCCAAGGCCGCCGCCCATTCGCTGGCGCAAGGCTTGCGCGCTGAACTGCGCGGCGCCGGGTTGCGCGTGGTCAACGTCTATCCCGGCCCGATCGAAGAGGAATGGAGCGACATGCTGCCGCCACCGAAAATCGCGCCGGCGGCGCTGGCGGCGGCGGTCGTCGCGGCATTGCGCGACGGCGTCGAGGATGTCTACCCGGGTGACGTGGCACAGGATTGGCTTGCCCGCTGGCGCGACAATCCGAAGGCCCTGGAGCGGGAGGTGGCTGAGCGCTAATGATGGGTTTCGCTGGCGCTCAACCCATCCTATGGAGTCCCCCATGCCGACCGACGTCCTGATGCGGCTTGCCGAGGCGCTCGCGACCGGCGCGGTGCGCGTCATCGACCTCAGCCAGACGCTGCAGCCCTCGACCCCGGTGATCCAGCTGCCGCCGCAGTTCGGCGCCTCGAACCCGTTCCGCATCGAGGAGATTTCGCATTACGACGACCGCGGCCCCGGCTGGTACTGGAACAACATCGCGTTGGGGGAGCACACCGGCACCCATTTCGACGCGCCGATCCACTGGGTGACCGGCAAGGACTACCGCGATGGCTACACCGACACGATCCCGGCCGGCCGCTTCGTCGCGCCCGCCTGCGTGATCGATTGCTCGAAGGAAGCCGCGGCCGACGAGAAGTTCCTGCTCGAGCCCGCGCACATCGAGGCGTGGGAGGGCAAGCACGGCCGCATCCCGAAGGGGGCCTGGGTCCTGATGCGCACCGACTGGTCGAAGCGCACGACGCCGGAGAGCTTTTTGAACATGAAAGATGACGGCCCGCATGTGCCGGGCCCGAGCGCTGCCGCGATTAGGTTCCTGATCGAACAACGCGACGTAAATGGCTGGGGCGTCGAGGCGGTCGGCACCGACGCGGGCATGGCCTTCGGCTTCGAGCCGGCGTTCCCGGCGCATCACCTCATGCATGGGGCGAAGAAACTCGGGCTCGCGAGTCTGACAAACCTCGACCAGCTGCCGCCCACCGGCGCCGTGCTGATCACCCCGCCGCTCAAGATCAAGAACGGCTCGGGTAGCCCCCTGCGCGTGCTGGCGCTGGTGGCGGGATGATCCATGAGCACGCGCCGGCACCCCCCGCCCGCCAGGAGACAAGGCAAGAGCAAGCGCCGCGGGCCGCCGAAAACAATTCCGCACGCATTCGGGTTCAGGCCCGAGGTAGACCTCAACAAACTCAATCAACTCGTGGACGAGATGGAAGCGGAGAACTATGCGGTACATCAGGACTCGAGGCGTTCTCGTTCGCGCGAATAGCACGTGCTAAAGTGGTGGATTAAAGCCCGTTGGTCATCATGGCCGCCCCCGGGCAGTTCGTCCCGGGGGTGTCCCGGCCATCCACGTCTTGCTTTAGAGGCTGAAAGACGTGGATGCCCGGCACAAGGCCGGGCATGACGGAGAGTGTAATCGGAAAGGAAACCGCCATGGCGGAACGCTCCTTCAAGGAAGAAGTCAACAAGCTGCGGCTCGGCGCCGGGGACGAATTCCACGGCGAGGCGATCCTTGCCGTCACCAAGGCGCTGCTGCAGTCGGGGGTGTCCTACGTCGCGGGCTACCAGGGCGCGCCGATCTCGCACCTGATGGACGTGCTCGCCGACGCCAACGACATCCTGGAAAATCTCGGCATTCGCTTCGAGAACAGCGCGAGCGAAGCGACCGCCGCGGCGACGCTCGCGGCCTCCGTGAACTATCCGCTGCGCGGCGCGGTGACGTTCAAAAGTCCGGTTGGAACGAACGTCGCGTCCGACGCGCTCGCCAATCTCTCCTCCGGCGGCGTTACCGGCGGCGCGCTCATCATCATCGGCGAGGACTACGGCGAAGGCTCCTCAATCATGCAGGAGCGCACCCACGCCTTCGCGATGAAATCGCAGCTGTGGCTCCTCGACCCGCGGCCGAACCTGCCGACCATCGTCGATACGGTGGAGAAGGCGTTCCAGCTCTCGGAAGCCTCGCATACGCCGGTGATGCTCGAGCTGCGCATCCGCGCCTGCCACGTCTACGGCCAGTTCGCCGCGAAAAACAACGCCAAGCCGTCGTTCGGCATCAAGGATGCGCTGGAACGGCCGAACCGCGACGTGAACCGCATCGCGCTGCCGCCCGCCACTTACATGCACGAGAAGGAGAAGATCGAGCAGCGCTGGCCGGCGGCGGTGCGCTTCATCAGCGAAAACAAGCTCAACGAATTATTTGCCGAGGACGTGGCCGATATCGGCATCGTCATGCAGGGCGGGCTCTATAATCACAGCCTGCGGGCGCTCGAAATCCTCGGCCTTGCCGACGCCTTCGGCGAAAGCCGCATCCCGCTTTACGTGCTCAACGTCACCTATCCGCTCATCGACGCGGAGTTTGTGCGCTTCTGCGCCGGCAAGAAGGCGATCCTGATCGTCGAGGAAGGCCAACCCGATTTCATCGAGCAGGCGGTCAACACGATCCTGCGCCGCGCCGACCTGCAGACCAAGGTGGACGGCAAGAATTGTCTGCCGATGGCGGGCGAATACACCGGCGGCGTGGTGCGCGACGGCATTGCCAAATTCGTCGCCGCGCATCGCCCCGATCTGCTCGACCGCGCCAACGGCGCGGTGGTGAAGCTGCGCCCGGGCGAGGACGACAAGACGCGCCTGCAGGCGGCACTCAAGATGCTGGGCGAGAACGTGCACGGCCGGCCACCGTCGTTCTGCACCGGCTGCCCGGAACGGCCGATTTTCGCGGCGATGAAGCTCGTCGAGCGCGAACTGGGGCAGCACCACGTGTCATGCGACATCGGCTGCCACCTGTTCTCGATCCTGCCGCCGTTCAATATCGGCAACACCACCATGGGCTACGGCCTCGGCGCGGCCGGCGCGTCGGCTTTCAACATGAAGGCCGACAAGCGCGCGATCGCGGTGATGGGCGACGGCGGCTTCTGGCACAACGGGCTTGCCAGCAGCATCGGCAACGCCGTGTTCAACAAGAGCGACAACGTCGTGATCGTGGTCGACAACGGTTATTCGGCGGCGACCGGCGGCCAGGACATCCCCTCGTCCTTTGCCGACAACCCGATCCGCTCGACCAAGAACACGATCGAGCGCGCGGTGCGCGGGGTCGGCGTCGAGTGGGTGCGCACGCTCACCCGCACCTACGACGTGGCGAAAATGCGCGACACCCTCAAAGAGGCGCTCACCACCGCGGTGAAGGGCCCGAAGGTGATCGTCGCGCAATCGGAATGCATGCTCAACAAACAGCGCCGCGTGCGCCCGCTGATGAACAAGGCGATCAAGGCGGGCGAGCGAGTCGTGCGCGAACGTTTCGGCGTCGATCCCGACACTTGCACCGGCGACCATTCCTGCATCCGGCTCTCCGGCTGCCCGTCGCTCACGATCGCGCCCAATCCCGACCCGCTGCGCAAGGATCCGGTCACCAAGGTGATCAACTCGTGCGTCGGCTGCGGGCTGTGCGGCGAGGTCTCGCACGCGGCGGTGCTGTGCCCGTCGTTCTACCGCGCCTCGATCATCAACAACCCCTCCGTCTTCGACCGAGCGCTCGCACGCGTGCGCGCCTTCGTGATCGGCGCGCTGCAGCGCCGTCTCGACCGGCGCGCCGTCGCCGGGTGAGGAGAATATCGTGAGCGCCGCCCCCGACACCGTGCGTCCGATCAAGATCGCGATCCTCGCCATGGGCGGGGAAGGCGGTGGCGTGCTCGCCGATTGGATCATCGACGTCGCCGAACATGCCGATTATCTGGCGCAGACGACCTCGGTGCCCGGCGTCGCGCAACGCACCGGCGCGACCATCTATTATCTCGAGCTGTTCCCGCGCGCGGCGGCGCGCGCCCGCGGCAAGGATCCGGTGCTGGCGCTCATCCCGGTGCCGGGCGACGTCGACGTCGTCATTGCCTCGGAACTGATGGAAGCGGGACGCGCGGTGCAGCGCGGCTTCGTCACGCCCGACTGCACGACGCTGATCGCCTCGACCCATCGCGTCTTTTCGATGACCGAGCGCACCGCGCTCGCCGACGGCCGGGTCGATGCCGCGCGTTTACAGGAAGCCTGCACGCTCGCCGCCAAGCGCCTGATCGCCTTCGACATGGCGGGGCTTGCCGAGGCGACCGGCAGCGTCATCAGCGCGGTGCTGTTCGGTGCGCTCGCGGGCGCCGACCTCCTGCCGTTCCCGCGCGCGGCGTTCGAGGCGGCGATCGAGCGTGGCGGTGTCGGAGTTGCCGCGAGCCTCTCGGCCTTCCGCGCCGGCTTCGACGCGGCCGCCGCCGGCAGAACAGCCGCGGCCGCAGCGCCGGTTGTGTCGTCGACTACGGCCGCGAAGCCGGGCTCGCTCGCCGCGCTTCTCGATGAGGCCGCCCACACCTACCCGCAGATCGCCGACATCGTGCGCGCCGGGGTCGAGCGCGTCGCCGATTATCAGGACATCGGCTACGCCCGCCGCTACCTCGCGCGGCTTTCCTCGATCGCGCCGCTCGCGCGCGAGCGCAACGGCGAGCGCCTGCTGGCCGAGACCGCGCGCCAGCTTGCGCTTGCCATGGCGTACGAAGACACGATCCGGGTGGCGGAGCTGAAAATCCGCGCTTCGCGTTTTGCCCGCGTGCGCGAGGAGGTGCGGCTCGGCGACGGACAGCTGCTGCAGATCGCCGAGTTCATGCACCCGCGCGTACAGGAAATCGCCGACACGCTGCCGGCGGGCTTCGGGCGTTGGCTGCTCGACACGCGGTGGGCGCGTCGCCTCGTCGAGCGCTTCACCAAATCCGGCAAGGTGGTGAAGACCACGAGCCTGCGCGGGTTCCTGCTGCTTTATCTGGTCGCCGCGCTCAAACCGATGCGGCCGCGCTCGCTGCGTTTCGCCGCCGAACAGACGGCGATCGATCAATGGCTCGGCGTGGTGCGCGACACCGCCCGGACCGACGCGGCACTCGCCACCGAAGTCGCCGAAACGCGCAACCTCGTGCGCGGCTACGGCGACACGCACGAACGCGGGCGCGACCGGTTCGACGCGCTCATGGCCGTGCTGCCGCAGGTGATGACGCTCCCCGATTCCGCCGCGCGCTTCGCGGCGCTGCGCAAGGCGGCGCAAGCCGACGAGAGCGGCGCCGAACTCAACCGCGCCATCGCCGCGCTGCCGAAGCTCTCGCAGGCCGCGGAGTAGCTGGCGTCATTGCGAGGAGCCGCAAGGCGGCGACGAAGCAATCCAGAAAATGATAGTGAGTAGCGAATAGTAGAAGAAGCCTGCGGCGGGATTTACTATTCGCTGTTCACCGACGATTTTCCCTGGATTGCTTCGCTTCGCTCGCAATGACGGTTCAGACCTTATGAAGTCGGCGCCGCGCCAGTCTTGGCCGACGTCCGACTCACGTCACGAAGATCCACGGGTATTACGTCGAGGACCCGTTGCGGGCCGGGGAGCTCGAGCCGGTGCTGGAAAAATTCAAGCCGCCGGTGGATACCATTTGGCTCGTCTACCCGCAGACGCGGCATCTCTCGCCCAAGGTGCGTGCGTTCATCGATTTCATGGTGGCGAGTTTTCGGTGAACCATTGCTTGAATACGCGGCGCGATCGCACGTATTTATTTGGTTTGTTTGCGTAACTCCGCATAGAGCGCAGTCATCGCCCGGATCACCGCCTCCTCGGTGAATCGCTCCTGAAAACGAGCATGCGCGGCGGCGCCCATTCGCGCGCGCAGGACCGCATCGCCGGCAAGCCGCGCCAACGCACTCGCGGCGGCGTCCACGTCGCCACGCGGCACGAGAAAACCCTCGATGCCGTCGCGCACGACCTCGCGGCAACCGGTCACGTCGGTCGCCACGACCGGCCGGCCGGCGGCCGCGGCCTCGACCAGTGCCTTCGGCAGGCCCTCGCGATAAGAGAGCAGCATGGCGATGTGGTTCTCGCGCCACACCCGCGCCACGTCGTCGGTCGGGCCGTGCCAGACGATGCCCGGCTCCGCCGCCCAGCAGCGCAGTTGATCCTCCGAGAACGAGCGCCGGTTCGACGGGTCGGGCGCGCCGTAGAGGTTAAGCTCGACCGGCGCACCCTGCGCGCGCGCCCGGCGCACGGCCTCGACGGTCTCAGCGATCCCCTTGGGGATCAGCATCCGCCCGATGACCGCGATCTTGACCGGCGGCGCCGGCGGCTCCGGCATGAGGGGAACGAGCGCCGGATCGACCCCTGCCCCACCGACGATGGTGACGTTTGCACCGGCGGGATCGAGGCCGAACTCGTGCGGGTCTTCGCTGTTTTCGAACACGTAACGGGTCGATGGGCGGCGCAGAACGCGGCCGATCAGGAATCGAACCAGCGGCCGCGCGAGCCGTTCCACCAGGCCGTTCTCGATCCACAAATGCCCGAGCCCGGTCGGCGCCAGCACCAGGCACGGAGCGCCGGCAAGCCGTGCTGCCGAGCCGCCGAGCACGACAGTGCGCAAGGCGATGCAATGCACCACGTCCGGCCGCTCGGCCCTTACGATGCGTACCATGCGGGCGACGCTGCGCAGGATTTCGAGCGGACCGAGGCTGCCGCGCTCGGCTTCCAGCGGCACCACGCGGCAGCCGGCGCCTTCGAGCCGATGCGCGTCGTTGCGCACGCGCACCGCCACGGCGACCTCGAAACCCGCCGCCTGCGCCGCCCGCGCCATGGGCATGAAATGGCGCAAGAAGGCCCAGTCCTCGGAATGAAAGAAGAGAAGCTTCGGCATTTGTTCGGTGCGGGGTGAGGCAAAGAGGCTTTAGCGGAAAACGCGCGGCGTGGCGATAAAGATGACGCGCGTGTGACGGACCGGTTACATCCCCAGAATTTTTTTCCCGATACAGGCGCGACACAAAGATCCGCCGGCACGCGTTTGTAATGATTCCGTAATCGCGCTGTTACACGCCGGCATTAGGTTTCATCGCGCCCGCAGTCGTGGGCTACCGCCTTAGTCATTTCCAAATATCCGTACCCTGCCGTGGAGCAAACAGATGCAGCATCGACTCCTGCTCGGCTGCGCGACCGCCGCGCTTACCATCGGGCTCGCCGCCGGCGGCGCCGTCGCCGACGACCGCGACGACCATCATGAGATACACACGGCGACGCCCATCAAGCACCTCGTGGTGATCTTTCAGGAGAACGTCTCATTCGACCATTATTTCGGAACCTATCCGCATGCACAGAACAATGCCGGCGAGACGCCGTTCAAGGCATCGAAGCACACTCCCACGAGCATCAACACTCTGCTCACGCCGCTCGATGTCAACAATCACTTCATGCCGCTCACCGGCGTCAACCTCATCAATCACAACCCTAACAGCAATCCGGCCGCGCCGGTCGCGCCAAACAATAGCAAGCAGAACGGCGCCGGGGCCTCCAACCCGTTCCGGTTGGGACCGGCGCAGGCCGTAGTCGCCGATCAGGGCCACAACTACACGCCCGAGCAGGAAGCCTACAACAACTTCCACATGGACGGCTTTCCGGCCTGGACCGGGGTCGCCGGACCGCCGCCGGCCTCGCCGCCTGCGCCGCTGGTCACCCAGACCACCGGCCTGGTCATGGGGTACTACGACGGCAACACCGTCACAGCGTTTTGGAACTACGCGCAGCACTTCGCCTTGAACGACAACGCGTTCACGACCACGTTCGGACCGTCGACGCCCGGCGCCCTCAACCTCATCGCCGGCCAGACCAGCGGCCTCTCCGCCTTCAACAGCCACGTGCCCTCGAGCCACGAGGTGAGCGATGGCGGCGGGAACTTCAGCCTGATCGGCGACGGCGACCCGCTGTATGACGCTTGTGCCAATACCGGGATCGACCAGGTGGCGATCGCCGGCCGCAACATCGGTGACATGCTCAATGCGAAAGGAATCACCTGGGGCTGGTTCGAGGGCGGGTTCGATCTGACGATCACCAATCCGAACGGCACCACGAATTGCGGCCGATCGCACGCCGCGACCCAACCGCCATTCCCGGTGCAGGCGGATTACATCCCGCACCATCAGCCGTTCCAGTATTTCCAGTCGACGAGCAATCCGACTCACGCGCGGCCGAGTTCGGTGGCGGCGATCGGTCATAGCAACGTCCCGCACACCAACAATCCCGACCCGGCGAACCACCAATACGACACCCATGATTTCTTCGATGCGCTCGATGCCGGCCACATGCCGGCGGTGACCTATCTCAAGGCGCCGGCGTATCAGGACGGTCATGCCGGTTATTCCGATCCGCTCGACGAGCAGCAATTCGTCGTGAGCACGATCAACAGGCTGCAGAAGAGCAAGTTCTGGTCGTCGACCGCCGTGATCATCACCTATGACGACTCCGACGGCTGGTACGATCACCAGATGCCGCCGATCGTGAACCCGTCGTTCAGCACCGCGGATAAGCTCAACGGCCCCGCGACCTGTAACGCCGGCCTGCAACAGGGCAGGACGACGCGCGCGACGCCGCTTAACGGCGCCCTCGGATATTCGGCGCAGGGCCGGTGCGCCTACGGAACGCGCATTCCGCTCCTCGTGGTATCGCCCTTCGCCAAGCGCAACCACGTCGACCATACGCTGATCGACCAGAGTTCGATCCTGCGCTTCATCGAGGACAACTGGCTCGCCGGCGAGCGCGTCCAGCCCGACGGCTCGTTCGACACGATCGCCGGAAAGCTCGACAGCATGTTCGACTTCGACGGGCGGGACGACGAGCCGCGCAAGGTCATCCTCGATCCGAATACCGGCGCCGTGGTTTCGGTGTCGGATGGGCACGACGACGATCATTGATGTGCAGTTGAGTACCTGCGTACGCGCCCGGCCCTGCTGCCCCCGGCAGGCCGGGCTTTCGCGCTTCTGTGAGGCAGAGCAGAATTGGGCGTCATTAGGACGCCCGCATGCTCTCGGAAGCCGAGCGCCTTTTCCTCAGCCGCCGCAAGGTCGGGCAGTTGGCGACCGCCGACCGCCGCGGCGCGCCACACGTGGTGCCGGTGTGCTTCGCGGTCGAAGGCGAGGCGCTCTACATCACGATAGACGAGAAGCCGAAGCGCGCCGGTGCGCCGCTCAAGCGCCTGCGCAATATCGCGGAAAACCCAGCGATCGCCGTGGTGATCGATCGCTACGACGATGACTGGGCGCGGCTCGGTTGGGTCATGCTGCGCGGCCGCGCGGATATCCTCACCGAAGGCGCGGAGCATTCCCGCGCCCAGGCGCTCCTGCGCGCGCGCTATCCGCAATTGAACGATATGGAGATCGGCTCGTTACCGGTGATCGCGCTGCGGACCGAACGTGTGACCAGCTGGGGCAACCTGGCGGCGGAGCCATGAGCCAAACGCGGGACACGCGGCCAGCGCGGGGCTAGCCGCCCGCGCCGGCCAGCGGCTAAGCTTGGTATCCACTCACCCGGGAGCCACGCGCATGCATTGCGGCGTCACCATGTTTCCCACCGACTATTCGATCCAGCCGCACGACCTTGCGGCGGAGGCGGAGGCGCGCGGCTTCGAGTCCGTATGGCTGCCCGAGCACAGCCACATCCCGACGAGCCGCAAGTCCCCATGGCCGGGCGGCGGCGAACTGCCCAAGTTCTATTACGACAGCTATGACCCGTTCGTGTCGCTCGGCGCCGCCGCGGCGGTGACCAAGAAGATCAAGCTCGGCTTCGGCATCTGCCTCGTGATCGAGCGCGATCCGATCCACACGGCGAAGGAAGTCTCGACCCTCGACCGGCTCTCGAACGGTCGCGTACTGTTCGGGATCGGCGGCGGGTGGAACGCCGAGGAAATGGCCAATCACGGCACCGCGTTCGAGACTAGGTTCAAACTGATGCGGGAACGCATTGCCGCCATGAAGGAAATCTGGACCCAGAGCAAGCCGAAGTATTCCGGCGAGCTGGTCAAGTTCGACGAGATGATGCAGTGGCCGAAACCGGTACAGAAGCCGCATCCTCCGATCATCGTGGGCGGCGCCTACCCGCACGCGGCGCGGCGCGCGGTCGCCTATGGCGACGGCTGGATCCCGAACCGTTTCGGCGGGCTTGACCCGGTCGACGCAATCGCCCAATTCCGCAAGATGGCGAAGGATGCCGGGCGTGATCCCGCGTCGCTTTCGGTCGATATGTTCGCGGCGCCGCGTGATCTCGACACTCTCAAAAAATATCGCGATGCCGGCGTCACGCGGGCGATCTGGATGTTTCCGTCCAAAGGCCGGGACGAGGTCCTGCCGATGCTGGATCAATGCGCTGCGCTGATGAAGGCGCTGTGAACGCGAAGTTTGGACGTCTGTCAGATGAATGCGCACGAAAGGCCGATCGCGGCCCGCGAATCCACGACCGTCTGGGACGCCGAGGCCGAGCGGCTGCTGGCGGACTATGACCGCGCGCCGCTACCCGAACTTCTGGCGAGTGCGCAGGCGCTGGGCCGCGAGGGCCACGGCAATGTGGTGAGCTATTCGCGCAAGGTGTTCATCCCGCTTACCCGGCTGTGCCGGGACGTGTGCGGCTATTGCACGTTCGCAACGACGCCGCGGCAGGCGGGAAGCGCCTATCTGACCCCCGACGAGGTCCTGGCGATCGCGCGCGCTGGCCGCGCCGCCGGCTGCCACGAGGCGCTGTTCACACTCGGCGACAAACCGGAGCAGCGTTACGCGGCCGCGCGCTCGGCGCTTGCCCGGCTCGGCTACACGAGCACGATCGAATATCTTGCCGCCATGTGCGCGCTGGTACTCGCCGAAACCGGGCTGCTGCCGCACGTCAACGCTGGCGTGATGACGGAAGACGAGATCGCGGCGCTCCGCCGCGTGAGCGTCTCCCAGGGCATCATGCTGGAATCGGTTGCCCAGCGGCTGTGCGAGCCGGGTGGACCGCACTTCGGCTCGCCCGACAAGGACCCGCAGGTGCGGCTTGCGATGATCGCGGCGGCCGGCCGGCAGCGGGTCCCGTTCACGAGCGGCATCCTGATCGGCATCGGCGAGACGCGGCACGAGCGCATCGCCTCGCTGCTGGCGTTGCGCGACGTGCACGCGCGCCACGGGCATCTGCAGGAAGTGATCGTGCAGAATTTCCGCGCCAAGCCCGGCACGCGCATGGCGGGCTGTGCCGAGCCGCCGCTCGACGACGTGCTGTGGACCGCGGCGGTGGCGCGGCTGATCCTCGGCCCAGGGATGAACATTCAGGTGCCGCCGAATCTCAGCTTCGCCGAATTTCCGCGCCTGCTCGAAGCCGGCATCAACGACTGGGGCGGCATCTCGCCGGTCACCGCCGATCATGTGAATCCGGAAGCGCCGTGGCCGCAGATCGCGACGCTCGAACGCGCCACCGCCGCCGCCGGCTACACGCTCGTGCCGCGCCTCGCGGTTTATCCGGAATACGCCGTGACGCCCGAGCGCTGGGTCGATGCGGGCTTGGTGAAGCGCGTGCTCGATGCAATCGACACCACCGGCTTCGCGCGCGAGGATGATTGGGTTCCTGGCGATTTGGCACCGCCTCCCGCAAAAGCCTCCTCGCTACCCTCCCCCGCAAGCGGGCGAACGATGGAGAGAGCGGCGCCGCATTCGACAACGGCCATTCTCACGCGTGTAGCCCGTGGCGAACAGCTCTCACAAACCGACATCGTCCGCCTGTTTGCGGCGCGCGGGCCGGAGGTCGAGGAGATTTGCGCCGCCGCCGATGCGTTGCGCGCGCGGGTGAGCGGCGACGTCGTCACCTACGTCGTCAATCGCAACATCAACTACACCAACGTGTGCAGCTACGCGTGCAGCTTCTGCGCCTTTTCCAAGGGCAAGCTGCACGATCATTTGCGCGGCCGGCCGTACGACCTCGCGCTCGAGGAAATCGCGCGCCGCACCGAAGAGGCGTGGCAGCGCGGCGCCACCGAAGTATGCCTGCAAGGCGGCATCCATCCGGCCTACACCGGCGACACCTATCTCACCTTGCTGCGCACCGTCAAAGAAGCCGTGCCGCGCATGCACGTGCATGCGTTCTCGCCGCTGGAGATATCGCACGGCGCGCAGACGCTCGGCGTCTCCCTCGCAACTTATCTCGAATGCTTGCAGAAAAACGGCCTCGGCAGCCTGCCGGGAACCGCGGCGGAAATCCTCGACGACGCCGTGCGCGCGCGCATCTGTCCCGACAAGCTCAATACGCGGGAATGGCTCGAGGTGGTCGGGACGGCGCACGAAGTCGGTCTGCGCACCACCGCGACGATCATGTTCGGGCACGTCGAGGACACGCGATCTTGGGCGGCGCATCTGCTGCGCTTGCGCGATCTGCAGGAGCGCACCGGCGGCTTCACCGAGTTCGTGCCGCTGCCGTTCGTGCATATGGAAGCGCCGATGTATCTCAAGTCCGGAGCGCGGCGCGGGCCGACCTGGCGCGAGACCATGCTCATGCACGCGGTGGCGCGGCTCGCGCTGCATCCGCTCGTCGCCAACATCCAGGCCTCGTGGGTGAAGGCCGGTCCGGCCGGCGTGGCGCGGCTGCTCGCCGCCGGCGTCAACGACTGCGGCGGCACGCTGATGAACGAAAGCATTTCCCGCGCCGCCGGCACCCAGCACGGCCAGGAGCACCCGCCCGAAGCGATGGAGGCGATGATCGGTGCGGCCGGCCGCACGCCGCGCCAGCGCACCACGCTCTACCGCGGGGTCGATCCGGAACAGACGCGCTTGAGCTTCGATGCGCCGCCGCTCGCGCCGGTGGTGCAGACCCCGGTGCGGCGACGCGGCAGTCCCATGAGCAGTTATCCCCCCGTCGTCATCGTCCGCGAAAGCGGACGATCCAGTAATCACTGAATTATCATATAAAAACGTAAACAGCGGTGTTTACTGGATGCCCGCTTTCGCGGGCATGACGAAAGGAGAGAGTGAAACAGGAGTCGTCGTGATCAAGGTGGGGTACAAGGCGTCGGCCGAACAATTCGGGCCGCGCGAGCTGCTGAAGTTCTCGGTGCTCGCCGAAGAGCTCGGCTTTGATTCCGTTTTCGTCAGCGATCATTTCCAGCCGTGGAAACATATCGACGGGCACGCGCCGCAGTCGCTCGCCTGGCTCGGCGCGCTCGGCGCGCAAACCTCGCGCGTGCTCATCGGCACGAGCGTGCTCACACCGACGTTCCGCTACCATCCCTCGCTCGTGGCCCAGGCATTCGCCACGCTGGGCGCGATGTTTCCCGGTCGCGTGATCCTCGGCGTCGGCACCGGCGAATCCCTCAACGAAGTGCCAGCCATGGGCATCGCCTGGCCGGAGTTCAAGGAGCGCTTCGCCCGGCTGCGCGAGGCGATCGACCTGATCCGCCGCCTGTGGCGGGACGAGCGCGTCACCTTCGAAGGCACCTACTACCGCACGGTGAACGCGACGGTGTACGACCGGCCCGAAACGCCGGTGCCTATCTATGTCGCGGCGGCGGGCGCGCTGGTGGCGAAATACGCCGGGCGCACCGGCGACGGCTTCATCACCACGAGCGGCAAGGCGCCGGCGCTCTATCGCGAGACGCTGCTGCCCAACCTGAAGGCGGGCCTCGAAGCCGCGAACCGCCCCGACACGATCGACAAGATGATCGAGATGAAGGTGTCGTATGACACCGATATCAAGCGCGCCATGGAGGACACGCGCGAATGGGCCGCGCTGGCGCTCACGCCCGAGCAGAAAATGCACGTCGAGGATCCCATCGAAATGCAGCGCCTCGCCGAGACGCTTTCGGCGGAGCAGGCGGCGACGCGCTGGATCGTCTCGACCGATCCGGACGAGCAGGTCGAGCGCATGGGGCCGTACGTGGACCAGGGCTTCCGTCACCTCGTGTTCCACGCGCCCGGCCGCGACCAGGAGCGCTTCCTGCGGCTTTACGCGAAAGACGTGCTGCCCCGCCTGCGCGCCAAGTTTGGATGACCAACCCAACCCGCATCGAACTGATCGGCGTGCCGGATTTCCCGCTGGTCAAGGCGGGCGACGATCTCGCGGCGCTGATCGCGGCGGCGCTCGAGCGTGCCGGCCTGCGGCCGGGAGCCGGGGACGTCATCGTCGTCGCGCAGAAGATCGTCTCGAAGGCGGAAGACCGTTTCGTCGACATCGCCGCAGTCACCCCGTCAGAGCGCGCGCGCGAAATCGGCCAGGACATACAAAAAGACCCGCGGCTCGTTGAAGTGATCCTGCGTGAATCGACCCGCGTGGTGCGCCAGCGCCCCGGCCTCCTGATCGTCGAGCACCGGCTTGGGTACGTTATGGCGAACGCCGGGGTCGATCATTCCAACGTGGCAGCGCCCGACGGGCGCGAGCGCGTGCTGCTGTTGCCGCGCGATCCGGACGCATCGGCGGAAGCGTTGCGCGCCAAACTGTCCGCCCGTTTCGGCGTTGCGCTTGCGGTGATCGTCAACGACAGCTTCGGCCGGGCATGGCGGCGCGGCACCGTCGGCGTCGCCCTGGGCGCGGCGGGCTTGCCGGCCGCGCTCGACCTGCGCGGCGATCCCGACCTGTTCGGCCAAGCGTTACAGACAACCGTGGTCGGCTTTGCCGACGAGGCTGCGGCGGCCGCCTCGCTGGTCATGGGCCAAGCGGCCGAGGGAATGCCGGTGGTGCTGATCCGCGGGCTTGCCTGGAGCGCGCCGGCGAGCGGCGGGCACACGTTGGTGCGGCCGCCCGAGGAAGATCTGTTCCGATGAGCGGGCACGACGGCGCCGTGCTGGCGCTTTCCGGCGGGATCGGCGGCGCCAAGCTCGCGCTCGGCCTGAGCCGCGTGCTGCCGCCGGAGCGGCTGATCGTCGTCGCCAACACCGGCGACGACTTCGAGCATCTCGGCCTCGCGATCTCGCCCGACCTCGACACGCTCATGTACACCCTTGCGGGCCTGAGCGATCCCGAGCGGGGCTGGGGCCGGCGCGAGGAAACCTGGACCTTCATGGCGGCGCTCGCGGCGCTCGGCGGCGAGACCTGGTTCCAGCTCGGCGACGGCGACCTCGCAAGCCATGTGGAACGCACGCATCGTCGCGCCGCCGGCGAAACGCTCTCGCACATCACCGACGACTTCTGCCGCCGGCTTGGCATCGGCGCCCACATTCTGCCGATGAGCGATGACCGCGTGGCAACGCGCGTGCGGACGCCGGTGGGCTGGCTCGACTTCCAGGACTATTTCGTGCGTCGCCGCTGCGCGCCGGAAGTGAGCGAACTTGCCTACGACGGCGCCGCGCAGGCGCGCCCACACCCTGGGTTCATGGCCGCGTTGGCGGACGCCGGCTTACGCGCGGTCATCATCTGCCCGTCGAATCCTTATCTCAGCGTCGATCCGATTTTGGCGCTGCCCGGCGTGCGCGCTGCGCTCGCGGCCTGCGCCGCGCCGGTGATCGCGGTGTCGCCGATCATCGGCGGCCGCGCGGTCAAAGGTCCGACCGCCAAGATGATGCGTGAGCTGGGCTTACCGGTGACTGCCGCCGCGGTCGCGCAGCATTATGATGGGCTCGTCGATCTGTTCGTGGTCGATCACAGCGAGGGCGAGATAACGCTGCCGAACATGCGCGTTTCCAAAGCCGCCATCCTGATGACGACGCTCGCCGATCGCGAGGCGCTGGCGAAAGCCGTGCTCACGTTTGCGGATGAGCTTCGCGCGGAGAGTCGCACGTGACCGCGCGTGACGTTTGGGCGGTCGTTCCCATCAAGGCGACGGCGGACGCCAAGCAGCGGCTGGGCAATGCGGTCGCCCCGATGCTGCGCCCGCGCATCGCGCTGGCCATGGCCGAGGACGTGCTGGCCGCGCTCGCTGCCTCTGCCGCCCTCGCCGGCATATTCGTCGTGACCATCGACGCGGCCGCATCCGCGCTTGCTGGCCGTTACGGCGCGCACGTGCTCACCGAGGGCGCACGCGATGGACAGACCGGCGCCGTCGCGGCCGCGGCGCGGCGGCTTGCACGCGAGCGTCGCGGCGCGATCCTGACCATCCCCGGCGACCTTCCGCTCGTCACGCCGGACGAAATCGCGCAGATCATCGCCGCGCACGAGCGCACGCCCGACTTCGTCATCGCTCCGGCGCACGATGAGCGCGGCTCGAACGCGATCCTGTGCGCGCCACCCGACGCGGTGCCGCTGAAATTCGGCGACGACAGTTTCCTGCCGCATCTCGACGCCGCGCGGCGCGCTGGGCTCGAACCGAAAATTCTGCGGCTTCCCGGCGTCGGCCTCGACATCGACAACCCGGCAGACCTCGCCGCCTTTCTGAAAATTCCGTCGAACACCCGCGCACGCGCTCTGCTCGAAGAGATAGAGGACGTGCGCCATGGCTGAGCGCCTATCGGTCGCGATCATCGGCGGCGGTATCGGTGGTCTCTCCGCCGCGGCCTCGCTGCTGCAGGCCGGATTCGACGTGCACGTTTATGAGCAGACCAAAGCGCTCGGCGAGGTCGGCGCCGGCATCAATATCGGCCCGAACGCCTCGCGGCTGCTGCACTGGCTGGGGCTTGCCGAGAAGCTCGCCGCCTGCGGCGTGAAGCCCAGCACCTTCGATCAGCGGCGCTGGGACGACGGCCGCTTCCTCCTGCGCTCGCCGCTCGGTGCGCCGGTGGAGAAGAAATTCGGTGCGCCCTACTACACCTTTCATCGCGCCGACCTGCACGGCGCGCTCGCCGGCCTGTTGCCGGCCGACCGCGTGCACCTTGGCCATCGTTTCAAAGAATTGGTCGATCGCGGCGAGCGCGTCGAAGCGCAATTCGACAACGGAACCGCAATCTCGGCCGACGTGCTCATCGGCGCCGACGGTATCCATTCGGCGGTGCGCCATGCGCTGCTTGGGCCGGAGAAGCCGCGCTTCACCGGCTGCCTCGCCTATCGCGGGCTCGTGCCCGCCGATCGCCTGGCACACCTTGGTCTCGAGCGGGTGACCACGATTTGGATGGGGCCGGCGCGGCACTTCGTGCATTACTTCGTCTCCGCCGGTCGCATGGTCAATTTCGTCGCCGTCACGGAAGAAGATTCATGGCAGCGCGAATCCTGGGTCGATCGCGGCGAGGTCGCCGACGCGCTCGCGGCGTTTGCCGGCTGGCATCCGCAGGTGCGGGCGATCATCGGCGCGACCGACGAAACCTACAAATGGGCGCTGTTCGACCGCGCGCCGCTGCCGCGCTGGTCGGTCGGCCGCGTGACCTTGCTGGGCGACGCCTGCCATCCCATGCTCCCGTTCATGGGCCAGGGCGCCGCGCAGGCGATCGAAGATGCGGCAACGCTCACGGCGTGCCTTGCCAAGCGCGACGACGTTCCGGCGGCGCTGACGCTTTATGAGAAGCTGCGCCTGCCGCGCGCTTCGCGGCTGCAAGCCATGTCCGCGGATAACAAAACGCGCTTCCATCTCGCCGACGGGCCGGCGCAGCAGCAGCGCGACGCGTACATGGCGCGTGGCTCGACCGATTGGTCGCTCGCCGCCATCGCCTGGCTCTACGAGCATGACGCATCGGTGCTGGACGACACCGCGGAACCGCGCTCCGCGGCTGCCGTTGTCAACCCGCAAGCGCGCCGCTAGCCTACATTTCAATCCCAAATGGAGCGAATCCCATGACCGCGATCCCGGAAAAATATCTCGATCTGTTGAAGAAGAAGGCCTTCGCGAGCCTGGCGACCGTGATGCCGGACGGCTCGCCGCAGGTGACGCCGGTGTGGTTCGACTACACTGGCGACGTCATCCGCGTGAACACGGCGAAGGGCCGCGTCAAGGCGCGCAACATGAAAGAAGGTGCGGCGGTCGCGCTCTCGATCATGGATCCCGACAACGCCTATCGTTACATGCAGGTGCGCGGGCGCGTGAAGCGGGTCACCGAAAACGGCGCCGACGCGCACATCGATTCGCTCGCCAAGAAATACATCAACGAAGACAAATATCCGTGGCGGCGGCCGGGCGAGACGCGCGTGACCTACGAAATCGAGCCGACCGCCGTGCAGGCGATGGGCTGACAGCAGCCGCTGAGCGGGGTCGAAACGGGGGGACGGCGTCATGAGATTGGGAATCGTGCTGCGGACCACCGGGCCCATGCCGAAGCTCGACATGGACCTGGTGCTCGAAGCCGAGCGGCTCGGCTACGATTCCGCCTGGACCAGCGAAGCCTGGGGCGGCGACGCCGTCAGCACGGTCTCCTGGATGCTCTCGCGCACGAGCAAGATCAAAGGCGGCACCGGCATCATGCAGATGCCGGCGCGCACGCCCGCTTGCGCGGCGATGACGGCGATGAGCCTGCAGGCGCTCTCGGGCGACCGTTTCCTGCTCGGCATCGGCCCTTCCGGCCCGCAGGTGATCGAGGGATGGCACGGCGTGGCCTACGGCAAGCCACTCACGCGCACGCGGGAATACATCTCGATCGTCCGCCAGATATTCGCGCGCGAGCACCCGCTCGAGCACAAAGGCGAGCATTATCAGATTCCCTACACCGGCCCCGGGGCGAGCGGCCTCGGCAAGCCGCTTAAAACGATCATGCATCCGAAGCCGAGCATCAAAATCTACACCGCCTCGATCGCGCCCGCCGGATTGCGGGTCGCGGGCGAAATCGCCGACGGCGTGCTGCCCTATCTGATGGCGCCGGAAAAAGCGGACGCGATCGTCGGGCCGCTGCGCGAAGGCCTTGCCGCGAGTCCGGGCAAGACGCTCGCCGATTTCGACAACGCGCCCTATGTGCGCATCCGCATGGGCGACGATATCGCCGCCTGCCGCGACGCCATCCGGCCGGGGCTCGGCTTCTACATCGGCGGCATGGGCGCGCGCAGCAAGAATTTTTACAACGATCTCGTCAAGCGCATGGGTTACGAGGAAGCCGCCGCGCGCATCCAGGATTTGTTCCTCGACGGCAAGCGCAACGAAGCCGCCGCCGCGGTCCCGGACGCGCTGATCGACGAGACCTGCCTGATCGGCCCGCCCGCGCGCATCAAGGACCGCCTGCAGGCATGGCAGGAATTGGCGCGCGATAATCGGGTCGGCACCTTGCTGCTCGCCGACGTGACGATCGACGCGCTGCGCGTGGTCGCGGAAGCGGCGCTTTAATCCCTCCCCCGAAGGGGACGGTGGCTGCGTGCGCAACACGCGGACGGGTGGGGGGCTGCGGGCCATCAATGCGGTTCGAAATCGTCGGCGAAATCTCTGAAATAGAAACCTTCGCCGTAGGATCAGCTATTCGCGAGATCGCCCGCCTGCGGAGGGCTTATGGCCGCGGCCGTTGGCGCAAGCGCAAGGGGATTGCCCGCGTGCGATTGCCCGATGGCTCTGTGCACCTAGCCGAGGTACATTGGTATGAAGCGGCGGGAATCGGCCGCAAGGAACTCAAGATCAAGCACCTGCTGTGAAGCTGAAACCATGGCGAGAACGCAAACCAAACAATTGGTCGTCTGTGTCGAGAATGAGGGCTATCGCGTCTCTCTCGAGAAGCGCAAGATTTATGTCGCGCTCCGGGATGCTGGCGCAGAAAAGCACGGCCTGCTGCGCGTCGTCGATGAATCAGGGGAGGACTATCTCTATCCGAAAGCCCTCTTTCGCCCGATCGCCTTACCGCAGTCGATCAAGAAAGCCGTATTGGCAGCGGCATAAATTTACTCACAGCGCCTTCGCCAGCACCTGTTCGTGGAACTTCCGCATCGTCGCGATCGCGTCATCGGTGCTCGCGGCGGCGAAATTGATATCGAGCGCCGCAAGCCCAAGCTCTCGCATCGCGCGCACGTCCTCGATGATTTCGGCGTCGCTCCCAGAGAACAGCATGCGCTCGCCGTTGTCGGCCTTGGCGGGCACCTGCGGCCCGAACCGCTGCACCCGGTAGGTGAGCGCGCAGGCCCCGGCCTTGCGTCCGGCCTCTTGCGTGAGCTTGCGCAGCCGCTCGGCCGCCGCGCGATAGCGGCCCATCGTGTTCATCGGAAACTGCGGGTTGGTGCCGATCGGGTACCAGCCGTCGCCGAGGCGCGCGGAGCGCCGCAGCGCCGGCCCGCTTTCGCCGCCGACCCATATAGGCGGGCACTTCTGCACCGGCTTGGGCGCAAACACCACGTCCTTGAACTTGACGTACCGGCCGTCGAATTGCGGCGCGTCCTTGGTCCACAGCTCGCGGAACGCTCGCATGTATTCGTCGGTGACGGCGCCGCGCTCCTCGAACGGCGGCGTGCCCAGCGCCTCGAACTCCTCCTTGAGCCAGCCGGCGCCGATGCCGACAATCAGCCGCCCGCCCGAGAGTACGTCGATCGTCGCCAGCATCTTGGCGGTGAGGACCGCCGGCCGGTGCGGCACCACCATCACCGAGGTGAGAAAGCGCAAGCGTGAGGTCTTGCCGGCGAGATAAGCGATGGCCGTGAGCTGCTCGTGACGCTCGCCGCGCGAGGCCGGCGGAAACTCGCCCGTGTCGCTGTAGGGATAGCGCGAACGGATGTCGCGCGGCTCGACCACGTGGTCGCTGACGCAGGCGTAGTCGTACCCGATCGCCTCGCCCTCGACGGCAAGGCGTGCCATGGACGAAGGCGTCCCGAGTGGTCCGGCGACAGGAATGTTGAACCCGATCTGCATAGCGATTTCTTCCATTCAGTTGGGGCGTCTGCGAGGATATCGACCGTATCATAGCTCGCGGGGATGGGGCGAATGACGGGTCCGGCGCAAGCCGTCTCCTTGTGGCTTCTCGCACCGCTGATGATGGCGGCCGCGGCGGCGATCAGCGCCGGATTGATTATCGTGCTGCTGCCGGCACTGCGCCGGCACGCCCTCGCCCAGCCCAACCCCCGTTCGTCCCATTTCGAGCCCACGCCGCAGGGCGGCGGCATCGCGGTCGTGGTCGCAACCGCGATCGTGGCGCTCGCGGCCGCAACGCTGGCCTTGTCGCCCACCGAGCGTGACCACCTCGCCTGGATATTTGGCGCCGCGGTGCTCATCGCCGCGACCGGCGCGGTTGCCGACGTACGGCCCATGCCGGTGCTGCCGCGCCTGCTGCTCCAGGCGCTCGCCGTCTCCATGATCATCGCGGCGCTGCCGGCGGAGCTGCGGATCGTTCCTGCCCTGCCCTGGTGGTTCGAACTTGCGCTCCTGGGCGCAGCCGCGCTGTGGTTCGTCAACCTCGCGAATTTCATGGACGGCATCGACTGGATGACCGTTGCCGAAACGATCCCGGTCGCGGGCGGGCTCGTCATCATCGGCTGGCTCGGCGCTCTGCCGTCTGCTGCGGTCGTTGCGGCGCTGGCGCTGCTCGGCGCGATCGCCGGCTTTGCGCCGTTCAACCGGCCGGTGGCGCGGCTCTTTCTCGGCGACGTGGGCAGCCTGCCGATCGGGCTCCTGCTGGCGTGGCTGCTGATCCTGCTCGCGCTCGATGGCTATGTCGCCGCCGCGCTGCTGCTGCCGCTCTATTATTTGGCCGATGCCAGCCTCACCTTGGCGCGGCGCCTCCTTGCCGGCGAGCGCGTATGGCAGGCGCACCGCACGCATTTTTATCAGCGCGCGACCGACCGTGGTTTGAGCGTGAGCGAGATCGTCGGCCGGGTGTTCGCCGTCAATCTCGCGCTGGCGATACTCGCCGTCGTCAGCGTGGCCATGCCCGGCTGGCCGGTCGCGATTGCAACGCTCTCCGCGGGGGCAGCGGTGGTGGCGTGGCTGCTGCGTGCCTTCGTGCGCGGAAAGCAGCGCTGAGGAATTATTGCATGCGCGTGATGGTCGTCGGCGCGAGCGGACTGATCGGCTCCGCCGTGTGCGCGCGGCTGGCGACGCGCGGCGACAGCATCGTGGCGATGGTCCACCGGCCGGCTGACCTGGGCCTCGTGCCGGCCGATGTCATCGACATCGACCTCGCGCGTACGACCGAAGCCGATTGGCTGCCTCGCCTGGCCGGTGTGGACGCGGTCGTGAACTGCGCCGGGCTGCTGCAAGACGCGCCGGGCGAGTCGACACACGGCGTGCACGCGGCCGGCGCCGCCGCGCTGTTCCACGCCTGTGAGCGCGCCGGCGTGCGCCGCGTCATCCACCTCTCGGCCGTCGGAGTCGACCGCGAGACGCCAACCGAATTCTCGCGCACAAAACTCATGGGCGATCAGGCGTTGATGGAGCGCGATCTCGATTGGGTGATCCTCCGCCCGTCGGTGGTCATCGGCCGCGCCGCCTACGGCGGCAGCGCGTTGATGCGCGGCCTCGCCGCTCTGCCGGTGCTGCCGGTCATGCCGGAAACGGGCCCGCTGCAGATCGTCCATCTCGATGATCTCGTCGACGCGGTGATGTTCTTTCTGACGTCGGGTGCGCCGGTGCGCCGCGCCTTCGACGTGGTCGGCCCGCGCACGTGGAGCTTCGATGAGACAGTGGCATTGTTGCGCCGCTGGCTGCGCTGGCCGCAGGCGCGCACGTTTCGGATGCCCGCCGCGCTCGCCAGCTTCATCTACAAACTCAGCGATGCGGTCGCCTGGCTTAGCTGGCGCCCGCCGGTGCGCACCACGGCCCGCCGGGAAATCCTGCGCGGCGCGATCGGCGATCCGGCCCCCCTGACCCGCGCGACCGGCGTTGAGCCGCGCGATCCGGCGGCGGTGTTGTCGGCCGAACCGTCGTCCGTGCAGGAGCGCTGGTTTGCCCGGCTTTATCTGCTCAAGCCGCTGGTGTTCGTGATTCTATCTTTGTTCTGGATCACTACCGGACTGATGGCGCTCGGACCCGGTTGGCAGAAAGGCGTCGATCTGATGCTCGAAGGCGGCGTGAGGCACGGACTTGCGGAGGCGACCGTCATCGCCGGCGCCGCGGCGGATATCTGCATCGGGATCGGCATCGCGTTCCGGCGCACGACCAACCGAGCGCTCTACGCGGCGCTCGCGATCTCGTTCGTCTATGCGATCATCGGCACCGTGCTGGGGCCCCACCTATGGATCGATCCAATCGGCCCGCTGCTGAAAATCTGGCCGATCATGGCGCTGATCCTCGTCGCCATCGCCATCGCCGAAGACCGATGACGGCTTATTTCATCCTGAAATTTCTTCACGTGATCGGCGCGACCGTGCTGCTCGGGACCGGCGCCGGCATCGCCTTCTTCATGCTCGCCGCGCATCTCTCCGGCAATCCGGCGACGATCGCCGGCACGGCACGACTCGTGGTGCGCGCGGATTTCCTGTTCACCGCCACCGCCGTGGTCGTGCAACCGATCACCGGCGTGCTGCTCGCACAAAATGTCGGCTATTCGCTCCTTGACGGCTGGATCGCTTGGTCGATCGTGCTTTATTTATTCACCGGCGCGTTCTGGCTGCCGGTGGTGTGGATGCAAATGAAAATGCGCGATCTCGCCGCGGCAGCAGTGCGAGAGAACCGCCCGCCGCCACCGCAATATCATAAGCTTTTCTGGTGGTGGTTCGCCTTCGGCTTCCCGGCGTTCGCCGCGGTCCTCGCGATCTTCTGGCTGATGATCGCGAAGCCCCCGCTGCCGTTTTTCCTGTAACCCTTACGCCGCCTCGCCGCGAAAATCGGCCATGGCATCGCGGGCCCGTTGTCCATCATCGCGCGCTGGCGACGTGCGCGCCGTCGCGCTTCGAAATTGGTCTCGGCAATATCCTTTCCCGCGGATAGGCACCTTATTCATGTGCGATTTTAGGCCCGGTCTAGAAATCATCCGGGACCAGCTCGTAAGAGCCTCTGCGACCGCGTGCAAAGACCTTGGCGGCGGTCCGGCAGATAAGGTCGCGATTATTGTCGAAGGTGCTGAGAATTTCCGCTTTGTCGCGCCGCATATCGGGGGCCACTCGCTTGAGGGCATCCTCGGTCACGAAGAACGAAAATTCCATTGCACTATCGTAGCCCCAGAATCGAACGGCGCGGCGTGTCGCGTCGAAGGAACGGCTCAGGTTCGGGAAGCTGAGTGGCATGCCGCGTCAGCCCAGTCACTGCCTAAATCGTCGCTGCGGCAGATCAATCTTTCGCCGGATGAGGTTGTTCGGACGTTTCGCGGCACAGCCGCGTGAAGTCGTCGAGCACGTTGTCGATCAGCTTCTGTCTGCGCGGATCCTGGGCGTCCGGAGTGGCGGAAAAAATCATGAGCAGATAGCGGGCCTTTTCGCTGGCTTCGTGCCAGTTCAACGCCGGCGCCGCGAGCAGGTTTTTCTCCAGTTCCTCCTGCCGGGCGCGCAATGTCTGCCGGTTGGCCTCAACTTCGGCGATCTGGCGGCGTATCTCGGTAGCCTTCTGGGCGGCCATTCCCCGATGTCGGTCAAGCTCGATCGTTCGATCCGTCATGGTCATGCCCTGTCGTTCGCATTATCCGAGCTCATCGCATGCAAGTTTCCACCGGTTTGCAGTCGGCGGTCTCACGCGGCGAGTTTCTTGCGCGCGAGCGGATACTCATGGCTCGCGTATAGGCGCCGGATTCCATCGCCATCGAATCGCTGCTCGTCGACCTCCAGATAAGCGCCGAGAAGGTGTTCCGACGGGAGTTCTTCGATTGCGAAGCGGATTGCGTCCGCGGCGCGCGCAAATCGCTTGTAAGAAACGGGGCGCCGCTTGGCCCTTCGCCCCGGGGCGGGAAACAACTCGGCCTCGGCGTCATAATCAACTTCAGCCATTGTCCTTTACTCCGACTTCCACCACGGACAGCAAACTAACATAATATCGAAATCTGCAATTGCTAGCCCGGCTCCGCCTGACCGCGATGATCGCGCGGCGCCCGCAGCTGGGTCAATACTAGAGTCCGAAGCCGAACATTTTGCCAATGCTCGAGGCCTTGTAGCAACTAAAGGGATGACTTTTTCTTCGAGTCATCATCCCGCCTGATTTATTTCTTGAAGAAGGCGAACAACTCAACTTGAGAAGTCTCGTCCAAGATGCCCTCGAGAGCGGGCCTCAAGATAGGGGAAGATCGCGGGTAGGTGCACCAAAGTGGTCACCTAGTGGCGCACCGCTCTTGAGCTTGCAACACCTCTTCCCGCGCAAAGCACGAGATTATCGCGGCAAGCGTCGCTGCCCGGTGCTCCGGCGCATGAAGCCGACCGAGGCGATCGCGTGCGGGTCGGTCACTTGTTCCCGCGCGGGGCGTGGCGGGGGTGCGGTGTTCTCGTGGCGCCGCCGCGGTTCAGCGCGAGAAGGCGCATGACGCCGGCCGGCATGGCGATGAGCGCCCGGCCCGTTGCCATTCGCCCGCGGGCGATTATCGGACGTAATGGACTTGCCGATCAGCTTCTCGATGTCGCGCAGGAACGTCAACTCTTCGCGATCGCACAGGGATATTGCCGTGCCATCCGCGCCGGCGCGCGCCGTGCGGCCGATCCGGTGCACGTAGGTTTCCGGGATGTTCGGCAGGTCGAAGTTCACCACGTGGCTGATGCCGTCGACGTCGATGCCGCGCGCGGCGATATCGGTGGCAACGAGGGTTCTCACGTCGCCGCGGCGAAACAGAGCGAGCGCACGCTCGCGCTGACCCTGTGATTTGTTGCCATGGATCGCCTGGGCGGCGATGCCGGCATTGGTCAGTTGGCGCACGACCCTGTCGGCGCCGTGCTTGGTGCGCGTGAAGATGAGAGCGCGGTCGATTGCCCCGCGCTTCAGCATATCGACCAGGACCGCCGGCTTTGCGGCGCGGTCGACGTGGATGATCCGTTGCTCGATGCGCTCGACGGTCGAGGCCGCTGGCGTCACCGCGACCCGGACCGGGTCGCGCAGCAACTGCGTTGCCAACTCGGCGATGGCGCCGGGCATCGTCGCGGAGAACAACAGCGTCTGCCGCTTGGCCGGGAGCATGGCCACGATCCTACGGATATCATGAATGAAGCCCATGTCGAGCATGCGGTCGGCTTCGTCGAGCACCAGCACTTCGACCCCGCCGAGACGGAGCGCATTGCTTTTGACGAGATCGAGCAGGCGCCCCGGCGTCGCCACCAGGACATCGACGCCGCCCAGCAGCGCGCGCACCTGTCCGCCCATCGGCACGCCGCCGATCGCGAGCGCAGTGCGGATGCGTAGATGACGGCCGTAGGTGCGGAAGCTGTCGAGGATTTGGCCGGACAGCTCGCGGGTCGGGCTGAGGACAAGCACGCGGCAGCTTTTGCGCTCCGGCGTGCGCGGGTTCGTGGCCAGCTGCTGCAGGATGGGCAGCGCGAAGGCGGCGGTCTTGCCGGTGCCGGTCTGGGCGATCCCGATCACGTCGCGGCGCGACATGACGACCGGGATGGTCTGCACTTGGATCGGGGTTGGGGTGAGGTATTTTTCTTCGGCGATTGCACGCGCAATCGCCTCGTTGAGGCCGAAGCCGTCGAAGGAAGTCAATGAAGCACTTTCTATATGCGCGCCGGCGCGCCCGTGCGCGATGCGCCGGGGCCGGCGTTGCGGGTTAGGACACCCCGCGCGATTCAGGTGTCGTGGGAATTTAAGGAGCGAGCCAGAGACCGTTTGACGGGAATCCGTACACGCGGCTCGCAAGCGCCCGGAAAGGGCAGCTGGACACTATGTGGGACCTCGGTGTGTTCGTTTCAAGGCGGAAGCCGCATAGAGGAGAAACTCAGTAAATATCCGCATAATCGCTACGCGGCTTCCCCGCGGAAGTCCGGCACGGCGTCGCGCAGCACGTTGTCGATCACCGCGCGCTCGTCGCGGGAAAGCCCTTGCTCAAGGGCGGCGAGCCAGCCGCGCATCGCTTCGAGCGGTGGGCACACCGGCCGCGCGGCGACGATTCCGGCGATGCCGACCTCCGCGGTCGGCTCCTCGCGCGCAAACAGGATTTCCTCGAGCCGCTCGCCCGGCCGGATGCCGGTGAACACGATGTCGATGTCCTGCCCCGGCTCGAGGCCGGAGAGGCGGATCATGCGTTCCGCCAGTTCCGAGATGCGCACCGGCTGGCCCATGTTGAGCACATAGACCGAGGCGTTGGTGCGCGCGGGGCTCGCCGCATGACTCGCCGCGGTGACGACGAGGTCGCAAGCCTCGCGGATGGTCATGAAGTAGCGCACCATGTCCTTGTGCGTGACGGTGACGGGCCCGCCGGCCTCGATCTGCGCCTTGAACTTCGGCACCACCGACCCGTCCGAGGCGAGCACGTTGCCGAAGCGCACGGCGATGAGCCGCATCGGCTCGCGCGTCCCGTCGCTGCGGCGCGCCGCGTCGGCATCGAGCGCCTGGCAGTACATTTCCGCAAACCGCTTGGTGGCACCGAGGACCGAGACCGGCTCGATCGCCTTATCGGTCGAAATCATCACCATGGCACGCGCGCCGGCGGCGACGGACGCGTCCGCCACGTTGACCGAGCCGAACACGTTGGTCTTGACCCCCTCGGCCCAGTCGGTTTCGAGCAGCGGCACGTGTTTGAGCGCGGCGGCGTGGAACACCATGTCGGGCTTGAACTCGCCGATCAGACGGAACATGCGCGCACGGTCGCGCACGTCGGCGATGCGTCCCTCAACCCGGGCGCGCCCATTGTTCGCGGCGAAAGCTTCCAACGCCTCGTGCAGCGCCGGCTCGGAGTTCTCGATGATGAGCAGCCGCGCCGCCCCGAAGGTGACGACGCGGTCGCAAATTTCCGCGCCGATCGAGCCGCCGCCGCCGGTGACGACGATGGCTTTGTCTTTGATGAAAGATTCCAGCCGCCGGTAATCGATCTTCACGCTCGGCCGCAGCAGCAAATCTTCGACCGCGACCGGCGCCAGCCGCGGCGCCTCGCCTTCGTCGAGCGAAGGCAGCCGGCTCACCGCAAGCCCAGCCCGGCGCGCCCGCATCAGGATCGCCTCGGGATGCGCCTCGGGCGCCAGCGCCGACGGCGTGAGCACGAGACGGGCGACCGGAGTGCCGCGCGCGGCGAGGTTCGTCAGCGTCTCCTCCAGCTCATCGAGAGTACCGAGCACGGCAACGCCGCGGATGCTTTGCCCCTGGTCGGCGTTCGACGGCGAGAGGATTCCGACCGGCCAGATTTTCCTCACCGCGCCGCTTTCGATCGCGCGCAGCAGCACCTCGGCATCGGCGGCGCGGCCGAGCACCAGCGTGGGCGCGGAATCCGCGCGACCGGCACGGTGGCGCACGCGGGTGTAGTGAAAATAACGGTAGGCGACGCGCGAGCCGCCGAGGAAAAATATCTGTACGAACCAGTAGAGCGCGATCGTGATCTTGCCGAAGAAAAAAGTGCCGTAAAGGTTGGGCGCAACCAGGATATAATCGAGAACCAGCAGCGAGAGTGCCAGCACCGTCACCGCACGGAAAATGTTGAACAGGTCCGGGAGCGAGGCGAAGCGCCATTTGGTCTTGTAAAGCTGAAAGAATGCGTAGACCGCGGCGGCGTAGATGAGAAAGCCGGGCAGCACCGCCAGAAGCAGGTCCCAGCGCTGGGCAAGCCCGGGGCCCTCGAAGCGCAGGTAGAACGTCACGATGATCGCCGCGGCGGTCGCGAGCAGATCATGCGCGACGATGAGGGCCGTGCGCGGCGTGAAGGTCGGCAGTCGGCGCATTGTCCAATGTGACTAAAAACCGGTCGTGCCCCGGCGTCAGACCAATAGCCGCCTTTGCGGCGCGGCGCTACTGGGCGGCAGCCGAAGCTAGTGTCCCGATTCCGAAGTTCGCCAGATCATGCGGCTGGCTCGGAAGCGAACTTCGGAATCGAAGGACACTGGCAAATCTATGATTCTAGTGCCGCTTTGAACCCGAAGTTCGCATTCGGACTCGCGGCAATTATGGTGCGAACTTCGGGTTCGCGGCACTAGTTACCGGCGATTTCCGTACGACATACAGGACCGAGTCTGCCGCAATGCCAGCGCGCCGGAAGGCACCCTCACCGAAGAAGTCGATGCCGAGCCGCTCGACCGCAAAGCCCGAGGCAATGAGCCGGTCGGCGAAATCCCGCCGGCCGTATTGGCGCACGTGATCGTCCGAGCCGAAGTACTTCCACCGCAGGGCCGGCGTGTCGATTGCCGGATCTTCGTTGGTCTCGTCGACCCCATGCACCAGCGGCACCATCACGATGGCGAAGCCGTCCGGCCGCAGGATGCGGCGAAGCTCGCGCATGGCCCGGCGGTCGTCGGGCACGTGCTCGAGCACGTGCGAACAGAGGACGATGTCGAACGAACCGTCGGCGTAGCCGCGCATGTCGGTGATGTCGAGGCGGTCATCGACGTTGTTGCGCTCAAGATCGGCGCTGCGGTAGTCGATGAACGGCATGCGCTTGAGCTTGCGCGCCAAGCCGAACGAAGGCGCGAACTCGAGCAGGCGACAGCGCCGCGTCGGGTCCCGTGCGGCAAATACACGGTCGAAATAGAGCGCGTAGAGCCGCTCGCGATCGGAAGCGTCGCAACTCGGACACGAATAGGCGGCGACGTTGAAGGTTTCGATAGCCTCGAGCGGATAGATATAGCCGTGCACCTGCGCCATCCGCACGTAAGAACCGGCGCTGATGAAACCTGAAAGGCCCACGCCGCATACCGGACAGCTAAAGGCGGTCCCGCGGTATTTTCGCAGGTGGAATTTCCGCTGAAGCGCCTTGTCCCATTCCCGCAGCGTCACATAGACGAGACTGTGTTTGTAACGCCCGTACGCGCCAGTGCTTTTGATTCGCTGATTGAGACGCGCCAGCATTCCACGTTACTCGGACGCGGCGGACTTCCGGGCACTCATGCCCAGCACGGCACCGCCCAACACTCCGACGCCGAAGACGTAGAACCAGCCCTGGGTAAAATCGAACAGATAGGAATTGAACAGCGACGAGACGATATTCTGCGCGACCAGCGACAAGCCGCACCAGCCGATGAGCCCTCCGCCGCGAAACAGCACGAGGTGCGCGATCCACATGGCGTAGAGGACAAGAACGCCGACAAGGCCAAGCTGGATCGCCACCGTAAGCGTCTGCTGATGCGGATTCTCGGAGATGATGGTCGAGGGGCCGCTGGTGCCGACGACGCGGCTGAACTGCTCCCTGATCGAGCCGGTCCCGTGGCCGACGACCGGCGCGGCGGCGATGAAGCGCAACGACTTCTTCCAGAACTCGAGACGCTCGCCCGCCGACGTGTCGGCGCTCTGGGTCTCGTAACTATAAGCTTCAGTCCAGGCGCCCAACACCCGCATGCGCAGATAGTTGGAAGAGAACCACGCGGCCGCGGCAATCAGCACTCCGGCAAGGACGACGCCAAGCACGCCGCGCCAACCGAACAGGCGCAACCCAAACAGCGCGAGCAGCACCGGCATCACCACAATGGCGGTACGTCCGGTGACGATATAGACGATGTTGGCGAGAAAAACGCACGCGAGAACGCCGAGCGTAAGTGCCAGCTTCCGTCGTTGCGCGCGCCACGCCTCCACCGCCGCATAAGCGAGAGCGAACGCGCAAAGCTGAAACTCGCCGCTTTGCAGGATGTAATCCTTCACCGGAATCCCGTACGCCGTCCAACGATCGGGATCGGGAATCCACTGCCGCCAGACAAAATGGACATAGGAGGCGACCAGCAGGACGGTGCAGGAAGCGAGAAAGCCGAGGATGATCCAACGGGCGTTGCCGGAGCGGCGGAACTGCGCCAGCAGCAAAGGAATGACCAGCAAACGGTGAAAGGAATCGAGCCCGCCCAGTCGCTCGCGCCACGGCACGTCGGCCCACAGCATGCCGACAGCGGCGAGCAGAAAAAACGCCACCGGCAGACCGCCGGCCGGCGACAACAGCTCGCGCCGTACCGCGAGCCAGTCGACCGTCGGCACCAAGGCCAGGAGCCAGAGCACGATCAGGACCGCCGTCGCCGTCGTCGACCACGGAATCGATACCAGCACCGCGGCCGCCAGGAGATCGGCCGCGCGCTCGAGGCGTGCGCGGTCGAACCAGGGTGCGGTCAGCGTTCCGTCCATCGTTTGATCAGCCGGCCGCCGGCATCGCTTCGGCGGCGATTGCCGGATGCGCCGCGGCGAGCGTCGCCTCCATGCGCTCGATCACATCGGCGGCGGTGATCTCACCCATGCAGGCATGACCGTGACGGCAGTGGCGCAATTGCCGCAGATAACACGGCGCACATGGCAGGTCGGCGCGCAGCACCGCGTCGGGACGGCGATAAGGTCCGATCCACAACGCGTCGGTCGGACCGAACACGCTGACCACCGGCCGGTCGAGCGCGACCGCCATGTGCATGGGGCCGGAGTCGTTGGTGATGGCGCCGCTGCTGCGCCGGACGAGCGCGGCGAGTTCGGTGAGCGTAGTCGCGCCGCACAGGTCGAGCGTGCCGGGCGCCGCGGCCGCCACGCGCGCACAAACCGCGAGCTCGCGCTCCGATCCGATCAGCACCATGCGCCAGCCGCGCGCGAGAAAATGGCGCGTCACCTCCGCGAACCGCTCGGGGCTCCAGTGTTTGGTTTCCCAGTTGGTGCCGGGCGCGCATAGGAGAACGCCCTCCCCTGGTGCAATTCCGTTCGCCGACAACAGCCCGTGGACGCGCGCGATCGCATCGGCCGGCACCGGAAACGAGAAATCCGCCGGGCCGTCGTCGAGCCCGAGCATCGGGGCGACCGTGAGGTAGCGGTCGACCGCGTGCACATCGAGGGTCGGCACGGGGATGCGATGGGTATAGGCGAGCCACGAGGCTTCGCGCGCACCCTTCCAGGCGTGTTTGTAGGCGTCGAGCGGAAAGCTGCGCTCGGACGCGTGCCAGACTTCCGGGCGCGGCCGGTCGAAACCGATGCGCACCGATGCGCCGGCCGCAAGGGTGAAGAAGGCCGTGCGGAACTGCCCATGCATATCGACGATCAGGTCGTAACGGGCGCAGCGCAATTCGGCCGCGAGCTTCGCCACGCGGCCGAGCGCGGCGGTCCGCCACGGCGTCGACCAATCCTCGCGCCTGAACAGCACGACGTTGCTCACCGCCGGATGGTGGCGGATCAACTCGGCGATGGCGGGCGTGATAAGCCAATCGATGCGCGCTGCGGGATAGCGCCGGCGCAGCTTGTTGAGCACCGGGATCGTGTGCACCACGTCGCCTACGGCGGAGAGCTTGATCAGCAGAATCCGGCGGAAGTCGCGCGTGCGCAGATCCTGAGAAGTCATTGAAATTTCTTGCGCGCGGGGCGGCCGCATCGGCGGTGCGGCAGCAGCGTCAATGGCGCGCCGCGGCGCGATCGCCCGCGTGGCCGGGGCGTAGCGCGCCGAGCACGCGCTTGAACGGCGCCGAGAGGTGATGCCGGAGCATGGCGATGCGCCGGTTACCCTCCGAGGTCACCCAGTTGAACTGGATGGCGCGGCGCGGCCCGCTGAACGGCTTGTGTCCGTGCCAGGAGTTGTCGGCCCGTTTGAAGGCGAGCAGCGTGCCCTCGTTGGGCGGGACTTCGGTGATGACGTCGTCGAGATCGTCACCCGAGCGCAGCAGGCGCAGGCGGCCGCCGGATTCTTCCCAGCTCGGATTCATATAGATAAGCACGGTGATGATCTTGCTAAGCGAATCCGTATGGATCTGGCCGTCCTTGGGGCTGCATTGGCCGCGCACCGTGACGGTGGTCGGTCGGCCGCTCAGGTCGACCCCGAACTTCTCCTGGAACGCGACGCGGAACTCGTCGCTCTCCAGCTCGTCGAGAAATTCCTGGAACGACGGCCCGAAAGAAAGGTGGGCGACCGGGAAACTGCCGCGCTCGGAAATCTTCGGGTAATCCGCATTGATGCGCGCGCACGCGTCACCGCGCACGAACCCCGGCACGACCAGATATTCGAACGGCTCGCTCGCACGCGGCGTTGCGCGGAACGCCTCCATGTCGAGATAGCGCAGGCCCATCGAAGCACCCCTTCCGCGCTAGTGTCCCGATTCCGAAATTCGCCTGAGTTTGCCGCGCGCTCCGTAGCGAACTTCGGAATCGAAGGACACTAGCAATACTAAGATTATAGTGCCGCTTTGAACCCGAAGTTCGCAATCGGATTCGCGGCAATTGCAGTGCGAACTTCGGGTTCGCGGCACTAGTGGATACGCGCGCGCCCTGCCGCTGGCAAGGCGACCACGCGTCGCTAGCGCGGGATGATAACATCCCGCGCTACCTTATTGCTGGAGCATGATCTTATCCGAAAACCGGTATCCACTTTTCGGGATCATGCTCTAACGCATCAGCGCGGGGACCAGGATCGCCGCGAGCAACGCTGCCACCAGCGCGTATTTGACCACGTAATAGACGCGCCGGTTCCACGCCTTCATGCGCTTGCCGACCATGCGGATCGGATAAACGAAGGCGAACGCCTTGTTGACGAAGCCGACCTTCTCGCCGTCGACGTTCTGGGTTGTGGTCGCCTTGACGATGTGATGGATCACCCAGCGGTTCATGTTGGTCATGAACCGCGTCTTGAGCGGCCGCTCGACGTCGCAGAACAGAATGATGCGCGTCTCTTTGGTCATATTCTCGGCGGTGTGGATGTAGGTCTCGTCGAACAGCAAATCCTCGCCGTCGCGCCAGCTATGGGGCTCGCCGTCGACGATGATGCGGCACGGCTCGCCCGTCTTCGGCACCACCAGCCCAAGGTGATAGCGCAGCGAGCCGGCGAAAGGATCGCGGTGGGCGACCAGGCGCCCGCCCGGCGAGAGCATCGCGAACATGGCTCCGTGCACGGTCGGCATGTCCTGCAACAGCGCGACGGTCTTCGGGCACATGGTTGCGGCCGACGGCAGGAAGTCCTCGTACCATTTCAGATAAAAGCGCTTCCAGCCGCTGCGGAAGAACGAGTTGAAGCCCCAGTCGTTGTATTTTGCGGCCGCGCGGATGTGGCCCTCGTCGAACAGCGCGAGCGCCTCTTCGCGAATGATCTGCCAGTTCTCGCGCAGTTTGGAGAGCTCGGGAAAATCGCTGGTCGGCAGCAGCGGACGGTTTGGCACCGCGGAAAACAGGTACATCAGCGCGTTGTAGGGCGCGAGCAGGGTCGAATGGTCGGTCAACTGACGGAAGAAGCCGTGCCGCACCTTGCCGCGGTAATGCACGTAGAACCCGGCGGCGACAAAGCCGTAGAGCGCGATGAACTGAGGCGCCAACAGACGTAGAGCCATCGTGCGACCGTGGTTAATGGGAACAAGTTCCGTATAACACGGGCGCCGCCCTCGGCAAATAAGGCAGCAACTGCCCGGGGTTGGGTTGGAACCGTTCCAGGCTTTCGCGCTCACTTCCCCGGCGGCACGATCGCCCAGCCGACCTCGACTTGGCCGATGCCGTTGCGCGCCGGCAGCGTGAACGGCGCGCCGACCTGCGCGTCGGGCGCGACGGCGCGATACTCCGGTGGCACGCTGGTGCGGTCGCCGACCAGCCACACCACGGCGGCGCCGCGGGCCTTGAGGTCGGCAAGATCGATCCACGGCGCGCGGGCGGGGTTGCCGTCGATGAGCACCCGCGGACGGTCGGCGGAATAATGGGCGACGTTGCCGCCCACCCACATGCTGCCGATGACGTAGCGTAGCCGTTCGTGGGTCGCCGCCCAGAAGCGCCGGTCGATCTCAACCGCCAGCTGGTCGCCCGGAAAAAAGGCGGCGCGGTAGCGGTGGTCGATCTTCGGCAGGATCGTGTAGTCGGCGATGAAAGCTGCGGCGAGGCCCACGAACACGATCGCCCATACGGCGACGACGCGCGCCAGACGCCGGCGGTCGATCGCAGCTCCGATCGTCATCACGATCCACAGCCCGAGAAAGAGCCACAGCGGATAGCCCCACATGGCGACGGTCCCGCGGCCGGTGATGGCGGAGAGCGCGATCAGCGTTGCGGCCGGTCCGAAGGCGAGCAAGGTCACGATGCGGCGGTCGAAATCGTCGACCTTTGGAGCCGCCACCGCGGGTCGGGGCCAACGCAGCGGCGCGGCGATCGCCATCGCCGGGAGCAAGGCCGCGAGCTGACTTGCGGCGAACACGGCGGGATGAATCACGTGGTCGAGCACGCCATGGGACGGCGTCGCGCGCGCGGACGCATACGCGAAGGGCAGGAAGTCGTTGCGCACCAGCCACACGAGATGTGGCGCCATCACCGCGAGCGCCACGGCGGCGGCGAGCCACGGTCCTGGAGTCGCGAGTGCCCGGCGGGCGTCGCGATCAATCAGCAGAAAGAGCGCGAGCGGCGCCGCCAGGACGACGAAAAAATATTTTGCCCACAGCGCCATGCCGAGCGCGAAGCCGAGCAGCAGCCAGTCGGCGATGCGGCCACGGCGCAGGGAGGCGCGGAAGGCGAAGCCGGCCAGCGCCCAGAACGGCAGCTGGATCACGTCGTGATTGAACTTCGGCGCCGTATAGTTGAAATAATGCAGGCCGTCGATGATCAGCACGGCGACGAGCGCGCCGACCGCGCCGACCAGCGGCCGCGCGGTCGCGAACACCAGCGCAAACGCCGTCAGGACGACGGTTTCGCTCAGCAGATAAAAAGCAACGTCGCTGCCAAAGACCCGATAGACGATTTCGACGAGCCACCACGGCAGCGGCGGCAGCTTGTCATAGCCAAGCTGCCATTCGCGGCCGTAGGTGAGCGCCTCTATCAGATCAAGCGGCAAATTTTTGTAGAGCAGCGCCGGCAGCGCGGTCCACCCGGCCGCATGCAGCGCCGCGAAGGCGGCGAAGGCCGCGGCCGGACGCCGTTCGATCCAGGCGGCGAGTGCAGCCACTCACCCGGCTCCGTCGAGGCCCCCAGCCAGCTCCGGCACCACCCACAGCGGCGCCTCGCCCCGATGCACCCGCTCGACATTGTCGAAGGCGTTGCGCAGCCGCGCCGCGTGGTTATCCCAGGTGGGGCCGGCGAAATGGGCGGTGAGCACCACATTGTCGAGCTTGAACAGCGGATTGTCGGATGGCGGCGGCTCGCGGTCGAACACGTCGAGCCCGGCGCCGAACAACTTGCCGGCGCTGAGCGTACGATGAAGCGCGGGCTCATCGATCACCGGCCCGCGGCAGGTGTTGATGAGGATCGCACTCGGCTTCATCAAGGCGAGCTCCCCCTCCCCGATCATGTGGCGCGTCGAGTCGTTGAGCGGCACGTGCAGCGAGACGATGTCGGAGGTGCGCAGCAATTCGCGCAGCAGATGAAACCGCACGCCGAGCGCGTCCTCGGCATCCTCGCTCAGGCGCACGATGTCGTAATAGGCAACCCGCATGCCGAACGCGCGCGCGAGCCGCGCCACCTTCTTGCCGATGGTGCCGAGACCGACGATGCCGAGCGTCTTGTTGTAAAGCTCGTACATGCGCGGCACCGGCCCGTTGCCGCGCCAGCGGCCGGCCGAGACGCTGCCGTGCTGCCAGATCACCTTGCGCGAGACCGCGAGCATCAACAGGAGCGCATGCTCCGCCACCGCGATGGCGTTGGCGCCGCCGTTGTTGGCGATCGGCACCTTGGCGCGGCGCGCCGCCTCGAGATCGACGCTGTCGTAGCCGGCGCTGAGCAGCTGCACGAGGCGCAGATTGGGCGCGCCGCGATAAAAATCGTCGGACATTTTCACGTGCGGATAACACAGCATGTATTGCGCATCGCGCACCGCCGCCGCGACGTCCCCGCTGCCGCTCACGAGCTTCAGGTCGAAGCCCGACGGCGCCATCTCGCGGGCGACCTCGCCCACGTCGGCCGACGGGGCCACGAAAACGATTTTCGGCTGCATGCGGTGTTCCCTCCCACGCAAAGATCCGGGTGATGGCGGTGCCGCGTTTGCGCTTCGCCTCGCCCCGGCATGAGTGCTAGCCTAGCGCGCCCGCAATCTCCAGAGAGGAGCCGCCGCCTTGTCCGCCAAGATTCAGGTCGGGAATACCGTCATTCACCGCATCGTCGAGCAGGAGGCGCCGTTCTTTCCGGCGTTCACGTTCTTCCCGACCCTGAGCAAGGAGCTTTACGAGGAGAACAAGGGCTGGCTGCAGCCGGCGTATATCGATGCCTCCGACCGCGTGATGCTGTGCATCCAGAGCTATCTGGTGCAGACGCCGCATCACAACATCCTGATCGACAGCTGCGTCGGCAACGACAAGCCGCGCCCGACGCGGCCTTTCTGGAACATGATGAAGTCGGACCGGTTCGAGAAGGGCTTGGCGGCGACCGGCGTCGGCATCGGCGACATCGACTTCGTCATGTGCACGCATCTGCACACCGACCACGTGGGCTGGAACACCAAGCTCGAGAACGGCCGTTGGGTGCCGACCTTTCCCAAGGCGCGCTACGTGTTCGCTGATCGCGAGCTTGCGTTCTGGACCCAGCGCCAGAAGGACGATCCGGCCGCCTGCCCGTGGGTCGAGGATTCCGTGCTGCCGATCGTCGCCGCCAATCGATGCGACGTCGTCAAGAGCGCACACGCGTTCAACGATCTCGCCAACCTGATCCCGACGCCCGGCCACACCATCGATCATTACTCCGTGCAGGTCGGAAAACCCGGCGCCGATGCGATCATCACCGGCGACATGATCCATTCGCCGCTGCAGGCGCGCTATCCCGAGCTCGGCATGCTCGCCGACTACGATTCCAAACAGGCGGGCGTGACGCGGCGCGAGCTGTTCGGAAAGGTGTGCGACACCTCGACGCTGATGTGCACGGCGCATTTCCCCTCGCCGTCGAGCGGCCGGGTGGTGCGCCACAAGGATGCATTTGATTTTGTGAAGGCGTAGATGCCGTGGGGCTTTTGACCTTCGCGCTCAACGTGACGCTGGACGGGTGTTGCGACCACCGCGAAGGGGTCGCCGACAACGAGATGCTGCGCTACTGGACGCGCGTGATGGACGCGGCGGGAGCGATGCTGTTCGGCCGCCGCACCTACGAGCTGATGGAGGACGCCTGGCCCCAAGTGGCGCGAGACCCGAAGGCGACACCGTCGAACCGGGCCTGGGCGAAGAAGCTCGAAGCCAAGCCCAAGTACGTGGTTTCGACAACGCGCAGCCACTTCCCGTGGAGCAACACGCATCACGTCGAAGGGGACCTCACCCGGGCGGTGAAGGCGTTGAAAAAGGCCACGCCGCGCGGAGTGCTGGTGGGTAGCCCCAAACTTTCGGCCGCGCTTCAGCAGCTGGACCTCGTGGACGAATATCGCTTCGTGGTTCATCCCGTGGTGGCCGGGCACGGTCCGTATTTGTTTTCCGGCCTGCAGCGATCATTGCGCCTGAAGTTCGTAGCCGCCACGCGGCTCAAATCCGGCATCGTGGCGCTGCACTATCGGCGGCGCTAGAGCGTTACTTTTCGTCGAATCGCGGCCACAGCCGCAGCGGCGTAGAACGCCGCGAAGAACTTCGTTCGCAAATAGGGATACCGCCGCATGGCGATTGATCGCCGCCAGGTCTTGACCTTTGCCGCCGCGGCTTCGTGCGCGAGTCCGGCATGGGCGCAGGCCTGGCCCAGCAGGACGATCCGTATTGTCGTGCCGTTTCCGGCCGGCGGCAGCGCCGACCTTTCCGGCCGCCTCCTCGCCGAACATCTGAAATCGGCGCTGGGCCAGTCCGTGATCGTGGAAAGTAAGCTCGGCGCAGGCGGCAATATCGCAGCGGTCGAAGTTGCGCGGGCGGAACCGGATGGCCACACGCTGTTTATCGGCACCAACGGCACGCAAACAATCAACCAGAGCCTCTATCGCCAAATCCCCTACGATCCGGCGAAGGACTTCGCGGCGATCGCGATGATGTGGCAGGCGCCGCACCTGCTGGTGGTGGCATCATCGGTGCCGGCCGACTCGCTCAGCGCTTTCATTGCATACGCCCGCGCCAATCCCGGCTCGCTGAACTATGGATCATCCGGCGTCGGCTCCTCGACCCATCTGTTCGGCGAGATGTTCAAGTCGCGCACCGGTATCGACCTCACGCACCTGCCGTATCGCGGGCAAGGCCCGGCGCTCAACGACCTCGTGGGCGGACAGATTCAGGCGATGTTTCCGATCGTACCCGACGTCATCGCCCATGTTCGCGCCGGGAACGTGCGCGCGCTCGCACTCGCGGCCGCGCGGCCCTCCACAGTGCTGCCAGAGCTACCGTTGATGCCCGAGCTCGGCTATCCCGACCTCGTCGCCGCCGCCTGGGTTGCGCTCTATAGTCCGGCGCGGACGCCGTCCCAAGTGATCGAGCGCCTACGGGCGGAGGTGACTGCGCTTTTGAACAACACGGCCTTCGTCGATCGCATGAAACAGGTCGGCGTTGAGATTCGCGCCATGGCAGTTGACGAATTCGAGATTTTCACGAGCCAGGAACGCGCGCGCTGGGCGAAGACGATCGCGGAACTCAAGCTGAGGATCGACTAAATAGAGCATGATCCCGAAAAGTGGAAACCGGTTTTCGGAAAAGATCATGCTCCAAGAAGAAGTTAGAGCGGGATGACGATTCGAAGAAACGTCATCACGCTCTAAGCCGTTACAGGGGGAGGCCATAATCGAATATTCCCTGCCCGGTCGGGGCGTCAGGAACAACGGCGCCCGGCGGCAACACGGGGGTGAGGCCGAGTAAGACGTCCGCGGGCACGCCCGGCAGGCGGTGGACGAGGGCGAAAAACCGGTCCGCCTCCCCCTCCCCCACGGCCGCGCCCGCGAGCGCAGCAAATTTCCCGACGTAATCAGGCCAGGTCCACGGCGCCTTCCCGTTGGGGTGCGCGTCGGCGACCGCCTTGTCGCCGGCGATCACGCGACCGTCGGCGAAACGGATTTCGATGCGGCCGCCGAACGCGCGCTCGCGCGGGTCGGCGGCAAGATAGCGGGCGTTCCACGTCGCATCCTCGACGGTGCGGATCTTGCGCCACAGCGCCACGGTCGAAGGACGCGCGGCGCGCTCGCGCGTGTAGCTCTTCTCATGATGCCAGGCACGGTCCTCAAGCGCGACCGCGAGGATGTACATGAGCGAATGGTCGAGCGTTTCGCGGCTCGCCGCCGGATCGAATTTCTGCGGATCGTTCGAGCCGGTGCCGATCACCGCGTGGGTGTGATGGCTCGTGTGCACGATGATTTCCGCGACCGCGGCGAGATCGGATACTTGCGCCGAAAGCTCGATCGCCAGATCGATCAACGCCTGGGCCTGATATTCGGCCGAGTGCGCCTTGGTAAACGTCTCAAGGATGGCGCGCGGCCGTTCGCCCGGCGCCGGTAAACTCACCTCGTAATGGCGGCCGCGGCCGCCGAGCATGAAGGCGATCACCGATTCTTCGCCTTCGTAGATCGGCGACGGCGCTGCTTCGCCGCGCATGGCGCGATCGACCGCCTCGATGGCGAGCTTGCCGGAGAAGCCCGGCACGAAAGCTTTCCAAGAGCTGATCTCGCCCTTGCGCGACTGCCGCGTCGAGAACGCGAGATGGACCGCCTGGTTGATCGCCTGAAAGATCGTCGCCACGGGAAGGCCAAGCAGGGTGCCGATCCCGGCGACGGTCGCTGGCGCAAGATGCGCTACGTGATCTTTCTTGAACTCGTGCAGCGAGATCGCCTTCACCAGTGCCACGTGAATCTCATAGGCGACCGCAATAGCGCGCATGAGATCTTCGCCGCCGCGCCTCGTCTGCTGCGCGACCGCGACGAGCGGCGCGATGGAATCGCCGGGATGGGCGTAGTCGGCGGCCAGAAACGTGTCGTGATAATCGAGCTCGCGCACCGCCGTGGCATTCGCCCAGGCGACCCATTCGGCATCAACGCGCACCGAAGACCGCAGGCCGTAGAGCGTGGCGCCGCCGCGGCGCGGGTGCGCGAGCGCCATGGCGCGAGCCGCCGCGACCGGCGCGCGGTTGATCGCGGCCAGCGCCACAGCCGCGTTGTCGACGATGCGGCAGCGGATCATCTCGACGACGTCGTCATCAAGCGCGCGCGTTAACGCCGCGACCTCGGCGATTTTCCACGCGAGCTGCTGCTCGCGCGGCAGCCGTTCCGCCGAGGCGTGCACCCGGACTTTGTGAACGATCATGTAATCGCTACGATTTCGGCGTCCGAATTGCCGGCGCGCACCACCTCGCCGATCTCCTTGCCGAGCAGCGCGTGCGCCACCGGCGAGACGTAGGAAATCGTGCCGTGCGCCGGGTCGGCTTCGTCCTCGCCGACGATGCGATAGGTCTGCCGGCGGCCGTTATCGCGCGCGATCGTCACGGTCGATCCGAAATGGACCTTGTCGTGATCGGCCGGCGGGGTGACAACCTGGGCCGAGGCCCGGCGCGCGGTCCAGTAACGTAGGTCGCGCGCGGCGAGCGCCAAGGCGGCGCGGTCGTGCGAGCGCTGCGCGGCGGCGTAATCCTCGTGCAAGTGCGCCAAGGTGGCTTCGATCGCGGCGAGGCCCTCGGGGGTAACCAGGTTCGGATGCGGCGATACCGGCCGATCGGGCGGCTCGTCGAAATTGTCCTCGTTATCCTTGACGAAAGCTCGGCTCATCGTTTGCCTCCGGCCGGCACGCTGTCGGGGCTGCCTTGCCCCTTCCTGAGGTCGGGGTTATCGAGAGCAAAATGTATGGCCCTTCGGCGCGCTTTGGAAGAATACCCGCGGCAATCGCGGGGGCCGTGCGCCCTTTCATCGCCCGCAAGGGGCCCTGGTTCCTGATCAACCAGTTGGTGTTCTGGGCGCTCGCCGTGTGGCTGGCGCTCGGGGTCGCGCGCGCGAGCGGCGTGTTCGAACAATCGTACCTGATCGTGCGCGTCATCGCCCTCGGCTATGCCGTCGTATTTGCCTACCTCTCATTCGTGCTCGAGCGGCGCGGCAACGCGCGGCTGCTGCTGCATTTTGCCGCCGCCTGCATCTGCGGCGAAATCGTGCTGCGCACGATGGGCTCGCTCGGGGCTGGGGTGAAGAACGATCGGCCCTGGCGCGAGCCGCGGCCCTATTTCTTGTTCGGCGGGCCGACCCACGGGCGCACCGTCAATTTGCTCCCGGCCATGGACGAGGGCATGGGCCGGGCGATCCGGCTCAACGCCGAAGGCTTCCGCACACGCGAGATCGTCACTCCCAAGCCGGCCGGCGAAGTCCGCATATTTTTTCTCGGCGGATCGACCGTCATCGGCGGGTATGAGGTGGAAACGACGATTCCCGGCGTGGTCGAAGCGCAGCTTCATGCCAATGGCCTGCCGCAGGCGCGTACCTATAATTTCGGCGTGCTGAGCTTCGTCTCGGGACAGGAGCTGGCGCTGTTCGTGCATCGTTTGATCGATCTCAAGCCCGATCTGGTCATTGCCTACGACGGCGGCAACGACCTCTATCAGCCGTGGGTTTACGATCCTCGTCCCGGTTATCCGTTCAATTTCGTCACCGAAGAGGAAGCGATGACCTCGCTCGCCAACCGGGAGGGCGACGCGAAGACGATGGCGAGCCTCGCGCGCGACAGTGCGCTGCTGCAGGCGCTCTTGGGGACGACCGAGTGGTTCAACCGGATGGAGATGCGGCTTGACCGCCTGCGCGGCGAGGTCAATTTCGGCAGCGCGCAGTGGAAAGAGGCGGTGGTCAACGCCTACGCACGCAATCTCGCGCAGATGTGCCATTTCGCGCGCGGAAGCGGCACGTTGTTCGCTGCCTATTTCCAGCCGCTGCTCGCCTATTCCAAGCCGCTCGACGCCAACCAGGCCGCCTCCACCGGTGGCGAGGCGATGGTGGGTGGCTTGCGTGCGCAGCGGGAGCTGGCGTTGCGGGCGATCGGCGCGCAATTTCCCGCGCCGGCAGTCGAGGCAGGGTGCCGGTTCGGCAACCTCTCGGGCCTTCTGGAGAACGACGCCGCCGCCTTCACCGACGCCATTCACGTCGACAACAAATCAAATCAGCTGATCGGAACCCGCATCGCGGAGGATCTGCTGGCGTGGCCGGCTTTGCAAACCAAGGCACGTGTGCACTGATCTGACGGCGCGCGAAACAAACAGGCCGTCACCCTGAGGAGCTCGGCGCGAAGCGCCGAGCGTCTCGAAGGGTGGAAGCAGACTCGGTGCCCGCGGCCACCCTTCGAGACGACCGCTCGCTTGCGCGAGCGGTCTCCTCAGGGTGACGGCGGAGTTTTACTCGGCCAGCTTCTTCAACGCGTCGCCGGCGAGGCGGAACACGGTCCAGTCGTCGACCGCGACCGCCCCCAAGGATTTGTAGAAATCGATCGACGGCGTATTCCAGTTGAGCGCCTGCCATTCGAGCCGGTTGAAGCCCTCGGCTTCGCAGCGCTGCGCGAGGTGCCGCAGCAGCGCCTTGCCGATGCCGCGGCCGCGGTACGCGGGCTCTACGAACAGATCCTCCAGATAAAGCCCGTGCCGCGCGTGAAAGCTGGAATAAATATGGAACCAGAGCGCAAAGCCGGACGGGGCGCCGTCCCAGAAGGCCAGGTCGCAGAACACGCGCGGGTTTTGTCCAAACAAATCGTGCGCGATGTCGGTTTCGGTCGCCACGACCAGGTGCAGCAGCCGTTCGTATTCCGCGAGCTTGCGAATGAAGCTCAGGATCAGCGCGGCATCGGCGGGTTCGGCGGGGCGAATTTCGATCATGGCCTTACGCCGCCAGCGCCGAAAGCCCGCGCAGCGCGCGCACGCGGTCGCCTTGCACGACCTCGGCCAGCCGACGCTCGTTCTCCGGCAGGCGCGAGCGGTCGAAATCCGGATGCCAGAGGTGGAGCACCGCCGTGGCGTAGCGGCCGTCCTTGCGGCGGACGCCGGCGCGGATCAGGCGCACCATGATGTCGGAATCCTCCCGGCCCCAGCCGTTGAACGTGGCGTCGAACCCATCGACCCGCGCAAGGTCATCGCGGCGGATTGCGAGATTGGTGCCGCGCGCGCTGCGCCACGCGGTAGGCCCCAGCCGCCGCAGCGGCCCCAGCGGCAAGTGAACGAGCGGCAGCAGGCGGTTGACGTCGCCGTGCAGGCGAAGCCGCATCCATTCGCCGAACCTCCACCGCTCAGGCTCGAGTCGCTCGCGCAAGATGCGCGCGCTGAACGCCTGGCCGAGCAGGACCCGGTTGCCGGCGACGAACCAGCCGGGCGCGGCGAGGCGGCGATGGGCGGCGACGAACCCCGGCCGCGGGATGCAGTCGCCGTCGAGGAAAATGCATAAGCCTCCGGCGCTCTTGAGGATCGCGCGGTTGCGGATTTCGGCGAGCCGAAAGCCTTCGTCCGCATGGCGCACATGAGCGAGCGGGAATCTCGCGCGCGCGCGCCAGTCCGCAACGACCGCCGCGGTCGCCGGCCCGGAGCCGTCATCCGCGACCAGCACCTCGAAATTCCGATCGCTCTGGCGCGAGAGCCCGCGCAGCACCGCATCGAGCGCATCCTCGCGATTGTAGGTGGCGACGATGACCGAGATCAGCTCACCCACGGCGGCGACTTTCCAGCCACGCCTTCATGTAACGGTAGTAGCTGCCCTCGGCGTTGGCGACGGCGAGGAGGAAGCCTTCGGCGCCGTCTAGGAAGCCGAGGCGCAGCACGTAGGCGCGCAGAAACGAGCCGATGCCGTGGCCGATGCCGGTCATGAAGCTCACGCGCCGGCCCGAGGCGACGATCGCCTGGGCGCTCGCGGTCGAGTAGCGATCGATGCGCGAGATCGCGTCCTCGAGCTTGAGCACCGGATGATGGATCAGCGGCTCCTTGAGCCGCGCCACCGGCCCGTCGCACACGACGCGCTCGTGCACGATCACGTCGGTGAAGCGCGCGCGGCCGCGGCGGAACAGGCGCAGCACGTAATCGGGATGCCAGCCGGAGTGGCGCAACGGGCGTCCGCAGAAACTCGACAGGCGCGGAAACTCGTAGCCGTCCGCCCGCCCTTCTTCGATTGCGTGTTTGATCGCGGCAGCAAGCTCGAGGGTGACGCGTTCGTCGGCATCGATCGAGAGGACCCAGTCGCCGGAAGCGAGCGAGAGCGCGTAGTTCTTCTGCACCCCGAAGCCCTGCCAGGCGTGAAAGGCGACCGTCGCGCCTTTGGCGTGCGCGATCGCCGACGTGTAGTCGGTGCTGCCGCAATCGACGACGATGCGCTCGTCGCAGAAGGCGAGGCTGTCCAAACATTCGCCGATGTTGCCGGCCTCGTCGCGGGTGATGACGATGGCGCTCAGGCGCGGACCGTGGGTCTCCGGCATCATTTCGCGACCGCGCCGCGCCCGCCCCACCAGGTGCCGTAGCGGATGCGGCGCGAGGCCTCGCGCAGATGGCGGAACGGCACGCCAAGATAATGTTTGCGGAAAAACTGCCAGCGGCCGAACAACCCGATCTCGACCGACGCGTCAGCGGGAACATACCAGCTGTTGAGGCCGGTGCGCCGCATCCATTTGTAGCCGTGCGCGGTCAAGCAGCGGTGCACGTCGAGATTCATCGCCAGGTCTTCGATGAGAAAGAGGCGCGGCCGCCAGCGGGCGAAGTCGAAGCCTTCCAGCGCCTCGATCTCGTGTCCCTCGATATCGATCGAGAGAAAATCGATCGGCGCCGGGGCGCCGGCTTCAGTGAGGATTTCATCGAGCGTCTTCACCGGCACTTCGACACTGCCTTCCGCGCGCGTCGTCGAAATATTGAGGTCGGGATCGAAGGAGGAATGGATGCCGGCGAGATGGAGCGCCATGGTGCGGCCCGATTGGCGCGGCGACGAACAGGCGACGGAATAGACCTTGGCGCGGCGCCGGCGCCTGAGCTCGGCGGCAAGATCCGGCTGCGGCTCCACCAGCACGCCGCTCCAGCCGCGCTGTTCGAGATGCCACGTCTGGGACAAATATTCCGGATCGTTGGCGCCGACCTCAACAAAATAACCGGTGCGCGCGCCGCCGAAGAAAGCTTCCTTCAGCTCGTTCTCCACATCGGGTGGAAACATCGTGCGCATGAAGAGGCTCACGCCTCGACGGGCGGCTTCTTGCGACCCGCCGGCGACGCCGGTTCGCGCGAGCGCGTCACCAGCCGGGTGGTGCTGTGGCCCGGCATGAGATCGACCAGCACGACCTCGCCGCCGGCGGCCTCGACCACGTCGTAGCCGACCACTTCCTCGCGCTTGTAGTCGCCGCCCTTGACCAGCACGGTGGGGCGCACGTGGCCGATGAGTTCGAGCGGCGTGTCCTGTTCGAATATCACGACCAGATCGACTGCTTCGAGCGCGGCGAGCACTTCGGCGCGCGCCTGCTCGTTCTGGATCGGCCGGTCTTCGCCCTTGAGCCGGCGCGTCGAGGCGTCGCTGTTGAGGCCCACCACCAGCCGATCGCAGCAGGCGCGCGCCTCGGTGAGCACTTTGATGTGGCCGGGATGGATCAGGTCGAAGCAGCCGTTGGTGAAGCCGATGCGCAGGCGCTGATGCCGCCATTCGGCGAGGCGATCGTCGAGGATCGACCAGTCGAACACGATCTTCTCTTCGGGCGCCAAGGTCGAGGCGGGGAGGATACGCGAGCGCAGTTCGGCAACCGTGACAGCCGCAGTGCCGCGCTTGCCGACCACCACCGCGGCCGCCGCATTGGCGGCGCGCATCGCCGGCTCGAACCCCGCCCCCATGGCGAGCAGCGCGCCGAGCACCGCGACGACCGTATCGCCCGCGCCCGACACGTCGCGCACGTTGACCGCATAGGCCGGCACGTGGACCGGCGGCTCGCCGCGCACCACGAGCGTCATGCCCTGTTCGCTGCGCGTGACGAGCACCGCGGCGCTCGCGGTCGCGCGCGTCAGTTCGCCCGCCGCCGCCGCGACCTCGGCGTCGCTCACCGCATGCCGCCGCGTCGCATCGGCCAGTTCCTTGCGGTTGGGCGTGATCAGGGTCGCGCCGCGGTAAACGGCGAAATCGTGCGCCTTGGGATCGACGACCACCGGTCTGTCGAGCTTGGTGGCCGCCTCGATGACCGCGCGCACCACGCGCTCGGTGAGCGTGCCCTTAGCGTAATCCGAGAGCACCACCGCGCCCACGTCGGGCAGCGCCGACGTTGCGTGGCGGATCACCGCGTCCTCGATCTCCCCCGTGATCGGTTTTGCGACTTCCCAATCGGCGCGCAGCATGTGGGTCGACTGACCGCGCTCGCCGGCGACGAAACGGACCTTGCGGGTGGTCGGGCGCGAGCGGTCGATCACGAGACTCGCTTCGATATTCGGTTCGGCGGCGAGCGCCGCGCGCACGGCGCGGGCGCCTTCGTCATCGCCGATCACGCCGACGAACAAACAACGCGTGCCGAGCGAGGCGAGGTTGCGCGCCACGTTGCCGGCGCCGCCGATCACCGCCTCCTGGCGCGCCACCGCGATCACCGGCGCGGGCGCTTCCGGCGAGATGCGCGAGACATCGCCGTAGACGAACTCGTCGAGCATGAGATCGCCGACGCACAGCACCGTCTGCGCGCTCAGCTCCGCCAGCCGATGCTCGAAGTCGAAAATCATCGTCTCTCCGCCCGTCTGTCCGCGCTACCGGTACCGATCCGCGCGGTCGAGAAACCGGGTGACGTAGTGCGCGACCGCGTCGTTGAGCGGCGTAAACGCCGCGTTGAAGCCGGCGCGCCGCAGGTTCTCGACCTGGGCTTGAGTGAAATACTGATAGCTGTCGCGGATCTCCACCGGCATATCAATGTATTCGATCTTCGGCTCCCGGCCCAGCGCCGCGAACATGGCGAGCATCATGGCGCGGAAGCTCGACGCTTGGCCGGTGCCGACGTTGAATATGCCGCGCGCGGACGGCGCGTTGAGGAGCCAACGGACGACCGCGACCGCGTCGTCCACGTAGATGAAGTCGCGCTTCTGTTCGCCGTCGGCGATGCCCTGCCGATGCGACTTGAAGAGCCGCACCGGCTCCCCGCGTTTGGCGCCGTCGAACACTCGCGCCAGCACGCTCGCCATGGTGCCCTTGTGATACTCGTTCGGCCCGAACACGTTGAAGAATTTGAGCCCCGCCCATTGCGGCGGCAGCTTTTCGCCCTTACTGAAGCGATCGACCAGCGCGAGATCGAACAGGTGTTTGCTCCAGCCGTAGAGATTCATCGGCTTCAATCGCTTCAGGGCCTCAAGGGACCAGTCATCGGCGAACCCCGCCGAGCCGTCGCCGTAAGTCGCGGCCGAGGATGCATAGATGAAGCGCGTGCCGGTTAGGGTGCACCAGTCGAGCAGTTGCAGCGAACGGCGGAAATTCGCCTCGATGACGCGATCGCCGTCCACCGCCGTCGTGTCGGAGATGGCGCCGAGATGCACGACGGCATCGAGCTTGCGCCCCTCGAGCCAGCGCATCAGTTCGGCAGGCGGCACGAAATCGGCGATCTGGCGGTGCTGCAGGTTGCGCCACTTGCCGGCCGAACCGAGCACATCGTTGACGACCACGTCGGTGCGCCCGGCCTCGTTGAGGCCCGCCACCACGTTCGACCCGATAAACCCGGCTCCGCCGGTTACCAGCAGCATCAAACAGCCTTTTGCGCGGACGCAACGAACCGCAACGCGTTAACTTCGCCCCACGGGCGAACCGCGTGCCTCCTTTGCCCCACTCTGCCCGCAGGCGCAACACTGCACCCAACTGCTTGTCAAGTCTGGACAAACCGCCGCCCGACCGGTAGGCGGGCGCGGCCCAAACCAGCAACAAACCGCGGCCCGGGATGACGAGCCTTCCTTCCGCCGACGCCCGTCCGATCCTCATCGTGCCCTACATGTGGATCGGCGATTTCGTGCGCTGTCACTCGGTCGTGAAGGTGCTCAAGTCGCGTTGGCCCGACCGCCCGGTGGACGTGCTGACGACGGCGCTGTGCCGTCCGCTCGCCGATTACATGCCGGGGCTGCGCCAAGCGATCCTTGGCGACCTGCCGCGCAGCCGCATCGCGCTATCGGCGCAACGGTCGCTCGCGGAGCGCCTGCGCGCCAACAGCTACGGCCTCGCGCTGATCATGCCGCGCACCTGGAAGGCGGCGCTGGCGCCGTATCTCGCCGGCATCCCGCAGCGGGTCGGCTTCGTGGGCGAGGCGCGCTTCGGACTGCTGAGCGAATGGCGCTGGGGCGAGCGCCGGCTGCCGCGCATGGTCGATCGCTGCGCCGCGCTGGCGTTACCGGAAGAGGCTACCCTGCCTGCCGAATGGCCGCTGCCCGAGCTGGTGGTGCCGGCGGCGGAGGTCGCGGCATGGCGCGAGCGCCTCGGCCTCGACGCCGCTCGTCCGGCCGTGGCGCTGTGCCCGGGCGCGGTGGGACCATCGAAACGCTGGACCGCCACCGGCTACGGAGAGATCGCCCGCACGCTGACCAACCGCGGTATGTCGGTGTGGGTAATCGGCGGCCCAGACGAGGCGCGGCTCGCTGGCGAGATCACCTCCGCGGGCGGGCCGCTGGCGCGCGACCTCACCGGCCCCGATTTGCGCAACGCCATCCTGGCGCTCGCCGCCGCGAAGGCCGCGGTATCGAACGACTCCGGGCTGCTGCACGTGGCGGCCGCGCTGGGCACGCCGGCCATCGGCATTTTCGGGCCGACGAGCCCCTGGTATTGGGCGCCGCTCAATCCCCTCGCCGCCGTTATCGAGACGCAGACCGAGGTCCCGTGCCGGCCCTGCCACAAGCCGACCTGCCGCCTGCGTCACCACCGCTGCATGCGCGACATCCCGGCCGCGCGGGTTCTCGACGCGGTGGATCGGGCACTCGCGGCGTAGCGTGTCGTAGAACAAGCTGCTCACTGTGGAATGGAAGGCCGGCTACGTAGCGGCACGGGCCCAACTGTGGTGAAGTGTCCGCGCGCAAATGTCGGCCCATGAGTAACCCTCGCTGATGCCGAGGAGAAAAGCATGCCATCCCGATCACCTGCGACTACTGTGGGGCGCTTGCCAGAACTGCTTCTCATTGATGCAATCGAGTCCCTTGCTGAAGCGTACTCGGAGCAGCACGGACGAATCCCCACGCATGTCTCGCATTGGGACCCATCGCAGCAGTTAACAGCCCTCTTGCGAAAACAAGCGCCCTACATTGAACTGAATGATCCAGTTCCGTACCGCTACTCTTATCTCGTTCAAAGAATTCCCCTTATACTTGAGAAACTCGGCTTTCAGCCTGCAAAAACGCGTGCCCTTCTGACTGAAAACGGCACAACGTGCATTTCCTTGGTAGCAAACTGGTTGAAGCTCAATGGCGTCTTTGAAGTTATTCTTCTTACGCCTTATTATTTTACTACGCCATATAACTTACGGAGGCTCGGCATAGAAGTACGTGAGTTGCCAAGTAAGCGGCCGGATTCGTACGGGCTCCCGCCCGATATTAAAGTAGGACCAGGGCAGGCGCTGTGGGTTACCAATCCTATTTATAGCACGGGTTTGTTTCTGCGAGAAACCGACATTGACCAATTACTGACAATTGCCAACAACGGAGCGTTCGTGATTGCCGACGAGGCGCTCGCGCCGCCTCCAAGCAAAATAGCGGCAGCCCTGTGCGGGCATCGAAATTTTGTAGGTATTTATACTCCCCACAAGTCAATATGTATCAACGGCTTGAAATTCTCCGCGATAATTTTTCATCCAGAACATCAATCCGCATTCGAGGACTGGGCCGATATACTATCCGGCGGTCTAAGCGTGTCCGCCATGGCGGCCATAGACCATTTCTTATCTCCTGCATTTGACAATTATCGTGCCCTTTTCATTGCGATTGTGGATGAAACCAGAGAATGGCACAATTCCCTTGTAACCTTATCGGGCGATTCAGTTCAAACTGATCACTATACCAGAGGTCATTTTGTAACGACTTATGCACCGAATCTCAGCGCAAGCCTTGGCAACAACCTTTCATTTCTATCACAAATGTTGAAAGAAACTGGATGTGTGCTAATTCCGGGATCAAGAAGCGGATTTGACCCACAGCACGGTTTCTGTTTTCGGGTGAATTTGGCGCAGGACAGCGATGAATTTCGATCCGCCCTGCCCGGTCTCTACAAATTTCTCTCGAACACCACCTCGAGGATTCATTTTAAGCGTCATCATCAGGCTCAGTTTTCACCAACTGTATCAGCCGCTGAAGTTCTGGCGAGTAGCTAAGTATCCCGCCGCGTTGATTAAGCCATTCACTTTCGCGTAGATATTTCTTATGGTATTGAAGTTGACCCATTATGGTGCGATGCCATTTAGTGGCCTCTCCACCGCTGTGTTCCAGTAATTCCTCGCATGCCCTAAATAAAATCCCAAGAAACCACTCGTATTCTTTGAAGTGTTTGGGATCGGTTCTTTCATCAGGCGTTTTCGTATCTGGCTCGGCATAATCAACGTGTTGGAACGCCAATTCCAAATATCGCCGGTAAAAAGTCACAGCATTTGCGAAGCGTTGGGCCTCTCGATCCGATTTGAATTTCAAATAAGCAATGACGGCAGCTGCAGTAGCCGCTACGAACGCGGCAAGGGGAGTAAGTTTGCTGACAATGTCTATCAAATCGCGCGGCATCGCCACTGGTCCCAGTCCCGCAGCCAGTCCTGCGAGCAGACCTCCTATGAAGCCAAGAAAAACGCCTACGGCAAAATCCTCTATTATACGCCGTTGCCGGATTGGGTTAGTTTGATCCCAAACGCTCATAGATAGTCTCGTGTGGTTGATCCGAGCCTATAGGTCGCCAATTTGCAGCGCAAGTGTACGTTGGCTATAATGTATAAACAAGTTTTGTTTTAGATGAACCTGAGATGTCCAGCAATTGTGACCGCGTCCTATATATTTACCATGGTGAAGCTGGGGAAAAAGGTGCGCAAACGACGCCACGTCACGGGTGCCGAGCTTGCGGAAATACGCCGCCGCCGTCTGGCGTGCGCGCCTCACTCGCCTGTGAGGGCCTCTTTTGGCGCCCGCAGAAGAAGCGCTGTTCGAGCAAATGGACAAAGAGCGGCTGACCGCAGATCAGCGCGCGGAACGCATCGTTCAATTCCTTCGCGCGAGGGGCCGCAAGCCAACGTGAGGGGCTTGTGATGCCCGATACTGGCACCCGGCCATCGCCTGCCGCCCGGCAGGCCCTACCCTTTTTGACCGATTGAGACTGTGCTGTACTTAGGTGCGGGGCCGTTGTGGACCGAGCACCTTGGGCGGCCAATGGTGCGCCACGCGTCCGGTCAAGCCGAAAACGGCGACCGGCCGGCCCCTGCAGACGAGGGAGACCAGCATGGCGAAGCCGGCAAGTTCGACAGCGACATCGCGGCGGAAATTTCTCAAGTACGCGGCGGCCGGGGCGACGGCCGCAATCAGCCGGCCGTGGCCGGCGCGCGCCGACCAGAAGACGATCACCATCCTGCACGAAAGCTCGTTCATCAAGCCGTTCGACGAGTATGTGACGAACACCCTCGCCCCGGCCTACGAGAAAGAGACCGGCATCAAGGTCGTCTACGAGGTGACCAGCGTCGGCAGCCTGCCGACCCGGATCAGCACCATCGCCGAGACCGGCTCGGGCGCCGACATCGCGATGAACGCGCTGCTCCAGATCATCCAGTTCGGCGAGAAATATCTCGACGTCGGCGACCTCGCCGAAGAGATCGGCAAGGCCCAGGGCGGCTGGTACGATGCCGGCAGGGAAGCCGTGCAGGTGAACGGCCAATGGAAGGCGATCCCGTTCAGCAACATCGGCCAGCTGATGAACTGGCGCACCGACTGGTTTGCCGAGGTGGGCGTCAAGAAGTTCCCCGACACCTGGGAAGAACTCTACGAGGTCGGCAAGAAGCTCAAAGCAAAGGATCATCCGTTCGGCTTCGAGCTTGGGCATGGGTTCGGCGACAACCACGGCTGGCTCTACCCGCTGCTGTGGTCCTACGGCGGCGCGGAGGTGGCGGCCGACGGCAAAACCGTGGTGATCGATTCCGACGAGACCGCGCGTGCCGTCGACTTTTGCCGCAAGTTCTTCAAGGACACGATGCTCGACGACGTGCTCGGCTGGACCGACGTGAGCAACAACAAGGCGTGGATGGCGGAACAGATCTCGTGCACGAACAACGCGGAAAGTATCCTGTGGTTCGCGAAGCGGGAATTCCCCGAGATCGGCAAGGTCACCGACCAGGCGATGAACCCGGCCGGGCCGAAGGGACGCTTCCATTTGCTCAATTCGATCAGCCATTCGATCTTCAGCTTCTCTCCGGTGCGGGAGGAGGCGCGCACCTTCATGCACTGGCTGATGCAACCGAAGCAGCTCGGCGGCTGGTACGCCGTCGCCGATTCTTATTACCAGCCGCTGCTGCACGGCTATGACAACGCGCCGATGTGGAACGTGGAGCCGCGCAATATTCCCTACCGCGACGCGCTTGCGAACGCGCACCTGCCCGGCTGGCCGGCGCCGGCAAGCCGGCAACTGGCGGAAAGCGTCGCGAAGTACATCGTCGTCGACATGTTTGCCAAAGCTTGCGCCGGCGCGTCCACCAAGGACGTGATCCGGAACGCGGATGCTCAGCTGAAAGAGATCTACCGCTCGGCGTGACATGACCGTCGTTTCCGAGCGACTTCCCGCACTCGGCCAGGCGGCGCGCCGCCGCGCGCCGCTGAGCCTGGTGCTCGATCGCGAGAGCGTATTCAGCTGGCTAATGATGGCGCTGCCGCTGCTGTTTCTGGCGGCGCTCGTCGGCTATCCGTTTTTCTACGGCATCCTATTGAGCCTGCAGTACCGGCCGGTCGCCCACACCGGGACTTTCATAGGGCTCAAGAATTTCATCACCAACCTGCACGACCCGATCTTCTGGCAGGTGACCGCCAATACCTTCATCTATACCGGCGTCGCGACCTTCTTGAAGATGGTCGGCGGGCTTTGCCTGGCGCTCGCCATGAACCAGCACTTCCGCATGAAGAACCTGGTGCGGGCGCTGCTGTTGCTGCCCTTCATCGTGCCGACCGTGCTGAGCACCGTCGCCTGGCTGTGGATGCTCGATCCGGCCTTCAGCGTGGTCAATCGGCTGCTGGTGGCGCTCGGCTGGCCCAAGCCCGGCCCATCGTGGCTCGGCAACCCGACCCTGGCGATGGTCTCGATCATCATCATCAACACGTGGCGGGGATTGCCGTTCTACGGGATCACTTTGCTGGCCGGACTGCAGACGGTTCCGCCCGAGCTCTACGAGGCGGCGACGATCGACGGCGCCAGCGGATTGCAGCGGCTGCGGTTCGTGACCCTGCCGCTGCTGCGCCCGATCATCCTGATCGTGACGCTGTTCTCGGTCATCTTCACCTTCGCCGACTTTCAGCTCGTGTACGTGCTCACCCACGGCGGGCCGCAGAACGCCACGAATTTGTTCGCGACGTACGCGTTCGACATCGCGATGGGCGCCGGCCAACTGGGACTGGGCGCGTCGATCGCTTTGGCGATGTTGCCCGCGCTTGCATTGCTGATCGTCGCGCTGACGATCTACATGCGGAGGGTTTGATGGTCACCGGCCATGGACGGATCGAGCACATCGTACGGGTGTGGCTGCCGGTCGCCTTCTTCCTCGTGCTGGCGCTTTTTCCGTTCTATTGGATGGCCATCACGTCGATTAAGCCGAACGCCGAGCTCTACAACAAGAACGTCATGCCGCTGATCGTGCGTGCGCCGACGTTGAAGCATTACGTCGATCTCTTGACCAAATCGAGTTTTCTGCTGTGGACGTGGAATACGATGCTGGTTGCGGCCGTGGCGACGGCGATCTCGCTCGTGCTCGGCGTCATGCTCGCCTACCCGCTCGCGCGCATGCGCTTCGCCGGTGCCGGGTTGATCGCGATGACGGTCGCGGCGATCTACCTGGTGCCGCAGCCGCTGCTGTTCATCCCGCTCGCCGACGTCATCAATCGTCTCGGGCTGGGCAATACGCTCACCTCGGTGATCCTGACCTATCCGACCATGCTGGTGCCGTTCTGCGCCTGGCTGCTGCTCGGCTATTTCAAGACCGTACCTAAGGAGCTCGAAGAGGCGGCCCGCATCGACGGCGCCAGCCGGCTGCAGACCATGCGACAAGTGTTCCTGCCCCTGTGCACCCCCGGATTCATCTCCGCCGGCATCTTCGCCTTCACCTTGTCGCAGAACGAATTTCTCTATGCGCTCATATTCCTGACCAAGACCACGGTGCGCACGGTGCCGGTCGGAGTGATCTCCGAACTGATCCGCGGCGATGTGTTCTACTGGGGTCAGCTCATGGCCGGCGCTTTGCTCGGCTCGATCCCGGTGGCGCTGATTTACTCATTCTTCGTGGAGCATTATGTCGCCGGCCTGACCACGGGATCGGTGAAGGGATAGCCTCCGGCCTTTCGCACGCGAATGAGCAGTCACGGAAGCGACCTTCTGCGCAATACAGAGAACCCCCGCATCCTGGTGATCGCGTTGCGGCGGCTCGGCGACGTGCTGCTCACCACGCCTTTGGTGCGCAGCCTCAAGCGCGGCGTGCCGGGCGCACGCGTGGACATGCTGGTGTTCCGCGGCACCGAGGGCATCCTGGCAGGCAATCCCGATATCGATGCGGTGATGACGGTTGCCATGCGGCCGACGGCCAAGGAAACGCGCGACCTCATTCGCGGGCTGTGGCGGCGCTACGATCTCGCGGTCTCGACCCAGACCGGCGACCGTCCGACCTTTCTCGCCTTCATCGCCGGGCGCAGGTGCGCCGGCCTCGTGCCCGCGCAAGGCGGCGGTGGTTGGTGGAAACGGCGCGCACTGAACCTTCGCGTCATGGCAGATTCGGACAGCCATCGCGTCGTCGAACTGCTGGGGCTCACACGCGCCCTCGGCGTGCCGCCGATTCCGGAACTCGTCCCGCCTGCCGCAGCTATCGAAGCGGCGCCGCCGTCCGCGCGCTATGCGGTGCTGCACGCCAACCCGCTCTACCGGTTTCGCCGCTGGACCGACGAAGGCTGGCGCGCGCTTGCGCGGGCGCTCGCCGAGCGTGGGCTCAGGGTCTTCGCGACTGGCGGGCCCGATCCGGAGGAGTGCGCCTATCTCGATCGCGTGTGGAACGGTCTCGATCCGCCGGTAGAGCGGCTCGATGGCAAGCTGGACTGGCCGCAGCTGGCGGCGCTCATCCGCGGCGCGGCGGTCTATGTCGGCCCCGATACCTCGATGACCCATCTGGCGGCCGCGACCGGCTGTCCGACGATCGGGCTCTACGGCCCCGCGAGCCCGCACGTGATCGGGCCGTGGCCGATCGGCGGGCTCGATCGAGCCTGGGCGCGCGCCGGCACGATTCAGCGCCGCGGCAACGTCTGGGTGGTACAGAACCCGCTGCCGTGCCTTCCGTGCGAGCGGCTGGGATGCGACGGGCATTATGAGAGCCGCAGCCAGTGCCTCGACGAGTTGCTGGCGCGGCAAGTGCTGGCCGCGGTCGATCAGGCGCTCGCGGCCGTCAGGACCGGCGGCACGCCCGAACGCGTTTCTTTGGCGTGAAATCTCACGATCGACAAAACGGAAACTCCATTTTGGTCGTGAAAGCCGGCAGCCAGGCACAGGTCTCTTGCGGCGTGTTGTGACGCAGCACGGCTTTCACCGGCTCGAGATGCGCCCACACCACGTAAACCACGAGCAGGGCGATCGCGGCGTGCTGCGCCCATCGGCGCGCCTGCAAATCGGGCAGGTGCGCCAGAACGAGCACCGCCGCGAGGATCAGCAACGGATCGGTGTACGCGAAATACGGCGTCTGCAGGCTGCGCAGCGAAAACACCGTGTCGAGCCCCCACGCCGTGACGATCAAAACGGCGACCCGCAGCGGCAGGCGGCGCTCGCCGCGCCGCCACAGCACGACGGCGCCGACGATCGCGAACCACTCGAGCAGCAAGGTAGGCCGCGCCGACGTGCTGAACACGAAGCTGTGCATCGCGAGCGCCTGACCCACGCCCTTGACGAGCGATAATGCGAGCGCGCCCGTGAGCATCTGCGGCTCGTGCGTCAGCATCGGCGTGGCGACCGCGGCGGACTCGAACATATGCTCGACCGGATTGGCGACCGCGACGACATTCAGATGATGGTAAAGGATGTCGAGCGACAGCAGCCCGAGCCCGAGCCCGCAGGCGAGCGCGGCCGCGGCGGCAATCGTGTCGGGCAGCGACACGCGATACGCGGCCGCGTAGGCCGCCATGCTTCCCACGACCCACAGCGCAATCAGCCATTGATAAACGCCGGAGAGGCCGCCGCCGATGGGGCGATACATGCTCCCACCCGCCAGACCTTCCGCCAGCAGCCCAACCGCCGGATAAGCGACGGCGACTGCGAGCCCAGCGGCGACCAAGGCGACCGTCCAGCGGCGGGCCGTGTCGGGCGCTTCGGCTCCCTCCGCGGTCACCCTTTGCCCGAACGCCAGCGCAATGATCGGAATGGCGAGCGCGGGCAGCAGCGCCTGCACCTTGGTGACGATCGCAAGCATCGCACACAGCCCGGCCAAACCGATGTAGATGCAGCGGCGGATCGTGCCGGCGTGCGCGGCCACGAGCACGAGCAGCAGCGCGGATGTCACCAGACCGGCCGAGAGAAGTTCCGTCCGCATGATGCGGATGTGCAGGGCGATGCCGCCTGACCAGGCGAGCGCAATTGCCGCCACCACCGCAAGCCGCCAGTCGCCGACGAGACGCCGCACCAGCGCCGCATAGACCCACACGAAGGTGACGCCGAGAATGAGCGAGAGGACGCGGCCGGCCTCGATCAGTTGCTGCCAGGCGCGATCGAAGGCCGCGACGTCGGTCAAAGGCGGCAACTCCGAGAGGGCGTGGACCGGCAGGAGACCGAGCCAATGGAGCAGGCGAAACCAGTTGGCCAGCAGCAGGATGTAAAGGTAGCCGGTGTGGTCGAAATATTCCTGCGGCCGGCCGTCGTTGAGTAACAGTCCGTTATAAGCGAGCGGCAGATCCTGATCAGCGATTTTCCAATACGGCATGAAAAGGCCGACCAGCAGGAGGGAAACCGTCATGCCGGCCGCGATCGTGCCGAGCGACATTTTCCAGCCGGGAAAAATTACCTTGCCGACGCGGGCCGGGAAGCCACCGGTCTGCATTGATCTGTTCCCCTCGCCCCAAACGAAAGCCATGCCGTTTGGCTATTGTTGGAGCATGATCTTTCCGGAAACGGGTTCCCACTTTTCGGGATCATGCTCAGTCGTCCCCCGCCCTTGCGGCAATAGCGCGGACCGGGCACTATCGCACTCTTCCCATCGCATCCAGGAAAAATTGCGCCTCCATGTTGTCGCCTGTCGCCTCCGCGGAAACGCGCGCCGTTGCCGACGCCATGGCGGCGGGCCAGTTCGGCCCGTCCGCGCTTACGCGGCGCGCCGAGGAGGTACGCCGGCACTACGACCAAGCTAGCGCGGCGCGCGGCGGCTACATCGGGGAAAACCCGTACTATTATGAGCAAATCTATCGCCTGCTCCGTTTCATCATTCCGCCTGGCAAGCGCGTGCTGCAGGTCGGCTGCCTGACGCCCGATTTCCTCGACGTCGTCCAGCCGAACTACGGCGTGGGCATCGACTTCAGCCCCGGCCACATCGAGGAAGCCCGCCAGCGCTTGCCCCATCTGCACTTCCGCCTGCACGACAACTACGCCGTCGGCCAAGGCGAGGTGTTCGATTACGTCCTCGTCACCGACATCAACGACCAAGTCGATCCGATCGCGACGTTGCGCGCGCTGCGGCCGGCGATGCACGACGATACGCGGCTGATCATCGACAACTACAACCATCTGTGGGAGCCGGTCATCCGCCTGACGGAACACTTCGGCCTGAAATTTCCCCGCCCGCTGCAGAACTGGCTTTCCATCGGCGATCTCTCCAACATCATGTCGCTGTGCGATTACGATCCGCTGCAGGTGCACCGTACGGTGCTGCTGCCGAAGAAAATCCCGCTGCTATCCACGCTTGCCAATTCATTTCTCGCGCGGCTGCCGGGCATCCAGCGCCTGAATCTCACCAACATGGTCGTTGCGCGACCGGCGCCGCCGCGCGCTCCGGAGCGCGACTATTCCGTATCGATCGTCGTTCCCTGCCGCGACGAAGTCGGCAACGTGGAAGCCGCGGTCGCGCGCATCCCCGATCTCGGGTCGCACACGGAAATCATCTTCTGTGACGACAAGTCGACCGACGGCACGGCGGACGAGGTGCGCCGGGTGCAGGCGCTGCATCCGGAGCGTGACATCAAACTCTACGAGGGGCCCGGCATCAACAAGGCGTCCAACGTGCGCACCGGCTTCGATCGCGCCGAAGGCGACATTCTGATGATTCTCGATGCCGATCTCACCACCATGCCCGAGGAGCTGCATTATTTTTATGACGTGATCGCCAGCGGAAAGGCGGAGTTCGTCAACGGCTCGCGCTTCATCTTCCCGATGGAAGGCGCCGCGATGCAGCCGCTCAACTCGGTCGGCAACCGCTTCTTCAGCGGCTTGATCTCGCTCCTGATCGGACAGCGCGTCAGCGACACGCTGTGCGGCACCAAAGTCCTGTGGCGCCGCCACTGGCCCGCCATCCGCGCGCTCGTCGGCACCTGGGGCACCGACGACCGCTGGGGCGACTACGATCTTCTGTTCGGCGCCGCCAAGCTTCACCTGCGCATCGTCGATCTGCCCGTGCATTATCAGGAACGGGTGAGCGGCAAGACCAAAATGACCGGCCGGTTCCGCAACGGCCTTGTCATGTTGCGCATGTGCTGGGCCGCCTTCGTCAAGTTCAAGCTTTACTAGGCGGCCGCCGGTGCAGATTCTCGTCACCGGATCGAGCGGCCTGATCGGCTCGGAAGCGGTCGAATATTTCGCCCGGCGGGTCCATCATGTGCACGGCCTCGACAACAACATGCGGGCCGACTTCTTTGGCCCGCAGGGCGATACGACTTGGCGGCTGCGCCAACTTGTCGACAGCGTGCGCAACTTCACTCACCATTCGGTCGACATCCGTGATCGCGCGGCCGTCATCGACCTGTTTGCGGCGCACCGGATCGGCGCCGTCATTCACTGCGCGGCACAACCCTCGCACGACCTGGCCAAGGACCGGCCGTTCGACGATTTCGACGTCAATGCGACCGGCACGCTGAACCTGTTGGAAGCGGCCCGCCGCCATTGCCCCGAGGCGCCGTTCGTTTTCATGAGCACCAACAAGGTCTATGGCGACGTCCCGAACGAACTCCCCCTGGTCGAGCTGCAGACGCGGTGGGATTACGCCGACCCGGCGCACTATCAGGGCATCGACGAGACGACGCGCATCGACCAGAGCAAGCACAGCCTGTTCGGCGCGTCGAAAGCCGCGGCCGACCTGATGGTGCAGGAATATGGCCGCTATTTCGGCATGCCGACCGCGTGCTTCCGCGGCGGCTGCCTCACCGGGCCCAATCACAGCGGCGTCGAGCTGCACGGTTTTTTGAGTTTTCTGGTGAAGACCGCCCTGCGCGGCAAGACTTTCACGATCTTCGGCTACAAGGGCAAGCAGGTGCGCGACCAGATTCACAGCCTCGACGTGGTGCGCGCCTTCGAGGAGTTCATCGCGGCGCCGCGCGTCGGCGAGGTGTATAATCTGGGCGGCGGCCGGGACAGCAATGCATCGATCCTCGAATGTTTCGAGATGATCGAGGCGGTGTCGGGACGCAAGGTCGCGTGGCGCTACGACGAGAAAAACCGCGAGGGCGATCACATCTGCTACATCAGCGACATGGGGAAATTCCGCGCACACTATCCCCGCTGGTCGCTGACGCGACGGGTTCCCGACATCATCGACGAGATGGTGCGGGTCGAAGCGGTGGTGAGCTGATCCGAGCGCACGGCGCCGCTTGCGGGGTGGTGCCTCGGCGGGTACCTAGTGCCGCGAACCCGAAGTTCGCACAACAGTGCCGCGAGTCCGATTGCGAACTTCGGGTTCAAAGCGGCACTAGAATCATATATTTTGTAGTGTCCTCCGATTCCGAAGTTCGCATCAGAGCGTGCCGCAAGGTAGGCGAACTTCGGAATCGGGACACTACTGCGAAGCGACGGACATCGCATGACCGATTCGCTCGAAGACCGCATCGACGGCTATTTCCAACACTCGTGCGAGGTGCTCGAGCGCGCCGCGCAGGATGCATCGTTGCGCCGGGCTCTGGCGGCCATCGCGGACCGGATCGCCCGCACGTTTCGCGACGGCGGCAAAGTTCTGCTCGCCGGCAACGGCGGCAGCGCCGCGGACGCGCAGCACATCGCGGCCGAGTTTCTCTCGCGGTTCAATCTCGAGCGTACGCCGCTGCCGGCGATTGCGCTCACGACCGACAGCTCCGTCCTCACCGCGATCGGCAACGACTACAGCTTTGCGGATGTTTTCGAACGGCAGGTGCGCGGGCTCGGCCGGGCCGGCGACGTTTTCATCGGGATCTCGACCTCGGGCCGATCCAAAAATGTGCTCGCCGCACTGCGGGCGGCGCGCGAGTTGGGCCTCGTGACCGTGGGGTTTACCGGCGGCGGCGGCGACATGCGTGGCCTGTGCGACTTCATCTGCGCGGCACCGTCGGACGACACCGCGCTCATTCAACAAGTGCATCTGGTTGCGGCGCACGTGGTCTGCCTGCTGGTCGAGGAGGAGCTGTTCGGCGCGGGGCAAGGCCGGCCGCAAACGGCTGACGCGGGAAGGCGCGCCTCATGAGCATCCTCGTCACCGGCGGCGCCGGTTACATCGGCAGCCACATGGTGCATGAGCTGGTCGAAGCCGGCGAAAAGGTCGTCGTGCTCGACAATCTCGTCACCGGTTTCGATTGGGCGGTCGCCGAGGGCGTGCCACTCATCATCGGCGACACCGGCGACCAGCCGCTTGTCGCTTCGCTCATCGCCGAGCATGGGATCGACGCGATCATCCACTTCGCCGCGTCGACCGTGGTGCCGGAATCGGTCGCCGAGCCCCTCGCCTACTATCGCAACAACACGGTGAACTCCCGCGCGCTGATCGAGACCGCGATCAAGGGCGGCGTCAAACATTTCATTTTTTCATCGACCGCGGCGGTCTACGGCAATCCCGAACGCATGCCGGTCAAGGAAGAGGCGCCCACGGCGCCGATGTCGCCCTACGGCTGGTCCAAGCTGATGACCGAGACGATGCTGCGCGACGCCGGCTTTGCGCACGGACTGGGTTACGTGATCCTGCGCTATTTCAACGTGGCCGGCGCCGATCCGAAGCTGCGCACCGGACAATCGACGCGCCACGCCACCCATCTCATCAAGGTTGCGACCGAGGCGGCGCTCGGCCAGCGCCCGAAGGTCGACGTGTTCGGCACGGATTTTCCGACGCCGGACGGCACCGGGGTCCGCGACTACATCCACGTCAGCGATCTTGCGCGCGCGCATTCCGATGCGCTGCGCCATCTGCGGGCGGGCGGCGCGTCGCTCACGCTCAATTGCGGCTATGGCCACGGGTTTTCCGTGCTCGAAGTAATCGAGACGGTCAAACGGGTTTCGGGCGTCGATTTCCGCGTCGACACCGCCCCGCGCCGGCCGGGCGACCCGGCGCAAGTGGTCGCCGCCGCCGATAAGGCGCGCGCGCTGTTGGGCTGGCGCCCGCAGCTCGACGACCTCGCCACCATCGTGGCGCACGCGCTCGCCTGGCAGAAGAAGCTTGTCACTCGGAACCGGTAAGCGGTTCAGAAGACTTGAAAAACGCGCATAAGGCGGGCAGGAACGGGGGGCCAAACCGGAACGCGCATGCATTCATCCCGGCTGCGATCGCTCTTTTCCGACCCCGACGGAGCGCTGGCGCTGATCCGGCGCCTGCTGCTGGAGCACGCGGCCGGGCGCTGGAAGCGCTATGGCCTCGCATTCGCGCTGATGGCCGTGACTGCCGCCTGCACGGCGATCGTGGCGTATTTGGTCAAGGATTTCGTCAACGAAACCAATATCACGAAAAACTTCCTCGCGGTCGTAGCACTCGGCCTCGCCACGATGGTGCTCTATATGCTCAAAGGCGCGAGCACCTACGGCCACACGGTCGTGCTGGCGCGCATCAACAGCCGCATCATCGCCGATATTCAACAGAAGACCTTCGACAAACTGCTCAACCAGGGGCTCGGTTATTTCGCCGATCGCCACTCATCCGATTTTATCGCGCGGCTGACCGCCGGCACCACCGCCGTCACCCAGGTGCTCAACCTCCTGATCCTCGCGATCGGCCGTGACCTGCTCACCCTGATCGGCCTCGCCGTCGTGATGGCGATCCAGGACCCGGTGCTGCTCGGCATCGGTCTCATCGCTGTGCCGCCCGCAATCCTGGTCTTGCGCAAGCTCATCCGCCGCATCCGCGTGGTTGCGCACAGCCAATTCACCGGCGGCGCGCGTATCCTCGAGACCTTGCAGGAAACACTGCAGGGCATGCGCATCGTCAAGTCGTTCACGCTCGAAGAAGAGATGAAAGCGCGCTTCGCTGCGAGCGTTGACGAGGTCGAGCGCGCGGCCAACAAAATGGCGCGCGTCGTCAACCGCGCCAGCCCGCTGATGGAATCGATCGCCGGCGTCGGCTTCGCGCTGGCGGTGATCTACAGCGGCTACCGGATCATCAATACCAGCGCGACCGCGGGCGAGCTGGTGTCGTTCCTCGCCGCTTTCATGTTTGCGCTCGAACCCGCCAAGCGCCTCGCGCGTCTTAACATCGACCTCAACGCCAACCTCGTCGGGGCGAAGGTACTCTACGAGCTGATCGACGCGCCGCCGAGCGAACCGATCAACGAGGATGAAGCACCGCTTGTACTCAGCCCGGCGGTACGCATTGAATTTTCCGCGGTGCGGTTCGCCTATCGACCGGACGAGCCGGTGATCCGCGGGATGTCGTTCGTGGCCGAGCCCGGCAAGGTCACCGCGCTCGTCGGCCACTCGGGCGGCGGCAAGTCGACCGTGCTCAATCTGTTGCTGCGCTTTTACGATGCCGACGGGGGCAGCATCACCGTCGACGGACGCGATATCTCACATCTGCCGCGGCGCGCGCTACGCCGGCAGATCGGCTTCGTCGGGCAGCACGTGCATCTGTTCCGCGGCACGATCCGCGAGAACATTGCGTTCGGCAAACCGGGCGCAACCGACGCGGAGATCATCGCGGCCGCGCGCGCTGCCCACGCCCACGATTTCGTCATGGGCTTCCCGGCGGGCTACGCCACGCAAGTCGGCGAGCACGGATTGCAGCTCTCGGGCGGCCAGCGTCAGCGCGTCGCGATCGCCCGCGCGCTCGTCAGGAACGCCCCGATCATCCTGCTCGACGAGGCGACCGCCGCTCTCGACAGCGAATCCGAACGGCAGGTCCAGGACGCGATGGCCCACCTGTGCGAGGGGCGTACCACGGTCGTCGTCGCGCACCGGCTCGCCACGATAATGCACGCGGACCGCATTCTCGTGGTCGAGCAGGGTGTGGTGGTGGAGACCGGCCGGCACGACGAACTGCTGCGCAAGGGCGGCCGCTACGCTTCGTTCTATCGCGCGCAGCTCAAGGACCAGGCGCCGCCGCGCGAGGTCGCGATGGCATCGTCAGGGTGACCGTTTCGCGGCCGTCGTGCTTCGCGGCCGTGATGATTGACGCGACCGCTTGCGCCCCCTATCGGCTGGGCGCCCCATTTCCCACGCATCCCAGCCAAGCCGGAAGAGGAAGTCCATGAGCGACCAGTACGTCATCGCGCCGCCGCCGCAGGCATCGATCGCGGTCGCCGGCACGTCCGGCCGGTTTCCGGCGCGCCGCATCTGGTGCGTCGGCCGCAATTACATCGAGCACATCCGCGAGATGGGCCAGGACGAAAGAGCGCCGCCGTTTTTCTTCGCCAAGCCGGCCGACGCGCTGGTGTCGGACGGTTCGATCGTCCCCTACCCGCCGCTCACCAAGGACCTGCATTTCGAGATCGAGCTGGTGGTGGCGCTCAAGGGCGGCGGCCGCAATCTCGCGCCAGAGCGCGCGCTCGATCTCATCTACGGTTATGGCGTCGGCATCGACCTGACACGCCGCGACCTGCAGATCGCCTCGCGCGACCTCAAGCGGCCGTGGGAAATCGGCAAGGCGTTCGACGCGTCGGCCCCATGCGGCGCGCTGCGGCCGGCGTCCGAGATCGGTCACCCGAAGAAGGGCCGCATCTATCTCAAAGTGAACGGCACGGTGCGCCAGGACGGCGATCTCGAGCAAATGATCTGGAACGTGCCGGAGGTGATCGCCAAGCTTTCCGAGCAGGTGGCGCTCGCGGCGGGTGACGTGATCATGACCGGCACACCCTCGGGCGTGGGCGCGGTGGTGGCCGGCGACAAGCTCGAAGGCGGCGTCGACGGCGTCGGCTCGATCAGCATCACCATGGGGCCGGCGGCGAAGTAAATATATTCGGGTCAGGCGAACCGAGCGGCGCTGAACGGCGTAAGGTCGATCGCGGGCGGCCGGCCGGCAATCAGGTCGGCTATCACGCGTCCGGTCATGGGCGCGCCGATCAGCCCGACATGGCCGTGGCCGAAGGCGAGGAACGCGTTGGCGTAGCGACGAGTCTGCCCGATCACCGGCAGGGAATCCGGCATGCTCGGGCGGAACCCCATCCACAACGCGACGCGATCTTCCGCTACCGCGCGCGGCAACCCGGGAAACATCGCCTGCCCATGCCGGAGCAGGATACGGGCGCGGCGCCAGTCGGGCGGCGCCTCAAGGCCGGCGAACTCGACGGTGCCGGCCATGCGCAGGCCCTCCTCCATGGGCGTGGCGACGAACTTCGCTTCCGCGTCCATGACCGGCAGGCGGGGGGCGACCTCCGGGGCCTTGATCATCGCGTGGTAGCCGCGCTCGGTATCGAGCGGGACCTTTTCACCGAGTTGCGCCGCGAGTTTCTTCGAATGCGCGCCGGCGGCGAGCACCACGGCGCCAGCCGGTATGCGTCCGGTGTTTGTGAGAACCGCCTCGACCTTGCCGTCGGCAAAGGCAAAGCCCTCGGCGCGCGCACGACAGATCTCGCCGCCGTTCGCGACCAAAGCTTCGGCCAGCGTGCGGCTCAGCCGCAGCGGGTTGCGGACATAACCGTTCTCGGAAATCAAACGCGCGCGGGTGTAGTCGGGCGAGAGCGTCGGCTCGATCTGGCGCAGCTCGTCCTGGTTCAGCTCATCGATCTTCACGCCATTTTCGGCACGCAGGCGCATCGCCGCCGCGTCCGCCGCGAAGTTCGTCTCGCCGCGATAAACGACGAGCAGTCCGCTGCGCTGGATCAGGTCTCCGGCGCCGATGCTCGCCGCAAGCTCGCGGTGCATATCGACGGTGGGCGCGAGCAACTCGCGCAAAGCGCGCGCCTGCGCACGTACCAGCTCCGGCCGGCCGGCGCGCACGAAGCGGTAGAGCCACGGCAGGAGCTGCGGCAGATAGCGCAACCGGATCGACAACGGCCCCTCCGGGTCGAGCAGCCAGTGCGGCACCTTGGCGAGCACGCCCGGCATGGCGACGGGGACGATCGATGAGCCGTTGAGCCCGCCCGCGTTGCCGTAGGATGCGCCCTCCCCTGGCCCGCCCGGATCGACCACGACGACCTTGCGGCCGTCGCGCTGCAAATAAGTAGAGCAGGCGAGACCGACGATGCCGCCGCCAATGACGACGACCGGTCCGGACGGAACAGCCGACATGGGCTAATTCACCATTCCGAGCAGGCGCGGGAGCCACAACGAAATTTCGGGGATGTAGGTGACCATGGCCAGGAATATCAGCATGGTGCCCAGCCACGGCAGCACCGCGACGGTCAGTTCACCGATGCCCATCTTAGTTATGCCGGCGGCGACGTAAAGATTGAGCCCGACCGGCGGGTGGCACAGGCCGACCTCCATGTTGACCGCCATCAAGATGCCGAGGTGCACCGGGTGCACGCCGAGCGCCGCCGACATCGGGAACAGGATCGGCGCCATGATCAGCACGATCGCGGCCGGGTCCATGAAATTGCCGGCGGCGAGCAGCACGATGTTGGTCACGAGCAGAAACGCGACGATGCCGAAGCCCTGTGCGGTCATCCACTCGGCCATCGACTGCGGTATCTGCTCCGACGTGAGCAGCCACGAGAACACCGCCGCGTTGGTGATGATGTAGAGGATCATCGCGCTCATGGACGCGGCCTTGAGCAACACCGCCGGGACGTCGCGCAAGTTCAGCTCTTTGTACACGAACACGGAAATTGCGAAGGCGTAGACCGCCGCCATGGCGGCCGCCTCGGTCGGCGTGAACAGGCCGGAGTAGATGCCTCCGAGCACCAGTACGATCAGGAACAGGCCCCAGAAGCTCTCGCGGAAGGCACGCAGGCACTCGCCCCAGGTCGCCCGTTGCATGCGCGGATAGTCGTTGCGCCGTGCCCGATACCAAGTCGTGATGCCGAGCATGGTCGCGAGCATCACTCCGGGGACCAGCCCGGCGATGAACAGCTGGCCGACCGAGGCGGAGTCGACGATCGCCCCGTCCGGCCCGCGCGGCTGCATGCCGCTCGTCGCCACCGCGAAGATCACGAGATTGATCGATGGCGGGAACAGGATGCCGAGCGCGCCAGAGGTCGCGATCACGCCGGCGCCGAACCGGGGCGGATAACCCTGCTGCACGATCGCCGGCAGGATGATCGAGCCGATGCCTACGACGGTCGCGACCGAGGAGCCCGAGATGGCGGCAAACAGCGCGCAGGCGACAACGCCCGCGAGCCCGAGACCGCCGTACCAGTGACCGATCATCGAGGTCGCGAAGGCGATCATGCGCCGCGCCACCCCGCCGGACGTCAGGAAATTGCCGGCAAGGATGAAGAACGGGATCGCCATGATCTCGAAGCGGTCGATGCTGGTGAACAGCTTGAGCCCGACCATCTTCGGATCGACGCTCGAGAGGATGAACAAATAGGTGAGCACCGAGAGGCCGAGCGCGATCGAGATCGGCATGCCGCTCGCCATCAGCGCAAGCAGCAGCGCGAACAGCAGGGTCGCCCGCATCGATTGCGACAGAGTGACAATGTCGAGCCGCGCCGCGAGACACAGCAGCGCCAGCGCGATCGGGAGCGCGATCAGCAACGTGGCGATGATGGGGGAGCCGCGCCAGTACGTCGAGGCGGAGTGGCCGATCGCGGTCATTGTGCCGGCTCCGGTACGGCGGCGTGGGGCGCAACGACGCTTTCCACTTCCGCCGCGTGGCCGTGATGCGGGTTATAACCCGTGCGCACGAAGCGCCACGCGACCTGCAGGAAGCGGAAGCACATCAGGTACGAGCCGAGCGGGATGCACAAATAGATGATCCAGCTCGGCCACTCCAACTCCTGTGAAACCTGATCGGCGTCGAGTTCGTAGACGTAGACCGCGCCGAGCGTGCCGATGACGCCGGTGAACAAGGCACCGCACAGGAGCGCGAACACGACCACGGGTTTGCGCGCCGGGGGCGAGAGCCGGTCGACCAGCACGTCGACGCCGACGTGGATGCCGATGCGAACGCCGAGCGCAGCGCCGAACTTCGCCATCCACACGAACATGTAGGTGGCAAGTTCCTGCGCCCAGGAGAGATTTATCGAGGTGAGCCCAAGGTAGACCGCGTCGGCGGCCGCCTCGAGCCAAGGGAGCCCGTGCGCCTTGGCCCACCCGGCCAACACGGCAGAATTGCTGGCGCCGTAGCGATGCACCACCGCCACGAAGGTGATGATGGTGGCGGCGGCGATCAAGCTGGCAATAAGCCACTCCTCGAGCCGGTCGAGGATGCGGTCGAGCACGGCGAGCACGGTGTCCCCTTGGGCGGCGGGCTTTAGCCCGGCTTGTTATTTGAACGCGACGGCGCCGGCGGATTCGTATACCGCCGGCGCCCGCGATAGTTATCGGACGGAATGCCTCATGACGCCGGCGTGAAGCCGGACGCCTTGTAGATCTTGTCGATGAAGTCCTTGCCGAAGCGACTCTGCATCTCCTTGTGCACGGGCATCAGCTTCTTGATCCAGGCCTGCTTCTCCTCGGGCGTCTGGACGTGGACCTCGATCTTGCCCGACGCTTTGATCTTCTCCAGCGCGTCGGCGTTGTCCTTCGCCGCGGTCTCATTGAAGAACTCGGTCGATTCCTTCACCGCGCGGTCGAGGCCCGGCCGCACGTCGGCCGGCAAGCCGTCCCAGAATTTCTTGTTGGTGATGAGCGAATAGGTGAGCCGGCCGTGGTAGGACACGGTCAGGTACTTCTGCACCTCATAGAACTTCTGGGTGAGGATGTTGGACGGCACATTGTCCTCGCCATCGACGACGCCGGTCTGCAGCGCCTGATAAAGCTCGGAGAACGCCATGATCTGCGGAATGGCGCCGAGTTCGCGCGCCACCGCGTCGAGCACCTTCGAGCCCTGGATGCGCATCTTCAGGCCGCGGAAATCCTCCGGCGTGATGAGCGGCTTGTTGCAGGTGTAGACGTGGGCGCCGTTGTCCCAATAGGCGAGCGGGTGAACGCCCTTGGCGTCGAGCTTGTGGCCCATTTCCGCCAAGATCGGGCTGTCATAGACCGCACGCGCGCGCGCATCGTCGACCATGAGATAGGGAAGGTCGAAGACATCGTATTCCTTGACCCCGAGCGGGCCGAATTTGGAGATCGACGGAGCCAGCAATTGCACCGAACCGAGCTGCAAGGCCTCGAGTTCCTCCTTGTCCTTGTAAAGGGACGAGTTGGGATAGACTTCGACCTTGACCTTGCCGTCGGTGTACTTCTCGGCGAGCTCCTTAAACTTGAGCGCCGCCTTGCCTTTCGGGGCGTCCGGCGAGACGACGTGGCTGAACTTGATGATGAGCGGCTGCTGGGCCATGACGGCGCCCGGAGCCATGAAGACGGCCGCCGCAGCTGCCGCGATAAGCCATTTACGCATCGATGTTTTTCCTCCGCCAGGGGGCGATTGTGGTCCCGCCATTGAGGCTTTCCACTATAGCGAACCACCGGCAATTAGACCAACGGCTAGGCAGCGAAGCCCGCGTCAGCCGCGCCACGGCCGCGGTGCGCGGGCCGGATGGCCGAAGTCGCGGGGATTGAGGCCGGCGTGGAACCAGCTGACGAAGCTGACGATGTCGTAGACCGGTAAATCCAAGTGTTCGCGCAGCGTCGCCGCATAGGGCGCCATGTTGGTGCATTCGAGCAGTACGGCGCCAACCTGGGGATGCCGGCGGACGAGCGCCTCGCCGGCGTCGATGATGTCGCGCTCGGCTGCCGCAATGTCGAGTACCGGCTCGTCGCCAAGGATGGCGCGGGTGAACTCGCGGCCCTCGTCGGTGCCGACGACCGGGGTGTCGGCGCTGACCCCCGCGGCCGCGAGATGCTCGGGCGTGAGGGTCTTCGCACTGATCGTCAGGATGCCCACCTGCCGGCCGGCCGGGAGCACGCGTTCAATCATCGGCGCCTGCATCAAGCTCGACGTCGCAACCGGAACCCCGACATGGGCGGCGATGTCGCGCTGGAACAGGGAGAGGAAGCCGCACGTGGTGGTGATCCCGTCGGCGCCGAGGTCGGCGAGTTCGCGCGCACCTTCAAGAAACGCGTTGAGGAGCCCGTTCGCGCGCTCCTTGACCACGCGCTCGGGCGAGGCGCCCTTGACCACCTTGTAGAGCACCGGAAATGGCCAGGTTGCGGCATTCCCCATGTCGCCCGGGATGCGCGGGAACCGCGTCTCGAGCATCAGGATCCCCACGCGGGACCCGTAGAGCGCCTTGCCGCCGTGGGCGATGCGGTCGTGGTTGGGGCGGTCAGGCATCGGTTGACGGCGGCTTGCGCATCGACCTACGACGCGGGATTTTCAAATTGACGCCGCCCAGGGGATCGACATGCTCGCGAATCTGATCGAACAAATTAACCAGGGCCGGCGCACTTTCACCTAAGGCGGCGCGTAGGATCCAGAGCGCCTCCTCTTCCATCGAGCGGCTCTGCTGGGCCGCGCGCGCCCGCACGTTGCGCTCCAGCGCCTTGTCCAAGTTTCGGATAATGAGACGTTCCATCGTCAGCAACCGTATTCGCGTTCAGTACATCTTCACCCTCCGCTGGAGCAAGCGTCCTTTGCCCGCATGCCTGGCCATCTCCCGATAGGTGAAGCGCGCCCGATGCCCTGCTACACTACTGCGAAACGAACCGAGGGGAGCGTTGAATGAAATTGACGTTGCGTTTGGCCGCTGCTGGGATCGCCCTGCTCGCGGTCTCCACCGTGGTGCATGCCGCCGATCCGGTGGTGATCGGGCTCGAAATCCCGCTTTCTCCGCCGGGCGATCCGCTCTCCGGGCAATTGATCCGCCGCGGCGGCGAGTTGGCGATCGAATACATTAACGGTCCGATGGGCGGCGTGCTGCCCGGCCGCCCGGCGGCGCTCTCGGTGCAGGACAGCCAGGGCCGCACCGAAAGCGGGATCGCCGCCTATCGCCGGCTCGCGACCGAGGACCGCGCGGTCGGCGTCACCGGCTTCTTCCATTCCTCCGTCAACCTCGCGGTCAACGAGGTGGCGAAGGAACTGGGCGTGCCGACCATGGCGACCCAGGCGTCGGCATCCGACATCACCGCCAAGCATTACGACGTCGCCTTCCGCACCCACGCGATCGATCCGCTGCGCGTCGCCGCCTTTCTCGAGTTCATCAAGGCCAAGAAGTTCAAGCGCATCGCCATGCTGGCGGAGACGACGGATTACGGCATCGGAATCGCCGAGGAGACCGAGCAGCAGAGCAAAAAGCAGAACCTCGGGCTCGAGCTGTTGACCGTGACCTTCGATCACGGCTCGACCGACCTCACGCCGCTGCTGCTGCAGGTCAAGGCCTTCAAGCCCGACCTCGTCATCAACATCGGGGTCGGCCAACCCATGGACCTGATGGTCGAACAGGCGGCGACGCTCGGCATCACGCCGCAGACGCCGATGCTGGTCTCCTATGACGCGCCGATCCGCCCGCAGTTCTGGCAGCTGCACCCGAAAACCGGCGCCGGCCTTTATTTCATCGCCTACTACTCGCCCAAACAGAAACTTTCCGACGCGGCAGAATGGTTCACCAAAGCGTATGAGGCGAAATATAACGAGTCGCCGGTCTATTCTTCGCTTAACGGTTTTGGCGACGTGCTCATTTTCGCCCAAGCGGTGAAGCAGGCGAACAGCACCGATCCTAAGGCGGTGATCAAGGCGCTCGAAACCGGCTCGTTCAAGACCTGGACTGCGACGCCGGTGACGTTCCCGCGCGCCGAGGGCGTGTTCTTTCACAACTGGTCGCCGCCGATTTTGATCCTGCACTACACTTCGGCGAACCAGGACTGGAAGACCGCCGACATCGTCGTCGAGCACGCGGGCACGACGCCGTAGTGTAGGCTATGCGTGTCCGCGCGCACTGCGTCATGGCCGGGCTTGTCCCGACCATCCACGTCTTGAATCAAAAAAAAGAAGACATGGATGCCCGGCACAAGGCCGGGCATGACGGCTTTGAGGTTGTCGCCCGCCCCGCCAGCGCAGCAAGCGGGGAGAGGTAAGGATGTTCTCCATCGAGCTGTTGATCCAGACGCTGATCGCCGGCGTCATCATCGGCGTGCTCTACGCGCTTATGGCCCTCGGCATCACCTTCATCTACAGCATCGTCAAGATGATCAACTGGTCGATGGGCGAGTTCTATATGATCGGCGGATATTTGCAGTATCTGCTGATCGTGGAGTGGCTCGGCGCAGATTTGTGGTGGGTGGCGGTGCCTCTCTCGGCGCTCGGCGTGTTCCTCATCGGCTATCTGCTCGAGCCGGTGCTGATCAAGCCGATGTTCACCACCGCCGTCGAGCGCAAGGACGACTACGCCATCGTGGTGACGATCGCGCTGCTGTTGATGCTGCGCAACCTCGCCGCCGCGCTCGGCGGACCCTACCAGCGCACGCCCGGCTCCAATCTGCCGACCGTCATGCTCGGCCCGCTGCCGGAAAGCGGCGCGCGCTTCGCCGCATTCCTGTGCGCGCTCGCGGCGATCGCGCTGTTTTATCTGCTGCTCAAGAAGACGTGGCTGGGCCTCGCCTTGCGCGCGGCGGCGCAGAGCCGCATCGGCGCGCAGACCGCCGGCGTCGACCTGTTCCGCCTCGACCAGATCGCCTTCGGCATCGGCGTCGGCCTCGCCGGGCTCGCCGGCGCGCTGCTCGCGCCCGTGTTCATGGTGTTTCCGACGAGCGGCGTCGTCACCACGGTCAAGGGCTTCGAAATCATCGTGATCGGCGGCCTCGGCTCGATCCCGGGCGCGTTGATCGCGGGCGTGCTGCTCGGGGTCGTCGAATCCCTCGGCGCGTCTTTCATCGCCGCGCCCTACCAGAACGTCTACGGATTCCTGCTCGTCGTCCTGGTGCTGCTGGCGCGGCCGACCGGCCTGTTCGGCGAACGCGTCCGGCAGGCGTGAGGCCGTGCGGTGGCGGCGCTGCTCGAAACCCGCGATCTGACCAAACGCTTCGGCGGGCTCATCGCCACCGGAGGCGTCGACCTCACGATCGAACCGGGCGAAATCCGCGGGTTGATCGGGCCGAACGGCGCCGGCAAGACCACGCTCGTCAACCTCATCTCCGGCCTCTATCCGCCCGACGGCGGCGACATCCGCCTCGCCGGGCAGTCGCTCGCCGGCCTCAAGCCGCACGAGGTCGCGCGGCGCGGCCTCGTTCGCAGCTTCCAGGTGAGCAAGCTGTTCGGCAACATGAGCCTGCGCGAGAATTTGTTACTGCCGGCGCTGGCGCAGTCAGGCAATGCCGATTTCGTCGCGGCGCAGGAACAGGCAACGCGCTTCCTCGATCTCACGAGACTGGCACCGCTCGCCGACGCGCCGGCAAAGACGCTATCCGGCGGCCAGCGCGCCCTGCTGCAGGTCGCGGCCGGATTCATGGCGCCGGCACTCAAGTGCTATTTGCTCGACGAGCCGTTCGCCGGCATCAACCCGACCATCAAGGACGCGATCATCGAGCTGATCGAGGAGGAGAACCGCCGCGGCATCACCTTCATTATCGTCAGCCACGAGATGGCCGTCGTGCGCAGGCTATGCCGCCGCGTCACCGTCCTGGTCGAAGGGCGCGTTGCCGCCGAGGGCACGCTCGACGAGGTCGCCGCGCGCGGCGACGTGCTCGCCGCCTATCTCGGCCGGGGTTTTGCGTGACCGCGCTCCTCGCCATCGAGGACCTTTTCGCCGGCTATGTGAGCGGCGTCGACATCCTGCAGGGGCTTTCGCTCAAAGTCGAAACTGGCAGCGTGACGGTCGTGATCGGCCCGAACGGCGCCGGCAAATCGACCCTGCTGCGCACCCTCTTCGGGCTGCTCAAGCCGCACCACGGGAACGTACGGTTTGCCGGGCAGGAGATCGGTGGGCGCGAGCCGGCATCCATCAAGGCGCTCGGCATCGGCTACGTGCCGCAGGAGATCAACGTCTTCCCGCTGCTCACGGTCGAGGAAAATCTGCGCATGGGCGGCTGGATCCTGCGGCGCGATCGCGCGGCGTTCGCGCGCGCGCTCGAACGCGTACTCGACACGTTTCCCTTGCTCGCGCAGCGGCGGCACGAGCCGGCCGGCGCACTCTCCGGCGGCCAGGGCCGCATGCTCTCCGTGGCGCGTGAGATGATGACGGCGCCGACACTCATGCTGGTGGACGAGCCGACCGCCGGGCTGGCGCCGGCACTGGTCGCGCAGGTTTACGAGTTGCTGCAAGCTGCGCGTAAAGCCGGGAGCACCATCCTGCTGGTCGACCAGAACGTCGAGGACGCGCTGCGCCATGCCGACGACGTGTACTTAATCGACCTCGGGCGCGTGCGCGCGCAAGGGCCCGTACGCGAGTTCCCGCTCGAGCGGGTGAGCGCGCTGATCAAAGAATGTCTGCTCGGATGATAGGTGTGGCGCTGTCGTTCGGCGATTGGCGCCGTCCCGCGGCCATCGTCACCGGCGCGGCGGTGCTGCTGGCGCTGCCGCCGTTCTTCGCCGGCGGCTTCACGCTGCATCTGCTCACCACCGGCCTCTATTACACGATCCTCGCCGCGAGTTGGAACCTGCTCGCGGGCTTCACCGGCCAGTTCTCGCTCGCGCATCACGCCTTCGCGGCGATCGGCGCCTACACCTCCGGCCTGCTGATCCGCTACTACGGCGTGCCGATCTGGGTCGGGATCGTGAGCGGCGTCGCGATGGCCGCGCTGCTCGGCTTCGCGCTCGGGCGCATGGTGCTCTCCATGCGCGCCATCTATCTCGCCATCGCCACCTGGGCGTTCGCCGAGACGATCCACATTCTCCTGACCGCCGCCTATCCGATCACGCGCGGCGAACTCGGCCTCAATGTGCCGCCGCTGTTCCGCAACCTCGACCCGACGGCCTACTACGTTCTGTTCGTAGCGCTCACACTCGTGTGCGTGACGATCATGTACGCCATCGTGCGCAGCCGCATCGGCTATTTCATGCGGGCCATCCGCGACGATGATTTGCGCGCGGAGAGCCTCGGCGTCGACACCACGCGGGTGAAAGTATTCGTGTTCACCGTCGCAAGCGCGTTCGCCGGGCTCGCCGGCGCCTTCTACGGCCATTATCTCGTCGTGCTTTCCCCACAGATGGCCGACTTCAACGAGATGGCCAAGCTCATCATCATGGTGGTGCTGGGCGGGCTCGGCACCGTGCTCGGCCCACTGATGGGCGCCGCTCCGGTGCAGATTCTCACGACCTATTTGCAGAAATACGGCGAGTGGGATTTGGTGATTTTTGCCGTCGTGGTGATCGCGCTGATGCGCACCCACGTGGGCGGGATCGCGGCATTCATCTACGCCGGGCTTGATCGAGTCAGGGCGAGGAACAAGCAGCCGGTATCTACCTAACCAACTGGCAATACTTGACTATTTTAAACGTTGAACCTGACGGCGTGGGCGGGCGACCAAAGCGATGGGGAGCACGAGAAACCCCATGCCTTCTGCCCAAGCCCGCACGCTAGGCCTGCCGCTGCCGCCGTCCACGACGGCCGTCCCCACGCGTCTTTCGGCGGCAATTTTCCGGGCCAAGGTCATGGCGCATCGCGCCCGCCGGAAGGTGCGCAATCTCATCGACGGAGCACCTCAGCTCGCGCACATCGACCGTGCGGATTTTTCCGTGACTCTCGCGGAAGCGCGCTCGCCGCTGTGGTCCGACGGCCGGCCCGCCGAGCGCCGCTTCCAGCTCGGCAAGGTGCATAACCTGCGGCGCGCCGTCCGGGCCTTCGACCGCCTCCTCGTGCCGCAAGGCGAAACCTTCAGCTTTTGGCGCCAGCTCGGCCGGCCCAGTCGCCGCCGCGGCTTCGTCACCGGCCGCATGCTGCAACAAGGATGCCTGGTGCCGGCGACCGGCGGCGGGCTCTGCCAGCTTTCCAACGCGTTCTATCAGGCGGCGCTCGCGAGCGGTTGCGAGATCGTCGAGCGCCATGCCCACTCGCGCCGCGTGCCGGGCTCCGCGGCGGCGCTCGGGCGTGACGCGACCGTCGCGTGGAACTACGTGGATCTGCGCTTTCGCGCCGGCGTGCCGCTGCTGATGGAAGCGCGGCTCACGAACGACGAACTAATCGTCCGTTTCCGCACTCGCGTGTCCGCGCAGCTAACGTCAGCGCCCGAGCAAACCATCGCCGCGCTCGCGCCGCCATCAGCGGCAACCTGCGGCACGTGCGAGCAGACGGCGTGCTTCCGCCATGAGCGCACGGCGCCCGAAACGCTGGGCCGCACCGCCTATCTCCTCGACGAATGCTGGCCCGAGTTCCGCGATTACGTGCGCGACACCCGCGACGCCGGTGACGTACTTGGCATTGCGCTCGACGGAGCGCGCTTCGGCCTTGCGCGCCACGAGTGGGACACCCGCCGCTTTGCGCAGGTCGTGACGGCACCGCTTGCCGCCGCAGCCCGTGCGCTCGCACTGCGCCGGCTCAAGCAGCAGGGTCCGGCGCGCCGCGCCGCCGAGCTGCGCGGAACCGCCCGTCTCGCGCGTCGCCTCGCGCGCGCGCTCACGCCGGACGTGACCGAAGTCTGCGTCGCGCAATCGCTGCTGCCGTTCCTCTGGCGCGAAGGGCAGCTCGGCGGCCGCCGCTTCACGGTGCTGCTCACGCGCATGCCCATGCATCTGCTGCACGCGCGCCTCGACGCCGCCGCTGCCGCGCATCCGGACCGCGCCAGCCTCGCCGATTTCCGCGCGCCCGATTGGCTCCTCAACGCCGAGCGCGAGGCGCTCGCCCGCGCGGAACGCATTGTAACGCCGCATGCCGAACTCGCGGCTTTGTTTGCTGATAAGGCCCTGCGGCTCGCGTGGCAGCTCCCGCCGGTTTCGCCGAGCCCGCGCGAGAAAGCCACGCCGCGCTGCATCGCCTTCCCCGGGCCGACCGTCGCCCGCAAGGGCGCATTCGAGCTGCGCCAGATCGCCCGCGAGCTTGACCTCGATGTGATGCTCCTCGGCAGCGAACTCGAGGGGGCGAGGTTCTGGGACGGCGTGCGCGTCCATCGCCCCGGCAACACCGGCTGGCCCGATCGCGTCGCCGCCGTGGTGCAGCCGGCCTATGTCGAGGAGCGGCCGCGCCATCTGCTCGCGGCGCTCGCGGCCGGCGTGCCGGTAATCGCCACTGCGGCCTGCGGTGTTGCTCCGCAAACGGGACTCACGATTGTGCCGCCCGGCAACCCGCAGGCGCTCTCCGACGCCATACGTAAACTGCTCGATCAGTAACCAGTAATCAGTGATCAGCGATCACACGACCGAACTTGCGGCCTGCTTGGTCACTGGTTACTGGTCACTGATTACTGGTGGGATGGCTCGGGGGGAAGGGCTCGAACCTTCAACCTGCCGATTCAAAGTCGGCCGCGCCGCCAGTTGCGCCACCCCCGAATAGCGCATGATCCCGAAAAAGCCTGCCCCGCACTCGATGCGGAGTGGGTACCGGTTTTCGGAAAAGATCATGCTCCAGCAAAAGTGGCGCCGCCTGCGGGATTCGAACCCGCGTCGACCGGTTTGAAGGACCGGGGTCCTGTTCCGCTAGACGAAGGCGGCGAATCTATTTGGTCGCATTTTCTACGGAAAACCGGTGCCCACCCCGCATCGAGTGCGGGGCAGGCTTTTTCCGGAAAATGCTCCGATTGGAGCGGGCAGCGGGGATCGAACCCGCGACCGACGGTTTGGAAGACCGCGGCTCTGCCTCTGAGCTATACCCGCATGAAATTGGGAGAGGCCGTTAGGTTGGCACCAGCGCAAGGATTTGAACCCTGACGAGCGGAGTTGGAAGCCGCCATGCTGCCGTTACATCACGCTGGTGTATGCCGGGAACAATGTGGTTCCCCCGGGACGATTTGAACGCCCGACCTGCCGGGTAGAAGCCGGCCGCTCTGTCCGCTGAGCTACGGAGGCTAGAGGCGCACGCCGGTGTCGCGCCGGCTCATATTCTTGGAGCATGATCTTTTTCCGAAAACCGGTCCCCACTTTTCGGGATCATGCTCAAAGCGGTTTTGCAAACCGCCGCGCTCCCGTTTCGCCACTGCGCCGAACTGCGGCCTTTTCCGCCTTGCGATGTTTCTTCCAGAAAATGCGTTTCCAATCGCGCAAGTGTTTCCGCCATTGCGGCGACGAAACGAGCATGCCTTTTCTCACATGTGCCATTGGTTGGCCTCCATGGATTCGAACCATGATCCCCTGAGTCAGAGTCAGGTGTCCTGCCGTTGAACGAAATGCCAATCTAGTGTCCCGATTCCGAAGTTCGCCTGAGTTTGCAGCACGTTCGGAAGCGAACTTCGGAATCGAAGGACACTAGCAAACCTATGATTCTAGTGCCGCTTTGAACCCGAAGTTCGCAATCGGACTCGCGGCAATTGCCGTGCGAACTTCGGGTTCGCGGCACTGATGGCACGCACGGGAGGACTCGAACCCCCATTTTCAGCTCCGTTTACGGATCACCGGTTCGAAGCCGGCGTCGGCTACGTGCGTGTTCTTGGAGCATGATCTTTTCCGAAAACCGGTTCCCACTTTTCGGGATCATGCTCGTTGGCAGGGGCAGCGGGCCACGATCCCGCGTCACGACCTTGAGAGGGTCGTATCCTTCCCGTTAGACGATGCTCCCGTGGCTCCGGCCCCCGGAATCGAACCGGGCTAATCTCTGCTTAACAGGCAGCGCCTTGCACCTTGCTTGGCTTTGACCGGAAAATTGGTGGAGAACCGGGGTAACGCTCCCCGCACGGCTTGCTTGCAAGGCGAACCTGAGCCCTTGCTCGTTCCCCATTGGTTGCAGGCCCGGGGGTCGCACCCGGCTCAACGCGGCTTATGAGACCGCGCGGATCCCTAACCGATCTGCCTGCATCAATAGTCCTGCGCAGCGCGTCGCGCGAAGCAGGATGGAGGACCACCGGGGCCACGATCCCCGAACCTGCCGGTTAAGAGCCGGCCGCTCTGCCCATTGAGCTAGTGGTCCAATGGTGCCCTCCTCCGCCAAGGCTTCGGAGGGGTAAACGCAATCCTGCGAAGCGCACAGCGCGAAGCAGGGTGGTGAACCCCGGAGGGCTCGAACCTCCTGCGGCGGGGTTAAAAGTCCCGTGCCCGGCCGATCCAGGCTTTACGCTCGGGGTCCATGACCCCGCGTTTGTGCGCAGGCATTTGTTTGCTCCTTGTCTGGTGCACGCGGGAGGTACTGCCCCTCCTGTCAGACGGTTATCGGCCGCCGCCGTCGCTTTTCCGGCTCACGTGCTGACCGACCCGAGACATGGGTGACACTTCGTACCGGACACATGGGTAACACTTTTCGCGTTTTGGCGGGAGGTGTTGATGCCGTGGAAAGCGAGTTCGGTGATGGAAGAGCGCCTACGCTTTGTCGGCCGATTGTTGGATGGCGAGGCAATGACGGACGTGTGCCGGGATTTCGGGATATCCCGGAAAACCGGATACAAGATATTCGATCGCTACAAGGAACATGGTCTTGAGGCCCTTACCGACCGTTCGCGACGGCCGGTGCGATACGCCAATCAGCTGCCGCAGCAGCTCGAAAACTTGATCGTCCGCCTGAAAGGGGAGAAGCCGCATTGGGGAGCACGCAAGATCCGCGAGCTTCTGCTTCGGCGGCTCAAAGGCGACGTTCGCCTTCCAGCCAAGAGCACCATCCACGCGGTTCTCGACCGCCATGGTCTGGTCAAGCGCGCCGCGGGCCGGCGCCATCGTGCGCAGGGGACCCCGCTCTCGCCAGGCGCCGCGCCCAATGATCTGTGGTGTGCCGACTTCAAAGGTGAGTTCAAGCTCGGCAATGCACGTTATTGCTATCAGCTCACCGTCACTGATCAGGCTTCGCGCTTCCTGCTCATGTGTGAAGCACTCGAGTCGACACGCGAGGACCTCGCCTTTACCGCCTTCGAACGCCTGTTTGCCGAACGAGGGCTGCCGCTGTCCATCCGCTCCGACAACGGCGTGCCTTTTGCGAGCCCAAACGGCTTGTTCGGTCTCTCAAAGCTCTCGGTCTGGTGGCTTCGCCTCGGCATCGCGATCGAGCGCATCAAACCTGGCTGTCCACAGCAGAATGGCCGGCACGAGCGCATGCATCTCACGCTCAAGAAGGAGGCGACCCGGCCGTCAGGATCGAACATCTTGCAACAGCAGGCTCGCTTCGACGCCTTCGTGCAGGAGTTCAACGTCGAAAGACCGCACGAAGCGCTCGACATGAAGTGTCCGGCGCAACTGTATACCACTTCACCGCGTCGCTACGACGGCCTGCCCGAGCTCTCCTATCCCTTCCACGACCGCGACGTGCTCGTCACCGCCTGCGGGCGCCTCTGCTTGCATCGCAAGAAGATCAACATCTCGACCGTCCTGGCTGGTCAACGGCTCGGCATCAAGGAAGTCGACGAAGGCATTTGGCTCGTCAGCTTCATGCAATACGATCTCGGCTACTTCGATCTGGAGCAAAGAACCTTGCAGACCGTCGATAACCCGTTCGGTCCAAAGCTTGTCTCCGATGTCTCCGGTACGACGCCAGCGCTCTGACCGGGGACGCGCTATCTGGCACTGTTGGCATGGTCGCAACTTGCTCGTCGCGCTGAGCCGTCAATCCCCAACGACCGAAGGGGCGCGCCTCTTGGCGCGCGGGATTGACGGCGAAAGCGCGCGCCGAGCAATAATGATCATGCCAAGAATGCGTCACCACGCACCCGACGCCTTCGCGTCAGCTGACGCTCAACCCGTGGAGCACAACGCCTTGCAACTTCTCGACAGCCCGATCGGCACGAGGTTGTCACCCATGTCTTAGGTACGTTCTGTCACCCATGTGTCCGGGTCGGACATGCGAATGATGGTGCTCCGTCGAGGATTTGAACCCCGGAATGTCGGTGTGTGGGACCGATGCCTTTGGCCGCTTGGCGAACGGAGCGACGCGGGGGAGAGTGCAGGAGTCGAACCTGCCCGACCTTTCGGTCTCGTCGCGTTAGCACCGCGATGCCTTGCCGCTCGGCCAACTCTCCGGGTGCGAATACGCAACGGGCCGAAGTCCGTTGCGTGATTTATTGTTGGAGCATGATCTTTTCCGAAAATCGGTTCCCACTTTTCGGGATCATGCTCTAATCACGGACATAGTAATTGCGTTCGTTGCCGTCGAAGCGGCCGGAGCGCAGGCAGCATTTCTTGAAAGCGCCGTCCAGAACCGCACGGGCACAGGTCGTTGCGCCCGAGCTTCTCGATCAGCTCCTTGTCGCCGTGCACGACGCGGTCGCCGCGCCGCACTTGCGTTTCCGAGGCATAGCCCACGCCTCCGCTTGCGCGAGACTTCGAAAGGACGGCAGTTCGTCGAAGTCATGGCGTCGCATGAGAGCCTCCCGTTGTTTGGTCGCGAGAAGTGGTCAGGGCGGTAGGATTCGAACCTACGACCTCCTGGTTCCAAGCCAGGAGCGCTGCCGGACTGCGCTACGCCCTGAAAGCCTATTTCGGAATTGGACCATCCAGCAGGACTCGAACCTGCGACCTCCCGGTCCGCAACCGGGTGCTCTGCTCCGACTGAGCTATGGATGGATTCAGGTATCTGGCATCAGGAATCAGGGATCATGAAATTGGCTCCGGTCGCAGGAATCGAACCTGCCTATTCTCCGCTTAACAGGCGGCGCCGTGCACCTGCTCGGCTTTGACCGGAATGGTGGAACACCGCGGTAACGCTCCGCGCCCGACCAGCTTGCAAGGCCGGTCTGAGCCCTTGCTCGTGTCCCGTGTTCAGAAGTCAGGGATCAGGCATCAGAAAGTTCACGCGAATTGTGATTCCTGATCACTGATAACCGATCCCTGGAGTTGGTGCCTGGGGTAGGTTTCGAGCCCACCTCTCCGCGACTTCAGCGCGGCGCTTTCACCAGATTAGCTTCCCAGGCGTTAGTCAGTGATCAGTGATCAGTGATCAGTGACCAGCGGTCGGTTATAAGTGTCCGCTATCGGAAAACATTTACGTTTCTGATCACTGACTACCGGTCACTGTTCACTGAATTGGCGGAAGGCTGAGGAATCGAACCCCTGACCTCGCGGTCACCCTGGTTTTCGGGACCAGTCGCCGACCATTCAGCGGAGCCTTCCTGAAGCAGATGACCGAGGACAGACGTCGGAGGACGGATGAGCAATTACATCCCGCGAGCCTCTACCACAGTCCTCCTGCGAAGCGCGCAGCGCGAAGCAGGATGGCGCCCCGTAGGGAAATCGAATCCCTCTCATCCGCTCGACAGGCGGACCGCCTCGCCAGATGCGTCACGGGACGGATCAGTAATCATTGACCAGCAATCAGTGATCAGATCGAAGTTCCGCCGTTCTGATTACTGATCACTGATAACTGGTCACTGAATGGTGCGCCAAGCAGGATTCGAACCTGCACTGAACTCTTTCTGAGAGAGCTGCCTCCTGCCGATTGGGCTACTGGCGCATAATCGGTGATCAGTGATCAGTGATCAGTCGCCAGTGACCATAAATCGCGCCTTGGTCACTGATTACTGATCACTGATTACTGAAATGGTGCTCCGTGCATGGATTCGAACCCGCGACCTGCCCCTTACAGGGGGGCTGCTCTGCCAACTGAGCTAACGGAGCGGAATATGAACAAATGGCCAGGGCGCCGCTTTGCCTGCGGGCAGAGCGAGCTGCGAACAGGGCGCGACGCGCGCCGCTGGCCAATTCTGGACGTTCACAATGTCAAACAGCGGGACCCGCACGGGTCCAAGTCTCGGGCGCGAGCAATCACGCCCGCGCAGAGCGCAAGCAAGAAACTGGCGAGGCAGAGAGGGAGCCGACCTTTAAGATACGCGGCAGCGGGCGCATGACGCGCGCGTCGACGCGAAGCCGGACGTTGCTGGGGAATTCTGCGGGACCTTTGGCCCTCCTGCCTGTCGGCGGAGGGTCTTGCCCGCCGCCGGGTTAATCCGGTTGTCGTGACCCTGGTTCGGGTCGATCGAAGCGCGATAGGCCGGTCATGCGCGCGCGACGCCACGTGCTCGGTCGGGTCAACGACCGGGCGGCGGTATTTGTCGCGCTATTGGTGCCTATGTGGCGCATCGGACTCCTCATCATTGCCGGCCGGCGCGGACGCACGTCCGGCAAATTCCGCGATAGATATGATTTCGCCGCGGCAGAAAGTCAAATTGAATTTGGTGAAGAAGTGATAATGGAAACTAATGGATTAACCGGCCGCGCCGCGCGCAAGCTTGCTGCGCCCGAGACGGCGCAAGCATTTCGATTGTTTCCTGCCGGATCACTGCCTCAGTTCCTCGATGAGGCGGTCGGCACGATAGATCTTGGCGAGCGTCTCCCGCAGCGCCCCCACGGCGACCGCGATCGCCCGGCTCTTTTCCGCCTCGTAGCCGAAACCAGCGCCGAGCGAATGGATATTGCCGTCGAAAATCACGCCGACCACCTCGCCGGCCCGGTCGATCACCGGCGAGCCGGAGTTGCCGCCGACGACGTCGTTGGTGGTAGCGAAGTCGAACGGCGTGTCGGGGTCGAGGCTCGCGCGGGCGGTGATCCAGGAGTCCGGCAGGCGGAACGGATCGAGCCCGGTGGCGCGATCGAAGGCGCCGCCGATGCGGGTAAGCGGCGCGATATCCTTGCCGCCGTCGCGGTAGCCTTTGACGGCGCCGTAGGAGAGACGAAGCGTGAAGGTCGCGTCCGGGTAGGTTGACGTGCCGTAGACCTTGAAGCTCGCGGCCGCGATTTCGCCGGAATATTTGGTCAGCGGGGCCTCGACATTGTCCTCATAGTCCTTGCGCAAGGCGCGCAAATCCCCATCGAGCTCCCGCGCCAACAGGATCATGGGATCGTCCGAGGCGTCGATGCTCGCCTGGCCACCGTCGAGCAGCTGCCGGCGTACCTCGGGATCGGCGAGCCGCGTCCCGTCGACCAGCTCGGCCGCCCGCTGCGCCGGCGATTTCTGCCCGAGCACCTTGCGCACGAAGGGATCGTCGGGACCGAGCGTCTCGCGCAGCTTGGTGAGCGAGAAGGTCAGGGTCAGCTTCTCGAGTTCCGGGTAGATCGGCGCGCGCGACAGAATCGACTGCCGCAAGATCGGAAAGTTCGCCTCGGTGTGCTCGCGCAGACGCTCCTCGTCCGGCTTGGTGCGTTCGGCCGCGTGCCGCACCAGCGGCTTGGCGTGGCCGAACGGGCGCGAGCGGAATCCCTCGCCGCCTTCGGTGAAGACGTAGCGGTCGCGCATCGCGCGATAGCGGTGGAGCACGCGGGCGATGCCGTCCCACGCGCCGCCGTACTGCGCCTGCAATTGCGGATCGGCGGCGACCGCGGCGCGCAGCTTGGCCTCCGCCTCGGCCCGCCGCGTCATCACCGCGCCGTCGAGGAGCGCCGCGAACCGGCCCTTGCCCGCCTTGAGCCCATTCTCCACGCCGAACAGCAGGCCGGCCGCGATGCGCGCCTGCTCGTCTCCCTTGGTGCGGAACTCGGTAAGGATGCCGCGCAACTCCGACTGCTCGAACAGCTCGCGCGGCAAGCTGACATCGCGGCGGAACGCAAGCTGAGCCACCGTGTCGAGCCGATTGGTCGAGCCCGGATGCCCCGACGTGAAGACGAGATCGCCCGGCGCAACGTCGTGGGCCGCGTAGCGCAGATAATTGGCGCGGGTGTCGAGCGGCGCGCCGTCGGCGTAAACGCGCAGATAGGTGACGTCGAGATCGTAGCGCGGGAACTCGAAATTGTCGGGATCGCCGCCGAAGAAGGCGATCGCCTTCTCCGGTGCAAACACCAGGCGTACGTCCTGATAGCGCCGGTATTTATAAAGGTGGTAGATGCCGCCGTGATAAAGGTCGACGCCATCGCAGCGCAAAGCCGCGTCGTTGCCGGAGCATTCCTTGGCGATCGCCGCGCGCACTGCCTTCATGGCGGCGGCAAAATCCGGTCCATCCTTGCCGGCGACGGCCTGTTTGACGCGCGCCGTCACGTCCGAGATGGCGACGAGCTGGTTCACCTCGACGTCCGGACAGCGCACCTCGTCCTTGGCTTCGCGCGCATAGAAACCCGCCGCGATGAGATCGCGGCCGGCGGTCGAGAGCTGCTCGATGCAGGAAGCGGCGCAGTGGTGGTTGGTCTGCACCAGCCCGAACGGCGACACGAAGGCCGCCGAGCAGCCGCGCGCAAGGCGCAGCGAAGAAAGCTGCACGTGATCGAGCCACGCTTGGTCGGGGCGGAAGCCGTAGGCCGCGTTGACCGCGTCGGCCGGAAACGCGTCGGTCGTCCACATGCCCTCTTCGGCCCCCGCCGGAAGGGCGGCGAGCAGCAGGGCCAGCGCAAGCGCGGCGCGGGCGAATCTCACATCACCGCGCCGATCTGCCAGGGCACGAACTCGAGGTCGCCGTAGCCGAGCGTCTCGGATTTGGTGCGCTCGCCCGAGGCCACCTTGAGCACGCGTTCGAATATTTCCTCGCCCTTCTCGGCGACCGGAACGCCATCGAGAATATCGCCGCAATTGATATCCATGTCATCGTTCATGCGATTGTAAATATCGGTCGAGGTGGCGAGCTTGATCGAGGGCGTGGGCTTGCAGCCGAACGCCGAGCCGCGTCCCGTGGTGAAGCACATGACATTCGAGCCGCCGGCCACCTGCCCGGTCGCGCACACCGGGTCGTAGCCGGGCGTATCCATGAACACGAAGCCCTTTTCTTTCACCGGCTCGGCATATTCATAGACGGCGCGCAGGCTCGAGGCGCCACCCTTGGCGGCGGCACCGAGCGATTTCTCCAGAATGGTCGTGAGCCCGCCCGCCTTGTTGCCGGGCGAGGGATTATTGTTCATCTCGCCGCCGTTGCGCGCGGTGTATTCCTCCCACCATCTGATGCGTTCGACGAGCTTCTCGCCGACCGTCCGGTTGACCGCGCGGCGGGTGAGCAGATGCTCGGCGCCGTAGATTTCCGGCGTCTCGGCAAGGACCGCGGTGCCGCCGTGTTTGACCAGCAGGTCTGAGGCGACGCCGAGCGCCGGGTTGGCGGTGATGCCGGAGTAGCCGTCGGAGCCGCCGCATTGCAGCGCCAGCACGATTTCCGAGGCCGGCCGGGTCTCGCGCTTGGCGCGCGCCGCAACCGGCAGCATCGCCTTGATGCGCTCGACGCCCTCGGCCACCGTCTTCTTCGTCCCGCCGGTCGCCTGGATCGTCATGGTCTGGAAGTGATCGCCTTCGACGAGGCCGTATTCCTCTTTCATTCGGTCGATCTGGAAGACCTCGCAGCCGAGCCCGACCATAACGGCGGCGCCAAGATTTGGATGAGTGGCGTAGCCCCATTGGGTGCGGCGCAGCACGTCAAAACCTTCGCCGTAGGCGGCAAGCCCGCAGCCGGTGCCGTGCACGAAGGCGACGGCGCCGTCGATGCCGGGGTAATCGTCGAGCAGGCCCGAGCGGTTGATCTCCTCGGCGATGAATTTGGCGACCGACGCCGAGCAGTTCACCGAGGTCAGCACGCCGATGTAGTTGCGGGTGCCGGTGCGGCCGCCGGGACGCACGTAACCTTCGAAGGTCGCGCGCAATTCCGGCGGCAACACCTCATCGTTCTTCGCGTCCTCGCCGATGCGGTAGTCGCGCGCGAAGTCATGGAGCGTGACGTTATGCTCATGCACCCATTCGCCCGGGCCGATGCCGCGCGACGCAAAGCCGATGATCTGGCCGAACTTCTTCACCGGCGCGCCCTCGCCGATCGGCTCGATCGCCATCTTGTGGCCGCGCGGGATGCGTTGTTGCGCGGTTACGTTTGCGGCCTGCGCAGCTTGCGCAACCGCATCGATGGCGATGACGACATTATCCTGCGGCGACAGACGGACGACGCGGGGCGCGGTCACGGTTGATCTCCCACTGCCGCAACAAATACTGGCCTCGTCATTGCCCGCGAAAGCGGGCAATCCAGTAACCACGACTGTACCAGCCTGAGCGTAACTCTCGCCGCTGGTGATTACTGGGTCGCCCGGTCAAGCCGGGCGACGACGAGTTCGTGAGACTCTCACAGCACCTGGTCGTTGGCTGGGTCGATCAGGTGCATGTGATTGAGGTTGGCGTAGAGCCGCATGGGCTCGCCCGGGCCCGACGCCGCCGACGGCTCGACCCGGCTGCACACCTCGGTGTTCCCGACGGTGAAGAACACCATCGTCTCCATCCCCATGGGCTCGACCACGTCGAGGTTGACCGTGAACTCGGAACGCGGATCACGCCCCTCCCCGCGCGGCTCGGTGATGTGCTCAGGGCGCAGGCCGAAGGTCAGATCCTTGCCGACGTGCGGACGATAGCGCTCGGTGCGCGTAGCCGGCACCGGGAAGGCGTATTTGTCGGAGACGCGCAGCGACAGGCCGGAGCCGTTGGTCTCGAGCCGCGCAGGCACGAAGTTCATCGCCGGCGAGCCGATGAAGCCGGCGACGAACCGGGTCTTCGGATGGTGATAAAGCTCCTGTGGGGTGCCGATCTGCTCGATGCGGCCGCCGTTCATCACCACCACGCGGTCGGCGAGCGTCATCGCTTCGACCTGGTCGTGGGTGACGTAGACGGTCGTGGTCTTGACTTTCTGATGCACGCGCTTGATCTCGGTGCGCATCTGCACGCGCAGCTTGGCGTCGAGATTCGAGAGCGGCTCGTCGAACAGGAACACCTTCGGGTTGCGCACGATCGCGCGGCCCATGGCGACGCGCTGGCGCTGGCCGCCGGAGAGCTGCTTGGGACGGCGGTCGAGCAAATCCGTGATGTCGAGAATTTTTGCGGCGTGCTCGACCCGCTCGCGGATCTGCGCCTTGGGGAACCGCCTCAGCCGCAGGCCGAACGACATGTTCTCGAATACGGTCATGTGCGGATAGAGCGCGTAGTTCTGGAACACCATGGCGATGTCCCGATCCTTGGGCGGCACATCGTTGACCTTCTCGCCGTCGATCAGGATATCGCCCGCGCTCGCCTCCTCGAGCCCGGCGATCATGCGCAAGGTCGTGCTCTTGCCGCAACCCGAGGGCCCGACCAGCACCACGAATTCCTTGTCGGGAATATCGAGCGAAATCTGGCGCACGGCTTCGACGTTATCGAAGCGCTTCACCACGTCCCGCAACGCCACGTCTGCCATACGGATTCTCCCCAGGTGGTACCTTGTTCACTCGGACGTCGGCACTCCCGATCGTCCCCTTAATTCACCCTTTCGTCGCGCCGGCGGTGAGGCCGGCGATGTAGTAGTCCATCAGGAAGGCGTAGATGATCAGCGGCGGCGCCGCCGCCAGCAGCGCGCCCGCCATCAACATCCCCCACTGGTAGACGTCGGCGCGGATCAGGCTCGTCACCGTGCCGACCGTGAGCACCAGCTGGTCGGAGCTGTAGAGAAACGCCATCGGATAGACGAACGCTGCCCATGACACCGTGAAGCAGAAGATGGTCGCGGCGATGATACCGGGCAGCGCCACCGGGATGAAAATGCGGGTGAGCATCTGCATGTGGTTGGCGCCGTCGATCATGGCGGCTTCGTCGAGCTCCTTCGGGATCGAGGAGAAATAGCCGATCATGATCCAGGTGCAGAACGGCACGGTGAGCGTCGGATAGACGAGCACCATCGCCCAATAGGAGTTGAGCAGGCCGAGCCCCCGGACGATCTGAAACAGCGGGATGAACAACAGCGTATCGGGCACCAAGTAAGTCAAAAAAATGCCCGTCGCCAGGATGCCCGAACCCCAGAACTTCATGCGCCCGAGCGAGAAGGCCGCGAGCACGCTCACCACCATGGTGATGACGACGACGCATACGGTCACAATCGCGGTGTTCTTGAAATAGATGAGGAAGTCGGTCTCTTTGAGCAGCGTGCGGAAGTGCTCGAACGTGAAGCCCTGGCTGAGCAGCCACGGATTCGAGGAGAGATGCGCCACCTCGGCGTTGCTCTTGAGCGAGGTGACGATCATGTAATAGGGCGGGATCAGGAAGAACACCGCGAAGATCACCAGGAACACGTACGAAAGTACGAGCGCCCAGCGCCGGCCGCGCTGAAGGCTGCCCTGCACGCGCGACGCGCGTACCCGCGGAACCGAAGTGGCGGTAACGGCGGTCATCCGATTTCCCTCCCGCGCTTGCGCACGCCGCGCAGAATGAACACCGCCGAGATCGCCAGGATCGGGAACATGAACAGCGACACCGACGCGCCGAGCGGAATGTCGCCCGAGCGGATGCCGAGCAGGAACGCATAGGTCGCGAACACGTGGGTCATGTTGCGCGGACCACCGGCGGTCATGATCTGCACGATGTCGAAGTTGGCGAAGGTCACGATCAGCGAGAACAGCACGGTGATGGCGATGATGTTGCGCATCATCGGCAGCGTGACATGGATGAACTGCTGCCAAGCGTTGGCGCCGTCGATTTTGGCGGCTTCATAAAGCTGCTCGGGCACCGACTTGAGCGCGGCGAGATACATGATCAGGAAGAACGGCGCGCCGTACCACACGTTCACCAGGATCACCGAGAAGCGCGCCCAGTAGGGATTGCCGAGCCAGGCGATCGGCTCGCCGCCGAAGGCTTCGATCACGTAGTTGAATGCGCTGTGGGTGGGGTCGAACAGCCACCACCAGGACAAGGTCGAGAGCGCGAGGGGAATCACCCACGGCACCAGCAGCATGCCACGCCACTTGCGCTGACCCTTGGCGGGCAGATTGTTGACGAGATGCGCCGTGACGAGCCCGATCAGCGCCTTGAACAGCACGGCGGTGATCGCGAAGATCGCCGACTGCCAGACGACCATCAGGAACACGTCGCGCTTGAGCAGGAAGCGGAAGTTGTCGAGACCGACGAACTTGGTCTGCGCCTTGTTGAGCGTCGACAGGAACATGGAATAGCCGGCCGGATAGATCACAAGGCTGGTGATGATCACGATCAGCGGCAGGCACATCAGAAAGGCGACGCTGGAACGCCGCCGCATGAGCCGATTGAGGCCGGTCTTCGCCGCCGGAGCGGCAGGTGCCGCCGCCGATCTGAGAGGATGGGTTACATCAACCATCTTTCATTTCCACTGCCGTCATCCCCCGGGCTCTTCGACCAGGAGGCCAGGCGGTCTCGCAACGATGCAAGCGGACTCCGTGCAGGCTGCCATCCTCGAGACGCTCGGCGCGAAGCCGCGCCGAGTTCCTCAGGGAACGGCGAGTATCCTACCTCAACTGCGCAGGTAGCCTTCGAGTTCGCCTTCCGCCCACTTGATGACGTCGTCGAGCTTCTCGTTGCCTTGCGTGAACTTCGACACCATGACGGTGGGCAGCGCCTGGTTATAGAGCTGGGCAGCGACATCCGGCCGGGCCGGGGCGCCGCACATTGAGGTCTGCTCATCGCCGCGCGGCGGATAGCTGTAGACCGTGCCGACCGGCGGCTCGACCGTCTTCCAGGTTTCGAAGTCGTAGAAGCTCTTGAACGAAGGCAGATCGTAGCCGTTCGAGGCGGCGACGAGCCGGCGGGCGGAATCCTTCTGCGAAATGTAGCGCAGCAGATCCTTGGCGGCCGGCTTGTTCTGCGAGAAGCTCCAGACGCCGTAGAATTGCGGCAATTGCCCGACGAAGCGGCCCTTCGGCCCCATCGGCATGGCGTGCGTCCAGCAATTCTTCGCGACCTCCGGATTGTCGCGCTTGGCGACGCTCCAAGCGCTCGGCGGATTCATGATGCTCGAGCCCTTGCCGGAGATGAGCCAGCGGTTGTTGCCGGCGTCGTCCCAGGCGTAGACCTCGGGCGGATTCACGGCCATCAGCTTCTTGAGATACTCGAGCGCCGTGCGGGTCTCGGGGGAGTTGATCCTGATGTCCGACTTCTCGTCGACCATCACGACCCCGTACGACTTGAACAGGGCGGCGACCCAGTCGACCGCGTCGCTCGTCTGGCCCATCGGCAGCCCGACGGGATAGCCGGCCTTGAACAGCTTCTCGGCGCTCGAGAGGTAAGTGTCCCAGGTCCAGGTGTCGGTCTTCGCCTTGACGTATTTGCTCTCGTCGTTCGGGAAAATGTCCTGCAGATCGATGCCGGCGTGCTGCTTGTAGAGATCGAAGCGCGAGCAGCACGGCTTTACCTGGCTGCCGACCGTGGTCGGCACGCCGGCCCATTGGCCGTCGATGTTGGCGAGATATTCGGCGACCGGGCTGATCGGACCGTTCTGCTTGATCAGATCGCCGACCACGTCGTTGACGGGTTCCATCGCCTGGTGGTGCACGACAATGTTCCAATCGCGGTGCGACATGATGTCGTGACCGGTGCGCGCCTGCGCCTCGGCAGCGGCGGTGAGCTTGTCCTTTTCGCCTTGCGAGGTGATGTAGTCGATGTGCACCTCGACCTTGTTTTTCTCGCCCCACTCGTTGCACAGCTTGGTGAGTGTATCGTTCGCGCCCGGGACCCAGTGATCCCACAGGCCGAGCGAGAGCTTGCCGGCCGCATAGGCGCCGTGCACATAGGGCGCCGCGAGCGGCGCGCCGACCACCGACGCGGTGGCAAGCGCCGTCGACTTGAGCAAGTCGCGGCGGGTGAATTTCGAACCTTTCATTGAACTTCCTCCGATGGGTATCTTGAGAGCCGTCACGGGCCTTCTTTGCGTGCGTTTCGTCCGGCGGCCCGCTTGCGCGCAGGCGCCCGTCCTTTGGCACATTACTATGGCGCCCGTCCGGCGCAAGGCGCGCCCATAACTGACGGCTTTGGGCGGTCAATGCGGCTTGTGCGCGCGATGCGGCCCACGGCGCGTGTTCGATGCGCGCGTGCGGTGCGGCAATAATCTCGAGCCTGCGCACTCCGTCGTGCGCAGTACGTCTTGACTTCATGTTCCCTTTTTGTTCTCATCCCTCCAAGTAGTTCCTCGGGGGCGCGTTATGGCCTACACTTTCGACAGTCTGGGATACGCGCAAAGGCTGCGCGACGGCGGCGTGCCCTAGGATCAAGCTGAGGCTCACGCGTCGGCGGCCCGAGATTTCATCATGGTCGAACTCGCAACCAAGGCCGACTTACTGGCGACGGAGCAGAAGCTCCAAACCGAGCTTCGTACGACGGAGCAGAGGCTTCAAACCGCTATTGAAACACTGAAAGAGACGGTAACCCTACGACTGACCGTGCGACTCGGCGCCATGCTGGTGATAGCTATTGGGGCGCTCGCAACGATCCTGAAACTCGTTTAGATTAAAGTCCTGCCCCCAGGGCCATCGCACCATTATTATTGTTGGCGCGCGCCATCCTCGATGATTTGCACAATGCGCGACACATCGTGCTGCGCGCGGCCCTGAAAAACTCCATGTTTGACCACGAGGCGCGCGGCCTGGCACACCCACATCGGGACGCCGAGAGCCTCGCCTTGCTCGATCGCGAGGTCGACGTCCTTCATGAGAATATCGATCGTCGCCCCGAAATCGAATGTCCCCGGCAGGACCGCCTGCGGAAACATCGTCGTCGTTGCGAAGTTGCGGCCGGTCCCGTTGTTGAGAATTTGCAGCATGGCATCGGGTGAAATCCCGGCCTTCGTGGCCATCGTCATCGCTTCCGACGTCGCGATCAGGGCGGCAACGAATACGATGTTGTTGGTGAGTTTCATCACCTGAGCAGCGCCGGGCTTCTCGCCCGCGACAACGACCGTCGGCCCCCATAGACGAAACACCGGCATCAGCTCGGCGACTTTCGCGGGTTGGCCCGACACCATGACCGCGAGCGTGCCCGCGCGTGCGCCGGCGGGGCCGCCGCTGATGGGCGCGTCGATGACGGTGACGCTCGCGCCCGCGCAGGCCTGCTGTATCTCCGCGATGAACGAAACGCCGACCGTACATGTGTTGACAAGAGTTTTGAGCGCCTTGCCCCAGAGGAGTCCGTCCGCCCCGCTCAATGCCGCGCGGAACACATCGAGCGTCGGCAGCGAGACCACGACCGTGTCACACGCGTCGGCCAGTTCTTTCGGAGAGGCGGCCGGCCGCGCCTGGCGCTCCAGCAGCGGGCGCATCGCCTCCGCGCGCACGTCGTAGATCCACAGATCGTGTCCGGCGTCGAGAAGCTTGCCGGCCATCGGCTGCCCCATGTTGCCGACGCCGAGATAACCAATCCGCATCGCGCTCTCCGGTTCGATCGTATTGCGCGTCGACTCACGCCTCGACCTGGTGCACCTCGATGATGTTGCCTTCCGGGTCGTAAAAGAAAATCTGGTGCCATCCGTTCATTGCCCACGCGCCGTAGTCCGAATAGGGGATGCCTTTCTCGTCGAGCCGCTTCTTGAAGGCGGCGATGTCGTCGGTCCGGAAGGCGATATGCCCTCGCTCGAGCGGATTGACGGCGTGCTTCTTGCGAAATCCGACGGCGAGATCCTTTTGCGCCAGGTGGAACTGCGTCGCTCCGTCGTGCAGGAAGGCGACGCTGCCGGCGTAACCCTGCGCGGTGTCGCGCACGTCATTGAGCGTCGGCTCGGGCTCGAGATCGAGGACCGAGCGATAGAATTCGTCCATCGCCGGGACGTCAGTCGTGCACAGGTTCACGTGATGCAGCTTGATCTTCATCGGGACTTCCTCCGCCGAACGGCCGTTCGTGCGAATAGGATAGCAAAAGACGCAGGGTCGGCTAAGGTCCGCTGACCCGCGCTACGATCGCGTCGCTCCTTTGCAACGCCGCTTTTGTGGCCGGAGTTGCGCTTCTGCTGGCGATTCTTCATAGACGAAGTCTGACCCTATCCGAGGAAGATCCTCGTGCAATTTCATCTCGACGGGTTCGAACCGGGCGATCCCGAGATCGCCGACAGATCGAAGCGTTATCCCGCATCGGGTGCTTCAGGTCCGCTCCCGACCGAAGTCGACGTCCTGATCGTGGGCTGCGGTCCGGCCGGGCTGACGTTGGCGTCCCAGCTCTCCGCGTTCGCCGACATCAAGACCTGCATCGTGGACCAGAAATCCGGGCGGCTGCTCCTCGGTCAGGCTGACGGCATCGCCTGCCGCACCATGGAGATGTTCGAGGCCTTCGGCTTTGCCGAGCGCGTTCTCAAAGAGGCCTGCTGGATCAACGAGACGACATTCTGGAAGCCCGATGAGAAGGAGCCCAAAAACATCGTGCGCAGCGGGCGCGTTCAGGACGTCGAAGACGGACTGTCGGAATTCCCGCACGTGGTTCTCAATCAGGCGCGGGTGCACGATTTCTATCTCGACGTAATGCGCAAATCGGCGGCCAGTATCGAGCCCCATTATTCGCGCCGCCTCATAGAACTTGAGGACAATCCGGCCGCATCAAACGAGGACGCCGGGGTGATCGCCAGGCTCGAACGGCTCGATGGGTCGGACAAAGGGCGGATCGAGACGGTACGGGCACGCTATGTCGTCGGCTGCGACGGCGCGCGCAGCACGGTGCGCAAATGCATCGGGCGCGCGCTGCATGGCGACTCCGCCAATCACGCGTGGGGCGTCATGGACGTCCTCGCCGTCACGGACTTCCCCGACGTCCGCTACAAGACGCTGATACAGTCCGCCGGCGGCGGCAGCATGCTCATCATCCCGCGCGAAGGTGGCTATCTGTTTCGGCTGTACGTCGAGCTCGACAAGCTCGGCGTCGCCGAGCGGGTTTCCGACCGCAACATCACCGCCGACCATCTGATCGACGGAGCGCGGCGGATTCTTCGGCCCCATACCCTCGACGTGAAGGAAATTCCCTGGTGGTCGGTCTACGAGATCGGCCAACGGCTATGCGATAAGTTCGACGACGTTCCCGAACAGGAAGTCGACAAACGCTTGCCGCGCGTGTTCATCGCCGGCGACGCGTGTCACACGCACAGCCCCAAGGCCGGTCAGGGCATGAACGTATCGATGCAGGACGGCTTCAACCTGGGTTGGAAGCTCGCCGCCGTGCTGCGCCGGCGGTGCGCGCCGCACCTTCTGCATACCTACTCGGCGGAACGTCAGGCCGTTGCCAAAGAACTGATCGAGTTCGATCGCGAATGGGCGGCCCTGCTTGCCTCGTCGGAAAAAGCCAGGTCGAAAGGAGACGGCAAGGGATTCGATCCCGCCGAGACCCAGCGTTATTTCATCCAGCACGGTCGCTATACGGCGGGAACGGCGACGCATTACGGGCCGTCGCTGATCACCGGCGAACCGATGCATCAGCACCTGGCGAAAGGCTTTGTTATCGGCACACGTTTTCATTCCGCGCCGGTGATCCGCCTCGCCGACGCCTTACCGGTGCACCTCGGCCACGTCGTCAAGGCGGAGGGCCGCTGGCGCATCTTTGCGTTCGCTGGCAGCGAGTCGCCGGCGGCGGCCAAATCGCGCGTTCGTGCGTTGTGCGATTTTCTCGCGCAATCACCCCACTCGCCGGTCAAGAAATACACGCCGGCTGGAGCGGACATCGACTCGGTCATCGATGTGAGAACGGTGTGCCAGCAAAGTCACCATGACGTCGATATCGAGGGACTGCCGGCGTTCCTGCTGCCGCACAAAGGGCGCTACGGACTGCGCGACTACGAGAAGATCTTCTGCCCCGATCTGAAAAGCGGCCACGACATCTTCACGATGCGCGGAATCGATCGCGAATCCGGTTGTATGGTGGTGGTGCGGCCGGACCAATACGTGGCGCACATTCTCCCGCTCGACGCGCACCCGCAGCTTGCGGCGTTCTTCGACGGCTTCATGATCCGGCCGGAGTGAAAGCTCAGGCAATCGCCTTGCGGACCAGGGGCGCAACCTGGCCGCCGAGCAGTTCGATGGTTCGCATCACGTGCCTGTGCGCCATGCCGACCCATTGAATGCGGGCGACGAGCCTGTTGCAGCCGGTAGCCCGCATCAGCTCGGTGATTTCTTCGGCGCACTCCTCCGGTGAGCCGATGATGAACCGATCGGCGAGAAGCTCTTCGAACTCCGGATGCGTCTTCGCGTCGCCGACCACCTCGGTGAACAGGCCCCAGTTGCCGAAAATATGGTAGCTCTCGGCGATGCCCGGACCGGCGTCGCGAATGGCGGTTTGCCGATCCGGTCCCACGACAATGTTGCGCAAGACCGGATAGTCCGTCGGGATGGGCTTGCCCTGCGCGGCGAGCGCCTCCCTGAACACCGAGGCTTGCCGGATAATGACGTCGCTCTTGAGATGCGACGACGCCACCCAGGTATCACCGAGAATCGGTTCGGCGATTTGCGCCGCGCGTTTCACGGCATTCTCCACACTGCCGCCGAGCCATAACGGCGGCCGGGGTTTGCGGGTCGACCGCATCGCCAGCGTGAGCCCGACGGCGCGAAAATGCTTGCCGGCAAAAGTGACCTTGTCCTCGGTGAAGAGTCGTTTGATCAGATCGACCGCCTCCATGTAGCGGCCGATCCGCTCGCGGTAATCGAGGCCGATCACCTCGAACTCGTGCTTGCGCCAGCCTGGCGCGATGCCAAGGATCGCGCGTCCGCCGCTCGCGGCATCGAGAAGCGCCACCTGCTCAGCCACGTGGAACGGCTGATAGAGCGGCAGGATCAGCATGCAGGTGCCGAGCGACATGCCGTCGGCTTCGGCGGCCAGTCGCATCAGGGTCTCGAATGGCGGGAACCACGCGGTCGCGCCGCATGACAAATGATTTCCGATCGAGACCCCGTCAAACCCGAGCTGGCGCGCCAAGCGGACTTGCTCGGCGTGCTCCGAAAGGCGTTGGGTCGCTTCGCCGGGGCGGTGCTCGGCCCCAATGAACAACGAGAGTTTCATCGGCGACATCCCCCTCGCCCGCCGGTCCGCTACAATATCTTAGCACTTTGGTAACCATGACTTTTAGCAGATCCCTAACCAAGCGGCTTTACCATGTAACTGTCTGATCGATATCGCCTTCGCGGCAGGATGCCGATCGGAGCCTCGGGTCGCATTAACCGTTCGTAGCGTGAGGGCGTAACCATGCAGCTCCTGGACGAGCTCATCATTGTGTGGCCGATTGCAATCGCGTTGGTCGCCGAAATATTCGCTATCGCGATCTTCTGACCGCCGAAGTTTGCGGTGGTTTGCGAATAGCGCGGTCATCAATACGAGCGGCGGCGCGCTCACACACCGGCGGCAAATTCGTGCCGCTCGACCTTGCGGGCCGGATCGTCGAACCCGCTCGCCGGCCACGGCAGGCCGTAATGCTCGCGCAGCGTCGCCCCGGCGTATTCGGTACGGAATAGCCCGCGCCGCTGCAGCAACGGGACCACCTCGGCGGCAAACGTGTCGAACTGCGCCGGCAGCACCGGGGGCATCATGTTGAACCCGTCGGCGGCGCCATCGGTGAACCAGTCCTCGATGAGGTCGGCGACCTGCTCCGGCGTTCCCGCCATCACGTAATGCCCGCGCGCACCGGCGAGATACCCCAGCAGCTGCCGCAGGGTCGGCTTGTCGCGCCGCACCAGGTTGATGATCACCTCGGTGCGGCTGCGCGCCGCCTCGACCGTGCTCGGATCGGGGAAATCTTCCGGCACGAGCGGGCGGTCGAGCGGCAGGTGCGCAAAATCGTGGCCGCCGAAACGGCCGGACAAGCGCTTGCGGCCGACCACCGGGTCGGTCAGTTCGTTGACTTCGCGCGCCAGGCGTTGCGCCTCGGCCTCCGTCGAGCCGATCATCGGGCTTAAGCCCGGCAGGATAAGCACCTGCGCGGGATCGCGCCCTTCTTCCGCCGCAAGCTTCTTCAGGTCGGCGTAGAACTCCTGCGCGGTTGTCTTCGCCATATGCGCGGTGAACACGGCGTCCGCGTGCCGCGCCGCGAAACGGCGGCCGGTGTCGGACGAACCGGCCTGCACCAGCACGGGCCGGCCCTGCGGCGGGCGCGGCATGTTGAGCGGCCCGACCACGCTGTAGAACTCGCCGCGATGATTGATCGGCCTGATCCGGTCGCCGCGCGCATATTGGCCACTCGCCCGGTCGTCGATCACCGCATCGGCCGCCCAGCTGTCCCACAGCTCCTTGACCACGGTCATGAATTCCTCGCCGCGTGCGTAGCGCTGGGCGTGGCTAAGCTGGCCCTCGCCGCCATAATTTTCCGCTGCGGTGGCGAGCCACGACGTCACGATGTTCCAGGCGGCGCGTCCGTTGCTGATGTGATCGATCGAGGCGAACTGCCGCGCGAGATTGAATGGTTCGGTGTAGGTGGTCGACGCGGTGGCGATCAACCCGATGCGGCTGGTGGAAACGGCGAGCGCAGCCAGCACCGTGATCGGCTCGAGCCACGTGCGCGGCGCTTGCGTCACGTCACCGCCCAGCGCCAGCTGATCGGCAAAGAAAATCGAATCGAACAGCGCGCCCTCAGCCCGCTGCGCCAAGTCCTGGTAATAGCGAATGTCGGTAAGCGGCAGGTCCGATGAATCCGAATGGCGCCACGACGCCTCGTGGTGCCCGCGGCCGTGGATGAAGAGGTTGAGGTGCAGTTGCCGTTTCATGATCCCATGCTCGCTTTGCGCCGCTGATCTGACGAATGAAGACTTGGGGTCAGGTGCGGTTTGCGCTAGACTACTAAAAATTTGAACTGGCGAAAGCCAGCTACAACGGGGAGGCGACACCATGCGGCGCTATTTTCGGCGCATACGCCTGCTTTTGCCGACACTCAGTCTGGTCCTCGGGTTCGCTTCGATCGCGGCGGCCGATCCAGAGATCGACCGGCTGCTGCGCAGCCCGATCGGCAAGGATTGGGTCACCAACGGCGGCAATCTGAGCAATCAGCGCTATTCGACGCTGACCCAAATCAACAAGACCAACGTCAAGCAGCTCAAGGGCGCGTGGATGACGCGCCTCAAGGGCTCGGGGCTGGGCGGCAAGTACTCCTTGGAGGCCTCGCCGCTCGTCAAAGACGGCGTGATGTACGTCATCACCGGCAACGACGACGTGTTCGCGCTTGACGCCAAGACCGGCGCGTTCCTGTGGGAATACTGGTCGGGCATCGACCAAGCCATCTCCACGGTGTGCTGCGGCTGGGTCAATCGCGGTCTGGCCATGGGCGAGGGCCTGCTGTTCTTCGGGCAATTGGACGCCAATGTCGTGGCCCTCGACATGAAGACCGGCAAGGTGGCGTGGAAGACCCCCATCGAGAAGTGGCAGGACGGCTACGGCATCACCGGCGCGCCGCTCTACTACGACGGCTTGGTCTACAGCGGCATCACCGGCGGAGAGTTCGGGGTGCGCGGCCGGTTGACTGCGCTCGATGCCAAGACCGGCGAGATCAAGTGGCGCTGGTACACCCTGCCCGGCCCGGGCGAGATCGGCAGCGAGACCTGGCCGGCCGGCACCGACCACGCGATGCGCGGCGGGGCGACCATCTGGAACACGCCGGCGCTCGATCCGGAACTCGGGCTCGTTTACTTCGCGGTCGGGAATTGCGGCCCGGATTACGACGGCTCGATGCGCGAGGGCGACAACCTGTTCTGCACCTCGATCGTCGCCTTGAAGGCGAAGACCGGCGAATACGTCTGGCACTTCCAGCAGGTGCATCACGATATCTGGGATTACGACGCCGCCAGCCCGGTGGTTTTGTTTGACACGGTGATCAACGGCGAGCCGCGCAAAGGCATCGCCGAAGCCGGTCGCACCGGATGGGTCTACATCCTCGATCGCACCAACGGCAAACCCTTGGTCGGGGTCGATGAGCGGCCGGTCCCGCAGGAGCCGCGGCAGAAAACGGCGAAAACTCAGCCGTATCCGGTCGGAGATGCGATTGTCCCGCAGTGTGCCGAAGGGCTGCCCGGCTACGAGAATTATGGCTGCATCTTCGAGCCGTTCTGGGAGACGCCAACGCTGATCCAGCCGTCGGGCGTCGGCGGCACCAATTGGTCGCCCATGCCGTATAGTCCCGACACCGGCTATTTCTACGTGCCGGGGACCGTGCGCACGAGCGCATTTACCCGCTACGGCGACAAATACGTTCTGGGCAAACGCTACGTCGGCGGAACCCAGGCGGCGCCGATCGGAACGCCGATGAACGGCACCTTCACGGCGATCGACAGCCGGACCAACAAGATCGCCTGGCAGCACAAGACGCCGTACCGCCTCGGCGGTGGCGGCGGCTCGACCGTGACGGCCGGCGGGCTCGTGTTCCGCGGCGAGCCGGACGGCAATTTCCTGGCGCTCGACGCCAAGACGGGGGAGGAGCTGTGGCGTTTCCAGACCGGATTCGGCGCCGACGCGCCGCCCGTGGTCTATGAGGTCGAGGGCGAAGAATTCGTCGCCATCGGCACCGGCGGCAACCAGCTCCAAGGCAGCGCTTACGGCGATGCCGTCTGGGTGTTCTCCTTGAACGGAAAACTCGGGCCGCTGTGGGCGCCGCCGCCGCCCGCGACAATCGCCGGCCCGGTCGGACCGATTGCTCCCGGAACCGATGCGATCAAAATCGGCGACGGGAACGTCGAGTACAGCTACTGGCCGGCGCGCACGCGCATCAAGGCCGGCACCACGGTGACCTTCACCAATGTGGGCGACATCCCGCACGACGCAAGCTCGCTCAAGCAAGGCGAGTGGACGACCGGCGCGCTGGCCAAAGGCGAGTCGAAGAGCGTGACGTTCAGCAAGCCGGGGATCCAATACTACATCTGCAGCCCGCATCCCTGGATGTACGGTCAGATCATCGTGGAATGATGCGATCTAGCCGTTGGGACGTGAGAGCGGTGATGCTTGCGCTCGCGTGCATGCTCGTCGGTGCGCTCGCGCCGGCGCGCGCACAAGACGCCGACAATCCCTCGGCAGCTGCGCTGATCGAGGCTCTGCTCGAGGGGCGCGAGCCCGTCGGCGGCCCATTCGATCTCATCGATCAAACCGGCCGGCGCCGCACCGACGCCGATTTCCGCGGCAAGCTCGGTTTGCTCTACTTCGGGTACACGCATTGTCCCGACGTCTGCCCGACCGAGTTGCAGGCGCTCTCGCTTGCGCTCGACATGCTGGGCCCCGCGGGAGACGCCGTGCAACCGCTCTTCATCACCCTCGATCCGGAACGGGACACGCCATCGCATCTGGCCGACTATGTCACCGCGTTCCATCCGCGGCTGGTCGCGCTGACTGGCCCGGATGCCGCCATCCGCAAAGTCGCGCTCGCCTATAAGGTCTACTTCGCGAGGCCGAGTGCGCAAGGCGGCGACTATGCGGTCGATCACACCGGCTTCATCTATCTGGTCGGCAAGGACGGCCGTTATCTCGGCTTTTTGCCGCCGGGATCATCGCCCGAGCAGATCGCCGCGACGGTGAGGTCAAGGTTGTAGGGTGGGCTAATCTAAGCCGGAGCGAAGCGACGGCGTGCCCACCAACGATGGACGTTTCTTTGTTGATCGACTGCGGTGGGCACGGTCTCGGGCGCTTCGCGCCGTCGCCCTTAGCCCACCCAAAAAACAAACGTGAGGGAGCACGCATGACACGCAAGCGCCGTCCGCCGATCGCTCCGGAGGATTTCCGCGCGGCCGGCGGCCTCCTCGACCGCAGAATTTTCCTCGCTGGTGGGCTTGCCGCCGGCACGCTCTCTTCTTCTTCCGCGGGTGCGGAGCCGCTGAGCGTCGCACCCTGGATGAAGACGCCGGGCTCGCCCTTCACGCCCTACGGCCAGCCGTCGCGCTTCGAGGACAAGGTCGTGCGGGTGTGGACCAATCCGCCCAACGCGCCGGGGACCGGCGCCGCGCGCACGCCGCTGCATGTCCTCAACGGCACGATCACCCCCAACGGCCTGCATTTCGAGCGCAGCCACAGCGGCATTCCCGACGTCGACCCGGACGCTCATCGTCTCGTGATCCACGGCCTTGTACGGCGGCCGCTGGTGTTCACGATGGAAATGCTGGCGCGCTATCCGATGGAATCGCGCATCGCTTTCATCGAATGCGGGGGAAACGGCGGCTCGCTTTATCAGAAGGATCCGGCTCAGCTCAATTGCCAGGGACTGCATGGGCTCGTGTCGTGCGCGGAGTGGACCGGCGTGAAGCTCTCGACCTTGCTCGACGAAGCGGGAATGGAGCCGAGCGCCAAATGGATGTTGGCCGAAGGGGCAGACGCATCCGGCATGAGCCGCAGCGTGCCTCTCGTCAAGGCAATGGATGACGCGTTGATTGCGCTCTATCAGAACGGCGAGCGCGTTCGGCCGTCGAACGGTTATCCGTTGCGCCTGCTGTTGCCCGGCTACGAAGGCAACATGCAGGTGAAGTGGCTTCGGCGCGTCAAGCTGACCGAAGAGCCGACAATGACGAAGGACGAAACTTCGAAATACACGATACTGACGCCGGACGGGAAATCGCTGCAATTTGTTTTTCCTATCGAAGCCAAGTCGCTGATCACGCAGCCCTCGCCGGGGCTGACGATGAAAGGGCCGGGCCTTTACGAGATTTCCGGGCTGGCCTGGTCGGGATACGGAAAGATCGCCCAGGTCGATGTTTCGGCCGACGGCGGCAAGACGTGGGCGCCGGCAGCGCTGCAGCAGCCCGTCTTGCCGATGGCGCTCACGCGGTTCCGCATGCCCTGGCGCTGGAACGGCGGGCCTGCCGTGCTGCAAAGCCGCGCGACTGATGAGACCGGTTACGTGCAGCCGACCCGGGCCGAGCTGATTGCCAAGCGCGGCGGCAAAACGATCTACCATTTCAACGGCATCAACAGCTGGGGCGTCGACGAGAGCGGGGAAATCAAGCATGTATACGCCTAGCCGTTCGATCGCGCTCGCTCTGGCGCTGGGCACTGTTTGCAGTGTCGGATGCGCGGAGAGTCCGAATCTGGGCCGCGTGGCGACGCCCGAAGAACTCGCGCCGTGGGACATCAGCATCGGCCCGGACGGCGCCGGGCTGCCGGCCGGCAGCGGCACGCCGCGCCAGGGCGAGGCCGTTTTCATCGCAAAATGCGTCGCCTGTCACGGCGAAAAGGGCGCCGGCAAACCGAACGATCAGCTCGTCGGCGGGCGCGGAACGCTTGCGGGCGACCAGGCGCCGGTCAAGACCATCGGGAGCTTCTGGCCTTACGCGACGACGCTGTTCGACTATGTACGTCGCGCGATGCCGCTCAACGAGTCGAAGTCTCTGAGCAATGATGAAGTATATGCGGTCGTGGCCTATCTGCTGCACCTCAACGGCATCATCGAGGAGAATGAAACCATCGACGCCCGCACGCTGCCGAAGGTACGCATGCCCAACGCTGACGGATTCGTGACGTTTACGCGCGGGAAGTGACGCGAAGCAGGGTCCCCCCGCTCCTCCGACTCCCGCGTCCCATGCGGCGCATCCGCACCGCCTCTCTTGACGATCCCGTTTCCGAGCCCCGCATATAGGGGCATGCCTCCGTCCCCTGCCCATTTCCTGATCGTCGGCGCGGGCGCCGCGGGTCTGATGACCGCGCGCGAACTCGTGCGAGCGGGCAAAAGAGTGACGATCCTCGAAGCGCGCGACCGCTGCGGCGGGCGCATCTACCCGCTGCCGGCCGAACAATTCGGATACCGAGCGGAAGGGGGCGCCGAGTTCGTCCATGGGGTTGCGCCTGTCACGATCGGCTTGCTTCACCAGGCGCGCCTTTCGCTGGCACCCGTTTCGGGCACGCGCTGGAGTGCGCGCGACGGGCAGCTCTCGCACCGTGAGCGGACGCTTCCCCATGCGAACCGACTTCATCAGGCGCTCGCGGAATTGAAGGCCGACCTGCCGGTCGCCGAATTCCTGCAGCGGCATTTTGCCGATCCACAATACCTCGAGCTGCGGCGGGCGATCACGCGAATGCTCGAAGGCTACGACGCGGCTGACCCGGCGCGCGTGAGCACTTTCGCCCTGCGCGACGAATGGATGGACAATGAACTCGGTCAGCAGGGGCGGATCGTCGGCGGCTGCGGCGCGCTCATCGACTTTCTCGTGAAGGAGTGCCGCCGCCACGGCGCCGCGATCCATCTCGGCGCCGTCGTGACGGCGATCGAGGCGAGCGACAGAGGAGTTGTCGCGCGCCGGCGCGACGGCATTGTCCACGAAGCCGATGCGGCGATCCTCACTGTCCCTGTCCCGCTGCTTTCCGACATCGCGCTGCCGCCCGAGGCGCGCGAGAGGGCGACGGCTGTTATCGACATCGGCTTCGGCAACGTCATCAAAATCCTGCTGCGCTTCACTCATAAATGGTGGGCCGATGTCGGCGCCCACGATTTGTCCGACCTGTCATTCCTGTTTGCGAATACGAGGGTCCCGACCTGGTGGACGCAGCATCCCGCCGAACATCCGGTGCTGACCGGCTGGTTCGCCGGGCCGAAGGCCGACGCAGTGCCGCGACTGACGGCGAACGAGCTTGTCGAGATGGGGATTGCCTCGCTAGCTGAGACTTTCGACGTGAGCGCGGAGCGCATGAAGAGAGACATTGTCGCGTCCACGGCGATCAACTGGGGCAACGACCCGTTCGCGCGCGGCGCTTATTCCTATGCCACGCCTCAGACGCGGCAGGCGCAGTCGATCCTCAAGCAACCAACCGGCGGATCGATCTTCTTCTCGGGCGAGGCGGTCTATGCCGGCCCCGACATGGGCACCGTCGAGGCGGCGCTGGCGAGCGGGCGGGAAACGGCGCAGACTATCCTTGCCGGCGCGCGCTAGGACATTTGCAAGTTGAGCGCGCTCGCAACAAAGCGGGAGGGCAAAATGACGAAAATATTAAGGAACATCGGGGTGTCGGCTGCTTTTGCCGCTGCAAGCTTCATGAGCGGACAGGCCCTCCTGCCGGGCTCCTTGGGCGGGTCCGGCGCGCAGGCCCAAGTCTCGGCAGCACCGCTCGGCCACCGCCAGCCGCGCGCCACCGACCTTTCCCGCGATTCGTCTCAGCAGACAACCAAAGCGCCGGAAGACGTCGCGCTGGAGCGCGCGCTCAACAACATTTGCCGAGGCTGCTCGCCGATCATCCCGGTCCGCGATGTTCCCCGTTACGATGTCACCCGTGCCTGCCCTGCCGGGGACGCCAGCGAGAGCTGCCGCAAAGACGAGGAAAAAGCGCGCCAAACGTTGAAAGAGCAATGGGGGACGTTCACCGACAAGGCCCGCTCCGACTGCGTGCAAACAAACGAGATCGGCGGCCGGCCGAGCTATGTCCAACTCGGCATTTGTCTGAAGACCACACAGATCGCCCCCACTTTGCCGGAAGGGCGATAGGCGGGGGGCGGACGTAAGCCGAGCGTGAACGAACGGCACAAACTCTCGTTCGTCATGCCCCGCGAAAGCGGGGCATCCAGTAAACACCGGCCGGAGTTTTATTTGAAGGTTCTGTGATTACTGGATCGCCCGCTTTCGCGGGCGATGACGAGAGTAGGGATTAACGGCGCGTCACGTCTTGAGCCGGTACCCCGTCTTGAAAATCCACCACACGATGACGAGGCATACGGCCAGGAACAGCGTCGTCATGGCGAGGCTCACGCCGACACTCACGTCGGCGATTTCGAAGAAGCTCCAGCGAAAGCCGCTGATCAGATAGACGACCGGATTGAACAGGCTCACCGTTTGCCACACCGGCGGCAGCACATTCACCGAATAGAAGCTACCACCCAAGAAGGTGAGCGGCGTGATTATAAGCAGCGGAATCACCTGCAGCTTCTCGAAGCCGTCGGCCCAGATGCCGATGATGAAGCCAAGCAGGCTGAAGCTCACCGCGGTGAGCACCAGGAACGCCACCATCCAGCCCGGGTGCGCGATGCGCAACGGCACGAACAGGTTGGCGGTGAGCAGGATGATCAGACCGAGAATGATCGACTTCGACGCCGCCGCGCCGACGTAGCCGAGGGCGATCTCGAAGAACGAAAGCGGCGCCGAGAGCAGCTCGTAAATGGTGCCGATGAAGCGCGGAAAATAAATGCCGAATGACGCGTTCATCACGCTCTGGGTGAGCAGCATCATCATGATGAGTCCGGGCACGATGAAGGCGCCGTAAGGGACCCCCTCGATCTCGGTGATGCGCGAGCCGATCGCAGCGCCGAACACGACGAAATAGAGACAAGTCGAGATGACCGGCGAGAGGATGCTCTGCATCACGGTGCGCCCGGTGCGCGACATTTCGAAGAGATAGATGGCGTAGACCGCGCGCCAGTTCATTTCCGCTCGCTCACCAGATCGACGAAAATATCTTCCAGCGAGCTCTGCGTGGTCTGCAGATCGCGGAAGCGGATGCCGGATTCACGCACGTCGTTGAGCAGGGCGGTGATGCCGGTGCGCTCGCCCCGCGTGTCGTAGTGATAGATCAGCTCGTCGCCTTGCGGGCCGAGCGTCAGGCGGTGGGCGGAAAGCTGCGGCGGCACGGCGGCAAGCTTGCCGTTGAGCTGGAGCACGAGCTGTTTCTTGCCGAGCTTGCGCACCAGCTCGGCCTTTTCCTCCACCAGGATCAGCTCGCCCTTGTTGATGATGCCGATGCGGTCTGCCATCTCCTCGGCTTCCTCGATGTAGTGCGTGGTCAGGATGATGGTCACCCCGGCGGCGCGCAACTCGCGCACGGTCTGCCACATGTCCTTGCGCAGCTCGACGTCGACGCCGGCGGTCGGCTCGTCGAGAAAGAGGATCTGCGGCTCATGCGCCAAGGCCTTCGCGATCATGACGCGGCGCTTCATGCCGCCCGAGAGCGTCATGACCTGGCTGTCTTTGCGATCGTAGAGCGTGAGGTCCTTGAGCACCTTGGCAATGAAGTCCGAATCGGCCGGCTTGCCGAATAGGCCGCGGGAAAACGACACCGTCGCCCATACCTTATCGAAAGCGCTGACGGCGAGTTCCTGGGGGACGAGGCCGATGAGCGAGCGGGCGGCGCGGTAGTCCTTGACGATGTCGTGACCGTCGACGGTAACGCTGCCGCTCGATTTCTTGACGATGCCGCAGATGATGTTGATCAGCGTGGTCTTGCCGGCGCCGTTTGGCCCGAGCAGGGCGAATATCTCGCCGCGCCGGATCGTCAGGTCGACGTTCTTGAGTGCCTCGAGACCCGACGCGTAGGTCTTCGAGAGCTGCGAGACGGTGATGATGGGCTGCATGAAGTTATTATACACATATTCCCACTCGTCATCGCCCGCGAAAGCGGGCGATCCAGTAATCACAGGCCCCTCAAATAAAACTGCGGCCGGTGTTTACTGGATGCCCGCTTTCGCGGGCATGACGAGTCAGAGCGTAATGCGGATCGCCCTACTGCGCGCCGGGGCGGAAGCCGGCGGCGGCCTTGCGAACCTCGGGGGTGAAATCCGCCATCTCCTGCACCTGGCGGATTTCGATGACTTCGTTTTCTCCCGCCGGGCAGCGCGACGCCCATTCGATCGCCTCGGCCTTCGATTTCACGTTGATCATCCAATAGCCGCCGAGCACTTCTTTGTCGCCGGGGAACGGTCCCTCGCTGACCGTGGGCTTGCCGCCGGAAAACGAGATGCGCGCGCCCATGGAGGGTGGATGCAGCCCGTCGAGCCCGACGAGCACACCCGCCTTCGTGAGCTCCTCGTTGTATTTCATCATCGCGGCAACGTGCTTCGGGTCGGGCATCGCGCCCGGCGCCGCCGCGCCATAGCCTTTGGGAATCATCAGCATCATGAAGCGCATTGTCTCATTTTCCTTTGTATTTGACCGGCGCACCTCAGTCGTAGCCCGCGTGAGGTCGCGAAGCGGCCGACATGCGAGTCCCGGATGTCGCTACGCGCTCATCCAGGCTACGATGGTCACCCCTGTCCCGCGAGCACCATCCAGTTCACGCCGAAACGGTCGGCCACCATGCCGAAGCTCGGCGAGAAGAATGTCTTCGCAAGCGGCATCTGCACCTGTCCGCCGTCGGCGAGCGCGCCGAACAGGCGGTTGGCCTCTGCCTCGTTTTGCGCGGAGAGCGAGAGAGAAATGCCCTGGAAATTGGGACTGCCCGTGCAGCGGCCGTCGGATGCGAAAACGCAGGTATCGCCGATTTTTAGCGCCGCATGCATCACCTTGTCCTTGTTTTCCGGGGTGATCATGCCCTGCTGCGGCTCCGGGCAGTCTTTGAAGTGCATGACCATCTGCACCTCGGCGCCCAATGCCCGCTTGTAGAAGTCGATCGCCTCCTGGCAGCGGCCGTTGAAATTGAGATAGGGCTGGACCTGCATGGCATCACCTTTCTTTGTTCGCTGTGGAAACTCGGATTAAGTGATCGTGTTATGCGTGCGCGTGGGCTTGCTCGAGGCCGGCGATGTCGATCTTATCCATCTTCATCATCGCCTGCATGACGGCGCGCGATTTCGCCGCATCCTTGTCGTGCAGCAGCCGGCCGAGCGCCGTCGGAATGACTTGCCACGACACGCCGAACTTGTCCTTGAGCCAGCCGCAGCGCTGCTTCTCGCCGCCGGCGGAGAGCTTTTCCCACAGCGCGTCGACCTCGGGCTGCGTCGCGCAGTCGACGAAGAACGATATCGCCGGCGAGAAGGTGAAGTGCGGCCCGCCGTTGAGTGCGTAGAAATCCTGTCCCTCGAGCTGGAAGGTGACCGACATCGCGGCGCCGTTCGGCCCCGGCGTGACGGAGGTGATCTTCGAGTTGCTGAAGATCGAGGTGTAGAATTTCGCCGCCTCTTCGGCTTTCCCGTCAAACCAGAGAAAGGGAGTTATTTTCTGCATTACTCGCTCCTTGCAGGATGGGTTTCGCTCCGCTCAACCCATCCTGCGGTTCTACGGTTCGCGGTCACCCTGCCTTGCGCAGTTCCCCACGCTCGCGAATGGCGCCGCCGACGTGGCTCAGATAATCGAGCTTTCCGATGTCGACGCCGTTGTGGCGCAGGATGTCGTAGGCCGTGACGACGTGGAAATAGAAGTGCGGCAGGGTCCAGTCCCGCAGAAGTTGCAGCCCCTTCATTTCGAGCACCCGGCCGTCGGGAAATGGGATCGTTATCTCGCGATCTTCCGCGCCCTGCAGTGCGCTGCGGTCCGCCTTATCCAGATACTCGATCGTCCGTTCGATGCGCGCCTTGAGCTGATCCAGGGTCTGCTCATTGTCCTCGAATTTCGGCGGCTCTTTCCCCATCAGGCGCGCGATGCCGTTCTTGGCCATGTCGCAGGCGATCTGCACCTGTCGGGCGAGCGGAAACATATCTGGCGCAAGCCGCGCATTTGCAAGCACGGCGCCGTCAATGGACTTCGCTTTCGCGTGCTGCGCCGCCTTGTCGAAAATCTTCGACAGCGAGCGAAGCATCGGCACGAAGGTATCGATCGACATGGTCTCTACGGGAGATTTCATGAGAACTTCCTCCTGGGATTGGGAATCGTAGGATGGGTTGAGCGCACAGGTCGGCCCGATTCTAGTGCCCCGATCCCGAAGTTCGCATCATTTTGTGGCGCGCTCGTTTGCGAACTTCGGAATCGAAGGGCACTAGCAACCTATTGATCTAGTGTGGCTTTGGTTCAGAAGTCCGCATCTCGGACTTGGCTCGCAAGAATGATGCGGACTTCTGAACCGCCACACTAGTCGTCATCCCGCTTCATCGTCTTTTCGAATCTTCTTCCCGAAGCAGGATATTTGCGACCTGCCTTCGCGCGTCCACTCACGCAACGACCTGTGCGAGCTTGTCGAGCGCCCCGCTCCAGCCGTTGCGATGTCCGTCGCGCTCGGCTTCGTCGGGCAGCTGCTCATGGGTCAAGGTGAGAATGGTGCCGTCGCCGTCGCGCTTAAGGGTGATCGTGACGAGCGACTCCCACTCCGGCTTCGAGCGCCATTGCCAGGTGAAGACGAGCTTCTCGTCGCGCACGACCTCGCGATAGACGCCGCTCACGTCGTGCTCTTGCCCGTCGGCGGTGCGCATGAGCACGTGGAAGCGGCCGCCGACCCGCGCGTCGGTCTCCGCCGTCAGCGTCTCCGCGCCGGCGGGCGCATACCAGCGCATCATTTTCTGCGGGTCGGTCCATGCCTGATAGACCCGCGCGGGCGGGGCGTTGAGTCGGCGCTTGAGGGTGAGGCTTGGCTTGGTGGCGACGGCGGTGGACATGCATCCTCCTCTACGAATGCGGCGAGACGGTCCAAACGTTGGGACCAGAATTGGTGGTAGCGGTTGAGCCAATCCACGGCCTGCTCCATTGGACTGGCGACCAGCGCACACGCCACGGTGCGACCGGTTTTCCGGCGCACGATCAGCCCGGCTTCGGAGAGCACCGCGAGGTGCTTCATCACCGCCGGCAGCGACATGGGCAGCGGCCGCGCGAGTTCGGTGACGGAAAGATTGCCGCCTTCCCCCAGCCGCGCGATGAGCGCGCGGCGCGTCGGATCGGCCAGCGCCGCGAAGGTGCGGTCGAGACAGCGGTCGGGGCCGGACGGATACTTAACCATACGGTTAAGTATTAGCTGCACACGCCACCCCTGTCAACCGCGCGAATAAGGCAATAGCTGGACGCGCGAGAAGACGACCTGCCGTTGCGTCAACGCGATTCATGAAAATGGCCCCGATCGGGGCCATTTTCTTTGAGGTATCAGTCCCAACGACCCCGGACGGGCCCACCCCAGACCGGGCCACCCCATGCCGGGCCGTAGCGGTAGGCTGGGCCGTAGCCGTAGGCAGGGGCCGGAACGACCGCCACAGCCGGCGGAGCCACATACACGCGCGGTCCACCCCAGGAGTAGCCGTAGCCAGGACCATAATACGGGCCGGCCCCGTAGGGATCACCATACCATTGGGCGCTCGCGGGGACGGCGGTTCCGAGCAGGGTCGCGGCAAGGGCGGCACTGGCAAGCATTGCCTTCATTTTGTTCTCCTCCATCTGTTCCACCCTGCACCCAACGCATCACCCGCCGTCTTGTTTCACGCCGGACCGTCCGGTCGGCATTACTGCAACACCCGCGCGGAAAAGAAGCGCAGCGACAGAGTCGGGCCGCCCGTGTGAGCACCGGACGTGATAGCTTGCACAAACGGGGAAATCGCAGCGGCATCCAGGGGGGAACATGCCGGGCCGCGCGACGGCCAAGCTTCCGGCAGAGGCGCCGCTCGTTCCCGGCGCGGCCGTGCCGGCGGGCGCCTGCGCGTTGCGCGCCGAGGCACCGATCATCGGCAACATCTGCTGCGACGGTCCGTGGGAAATCTTCTGCAGCATCGAGGGCGAGCTGCGCGGCACGGAACTCACCATCGCGGCGAGCGCGAGCGTCGTCGGCAGGATCGTAGCGCGCGACGTGACGATACGCGGGCGCGTCAGGGGGACGATCCGCGCCGTGAACGTGAAGCTGCGCGGCTCAGCCGTCGTGGACGGCGAGATTTTTCATCAAACCTTGCTGGTGGAAGAAGACGCCGATTTCGACGGTGCGTCGCGGCCGCTGTTTTCAGGATGAGTGATCACCAACGTGCCGCCACGCTTGCGCACGCGGCCGCTCACGGTCCCATAGATGACCGCGCTCGACCCGGCTTCGAGAGTGAGGTTTCCGGTGATCGCGCCGCGCACATGGAGCCTGCGCGCAGCCCGCACCACCGTGTCGCCCGCGATCGTGCCGACGACGTCGAGATCGCTCTCGACGATCAACGGTCCCGGAACGGTTCCGCGCAACGTCTTCATGTCAGAGCTGGCCAGAGCATGATCCCGAAAAGTGGAAACCGGTTTTCGGACAAGATCATGCTCCAAGAAAACGTGAGAAGCGATGACGTTGCGTCATCGAACTCTCGGCGTCCCCCATTGCAACAGAACGGCGCGCAATTGCAATTCCATTCTTTCCAGCCGCCGGTCGCGGTGCTAGCCTTTGCCCGCTGGGGGCAATTGCCAAGGCTGGTCCGGACGTCCGCGCATTCGCGCGGCGGGAGCCTTTAGTCGCGTCGCGCCGGGATGCCCGGAATTCCGCCGCGGAACGAGGGGGAATCTCATGTTGAGCAACTTCAAAGGCAAGCCCGACCAAGTGCCGCCGCCGCCCACGCCGGCAAAGCCCAACGTCACCGTGGCGCCGTCGCCATCGTCGTCGTCACCACCGCCGCGGCCTGCCGAGCCCGGGCCGTCATCGAGTGCACCGGCGCGTCCGGAAGCTATTTGTTCGATCGGCTCGGGCACATCCATCGTCGGCAACATCACGTGCGACGGGCCGGCGCAATTCTTCGGCCACATCGAGGGCGAGGTGCGCGGCTCCGACCTTCTCATCGGCGAAGGCGCCGACGTGGTCGGCAACGTGATCGCCCAGGAGGTGACGGTCCGCGGCCGCGTCAAAGGGACCATCCGCGCCGTACGCGTGAAGCTTCAGTCGGGCGGCGCGGTCGAAGGCGACATTTTCCACCGCTCGCTCTCGATCGAGGACACCGCGCTGTTCGAAGGATCCTCGCGCCGGGTGGAAAACCCGATCGAAACACCGAAGCCCGCCCCGCGGCCGCAACTCGCGGCGGCCGAAAGCGTGGCGTAAGCCCGCGAAGAGATGCGTTGACCCCGGCGCAGCCGGGGTAGGGCTATTTCAGCTGCGGATGTGAACCACGTCACATTCGCAGTGGAGGTGCTGCCGTAACTTGCCGCCGCTCGGCAAAAACGAGAGGCGGCTCCCATGATTCACTCCCATCTGAAGATCGCACCGGCGACGGCCGCCTGGATCGCGATGACGCTCGTCGCTTCAGCCGCGCCCCTGACAAACGAGGTCGAGATCCCGACCGGCGACGTGTGGATCACCCCGCAGGCATCGAGCACGGCGCCGGCGCAAACCGCGCAACGCGCGCCGGCGCAGGGTCAGTTGCCGACCGGCGACTTCTGGCCCGCGGAGGAAGACACCGCCCGCGCCGCCGCCGAGACCCCTGCCCTGCCGCACGATCAATCCGCCGCGCGCGAAGAGATCGCGACGGGCGGGGTGAAATAAGGCATTCCGCCGCGCGGCCCCTTCTTCAGTGGGACGCATCGGCATCATCGCGCAGCTTCTTTGGGCGCGGCCCAGCTCGACCAATCGACCCATTGCGCCAGCGCCATCAGAACCGACAGCAGGACAAACAGTGCGAGCGAGCTGACCAGCAGCGCATAAATTTCCAGGCCGAGCACGACGTAAAGAAAGCCGAACAGACAGGCGAGCATGGCCGCGAAAATACCGGCGTGGGACAATCGGCGAGAAACCGCCCCGGTATAGATCGACGCCTGCAGCAGCACGAGCAGCGAACTCACTGCATATCCCATCGTGTAACCGAGCGGCTCACTGAAAGAGAGCAGCAGCAGCCCGAACAACGACAGCGACAGGCCCATGAGGCCGTATTGCACGAGATGGATGCGCAACCCGGAAATGGCCTCAAATAGAAAATACGTGGCGAAGGCCAGGACAACAAACAGAATAGCGTACTTGGATGCGCGGTGGATCGTCCGGTAAGCCGGAATTGCTTCGATCAAGTCAACAACTGCGCACGAGGCGTGCGTATCACCCTCGGTGATTTTCTGATCAGTCCAAAGCGACGCCGCGGCGTAATCAGCGGTTTGCCAGCGCGCCTCGAACCCTTCGGCCGTCCGGTCGAAGTGGTCGGCAACAGATTTCCGGAAAAGCTCGGCGACGGCCACGGGGAGGAGACCGTCGCGTCGAGTTGCTTGCCATGCAGCAGTTGCCGTAATGCTCCCGTCCCGCGGACGTCGATGGTGGCTTGAAACGGGATCGCAGTGTCCGCCCCCGGCGGCGCCGGTAAACCCAGGGAGGCAAGGACGATCGCGGCGTTGTCGCACAGCTTGCCAGCATAAACGGTCTCCGCGCAATTCTGCCACGGCAATTGCTGGCCATCCCAAACGAGATGATCGCCGGTGCTCATTCCCGACAGGGACGACGCCTGGAGCATGACGAAGCTCTCTTTCCAATCGAGCGCGGCTTCACCCACGATCTCCTTGATCTTCGCGTCTGACGGAATCCGAAACGCGCCCTGCGCCGCCACCTGCGCGCTGTAAACGGTTGCATGGAACAGGCCGCGCTTGCGTTCCTCGGGCGCAAGCTGCGTCGTCAGCCTGAGATTGCTGGGCGCCACCTTGAGAAAGTATCGCGGTCCGTGCAGTTGAAGCCTGTATGGCACCACGAGAATGGGACTATGCAAAAACTGCTCAGGTCCCCAGCTGCGATTGAAATCCTCCAGCAGCCCAGCCTGTCGCTGCTCCCGCTCCTCGACAAGACCGGAAACGAGCCAAGAGGGGATGGTGGTTGCCGCCATGACGAGCGCGATGGCAAACAGCCTGACAAACGTGGAAGTGAGAAATTCGTCGGTCGGGTCGCGCGGCCTGGAGTTGCTAGAAGCATTATTTGCGCTCACTGGCGAATCAACTGTAGTGCTCATGGAGACCTCACGAATGTTGATGAGATTTGCTGGTGGTGAAGCGGCGGGTTCAGATCCATAGCCAAAGCCTTGGCCGGATTTGCGGCACACCGCGGGGTGTTTTCGACCAGGCGACCCTTCCACTAGGCAACGTCGCACATGCGGACGCCGTGACGGCGCGCGATATCCGACAACGTCGCTTCGCGACGCAGCGCCCCTATGGCAATTTCTGCTTTGTGAAACGGCGGGCAGCGCGTACGCACCGGCCTGTGGGGGGACGGGGACTTTTCGGCCATGGCCTCCGCGCGCCTCGCCGTATGAGGTGTGTATCCTCACCAGGTGACCATGCCGTTGCCGCGTGCCGGCCTAATGGCGTACGTGTGCAGCGGTACAGGAAAGTTTGTGCAGAATTTGTGCAGACGGCGGGCTAGACTTGGGGGCTTTTCTAGCGACGGTTTGGGCGCATGCCATCGCCATGACCAAAATTCTTCTGATCGACGACGATTCGGGCATCCGCGACGTTGTCCGCTTTGCCTTGGCGCGCGAGGGGTTTGCCGTCATTGAGGCGGAGGATGGGGCGCAGGGGCTCAGCCTGGCGGAAAAGGAAGCCCCCGATCTGATCGTGCTCGACATCATGATGCCGGAACTTGACGGCACGGAAGTGTGCCGCCGCCTCCGGCGCAACAGCCGGGTGCCGATCATCTTCCTTTCATCGCGAGACGAGGAAATCGACCGGGTGCTCGGCCTCGAACTCGGCGGCGACGATTACGTCGGCAAGCCGTTTTCGCCGCGCGAATTGGTGGCGCGAGTCAAGGCGGTGTTGCGTCGGATGGGGGCGGAAAAACCGGACCCGGAACATTCCGAACTGCGCCACGGCAAGCTGCGCCTCGATCTTGAAGGCTTCCGCGCATTTTGGAGTGAAAACGAAGTCGTGCTGACTGTCACCGAGTTTGCGCTGCTGCGCACACTCGCCGAGCGACCTGGCAAGGTCTTCAGCCGCGATGCGCTGATGGACGGAGCTTATGCGATCGATCACTATGTCAGCGATCGCACCGTCGACAGCCATATCCGCCGGGTTCGTGCCAAGTTCCAGTTGGTCGGCGGCGTGCCGGTCGAGACGATGCACGGGCTCGGTTACAAGCTTGCGGATTGTCTATGAAGCGGCGCCGGCTTTCGATCGGAACTGCGCTGGTACTGATGAATTTGGCGGTGCTGATAGTGCCGCTCAGCGGAATTTGGTTCTTGCGGCTTTATCAGAGCGCTTTGATCCGGCAAACGGAGTCGGAGCTGATCGCGCAAGCCGCCATTATTGCGGCGGTCTATCGCGCCGCGTGGCACGCCGCAGGCGGTCAGTCCCCGGCGCAAGCACCGCCCGATCCGACCTCGCCGCGCCCGGCTGGCAACGACGATCGTTGGCTGCCGCGTTCGGCCAATCTCGACCTCACCGTCGATGCTGTCTTGCCCCCGCCACCGGACCCGGTGCCGGCATCAGGGTCGGCCGACACAGCGGCGCGTCAGGCCGGCGATGCGCTCGACGCGACGCTGCGAGACGCGCAGCGCACCACGCTTGCCGCTATCCGCGTGCTCGACCGTGACGGCGTTGTCGTCGCGAGCACGGGTGAAGCGCTCGGCCAGTCGCTGACCGGCCAGGATGAAGTGCAGCGGGCGCTGCGCGGCAAGCCTGTCAGTGTGCTGCGCGAGCGGGGGACCCCGGCGCCGTCGTCGCCGCTCGCCGCCATCGATGAGGGCAGCAACTTACGAGTCTTCACGGCCCTGCCGGTCCTCGATCAGCATCGGGTGATCGGCGTCGTGTTGCTCTCGCGCACACCGCGCACCCTTGCCAATGCGCTCTACGGCAAGCGCTGGCACCTCGCCGCTTTGGCCGTGCTGCTACTCGGCTCGATAGGCGGGTTGAGCGCCTTGGGCACATTCGCCATCAGCCGGCCGTTGCGGGCGGTAACCGATCAAGCCAAGCGAACGGCCGAGGGCGAACGCGACGCCATCAGCTCCGTGACGGGGCCGACCGTCCGCGAAGTCACTGAATTGTCCGAAGCGTTGCGGCGTATGGCGCAGACATTGGAGGATCGGGCTGATTACATCCGCAGTTTCGCCGCTCATGTCTCGCATGAGTTCAAGACGCCGTTGACGACCATCCGGGGCAGCGTCGAATTGCTTCAAGAGCACTTCGACTCGATGTCGCAACATGAGCGTAAACGCTTTCTTCACAATCTCGAAGCGGAAGCAGAGCGGCTCGCACGCCTGGTCACCCGCCTGCTCGATTTGGCGCGGGCAGACGTCACTCACGGAGCTGGTCACGCGACAACCCCCGCATCCGCATTGATCACCTGCATTGCCGAACGCTATCGGAAGAACGGTTTGGCGGTTGACGCCAGCGCGACTGAAGTCCTCACGCTCGCCATCGCGGAAGAGGCGTTGGAAATGATATTGGTCAATCTGGTCGAAAACGCGAGCCAGCACGCGGATCCGCAGGCGCACGTCATCGTGTCATTGCGCAAACAAGGCGATCAAGCGGTATTGACGGTCAGCGACGACGGCCCCGGTATTTCATCCGCCAACGCGGCGCATATTTTCATCCCTTTTTTCACGACCGCACGCAAGCACGGCGGAACCGGATTGGGACTTTCAATCGTTCAGGCGCTTGCGCGTGTTCACGGCGGTTCAGTGGCTCTGCTCCCGTCCGGGAACGGCGCTACCTTCGAAGTCAGACTGCCGCTGGCAGCATAATCCCCGAAGCGCCCCGATGAATCGCGTCACCCTCGATCCGCACGCCTTCTTCCGCCGCATCCCGCCGCTCGCTGATCGGCTGCGCCATCGCTTGACCGCGACCGCCGACGCGATCGTGGTGTGCCATCTCGGCGTACCCCGGATCGAACGCAAAACGTGGTCGCTGACGATCGACGGTTTGGTCGGCCGGACGCTCATGCTAAGGCGCGAAGCGCCGTGCCCACCCGCTTCACCGAGCATGAACAAACAAAGACGCGTGGGCACGCGCGCCCATCGGCGCGCTTAGTTAGCGCACCCTACGGCGGCAAACCTACTCCGCCGCGATGCCCGGCAGCTGCTCCTGCACGGGCGGCGGCTGGGCGCGGCGGCGGCGCGAGAGCCGATGGCTCAAGCGGTCGAGATAGAGATAGATCACCGGCGTCGTGTAGAGCGTGAGGACCTGCGAGACCAGCAGGCCGCCGACGATCGCGATGCCGAGCGGACGGCGCAGTTCGGAGCCGGCGCCGTAGCCGAGCGCGATCGGCAGGCCGCCGAACAGCGCGGCAAACGTGGTCATCATGATCGGGCGGAAGCGCAGCAGGCACGCTTCGTGAATCGACTCCATCGGGCTCTTGCCTTCGTTGCGTTCCGCTTCGAGCGCGAAGTCGATCATCATGATCGCATTCTTTTTGACGATGCCGATCAACAGGATAATGCCGATGATGGCGATCACGCTGAGATCGTAGCCGAAGGCCATCAGCATGATCAGCGCGCCCACGCCCGCCGACGGCAGCGCGGACAAAATCGTGATCGGGTGGATGTAGCTCTCATAGAGCATGCCGAGCACGATGTAGACGACGAGGATCGCGGCCGCGACCAGCAGCGGCGTCGAGGTGAGCGAAGCCTGGAACGCCTGCGCCGTTCCCTGGAACGTGCCCTGCAAGGTGATAGGCGTGCGCAGCCGGTCCTGGATCGCCTGGATGGCTTCGACCGCCTGACCGAGCGAATAGCCGGGCGCCACGTTGAACGACAGCGTGACCGAGGGGAATTGGCCCTGATGGTTGACGGTGAGCGGCTCGATCTTGGTCGTGAATTTGGCGATCGTGCTCAGCGGGACGCGTGCGCCGGTCGGCGTGGCGATATAGATGCGCGATAGCGCGTTGGGGTCCGCCTGATACTGCGGCTGCACCTCGAGAATGATCTTGTACTGGTGGCTCGAGGTGTAAATGGTGCCGACTTGGCGCTGGCCGAACGCGTCGTAGAGCGTCTGGTCGATCAAGCCCATCGACAGGCCGAGCCGATAGGCGGCATCGCGGTTGATATCGACTGCGATATGCGGCGAGGCAATCTGCTGGTCGGTGGCGATGTCCTGCAGCTCCGGCCGCTTCTGCATTTCCGCCTGGATTTGCGGGGCCCAGTGATTGAGCTCGCCGGTGTCAGTGTCGGTCAGCGTGTATTGATACATCGTTTGCGTGAGCCGCCCGCCGATGGTCACGTCCTGGCCGGCCTGCATGAAGAACTTCGCGCTCGGCACCTGCGCCACCTTGGGCCGCAATCGCTGGATGATCTGCTGCGCGGTCGCCTTGCGCTCGCTCAACGGCTTGAGCTGAATGAACAGGCGTGCGGTGTTCTCGCTCGAATTTCCGCCGGTCGCGCCGTTGAAGCCGACCACGCCGGACACGCCCGGATCGGTCAGGATCACGCTCGCGAAGTCATTCTCGATCTTCGACATCGCCTCGAATGAAATATCCTGGCGAGCCTCGGCCTGACCGAAGATGAAGCCGGTGTCCTGCTCGGGGAAGAATCCTTTCGGGATATGCACATAGAGGAACCCGGTCACGACGATGAGCAACAGCGTCGAGAGCAACATCGAGAATTGGTGGCGGAACACCCATTTGAGCCCGCGGTCGTAGCCGGCGACCATCCAGTCGAAAAACCGCTCCGCCGCGCGGTTGAAGCGCCCGGTCCCGTGCTGGCTCTCGCGCGTGAGGAAGAGCGAGCACATCACCGGCGTGAGCGTGAGCGACACGAAGGCCGAGACGAGCACCGCGGTGGTGACGGTGACGGCGAATTCCCGGAACAGACGGCCGATGATGCCGGCCATGAACAATAACGGGATGAAGACGGCGATCAGCGAGAAAGTGATCGATATGATGGTGAACCCGATCTGCCCGGCGCCCTTGATGGCGGCGTCGAACGGACGGTCGCCCTGCTCGAGGTAGCGCACGATGTTCTCAATCATGACGATCGCATCGTCGACCACGAAGCCGACCGCGATGGTGAGCCCCATGAGCGAGAGGTTATCGAGACTGTAGCCGATCGCGTACATGATGCCGAACGTGGCTACCAGCGAGAGCGGCACCACCACGCTCGGAATCACCGTTGCCCACACATTGCGCAGGAACAGAAAAATCACCACCACGACGAGCCCGATGGTGAGCATCAAGGTGAACTGCACGTCATTGACCGACTCGCGGATGTTCTGCGACCGGTCGGAGATCAGGTCGACATGGACCGACGGCGGGATCGAAGCCTGCAGCTGCGGCATCATCTCCCTGATCTGGTCGACCACGTCGAGAGTGTTGGCGCCGGCTGCGCGGCGCACAAGCAGCAGCTCGATGCGCTTGCCGTTGAACCAGGCGGCGGTGCGCGGCAGCTGCGAGGAGTCGACCACCTCGCCTACGTCCTTGAGCTTGACCGGCGCGCCGTTGCGATAGGCGACAATCACGTTGAAGAAAGAGCGCGCATCGAACAGCTGGTCGTTGGTGTCGATGCTGTACGTCTGATGGGCGCCCTCGAGGTTCCCCTTCGGCTCGTTGAGGGTCGCGTTGGCGAGTGCCGTGTGCACGTCCTCGAGCCCGATGCCGCGGGCGGCGAGCGCCATCGGATTGACCTGCACATGAACGGCGTATTGCTGCTGGCCGGCGATGTCGACTTCGGACACCCCGCTGACCACCGACATTTTCTGCGCCAGGATGGTGTAGGCGTAGTCGTCCACGCGGTAGATCGGCAGCGCGTCCGACCACACCGCGTAAATGAGGATCGCGCGCTCCGCCGGATTGGTTTTCTTGTAGGTGGGCGGACTGGGCAGGTCCTTGGGCAATAGGCCGCTTGCCGCGTTGATCGCGGTCTGCACGTCGCCGGCGGCGCCGTCAATGTTGCGGTTGAGATCGAACTGCAGCGTGATGGTGGTGTTGCCGAGCCCGCTCGTCGAGGTCATCTGCGCGAGGCCGGGGATTGCGGCGAACTGCTGTTCGAGCGGGGTTGCCACCGACGAGGCCATGGTGTCGGGGTTCGCGCCCGGCAGCGAAGCGGTCACCGTGATGGTGGGGAAATCGACGGTGGGAAGCGCGGAGACCGGCAACAGCTCATAAGAGACAATGCCGAAGATGAGAATCCCCGCCATCAGCAGCGAGGTCGCGATCGGCCGGCGGATGAAGGTTTCAGAAATATTCACGGGCGGGTGTCCCGATTCCGAAGTTCGCCAAACCACGCGGCGCCCCCGATGCGAACTTCGGAATCAGGGACACCAGCAACTCTATAATTCTAGTGCCGTTTTGAACCCGAAGTTCGCAACCGTAGGTTCGCGGCACTAGTTCGCCATCGCATTGGCGTTGTCGGCTTGGCGCAGGTTGACCTTGGCGCCGTCGGTGAGGCGGTATTGGCCCTCGACCACCACACGGTCGCCGAGCGCGAGGCCCTTCTCAATCACGGCGCGATCGTTCTCGGTAGAGGCGACCTGAACGGTGCGGCGCTCAACGGTATCCCCCGGCTTGATCACGTACACGTAGGAGCCCTGCGGCCCGTTCATCACCGTCTGTGCCGGCACCACGACGGCATTCGCCCGCGTTGCGAGGATGAGCCGGGCACTGACGAACTCGCCCGGCCACAGCCGCTCGTCATTGTTATCGAACGTGGCCTTAAGATGGATCGTGCCGGTGGTGGTATCCACTTGGTTGTCGATCAATGTGAGCTTGCCCGTCGACAACAGGGTCTTGTCGTCGCTCGCATAGGCCTCAACCTCGAGCGGCGCGCGCGCCTGATTGGTGCGGATGTCGACGAGGTTCTCTTGCGGCACCGTGAAGCTCACGAAGGTCGGCTTGATCTGCGTGATGGAAACGAGCGCGGTCGTCTGGCTCGCCTGGACGAAGTTGCCGAGATCGACGAGGCGGGCGCCGGTGCGGCCATCGATGGGGGAGCGGATGTCGGTGTATTGCAGATTGAGCTGCGCTGCATCGATCTGCGCCTGATCGGCGGCGATCGCGCCCTTGAGCTGGCCGACGGTCGCAACCTGCTGGTCGTATTGCTGGCGCGTCTGAAAGCCGGTGGGCAGCAGCTTTTGATAACGTGCGAGATCGAGCTGCGCGCCCTGGAGCTGCGCCTCGTCCCTGGTCTTTTGTGCCTGCGCCTGCTCGAGCGCCGCCTGGAACGGGCGCTGATCGATCTGGAACAGCGGATCGCCCGCCTTGACCTCCTGGCCTTCGGTGAACAGCACCTTGGTTATCTGGCCGTCCACGCGGGTACGCACCGTCACCGTCTGGAACGCCTGCACGGTCCCGAGCCCGCGCACGTAAACGGGCACGTTCTGGGTTTGAGCGGCGCCCGCGACCACCGGGATCGCAGCCGGAGCGGGCGGCGGCCCCTTGGGGGCGGCCATGAAGTCATGCCCGCTCAGTTTCCATAGCGCCGCACCGGCCGCCGCGATGACGACGACCCAAACCAGGGCGTTTTTTGACCTCACGCGGTGGCTCTCCCGTGGCTGCAGCGGCTGCGACCTCAACATCCGTGTCCGTTCCAAGTTCCCCAGGGCGAGGGTTAACCTCTTGTAATGCTTTTATCTTTTCTCACGGACCCCGGACCGCGGCCGCGCTGGGTGGAAGCGCCGGCGTGCCTTGTTAAACCCGCATCCGGCCTCGTTCCGGTGCCACGCCGGTGCGGCAAATCAAGCCTCCGGGGCGGGGACAGGTCACGAGGTGATACGGTCCCTCGCACGCCGTCGAAAAGGCGGCGGATTCACGCGGCTTGCGCGCGATCGAGGCTGTCGTCGAGCCAGCGCAGGGCCGCGCCGGCAACCTGTTCCGCCAGTGACGCCGCGATCAGCCAGTGCCCTTGGGTGAAAATTTCGTGCCGCGCACCGTGCAATTTCGCAATCGCCGCCGACGTCCGGTTCGGAATGACGCGGTCATCGCGGCCGCTCAAACACAACACTGGTCCGCGGAACGGCGGGCCGGGCAATGGCGCCGTGCCGAAGATCATCGCGCGGTAGGCTTGGCCCGATTCCGCGCCAAAGGTCGGCAGTAAGGCGCGCTGCTCGTCCTCGGGAAGATGGTGCAATACGAGGGCGCGGAGCGTTGCTTCCGGCGGGTGAACGGGGCGGCCGGCCAGAATCGCCGGCAGCATTGGCAAAAAATATGGCAATGCGCGCGGCTGCGCCGGCAGCATCCAGGGCGGCGCCGAGGCGACGCACACGAGCGCACGGCATCGCCTCCTCGCCGCGAGCTGCTGCGCCAACAGGCCGCCCATGCTGTGGCCGACGAGGATCGGCAACTCGGAAAGCTTTGCGACTTCGCGTTCCAGCGCCGCCAAATAGTCCGCGATCGTCACGGTCGCCAGCGCCCGATCGTCGCTCGGGCCATGACCCGGCAATGACGGCGCATGACAATCGAAGCCGGCGCGGGAAAAGCGATCGACCCATGGGGCGAAATGGCCGCCGTTGCTGAAAGCGCCGTGAATAAAGAGGACCGGGGGTCGTCCCATCGTGATCTCAATCGGGCTCAATGGGATGCATACTCCGATGACGCGCGGGAGCGCCGCCTGTTCCATGCGGGAACAGACCGGCGCACCGGTGCTTATCGTGCCATGCGGCCGATCCCTCCACCCCCGGCAGACCGGACGGAAGCGATCCTGACGGACATTGCGGGCTTACGAGCGTCGACGCACCGTGCCGCGCGCTGGTGGGAGCGCGCCGTGTTCTATCAGGTGCTGCCGATTTCGTTCGCCGACAGCAACGGCGATGGCAAGGGCGACCTGCCGGGCTTTCTCGGACGCATCGATCACCTGCGCTGGCTGGGCGTCGACGCCGTGTGGATGACGCCGTTCTATCCCTCGCCGTTCCGCGACCTCGGCTACGACATATCGGATTTCTGCAACGTCGATCCGGTGTTCGGCACGCTCGCGGATTTCGATCGTGCGCTTGACGCGCTGCACGCGCACGGCATCAAGCTGATCATCGATTTCGTGCCGAACCATACGTCGAACGAGCATGCATGGTTCGCCGAGAGCCGTTCGTCGCGCTCGAACCCCAAGCATGACTGGTACATCTGGGCCGATGCCGAGGCGGATGGCGGCCCGCCCAACAACTGGATGAGTCGCTTCGGCGGCAGTGCCTGGCAATGGGACGACACGCGCGGCCAGTATTACTACCACTCGTTTTTGCTTGAGCAGCCCGATCTCAACTGGCGCAACCCGGCGGTGCGCGCCGCCATGGCCGACGTGCTCCGCTTCTGGATACGGCGCGGCGTTGACGGCTTTCGGGTCGACGCGGCCGCGGTGCTCGCCAAAGATGATTTGCTGCGCGACGATCCGCCGGCACCGGACAGCAGCGGCAAGCCACCGCCCCAGCGGCTCAATCACGTCTTCACCGACGATCGTCCGCAAGCGATGATTTATCTGGAAGAGATCCGCGCCGTCATTGACGAGTTCGATAACCGAATGCTCGCTGGTGAGGTGCAGGGCAAGATCGGCCGCATCGGCCATTTCTACGGCAACGCACGGCCGCGGCTGCACCTGCCGCTCAATTTCGCGCTGTTGGATTCCGCCTGGGACGCGCTCTCGTTACAAGGAACAATCGACGCTTATTACAATGCGATCCCTGACAAGGCCTGGTCGGATTGGACGATCGGCGGGCACGACAAAAAGCGCATCGCCGGCAAGCTCGGCCCGTTTCAGACGCGCGTGCTCGCCATGCTGGCGCTCACTTTGCGCGGCACGCCGTTCTTCTTTGCCGGTGACGAATTGGGCATGGAGCCGGTGCTAATTCCGGATGACAAGGTGAACGACCCGTTCGAACGGCTCGTGCCCGGCTACGGCCTCAATCGCGACCCCGAGCGTACGCCGATGCGCTGGGATGGCAGCGCGAACGGCGGCTTCACCAGCGGCGAGCCGTGGCTGCCTCTGGGCGAGGATGTCGCCGAGCGCAACGTCGCGCGCCTGATGGCCGACCCGCACTCGTTGCTCTGGCTATACCGGCGGCTGATCGAATTGCGTCGGCGCGAATCCGCGCTCAGCTGGGGCGCTTATCAACCGTTGCGCAGCAGGCACGACATCCTGATGTATAAGCGCGTCGGCGGCGAATGCGAGATCCTCGTCGCGCTCAATACCGTGCATCAGCCGCGCAAGTGCACATGGCAGGGCGCGGGCAGGTTGCTTTTGTCGAGTTGGCTCGACCGGGAGGAATGCGAGGTGGAAGGCCCGATGCTGCTGCGGCCCGACGAAGGCGTCATCATCAAGCTGCGGTGTTGACTTGCCTGTCGCGACGAACCGCTGGTGGCAGACCGGCATTATTTATCAGGTTTATCCGCGCTCGTTTCAGGATGAGAACCGCGACGGCGTCGGCGATCTTGAGGGCATCCGCCGGCGCCTGACCTACCTCGCCGAACTCGGCGTCGATGCCATCTGGCTTTCGCCGATCTTCCCATCGCCGATGGCGGATTTCGGCTACGACATTTCCGATTACACCGGCATCGACCCGGTGTTCGGCACGCTGGATCAGTTCGATGCCCTGCTCGAAGCAGCCCATGAGCACGGCCTCAAGCTGCTGCTCGATCTCGTCCCCAACCATACCTCCGATCGCCATCCATGGTTCGTCGAAAGCCGCGCCTCGCGCGAGAGCCCGAAGCGCGACTGGTATATTTGGAAAGACTCCGCCCCCGATGGCGGACCGCCCAGCAACTGGCTTTCCGAGTTCGGCGGCGGCGCCTGGGAATACGACGAGCAAACCAAACAATACTACTGCCACACGTTCCTGGCCGCGCAGCCGGATCTGAACTGGCGCAATCCCGACGTGCGCCGGGCGATCCACGACGTCATGCGGTTCTGGCTCAAGCGCGGCGTCGACGGCTTCCGCGTCGACGTGATCTGGCACTTGATCAAAGACGAGCAGTTCCGCGACAACCCGCCCGACCCGGATTATGACCCCGGGCAGCAGAGGCCGAAGCGCGCCTTCATCCCGCTCTACACGGCAGACCGGCCGGAGGTGCACGACGTCATCCGCGAGATGCGGCGCGTGGTCGACGAATTTCCCGACCGGCTGCTGATCGGCGAAATCTACCTGCCGATCGAGCGGCTGGTGGTTTATTACGGACATGATCTCAGCGAGTTGCACCTGCCGTTCAACTTTGCGCTGCTCAATGCGCCCTGGCAGGCGCACACAATCGCGAAGCTAATCGACGAGTACGAGCAACAATTGCCGCCGGGTGGCTGGCCCAACTGGGTGCTCGGCAATCACGACCGCCCGCGGGTGGCCAGCCGCGTCGGCGCCGCGCAGGCGCCGGTTGCGGCCATGCTGTTGCTCACGTTGCGCGGCACGCCGACGATCTATTACGGCGACGAGATCGGGATGGAGCAGGTCGAAATCGCTGATCAGGCGGCGCGCGATCCGGTGGCGCACAACCTGCCGGGGCTCGGGCTTGGCCGCGACGGCTGCCGCACGCCGATGCAATGGGACGCCGGCCGCTACGCCGGATTTTCCGACACCGAGCCCTGGCTGCCGCTCGAGACGAACTATAAGGAGCGGAACGTCGCAGCGCTGCAGACGGACCAGACATCGATCTATCAGCTGCATCGCCGGCTCATCGCGCTGCGGCGGCAACACCCGGCGCTGCACGCGGGCAATTATCGACCGCTGCCGACGGAGGGCGATGTTCTCGCCTTCGTGCGCGAGGCGGCCGACGAGCGCATCCTCGTTGCGCTCAACATGGGCGCCGACCCGGCGGAGATAAATCTTCCGGCCGGCCAGGCGGAAGGCCGCCTGCTGCTTTCGACCTTCTGCGACCGCAGCGATGAACGCCTGCGGGGAAAGCTCGGGCTGCGCGGCAATGAAGGCGTGATCGTGCGATTGTAGGGCGCATTCGCGGCCGCGGCCGTGGTCGCGCAACAAACACAAACGTCATCCTGAAGAAATCGCGCGCACTTGCGCGCGACTGTCTCGAAGGATGGCAACGCGTACCGAGCTTGCTGCGATCCTTCGAGACGGCCGCTCGCTTAGGCGAGCGGCCTCCTCAGGATGACGTTGGAGTTTGTTTCGAAGCTGCGACTGCGCGAACGAGCCTCGCTAAGATTGCGTCCTTGTCGAGGATGATGCGGAACGCGTCGCTGATAATCGCGCAAGTTCCCGAATCGATCGGCGCAACGCTTGCCCAAGTGGACCGGGCAAACGTCAACTCGAGTTCTACGCCGGGATGAAGATGAATGTGCCGCGACCAGACGGCGCCGTAGGTCGCATCATTGCTCGATTCGATCGACTGACCGGCACGAGCGAAATCGATCTCGCTCATCCACTCGTGGCTGCGGCGATACACTTCGGCAGAATCCGAGAGCACCAGGAGATCGATGTCCGAACCCGGCCGCGCATTGCCGCGCGCCCATGATCCGATGAGAGCGAGCGCGCGAATGTCGTCGCGCGTCCCAGCCCATCGGCCAATGGCTTCGACGACCGTCACGGTCGACGCATTGTTCATCCCGCGAGGCTAGCACTCGGGCGGCCCGGGGTGGACCCAGCGGCAATAGCCGGGAATACACGCCATCCCGTGCTGACGCGAAGCAGCAACGTGCTTACTGCACTGCACAAATTGGAAAACTCTGTCGCATGAGGGCGGATCGCTAGTAAGAAAACCTTTTTATCGCCCGCATCTTGCGCCTTCTTGGAAAATAATTTCATTTCCTTTCCAACCTCGGCGTCCAGTTATGGGAGGATTCTTCATGTCGGCGTCATCGGAAGCCCTGATCGAGGCCCCTTCGCGATCGCTTCCACGCATCGGCGAGGACTGGCTCTCGGTCATCATCGGGCTTGCTATTTTCGTGCTCGCGCTCGCCGGGCTCGCGAACCTCGACCTGATCGGCTGGGCGGTGACGACTTCGGTGTGGGGCAATTTCGGCCAGGCGCTCGGGCCGGTGTCGAAGGCCTACGGCGCGCTCGGCGGCTTCGGCGCGCTCGTTGCGACCTACCTCGCGCTGCTCGCCGTGCTCACCGCCGCGGCGCTCGCGCTCGGCGCCGAGGCGCGCAAGTTCGCCCTCGCCTTCACGGCGGTGTTCTGGATCGCCTACGCGAGCTGGATCGCCGGCAACTACGCGAACTTCGCCGCGGTTACGCCGGCCGAGCTGCAGAAGTTCGGCATCTCATGGTCTCTCAAGCTCACCAACGAGGGCGCTTACATCTTCGCGCTCGTCGCCGGGCTGCTCATCGCCAACGTGTTCCCGCGCCTCGCCGAGGCGCTCTCCGAGGCCGTGCGGCCGGAGCTCTACATCAAGATCGCAATCGTCATCCTCGGCGGTTTCTTCGCCGTGACGGCGGCAGGCAAGCTCAACCTCGCGACCTCGCTTCTCGTGCGCGGCGTTGCCGCGATCATCGAGGCTTATCTCATCTACTGGGCGGTGGTTTATTTCATCGCGCGCAAATGGTTCGGCTTCTCGCGCGAATGGGCCGCGCCGCTCGCGTCCGGCATTTCGATTTGCGGTGTGTCGGCGGCGATCGCCACCGGCGGCGCGATCCGCGCACGGCCGGTCGTGCCGGTGCTGGTGTCCTCGCTGGTGGTCGTGTTCGCGGTCGTCGAAGTGCTGATCCTGCCGTTCCTGGCGCAGACCTTCCTGTCACACGAGCCGCTCGTCGCCGCCGCCTGGATGGGCCTTGCGGTCAAGACCGACGGCGCCGCCGTCGCGGCGGGCGGCATCACCGAGTCGCTGATCGCCGCCAAGGCGGCGGCCGACGGCGTGAATTATCAGCCCGGCTGGATGCTCGGCACCACCGCCACCATCAAGGTGTTCATCGACATCTTCATCGGCGTGTGGGCGTTCGTGCTCGGCACCATCTGGACGAGGCACATCAACGTCACGCGCGACAAGGCGCGGGCGGTGGAAATCTGGCAGCGCTTCCCGAAGTTCATCCTCGGCTTCGTGCTGACCTTCGCGGTCGGCCTCTATCTCGCGCTCGGCACGCCGGCAAACCTCGCCGCCAAGGTGCCGGCCGCGATCGGCGAAGCCAACGCGTTCCGCGTGATCTTCTTCATACTCACGTTCTTCTCGATCGGCCTGCTCTCGAACTTCCGTCGGCTGTGGCAGGAGGGCATCGGCAAGCTCGCCGCGGTCTACGTGGTCAGCCTGCTCGGCTTCGTCATCTGGGTCGGGCTCGCGATCTCATGGCTGTTCTTCGCCGGCGTCACGCCGCCGCTCGCAAGTTAAAAAATAGGAGCGCATCATGCTGCACGACAACATAGGCGAACAAATCCGCGCGCTGCCGACGGAACCGCTGCTGCCGATCGAGAAGAAGCTGATCGGCTGGAGCCTCGGCATCGGCATCGCGCTGCTGATCGTGCTCACCGCGATCAATCGGCTGTTTTAACGAAAAACATCATCCTGAGGAGCTCGGCGCGAAGCGCCGAGCTCCTCGAAGGATGGCCGCACGCACCGAGTTTTCTGCCATCCTTCGAGACGGTCGCGCGCAAACGCGCGACCTCCTCAGGATGACGCCGAGTTTGTTCAGCGCCCTACAAATCACGCCGCCGGCTGCAGCCGTCCGTTCGGGCTCGCCTGATCGACCGCCGTCGGCAGGTGCTCCGCCAGCAAATTCAACACCTGATCGATCGGCACGCCAAAATGTGCGGCGAGTTGTTTCACCTGCTCGTTGCTGAGCGCGGCGCGCAGCTGGTCGGGGGTGATCGACATGTTGGGGCCGCTGCCGAGCCACGACTGAACCTGTGGCCCGAGCCCGCTCTGCTGGAGCTGATTGACGATGCCTTGCAGGCTGCCGAGATTGGTCTTGGCAAGCGCGGCATTGATCAACGCCGGCAGGGCAGCCGCCTCGGCCTGGCCGAGCACCCCTCTGAGGGCTCCGCCGAGATTGTCGAAGAGTCCCATTGTTTCCTCCTCCTGTCAGAAACGAAGCCATGAGGAATCATCACGGCCGTTTCTCGTTCTCCGCGGCGCGGAATTGCTCGCGCTGCGCGTCCTTCTCGCACATGTAGGCGCCGCCTTTCTCGCTGAAATGCCTGCCGTAGTTGGCGGTCCCGCTGAAGTGATAAATGTGCGAGTTGAGGTTGACCCATACCACGAGATCGGCGGGACAATGCGCCTTGGCCTGCGCCTCGTCCTCATATTGGCCGGCGCCGGTCGGGGCGGGCGCGGCAGGCCGCGCCGGAGCCGTCGCGCTTGGTGCGGGCGCGGGTGCCGTTGCTGACGGACGTGCCGCCTGTTCATGGGTCGGTGCCGCTGCCGTCGAGGGGGCAGGCGCCGGAGCCGGTGCCGCGGTCTTAGGCTCAGGTGCGGGTGCGGCGGGCGCGGCCGCGGTCTGCCCCGCGCGGCATTTGGCGACGAAATCCTTTTCCGTGCCTTTGGCCGCATCCGTGCTCGCACGCCACTCGTCGCGACACTCGCGCACAGTCCTCGTCGCGCGACCGGTGGCCGGCGCGCCGGTCGTGGGCGACGCCGCCGCGCTCTCTCCGCGGCACTTCGCGACAAAGTCTTTCTGGGTGCCCTTGTTTGGATCGGTGCTCGCGCGCCACTCGTCGCGGCATTCCCGCGCGGTCTTCGCCCCACCCGCGGCGGGCGGACCGGCCGTCGGAGCAGCCGCCGCGCTCTCGCCACGGCACTTGGCGACGAAATCTTTCTGCGTCCCCTTGTTCGGATCGGTGCTGGCGCGCCACTCGTCGCGGCACTCCCGCGCGGTCTTCGGCCCGCCCGCAGCGGGCGGACTGGCAGTCGGCGCGGCCGCCGCGCTCTCGCCGCGGCACTTCGCGACAAAATCCTTCTGCGTGCCCTTGTTGGCATCGGTGCTGGCCCGCCATTCCTCGCGGCATTCCTTCGCGGTCTTAGCGCCACCCGCTGGGCGTGCGGCAGGAGTAGCCGCCGTCCCCTCACCCCGGCATTTGGCGACGAAATCCTTCTGCGTGCCTTTGTTGGGATCGGTGCTCGCCCGCCATTCGTCGCGACATTCCCGGGCGGTCTTCTGCTGGCCGAGCGCAGCCGGCGTGGCCAGCGCCATGATCACCACGGCGACCGTGACGGCACCGAACAGGGCTTTCATGATCCGCTCCCTTAAATTCTGTTCCAGACGCGCTAGGCGTCCCGCAGTTCTCTATGTGATTACGAAGGTAACGGCGATCGCGGCCGTCGGTTCGCGGCGCAAATCGATCTCATCCGGAACGCGTGGGCACACGCGAGCCTCAATGTTCGGGCCCCAGCCCGTCGAGTGCCGTCTCAAGACGGACGCGGGCAGCCTACGCGCCGGCCTCGCACTTTTTCAAGAAGCTGTTGCGGGCGGCGCCGGAAAGCTTCTTGCCGTCCTTGTCCACGGCCTTGGGTTCGCATGCCTCGGCCTTGCATTTTTTCAGGAACGAAGTCTTGGCCGCGCCCGCCAGCGCTTTGCCGTCCTTGCCCACGGCCTTGGTTTCGCAACTCTCCTGCGCGAGTGCCGACCCGATGGCGAAGGCCGACATCAGCGCGACGATCATGACCCGTTTCATGTCATCTTCCTCCGTCCACCCGCGTGAGTACGGGTGAGCGGTAAAATCCTATGCCTACCCCGCCGGCAAGTGAAGGGGCGTCTGCACAGGAAAGGAACGCGTCCGAACCGCGCGTGAATTATCCTCAGGGCGCGAGCACGGCGGCGAGCTGGGCAAAGTCGGAAACAATGAGATCGGGCCAGTGCGGCGTCTCGCCGAATGGCCGATTGCGGCGGTCGATGAAGGCGGTCCGCATGCCCGACGCCTTGGCGCCGATGCAATCGAACGCGTGGTTGGCGACGAACAGGATGCGCGGGCGGCCCTCGCCGACGATCTCCGCCGCCTTGGCGTAGGTCGAGAAGTGCGGCTTGAAATAGCCGGCCGTCGCGACCGAGATCACATGGTCGAACGCAAAGCCGATGTGCGGCGCTGCCGCCGCGAGCATGTCGGGATCGCCGTTCGAGAGGATCGCGAGGCGATAACGGTGCGCGCGCAATTTCTCGAGCGCGCGCACCACGTCGGGAAACGGTTTGAGCCGCTCGATCGCCGCGACGAGGTCGTGCACCTCCGCGGCGGTGTGGGCGATGCCGCAGCGGTCCATCACGTAAGCGACGGCGCGCTCCCCGATGGTCCGGTAAGGCGTGTGGCCGCGGTCGATGAGCGCATCGATCATCGAATTTTCGAAATGCGTGCGCCGCCACCAGGTGACGAAGCTGCCGGGCTTGCCGGCCCAACCCTTGCGCGCGAGGAACGGCGTGACGAACTCGGTGAGCCCGCGCTGCATGTCGACGATGGTGCCGTATTGATCGAAGACGAGCACCTTGATGTCGCGCAAATCTGCCACGGTGTGTTGCCTCCGCTATCGTCATTGCGAGGAGCCGCGCTAGTGCCGCGAACCCGAAGTTCGCACAACAGTGCCGCCAGTTCGGTTGCGAACTTCGGGTTCGAAGCGGCACTAGAATCATAGATTTTCCAGTGTCCACCGATTCCGAAGTTCGCATTGGAGCGCGCCGTAAGGATGGGCGAACTTCGGAATCGGGACACTGGTGGCGACCAAGCAATCCGGGCCGCGTGCATAGCTCCAGATTGCTTCGTCGCTTCGCTCCTCGCAATGACGAACACCCGCTATGCAGGCGGCGCGGTCCAGATCGTCGGTTTGTGTATTGGCCGGCACCTCGATCGCCGCTTAGACTGTCCGCTCAACCAAAAACAAGACGGTACGGGCGCGTTCGACGCGCGGGAGAGGCAACCACAGGAGCGGCGCCATGCGCGCGACCATGCGTCTGAAATCGAACCTTTGCACCGGCGCGGCCATGTTCGCGCTCACGTTCGTGCTTGCCGGCATGCCGGGGCGGGTATCGGCGCAGCAGGCGGCCGATCCGGCGATACGCGTGGGCGATGCCGATCTCGGCGGCGTCGTCACCGGGCCGAACGGACCCGAGGCAGGCGTGTGGGTGATCGCGGAGACCACCGATCTTCCCACGCGCCTCGCGAAAATCGTGGTGACCGACGAGCGCGGCCGCTACCTGCTGCCCGACCTGCCGTCGGCCACCTACAGCGTGTGGGTGCGCGGCTACGGGCTCGTCGACTCACCCAAGGTGCAGACCACGCCGGGCAAGCTCATCGACCTTAAAGCCGCGCCGGCCGCAAGCCCGAAGGCCGCGGCGGAATATTATCCGGCGATCTACTGGTACGCGATGCTGAAGATTCCGGGCAAGAGCGAGTTCCCGATCGGCAACGTACCGAGCCAGCTGCACTGGATGGACGTGGTCAAAACAAACGGCTGCTACACGTGCCATCAGCTCGGCAACAAGGCGACGCGCACGATCTCGCCGGCGCTCGGCGAGTTCAAGGATTCGGAGGAAGCTTGGCTGCGCCGCATCCAGTCGGGCCAGGCCATGACCCAGATGGTCAACAACATCGGGCGGCTCGATACCCAGCGCGCGATCAAACTATTTGCCGAATGGACCGACGGCATCGAAGGCGGTGCGCTGCCGGCGACGAAACCGGAGCGGCCGCAAGGGGTCGAGCGCAACGTCGTGATCACCGTGTGGGACTGGGCCGGCCCCAAGGTCTATCTGCACGACGCTACCGCGAGCGACCGGCGCAACCCGCGCATCAATCCTAACGGCATGGTGTTCGGATCGCCCGAGGAAAGCACCGACTATTTCCCCATCCTCGACGTGGGCGCCAACAAGGCGACGCAAGTGAAAATGCCGGTGCGCGATCCGAACACACCGACGTCGAAGGACAATCCACGCGGGCCCTCGCAATACTGGGGTGACGAGGCGATCTGGGACAGCCAAACCAGCATGCACAGCATGGCGATGGACGAGAAGGCGCGCGTGTGGTTCGCCGCGCGCGTCGGCCCGCCCGCCAATCCCGATTTCTGCAAGAAGGGATCGGATCATCCGTCGGCGAAGCTCACGCCGATCGAGCAATCCGGCCGGCATATTTCCATGTTCGACCCGGCGAGCGGCAAGATCACGCTCGTGCGCACCTGTTTCCCGACCCATCACCTGAGCTTCGCTGCGGACGCCAACAACACGCTGTGGGCGAGCGCAGGCGGGCCGCAGAGCGGGGTCATCGGCTGGCTCAACCGCAAAACATTCGAGGAGACGGGTGACGAAGCGAAGTCGCAGGGCTGGACCGCGCTCATCCTCGACACCAACGGCAACGGCAAGCGCGACGAGGGTTATGTCGAGCCCAACCAGCCGGTCGATCCGGCGAAAGACAAGCGCATCAACGCGGCGTTCTACGGCATCGCGGTCAACCCGAACGACGGCACCATCTGGGGCTCGGTGCTGGGTCAGCCCGGCTACGCCATCCGCCTCGACCCCGGCTCAAATCCGCCGGCGACCGCGCTCGCCGAGGTCTACGAGCCGCCCGCCCCGGGTTTCGGCCCGCGCGGCATGGATATCGACCGCAAGGGCGTCGCGTGGATCCCGCTCTCGAGCGGCCACCTGGCGAGTTTCGATCGCTCGAAGTGCAAGGGCCCGCTCAACGGCCCCACCGCCACCGGCAAGCACTGCCCGGAAGGCTGGACGCTTTATCCCTTCCCGGGGCCGCAGATGCAAGGCGTTGAGGAAACCGGCTCGGCCGAGGCGAGCTACTATACCTGGGTCGATCAGTTCGACACGTCAGGCCTCGGCCGGGACGTGCCGTTCGCGACCGGCAACGCCAACGAGGCGGTGCTCGCCCTCGTCGACGGTAAGTGGGTGAATTTGCGCGTGCCCTACCCGATGGGCTTCTACGCCAAATGGATCGACGGGCGCATCGACGATGCCAACGGCGGCTGGAAAGGCAAGGGCGTGTGGGCGACCACCGGCACGCGCGCGCCGTTCCACATGGAAGGCGGCAAGGGCACGTTGCCGAAGGTGGTGAAGTTCCAGATCCGCCCCGACCCGTTGGCGCATTAACGAACGTCATTGCGGGGAGGCCGAAGGCCGACGAAGCAATCCAGGAGCGACATTGCTGCCCTGGATTGCTTCGCTGCGCTCGCAATGACGAGCGCCGGCCCGATTGCACATTGACCGGGCCGGCGGGCATGAATTATTTAGGCCCGTCAGCCGGTGGAAAACCGTCGACAGGACCGTGGTTTGCGGCGACCGCGAGTGTCGCTCGGCCACTCCAGGGGGAAAACGAATTTTGGGCGGTCTTCTTAAACTCAGCAGCGCGATCGACTGGGTCAACGAAAAATTCGGCGTGGTTGCCAACTGGCTGGTGCTGCTGGCCTGCGTGATCAGCGCCGGCAACGCGGCGAGCCGTTACCTGTTCAGCGAAAGCTCGAACGGCTGGCTCGAAGTGCAATGGTACATGTTCGCCGGCATGGTCCTGCTCGGCGGCCCCTACACGCTCAAGATGAACGAGCACGTGCGCGTCGATCTGGTCTACGGCATGGTGTCGGAGCGCACGCGCATCTGGATCGACATCGTCTGCGGCGTGCTGTTTCTCCTGCCGATCTGTTTGATCCTGATTTATTTCACCTGGCCCTGGTTCGTCGAATCGTGGCGGCTCGGCGAGGAGTCGCCGAACGCCGGCGGCCTGATCCGCTGGCCGGTGAAGCTCGTCCTCCCGGTCGGCTTCGCGCTGATGGTGCTGCAGGGAATATCCGAGTTGATCAAGCGGGTCGCGGCGCTCGAGCATGTGATCGAGGCCGACTTTAAATACGAAAAGCCGCTTCAATGAACTGGATTCGCGACAATCTGGCGCCCCTGATGTTCGGGGGCATGGTCCTGTTCATGCTGATCGGCTACCCGGCGGCATTCTCGCTCGCCTTCACCGGCCTGTTCTTCGGCTTCGTCGGCATCGAGTTCGGCCTGATCCGCCCGGATTTTCTCGGCAACCTGACCTATCAGCTGTTCGGCATCGTCTCGAACGATCTGCTGCTCGCGATTCCGTTCTTCACGCTGATGGGCGCGGTGCTCGAGCGCTGCGGGCTTGCCGAAGACATGCTCGATTCGATCGGGCAGTTGTTCGGCCCGGTGCGCGGCGGGCTATCCTATGCGGTGATTTTCGTGGGCGCCATTCTCGGCGCCATCACCGGCACCGTTGCCGCCTCGGTGATCGCGATGGGCGTCATCTCGATGACCCCCATGCTCAAGTACGGCTATTCGACCCGGCACACGATGGGCGTGATCGCCGCCTCCGGGACGATCACGCAGCTCATCCCGCCGTCGCTGGTGCTCATCGTGCTCGCCGACCAGCTCGGCCGCTCGGTCGGCGACATGTACGCGGGCGCCATCGGCCCGAGCATCATCCAGGTGGCTCTGTTCTGCGGCTGGGTTCTCATCGTCAGCATCATCTGGCCAAAGGACGTTCCGGCGCTGCCGATCGAGGCGCGCACGCTGCAGGGCTGGGCGCTGTGGGCGAAATGTCTGCGCGGCATCATTCCCTCGCTCGGGCTCATTTTCCTCGTGCTCGGCACCATCTTCATGGGTCTCGCGACGCCGACCGAGGCCGGCGCCATGGGCGCGGTCGGCGCGATCGCGCTTGCCGCTTTTCAACGCACGCTGACCTGGAAGCTGCTTTATCAGGGCATGGCCTCGACCATGCGCATCACCGCCATGGTGACCTACATCCTGATCGGCGCGCGCACCTTCAGCCTGGTGTTCCAGGGCGTGGGCGGGAAGGTGTGGATCGAGGACATGCTCACCTCGCTGCCCGGCGGGGCGGTCGGCTTCCTGATCTTCGTCAACGCCTTCATCTTCGTGATCGCGTTCTTCCTCGATTTCTTCGAGATCGCCTTCATCATCATTCCGCTGCTCGCGCCGGCCGCGGTCAAGCTCAACATCGACCTCGTGTGGTTCGGCGTCTTGATCTGCGCCAACATCCAGACGAGTTTCATGCACCCGCCGTTCGGCTTTGCCCTGTTCTATTTGCGGGGAATAGCGCCCAGAACGGTCAAAACCTCCGACATCTACATGGGCGCGATCCCGTGGATCGCCAGCATGGTGATTCTGGTCGCGATCGTGATCTTCTGGCCCGGGTCGGTTACCTACTGGATCGAGCCCGCCACCACCGAGGCGCCGGCCAAGCTCGATCTCCCGATGCCCGACGCACCGCCGCCGCTCGACCTCTCCGAGCCCCCGAAGCAGTAGCGTTGTCATTGCGAGGAGGCCGAAGGCCGACGAAGCAATCCAGGACCGCAGGCACCGTACGGCTGCCCTGGATTGCTTCGCTTCGCTCGCAATGACGAGCAACTATTTATTCCCCACCACCGCCGTCACGTCGACCTCGACCAGCATGCCCGGCCAGGCGAGCTGATTGATGTTGAGGAAGGTGTGCACCGGCAGCGGCATGCCGGCGAAGGCCTCGCCGCGGCATTTGCCCGCGTCCATCTGGTGACGGATGTCGGTGACGTAAGTGACGATCTTCACCGTGTCGGCAAGCGTCGCCCCGTTCTTCTCGAGCACGCGCTTGATTTTGTCGTAGGCGTAGCGGCACTGCCCCATGAGGTCGCCAAGGTGCCGGATGACGCCGCGGGTCGGGCCCTCGTCCTCGGCGCCGACGCCGGCGAGGAAAATCATCTTGGCACCCGGCAAGGTGACCGTCACGGCTTCCGAGAACAGGCCCTTGGTCCATTCGCTGTAATTGTAATTTTTCTTCTCGAGCGATTGCGCCGAGGCGGCAGCCGGCGCCAGCGCCAGCGCGAACGCGAGCGCGATCGTGGTCCTCCTCATCAGATGTCTCCTTTGTGGGTTTCACGCGGGCCGCGGCTGCACGTGGCATCGGGGAAACACGATACAGTCAGTAGTGAGTGGTGAATAGTGAGTGGTGAATGGTGCGCGTGGACGCGCGTGGGTTCGGATTGATTCACCACTCACTACTCGCTACTCACTATTCAGCTCTTCCCCAATTGAGGGCGTCCATGGGTGAATTCGCCATCGGGCAAGGGGTGCCCCGGTTCGAGGATCCGCGGCTCATTCGCGGCGGCGGCCGCTATATCGACGACGTGGCGCTGCCCGGCGCGGCGCATGCCGTCATGCTGCGCTCGCCGCACGCGCATGCCCGCATCCGCGCGTTCGATACAGCGAAGGCGAAGGCCGCGCCCGGCGTGCTCGCGGTCCTCACCGGGGCCGATTGGGCGGCGTCGGGCTTTGCCGACCTGCCGGTGCCGGGCGGGCTCAAGCGCCGCGACGGCTCGCCCATGTACCGGCCGAAATACCCGGCGCTCGCGACTGACCGCGTGCGCTACGTCGGCGATCCGATCGCCTTCGTGGTGGCGGAGACGCAACGCCAGGCGATGGACGCCGCCGAGCTGATCGAGGTCGATTACGAGCCGCTGCCGGCCAACACTTCGACCGCGGACGCGGTGAGCCCGAGCGCGCCGCGCGTATGGGACGACTGCCCGGATAACATCTGCTTCGTCGCCGAGTTCGGCGATAAGGCGGCAACCGACGCCGCCTTCTCCCGCGCCGACAAGGTGGTGCGCCACCGCTTCGTCATCAACCGCATCACCGCCGCCACCATGGAGCCGCGCGGAGCGGTCGGCGATTACAACGTCGCGGACGGCCGCTTCACGCTCTACACCGGCTTGCAGCGCGCGCACCCGATCCGCTCGGAAGTCGCGAAGATACTCAAAATTCCGGAGAGCAAGCTGCGCGTCGTCGCCGGCGATATCGGCGGCAGCTTCGGCATGAAATCGCCGGTGTTCAACGAATCCGTCCTCGTGCTGCTCGCGTCGAAGACTATCGGCCGGCCGGTCAAATGGATGAGCACGCGCTCGGAAGCTTTCCTCGGCGATCCGCAGGGCCGCGACAATGTCAGCGACGCCGAGCTGGCGCTCGACCGCGACGGAAATTTCCTCGGCTTCCGGGTGAAGACGCTCGCCGCCGCCGGCGCCTATTTGCAGGTCGGCATGCATGCCTGCATCTTCAACGCCGGCACGCTTGCCGGGGTCTATCGCACGCCCGCGATGCATGCCGAGATCACCGCGGTGTTCACCAATACCAACCCCGTGCGGCCCTATCGCGGCAACGGCCGTCCTGAAGCCGCTTACGTGATCGAGCGCATCGTCGATCTCGCCGCCGACGAGTTGGGCATCGACCCGGCGGAGCTGCGGCGGCGCAACTGCATTCCGCCCGAGGCGCTGCCATTCAAGACCGCCCTCACCTTCACCTACGACAGCGGCGAGTTCGAGAAAGGCATGGACATGGCGCTCAAGCTCGCCGACTACGCGGGCTTTGCCGGGCGCCGCGCCGAGGCGAAGAAGCGCGGCAAGCTGCGCGGCATCGGCCTCTCGAACACGATCGAGCGCGCCGCGGCGGCGAGCGTCGAGGGCGCGGAAATCCGGTTCGATCGCTCCGGCGCCGTCAGCCTGTTCTCCGGCAGCGTGAGCCAGGGCCAGGGCCATGAGACGGTGTTCAAACAAATCGTGTGCGACCGGCTCGGGCTCGATCCCGCCGAGGTTCACTATCTGCAGGGCGACACCGACCAGCTGTTCTACGGCGAGGGCACCGGCGGCTCGCGCTCGGCAACCCTTGCGGGCTCTGCATTCCTGCGCGCGAGCGAGAAGATCATCGACAAGGCAACGCGCATCGCCGCGCACCGGCTCGGCGTCGCGCTCGACGACGTGAAGTTTGCCGACGGCGTGTTCTCGGCCGCGGGCACGAACCGCACAACGACGATCAAGGAGGTGGCAAAGGACGCCGCCAACCCTGCGCGGCTGCCGAAAGGCATGGAGGCAGGCCTGATCGCCACCGCGGTCTACAATGCGCCGGTCGAGAATTTTCCCAACGGCACCCACGTGTGCGAAGTCGAGATCGATCCCGACACCGGCAAGGTCGACATCGTGCGTTACAGCGTGGTCGACGACGTCGGCACGGTGCTCAATCCGCTGCTGCTGCACGGGCAGATCCACGGGGGCGTCGCGCAGGGCGCCGGGCAGATCCTGCTCGAGGACATCCGCTGGGACGCGGAAGGGCAATTGCTCACCGGCTCGTTCATGGACTACGCCATGCCGCGCGCCGGCGATCTGTGCGCGATCGCAACCGACGCGAACCCGGTGCCGACCGCGACCAATCCGCTCGGCGTCAAGGGCGCGGGCGAAGCCGGCTCGGTCGGCGCCATGCCGGCGGTCGCCAACGCGGTGATCGACGCGCTGTCGGCATTTGGCGTGCGCCACATCGAGATGCCGGCGACACCCGAGCGGGTGTGGCGCGCGATCAATGGATCGGCGGGGCATGCATGAGCGACGTGCGCAACAACACGGCACTCGACCGCTTCGAACTCGATGTTGAGGGCGGGATGGCGGTCGCTTACTACCGCGCCGCCCCTGGCCACATCACGATAACGCACACGGAAGTCCCGCCCGAACTGCGTGGCCGCGGCATCGGATCGGTTTTGGTGAAAGGGGCGCTCGAGCTCGCTCGCGCGCAGCGCTTCAAAGTCGCGAGCCGCTGCCCGTTCGTCTCCGCCTATCTCGGCAAGCACCCGGAGTTCAACGATTTGCTGGGGTGATGCGCGTCATTGCGAGGCGCCCCGCAGGGGCGACGAAGCAATCCAGGAGTGAGGCATTTGACCCTGGATTGCTTCGCTTCGCTCGCAATGACATATTTCCAAAAAAATACCCGGCGCAAGGCCGGGCACAACAAACAAATTTAAACCCTTCGTCGGGAGGGGCCAAGGTGGGCCATGCCTCACTGATGCGGCCCGGTAGGCCGCTCCCGACAAAGTCATCCGCGTGTAAGCCGCTGCGCCAAAGCCCGAATGTTTGCTTAGGCGGTGAGCGCGGCCTGCTGCGTCGGTGGCGTCATACCTACCTCCGCTGCTCGTTCTGGACAAATCAAGTCTCCGCCTGTGTCACTAATCTGTCAAGCGTCATTGCCGACACAATCCGCCGCACTAGTGCCGCGAACCCGAAGTTCGCACGCAATTGCCGCCACTCCGATTGCGAACTTCGGGTTCAAAGCGGCACTAGAATCATAGAGTTGCTAGTGTCCTTCGATTCCGAAGTTCGCTTCGGAACGGGCGGCAAGCTGGGGCGAACTTCGGAATCGGGACACTAGCGGCCGTCCACAACGGCGCCTTCCGCGCATAGCGCGACGATCTCCGCGGTCGAATAGCCGGCCTCGCGCAGAATTTCGCTGCTGTGCTCGCCGATGCGCGGCGGCGGCCGCGTGACGCGCGGCTGCGAGCGGCTCCAGCGGCTCGGAATGCCGGTCAAGCGAATCGCGCCCTCGCTCGGATGCTCCATCTCGACAAAGAAACCGGCCGCCTCGAGGTGCTCGTCGTCGACGAGGGAATCAAGATCGTTCATCGGCACGCAGGGAATGTCGGCATCGTGCAGCAGCCGCATCCACTCGGCGGTCGGCCGCGTTTTCATCACATCGGACAGCAGCGCGTAGATCGAATGATAATTCTGTGCGCGCGTCGCGTAGTCCTTGAGGCGCGGGTCGGCGGCGAGGTCGGCGCGGCCGCTGGCGCGGAAGAACGCCTGCCACTGTTTGTCGGTGTAGACGAGCACGCAGATATAGCCGTCGCTTGTTTGATATGGCCGGCGGTCGGGCGTCAGCAGACGGCTGTAGCCGCAATCGCCGAGCGGCGGCTCGAACGTACGCCCGCCCATGTGATCGCCGAGCACGAATTGCGCCAGCGTCTCGAACATGGCGAGTTCGACCGCCTGCCCCTCGCCCGCACGGTCGCGGTCGATTAGCGCCGCGAGAATCACGTGCACGGCGTTGAGCCCGACGATGCGGTCGGCCATGGTGAGCGGCACGTAGCGCGGCTCGTGCCCGCTCACGCGGGCGACGAGCCCCGGCACGCCGGAAATCCCCTGGATCAGATCGTCATAGGCGGGCCGGCCGGCATAGGGCCCGGTCTCGCCGTAGCCGACGAGACTCACGCGCACGAGGCGCGGATTGGTCGCGCGCAGGTCTTCATCGCCAAGGCCGAGCCGGCGCATCGAGGCCGGCCGGTTGTTGGTGACGAATACGTCGGCGTTGGTGCACAGCCGCAGCAGCGCGCGGCGGCCTCCCTCCTTCTTCACGTCGAGCGCGATGCTGCGCTTGTTGCGATTGGCGTGCAGCGACATGGCGCCCATGCCCGGACTGCGCATCGGCGCGGCGAACCGCATGATGTCGCCTTCGGGCGGCTCGACCTTGATCACGTCGGCGCCGTAGTCGGCGATGATCTGGGTGGCGAAGGGTCCCATCATCACGGTGGTCATGTCGATGACGCGCACGCCCGTAAGCGGACCCACGCGCGCGGGCTCAGCGTTGGCAGCTTGCTGCATTAAAAACTTCCGGCTGTCGTGAAGCGGTCAGGATTTGCTGGTATTGACTTAGCATCGTTCCCGGGCGGGCGGAACTTCGGCCCTCTGGCGGCGTTACGGGTGACTGACCGTTGTCCTTCCGCTTATGGAGACCGTCGATGGCCGTTGCGCCCGTGCGCGTGCAAGTGATCGAGGAACCGAGCCCCTTCGGCGACGTGCCGTTGGCACCCTCCGCCGCCACCGGCCGCAGCGAAGCGGAACTGGCGCGGGCCATCGCCGGGCTGCGTGAGCCGGTGCCGAGCGCAGCGCTGGCGACCGTCGCGGCTTTGGTGCGCCGCGGCCCTCGTCCGGACGCCGACACGCGTAAGCGCGCCGCCTAGACGAGCGGTCTCCCGCTCACATCCCGAGATACGCCTGGCGCACCCGGTCGTCGGCGAGGAGAGCCTCGCCGGTGCCGGAAAGCGTGATGCGGCCGTTCTCCAGCACGTAGGCGCGGCTCGCGAGCTTGAGCGAGACCGCGACGTTCTGCTCGACCAGCATGCAGGTCAGTCCCTCGCGGTTGAGGTCGCGCACCGCCGCGAGCACCGCGTGCGCCACCGCCGGCGCGAGGCCGAGCGAGGGCTCGTCGAACATCACGAGGTCGGGCGCGCCCATCAGGCAGCGGCCGATCGCGAGCATCTGCTGCTCGCCGCCCGACAGGGTGCCGGCCGGCTGCGCCAGCCGCTCTTCGAGAATAGGAAACATCGCAAACACCCGCGCGCGGTTCTCGGTGCGCCGCGCCCGCGCGCGCGGCAGCATGGCCCCCATCTCGAGGTTTTCGGCGACGGTGAGCGTCGGGAACACTTGCCGGCCTTCGGCAACCTGGCCGATGCCGAGGTTGCACACCCGGTGCGACGGCCAGCCGGCGATGTCGGAACCACGAAAGATGACGCGCCCGCGCGCCGGCCGGTGCTGCCCGGCGACGGCGCGGATGAGGGAGGTCTTGCCTGCGCCGTTGGCGCCGACGATTGCGACGATCGCGCCTTCCTCCACTTCGAGCGATACGGCGTCGAGCGCCTGCGCGTCGCCGTAGCTGACCGCGAGGTCCTCGACCGCGAGCATCTATAAGGCCTCCGCGCCGAGGTAGGAGGTAATGACCGCCGGCTCGCGCACCACGGCCTCGGGCGTGCCCTGCGCGATCACGGCGCCGTGGTGGAGGACGAGCACGTGCGTGGCGAGCGCCATGACGGCGCGCATCACGTGCTCGATCAGCAGAATGGTGAGGCCGCCGCGGGCAAGCTCGCGCAGGATCGCGACCATGCGGTCGGTCTCGGTTGGGCGCAAGCCGGCCATCACTTCGTCGAGCAGCAGAAGGCGCGGCCGTGTCGCGAGCGCCCGCGCGACTTCGAGCCGCTTGCGGTCGGGCAACGTGAGCGAGGCGGCCGGCCGCGCGCGCCGGTCATAAAGATCGAGGCGGCGTAGCAGCTCGTGCGCGTGCTGGCGCGCTTCCCTGACGCCGTCCGCGCGCAGCAGCGCCCCGACGATGACGTTCTCCTCGATGGTCAGCGCCGGGAACGGCCGCACGATCTGGAACGTGCGGCCGATGCCGCGCCGCGCGATCTCGTCCGGACGCCGGCCATCGATGCGCTCGCCTGCAAACAAGATGCGGCCGTCGTCGGGCGCGAATACGCCGGCGATCATGTTGAACAAGGTTGTCTTGCCGGCGCCGTTCGGCCCGATGACGGCGAAAATCTCGCCCGGCGCGATGGCAAAGCTCGCTTGGTCCACGGCGACGAGGCCGCGGAAGCGTTTGGTCACCGCCTCGACCGAAAGCAGCGCCATCATCACCGCCGCTCGTCGAGACGGAGCAGGCGCGCGAGCCACGGCCACACGCCATTCGGCCGCAAATAGATGATCGCGATCAACGCGAGCCCGTAGAACACCGCTTTGGCGCCGGGTGCGTTGACGCCGAGAGATTCGGTCACCGCGATGAGCGCCTCGCCCAGCGGGGTGAGAATGAAGGCGCCAATCACCGGACCGAATATGGTGCCGAGGCCGCCGACGATCGGCGCGAGGATCAGCTCGATCGAGCGGCCGATGTCGAACACTTGCGCGGGAAACAGATTGCGGCTGTAGAAGGCGTAGAACACGCCGCCAACCGCTGTCATGGCGGAGGAGATTGCCATCGCGATCATGCGCGCGCGAAATACGTTGATGCCGAGCGCGCGCGCCGCCTCCGGATCCTCGCGCACGGCGAGCCAGCGATAGCCCAGCGGCGAATGCCGCAGCCAGGCGGCGAGCAGCGCGGCGCCGGCGGCAAGCGCGAAGGCGATGTAATAGAACAGCGCCGGTCCGCCGCGCAGGTTCCACCACTCGCCCGCACGCTCCGGTTCAACCGGCAGGAACAACCCGCCCGAGCCGCCGACGAAATCGATGTTGTCGAAGGCGATGCGGGTGAACTCGGCAAACGCGATGGTGAGCAACGCGAAGTAGACGCCTTCGATGCCGAAGCGCCAGCCGAGCCACCCGACGACAAGCCCACAGGCGGTCGCTATGGCCACCGCGGGAACGAGGCTCACAAGCGGCCCTATACCGAGATGGAGCCACAGCGCAGCGGAGACGTAGGCGCCGAGCCCAAGATAGAGCGCGTGGCCGAGCGACAATTGTCCGGCAAAACCCATCAACAAATTCCACGCCTGCCCGAGGTAGGCGAGATAGAGCACGAGGACGAGCACGGTGAGCACGTAACGGTCGGCGAACCCCGGCGCGGCGGCGAGCACCGCGAGCAGCACGGCGATCAGCACACGTCCGTGCGGCGGCGTTTCTTCCCACAGCCGCTTCATGCGCGCCGGCCCATGAGCCCCTGCGGGCGGAACACCAGCACGATGATGAGCAGCGCAAAGGAGAACATGCTCTTCATCGACGGGGCGGCGAGAAATCCCGCGAGCGCCTCCGATACGCCGATGAGCACGCCGCCGATCAGCGCGCCAGCCATGGAGCCGAGGCCGCCGACGATCACGATGGTGAAGGCGAGGAGCGTATAGGCCGGAGCGAGGCTCGGAGCTGCGTCCGCGATCGTGACCATCAGCGCGCCCGAGGCACCGACGCAGGCGAGCCCGAGCCCGAATGTGAGCGCGTAGAGCCGCTTGACGTTGAGCCCGACCACCGCGGCGCCGGCGAGATTATCGGCACAGGCGCGGATCGCGGTGCCCGTGCGCGTGTAGCGGAAGAAGGCGAACAGCAAGGTCGCGACCGCGAGCGCGGCGCCGGCCGCGTAGAGGCGCACCTTGTCGACGATCAGTGGCCCGAGCAGATAGCTGTCGAACGCGTATGAGAGATTCGCCGGCCGTGAGTCCGGACCGAAAATCATCAGCAGAGCGTTGACGACGATGATGGCGACGCCAACCAGCAGGATGAACTGCTCGTGCTCGGCGCGGCCGACGAACGGGTTGATCAGCGCGACCTGCAGCACATAGCCGATGACGAAGAAAGCGACCGCGATCGGCAGCATGGCGACGATGGGGTCGAGGCCGAGCGCGGAAAACAGCACGAATGCCGCGTACATGGCAACGACCGTGAACTCGCCGTGCGCAAAATTGACGACGCGCACCACGCCGAAGATGACCGAGAGCCCGAGCGCCATCAGCCCATAGACGAGGCCGGTGAGCACGCCCTGCACGACGACATTGGGGAGGAGGGAAATGACAGTCATCAGTGCTCAGTCATCAGTGAACAAGAAGGTGGTCCAATATACACCGGTCGTCATCGCCCGCGAAACATGTCCCCGCGAAGGCGGGGAGCGGGCGATCCAGTAATCACCGCAGATCAAATAAACGCGGCGGCCGGTGTTTACTGGATGCCCCGCTTTCGCGGGGCATGACGACTTCGGAGTTCTTTTCTGGTCACTGGTCACTGGTTACTGATCATTGTCGTCCCTGCCAGGGCGGCATCGGGAACACCGGCGCCGTGGTGGCAACCGAAGCCGGCAGCACGACCGTGGGCGTGCGGCTGCGATTCTGCATCACCGCCGAGGGAATGCCGACGTTCTGGCCCTTCTCGTCGAATTTGATCGGGCCGCCGATCATCACGTGCTCGGCGATGTTGGTCTCGCGCATCGCCTTCATCAGCTCGGGGCCATTGGTGGTGCCGGCGCGCTTGTGCGCATCGGCCGCGATCAGCAGGCCTTCGAAGGTGAAGCCGACATTGAAACATTCGACCGCGAAGCGGTAGTTCGGATAGGCCGGCTTGAACGCCGCTTCGAGCGCCTGCGCCATCTGGGTCTTCGGGTTCGCCCACGGCACGTTGTAGACGGCATAATCGGCGAGCGGCCCGAGCGCCTGAAAGAATTCCTCGTCGTAGAGCCCGGGCGAGCCGGGCGAGATCATGCCCATCGGTTGGAACCGCTGACGCACCATGTCACGCACGAGCTTGATCGCGTCCGCCGCGCGCGTCACCACCAGCATCAGGTCGGGATTGATGGCGCGGATTTTGGTCACTTCGACCGAAAGGTCCTGCGCCTTCGGATCGTAAGGGATCGACTCGACGAGTTGGAACGGCATCCCGGCCGACGGGAACATGCGGTCCATGCCCTGGCGCTGCGCGGTCCCGAAGGTGTCGTTGGCATGCAGGAACACCGCGGTCTTCGGTGTCGCGTTGGTGGCGGCCAGCAGGTCCTTGATCAAAGCGAGGCCGTTCGCGACCAGCATTGGGCCGGTTGGAAAATTGCGCACCAGGAATTTGTAGCCGAGCTCCGTGAGCTGAGGGGCTGAGCCGATGTGGATCACCAGCGGCACCTGGCGCGGCTCGCACACCTGGGCGATTGCGGTGGTGGCGCCGGATTCGAAGGCGCCGACGATGCAATGGACGCCGTCGTTGATCACGCGCTCGGCCTGGGTACGCGCGAGGTCGACGTTCGATTCGAAATCGACGTGAACGAGATCGACCTTGTAGCCGTATTGCGCGAGCACCTGCGGGGCGATCAGCGCGCCGCGATGGCAGCTCTGCCCGGCCTGGGCATAGAGGCCCGAGCGCGGCAGCAGCACGGCGATCTTGAGGGTCGCGGGCTGCGCGCGCACCAATGCGGGCGTGGCGACCAGCGTGGCGGCCGAGGCCCCGCCGGCCAAAACGCGGCGGCGGGTGAGCCCGGGGCGGGCAACAATCGCCATGGCAGTTCCTCCCGTGGACGGGGAGGATGCTATGGCGTCGGCCGGCGGAACGGAAGCCGGTGAGACGTCAGCGCTCGGCCTGCGAAGCCTCGAACAGGAACCACGCTCGGCGTTCGGCCTGATCGATGAAGTTCTCCAGCAGGCTCGTGGTGGCGACGTCGTTGTGTTTCTCGGCGACCTCATGGGCCGCGCGCATGTTGTGCGCGAGCATCTCGTTGTCGTCCATCAACTCGCGCAGCATGGCCTGCGGCGCGACGAATTCCGCGTCGTTGTCCTTCACCCGCTGCAGTTTGGCGATGTGCCCGATTGAGCGCAGCGTCGTGCCGCCGATCTTGCGCACGCGTTCGGCAAGCTCGTCGGTCGCCGCGAAAATCTGCTCCGACTGCTCGTCGAGCAGCAAGTGATAGTCGCGGAAGTGCGGGCCGCTCACGTGCCAGTGGAAATTCTTCGTCTTCACATAAAGAGCGAACACGTCGGCGACCAACGCGTTGATCGCCGCGGCGACGGCGCTCACGGCATCGTTCTTGAGATCGGTCGGAGTGGCGAGCGCGGCGGCGGCTTGACGGGGTTCAAGGTGTCTCACGCGAGACATGGCAGACCTCATCGGTTGTTGGTTGGACGAGCGCAGGCGCCCCGCCCCCGACCAACAACATCTGCCACGGTACTTGGTTCCGAAGATCAGCCGGCAAACAGGCGCTCGACCGCGGCGGCGATGCGGAACAGGCGGTTGTCGTGGCCGTTGCACGCGACCAGCATGAGGCCGACCGGCAGGCCGGATTCGCGCGGCAGCGGCAGCGAAATCGCGCACTGATCGAAGAAATTGATGATCGAGGTATTGCGCAACAGCAGCGTGTTCTTGGCCGCGAACGTCTCGCGCGTTTCGACTTCGTCCATGCGCGGCGCAACGATCGGGGTCGTCGGCAGCACCAGCGCGTCGAGGTCGGCAAGCCGCGCATCGAGCGCGCGCACCAGCTCGGCACGCTCGCGCGCCATCGCCACGTAATCGGCGGCGGAGAGCGCCGCCCCGCGCTCGATGCGATAGCGCACGTTGGGATCGTAATCGGCGCCATGGGCAGCGAGCCGCTCGCGATGGATCGAGTAGGCCTCGGCCGGGGCAAAGCCGCTCTTGGCATTGATGCGCAGCATGGCGTCGAAGAAATCGTCGAGCCGCTCCTCGGAGAGACGAACGCCGGCGCGGCTGAGCGCCGCGCGTGCGGCCGCGAAGCGCGCCGTCACCGTGGCGTCGAGTTCGGCGAGCGGCAGGCCCAAGGGAATGCCGAGGCGCAGCCCGGCCAGCGGCACGGGTTCGAGTGGTGCCGGCTCATCGCCCGCCATCACCGCGTCGGCGCGGGCGCAATCGGCGACGTTGCGCGCGAGCGGGCCGATCGAATCGAGCGTGAACGAGAGCGGAAAGGCGCCGTCGGTCGGAATGCGCTGGCGGCTCGGCTTGTAGCCGACGATGCCGCACACGGCCGCGGGGATGCGGGTCGAGCCGCCGGTGTCGGTGCCGATCGCGATTTCGCACATGTCGTCGGCGGCCGAGACCGCCGCGCCCGACGACGAGCCGCCGGGCACGCGCGCGCGGTCGGCCGGATTGCCGGGCGTCCCGAAATGCGGGTTGAGGCCGATTCCGGAGAAGGCGAACTCGGTCATGTTGGTCTTGGCGACGATCACTGCGCCTGCCGCGCGCAAGCGACGCACCACCGGCGCGTCGGCCGTGGCGGGCGGCGCGCTGACGAGGATTTTCGACCCGGCGCGGGTCGGCTCGCCCTTAACGTCGAACAAATCCTTGATGCTGACGATGGCGCCGTCGAGGACGCCGAGGCTCAGGCCCGCCCGCGCGCGCGCATCGGCCGCGTCCGCTTCGAGCCGTGCGGTCGTCGCGTAAACCGTGAGGCAGGCGCGCGCCCCCTCCCCCTTGGAATCGGCAATGCGCGCGAGAGATTCTTCAAGACGATCGCGGATGAGACGGGCGGGCATGGGGATACTCTGCTGAAGCCGAGGTGCAGTTTCGATACGGGCTGCCCGCCGCAGTGACAAGCCTGCATTCGAGAGTGCCGCCAATGCGGTGCCCGCATAATGTGACATCCACTCAAAAACCTAACCCCGTGATGATCACGCTTGACGCTGCGTCGTGGCGAGGCGAGGCTCTGCCTCGCAACTACGGAGGGACGGGCATGCTCCGCTATCTGCTGCTGTTGATCGTGGTCGGCGCGCTGGCGAGCTGCGGCAAGCCCCCTCCGGGGCCGCAGGGACCGCAAGGGCCTCAGGGGCCGCAAGGGCCGGTGGGCGCGGCGGGACCGCAGGGAGCACAAGGGCCGGCGGGGCCAGCCGGAGCCAAAGGCGACACCGGTGCTGCCGGGCCGAAGGGCGACGTTGGACCGGCAGGGCCGCAGGGCGTTCCCGGTCCGCAAGGCGCTCCCGGACCGGCGGGGCCGCAAGGCCCGCAGGGCATTCAGGGTGCGAAGGGGGACAAGGGCGAAGCCGGCGCCGCGGTGCGGCGCATCGAGTGCAATGGCGACGCTTGCCGCGACGGCTGCGCCGCCGACGAGATCGCTATCGGGGCGTTCTGCGCCGCCGGTGCCACCCCAATTCCGGACGGGGACACCAAGGTTCGCTGCGTCGGTACCGACAACAACACCGGCCCGCCGACAGTGCTGATCTGCGCGAAAAAATAGGACGCTCAAATAAAACTTAGGCCGGTGTTACTGGATATCCGCTTTCGCGGATATGACGAGTTACGCGCCGAGGCCGCCCTTGGCCTCGATGAAGCGCGTGATCTCGTCGACCCCCTGCCCGCTGCGCAGATTGGCAAATACGAACGGCCGCTGCCCGCGCATGCGCTTGGCGTCGCGCTCCATCAGTTCGAGCGAGGCGCCCACGTAAGGCGCGAGATCGATTTTGTTGATGACGAGAAGGTCGGAGCGGGTGATGCCGGGGCCGCCCTTCGAGGGAATTTTGTCACCTGCGGCAACGTCGATGACATAGACCGTGAGATCGGCAAGCTCGGGCGAGAAGGTCGCCGCGAGATTGTCGCCGCCGGACTCGATGAGCACGAGGTCGAGCGCGGGAAAGCGCGCGCGCATTTCCGCGATCGCCGCGAGATTGATCGAGGCGTCCTCGCGGATCGCAGTGTGCGGGCAGCCGCCTGTCTCGACGCCGGCGATGCGCTCGGGTGCCAGCGCTCCGGAGCGCACCAGATATTCGGCGTCCCATTTGGTGTAGATGTCGTTGGTGATGGCGGCTATCTCGAAGCGGTCGCGCAGCCGCTTGCACAGCCAGTCCATCAGCGCGGTCTTGCCCGAGCCGACCGGCCCTCCCACGCCCACCCGCAACGGTCCATTCACGCTAAGCACGGCTCTGCTCACGGAACTCGCCGAAACGTGAAGCAGGTAACATTAATTTTGCGAAAGCCATGCGACCATTCCGCCGGTTTGAGCGTTGCAATTGCCGAAGGGTGGACCACATGGCGTCCATGATAGCAAATTCGCCCGCTCCCATGGCAACCGCCCTGCGGGCGCTCACGCGCGGCGAGCTTGTTGCCGACGGCGTCGTCCACGTGATCGGCATCACCGCCGGGCTGATCGGCGCCGCAATCCTGGTGGTCGCCGCCGCGACCCGCGGCGGCCCACTCGAAGTTGCCGCGGTCGCCACCTATTCGGGCGGCCTGTTGGCGATGCTCGGGTGCTCGGCTGCTTACCAGATCCTCCGCTCGAGCCGGCGGCGCGAGCTGCTGCGCTGCTTCGATCACACTGCCATCTTCCTGATGATCGCCGGCACCTACACGCCGTTCACCCTGCTGCGCATCCGGCCGTTCTGGGACGTGGTGCTCACCGCCGTGGTTTGGTCGATTGCTGGCGCGGGCATCGCACTGCGCCTGATACGCCCGCACGTATTCGACCGCGTTTCGCTCGGCTTCTATCTCGCGCTCGGATGGGCTGGCCTCGCCACCATCGCGCCGCTCGTTCCCATGGTGCATCTATCGACCCTGATCCTGCTCGGCGCCGGCGGGCTTCTCTATTCCGTGGGAGTCGTGTTCCATGTCTGGGAGCGGCTGCCGTTCCAGAACGCCATCTGGCACGGTTTCGTGCTGGTCGCGGCGGGGGCGCATTACGCGGCGGTACTGGAAGAAATCGTGGTCTCGCGCGCGGGCGGGTGACTACTGAGGCGTGAGGGCAACACTCGCCGGTAAAAAGCGCTCCCCGCGCGCCGCACCATTGCAATGAGGGTCCAGACCGGTAGATTCGCACGCCGCACGAGCATCGGGGAGATAAGTCGGTTAGAACTAGTGCCGCGAACCCGAAGTTCGCACTATAATTGCCGCGAGTCCGAATGCGAACTTCGGGTTCAATGCGGCACTAGAATTGTACGTTTGCTAGTGTCCTTCGATTCCGAAGTTCGCCCCCGAGCTAGCTGCACACACTGGCGAACTTCGGAATCGGGATACTAGTGATGGCGTACATCAATCGACTTGGACCAGCCGCGATCAGGCCTTCGCGCCGCGCCCGCATGTTCGCGGCGCTAATGGCGTTTGTCCTACCGTTTGCGGCGACCACGATCGGCAGCAGCGACACGGGCGCCAAAACGCGCGCTACAGACGCGGACGCCAAGCCGCACGCCACAGAGGCGGCCGCCAAGCCGCGCGTAACGGACACGGGCGCCAAGCCGCGCACCACTAGAAAGCGCGTCAGGCACGCGATCCACGGCGCGGGATACCGTCCGGCCTATGCGGACATCATGGTGGACGACAATTCCGGGCAGGTGCTGCACGAAACCGATCCGGACGCGCCGCGTCATCCCGCCTCGCTCACCAAAGTGATGACGCTTTATCTGCTGTTCGGCGAGCTCGAAGCAGGCCGCATCAAGCTCGATTACGACCTCGCGGTCTCCGCGCGCGCCGCGGAGCAGAACCCGACCAAGCTCGGCCTGCGTGCCGGCCAGACCATCAAGGTCGAGGACGCGATCAAGGGCTTGGTCACCAAATCGGCCAACGACGCCGCCGTGGTCGTGGCGGAGGCGCTTGGCGGCAGCGAAGAGGACTTCGCCCGGATGATGACGCGCAAGGCGCGCGCGCTAGGCATGAGCAGCACGACCTATGTCAACGCTTCGGGCCTGCCGGCGGACGAGCAGATCACCACCGCGCGCGACCAGGCGCTGCTCGGCCGCGCGATCATGCATCGGTTTCCGCAATACTACAGCTATTTCTCGCTGCCGGCCTTTGCTTATCGCGGACGTTTCATGAGCAATCACAACTCGCTGCTGCGCACGGTCGACGGCGTGGACGGCATCAAGACCGGCTATACGGAATCTTCGGGCTATAATCTCATCTCATCGACCGGGCGCTCCGGACGCCGGATCGTCGGTGTGATCCTGGGCGAACGATCGAACGGTGCGCGGGACGTGCACATGCGCAATTTGATCGAGCAATGCATCCCGCAAGCGGCGACCCAGCATACCGCCCCGGAGATCGTCGAACGGAAGGACAGCGAAGTAGCGGCTCCGGTGATGCCGGCGAACTTCAATCTGTCCTCCACGCCGGCGGCCGACGCGGTCACGCCTGTCGCCCCGCCGACGACCGAGACGCCGGCTCCCGTCAAGCTGCCGTCGACGGCATTTCAATCCGCACCGTAAGCGGGGATGACTGCGTCACCCCGCTTACGGTTATTCTTGGCGCATGATCTTTTCCGAAAACCGGTTCCCACTTTTCGGGATCATGCGCTAGCTAAATAATCGCTTCGGTCGCGATCCCGCGGCAATCCATCTCGAACTCGAGTTCGCGCACCGGCGGCCGGCAAAACTGCCACGTGAGTCCGGCGCGCGCGGCACCGCGGCGCACGATCTCATCGGCGAGAAACGGATAGAGATCGCGCACCGTATAAGCCTGCGTGGCCGTGGTATCGGCCCAGGCAAAGCCAAGCCTGCCGAGCCTCCGCTCCATCTCGGCGAGCACGAACCGCGCCTTCTCGCGCATGGCCTCAGGGTCGGTGTCGCCGCGCCGCACGATGTGGGCGGCGTAGCTGCCGCGGCCTTCCGGCGCCTCCCCGCTGCCGGCAATCACGAAACTCGGTGCCGGATGCGGCGCCGCGAGCGTGAAGGCGAAGGCGTGAAATGACGGCTCCGGCGGCGGATCGATCTCCGGGCAAACGTTGCTGCGCGCCACCGGATTGACGCGGCCGTCGAACAAGCCCCAGCGTGTGAGTGTCGTCACATAGCTTTCGTTGAAGGCGCGAAAGCCGTCCTCGCTGAACGGCGCCGGCGAGCGCAATTCGCACGCGCAGAACGCGGTCAGCGGACGCCCCGCTGCCGAGATGTAATGGCCGGCGCGCTCGAACCCGCGCGCAAGCGGCACCGGATCGCGGAAACGAACGCGCCGGATCTCGTAGCCCGGCGCGGCGGCAACGCCCGCCGAATATTGGAAGACGCCGGGAATATAACGATAATTCCCAGGCTCGAAATGCGCTGCAAGAGTCATGTTCAGTATCTCCGGTCGAGCGCGACTTTGCCCGTAGATTCGGCTAGGGTCGATCTCTGCTGGAAGACGGTATGCACGATGGCAAGGCCGAAACTTCGACGGTGGAATGTGCAGCGTTACCTCAACGACGAACGGGATATAGTTGCGTACCTCGATGCAGCCCTCGAGGATGGGGACCGGGAACTCGTAGCGGCCGTCCTAGATGAGATTGCCCAGGCCAAACGTCGGCTCGGGATTCGTTCCCATTAAAGGCTTTTCCGACGGGTGCTTATCCCAGTCCGCTGGCATGGCACTTGCTCGGCTCGAAGCGACGGGAGATGGTAGCAGCGGCGCCATTTTGGTGCCGACGGTTACTGCCGCGCGGCCCAAAACTTCGGCACAATGGCGCGCGCCTGGGCGGCCCAACGACAAGAGGGAGAACATCATGAAGACGGTCACCCGCAGGACTGTGCTCAAAGGAGCCGCTGGCGCCGGAGCGCTGGCCGCTTCCGCGCGGCTCGCCGCCCCGGCGCTGGCGCAAGGGCCCGGTCGCACGCTGCGGTTCGTGCCGCAGGCAAACCTCGCCAACTTCGATCCGATCTGGACCACACAGTATGTCGTGCGCAACGCGTCGGCGCTGGTGTGGGACATGCTCTACGGCGTCGACGACAAGCTGACGCCGCAGCGCCAGATGGTCGAAGCCGAGGAAGTTTCGGGCGACGGGCTCACCTGGACCTTCCGGCTGCGCCCCGGCCTCAAGTGGCACGACGGCGAGCCGGTGCTCGCCAAGGACGTGACGGCGAGCCTTGCCCGCTGGTGCGTGCGCGATTCGATGGGCCAGATGATCGCGGCGATCCAGAACGAACTCACGCCGATCGACGACCGCACCTTCCGCTGGGTGCTCAAGAAGCCCTACCCGAAAATGCTGTTTGCGCTCGCCAAGAGCGCTACCCCGTCCGCGTTCATGATGCCGGAGCGCATTGCCAAGACCGATCCCTTCAAACAAATAACCGAATACGTCGGCAGTGGGCCGATGAAGTTCGTTCAGAGCGAATGGGTGCCGGGTGCCAAGGCGGCGTTCGAAAAATTCCCCGGCTACGTGCCGCGCCAGGAGCCGGCGTCGTGGCTCGCCGGCGGCAAGGTCATGCTGCTCGATCGGGTGGAATGGGTGATCATGCCCGACCCAGGCACCGCGTCGGCGGCGCTGCAGAACGGCGAGGTCGACTGGTGGGAGAATCCGATCTCCGACCTCGTGCCGGTGCTCAAGGCCAACCGCAACGTCGCCGTCGATATCGCCGATCCGCTCGGCAACATCGGCTCGTTCCGAATGAACCACCTCTACCCGCCGTTCAACGACGTGCGGGCGCGCCGCGCCGTGCTGATGGCGATGAGCCAGGAAGACTACATGCGCGCGATCGTCGGCGACGACGACAAGCTGTGGAAGCCGCTGCCAGGCTATTTCACGCCTGGCACGGCGCTCTACACCGAAGAAGGCGGCGAGATTCTCAAAGGCCCGCGCAACCTCGACGCCGCCAAGCGCCTGGTCGCTGAGAGCGGCTATTCGGGCGAACCGGTGTCCTGCATCGTCGCGCAAGACCAGCCGATCACCAAAGCGCAGGGCGACGTCACCGCGGACCTGCTCAAGCGTATCGGCTTCAACGTCGATTTCGTCGCGACCGACTGGGGAACCGTGGGCGCGCGCCGCGCCGTCAAGACACCGCCCGGCCAAGGCGGATGGCACATGTTCCACACGTGGCACGCGGGCTCCGACTGCATCAACCCGGCGCCGCAAATCCAGCTCCGCGCCAACGGCGACAAAGCCTGGTACGGCTGGCCCAAGAGCGATGCGGTCGAGGCGGAGATCAACAACTGGTTCGACGCCAAGAACGTCGACGAAGAGAAGGCGGTGATCCGCCGCTTGAACAAGGCGGCGCTCGACTTCGTCGTCTACGCGCCCACCGGTTTCTTCCTCGGCTACCAAGCGTGGCGCAAAAACGTGTCCGGTATCGTCAAAGGCCCGCTGCCGTTCTTCTGGAACGTCAACAAGGCGAGCGCATGAAGGTTCTGCGCGAGGACCGCGCCACGGCGCCCCCTTTCCCCGTAAACGGGGAGAGGTGAAGCAAGATGCTCGCCTACGTCATCAGGCGCATCCTCGCGACCATCCCGGTCATGGCGGTGGTCGCGCTGTTTGTATTCAGCCTGCTCTATATCGCGCCGGGCGATCCGGCCGCGGTGATCGCCGGCGATCAGGCGACCCCCGCCGACGTGGAGCGCATTCGTGCGAGCCTCGGCCTCGACCGGCCGTTCCTGGTGCAGTTCGGCGACTGGGTCTGGAACATCGTGCACGCCAACCTCGGCACCTCGATGTTCACCGGCCTGCCGGTCACCAAGATGATCGCGCAACGCCTTGAGCCGACGCTCTCGCTGATGGCGGTGACACTCGTGTTCGCTATCTTGGTCGCGGTGCCGCTCGGGGTCGTGGCCGCGTGGCGCGCCGGCAGCCTGCTCGATCGCGCGATCATGGCGTTCGCGGTGTTCGGCTTCTCGGTCCCGGTGTTCGTGGTCGGTTATTTGCTCGCCTACGTGTTTGCGCTCGAACTCGAATGGCTGCCGGTGCAGGGCTACACGCCTTTATCTGAAGGCCTGTGGCCGTGGTTCTCCAATCTGATCCTGCCGGCGATCGCGCTCGGCTGCGTCTACATCGCGTTGATCGCGCGCATTACCCGCGCGACCATGCTCGAAGTGCTGGCGCAGGACTACATCCGCACCGCGCGCGCCAAGGGCATTGGCCAATCCGGCATCCTGTTCATTCACGCGCTCAAGAACGCATCGGTGCCGATCGTCACCGTGATCGGCATCGGCATCGCGCTCTTGATCGGCGGCGCCGTGGTGACCGAAAGCGTGTTTGTTATTCCGGGACTCGGGCGGCTGACCATCGACGCGATCCTGCGCCGCGACTATCCGGTGATCCAGGGTGTCGTGGTGCTGTTCAGCTTCCTCTACGTGCTGGTCAATTTGCTGGTCGACCTGGTCTACACCGTGCTCGATCCGAGGATCCGCTATTGAGCGTCGAGGCGCTCGACCGCGTCGCCATTCCGGCCGGGCTCGCCGTCGCGCCCGCCCTGCCCGACGTCCTGCCACCGGTGAAGCTGCGCCGCGGCTTCATCGGCTTCGTGCGGCGGCATCCGACCGTGGCGATCGGCGGGGCTCTCGTCCTCCTGCTCATCGCCATGGCGCTGCTCGCGCCCTATCTCGCGACCGTCGATCCGACCGCGCTGGCCCCGGCGCGCCGTACCCGCGCCCCCTCGCCGGAACACTGGTTCGGCACCGACATGCTCGGGCGCGACATCTACTCGCGCGTCGTCTACGGCGCGCGCGTGTCGCTGCTGGTGGGGTTTTCCGTTGCGCTGCTCTCCTCGCTGGTCGGGCTTGCCATCGGCCTCGTCTCCGGTTTCCTGCGCTGGGCCGACGGCGTGATCATGCGGGTGATGGACGGGCTGATGTCGATCCCGCCGATCCTGCTCGCCGTCGCGCTGATGGCGCTCACCCGCGGCAGCGTCCAAAACGTCATCATGTCGATTACCATCGCGGAAATCCCGCGCGTCTCGCGCCTGGTACGCGGCGTTGTGCTCTCGTTGCGCGAGCAGCCCTATGTCGACGCCGCGGTCGCCGCCGGGACGCGCACGCCGGCGATCATCCTGCGCCACATCCTGCCCAACACCCTCGCGCCCATGACCGTGCAGGCGACCTACATCTGCGCCAGCGCCATGATCATCGAGGCGATCCTCTCGTTCATCGGCGCCGGCACGCCGCCCACGATTCCCTCGTGGGGCAACATCATGGCCGAGGGGCGCGCGCTCTGGCAGGTCAAGCCGTTCATCATCTTCTTCCCCGCGCTGTTCCTCTCGGTGACGGTGCTCGCCGTCAATTTGCTCGGCGACGGGCTGCGTGACGCGCTCGATCCGCGCATGGCGAAGGAGTACTGAGTCCGTGGCCTTGCTCGAAGTGGAAAACCTGCAGACCCACTTCCGCACGCCGGACGGGGTGAACCGCGCCGTCGATGGCGTGTCGTTTCACGTCGATGAAGGCGAGACGCTCGCGATCGTCGGGGAAAGCGGCTGCGGCAAGTCGGTCACCGCCAATTCGATCCTGCGGCTGATCCCGGAGCCGCCCGGCCGCATCGCCGGCTCGATCCGATTTCAGGGAACCGATTTGCTGAAGCTCTCCGACCGCGCCATGCGCGACATCCGCGGCAACCATATCAGCATGATCTTCCAAGAGCCGATGACGAGCCTCAACCCGGTGCTAACCGTCGGGCGCCAGCTCGGCGAGACCTTGCGGCTGCACCAGGGGCTCGACAAGCGCGGCGCCGAGGCGCGCGCGATCGAGATGCTCGCCCTCGTCGGCATTCCGGAGCCGCGTCGGCGCGTGCGCGAATATCCGCACCAGATGTCGGGTGGCATGCGCCAGCGGGTGATGATCGCGATGGCGCTCGCCTGCACGCCCAGGCTCCTGATCGCGGACGAGCCGACCACCGCCCTCGACGTGACGATCCAGGCGCAGATTCTCGAACTGATGGCCGACCTCAAGCGCAAGGTCGGCGCCGCGATCGTGCTGATCACTCACGACCTCGGCGTGGTCGCGGAAGTCGCCGAACGCGTGATGGTGATGTACGCCGGGCGCAAGGTCGAGGAGGCCCCGGTCGGGAAACTGTTCCGCTCGCCGCGTCATCCGTATACGCAAGGGCTCCTCGGCGCGGTGCCGAAGCTCGGCTCCTCGCTGACGGGGGCCGAGACCAAGCTTGCGGAGATCCCGGGCGTGGTGCCTTCTCTCAAGGAACGCATTCCGGGATGCGTGTTTGCCGGACGCTGCCCGCTCGCAACCGATCTTTGCCGCGAGATCGCACCGGCGTTGGAAACGAAGGCGGCCGGCCACGTTGCCGCCTGTCATTACGCCGCGCGCGAGGCGGTCGCCGCATGAGTGCGCCGCTGCTCGAGGTCAACGACCTCAAAAAACATTTCCAGCTTGGCGGCGGGCTGTTCCGCAAGCGCGCCTTCGTTTATGCGGTCGACGGCGTCTCCTTCACGATCGCGCGCGGCGAGACCCTGGCGCTCGTTGGCGAGAGCGGCTGCGGCAAGTCGACGGTCGGCCGCGCCATCCTGCGCCTGTTCGACATCACCGCCGGCCAGGTGGTGCTCGACGGCCGCCGCATCGACGACCTCCCGGCCGGCACCTTGCGCCCGCTGCGCCGCCGCGTGCAGGTCGTCTTCCAGGATCCATTCTCGAGTCTCAATCCGCGCATGCGCGTGCGCGACATCCTCGCCGAACCGATCCGCAATTTCGGCCTCGCCAATTCGGCGCGCGACCTCGACGCGCGCATCGCCGCGCTGATGGACAAGGTGCGGCTGCCGCGTGATGCCATCGACCGATGGCCGCACGAGTTCTCCGGCGGCCAACGCCAGCGCATCGGCATCGCCCGCGCGCTCGCCGCCGAGCCCGACCTCATCGTGTGCGACGAGGCAGTGTCCGCGCTCGACGTTTCGGTGAAGGCGCAGATAGTCAACCTGCTGCAGGACATTCAGCAGGAGCTGGGGCTCGCGCTCCTCTTCATCAGCCACGACCTTGCGATCGTCGAGCACATGACCCACCGCGTCGCGGTGATGTATCTCGGCAAGATCGTCGAGGTGGCGCCCAAGCGCGCGATCTTCGCCGCGCCGCGCCACCCCTACACGAAGGCGCTGCTCTCGGCCGTGCCGGTGCCCGAGCCCGGTGCCGCGCGCGAACGCATCATTCTCAAGGGCGATGTGCCGAGCCCGATCACCCCCCCCAAGGGCTGCCGCTTCCATACCCGCTGCCCCTACGCCTTCGATCGCTGCCGCAGCGAGGAGCCGGCGCTCCGCCCGACCGAGACCGGGCACCTCGCCGCCTGCCACCTGCACGACTTGCCCGACGCGCAGAATCCAATGGTTGCGATGTAGTTGTAGCCCGCATGAGCGAAGCGAAATGCGGGAAATGACGATCCCGGATTTCGCTGCGCTCATCCGGGCTCCAGCCGCTTGTCGGCCGCGCTGCAAGTCGTGCAACATGGTGCGCATCAGCAGTGGGGGGTCTTCGATGACGACAGCAGCACAAGCAGCCCTCGGCAGTGAGCCCGCGGTCCGCAGCCGCGAGGCGGTCCTCGCCGGGGTGATCGGCAATACCCTCGAATGGTTCGATTTCGCCGTCTACGGCTATTTCGCCACGACGATTTCCAAGCTGTTCTTCCCCTCGACCGACCCGATCGCCTCCCTCCTGGCCACCTACCTGGTGTTCGGCGTCGGCTTCTTGATGCGGCCGGTCGGTTCCATCGTGTTCGGCATCTACGGCGATCGCTACGGACGGCGCCGGGCGCTCAGCGCCGTGATTTTCCTGATGGCATTATCGACGCTCGCCATCGGGCTGCTGCCGACCTACGCCGAGGTCGGCGTATGGGCTCCGATCCTGTTGGGTGGTGCGCGGCTGCTGCAGGGCCTCTCCGCCGGCGGCGAATGGGGCGGGTCGACCGCCTACATCGTCGAGTATGCACCCGAAGGCCGGCGCGGCTTCATCGGCTCGTGGCAGCAGGTGAGTGTCGGCGGCGGTTTCCTGCTGGGCTCGCTCTCGGGTACCGTGCTCAGCTTCGCGCTCGCGCCCGAGGCGCTCACGTCCTGGGGCTGGCGCTTGCCGTTCCTGCTCGGCATCGTGGTCGGCGGGGTCGGCGCCTATCTACGTTGGCGTCTGCCCGACACACCCAAATACACCGAAATCGAAGAGCACGACGAGGTCGCGCACGCGCCGCTCAAGGAGGCGATCACCAAATATCCGCGCGAGACGCTCACGGCGTTCGGCATCACCCTCCACAACACGGCCGCTTACTACATTTCGCTCCTCTACATGACCAGCCATTTCATCACGATCGGCAAGCTGCCGCCGCCGACCGCGCAGTTGATCGGAACGATCTGCCTCGCCATCTTCGTGATACTCATTCCCTTCACGGGACGGCTCTCCGACCGCGTCGGCCGCAGGCCGCTGCTGATGGCATCGTGCATCGGCTATGCCGTGCTGAGTTATCCGCTGTTCATGCTGGGTTCGGCCGGAGTCGCACCCTACGCGTTCCTCGCTCAGTTCGTGATGATCTTCTTTCAGTCGCTCTATGCCGGCCCCTGCCCGGCAGCCTACGCGGAGCTGTTCCCGACCCGGGTGCGCTACACGGCGCTCTCGATCGGCTACAACATCGCGGTCGCGCTGTTCGGCGGCTTCGCCCCGTTCATCGCCACTTGGCTGATCCGGGAAACCGGCAACCCGCTGGCGCCGGCGTTCTACGTCATCACCGCCGCCGTGATCACCTTCGTGATCCTCACGCAGATTCGCGAGACCGCATTCGAGAAGCTGAGATAATAGCGAGCAACAAACTCCACCGTCATCCTTCGAGACGCCGGCCTGCAGCCGGCTCCTCAGGGTGACGGTGGAGGTTACGGCCTCAATAACTGCGCCGGCTGCCGCACCATGGTCTGGCGGCCGCGCTTGAAGGCGGCGAGCGGGTTGCGCACTTCCGCGATCGCCTGCTCCGGTGTCTGCGCGTCGAAAATCACGATGTCGGCAGGATTGCCCACCTTAATTCCATAGTCGGCGAGGTTTAGCAGCCGCGCCGAGCGCTCGGTGAGCATGGCGAAGCATTCGCGCAACTCCTTCGGGTGGCGCACCTGCAAAAGGTTTGCGTGCATGTTTGCCATGCGCACCAGCGAGCAATCGCCGTACGGCGTTGCTGGGTTGAGCACGTTGTTGCTCGAGAGCGAGCAGTTGACCCCGTGCGCGAGGAGAAAGTTCGCATCGGCAACGCCGCGGCGCACGTTATGGTCCTGGTCGCGCCCCATCAGATAGAGGTCGGTCGCCGGCAGCACGGTGACGGCGACGCCCACGTCGGCGAGGCGGCGCGCCACCTCCTTGAGGCGGTCCGGCGGCATGGTCGAAAGCTTCGCCATGTGGCCGGCGACGACGCGCCCGCCGCGCTTGTATTTTTCCGTGAGGTCGCAGACCTGATGGATGAACATCTGGTCTGCGGTAGGGCCGACGTCGAGATGCATGTCGATGTCGACGTCGAACTCGCGCCCGAGTTCGAAGATGCGCTCGATCTGCGCGGGTCCGTCGGTGTCGTAGCGCGGCGCGCCGCCCACGACCTTGGCGCCGCGCTTGAGGCCTTCGACCACGAGCTCGTCAGTCCCGGGATAATTGGTGAGCCCCTCCTGGGGGAAGACGCACATTTCGACGTCGATCGCCCATTTGTATTCGTCGACGAGCGCGGCAACCGCTTCGAAACCGCGCATGCCGATGCCGGGATCGACCTCGACCTGGGTGCGCATGCGGGTCGCCCCGTGCAGGACGCATTCTTCCAGCGTGCGGGCGGCGCGCGCGTGGACGTCCTCGACCGTCCACGTCTTCTTCATCGGCGCGACGCTCTTGACCGGGCTGAATTCGCGCGTCTCCTCCGGCGGGCAGCGCTCGATGATGCGCGACTTGTCGAGATGAATATGCGTTTCGATCAGCCCCGCGCACACGATTCCGCCGGCGGCGTCGTGTTCCTTTCCTTCCGCCGAGAGTTTCGGGGCGATAGCGCCGATGCGCCCGTTCTCGATGCCGATGTCGACGGGGCCGTCTTCCGGCCGGGTGCTCAGGCGCGCATTGCGGATGATGAGGTCCATGCGATGCACTCGTGTATTTATTTGGTCACGTGATCGGGCGCGCTGCGGTAGCGCTCGACGATCGCCATATCAGGATCGCAGCCGAGCCCCGGGCCGTCCGGCACCTTGACCTTGCCGCCGGCCGCTTCGAGCCACGGCCCGAATGGGCTCGCTTCGAGCTTCACGTAGAGCCGTTCGAACGGCGCCTCCGGCGCGAGCACCGCCGACGTATGCAGGGAGGCGAGAAAGCCCGGCCCGAAGTAGGCGCAATGGGGCACGAGCTTCGTCTCCGCCACTTGGGCGAGCGCGGCGATCCTCCGCATCTGACCGATGCCGCCGATTTTGGTCATGCTCGGCTGCGCAAAGTCGAGCGCGCCGACCGCGAACATGTGGCGGAAGTCGTGCGCGCCGGCCGCGTTCTCGCCTGCAGCGATCGGCACGCCGACCCGCCGCACTTCGGCCAGCCCCTCGTGATCTTCCGGCGGCCATACCGGCTCTTCGAGCCAATAGAGATCGAACGGCTTGAACGCCTGTGCCATCTCGGTCGCCTGCGGCACCGACCATGGGCAATTGGTATCGCACATCAGCTTGACGTCCGGCCCGATTGCTTCGCGCGCGGCCTTGACCTGCGGCACCTCGATCTCGTGCAGCTTGATGAAGCGATATCCTTCGCTTGCCGCCTGCGCGGCCATGCGCGCCACCGCCGCGGGCTCGCCGTAGCGCAGCAGGCTCGCGTAGGCGGTCAACTCGCGCGGCCCGTTCGCGCCGAGCAGCGCATGGATCGGCTTGCCGGCGCGTTTGCCGGCGATGTCCCACAGCGCGATATCGATCGCCGAGAGAGCGTAGATCACCGGACCGTTGCGGCCGAAGAGATGCAGCCGCTGAAACATTTCGCCCATGAGCGCTTCGACGTCGCTCGTGTCGCGGCCGATGAAATGCGCCGTCACCATGGTGTCGAGAGTCGCCTTGGTGGCCGGCGCGATGGCGTGGCCGAAGCCCTCGCCCCAGCCGCTCACGCCGTCGTCGGTGTCGACGCGGACCAGCAGGATCGCCATGCGGCTCCAGTTTTGTCCCGCAAGTTTGGTAGGCGCTCCGGCCTCGTAAGGAATGTGGATGAGCGTCGTGGTGATCGATGTGATCTTCATCAGATATCAACTCCGGAATAGGCGCGTGTATTGGGTTTCGTGGCGCAGGCTCGCGAGGTCGGCGCGGAACGACGCGCTGCCTACCTCGTGGAGCGGGGTTGCGAGCGCGCGTTCGGCGGTCGCTGCGACGACCGGCTCGAGCGCGGCGAGCACACGCTGACCATCGGTCTGGCCGAGCGGGATGAGCCGCACGCCGGCGGAGATGAGATTGGCAGCAAACGCGTGCAGATAAGCGGCGAGCGCCGGCGCGAGCGGGATGCCGTGGCCGGCGGCCGCTGCGGCGACCGCGACCGGGTAGGCGCAGGGGCCGGGCGCGACCGATGCGAGCTGGTCGAGCGCGGCGCACGGCCACGCAGCACGCGTCGCGGCAAGAAACGCGTTGCCCTGCGCGGTCGTCTCGAGATGACGTTCTTTGGACGGCGCGAACGCGAGCGCCAGCTCCGCGACCGCGGTGAGGGCGGTGTCGTCGCTTTGTTCGATCGCACGGTAGGCATGAGCAAAAAACACTGCGTCGCAGAAGCCGCCGCCGTCGGTGATGATCACCACGATCCAGCGCTGCAAGGTCGCCCCGTCGATGATATCGCCGGCTTCGATCGCCCATTCGAGACCACTCGAAAATGAGAAGGCGCCGACCGGATATCCGGGCGACAGCCATGCCTGCAGCCGGTAGAGCCCTGCAGCGGGAAATTCAGCATTGTCTTCGCGAGGGTGGGAGATCGTCGGCGAAACGGTCGCGTGATGATGATGCGGCGCGCTCGGCTCCGCATCGAACGGCGCCTCGATCGCGGTGACGCTCGCGCCAAGACCCGCCGCCATCGCTTCGAGCACATGGTCGCGCCGCACGCACAGTGCGCCGGGAGCGAACGCCACGTCGGCGTGGCGGTTGCCGAGATGCCAGGCGAGGCGGACGAAATCGAGCGGCGTAGCGGCGGTGATTTGGGCGAGCGGCTCGGCCACCCCGAGCACACGCACGATCGTCCCGTCGTCGAGCACGAGCCCGTCGCCGTCGCGCAACGCCGCCGCCTGCGGCAGGTCGAGGAGGAACGTCGTGCCTCCTTCCCCGGTCAGCATAACGCGGCGCCGATTGCGCTCGTCGGCATCGAGCGCCACGCGGTCGACGACGCGCGCATCGTCAAACTCACCGGAACGGATAACCGAGGCGGCGCGCAGCATGGCTTATTGTTTCACGGCGATCCCCGCCAGCCTAGAGGCTTTTGGCGCTTGCTTGATCAAGCTCGGGCTCGTCATGCGTAGGAAAGCGGGGATGTAGGGTGGGCTAAGGCGCGCAGCGCCGTGACCACGCGGAAAGAATCATCAAATATTCCGTGGGCACGCGCCTTCGGCGCTTAGCCCACCCTACGATGCCCGCTTGCGCGGGCGATGACGAGGTCGGGGTCGATCTCACAAAAGTCATCCGCGAAAATGGCACGCGACGGCATGGCCGTCGCGGGTTTCCCGCAGTGGCGGCGGCTCGTCGGCGCAGAACGGCAGTTGCCGGATCGGGCAGCGGGTGTGGAACGGGCAGCCGGAAGGCGGATGGATCGGGCTCGGCACGTCGCCTTGCAGCACGATGCGCTTGCGCTTGAGGGTCGGGTCGGGGATCGGCGCCGCCGACATCAGCGCTTCCGTGTAGGGATGGAGCGGCGCGGTGTAGAGGTCGCGCGCGCTCGCGATTTCGACGATCTTGCCGAGATACATTACTGCGACGCGCGTGCTGATGTGCTCGACCACCGAAAGGTCGTGCGCAATGAATATATACGTCAGCCCGAATTTTTGCTGCAGATCCTCGAGCAGATTGATCACCTGCGCCTGAATTGACACGTCGAGCGCCGACACCGGCTCGTCGCACACGATCAGCTTGGGCGAGACCGCGAGCGCACGGGCGATGCCGATGCGCTGGCGCTGCCCGCCGGAAAACTCGTGCGGATAGCGCCGCATGTAATCGGGATTGAGCCCGACGGTTTCCAGCAACTCGACGATGCGATCCTCGAACGCGCGCCGATCCTTGGCGAGGCTGTGAATGGTCAGCGCCTCGCCGATGATGGCGCCGACGGTCATGCGCGGATTGAGCGAAGCATACGGATCCTGAAAGATGATCTGCATGTCGCGGGCGAGCGCGCGCAACGCCGACTTGTCGAGCGCGGTGACGTTGCTCCCCTCGAACCACACTTCGCCCGAGGTCGGCTCGATCAGGCGCAGGATGCAGCGGCCGGTGGTCGACTTGCCGCAACCGGATTCACCGACGAGCCCCAACGTCTCACCGGCACCTATTTCGAAACTCACGCCATTGACCGCATGCACGCGCTCGATTTCGCGCGCGAACACGCCACCCTTGATGACGAAATGCTTCACCAGGTTATCGACGCGCAGCAGCGGCTCGGCCATTGCGTCAGCTTCTTGCTGGAGCAGGATCTCTTTGCGGAGATCGGTGCTCACCCGGTGCCGAATGCGAGGCGGAGATTTTCGGAATCGTACTCTCGAGCACGCACGCGACTTTGTGGCCGGGCGCGACTTCGTGGAGCGGCGGCACGGCTTCGACGCACACCGCCGACGCATAGCGGCAGCGCGGCGCGAAGCGGCAGCCGGGCGGCGGATCGAGCAGGCTCGGCACCACGCCGGCGATCGCCTCGAGGCGCGGCTTCTTGGTCGCGGCCGTATCGATGCGCGGGATCGAGCGGATCAGGCCCTGCGTGTAAGGATGGCGCGGATTGGCGAAGAGTTCGCCGACCGGCGCCTCCTCGACCACCTTGCCGGCGTACATCACGACGACGCGCTGCGCGGTCTCGGCCACGACGCCCATGGCGTGGGTGATCAGCATCACCGCCATGCCGAGCCGCGCCTTCATCTCCGTGAGCAGGTCGAGAATTTGCGCCTGGATGGTCACGTCGAGCGCGGTCGTGGGCTCGTCGGCGATCAGCAGCGCCGGATTGCACGAGAGCGCCATGGCGATCATCACGCGCTGGCGCATGCCGCCGGAAAACTGATGCGGATAGTCGGCGACCCGGCGCTCGGGATTGGGAATATGCACGAGCCGCAGCATTTCGACGGTCTTCTCCAGCGCCGCGCGCTTGCTCAAGTCCTCGTGCAGACGCACCACCTCGGCGATCTGGTCGCCGATGGTGTAGACCGGATTGAGCGAGGTCATCGGCTCCTGAAAGACGATCGCGATCTCTTTGCTGCGGATTTTCTGCATCTCGTGCGCGCCGAGCGGAACGAGATCGCGCCCGCGCCAGAGAATGCGACCACCGACGATGCGCCCGGGCGGCATCGGGATGAGCTTGAGCACCGAGAGCGCGGTGACGGTCTTGCCCGACCCGGACTCACCGACCACCCCGAGAGTCTCGCCGCGGTCGATCGAAAGATCGACGCCGTCGACCGCGCGCACCATGCCGTCGTCGGTGGCGAAATGGGTCTTGAGCCCCTGAATGTCGAGCAGGCGCTCCGACACGACTACATCACCTTGCGCGGATCGAGCGTGTCGCGCAGCCCGTCGCCGATGAAGTTGATCGTCAGAACGGTGAGAAAGATCGCGGCACCGGGAATCAGCGCCCAGTGCGGCGCAACGTCGAGGTTGTCCTTGGCGTCGAAGAGGATGCGTCCCCACGTCGGGATGTCGGGAGGAAACCCGAGGCCGAGGAAGGAGAGCGTCGATTCCGCGATGATCGCGGCGGCGACATCGATGGTGCCGGCGACGATCACGGGCCCGAGCGCATTGGGCAGGATGTGGTGGACCACCTGGCGCGTGGTCGAGGCGCCGAGCGCGCGCGCCGCCTCGACGAACTCCTTCTCGCGCAGGGAGAAGAACTGCGCCCGCACCAGCCGCGCCACCGGCATCCAGCGAAAGGCGCCGATCACGGCGACAACGAGCACGAAAACGCCGAACTCCGGCCCGGCGACCGCTTTGAGCGCGTCGCGGAACAGATAGATGATGAGCAGCAGCAACGGCAATTGCGGCAGCGACAGGAACAGGTCGGTGAGCCACATCAGCGCCGCATCAACGCTGCCGCGGGAGATGCCGGCAAGCGAGCCGACGATCGTCCCGACGACGACCGACACCATCATGGCGGCGAGCCCGACCGCGATCGAGATGCGCCCGCCGTAGAGCATCCGCGCCAACAGGTCCTGGCCGAGATCGTCGGTGCCGAACGGATGCTGCCATGACGGCGTCGCCAGCGTGGCGGTGAAATCGATGTCGTTGATAGGTACGCGCCACACCAGCGGCCCGAACAGGACGGCAAGCACAATCAACGAGAGGATCGCCGCGCTGGCGAACGCCAGACGATGCCGGCGGAATCGCCGCCAAGCCTCGCGGCCGGGCGCGACGCGGCGACGCGGCGGTGCCGCAACCGCGGCGACGCCGGCGGCAGGAGCCGCGACGTCAGCGGTAGGAAATGCGCGGGTCGAGCCAGCCATAGATGATATCCGCGAGCAGATTGAAGGCGATGACTAGGCAGGCGAATACGAAAGTCACCGCCATGATCACCGGTGTGTCGTTGGCGAGGATCGAGCTGATCAGCAGCGACCCGATGCCGGGAATACGAAAAATCTGCTCGGTGATGATGGCGCCGCCGAACACCGCAGGCATCTGCAGGGCGACGAGGGTTACCACCGGGATGAGCGCGTTGCGCACGACGTGCTTGATCACGACCTTGCGCTCCGGCAGCCCCTTGGCGCGCGCGGTGGTGACGTAGTCGAGCCGGACCACGTCGAGCATGGCGGAGCGCACAAAGCGCGTCCACGAGGCGCCCTGGAACAGGCCGAGCACCGCGACCGGCATCGCCGCATTGCGGACGTGCTCCCATAGCCATTGCCAACCGGTACCGCCGACGTCGGACTGGTAAACCGACGGCAACCATCCCAGGTAAACGCTGAAGATCAGGATGAAGACGATGCCGGTGAAGAAGGTCGGCAGCGAAAAGCCGACGAAGGCGAAGGTGTTGGCGATCTGGTCGAATAGGGAATACGGCCGCATCGCCGCGATGATGCCGACCGGCAGCGCAATCATGAGCGCCAGCACCTGCGAGGAGCCGATCACGAGCAGCGTAGTCGGCAGGCGCTGGAGGATGAGCTGGTCGACATCGACCCGACTGACGAACGAGAAGCCCCAGTCACCGTGCAGCATGGCCACGAGCCAGCGCAGGTAACGCACCACGATTGGATCGTCGAGGCCGAACTTCGCCCGCAGCGCGGCGCGCACCGCGGGCGGCACATTCGGGTTGGTCGCCAACTCCCCGAACGGATCGCCGGGCGCGAGCGCCAGCACCGTGAACAGCACGATGCTGATGCCGATCAGGCTGGGGATCGCGATCAGCAGGCGCCGGACGAGGTACCGGCTCATGCGCTACCCGCTCCGACGCGCGGTGCTCATGCGTCGCGGTACCAGTCCTTGAGGTTCCACAGGTCGTTATCCCAACCGGAGCCCGGCGCATGCAGCTTGTTGGACACGGCTTGCGCCTTGGGGCGATTGACGATCGGGATGACGGCTTTGTCGCTCACGAGATCGTTCATACGGATGAACGAAGCCGCGCGCTTGACCGGATCGAGCTCATTATCGGCCTCGCGATACAGCTTGTCGTACTCCTCGTTTCTCCACCGCGTGATATTGCGGTTCTGCCATTTGTTCTCTTTGGAGGCGATCTCCGAGGAGACGAACTGAAGCATGAAGAACCCGGGATCGGGCTCCGTCATGGTCGTGTTGTACATTTGGAGGTCGGTGTAGAACTTCGCATAGGTATCAGGGTTGGCGACGTCGGAGGAGAAGTAGACCGAGGCGACGATCGACTTGAGCTCCACCTCGATGCCGGCCTTCTGGCAGGCCTGTTTGACGATCTGCTGGTTCTTTTGGCGCGGCGCGTTGATCGAGGTCTGATAAACGAAGCTGAGCTTCTTGCCGTCCTTGGCGCGGACGCCGTCCGGCCCGCGCTTCCAGCCTCCCGCCTCGAGGACCTGGTTGGCCTTCTCGATGTTGAATTCCCACTTCGTGTTTTTCGACCGGTATTTCTCTGGATTGTTGAGGAAATTGCCGGTGGCGATGCCGGTCCGGCCGTAGATGTAGTCCTGCACCGACTTGCGATCGACCAGGAGGGCGAGCGCCTCCCGCACCGCGGGGTCGGTCAGCGTCGGGTGCTTGGTCTTGATGCTTGAGCGTTCGCCGTCGACCTCGGTCCAGGGATCGGTATTGTTGAGCTGGAGGTGCTCGATGGCGCCGCCGGGATCGAGTTCGACGTGGCCACGGCCGCCCTTCTCCAGGCGCTGCAGGATTTCGTCCTCCACCTGAATGTTCCAGGCGTAATCGTATTCACCGGTCTGCAGCACCGCGCGCGCGGCGGAGACAGCATCGCCCCCGCCCTTCATCTCGATCGTGTCGAAGTACGGCCGGTTGGGTTCGTGATAGTCGGGATTAAGCTCGCCGGTGACGAGATCGCCGGGATTGAACGACACGAATTTATACGGGCCCGTGCCGACCGGCTTGAGGTTGGTCGGCGCATCGCGCGACTTGTCCCCCTTGTAGGCCTCGAACAAGTGCTTGGGGAGGATCATGCCGCGGGTGCCGACGAAAGCGTCGGCCCAGTACGGCGTCGGTTTCTGGAAATGGACCCGCACGGTCAGTTGGTCGACCTTCTCGACCTTGACCTTGTTGTAGGTCGCGATGGTCAAGGCGGCGGTCGCCGGATCGGAAGCGTATTCCCAATTGAACACCACGTCGTCGGCGGTGAACGGCTTTCCGTCGTGCCAGCGGACGTTCGGCTTGAGCTTCCAAGTCACCGTCAAACCGTCGCGGGAAAGCCCGTCGTTTTCGGTGTCGGGAATCTCCGCGGCGAGGATCGGCACCAAGTTCCCGTCGGCGTCCCAGCCGGCGAGCGGCTCGTAGAAGATGCGCGAGGCCTCCTGGTCTTTGGTGCCCGTGGCGAAATGCGGATTGAGCAGGGTTGGCGCCTGCCACCACAGCACCTTGAGGGGCCCGCCGCCGCCGCGTTTGGTCGGCTTGTAGGACGACTTGGTCTCGGCCCGCGCGACGCCCGCATAGTTGAGCATCTGGCTTGCCAGCGGGGCGGTGAGCCCCAGAGTGACCATCGTGCGCACAAAGGCGCGACGGGACATCCGCCCGGCCTTCACCTGCGCGATGAGGCCGCGCAATTCCTGCTCGTTCATTTAATCACCCTCCCAGGTGTGGTGGCCGGCCGGCGCTGCGTTGCCCAGTCTCGGCCGGAATGGAGGCTGGATGCTAGCGGAACTGCGGCATCGGGAGTATCGCCTTTTTGCCGCTAACGTTGGCGTGGTTACGGGCACAACGCCGCAGGACCAAGCCGATAGCGGTGCAACCAACGCGCTCATCCCTGGCAAGCGTGCGGCTCAAAACAAGAAATAGCGTTGCGCCATCGGCAGCACCTCGGCGGGCGCACAGGTGAGGAGTTCGCCGTCGGCGCGCACCTCGTAGGTTTCCGCATCGACCTCGATCTCGGGCGTGGCGCCGTTGTGCACCATGTCCTTCTTGCGAAGCTTGCGGGTCTTCGCCACCGCGACCAGTTCCTTTTGGATACCGAGCTTGCGGCCAAGGCCGGCCGCGACGGCGGCCTTGGAGGCGAAGACCACCGAACTCGCGGTGCGCGCCCGGCCGAAGGCGCCGAACATCGGGCGGTAGTGCACCGGCTGCGGCGTCGGGATCGAGGCGTTGGGATCGCCCATCTGGGCGGCGACGATCGACCCGCCCTTGATGATCATGTCGGGCTTCACGCCAAAGAACGCCGGCGACCACAGCACGAGATCGGCAAGTTTGCCCTTTTCGACCGAGCCTATCAGCTTGGCGACCCCGTGCGCGATCGCCGGGTTGATCGTGTATTTGGCGACGTAGCGCTTGGCGCGGACGTTGTCGTTGTCGCCTTTCTCGTCGCTCAGGCGGCCGCGCTGGCGCTTCATCTTATCCGCCGTCTGCCAGGTGCGGATAATCACCTCGCCCAGCCGGCCCATGGCTTGGCTGTCCGACGACATCATCGACAGCGCGCCGATGTCGTGCAGGATGTCCTCGGCCGCAATCGTCTCCTTGCGAATGCGGCTTTCGGCAAACGCCAGATCCTCGGGGATCGACGGATCGAGGTGATGGCACACCATGAGCATGTCGAGATGCTCATCGATGGTGTTGCGCGTGAACGGCCGCGTCGGGTTGGTGGACGACGGCAGCACGTTCGCGAGACCCGCCACCTTGATGATGTCGGGCGCGTGCCCGCCGCCCGCGCCTTCCGTATGGAACGCATGAATGGTGCGGCCCTTGAACGCCTTGATCGTATCTTCGACGAAGCCCGACTCGTTGAGCGTGTCGGTGTGAATCATCACCTGGACGTCGTAGTCGTCGGCGACCGAGAGGCAGTTGTCGATCGCGGCGGGCGTCGTCCCCCAGTCCTCGTGCAGCTTGAGCGCGCAGGCGCCCGCCTTGATCATTTCTTGGAGCGCGGCCGGACGTGCCGCGTTGCCCTTGCCGGCGAAGCCGAGATTGACCGGAAAGGCGTCGGCCGCCTGGATCATGCGCGCGATGTGCCACGGCCCCGGCGTGCAGGTGGTGGCGTTGGTGCCGGCCGCCGGGCCGGTGCCGCCGCCGAGCAGCGAGGTCACGCCGGACATCAGCGCCTCGTCGACCTGCTGCGGGCAGATGAAATGGATGTGCGTGTCGAAGCCGCCGGCGGTGAGGATTTTGCCTTCGCCGGCGATCACTTCGGTACCCGGCCCGATGACGACCGTGACGTTCGGCTGGATGTCGGGATTACCCGCCTTGCCGATGGCGTCGACCTTGCCGTCCTTGAGGCCGACGTCCGCTTTGACGATGCCCCAGTGGTCGAGGATCAGCGCGTTGGTGATCACCGTGTCGACGGCGCCCTGGCGATTGGTGAGCTGGCTCTGGCCCATTCCGTCACGGATCACCTTGCCGCCGCCGAACTTCACCTCTTCGCCGTAGGTGGTGAAATCCCTCTCGACCTCGATGATGATGTCGGTGTCGGCAAGCCGCACGCGGTCGCCCGTGGTCGGGCCGAACATGTCCGCGTAGGCCGAGCGCTGCATCGTGACGGGCATCGGATCCCCCCGCGCGCTTTCAGGCCGAGTGGGTACCGGTCGGCCGCCCGGAAAGCGCGCTATTTATAATTTGGAGCGCGTTCGGACGCAAAACCGGTTCCCACTTTTGCTGAACGCGCTCTATAGCTTGCCCATGACGTCCTGGCGAAAGCCGTACACCGTGCGCTTGCCGGCGAGCGCCACCAAGGTCACCTCGCGCGTCTGGCCGGGCTCGAAGCGCACCGCCGTGCCGGCGGCGATGTCGAGGCGCATGCCGCGAGCCTTTTTGCGTTCGAACTTGAGCGCCGGGTTGGTCTCGAAAAAATGATAGTGCGAGCCGACCTGGATCGGCCGGTCGCCGCTGTTGGTTACCGCGAGCGTCACGGTCTTGCGGCCGGCGTTGAGCGTGATCTCGCCCTCTTTGATGAACATCTCACCGGGAATCATCTGATCGTCCCCCTATAAACTCCGCGGTGTCATTCCGGGGCGCCGCGCAGCGGCGAGCCCGGAATCCAGGAACACAGGCCAGGCGAAAAATTGGTACGTTCGGTGTTCCTGGATTCCGGGCTCCCTCGCTTCGCTCGGGACCCGGAATGACGACCGCGGCTGCCCATGTGTCCATCCGCGATCCTACGCCGCGCTTCGCGCGATGGCGGCGCGCGCGTCGGTGACTGCCGCGTCGAATGCGCGTTCGAGCGTCGCATTGAGCCCGCGGCAACCCGCGACGACCTTCTCGGCCCAATCGATGTAGTCGGCGACGCGCGCCACGTCCCAGTTGCTCGGCGGCGAAACCGCGAGCGCGCGCACGTTGCTGGTCTTGTCGGCGATCTTGAGCAGCTTTGCGCGCGAGGTTGCGTTCGGCGCGCTTTCGATCTGGCGCCGCTTGCGTTCCGCCTTCGGCAGGCTCTTGTCGTCGGTCACCGCGGCGACGAGCGCGGCTATGTCCGGCCCGAACCGCGCGTCGATTTCCTCATATTCGGTCGCCGTGTCCTCGAGGGAGTCGTGCAATAACGCGGCCGCGATCAGCGCGGCGTCGTTTCCGCCGGTCGCGTCGGCGAGCAGCGCCGCGACCTCGAGCAAATGGTTGACGTAGGGCTCGGCGGCGACACCCTTGCGCCGCTGGCCGGCGTGGCGGCGCGCCGCAAAATCCGCCGCCTGCATGATGAGGGATACGTCGCTCATCGGATCGGTTCGTGCACGGTCACGAGCTTCGTGCCGTCGGGAAAAGTCGCCTCGACCTGGATTTCGTGGATCATCTCGGCGATGCCGTCCATCACCTGCGCGCGCGAGATCACGTGGCCCCCCTTCTCCATCAGCTCGGCGACCGTGCGCCCGTCGCGCGCGCCCTCCAGGATGAAGTCGGAGATCAGCGCCACCGCCTCGGGATGATTGAGCTTGACGCCGCGTTCGAGCCGGCGCCGCGCCACGATCGCAGCCATGGCGATCAGCAGCTTGTCCTTTTCCCGCGGAGTGAGATTCATGCACGCCTCGTCTAATGAAGCCAACACTGCGGCAGCTTGCCCGCGCGCAAACTCCCGAGCAGCTTGATGAGATTATAGCGCAACCCTGCGCCGTCGGCGGCGCACAGCCGCGCCACCGCAATGCCATTCCACGTCGAGATGCCGACCTCAGTGCGGAACTGAGGCTCAAGCGCGCGCAGCGGCTCGATCGTTTCCGCGTTCCCGGGAATGATCAGGATCGTAGCAATGGCAGCGCCGCCGTTGGCGACCGCGGCTTCGTCGAGCTTCGCGGCGATGGCTCCGTCGAGCCGCACGGTCTCGGCAAAGACAAGCGCGCCGTCGCGCCGCACGCGCCAGCGATCAAACAAGAATCCATGCCCGACCGATTCGCCCATGCCGGTGCGGCCGAACACGACCGCTTCGGCGAACACGAGCCGTGCGTCCGCCGCAAGATCGATATCGATCGTGCGATGAAACCGCGCGCCGTCGAACAGGATCGTCTCCTGTGGCAGCCAGGCGAGCGAAGCGCCCTCTCCAGCGGAAAGACGGATGCCGATACGCGCGTCCGGGCCGAGCGAGCGGTAGACTTTCTCGGCCGCCGTGCTCGAAACCGCAACGCGTGCTTTGTTGCCCGCCGCGATATCGAGGTCACAGCTGTCCCCGCCGGCGATCCCGCCCGCCGTGTTGATGAGCATGGCCAGAAGTTCGCGCGCGCGTGCGCCGGGAAAATGCATGCGCAGCCCGCCGGACTCGTGCAATCGCTTGCGCACGGTGATGCCGCGGCCGTATTCCGCCGTCAGAGCAATGCGCCCGACCGCACGGTTCGCCGCGAACACGCGCGCATTGTCTTCGGCGAGGCTCATCTACAACACCCCACCTCGTCATGCCCGGCCTTGTGCCGGGCATCCACGCCTTGAAACAATCTTCCCATGTCAAAGACGTGGATGGCCGGGACAAGCCCGGCCATGACGGCTGATAGATCGGAGCATCTCATAATCACAATGCCAGCGCCCGCTTGAGCGCGGCCTCGTCCATGTCGGCCTTACCGCACGCGTAGATGACGGCGCCGCGGTCCATCACGGCGAAATAGTCGCCGAGCTCGCGCGCGAAGTCGAGATACTGCTCGACCAGCACGATCGCGACCTGGCCGAGGTTACGCAGATAGGCGATGGCGCGGCCGATATCCTTGATGATCGACGGCTGAATGCCTTCGGTCGGCTCGTCGAGCAGAAGCACGCGCGGCCGCATCACGAGCGCGCGGCCGATGGCGAGCTGCTGCTGCTGGCCGCCGGAGAGATCGCCCCCGCGCCGGCGCAGCATGTTGCCGAGCACCGGAAAGAGCGCGAACACGTCGTCCGGAATGCTGCGCTGGTCACGCGAGAGCGGCGCAAAGCCGGTCTCCAGATTTTCCCGGACGGTGAGCAACGGAAATATCTCGCGCCCTTGCGGCACGTAGGCGACGCCGCGGCGCGCCCGCTCGTAGGGACGCAACGTCGTGATATCGGAGCCATCGAGAGTGACAGTTCCACGCGTCACCGGATGCTGGCCGGCGAGCGCATCGAGCAGGCTCGTCTTGCCGACGCCGTTGCGGCCGAGCACGCAGGTCACTTTACCCGGCTCTGCCTTGAGAGAAACCGCGCGCAGCGCCTGAGCGGCGCCGTAGTGGAGGTCGAGTGATTGAACGTCGAGCATGATGCTCACTCGAAGAAGCGAATAGCGAATAGCGAATAGCGAATAGCGAGGGAGGAGTAGTGAATAGTGATTGGTGAAGCGCACGAGTTGCGCCGCTTCCCCTTCACCATTCGCCACTCACCACTCACTATTCGCCTTTTCCGCATGCTCATCGACCCAAATATACCTCGATCACCCGCTCGTTCGCCGACACCTGATCGATATTGCCTTCGGCGAGCACCGAGCCTTCGTGCAGCACCGTCACCTTCACGTCGAGGTCGCGAACGAACGCCATGTCGTGCTCGACGACCACGATGGTGCGGTCGCGGTTGATCTCCTTGAGCAGCTCGACGGTCTGGCGCGTCTCGGCGTCGGTCATGCCGGCGACCGGCTCGTCGACGAGCAGGAGCTTCGGCTCCTGCGCGAGCAGCATGCCTATCTCGAGCCATTGTTTCTGCCCGTGCGCAAGGCCTCCGGCGAGCCGGTCGCGCACGGCGGAAAGGCGGGTGAGATCGAGCAACCGGTCGATGCGCGCGCTGACCTCCACACTCTCGCGCCACAGCAGGGTCTTGCGGACACGCCGATCGCTCTTGAGCGCGAGCAGCAAATTGTCCTCGACGGTATGGCTCTCGAACACGGTCGGCTTCTGAAACTTGCGGCCGATGCCGAGGATCGCGATCTCGGTCTCATCGAGGCCGGTGAGGTCGTACATGCCGTCGAGATAGACCTCGCCTTCGTCGGGTCGCGTCTTGCCGGTGACGACGTCCATCATCGTCGTCTTGCCGGCGCCGTTGGGGCCGATGACGGCGCGCATCTCGCCCGGCTCGACCGCGAGCGAGAGGTTGTTGAGCGCCTTAAAGCCGTCGAACGACACGCTCACGCCGTCGAGATAAAGCAACGCCGATGTGGTGCGGGGCGGCATCGGTTCACTCCGCCGGGTGCGGTTCGGCGACGCCCGCGGGCGCCACGCCATTACCGCGCGTCTTCGGTCCCCGCCCCTTCCACCAATACTCGACGGTGCCGACGATGCCGCGCGGCAACAGCAGGGTCACGGCAATGAACAGGCCCCCGAGCACGAACAGCCAATAAGGCGCGAGGCTTCCACTGGTGAAGCTCGTCTTGGCGTAGTTGACGAGGATCGCGCCGAGCACGGCGCCGATGAGCGTGCCGCGCCCGCCGACCGCGACCCAGATCACCGCCTCGATGGAATTGCCGGGCGCGAACTCGCTCGGATTGATGATGCCGACCTGCGGGACGTAGAGCGCGCCGGCGACGCCGGCCATGCAGGCCGAGAGCGTGAAGACGAATAATTTGTAGGATTCGACGCGATAGCCGAGAAAGCGCACGCGATTCTCTGCGTCGCGGATCGCGATCAGCACCTTGCCAAGTTTCGAGGCGACGATGGCGCGGCAGATGTAGAAACCGATGCCAAGCGTGAGAACGGAAATCGCGAACAGGGCCGACCGCGTCTCCGCTGACTGCACGTTGAAGCCGAGGATGTCCTTGAAGTCGGTAAGCCCGTTGTTGCCGCCGAAGCCGAAATTGTTGCGGAAAAAACCGAGCATCAGCGCGAAGGTGAGCGCCTGGGTGATGATCGAGAAGTAGACGCCGGTGACGCGGCTGCGAAAAGCGAACCAGCCGAATAAGAAAGCGAGCAGACCCGGCACCAGCACCACCATCAGGATTGCATAGGGGAAGTGCTGGAAGCCGTACCAATAGACCGGCAGCTCCTTCCAGTTCAGGAACACCATGAAGTCGGGCAGGATCGGATTGGCGTAGACGCCGCGGGTGCCGATCTGCCGCATGAGATACATGCCCATGGCGTAGCCACCGAGCGCGAAGAACGCCCCGTGACCGAGCGAGAGGATGCCGCAGTAACCCCAGATCAGATCGATCGCCAGCGCGAGGATCGCGTAGCACATGTATTTGCCGAACAGCGAAACGAAGTAGAGCGAGACGTGCCAGGGCGAGGACGCCGGCACCAGCAGGTTCCCGACTGGTATGATCACCGCGATGACGGCGAGAAGGACCAGGAACCCGATGCCGACGCGATCGAGCGCGCGGATCAGCGGCGAGCCGGTCATGCCTCGACCGCCCGGCCGCGCAGCGCGAACAATCCGCGCGGACGCTTCTGAATGAACAGGATAATGAGAACGAGGATCGCGATCTTGCCGACGACGGCGCCGGCGTAAGGCTCGAGAAATTTGTTGGCGATGCCGAGGAAAAACGCGCCGAGCAGCGTGCCCCACAGATTGCCGACGCCGCCGAACACCACGACCATGAACGAGTCGATGATGTAGCCCTGGCCGAGGTTGGGGCTGACGTTGTCGATCTGCGAGAGCGCCACCCCGGCGATGCCGGCGATGCCGGAGCCGAGCCCGAAGGCAAGCGCGTCGATGCGGCCGGTGCGGATGCCCATGGACGCGGCCATCGGGCGGTTCTGCGTCACGGCGCGCATTTCAAGGCCGAAACGCGTGAAGCGCAGCAGCGCGAGGAGGCCGACGAACACCGCGAGGCTGAAGCAGATGATCCACAGGCGGTTATAGGTGATGGTGATCTGGCCAACATCGAAGGCGCCGCTCATCCACGAGGGGGAGCCGACGTCGCGGTTGGTCGGGCCGAAGGCGGTGCGCACCGCCTGCTGCAAAATGAGCGAGAGGCCCCAGGTGGCGAGCAGGGTTTCGAGCGGACGGCCGTACAGGAATCTGATGATGCACTGTTCGACCAGGATGCCGATCGTGCCGGAGATGGCGAAGGCGAGCGGCACCGCGATGGCGATCGAATAATCGAACAGGCCGGGATTATAGGCGCGGATCACTTCCTGCACGACGAAGGTGGTATAGGCGCCGAGCATCACCATTTCGCCGTGCGCCATGTTGATCACGCCCATCACGCCGAACGTGATGGCAAGGCCGATCGCGGCGAGCAGCAGCACCGAGCCGAGCGAGAGGCCGTACCAGGCGTTCTGCACCGCGCTCCATATGGCGAGGCCGTTCTGGATCGAGGCGATCGCGTCGTTCGCCGCCTTGCTCACGGCCGGCGGCGTGTCGCTTGGCAGGCCGGCGAGCAGCGCCACGGCATCCTGGTCGCCTCGCGCGCGGATCACCGGAACGGCGGCAAGCTTATCGGCCTCACTCGCGTCGCTCATGTTGAGGACCAAGGCGGCGCGCGCCTCGGTGAGCGCCGTTTTCACCCGCGGGTCGGTTTCCTTGGCGAGCGCGGTCTGGAGCGTCGGCAGCGCCGCGGCCTCGCGCGACTTGAACACCGCCTGCGCGGCTTCGAAACGCCTGCCGGGATCCTCGGCGAAGAGGCTCAACGCACCGAGCGCGGCCTCGACCGCGCGGCGCAGCCGGTTATTGAGCCGCACCGGCGCCAGATTCGCGGGCGCGGGCCCGGCGACCGCCTGGCCGGTGGCCGCATCGGTGAGCCGGTCGTCCTTGTCCTTGATGTAGACTTTCTTGCCGTCCGGATCGAAAAACAGCTGACCGTCCTGCAGCGCGCCAATCACCTGGGCGGCGCGCGGATTGCCGCTGCGGGCGACGGCGCTGATCGCGGTGTCGGTATCGCTGAAGGAATCGGCGGTAAAGCCGGAGAGCGCCTGATCAAAGCTCTGAGCGTTCGCCGCCGCCATGGCCAGGAGCAGGCCGAAGGCAACGGCGAGCGCGCGCAAGCGTCCGAAGAGGGCTCGCATCTATCCCGATCCCGGTATCAAGTTGCTGGGAGACGGCGGCACTACCGCCGCCCCCGTTCATGTCACGGCCCCCTTCGCGGGTTACGCCCCGCTACCGCACTTCTTGGTGACCGTGTTGTAGTTTCCGCACTTCTTGTCTTTCCAGTCGCCGATCAAGTCCTTCGACTCGGGAAGATACTTCGACCAGGCGTCGCCGGGAACCAGCCCGGGGGTTTTCCACACCACGTCGAACTGGCCATCCGCCCGCACCTCGCCGATGAACACCGGCTTTGTGATGTGGTGGTTGGGCAGCATTTCCGAGGTGCCGCCGGTGAGGTTGGGCACCTTCACGCCGACGATCGCATCGATGACCTTGTCGGGATCGGTCGAACCGGCCTTTTTGACCGCCTCGACCCACATGGCGAAGCCGATCACATGGGCTTCCATCGGGTCGTTGGTCACGCGCTTCGGATTCTTCGTGAAGGCGTGCCACTTGTCGATGAATTCCTTGTTGATCGGGGTGCTGATCGACTCGAAGTAGTTCCAGGCGGCGAGGTGGCCGAGCAGCGGCTTGGTGTCGAGGCCCGCGAGTTCTTCCTCGCCGACCGAGAACGCCACCACCGGGATATCGGTCGCCTTGATGCCCTGGTTGCCCAGCTCCTTATAGAACGGCACGTTGGCGTCGCCGTTGATGGTCGAGACCACCGCGGTCTTCTTGCCCGCCGTGCCGAACTTCTTGATGTCGGCGACGATGGTCTGGAAGTCCGAGTGCCCGAACGGCGTGTAGTTGATCATGATGTCCTCGTCCTTCACCCCCTTGGACTTGAGGTAGGCTTCGAGGATCTTGTTGGTGGTGCGGGGATAAACGTAGTCGGTGCCCGCCAGCACCCAGCGCTTGGCTTCGCCGCCGTCCTTCGACATCAGATAGTCGACCGCCGGGATCGCCTGCTGATTGGGCGCGGCGCCCGTGTAGAACACGTTGCGCTCGCTTTCCTCGCCTTCATACTGCACCGGATAGAACAGGAGGCCATTCAATTCCTTGAACACCGGCAGCACGGACTTGCGCGACACCGAGGTCCAGCAGCCGAACACCGCCGCCACCTTGTCCTTGGTGATGAGCTCGCGCGCCTTCTCGGCGAACAGCGGCCAGTTGGAGGCGGGATCGACCACCACCGGCTCGAGCTTCTTGCCGAGCAGACCGCCCTTCTTGTTCTGCTCGTCGATGAGCATCAGCATCACATCCTTAAGCGTGGTTTCGCTGATGGCCATGGTGCCGGAGAGCGAGTGCAGGATGCCGACCTTGATAGTGTCCTGGGCCTTCGCGGGCATGGCCGCGGCAAGCCCCAAAGCGAGCCCCGCCGTGGCGGCGAGCCAACGACGGGCATTCGGTCGCTGCGCGACCGCACGGATCGTTTTGAGCATTGAGAAGTCCCTCTGCGTTGACGCGCGCGTTCGCGCCTGTGGGCCCATGACGCGCACAGGGTCTTTCGCAAGGGGTGTGCCAAGCGCGCGAGAGCCTCTAACAGCTTGAGCATCCATGCGGAATCCGTATGCTCCGTCTCCCGGTTCCGGGGGCCGCGATTGAGCACGTGCTCAAAATTTAGGCTGCCGCCTGTTTAGTGGGCGCGCCGCTGCGCAGGGGCTGAAATTCAGCTAGAGGAAACGAATGTCGCACCAAGCCACTGTCAAACCGAAGCTACGCCGCACTCCGCACGAGGAAGTCGGCCCGATGTATCCGGTGGTAAAGCCGGTCGACCGCGGCTACGATCTCACCCTCAACCCGAAAAACGGCGAGCGCGCCCAAGGCCAGATCGTCTATCTCTCCGGACGGGTGATCGACACAAACGGCGAGCCGATCGCCGGCGCCAAGGTCGAACTGTGGCAGACCAACATGCACGGCCGCTACGACCATCCGGCCGATCCCAACCCGGCGCCGCTCGATGAGAATTTCGAGGGCTTCGGCAGCGCGGTTACCGACGCCGAGGGCCGCTACGCGTTCAAGACCGTCAAGCCCGCCGCCTATCCGGCCTCGGCGCCCGGCTGGTGGCGCCCGCCGCACATCCATTTCGACGTCGAGAGCGACTACTCGCGGCTGTGCACGCAAATGTATTTTCCCGGCGAGAAGCTCAACGACGAGGACTTCCTGATCGCGCGCCACCGCAAAATCGGCGACGGCGAGCTGATCGTGGCGAAACCCGCGCCGCTTCCCGCCGGCGCCGAGCCCGACGCGGTCGCCCTGACGTTCGATTTGATCCTGAATGCGCGCCTGCGATAGAGGCGAATAGGGAATAGGGAATAGCGAATAGTGAGTGGTGTTTACGCATAAGCCTTCACTATTCGCCACTGACTATTCGCTTCCAACAACAGGGAGGACTCCATGAAATTCAGAACCGCGCTTCCGCTTCTGGCATCCGCCGCCTTGCTCGGCCTCGGCCTCGCCGCCAGCCAGGCGCAACAGGCCGGCATGACGTTCTTCGTCTCCAGCGTGGGCTCGGGCAAGGGCGGCGATCTCGGCGGCCTCGAGGGCGCCGACGCCCATTGCGCCGCGCTCGCGAAAGCCGCCGGGGCGACCGCCACCACGTGGCACGCCTATCTCAGCACGACCGAGCCCGGTGGCGCGGCCGGCGTTGACGCGCGCGACCGCATCGGCAAGGGGCCTTGGGTCAACGCCAAGGGCGTCACCGTGGCCAAGAGCGTCGATGACCTGCATTCGGATTCCAACAACCTCAACAAGCAGACGGCGCTGACCGAAAAGGGCGAGACGGTGCCCGGCCGCGGCGATCCGGTGAACACTCACGACATCCTCACCGGCTCCGATCCGCAGGGCCTGTTTTCCACTGCCGGAGGCGACACCACCTGCGGCAACTGGACCAAGAGCGACGGTGGCTCGGCGATCGTCGGCCACGTCGACCGCGCCGGCCTCAAGGACACGCGCCACATGAAGTCGTGGAACTCCGCGCACGGCTCGCGCGGCTGCAGCCAGGACCAGCTCAAGGCCTCCGGCGGGGCCGGCCTGATCTACTGCTTCGCCGTGAATTGAGGCGGACCGTCATTGCGAGGAGCCCGCAGGGCGACGAAGCAATCCAGCAAACGATAACACTGCGCTCGCTGCCCTGGATTGCTTCGCTTCGCTCACAATGACGCTGCAGCAACAAATAAAACCGTCATCCTGAGGGTGCGCGCGACTTTGTCGGGCGCACGTCTCGAAGGATGGCAGCAAACTCCGGGCCTGCGGCCATCCTTCGAGACGCTCGGCGCTCCGCGCCGATCTCCTCAGGACGATGTTTGTATTTATTGCGTTGTCGGCGCGCTTCGGAGCAACCCACCCGGGTCGCTTCGTTCGCCACCCTCCCCGTTCTGGTAAGGGATTAAGACACCGCGGCCTGCTGGCGTCGCCCTTGATAGTGGTGCGGCGCATGTCGCACGGGAAACGATCCCGCGATCAGAGCTTGACGTCTTGGATTGCAGTTGGTGATAGTACCTCGCTCCGAGGGAGGGTCATGAGCGAAAATGGATGGCTAGTTTTAATTGGCGTCATCGCGACTCTGTGGCTCGCGGTCAAGGTAATTAAGTATAGTGTGCGCCGCCAGCACCTAATTGCAAAGTACGGACGCCAGACAGGATTCAGGATTCTCGCTAGACAGGTCTGGCAGGGGACGACCGCTGAGCAGTTATCTGACTCATGGGGCACTCCAGCAGACGTTGACCACACGGTGTACAAAACAAAGACCAAGGAAACCTGGAAATACAATCAAACAGGCAAAAACCGTTTTAAAGATCGTATCTACGTAGAGGATGGTGTGGTTGTGGGTTGGAAAGATTAAGTGCGCGTTTTCTGACTCGGACGGCGTATCTACCTACTCTATTTAAATGGGGATAGCGAGTGGACAAGGAAGTGATTGAGCTGGTAAAGGAAGTTATTGCACTCGCGGGTGCGCTCATCGTGCTTATCAGCGCTATCGTTGGCATCCGGAGCGCAGCCAAGCACGAGGTGCCTTACAAATCGAATCGACAGCACTCTAAGTCGTTGCGATTCGGATTGATAAGCGTCCTAGTAACTCTATCAGCTGGCGCAGCTGCATTTATCACGTACATGGCTCTCGGTGGGTCGAGTATACCTCCTCTCCAGAATCTCCGTCCTCACACCCGGACCGTTGAAACCACGGCATCTCAAACGGCCGTCACCGCGGTGAGCCCAACAACACAAGCCACGCCTAGCTCAGCTCCGAATTTAGCGGCACGCCGTACACCGACCCAGACATGGACGATGAACTTGGCGTCTCACTATGGGCTTGGCGTTACTCACAACCGGGGTTCTCTCTACGAATATCATGCCGTAAATGGAAGCATTTCCGTCGAAGCGTCCTGGACAGGCCAAGAGGTTGCGCGTTGCGTTAAACAGTGGAGTTCAAATAGAGGGGGAGGACAGTACATATTCAGGACCTGCAATGATGAGAAAGCCGTGGTGGAAGTACAGCTATTTGATTGATTAGGTACCTTCGAAAGGAGCTTAGCGCGAGTCATGCGTAGGAACTGCCACGCGCTGGTACGGGGAGGGATAGCTAAGCAGCCTCCTGCTGCACCGTGGGGCCGTCGCCAGCGATCGTGGTGCGGCGCATGTCGCGCGGCTCCTTCGTGTCGCGGAAGGCGCGGGCGCGGTGCATGGTCTGGCGGTTGTCCCACATCACGAGATCGTGGAGCCGCCATTTGTGGGTATAGACGAACTGCCGCTGCGTCGCGTGCTCGGTGAGGTCGCGCAGGAAGGCGCGCGCCTCAGGCATCGGCCAGCCGACGATGGCGCCGGCGTGGGAGGCGAGGAACAGCGACTTGCGCCCGGAGACCGGATGCGTGCGCACCAGGCGCTGGCGCACCGGCTTGAACATCGCCTTCTCTTCCGGCGTGAACTCGGCAAAGCCGAGGAGCCCGCGCGAGAACATGAGCGAGTGCTCGCAGATCAAATCTTCGATCTCCGCCTTGGTCTCGTCGTCGAGCGCGTCGTAGGCGGCGCGCATGTCGGCGAACTCGGTGTCGCCGCCCTTCGACGGGATCGAGCGCCCGGAGAGCAGCGAATATTTCGCCGGCGTGGCGCGGAAGGAAGAATCCGAGTGCCACAGGCGGTTGCCAAGATTGAACATGCGGCGGCGGTCGTCGCGGTCGTAAAGCTCGTTGCCCTTTTTCAGGTTCGATACGTCGGCAAGCTCGACGCGCAGGCGCCGCTCCTCGGGCTTGGTGATGTTGCTGCCCACCGCCGGCTCGATGCGCCCGAAATTGTTGCTGAAGGCGATCTGCTGCTCGTCGGTGACCGGCTGATCGTGGAACACCAGCACGGCGTATTGGTCCATGCCGGCTTCGATCGCGGCGACCTCCTCGCGCGAGAGCGGCTTGGTGAGGTCGACGCCGGAAACCTCGCCGGCGAAACAGGGGCCGACCTGGCGGATATTGACGGTCATGGGGAATCTCCTCCTTATCGCAACAATAGCACGCGCCGCACGCCGTCAGCCATGCTTGAGGTCGCGCAGGAAGGTGGTGCGCTGCGCCGCGGCGGCGAGCATGAACCCCATATCGGCGCCGGCAAGCACGAAGCTCACGCCGCGCGCGATGTAGCGCGGCATCAGCTTGTCGTCATAGATGCCGCCCATGCCGGCCCATTTGCCGTGCGCGCGGCAGGCTGCGACCGTCTTGTCGTAGGCGTCGACCACGCGCTCGTTGGCGAAATCGCCCGGGATACCCATTTCGGCGCACAGGTCGTTGGTGCCGATCAGCAGCACGTCGATGCCGGGCACCGCGGCGATCTCCTTGGCGTTGCTGATGGCGCGCGGCGTCTCCAGCATCACCGAGATCAGCGTCGCGGCGTTGAGCGACTTCGTCAGCTCGCCGATTTTGATCGACCGGTAATCGAACTGCGGCACGCCTCCGGCGACCGAGCGGTGGCCGTCCGGCGGATATTTGAGCTTCGCAACCACCTCGCGCGCCTCCTCAGCCGAGTCGACGTGCGGGATGACGATGCCGAGGGCGCCGTTGTCGAGCGCGCGCGTCGCCATGGAGTACTCGCCGTTCGGCACGCGCACGATCGGCGCCAAGCCCGCGTCGAGCGCGCCGACCGCGATCTGGCAGGCGGTATCGAGGGTGAGCGAGCCGTGCTCGAGGTCGATGAACAGCCAGTCGAAGCCGGCGGTCTTCATCGCCTTGGCGACTTCGACAGTGCGGGCGAGCTTGATGCCGACGCCGAGCGACAATTCTCCGCGCTCGAGCCGCTCGCGCGCGACATTACGAACCGTCTCCATGAACGTCCCCTGTGCTGATGCGAGGCGCGCCGGGAGCCGGCGGCCCACACAGGATAGCACAGGTCAGCGCGTGGGAGGGGTATCGTCGCCGGGGCCGAGCGCGCGCTGCATCAGCACGATGTCGATCCAGCGGCCGAACTTGAAGCCGGCCGACTGCAAGGTGCCGACCATGCGGAAACCGAGCGCGCGATGAAGCCCGATCGAGGCCTCGTGGCCGCTGTCGCCGATCACGGCAACGACTTGGCGGAATCCGCGCTGCTCGCATTCTTCGAGCAACGCCGCCAGCAGCACGTGCCCTATGCCCTGCCGTTCGCGGCCGGGCTCGACGTAGACCGAGTTCTCGACCGTGTTGCGGTACGCGGGCCGCGGCCGGTGGGCGCTGGCGTAGGCGTAGCCGACCACGCGCCCGGCCTGCTCGGCCACGAGATATGGATAACCGCCGTCGAGCACCGCGCGGCGCCGGCGCGCCATCTCGGCGGCGTCCGGCGGCTCGATCTCAAAACTCGCGGCGCCGTGCAGCACGTGGTGGTGATAGATCGCTGTGATAGCGGCGACATCCGCCTCCTCGCAGGGTCGGATCATCACCGCGGCGGCGGCGCGGCTCGGACCGTCGGTCACGAGACCTACTCCGCCGGGGCCGGCGCGGGAGCGCGCCGCGGCATGCGCAAATTCTCGATCACCCCCATGATGCCGCGCGGCATGAAGATGATGAAGAGGATCAGCAGGATTCCGTAAATGGTATTGGCGGCGCCGATAAAGTTGGTGCCGAACCACACGCGCAGGCCCTCGTTGAGCGCGATCGTGAGGAACGCGCCGACGGTTGGGCCGAGCAGCGCGTACATGCCGCCGGCGATCGCCGCGAACACGATCTGCAGCGACACGGCGATGCCGGAGACGGTCTCCGGGTTGAGATAGGCGAGATATTGCCCGAACAGCGAGCCGCCGACCGACGTGAGCGCCGCGCTCACCACCGTGACGCGCAGCTTCTCGCGCATCACGTCGATGCCGAGCGATGCGGCCGCCTCTTCGTCCTCGGAAATCGCTTCGAGCGCCTCGCGCTCGATGCCGCGGTCAACCCAGCGCCACACCAAGAGGCCGCCGAGCCACACCACCAGAGCGATGCCGTAGAAATAGCGCTTGTCGGGGAATTGCAGCGCATACCAGGAGTGGCCGGCGAGCTTCTGGGTCATGCCGAGCGAGCCGCCGGTGATATCGCGCGCGGCCGTGATCGTGCGCAGCACCACTTCGCTCAGCGCCAAGGTGACGAGCGCGAAGTAATGCCCGATCACGCGGAAGCGGAAGCACGGGTAGCCGATCACGACCGCGAGCAGCACCGAGAGCGCGACGCCGGCCGGAATGCCGAGCCACGGCGTGACGCCCTCGTAATTCCACAGCAGCGCCGGCACATAGGCGCCGACTCCCATGAAGGCGCCGTGGCCGAGGGAGACGAAGCCGAAGCGGCCCATGATCGACCACGCCGTGTAGATGAAGCCCCACAGCAGAATTTGGATCACGATGTGGAGGAAATAGGCGGGTGTCACGAACGGCAGCGCGATGAGGCACGCAAGCGCGGCGATACCGGCAACGTGAAGGGGGTTGATCGCGCGCGGCGGGTTCATCGGGCGAGGATCCCGCGCGGCCGGATGAACATCAGCACGATGAACAGCGTGAAGGCGAGCACGTAAGCCCACTCGGTCGAATAATAATAGCCGCCGATCGAGATGATCTGGCTGATGATGAAGGAGGCGACGAAGCCGCCGATCATGTTGCCAAGCCCGCCCAGCACGCAGATCATGAAGATGAGCGGCCCGAACGTGTTGCCGAGGAACGGGTGCACGTCATATTGCAGTACCAGCAGGCAGCCGCCGAGGCCGGCGAGCGCGCCGCCGATCAGCGAGGTGACGAGATAGATGCGGCGCTGGTCGACGCCCATCAGTCCCATGATCTCGCGGTCCTGCGAGATGGCGCGGATGGCGACGCCGAGATAGGTGCGCTTGAGGAAGACATAGAGCGCGACCGCGCCCACCAGGGCGAAGCCGAAGGCGAGCAGGCGGGCGAAGCTGATGAAGATGTCGCCCATCTCGATGATCGGCAGCCGCACACCGATGTTGCGGAAGTCGGTGCCGAACAGCAGGGTGGTGAAGCTCTGCAGGAAGAACAGGAGCCCGCCGGTCGCGAGCAGCTGGTTGATCGGCGGCGCGCGCAGCACCGGCGCGATGATCAGCACGTGCACGAGAACCCCGAGCACCGCGACGCCGGCGATCGCGGCGAGACTCGCCGCCCACAGCGGCCAGCCGGCGACGTGCAGCCAATAGACCGCGTACATGCCGCACATGACGAGGTCGGCATAGGCGATCCACACCACGTCGATGACGCCGAAAATCAGATTGAGCCCGAGGGCGAGCAGCGCGAGCACGCCGCCGAGCAGCAGACCGTTGATCACCGCTTCCAGCAGATAGATGTCCATGCGCCACCTAGACCGTCATGCCCGGCCTTGTGCCGGGCATCCACGTCTTTACTTCAATAAGCAAGGCGTGGATGGCCGGGACAAGCCCGGCCATGACGATGGTGGTAACAAGATTCAAACCGGACATGCTCTACAGCCCCATGTACGAGCGGCGAATGAGGTCGTTGTTCTTCAGCTCGGCCGACGAGCCGGCGAGGTGGATGCGCCCGACTTCGAGCAGATAGGCGCGATCGACCACTTCGAGCACCTGCTGCACGTTCTGCTCGACGATGAGCACGGTGAGCCCTTCGGCGCGAATGCGGCGCACCAGATCGAACACCTGCTGCACCACGAGCGGCGCCAAGCCGGCCGACGGCTCGTCCATCAGCAAAAGCTTGGGCCCCGACATGAGCGCGCGGCCGATCGCGCACATCTGCTGCTCGCCGCCCGAGAGCGTGCCGGCAAGCTGTTCCCGTCGTTCCTTAAGCCGCGGAAAGAGGTCGTAGACCCAGGCCATGCGCTCGGCGATTTTCGCGCGCGCCTGCGGAATGAAGGCTCCGATGCGCAGGTTGTCCTCAACCGTGAGGCGGGGGAACAGGCGCCGGTTCTCCGGCACGTGGGCGATGCCGCGCTCGACGATACGGTGGGCGGACAGCCCGTCGAGCGAGCGGCCGTCGAACGTCATGGCGCCGGCATCCATCGGTACGAGACCGGAGATCACCCGCATCATGGTGGTCTTGCCGGCGCCGTTCGGGCCGATCACCCCGACCGCCTCGCCCGCCTCGACGTCGAGCGACACATCGAACAGGGCGCGGAACGACCCATAGCCCGCCGACACTGCCGCCAACGAGAGCATGGGCTAAGTCCGCCGTTGGCCGAGATAAACTTCAGTCACGCGCGGGTCGTGCGCGGCGTCCCTCGGCAGGCCCTCGAATATTTTCTCCCCGTGGTCGAGCACGATCACCCGGTCGACCACGCGCATCAGCACGCCCATGATGTGCTCGACCCAGATGATGGTGATGCGCATGCGGGTGCGGATGCTTTCGAGCAGATCCGCTGCGCGCTCCATTTCGCTGGCATCGAGCCCGCCCAGGCTTTCGTCGGCGAGCAGCAGGGTCGGCCGGGTGGCGAGCGCGCGCGCCAGCTCGAGCTTCTTGAGCGCGGCGGCGCCGAGCCCGTCGGTCATCGTGTGCGGATCGGCCGGCAGGCCGACGAGGGCGAGCGCCTCTTCGGCGTGGCGGCGCGCTTCGACGCGATCACTGCTGCCGTTGCCGAAATAGGCCGCAAGGGTCACGTTTTCGATGAGCGAAAGTTTGCGAAACGGGCGCGGGATCTGGAACGTGCGCGCGATACCGTTGCGGCAGATGCGGTGCGCGGAGAGGCCGCCGATCTCGCCGCCCTTGAAGCGGATCGAGCCGGCGGTCGGCCGCAAGGCGCCGGCAATCAGGTTGAAGGTCGTGCTCTTGCCCGATCCGTTCGGCCCGATCAGGCCGAGGATCTCGCCCTCGCGCACCTCGAACGACACCTGATTGACGGCCAGGAAGCCACCGAAGCGCTTGGTCAGCCCGCTGACCGACAGCACCGCTCAACCTGTCGCATAGATCGACGAGGATGGAAGCGGCAGCACGGGGTCCTGGGTCTTGATGTTGCTCGGCCACACCACGGTGATGTGCTCGCCGGCGAACTGCATCACCACCGGGGTCGAGCGTTCGTTCTGGCCGGCGAGCTGGTTGCCGGGCGGATAGAATTTCACGCCGTAGCCCTGGATCGTGCCGCCCGGCGCAATGTCGACCTCGAGCGCCGCCTTGCGCACCGCCTCCGCGTCGAAGCCGCCGTACTTCTGTTTCGCGACCGGCAGCACGTTGTTGAGCAGCACCCAGGTCTGATTGAATCCCATCGACACATGCGGCGGCACGTCGACCGCGTTGGTCTTGGCGCGGTAGCGATCGACCATGATCTTGACCAGGTCGCCGAGCCCGGGCGCCAGCGTCTCGGCCTTGAGCAATTGCGCCGGCACCGGATCGATGTTGCAGAAGTTGTCGATGTCCTTGCCGAAGGTCGCACGCAGCTTGTCGAGTTGGCTGTAGCCGGCACCGTTGCCGATCAGCATCTTGAAGCGCAGGCCGGCCTCGCGCGCCTGGCGCAGGAACAAGGTGATGTCGGGGTTGTAGCCGACCTGAGAAATGATGTCGGGCCGCGCGCGCTTGAGCTTCGTCACCAGCGACGAAAGATCGGGCGCCGCGGCGGAATAGCCCTCCTTCATGATCACCTGGACGGTCTTCTCCTTGGAGAAGCGCTCGGTCGCCTCGGCGACGCCGACGCCATACGGCCCGTCTTCGTGGATGATCGCGAGCTTCACGTCCTTCGGATCGACGCCGAGCTTGGCCTTGGCGTTCTCGGCGATGAAGCTCGCCGCCGCTTCTCCGTACTGATCGGAATGGATCTGCCCGCGGAACACGTAACGCAGGTTGCGATCCTTGAACACCGCGGTCGAAATCGCGGTGGTGATCCAGAGGATTTTCTTGTGTTCGTCGACCTTGGCCGCGAGCGGCACCGCGGCGGCGCTGGCATAGACGCCGAGCACGATGTCGACATTCTCCTGGCCGAGCAGTCGCTCGACTTCGTTGATCGCCGCGTCGACCTTGCTCTGCGAATCCGCGTTGATCGGCTCGACCTTGTATTTGCCGGCGACGCCGCCCTTTTCGTTGACGAGGTCGATGGCGATCTGCGCGCCGTGCGCGCAGGCGACCGAGCCCGCCGCCGCGAACGGACCGGAAAGGTCGTAAATCACGCCAATGCGGATCGGCGGCTCCTCGGCGCGGGCGATGCGTCCGCCGAGGCCCGCGCCCGCCAAGGTCGCGGCCGAAGCTTTTAGGAGCGCGCGCCGTGACGTTTGCATTGAGTCCCTCCCCTGGTGGCCGATGGCCGGCTCTGCGGCCGTTCCGTCGCCGGCAGTATTTTGCGCAGCCGGAGTGGAGTCAACGCGCGGGGTTTACCGCCTGCCCTTCTTTCTGCGCGCAGCCCCCCTGCTTACCTTAGCGGGCTTTGCGCGTGCTGCTGGTCGCGTGCGTGCCGCGGGTTTGCTGGCCTTCGCGGCCGCGACCAGGGCCTCGGTCTTCTCGAGCCGGCCCGCCCAATATTCCCAGGCCCGCTCGACCGGTCCGGGCTGTAGGTTGTGGCCCGAGGCGAGCGAGGCCTCGCCCGGCGTCAATGCGCCGACGCCGCCGAGCATATGGGCGCGCCACTGATGCTCGGCGTTGCGGGCGGAATAGATGGAGCGGAAGATCACCTCGTGCAGGTTGGCGCCCACCACCGTGGCGCCGTGCCGGCGCATCAGCACCATCGCGTGGGAGCCGAGCGCGCGCGCGAGCGAGCGGCCCTCTTCCGGCTTGATCACCAGCAGGCTTGTGTCGCCGAACTCGTCGCGGCTGTCCCAGAACGGCGCCTTGGCCCCCATGGTGGCGCCGAGGTGGAACACCGGCACGAGATCGATTCCGGCGATCACGAACGGCATGATCGAGGGCGCGTGGTGGTGCACCACCGCGTGCACGTCGGGGCGCATCTGATAAATGCAGCCGTGGATCACCCGCTCGGAATAGAGCCGGCGCGTCGGCGGCACGACCGGTTCGGAGTCGAGGGTGAACTCCAGAATGTCCTCGGCCTGAACAAGCTCCGGCCCGCGCGAGCGCGAGAGGAGATAACGGCCGGGATCGTCGGGATGGCGCACGCTCACGTGCCCAAAGGCATCGAGCACGTCCTCGTGGGCCAGAATGCGGTTTGCGCGCGCAAGCTCGCGGCGCACGTCATCGAGCGCGGTCGGCACGGGAAAGTCCTCCGGTAGTCGTCACGGCCGCCCCCGGGCACTTCGTCCCGGGGTGTCCCGGCCATCCACGTCTTTGTTTGTTTCTAAGACGTGGATGCCCGGCACAGGGCCGGGCATGACGGGTTGATGGGTTGGCGCAAACGAGTCGTTACGTGGTGCGGGAGTCAGATCAGACCTTGACCTTCTCGTCCTCGACCACGCGCTGCACCGCCGGCCGCTTGAGCATGCGGTCCTTGAATGCGGTGTAGTTCTTCAATTCGCCCATGGGCAGTTCGCCCCTCAGGCCCCAGGTGTAGAAAACGAAGCCGTAAGGGTCGAGCACAGAGTAGCGGTCGGAGAACCATTCGCGCCCCGCCAGCATGCCGTCGATCTGCTTCATATAGCCATGGAAGGTCTTCAGGCCGGTGTCCTTGATGATCGGATGGACCGCCGGATCGGGCGCATAGCGCTCGGGGCGTCGCACATGGGCCATCGCCGGATGCACGCTCCCGGCGAAGAAGCCGATCAGTGATAGCGCCTTGGCCTCGGGGTTGGGATCGCTCGGCCACAGGCCGAAGCGCTTGCCGAGATAAGGCAGGATCGCGGTGTTCTCGGCGATCGGCTCGCCGTCGTCGAGCTTGAGCGCGGGCACCCGTCCCTGCGGGTTGATCTTGAGGTAGGCTTCGGTGCGCTGCTCGCCGCCCGCGAGGTCGACTTTTTTCGGCTCGTACTTCTCGCCGCCCTCTTCGAGCACGATGTGGGCCGCCATCGAGCACGCGCCGGGCGCGTAATAAAGCGTCAGCATGGGTTTCCTCCGGAAACAGTAATCAGCAATCAGTGACCAGAACAGGCCGCTCTGATCACTGGTCACTGATCACTGATTACTGGTTACGACTTCTTCTCGAATGGATTTTGGTTCTGCTGCGGCTGGCCGCCCGTCATGTAGCGCGGCAGCTCCTTGCCCTTCTTCTTGTCCTTGTTCCAATCCGCCTTTGGCTTCTTCTTTTCCTTGTTGGCTCGCATCTGACCCTTGGCCATGATCGTCTCCTTCGTCAGCTCGGCTGCGCCAGACTCAATGCTGCGCACGCCGATTTCGCGTCAGAATGCGCATTTTTGCGGGCTTCGCAAGGCTTGTCCCGGACGCGACGCAGCGCGAAGCGGTGCGGCGCTGATCCGGGACCCAGCCCTGGAGCCCGGGTCCTGCAGCGCATCACTTCGTGTTGCGCTGCGCCCGGGGAACCCTACTCCTTCGCCACCCGTACCAGGAGCTTGCCGAAGTTCCTCCCCTGCAGCAGGCCCATGAACGCCTGTGGGGCATTCTCGATGCCCTCGACCACGTCCTCGCGGTATTTGATCTTGCCCTCGCGCAGCCACTGCGACACGTCGCGCGCGAACTCGGCGGCGTGGGCCATGAAGTCGCTCACGATAAACCCGCGGATGGTGAGCCGCTTGGTCAGCACGGCGCGCATCAGCCGGGCGGTCGGGAAGCCGCCGCTCAACTCGGCGTCGTTATAGTGCGCGATGAGCCCGCACACCGGCACGCGGGCAAAATCGTTGAGCAGCGGGAACACCGCTTCCCACACCGCGCCGCCCACATTCTCGAAATAAACGTCGATGCCGCGCGGGCACGCCGCCGCCAGGCGCTCGGCGAGATCCTTCGCCCGGTGGTCGACCGCGGCGTCGAAGCCGAGTTCATCGGTGAGGTAGCGGCACTTGTCCGCCCCACCGGCGATGCCAACCGCGCGGCAGCCCTTAATCCTGGCGATCTGGCCGACCGTCGCGCCGACCGGCCCACTCGCCGCCGCGACCACCACCGTCTCGCCCGCCTTGGGCTGGCCGATGACGGTGAGCCCGGTATAGGCGGTCATTCCCGGCATGCCGAGCACGCCGAGCGCGGTCGAGAGCGGCGCGCGCTGGGGATCGAGCTTGCGCAAACCTGCGCCGTCGGAGAGCGCGTATTCCTGCCAGCCGGCGCGCGAGAGCACCACGTCGCCCGCCGCGAAATCCTTGTGCCGCGACGCCTCGACCCGGCTCACGGTCCCGCCTTCCATCACCTCGCCGATCTCGACCGGCTTGGCGTAGGAACGCGCCGCGCTCATGCGCCCGCGCATGTAGGGATCGAGCGAAAGCCACAGCGTTTTCAGCAGCACCTGCCCGTCGGTTGGCTGCGCCACCGGCGTCTCGGCGAGGCGGAAATGCTGCGGCCCCGGCGCCCTTTCAGGCCGCGCGGCGAGCAGGATCTGGCGGTTCATCGGCATAACTGGCTCCGCTCACGCCACGCGCTGGTGCGCGTTCCAGTGGCGTTCGAGATTGCTGATGAGCGCCGGGCTGAAGTGACAATAGGCCTGCTCGCGCGTGTAGACCGCCATATAACGGCGGAACAGATCGATCGGCTCCTGGCCGATGCGCACCGCGCGGCGATTGCCGACCGCGCTCACCACGCCCGAGCTGGTGAAATTCTCGACCACGCGGGCGATCGCGGCATCCATCTCGTCGGCGGGCGCGATCTCATCGCAAATGAGCCGTCCCTCCGGCGTGTCGCAGTCGAGCCGGCGCCCGTACATGATCGCTTGCCGCGCGATGCGGTCGCCGACGAAGCGCGGCAGCCGCAGGTTCGCGAGCCCGGGAATGATCCCTTCCTTGCGCGCCGGCAAGGTCATGTAGGCATTGTGCGCGGCGAGCACGTAATCGACCGCGAGCAGGATCTGGCAGCCGCCGCCGATGGCGAACTCCTCCACCACCGCGATCCACGGCTTCTCGATGCTCCCGACCGGCACCACGTCGGGCGGCGATTCAGGCCGCGAGAGGCCGCGCAGCAGTTTGTTGACCATGCCGAGATCGCGCTCGATGTACCAAACGAACGGAATCTTGCCGTAGTAGAGGTGGGTGAGGTTGATGCCCGCCGAGAACACGTGGCGGCCGCGATATTTCGGCTTCTCGGCCTTGTCCCCGCGCAGCACCGCGATGTCGCTCTCGGTATCGAGCGTCGCGAGATCGATCGCGGTTTCCTGATCCGGAATCGTTCCCGGGTCCTCGGCATTGAGGAAGCGCGGGTTGCGCATGGTGACATAGGCGGCCTTGCCGCGCCGCTCGACCGATGCTCCCGCGAGCTCGAGGCGGCCGCGTTCGGCAAAGCGCGGCAGCAACTCGAGCGACTCCTGCCGTGGCAGCAGCATGGCGTGGCACAGGTGCGCGCCGGCGGCGGGATGGTCGAAGACGTGCGAAAGCAGAATCCCCTGGTCGATTTCGACGCCGTCCTTGTCGCGCTGGACGAGCACGCTTTCGCGCGCCACCTGCTCGCGCGTCGGCACCAGCCCGGGCACCTCGCGCGCGGCGGCGTAGACCAAATCTGCCACCCGGAGGAACGCGGTGAAGTCTTTGCTGAGCGCGCGATAGAGCGTGTCGGTATGCGCCTTGAGAAAGACATCGCGCGCCGCGCGGTCGGTGCTCTGGATGAGCGCGGCGGCCCGCGCCTGCGCGGCGTTGCGCACCGGCTTCTTCGGTAGCGCGGCAAGCAGCGCACTCCCCTGCTGCCAACTTTTGCCGAAGGCGCCGACGTCGCGGCGATAGTCGCCGCTCGTCGTCGGCCGCTCGTTCCACCATGCCGCCGCCGCCTCACCCGGCAGCATCGCGGCGAGCAGGGCGGCGTCGGTTTGATCCGAGGCCATATTGGACACAACGGGCGCGTCGATCGTGGCCATGGCGGTTCCTCCATGACCAATGTTGCGCGCCGCAAGGCGGTGCGCAACGAGGTCGGACGGTTCAGGCGGCCGGAATGCGTTGGGCGACCGCGGCTTCGGCCATGCGGGCGAAGCGCGCCGCGGGACCTTCCGGCCCGACGCTTTGCACGCTCACCCGGGCGCCTTCGGCGAGCAGGAACAACTCGTCCGCCAGCAGCTCCGGCTGCGGGGCGCCGGCGGCCGCACACAGGCGTGCCAAGCGGTCGCGCTGAGCGCTCTTGAACGCCTCAATGACGACGCGCGCCGGATGGCTCCGATCGGGCAGTTCCACAGCGGCGTTGCACATGGCGCACCCGCGCTCACCGACGCTTCCGAGATGCCCGCTCATGGCGGCGACCCACCCCTTGAGCTGCGCCCGGGGATCGCCCGGATGCTCGGCGGCGAGCCTCTCCCACAGCGCATCCGCTTTGGCACCGACGCGGCGCAGGCATTCAGCCACCAGCTCATCCTTCGACGAAAAGTGCCGGTAGAGCGTCATCTTGTTGGTGCCGGCGGCCTCCGCGATGGCGTCGACCCCGACCGCCCGGATGCCTTGTCGATAGAACAGGTCGCACGCGGCGGCGACGATACGTTCACGCGGAGCGACGCCCGTTTGGGCCGCCGAGGCAGTGTTCACGAAATTGGGATTCATGGCCGCTTGACTGTGGTGTTACCGGTCAGTAACGTATGCAGTGTTACCGGTCAGTACCACAGAGCGTTGGCACTGTCACGAAGAATTCATCGGGTTGCGGCCGGATGGAGGAGTGCATGACCAAGTTCATGGAAATGTTGGGAAAGTCCCGCTGTCTCGCGGTGCCGCTGGCGGTCATCGGGGTGATCGCGGCGGTTACGGCTGCGGGCGTCGTCGAGACTCGCGCCGAGCGCGCCGCGACCTGCGGCCTCGCCATCTCGATTCAGGACCCGGATTTGTGGGCAAGCCTCGCTCGCTTCGACCGGCATCAATCCGCCGCGGCCCGCAAGGTCTGCGATTTCTACCGCGACCGGCATTGAAACCACTGCTTTGGCAAAAATGGAGCATCCACCGATGAATTGTCACGGACGCGACCCGAGCCTGAGCGAAGCCCTTGCCGATCCGGTCGTGCGCGCCGTCATGGCCGCCGATCATGTCGACCCGTGCAAGCTCGCGGCCGAACTGCGCGCCATGGCCACGCGTCTGAACCTATCCGAGCGCTCGCACGTAGCTAGCGCATGATGAGGATGAAACAGAATTGACGTGGCGCTCGTCCCCCCGCCACGCCGATGGCCCAGCGGTCACCCGCGGGCCCCTGCGCCGGACGGCTCTCTCCCCCCATCCCAGCGGAGCCGTCCGGCGCTTTTATCAGTTATCAGTGACCAGTTATCGGTGATTAGATATTCGAGCGACGAGACTGCTTGGTCACTGATTACTGATCACTGGACCGCCCTCCCCAAGATCCCAATAAATTCCAGCCATCAGGCCGAGCGCTTCGCGGGCGATCGGCAGCGGCAGATGTTCGTTGGGCGCGTGCTGCGAGCAGCCGCGGTAGGAATGCGGCACCCAGATGGTCGGCATGCCGAGGCCTTCGGTGAAAATGTCGTTGGGCAGCGAGCCGCCCGAATTGGGAATGATGGCAGGCGGCGCGTTGAGCGTGCGCGCGATCGAGGCCGCGGTCCAGCGCACCCACGGATGATCGGGATCGACGCGCGTGGCGCGGAAGATTTCATCGCGCGCCTTGGCGACCTCGACCATGGGAAACCCGTGGCGGTCGAGATGGCGGCGTAGCGCCGGCAAAACTTCGTCAGGGTCGATGCCGACGACCGTGCGCAACTGCCCGCGTGCCCAGGCGCGCGGCGGCACCGCGTTGACCGGGTTCTCCGGGTTGCCGGCGCTCATGGCGAGAATCTCGAAAGTGCTCCAGCCGTAAACCTTCTCGGGCGCCGTCAGTCCCGGCTCGCCCCAGGCCGGATCGATCTGCGGATCGCCCGGCCCGCTCACGATCTCACAATCGGCGAGCACCCGGCGCACGGAATCGGGAATACCGTCCGGCACCCATTCGGGAATGCGCACCTGGCCGGTCGGGCCCGTGATGCTGGCGAGCGCATGGGCCAGCTGGATCGCTGGATTGGAGAGCAGCCCGCCCCAGTTGCCGGAGTGATGCCCGCCTTCACGTGCCGTAATCGTAAAGTCGATCGGAAAGGCGCCGCGGCACCCGAGCGATAGCGTCGCGCGGTCGGCCGCCATGCGCGGTCCGTCCGAGGCGATGAGCACGTCGGCAACAAACAAATCGCGGTGCTCCGCGCATAGCTCGCGCAAACCCGACGATCCGGTCTCCTCGCCCATCTCGATCAGCCATTTGGCGTTGAAGCCGAGCCGGTCGCGCAACGCGAGCACGGCCGCGAGCGCCGCGAAGTTGATCGTGTGCTGGCCTTTGTTGTCGACCACGCCGCGGCCCCAGTAGCAGCCGTCGCGCTCGACGAGCTGCCAGGGCGATAGTCCCGCCTGCCAGCCGGATTCGAGCCCGCGGATCACATCGCCATGGCCGTAGCCGAGAACGGTCGGCAGCCCCTCGCCTTCCATGCGCTCGGCAAAGAGGAACGGTCCGCGCGCCTTGGCGTGGGTCATCACGCGGCAACGAAAGCCGAGCGCCTCGAGCGCCGGCTTCATTTCGGTTTCGATGTAGCGGGCCAGTTCGCCGGCGCGCTCCGGATTCTGGCTCTCGGTCGGGATCGCGATGCGGCGGGAGAGATCGCGTTTGAATGCGCCGCTGTCGAAATATTCCTGGGCGCGCGCGATGGCGGCGGCACGGCTCATGTGAGACTCCCTCCCCTGTTCGGCATCACTTTGATCGCGCCACCGCCGCGATGGCAAGCGTCCCGCGCCCGTCGCGGACTTAACCATTTCGAGGAATAGGCAGACCGGCGCTGGCGAGCGCGCAAGCGGCCGCGCTAATATCGCGGCAGATGCGGCGGCGTGGCGCGGAGTTAACCGATGTTTTGTCGAGTAAGCGCGGCCGTCGGCGCCGCGGCGGTCGCCGTTATGTTTTTGATACCGGCGCAGTCGATCGCCCGCGGCGGAGCCGGTGTGGCGGGACATGCCGGCGGTTTTCATCCCCCGACGCGGCCGGTTCATCAACCCGTCCGACCGATCCGCCCGGTGCATTCGAGACTCGTGCATCGGCATGATCCGCTGTTTGTTCACCGTGAATTTCACGAGCGGCATGCGTTCCATGCCGCCGAGCGGCGGCATCATCGCGGGATTTTCTGGTTGCCCGGCGGCTACGGCTCCGCCTATCCGCTCACCTATGCGGACGGCAGCGCGTTCTACGGAACCTATTACGATCCGTCCGACGTGACCGGGGCGATCGGCGCGCCCGCCTACGCGGTTCCGCCGGCATCTGTCCTGCCGATTGCCGCGCGGCTCGAGGCGCCGGTCGATCGCGGCGCCTGCCGCTCGGAGATCGTCGCCGTGCCGTCGCCAGCCGGCGAAGAACGCAGCGTGACCATCACGCGCTGCTAGAGCATGATCCCGAAAAAGCCTGCCCCGCACTTGATGCGGGGTGGGAACCGGTTTTTCGGAAAAGATCATGCTCCAATAAAACGGGCCGGCGGTCAGTGCCCTGACCGCCGTCACCGCACGCGATCGGATCGCTAGGCCGGATAGCGATACGCAATCGCGCGTCGCGTCGCGTAGAACCCTTCGCCGACGCGATGCCCGTGATTGCCGCTGACCACGCGGATGCGACCGTGTCCGTCCGAGCCGATCACAAATCCTACGTGATGCGGAAACACCACGATCGCACCCGGCACCGGGCCCGGCGCCGGCCTGCCGTAGCTCGCGAACGATCGCGCGAGCGCCGAGCCGCTGCCGCGATGGCCCGTGCGCTTGAGCACCAGGTTGGCGAACTCCGCGCACCAGTCATGTGAGCGGCCGGTCGGGTTGGTGCCGCGATAGCGCTGGGCCATGACGACCACGTCCGACGATCCGTGCTTTGCGCCGTCTGCGATCACGGCGGCGGCGGTGGAAGCCGCCCGCTCCCGCCGATGCTGCCGCAGATCGGCAAAACGATGGTGCTGGCCGTGATGCGTGCCGCGCGCGGCGGCGGTCCACCGGGCGACATGATGGAAGCGGTGGTGGGTAGTTGCGTGAGCGGACGTTGCGAGCATCGGCGCGAAAGCCGACGCCAGCACGGCCGCGGCTCGAAGCCACGACATGCTTTACTCCTGCGATTTACTGAGATGAGGCTAGGCCTCGATGGAGTGTTTCATCCCAAGTGACGTGCGCGCCTGGGTGGCCGCGCGCATTTGATTTTCCGAATGACGACCGATCTTTCGTCATCGCTCGCGAAAGCGGGCTGTAGGGTGGGCTAAGGGCCGAAGGCCCGTGCCCACCATCGACCGTCAAATAAACAACCGCGTGGGCACGCTCGCTTCGCTCGCTTAGCCCACCCTCCGATACCCCGCTTCCGCGTCGCTTCCGCGGGGCATGACGAGTCAGTGTCTGGGGCCGCTGGAATCACATTCGTTCCGTGCGCGACCGCGGGCGCGGCGCATAATACAGGAAGGTAGTGTTTGTTATTGTCATGAGAGTTCTCCGCAGTTCGGTCCCCTTCCGCCGGCGCGGACTGGACCGACCGAGTGTGACGATACTGCGGCAGACGCTTACGTCATGCGACCACTCGCCACACGTTCAAGTCATCTTTGTTTTCTGATCAGCGCCACCTTTGCCATTGGCGCGGACACGGGTTGCGCCAGGGGCATGGCGAATTGTGAGCTCCAGCGCCGGATTCGGCCGGAAAGAGCCGGTCCAGCAATGTGGACGCTGGGGAATGGGCGTCCGGGATTGGCATCGCTCACGCCTGCGTGAACCTTTCCGCCCGGCGGTGCGACCAATTGCCCGGATGCGAAGTCGAAAGCTTCGCCACTCGAACCCCGGAGAGGAGCCCATGTCCCGCAAATTCATCGTGGCGATCGCGGCGGTTGCCGCGCTTGGCATTTCCACCCTGGCCGCAACCGACGCCTCCGCCCGCTTCGGCGGTGGCGGCGGCCACTTCGGCGGCGGCCACGTCAGCAGCTTCAGCCGCGCTTCCTTCCACCCAGCCCGCATCAACACGAGCCGCACCGTCACCCGCACGTTCCGGACGACGCACGTCACCCACTTCACTCGCGTGAACCGGCCGATCCCGCATCGTCCCGACCGTTTTCGTTTCGCTCGCCACCACCGCGGTCATCAGTGGTGGGCGTGGTGCCGGCATCATCACCACCACTTCTGCGGCTATCCATGGATCGACGTAGGGGTCGACGGCGGCGAGGTTGCGGTCGATGGCGTGGCGGCTGCCCCGCAGGCGATTGCCGCGACCCCGGCGGCGGTGTGCAACGACTGCGACTATTTCCTCAAGGACGAGCCCGGTTGCTACATGGCCAAGCGCGCGTTCTCCACGCCGGCCGGCGACGAGGAGCTACGCTGCGTGAAAATCTGCGAGCAGCCCGAGGCCCCGCACGCCGCGAAGTGAGCCAATAGCGAATGGTGGGTTGGTGAGTGGTGATCCTACTCACTACTCACCATTCACTACTCACTAACTATTCGCTATTCGCTACTCACTATTCGCTTCTTTGGTTACACCTCCACCGTCATTCCGTCCTGCGCGACCTCACAGGCGGTCGCGTCGATCTGGGCGAGCGCCTCGGTGTTGAGGTGGGTCAGGATCACCCGCTTCGCCTTGATGCGCGGAAGATTGGCCTGCAGCGTCGCATAGTCGAGGTGGAATGGCACTTTTTTCCCGAATGAATAACATTCGCTGATCAGCAGATCGGCCTCGCGTCCGATCTCCACCAGGTTCTCCACCCATTCGGTATCGCCGGAAAACGCAAGGGTCCTTCCGTCGACTTCGATGCGATAAGCGAAAAAAGGCCCTTCCGACGGCGCGTGGCGCACGCGCGCGGGCCGCACGGTGATATCGCCGAGGGAGCGGCGCTGCGCCGACTCCAGTTCGACCAAATTGAGCTCGAACTTGGTTTGCGTCTTGGAAGATCCGGCAAACGACGTTTCCATCACGCGCGCGTACCAGTCACGCAGACCCGGCGGCCCGGCGATCGTCAGCGGACGCATGCGCTTGGTATTGAACTGGGCATCGAGCATGAAGAACGGGATCCCGCCGAAATGATCGGCGTGAAAATGAGTGACCAGAATGGTGTCGATCGCGTTGCGGTCGATGCCGCACCGGTTCATCCCGATGAGGGATGAGGCGCCGCAGTCGATCAGAAACGTGCTGCGTGCCGCGCGGACATGAAAGCAGGTATTGAGACGGCCGCCGCTGCCGAAGGCGTCCCCGCAACCGACGAACGTAATGTGCATGGATGAGCTAAATCCCTCGCCGGCTTTGGCGCGCCGCCTCCGCCGTCATTTGGCCGAGCCCGAAGTCCGGGCGAGCCTTCCCGAAGCGACAATCCACAGGTTGCACGAAATGGTCAAGCCACCTTAGTGCGGCGAACCCGAAGTTCGCACCACTATTGCCGCAAGACCGGTTGTGAACTTCGGGCGTAGCGAATGGGGGGTGGCGTCAGGCCGCGCGGGGATGCCGGCGGCGCCGCTGATCGTCGAGCGCCTGCATGGCCGTGTCGCATACCCGCGCCGTCGAGGGATCGACCGGGTCGGAGAGGCCACGCCAAGCGACCAGCCAGTTGTGCGCCTTGGTGAGATGGAGGTCGATATAGGCGCCTTCGCGCAATTCTCCCTTGGGCGCGACGACCGCCGCCTCATTGAGCGCGGCCGCGTAGGAGAGGACGGCGTTGCGGGCGAGATCCACACGCTCCTTCTCCGCCAACTCGGAATGGATCAGCGTGCGCAGGCGTTTGACAAACTGACGATGTTGCTCGGCTTCGTGCATGCCGTACTCCCGGCGAATTGGTAGGCCAAAGCGCCAGCAGGCGATTAGTTCCCGACCGGCGCCCAAAGCGGGGGCCGTTCGCGCGGGATTGTCAGTAAATGCGCCACAGACCGGGCGTCGCGAGTTCCAACAGGTGTCCGTCCGGGTCGCGGAAATAGATGCTGCGGCCGCCGCGCGGCCAGTCGGTGCGGCCCTCGACCGGAATGCCGCGGCCGCGCAACCGCTCCTCCCATGGCGCGAGTTCGTCGGCCGAGATGGCAAAGGCTACGTGCAGCGGTCCGGCGCCGTCGTGCGGTGGGATGGTGCCGCCCGGCATCGTCATGGTTTCGAGCGAAGCGCCGCGCCGGAACAGCAGCAACACGCTGTTGCCCACTGCAAAGGCGCGCAGCCGGTCGTCGGCATAGAGGGACGGAAGGTCGAGCAGTTCGGCGTAAAACGCCGCCGCGCGGTCGAGATCGTCAACGTAAAGCGCGGTTTCGAGGACGCGGTCGAGCTTGGGCATGGTCCCTCCTGGACCTCGGTCCCCCTCCGCTGTCGCGCCGGTAAATAGTAACCCTCGGTTAGGGTTTTTGCGAAAAGGTTGTCCTCCGACACTCGCTGGTTGCAGACATGACAGTCGATCGCCGCGCAAGTCCCCGACAAGCCCTGGGCCGGGACGTGCTGATCTGCTCCGACGGCGGCAAGGCGATCGGCGCTTGCCACCTGTGCGACGTTTCCTCCAGCGGGGCGCGCCTCGCCATCACGCCGCGCGTCCTGGCGAAACTGCCGGAAGAGTTCATTCTCGTCCTCGCCAAGCAGGCAAAGGTTCATCGCTCGTGCCGGATCGTATGGCGCGGCCAGGAGGAGATTGGCGTCCGCTTCATCAACAGCACTAGCGTGAGGCGCCGCTCGGCTGGCGCTGCCAATAGCGCAGCATCTCCCGCGCGCTCGCCCGCGACAGCCGGTTAAAGTCGTCGCAAGCTTCGGTGAGCGCCTGCGCGGACGCGCGCGGCATCGGCCGCGACTGAACGAGCGCGCGGGCAGTCGGCCACTTGAAGCGCACCGCCTTGCACAGGATCAGCACCGGCTCCAGTCGCGCGGCGGTCATCAATTGCTCGACCAGTTCGGCCGGAACTTCCGCGACCAGCGAGAGCGCCGCGACGGTGCGCTCGAAGTCGCGCGCGGCGGCAAACTGCGCCAGGTCAGCCTCGCTCGGCCGGCCGTTGGGACATTCGAGCATCAGTTGCCGGATGGCCGCCGCGTAATCGCGCGGCTTGCCGGCGCCATCGACGATTTCCCTCGCCACCGTATCGAGCACGTCGCCGATATCGGCATGACGTTCCGGCGGCGCTGCCGCAATGAGACGCGCACGCACCTCCTCGGTTGCTTGCGCAAGCAGCGCACGGAACTGGAGCGGCGGGATGTCGGCGCGCCGCACCATGCGCTCGGCGAGCGTGCCGTCGCCCCGCGCGCTGGCGATGAGTTCGCCATAGCTCGCCGCGGAAAAGCTCGCTGCCGGATTGGCTGCCACGTTGCGCTTGACATACGGATTGCCGCGGCGGACCAGCACCTCGGTGACGCTTTCTCCCAGCGCCTGTCTCCGCGCGATGGCGAGCAGATGCGCCTGGCTCTTCGACGCGGCGATCTCGACGAGATCGGCCTCGCCGAGCCGCGCCGATTGCGCGAGAACGGGGCCGGCGACCGCGATCGCGTCGTTGTGCGCCAGCCGGCGCACGACCCGCTCGGGCGCATTCGCGACCGGTCCGAGCCGGCGACTCAGCTCCGCCAGCGCCCGCGTCTCGATACGGTCAATCAGGCGTCCGATTACGTCGTCGAAGAGCGCAATCTGATCGATGCTGAAACGGTCGGCCGCGCCCAGGAACAAATCGGTGATGCGCCGCAAGGTGTCGGCACGGCGTTCCGGCGAGCCGCGCCGGACCGCGTCATCGAGGTCGACGATCAGGGACGTATGCGCCGTCATCCTTCGTTCCACCGCCGGGGGCTTCTGCCGGCGGGAAGATTAGGATTCAGTCGTGAACAATTGGTGTGGCGCGGGACTCGCGCGTCAATGATCACGCGTCTCTAGCGCGGCTTTGACGGTGCCGAGCAGCACGTCCGGCGCGAACGGCTTGCGCAGCCATCCATAAGGCCGCGCTTTCTCGCCCCGCTCGCGCGTCGCCGCGTCCGCGAAGGCGGTGGCAAATATGCAGCGGATTCCGGTGCGCTCCAGAATTTCCAGCGCCGCCTTGATGCCGTCGGTCTCGCTCGCGAGGCGAATGTCCATGATCACTAGGTCGGGCCGCTCCGTCTCGGCAACCGCGATCGCTTCGTCGGCGGTATGCACCACGTCGACCACCTCGAGGCCGTTATCGAGCAGCCATTCCTCGATCTGCACCGCGAGGAAGAACTCATCCTCGACGACAAGCACGCGCCGTGCCGAATGCACCGCGTTACCAGCTTGGCTTTGTGCTTGATCCGGATGCGACTCTTGAGGATTCATGCCCGTGCGCCTTGGCTGTGGAATGTTCCGGCGTTGTTCACGTGGGCCGAAGCCGGCGCGGCTGCCCCCGCAATTTTCTGCAACGCGGTCGGGTGGATGCAGGTTCCGTCAGTGGTCATTGCGAGGCGCGCATCGCCGAAGCAATCCAGCTCTTTGGTACCATCCATTTTCCAAGTTGGGTGCCCGTGGCTCCTGGATTGCTTCGCTGCGCTCGCAATGACCCAGCACGTCACAACGGCTTGAGCGTGCGCAGGTAGGCGACGATGGCGTCGAGGTCCGCGGGCGCGATGTTTGCGTAATAGCCGTACGCCATCGGTGGCATCAGGCGCGATCCGTCCGGGCGCACGCCTTGGGTGATCGCGTTCTTGATGTCGTCGTCACTGTATTTGCCGAGCGCAGCCGGCGTGATGTTCGCCGCGTAGCTCACCCCCCACGGACCGTTGAAATGCATCCCGCCGCCGCCCGTGTGATTGACGGAATCAGGTGCGCCGTTGGCGCCCGGCGTCGAATGGCACTCGACGCAGTGTCCGAGCGAACTCGCGAGATATTTGCCGTAGGCGACTTTGTCGGTGCGCGAGACCGGCGCCACGTTCGTCACCGGCGGACCATAGGATGGCGGCAGCGGAATTTTGTATTGTGACTTGGCGACTTTGTTGGCGATCGGCTTCACGTTGCGCAAATAGGCGACGATCGCCTTCACGTCGTCATCCGCCATGCCGCGATAAAGCGCGATCGGCATGGGCGGGCCGATGATGGTGCCGTCGGGCCGCTTGCCCTCGCGAATCGCCGTGATGATTTGCGCGTCCGTCCACTTGCCGATTCCGGTTTCAGCATCCGGCGTGATGTTGGGCGCTATGGCGGTGAACACGTCTTCCTTAAAATCGACGCCGCCGGCAAGCTCCATGCCCGGCACGTCGCCTTGCGGCCCTTTTGGCGTGTGGCAATTGCCGCAAGCGACGATGCTGTGCATCAGATAAGTACCGCGCTCGAGCGGCGTTTCTGCACGCAGCGACGAAACTCCCGCGGCCAGGATCGCGAGGCTCGCGATTCCAGCCGTCACATTGCACCATTGCATGAAGGTCCCTCCGATTGGCCGCTCGGAAGCTACGACGTGCAGCACGCAATGGAAAAGCCCCGGGCCGTAGCCCGGGGCTCGTTCTTTCGTCGAGATTGGTGGATCAGTACCGCGCGACCACCGGGCCGCCCCAGTTGAACAGCCAGCTCAACTTGGCCTCGATCGTGTCCGCATGCGGCTTGATCGTCCACTGGTCGCCGGTAAAGCCGCCGGCAGTGATCGCTGTCGCGGTCACGTCCTGGAACCAGTAGTGGCGGTATTCGACACCGGCCACGAGGGCGCCGCCGGGTGTTGACCAGACCTGCCAGTCGATGCCGCCGCCTACGTAGGCGCCATCATGCGACGTGCGCGACGACTCGTTGAGAGAGCCGTTTGGGTTGAAGAGGAACTGGTCAACTTTCGTGTTGGCATAGCCACCGCTCGCGTAGGCCATCCACGGCCCGAACGCCCAGCCGAGCTTGCCACCGATGGTCCAGATGTGGTCGACGAGGTTTGCGCTCACGGTCGACCCCGGGAAGAAGCACGTGGGCGGCCCGCAGGTAACACCGGTACTGTTGTGGTTGAACAGGCCGACGTAATCGCCTTCGATGCCGACCACCAGGCTGCTCCACTGGTACTGCGCCCCGATGTGCCCATCCCACATACCGCGTGAGTTTGAGTTTTCCCATGAACCGGGAAAAGCCGTGAAGTTGCCGTCGATCTTTTCCCATTCGCCGCCGATGCTGGCGCCGAGGTAGAAGCCGGTCCAGTTGTAGGCCGGCGTGGGCGCCATCACCGGCGCCTTGTAGGCCGGCGCAGCCGCCGGCAGATCCGCGGCCTGGGCGCCGAGCGGCATCGCCAGCGCGAGGACCGCAATACTTCCAAGGAGCTTCTTCATGAGTTCCGTCCCCTGTCTGATGGCGGCCGACCGCGCCTTAATGCCCAGCCCGACCGCGTCCCAATTTCCGGAGCCCCCGGGGCCCCGACGTGAGCACACCGTTAACACGCGAAGGCGCGAAAAGGTGTGACATATCTGCCACGGTCCGACGCAAATCGGGCCATGGTCGATAAAGTGCAAACGCCTGCCGGGTCAGCCCCGACGATGCCATTACGCACTCCCGCGGCCATTCGGCCGCCTCGCAATCCCCCTCGGCGCATCTTGCGCCGCAGCCCCCAAACGCCCCCTTCCGCTGAGTCGCCTGACGACGGCTCAGATTCCCTGGAGCATGATCTTTTTCGGAAACCGGTTCCCACTTTTCGGGATCATGCTCAGTACCTTGCCACCACGGGTCCGCCGAACCGGTAGTTCAGGCCGATCCGGATGATGTTGTCGCGCACGTGCGAACTCTCGACGACGGTCGGAACGACGCCGGCGTTGCTGACATAGGAGTTGCCGATCGTCCCGAGGTCGACGAACAGATATTCGAGCTTCCCGGTCCACCCACCCGAGAGGACCCACTCGGAGCCGCCGCCGACCGTCCACCCGGCGTGCGTAGCGGTCGCGGTCCCGCTGTTGATCGCCGTGGTCGTGCCGAGCGACGTTCCGGCCAGAGTTGTCGTTACGGTGTTCGTGGTGGTCTCGTTCCACTCGACTTCGCCGAACGCCACACCGCCGGTGACGAAGAGCATCACGTTGTCCCACGGCACGAAGCCCACGCGTCCCCGGGCGGTGCCGAACCAGCGCAGCTTCTCGTCCACGCCCACCGCGTTCGCGGTGGTCGTGCAGAGAGGTATGCCTGCGACGCAGCTTGTCGTGCTCGTTCCGGTCGGATTGTCGCTGCCGTTCTGCCAGGTTCCCTGCAGATCCGCCTCGACGCCGAGCACGAAACTGCGGGCGGGCTGCCAGTTGTAGCCGATCTGGCCGCCGAACACGCCGCCGTCCATTTTCGTGGAATCGCTGACCGGCGCAAACCCGGTGATGGTGTAGACGTTGGAGGACCTTCCCTCGCTGAAGCCGCCGCTAATACCGACGTAGAAACCGGTCCAGTCATAGACCGGCACGATCAGCGGCGCGACTTTATACGGCCCGACGTCCAGATCGGCCGCCATGGCCGGTTGGACAATGCCCAGCGCGGCAAGCGTCACGCCCGCGAACACGAGCTTTCGCATCACACCGTCCCCGTTACGGGCGCCCGGTCCGCTGCCCCGCGGCCGCGCGCTTTTATCAGTTCGCCTTGATCGCCGGGTCAGTACCTCGCCACGACCGGTCCGCCGAACCGGTAGTTGAGGCCGACGCGGAGGATGAGATCCGATACGTGCGAGTGGAAGCTGCCAGAGGTCGTGGTCGTCGTCGTGGTCAGGATGTTGAAGCCGGTCGACGGCGTATTAGGCTGGTTGGTCACCGAGGTGGCGGTCACGCCGGCGAACGACGTGTCGAAGCTGCCGAGGTCCACGTAAAGGGCCTCGAACTTGGCGCTCCAATTGTTGTCGAGCGCGCCTTCGACGCCGCCGCCCACGACGTATCCCGCGCGCGTCGTGTTTGATGAGAGAGTTGCGATCGGCCCACCGCCGAGGCCGCCCGAGAAGTCGCTGTCCACTTCACCGACTGCAAGGCCGCCTGTCGCATACAGCAGCACCCGCGGGACGACCGCCACACCGATGCGGCCGCGCAAGGTCGCCAGCCAAGGAAGTTTGTAGCTGGCGCTGCCGAAGATGCCGCCGGCGGGGCAGCCGGCGGTGATGCAGATCGTGGTATCGCCCCGTTCGCCGGTTGCCTGCAGGTCGGCTTCGATGCCGCCGACAAACGATCCGCTCTGCCAGTTGTAGCCGACCTGCCCGCCGCCGATCACGCCGTTGAGGTGGGCGCGGTCGCTGCCGGTCGCGGTGAGCGGCCCGAACGCGGTCACGACGGGCGGCCCGACCGGCGTGGGACCCGCCGTTCGGAACTCTTGGGCAGAGCTGGTGCCGGACGTGGTCTCGTTGAAATCGGTGTCGCCGCGGCCCCAGCTGTAACCCAGGTTGCCGCCGATATAGAAGCCGGTCCAGCTGAACACCTCTGGCGCCATCACCGGCGCCTTGTAGACGGGTGCCTTCACCGGAAGATCGGCCGCAATGGCGGGAGCGCTCACGGCCAGCGCCGCGAGCATGGTGCCGCCGAGCAAGAGCTTCTTCATGCGACCCCCCTTTGCGAGCAAGCCGCCTCTCCCCGAGGCGTCCACGCCCGTTCGATGAACTAACAGTCCCAGCCCGCATGTTACCACCCGCGCAACCGTAAGGCTGTGACATATAGGTCACGCTCGCGCAGATTCGTCGCGCGCCAAAGAGAAATCAAACATCGGCCAGCTCCCGCATCAACCGGTAGAGCGCCGACTGCCCTTCAAAGCCGATGCCGGGCCGGTCGGAAAGCGTGAGATATCCGTCCACAAGCTTGGTGTCGTCGGCAAAGCCGCCGAAGTCGCCGAACACGCCCGGATAGGATTCCGCGCCGCCGAGCCCGAAGCCCCCGGCGATCGCGAGCGACATCTGGTTGCCGCCGTGGGGAAAGAGCGATGCCCGTTGCCAGCCGCGCTTTTCCAGCATCGCGACCGTGCGGCCGTATTGGACGATGCCGTAGGCCTGCGGCGGATCGATCTGGATCACGTCGCGGTCGGCGCGCAATCCGCCGAAGCGGGCGAGGTTCTCGACATCTTGCGTCGAAAACAGATTTTCGCCGGTGGCGAGGGGCGGCGCATAGACCTCGGCTATTTCCGCGAGCAGGCCGTAATCGAGCGGATCGCACGGCTCCTCGAACCAGCGCAGCCCGAACGGCGCGAGTGCCCTGGCATAGGCCAGCGCCTCCTCGCGCGCGAATTTGGAATTGGCGTCAACCGCCAGGGTGTTGGGCGCCTGCACGACTTCGCGCACCGCCTCGACGCGCCGCACGTCCTCATCGAGCGGCAGGCCGCCGACCTTCATCTTCACCATGGTGTAACCGTCACCGAGATGCCGGCGCATCTCCTCCTGCAGATCGGAAACGGTCTGGCCCGGCCAATACCAGCCGCCGCCCACGTAACAAAACACCTTGTCGAGGGTCTTGTTACCGTTGAAGCGCCGCGCCAGCACGCGGTGCAACGGTTCGCCGGCGATTTTCGCGACCGCGTCCCACACCGCGACCTCGATCGTGCCGATCGGGATCGAGCGCTCGCTGTGGCCCCCGGATTTCTCCCGCTGCATCATCGCCGCGAGGATCTTCTCGGGCGAAAAATTGCCGCCGGTCTCATCGAGCAGCGAGTCGGGGTCGGCCGCGAGGATGCGCGGGATGAAGCGCGCGCGCATCTGCGCGCCGCAGGCGTAGCGGCCGGTGGAATTGAATGCGAAGCCCACGACCGCGCGACCGTCGCGCTTCACGTCGGTGATCACCGCGACGATCGAGGTGGTCATCTCGGAGAAATCGAAGCTCGAGTTGGCAAGCTTCGAGCGCAACGGAATGGCGCGTTCGCGGATGTCTGTAATGCGCATGGAGACTCCGGTTAGCGGGATGAGGAATAGTGAGTAGCGAATAGTAAGAGTAGCAGAGCGCAGTCCATTCGCCACTCGCCATCCGCGATTTGGCTCTTTACTATTCGCTATTCGCCATTCGCTATTCGCCTGTTCCTCCAAACAGGACTCTCACAATGCCCAAGATGACCGGCGCGCAACTCCTCGCCGACATGCTGCAAGGCTACGGCGTGACGCACGTGTTCATGGTGCCGGCGGTGCTGCGCCGCACCTTCGTCGAGATGGAGCGCCGCACCAGCATCAAGCGCATCCACACCCACGGTGAGAAATCCGCCGCCTACATGGCCGACGGCTACGCCCGCGCGAGCGGACGGCCCGGCGTGTGCATGGCGCAGGTGATCGGCGCGCTCAATCTCGCCGCCGGCCTGCGCGATGCGTACCTCGCCCATTCGCCGGTCATCGCGTTCACCGGCGGCCGCGAGCCGCAGACCAAGTTCCGCAAGGTCTATCAGGAAGTCGATGACGTGCCGGCATTCGAGCCGGTGACCAAATTCAACGCGACGGTCGACGCGGTCGAGCGCTTTCCGGACATGGTGCGCCAGGCGTTCCGGGTGGCCGTCTCCGGTTCGCCCGGCCCGGTGCATCTGCAATTCCGCGGCAACGAGGGCCAGGTCGACGCGGAAGAGGCCGAGATGGAGCCGTTGTGCGAGCCGCTGTTCGCGAGCGTTCCGCCGTTCCGGCCGGAGCCCGATCTCAACACGGCGCTGGCCGCGCTTCGCCTCATCGAGCAGGCGGAGCGGCCGGTGATCGTCGCCGGCGGCGGCGCCCGCGCGTCGGGCGCCGGGCGCGAACTCGTCGCACTGGCCGAGGCGCTCGCGGTCCCGGTCGCAACCTCGCTCAACGGCAAGGACGCGATCCCGGGCAACCATCCGCTCTCGGTCGGTGTCGTCGGCACCTATTCCCGCGAGAGCGCGAACCGCGTCGTCGCCCAGGCCGACCTCGTCTGCTTCGTCGGCAGCGAGACCGGCGGCATGACCACGAATTTCTGGAAGGTGCCGAAGATCGGCGTGCCGGCGGTGCAGATCGACATCGATCCCGAGGCGCTCGGGCGCAACTATCCGCTCAAAGCGGCGGTGCTGGGCGATGCGCAGAAGACGCTCGCCTGCATGCGCCAGCACACCAACGCCGGCACCGCCGGTTTGCGCAAGCCGTGGGTCGAGACCGCCCGCGCGATCTGCCGCGAATACCAGGCGAAGTACAAAGATTTGCTCGCCTCCGATGCCGTGCCGATCCGCCCCGAGCGCCTGTGCAGCGAACTCAGTCGACACGTGCCGGAAAACGCGATCGTGGTGGTCGACACCGGGCACGCCGGGATGTGGATGGGCGGCATGTACGATCTGACCAGCCCGCGCCAGAATTACATACGCAGCGCCGGCCATCTCGGCTGGGCGTTTCCCGCCGGCCTCGGGGCGAAATGCGCGGCACCGGAGCGGCCGGTCGTGGTGTTCACGGGCGATGCCGGATTCTGGTACCACATCGGCGAGATCGAGACCGCGGTGCGCTGGCGCATCAACACGGTGACGATCGTCAACAACAATTCGAGCGGCAACCAGTCGAAGCGCGGGTTCGACCGCGTCTACGGCGGCAAGCAGACGCAGCAGGCGCTCGAAATGTGGCACTTCACGAAGGTGAACTTCGCGCGCGTCGCCCAGGACATGGGCGCGATCGGCATCCGGGTGGAACAGCCGGGCGAGTTTGCCGGCGCGCTGGCGCAGGCGCTGACGGCGGATCGACCGGTGATCCTCGACGTCGTCACCGACATCGACGCGCTCGCGCCGCTCGCGGTGTGAGCTGCCGGCCGCGCTTGCTAACAAATGGTTACTCGGCACTACACGCGTCACGAAAACATTTTGCAACCATTGGCGACGACAATGCGCTCCTGCGCCGGAGCATGATCCCGAAAAGTGGAAACCGGTTTTCGGAAAAGATCATGCTCAACGTTTAAAAGGAGCACCCCGTGGCAAAACGCAAGGGGCAGCAGCGTCGTCGCACGCTCAAGCCGGCTAAGATCGTGTTCGACCGCCGCAATTGCGTGATCGACTGCATGGTGCGCAACGTGTCGGCTGCCGGCGCTTGTCTCGTGCTGCCCAGCACGGTCGGCGTTCCCGACCGCTTCGACCTCGTGATCGCGAGCGAGCCTTACCCGCGCCCGTGCCGGGTCGCCTGGAAGGACGACAGCCGCGTCGGGGTCACGTTTGGATAATTTGGCGCGTTAGGCGTTCTCCCTCTACATCTTTCAGAGGTATTTTCTGCCGTAAGTGCCCGCCAGTTTGGCGGAAATTTCTCTGGCAGCCCCTGGCATGGGCGCCTAAATTATGCTCGCACGACCAACCTAGCGATCGGCAGCCGCGACTTTCCGCCTTCCGGCGAACCCGCGCGCCCCACTGCGGCCACTCCCCAGCCGCCCACTATTTTCCAGGAGGAATGTGATGACGCTGCAAATCAACGATACCGCCCCGGATTTCACCGCTGACACCACCGAGGGCCGCATCCGCTTTCACGACTGGATCGGCGATTCCTGGGTCGTGCTGTTCTCGCACCCCAAGGACTTCACGCCGGTGTGCACCACCGAGCTCGGCTACATGGCCCGGATCAAGCCGGAGTTCGACAAGCGCAACGTCAAGATCGTCGGGCTTTCGGTCGATCCGGTCGACCGGCACGCGAAGTGGGCGGACGACATCAAGGAGACGCAGGGCTTCGCGCCGAACTATCCGATGATCGGCGACCCCGATCTCTCGATCTCCAAGCTCTACGGCATGCTGCCGGCTGCCGCCTCGGGCGACCCCTCGAAGCGCACGGCGGCCGACAACCAGACCGTCCGCAACGTCTTCGTCATCGGCCCCGACAAGAAGATCAAACTCGTCCTCGTCTATCCGATGACCACCGGCCGCAACTTCGACGAAGTGCTCCGGGTGATCGACTCGCTCCAGCTCACCGCCAAGCACAAGATTTCGACGCCGGTGAATTGGAAGCAGGGCGAGGACGTGATCATTTCCGGCTCGGTGAGCGACGAGGAAGCCAAGAAGACTTATCCGCAGGGCTGGAAATCGCCGAAGCCGTACATCCGCATCGTCCCGCAGCCGGGCAGGTAATAGTTCCGTCATTGCGAGGAGGCCGAAGGCCGACGAAGCAATCCAGGGATTTGTTATGGCCCTGGATTGCTTCGCTTCGCTCGCAATGACGCCTAGAGCGACCGGTGTTTTGTGTGGTTCGTCATTTGGCGGCCATCATCCCCTTGAACACGAGCTTCTGCAATCCTTTGTTTGTTTGCGCCAGATAGATATTGCCCTCGGAATCGGTCGCGATGTGATGGCCCGGGCCGAGGATGCCGGGCGGCTCGACCGTGCCGATAATCTCGAGCGTCTTGCGGTCGACGATCGAAATATTCTTGCCGCCGCCGACGTAGAGGAACTCCTGCTCAGGATCGGGCGAGAGCGCAAGATCGCGCGCGAACGTCGTTGCGGTGTGCACGAGTTGTTTGAAGAACTTGCCGTCGGGTGAAAACATCTGGACCCGCCGGTATTCGCGGTCCGCGACGTAGACCGTCCCGTCGTGCGCCACCCGGATGGCATGAACGACGCTGAACTGATCCGGCCCGGGGCCGTCGGAAAACGTCTTCGGCGTCACGATCTCGCAATGGTCGTCATCGACCGGCTTGTTGCCGAACGCGCCCCACATGCGCTTGAACGCACCAGTGTCGGCGTCGAACACGATCACGCGGTGATTGCCGTAGCCGTCAGCAACGAACAATTCGTTAGTCGGCGGATGCACCCACGTGTCGGCGGCGCGGTGCACGTTCGCCGTATCGGCATTGCCCTTGCTTTGGTTGCTGCGGCCGATCTGCATCACGAACTTGCCGTCCTGCGTGAACTTCAGCAGCGCGTCGTCGGCCAGCGGCTTGAGCCCGGCGAGGCCGGAGGTCGGACAATTATTGCCGCCGATCCACACGAAGCCCTTGTAATCGATGTGGATGCCATGCTCGCGCTCGGGCCAATCGAAGCCGGTCCCGGCGCCGCCCCATGCTTTGATGAAATTGCCGGCCGGATCGAACACCATGACCGGCGGCGCAGCCATGCCGGCCTGATCAGGCGGCAAGGTGCGCGGACGATGCAGCACGAACACGTTGTCCTGCGCGTCGAAGGCGATGCTCGAGGCGTCGCCGAGTTTCCATTTCGCCGGCACCTTCGGCCACGACGGATCGACTTCGAAGGTCGGCAGCGCGCGTGCCGGCGGCGTCTGCGCCTGCGCACTGCAAACGAACAACCAACACGCCGCTGCCGCACCCATGATGACGGACGACAGACGACGGAGGACAGGGGATGGGCTTTTTTCTGATATCATCGGTCCTCCGGCGTCCGACCTCTGTCGTCTGCTATTTCACCGTGGCGAGATACGCCACAACGTCGTCAACGTCCTTGGGGTCGGTAAGGCCGCTGAAGGGCATGCGGTTGCCCCTGACCTTGGCCTGCGGATCGGCGAGATATTCGTGCAGGTTCGCTTCATCCCACGTGAAGCCCGCGCGTTTCATCGGGTTCGAGTAGCGGAAGTCCTCGCGCGCGCCCGCCTTACGCCCGACGACGCCCTTGAGGCTAGGGCCGAGCGCGTCCGGCCGCTCGCTGTGGCAGGCGGCGCAGGCGACGAACAACTGGCGGCCGTGCTCGACGTCGGCCGCCGCCGCGGGCAGCGGCAGCACGGCGACGGCGCCGAGCGCGAGTGTCCCGATTCCGAAGTTCGCCAGAGTTTGCCGCACACGCCTATGCGAACTTCGGAATCGTAGGACACTAGCCAACTCTATGATTCTAGTGCCGCTTTGAACCCGAAGTTCGCAGTCGGACTCGCGGCAATTGTGGTGCGACCTTCGGGTTCGCGGCACTAGTACAAATAGTGGGGAGCGCATTGCGGGGGTCACCCGGACACGAGCGGGCCGGGCTTCTTAAGATAATGATTGGTGATCGCGTCGGTCGACCAGTAGGCGAGCGCGCCGACCGTGCCGGTCGGGTTATATCCGTGCTGCTGCGGGAACACCGAAGCCCCCATCACGAACAGATTATGCGCGTCCCACGATTGCAGGTAGCGATTGACCGCGCTCGACTTCGGGTCGGTTCCCATCATCGTGCCGCCGGTGTTGTGGGTCGATTGGTACGGCACGATAGTGAAATTCTTCGGCCGGTTGTGCATTTCGTAATGGGTCGGCCGCATCGCTTTGACGATTTCCTCGAGCTTCGCCACCAGATAGCGCGACATGCGGTGATCGTTGTCGGTACCGTTGTAGGTCAGCCGGATCAGCGGCCGCCCGAGCGCGTCCTGGTAGTGCGGATCGAGATCCATGAAGTTCGCGCGGTTGGCGTAGACCGACCCTTGCGTGTTGAAGCGGGTGAAGCGGCGGTACCACTTCGCGGTCGCGCGCTTCCACTCGGAGCCCCAGGTGGGCGTGCCGTGCGGCACCGCGCGGCCGCCGATCGGCGGCGCGCCGCCGTTCGAACAGACAACGTACCCGCCGCCGAAGAAGCCGAGCCCGGCATGATCGAAATTCTCGCCGTTGAAATCGTCGATGACGACGCCCATGCCGGGCGCGCCGATGAACGGGTTCATCTCCTTGTCGGCGAAGAAGGCGACGCCGCCGGCCTCGAACTGATAACAATAGTTCTTGCCGACCACGCCCTTGCCGGTCGCCGGATCGTAAGGCTCGCCGATTCCCGAGAGCAGCAGCTGCTGTGTGTTGCCGAAGGTGAAGGCGGAGAGCACGAGGAGGCCGGCCGGCTGTTCGTATTCCTCGCCGTTGCGCAGATCGGTGTAGACGACGCCGGTCACTTTACGGGCGGCCTTGTCGTAGACCAAACGATTGACGAACGCGCGGGTGCGCAGCTCGAAGCGCGGGTCGGCCCGCAGCGCCGGCATCAGCGTGATATTGGCCGAGGCCTTGGCGTTTGATTCGCAGGCGGTGCGGTTGCAGTGACCGCAGTATTCGCAGCGCCCCAGCGTCATGCCCTCGGGATTGACGTAGGGTGCGCTCGAGGTGGCGACCGGCGCCGGGAACGGGTGATAGCCAAGGCTCTTGGCGGCATCGCCGAACAGGCTCGGCCCGAGCCCGGACTTGATCGGCTTGTTGGGGTAGTGATCGCTGCGCGGCCCCTCGAACGGGTTGCCGCCGGCGATGATCTCGCCCTTGAGGTTGCCGGCCTGCCCCGATACGCCGCACAGCTTGTCGAAGCGGTCGTAGAACGGTTCGAGCTCTTGATAGCTCACCGGCCAATCCTGGATCGTCATGTCGTCCGGGATGGCGTTGGCGCCGTAGCGTTCCGTGAGCGCGCTGCGGATGCGGAAGTCGGTCGGCAGGTTGCGCCAGTGCAGCGCGCCCCAGTGCGTGCCGGTCCCGCCGACGCCCTCGCCCGGCAGGAAGGCGCCGAAGCGCCGGATCGGCAGCGCCTGTTCGTCCGGCGCGTTGCGGAAGGTGATGGTGTCGAGCGAATTGTCCTGCATCAGCTCAAGCCGCTGCACGTAGCGCAGTTCATCGCGCAACGTGGTGAGCCCGAAGTCCTCGGCGGGATTGCGGTCCGGGCCGCGCTCGAGGCCGACCACGTTGAGCCCGGCCTTGGTGAGTTCACGCGCGGCGATGGCGCCGGTCCACCCCATGCCGACCATGACGGCATCGACTTCTTTCAAGCGCGTCGTCACGTCCGCCTCCTCACGAAAAGTCGGCAATGGATTTGGGCGGAGCGGCGTAGCGTTTGTTGAAATAGACATCGACCTTGTCGGCGTAGGTCGCCGGCAGGCCCGGGAAGCCGAGCATCTCCCAGGAAACCTTGTTGCGATTGCCGCCGTACATGGGATCGGAGAAGAAGCCCTCCATCACCATGGCGTGCAGGCGGACGAAGAAGGCATGCGCCGAGAAATTCTCGAATTGCGCGGTGCCGTGCTCCATGGCGGAGAGCGCCGACATCTGGTCTGAAGGCGTGAGGCGGTCGAACTCCTTGCCGTAGGTCTTGCGTGCCCATTCGTTGGCGGCGGCAATGCCGGTCGCGAAATATTGGCGCGGCGTGAGCGCGAGCTGATAACCCTGCTCCGGCTTGCCGCGCCGGAACGGCCCGTTGCGATACATTTTGGCGCCGGCCCCATAGGCGCCGGCGAGCTGACGGTCGATGTAAGTGACGACGCCGCAGTCGGTGCCCGAGGGCGAGAGTTCGTCGGCGGGGATCATGGTATCGGCGGCGGCCGACAGGAATGCGGCCTCGGTCGCGCTCAGTGTGAGCAGCGGTTCGGGCTCGGCCGTCGTGGCCGGCGTCGCGAGCGGTTGCTCTCCTGCTTGCGCGTCCTGCGGTGGCGCGAGCGACGCCAGACCGGCCGCCACCGCGGTACCCGCGCCGACCAAAAAGTCACGACGCGGAATGCTTTCTTCCGCCATTGCCTTCCTCCCCATGCGCGCCGGTGGCGACCGCCGCAGGATCGGCTTTAAGCCGATCGATTGCCGCAAGGATAGCGTGTAGCGCGGATTAGCCAATGGCTAAAATCTGCGAAAAACCTGATTCGGATCACAGCGCAAAGTCTCTTTGGCAGTTGTGGTCTGGCTTGATTTTCACCCATGGCAGCCATGCATAAAGGGCGCAGATCGCATTACTTCACAGCCGGTCAATCGAGACGCCGCCTGAAACCGATGTCGATCCATTGCGGTAGTAAGCTTAATTGTTAGACACGGGCCGCAACGGCTGTCTGCTACTTGACCATACCGCGAGTCGCCGATTATCACTGGCGACAAGGCGGTCGATTCTTCCATCCCATCCATCTTCATCTCACGGGAGAGCCAAGGAATGCGCAACTTTTTGTTTGCTCTCGTCGCTGTTGCCGTCGCGTTCGGGACCCAGTCCGCTTCGGCCGCCGACGAGCGCGACGTCATGGTGATCAATGCCACCGGCTACCCGATCAAGTTCCTCGGGTTCAACCCACCCGGCGACGACGAGTGGAGCGACAACGAACTCGGCGATATCCTCAAGGACGGCGACAAGGTTTTCGTGAAATTCAACCAAGCCGACCGGGGCTGCAATTGGCATATCAGGGTCGACTGGGAAGGATATGATTCCGGTGTGCTCTGGCGCGACGTCAATCTTTGCACCATCGCCGAAATCACCCTGCACTATAATCACGACACCAAGGTAACGTCATTCACCGCGAAGTAACGGACCGCCTTGCCGGCCACCGCAAACTCAAGCAGCCCACGAGGTCATCGCAGATGAAATTCGCAGCCATCGCTCTCCTGGTCGCCGGCTCCGCTCTGGCTACGAGCGCATCTTTCGCCCAGTTGAGCAAAGACGACGTGAAATGGATTAACCAGTGCATCGCCGACAACAAGGGCGGCGCGGCGGAAGGCGTCATCCGCAAGTACTGCATGTGCATGAATGAAAAGATGGATGACAACGAGACCAAATCCGTCACGCAATGGGAAAAGACCCATCCAAAAGAACGCGAGGCGTGCGACAAGGAATCCGGCTGGAAGTAGCCGCTGCGTCTGATCGCAAAATCCTACCGCGCAAAAATAAAAACGTCATCCTGAGGAGCGTGCGCGACGAAGTCGCGCGAGCGTCTCGAAGGATGGCAGCAGGCTCGGTGCACGTTTCCATCCTTCGAGACGCGCGCCTTCGGCGCGCTCCTCAGGATGATGCCGTCGTTTGCTGTACGATGACAGCTTTATTTGTTTTCCTGAGGTATTTCACTCGTTCTTGCGCCGCTGTTCCTCGGCGGCCGCCTTGTAATCGTAGGTCGGATAAAACTCGGTGCGATAGCCGCCCCAGGCGCTCTGCTCGATGGCGCGGTTGACCTCGCGCAGGCGCGAGGCCGGCACCTTCAAGGTGACCACTTGGCCGATGCCCATCATCACGTACCACGACACGACTTCGATGCCGGGCGGCGGAAAATTCTTGTAATAGCCCTGCTGGCGCAGCTGCTCGTTGATCTGATCGAGTGGCTTGCTCTGGTCGTGGCGCAGGAAAATCGTCAGCAGGATGGTGTCGTCCTTCGCCTCCTGCGCGCGCGCCGCTACGGGCGCAAGCAGGAGCAACGCCAGCGCCGCGCCGCGCGCGCGCCGCCGCAGGACAGCCGAAAAACTTAGCATGGAAGCACCCCGAAAGTTCTTCGGGAGCCAACGTCCGTTACGGACCGAGGTTCCCCCGCCTGCGATACCCAACCATTCCGCCCGGCCGCAAATTCCCCTATGCTTCCCGGCAAGTGCGGGCGACACCGCACAGGGACCTAGGGAGCAAATTCAATGGACGCGATGACATCGATCGATGCAGCGATCGAGCAACGGACCATGCGCAAGGTCTACCTGCGCATACTGCCTTTCGTGTTCGCCTGTTACTTCCTTTGCTATCTCGACCGCATCAACGTGAGCTTCGCCGCGCTCACCATGAACAAGGATATCGGCCTCGACCCGGCCACCTACGGCATGGCGGCGGGCGTGTTCTTCTGGGGCTACTTCCTGTTCGAGGTGCCAAGCAACCTCATTCTCGAGAAGGTCGGCGCGCGTATCTGGATCGCGCGCATCATGGTGAGCTGGGGGGTTCTCTCCGCCGCCACCGCTTTCGTCACCGGTCCGTGGAGTTTCTTGACCGTTCGCTTCCTGCTGGGCGTAGCCGAGGCCGGCCTCTACCCCGGCATGGTGCTCTACTTTACCTATTGGTTCCCCGACCGTCACCGCGCCCGCATCATCTCCGGTTTCACCCTCGCGCTGCCGTTCGCCGTGGCGCTGGGCGCGCCGGTATCGACCGGGTTGATGGAACTTCACGGGCTCCTGGGCCTCGCTGGCTGGAAGTGGATGTATCTACTGGAGGCGGCGCCGACGGTGATCCTGGGCGTCGTGGTATTTTTCTATATGACGGATCGGCCGGTGCTGGCGGGCTGGCTCGCCGCCGACGAGCGCAACTGGCTTTCCTCGACAATCGATCATGAGAACCGTCAGATCGAGGCGCATGGCGTCGTGTCGCTGTGGCGTTCGTTCTACGATCCCAAGGTCCTGCTGCTCACGCTCAATTATCTCGGCATCGTGACCGCGAGCCTCGGCATGCTGCTGTTCCTGCCGCAGATCGTCAAAACACTCGGCTTCACCAACATGCAGGTCGGCTGGATAACGATGATCCCGTATCTGTGCGGCGCGGCCGCCATGCTGTTCGTCGGGTGGCGGTCCGATCGCACCGGCGAGCGACGCTGGCACCTGTTCGCCACCTGCACGCTGGGCTGCATCGGACTCGTGATCTGCGGACTGAACGTGAACTCCTATTGGGCGATCGTCGGCATGTCGATCGCGGCGATCGGTTTCTACGGCAGCAAGGGACCGTTCTGGAGCATGCCGCCGATGTTCCTCACCGGCTCGGCGGCGGCGGCGAGCATCGCCTGGATCAACTCGGTCGGGAACCTGGGCGGCTTCTTCGGTCCGACCATGGTGGGCTGGGCGAAGGAAATCAGCGGCAGCTACGCGGGTGGACTCTACGCGCTCGCCGCCTTGGCGTTCGTGTCAGCCGTCGTCGCCATGTTCTGGCTCAACATCCCGCGCCGGGTCACACGTCTCGAGCCGGTCGCCGTACCGGCGGAGTAGGCGAGGACGTAGCCCGGATGAGCGGCGTAGCCGCGACATCCGGGATCCCGCATGTCGCGCGCTGCCGCGCGCTCATGCGGGCTACGATAAAAGCCCGTATCGATCCGCTATCTGCGCGCCGGTATAGGATTCCGCAAAACTGTCCGGCACCTCGGGCAGCATGGCGGCGTTCCACCTCTCCCATTCGGCGACCAGGCGGTCGTAAACATCGCGGCGGCGGTCCTTGAGGTTCGCGCGTTCGAGCGGATCCTCAACCACTTCGAACAAAAACGTGTTGTCGAGAATCTTCAAGAATTTGTAGTTGCCGATGCGGGCGGCGCGCTGGCGGTGGGTCTTGTAGCGCCAGAACAGCTTGCGTTCGACCGGCGCGCCTCCCGTGAGCGCGGGCAGTAGATTCATGCCGTCGGGCGGATAGGCCGGGTCGGGCGCGGCGCCGGCCGCCGCCAGCAAGGTCGGCATGAAGTCCATGCTGATCGCGACCTGCTCGCTTGTGCTGCCTGAGGGAATGCGCGCCGGCCAGGCGATCAGTGTCGGGACGCGCAGGCCGCCTTCCAGCAATTCGGTCTTGCGGCCGGTGAATGGCCAGGTGTCGGCGAAGCGCTCGCCGCCGTTGTCGCTCGTGAATATCACGATCGTGTTCTGAGCAAGTCCGTGCGCATCGAGCGCATCGAGCACGCGGCCGATCTCGCGATCCATCGCGCCGATCATGCGCGCGTAGATTTCCTGGGTGCCGCCGTCGAAGTGGCGCAGGTTGGTGCCGGCGACGTGCCGCGCTTCCGTTTCGTCGCCCGGCGCCTCCCACGGCCAGTGCGGCGCGTTGAAGTGCAGGCTGATGAGGAACGACCGATCCGCGCGCGCGTAGCCGTTGACCGTGTCGACCGCGCGGGCGCCGAGAAGTTCGGTCACATACCCGACCTGATGGATCTCGACGTCCTCCTCCCACAAATCGTGCTGTTGGCGTGGGTTTCGGTGCGAATAATAATCGACGGCGCCGCTGCGGAATCCGAAGAAATGGTCGTAGCCGCTCTTGAGCGGCCCAAACTTCGGCAGGAAGCCGAGGTGCCATTTGCCGATCAGGCTGGTGCCGTAGCCCGCTTGTCTGAGCAACGACGGCAACGTCGGATGCTCGGGCGGCAGGCCGATCTCCGTATTGCCGGCGAGCGGCTCCTCGAGCCCGAGGCGCAGGCGATATTGGTAGCGGCCGGTGATGAGCGCGAGGCGCGTTGCCGAGCACACCGCCGAGTTGGCGTAGCCCTGCGTCAGCCGCACCCCGCGTTCGGCGATGCGGTCGATGTTGGGCGTGACGAAATCGCGCCGCCCGTAGCAGGAGAGGTCCGCGTAGCCGAGGTCGTCGGCCATGATGAAGATGATGTTCGGCAACCTCGCCATTTTGCGGGGGTACACGGCGCGTGCACCCACCGCAAGATGGACCAGGCCGAGCGCAAAAACTCGGCCTCATCAAAGCCGTGGCTCAACTAGTGCCCCGATTCCGAAGTTCGCATCATTTTGCGGCACGCTCGTTTGCGAACTTCGGAATCGAAGGGCACTAGCAACTTATTGAATCTAGTGTGGCTTTGGTTCAGAAGTCCGCATCTCGGACTCGCTGCAAGAATGATGCGGACTTCTGAACCGCCACACTAGCGTGTCACCGCCTTCGGCGGGCCGCCTTCTTTGCAGGGGTCCGCGTCCTCGCGCGCGAAGGCGCTCGGAGTTCAGCCGCCAGTACGGCAGCCCTGGTACGCGGCCGATTCAGGATCCAGGCCGCAGTGCGAGCCTGGATGTAGTCTTTGACCACATTGCTGGTCGAGAGGTCGGGCGGACTATGGTCGAGATTGCCGTAGCTGTTGATGACCGGCAACTGGGCGACCCTGTCTGCATGGATCCTGTCGAGTTCGGACGGGTGCTCCTGATTGGGGTGGATTTCGTTCGAGACCGGCACCGAAATCCCGCTCAACGGATCGTCGGTGCGCGGCTGCGACAAGGTCAGGACGTCACCGAGTCCAGGCGCCGCCTTGTCCCTGGCCGTCAGCGGCGGCAGCTTCCAGCGCTGCTCAATTGTCTTGAGAACCGACGTGTGATCGATCGTACCTGACTGGGCACGGAACACAGTGCCGGGTGCGATGAGCGGTGAAATCAGCAACGCGGGCACGCGAACGCCAAATCGCGTGAAATCGAAATTGTCATACTCACCCGGCGAGTCATCCGGCTGCACCGCGTTGGACGGCGGAGCAACATGATCGTAATTGCCGCCATGCTCGTCATAAGTGATCAGCAACAGGGTTTTGTTCCACGCCGGTCCGTTGCGCAGCGCATAATAGACGTCGTGAATCAGCGCTTCTCCGTGTGAAACGTCGTAATTGGGATGTTGGTCGTTCCCGTGTGCGCCGAAGTCGGGTTCCAAGAAGGTGTAAGCCGGCAGCGTGCCGACGCTCGCACGCGCCTTGAAGTCGGGAAATTGGCCGAAGTGACTCTCGTCGGCATTCTTGGTGTCGGGAAAATCCTGCCGGGTCATCGGCGGACCACTGTAGCCGAAGATCGCCCAATCGGTGTTGGCATCGGACAGACGGCCGAAGATGCTCGGAGTCGTGAAAACCATGTGATGGTGGTTTTTTAGATAACCGAGGGAGGTAGCCGCTGCGGCAAAGCACCGATTCGGCAGCGTCTGCGTCGGCGCCGACGCGAACCAGTGATCGCAGACAGCGTATCCGCGCGCCAGTTTCGACATCACTGGCAACATGTCCGGCGTGTACATACCCATGATGTCGGAGGGAAGCGTTCCGGGTATCGAATCTTTGTACCCCTGCGATTGGTCATAGGCGATTGCGCTTTGGAAATTGACGACAAACCCTTTATTGGTCGGCACCGCGCCAGGTGCCGGGCTGTGGGTCGAGAACAGCTGGATGTTGGTGTTGTAAAATCCCTCCCCCGGGTCGGCGCCCGGCATGAAATAAGGATGCGGCAGCGTGTTGTCGATCTTGAAGACCGGAACGTCGTGTCCGGAACTGTCCGGATTGCTCTCGTTTCCCGTCAATCCCTCGTAGGGCTGTCCAGTGGGTGAACGGTTGCCGGAATACAGGAATCCCAACATCATATCGAACGATCGATTCTCGAGCATGAGCTGAACGATGTGATCGATCGAAGAAAGTCGATTGGCCATTGTAGTTTCTCCCCTAATGCTAGGCGACATAACGCCGCCGCTAGAATAGTGACTTTTTTCAACTTCTTTAGCAATGCAGTTCAACCGCGATTGAAACTGTTGCCAGGCTCATTTCGCGGGGGACGGGTCGTCTGTCAGCACCTGCCTTTAAGGTCCCATCGGCCGAAGCCATCGCCCGATTTCACGCAACCGTGATTCGTATCCGCTGCTCCGGCGGCTACACGGGCGCGTTGACCGGATGCCTACGCGAGGAGGTTTCCCATGGCGAAGCATGAGTTGATCGACCACAAACGCCGCGTCCTGATCGGAGCCGGCGGCGCCCTGCTGCTTGGCGCGGCATGGCCGGCGGGCGCCCGGGCGCAGACCGGCGGCGGCAAGACCAAAATCGGGGTGATCGGCTCGGGCAAGATCGGCGGCACCATCGGCGGCCTATGGGTGAAGGCCGGACACGAGGTCTTTTTCTCCTCGCGCCATCCCGAGGAACTAAAGGAACTCGTATCGAGCCTCGGCCCGCAGGCGCAGGCCGGCACGGTCGCCCAGGCGGTCTCCTTCGGCGACGTGGTCTTCGTCGCCGTGCCCTACAAGGCGCTGCCGGAGGTCGGGAAGGAGAACGCGGCAGGGCTCAAAGGCAAGGTCGTGCTCGACGCGTGCAACGCGGTCGCCGGGCGGGATGGACAGGAGCTTGCCGACGAGGTCGAACGCGACGGCATCGGCGTGGTGTCGCAGAAATATCTGCCCGGCACGCGCCTCGTGCGCGCTTTCAACACCATGGGCTACGGGGTGTTCGCGAAAGAGGCGCACCGGCCCGACCCCAAGCTCGCCATTCCGATCGCCGGGGACGATACCGACGCAGTGCAGGTGGCGGCCGGCCTCGTGCGCGACGCCGGATTCGATCCGGTCGTCGTCGGCAAGCTCGCTGACGCGCGCCGCTTCCAGCGCGGCCAGCCGGGCTACGGCCAGCAGGTGAGCGCGGCCGAGCTGAAACAGAAACTCTCGTTGCCATGAACGACGCGGCGGTGCCGCAGGCCGGCGAGGCGCGACCGGCGCTGGAACGTTGGGTTGGCTGGGCGGTGCCGGCGACGCCGCAGGAGCTAGCCGCGGCGCTGTGGGCGTTCGGTTATTTCTTCATGCTGCTCGGCGGCAACTACGTGCTGCGCCCGCTGCGCGACCAGATGGGCATCGCGGGCGGCGTGCGGAACCTGCCCTGGCTGTTCACCGCCACATTTCTCACCTTGCTGATCGCGCAGCCGCTCTATGGCGCGCTGGTGGCGCGGCTGCCGCGCGCGCGCTTCATCCCGATCGTCTATCACTTCTTTGTCGCCAACATCGCGCTGTTCTGGCTGCTGCTCACACTCGACATCGAAGCGGTCATCGTCGCGCGCGTGGTCTTCGTCTGGGTGAGCGTGTTCAATCTGTTCGCTGTCGCGGTGTTCTGGTCGTTCATGGCCGACATTTTCAGCGCCGAGCAGGGCAAGCGCCTATTCGGCTTCATCGGCGCGGGCGGTACCGCGGGCGCGGTGCTCGGCCCGAGCATCACGATCTTGCTCTCGAAGCCGCTGGGACCGGTCAATCTGCTGATCGTCGCGGCGGTCTTCCTCGAAGTTGCGGTGTTCTGCGTCTATCGCCTCGAGCGCGCGGCGGTCACGCGCACGGGCACGCCAGCCGAAACGCGACCGATCGGCGGCAACGCCTTTGCGGCGCTGCCCAAACTCATCCGCTCGCCCTATCTGCTCGGCGTCGCCCTGTGGGTGAGCCTGCTCTCGTTCGGGGCGACCATTCTTTATTTCCAGCAGGCCAACATCGTGGCCGAGACGGTGCACGGGGCGGCCGAGCAGACGCGCGTCTTCGCCAGCATCGAGCTCGCCGTTAACCTGATCAGCCTTGCGATCCAGGTGTTCGCGACCGGTTACTTCCTCAAGCGTTTCGGCAGCGGGATCGCGGCCGCGGCGCTACCGGCGGTCTATGTCGTCGGCTTCATCGCGATTGCGCTCGCTCCGACGCTCATCGTGGTGCTGGTCGTGCAGGTGCTCCAGCGCTCGATGAACTTCGCCATCGCCAACCCGGCGCGCCAGGTGTTCTTCACCGTCGTGGACCGCGAGGAGAAATACAAAGCCAAGAACCTGATCGACACCGTCGTCTACCGCGGCTCGGACGCGCTCTACGCCTGGGTGTACGAGAGCCTGCACGCGGTCGGACTGAAGCTCGGCGTGATCGCGCTGGTGGCGTGGCCGGTGGTGGTCGTCTGGCTTGTGCTGTCGATCGTCTTGGGTCGCACCCAGGAACGGCGCGCCGCCGAGCCCGCGCCCGCCAAGGCAGCCTGACGCGCCCTCTTGCCGGTTTCCAAGCAACGCAAGAGGATGGTGGGCTTTATCGAGGCTCACCGATGAACGACAGCAGCGCCGGGAAGCGCGACACGAAAGCCCCACAGCGGGGCCGGCCGCCGCTCGATTTCCAGGAGCACCTCGCCCGGCTCGAAGCCAACGGCCTGCTGGTGCGGATCGAGCGGCCGATCAACAAAGACACCGAGATTCATCCGCTGGTGCGCTGGCAGTTCCAGGGCGGACTGCCCGAGGATGAGCGCCGCGCCTTCCTTTTCACCAACGTCACCGACGCTGCCGGGCGGCGCTACGACATTCCGGTCGCGGTCGGCGCGCTCGCGTCATCGCCCGCGATCTACGCGGTCGGCATGGGCCGGCGCGTCGAGGAGATTGGGGCGGCGTGGCTCAACGCGATCGCTCATCCTATCCCACCCGTCGCCGTGTCCAACCCACCCTGCCAGGAGGTCGTGATCACCGGCGACGAGCTGCGTCGGCCGGAAGGCGGCCTCAAACGGCTGCCGGTGCCGATCTCGACGCCGGGCTTCGACGCCGCGCCTTATCTCACGGCAACGCTCTGCATCACGCGCGATCCCGACAGCGGCGTCGCCAACATGGGCACCTACCGCGCGGCACTCAAGGCGACGGACCGGCTCGGTGTGCGCATGTCGTCGCGCGTCGGCGGCGCCGGCGGCTATCTGCATTGGAAGAAATACCGCGCGCGCAAGGAGCCGATGCCGTGCGCCATCGTGATCGGCTGCGGGCCGGCCGTGGCGTTCACCGGGCCGCAGAAGCTCGAGATCGATCACGACGAAATGGCGGTCGCAGGCGGCCTCGCGGGCGCGCCGATCCGTGTCGCCAAGGCTGTGACGGTCGATCTGAACGTACCGGCCGACGCGGAAATCGTCATCGAGGGGCTGATCGATTGGGAGCTGCTCGAGCCGGAGGGCCCGTTCGGCGAAAGCCATGGCCACGTCGCGCTCGAAGACTTCAACATGTCGATGCAAGTCACGGCGATCACCCACAAACGCGCGCCGGTGTTTGTTTCGATCGTGAGTCAGGTCACGCCGAGCGAATCGAGCGTGATGAAGAAGGTCGCCTACGAGCCGCTGTTCCTTGCCCATCTGCGCGAAGAGCTCGGGGTGCGCGGCATCCGCCGCGTGCACATGCACGAGCCGCTCACCAATCTGCGCAAAGTGATGTTCCTGCAATTTGCCGCCGCCACGCCGCGCACCGAAGTCTGGCGTGCGCTCAACGGCGCCGCCAACCTGCGCGCCGACTGCGGCAAGGTGGTCGTGGCGGTGAGCGACGACATCGATCCCGAGAACGTGCACGGCGTGCTGTGGTCGCTCGCCTACCGGGCGAACCCGATCGAGGACGTGCACATCTCGCCCTATCGCTCGCTCGGTCATGGGCCGAAGACCGATGCGTCAGCGACGGATTCCACGATGCTGATCGATGCGACGCTCAAGCACCCGATGCCGCCGCTCGCCCTTCCCGCGCGCGAGTTCATGGAGCGCGCCCGCGTCATCTGGGACGAGCTGGGATTGCCGCGCCTCTCCCCGCAGCCGCCTTGGCACGGCTATGACCTCGGCGACTGGGCCGCGGTGTGGGACGACTACGCGCGCCGCGCGGTCGAAGGATCGTGGGAGACGACCGGCACGGAAACCTTCGCGCGCCGCCGCCGCGGCCTCACGCCCGAGACGCCCGTGCGCGACGTGGAAGATCGCAGCAAGGATCTGGATTTGGATTGATAACCAGTCCCTGACTATGCCTCCATAAACAGTGGCCCTCGCTCGTCATCGCCCGCGAAAGCGGCGATCCAGTAAACACAGGAGTTTCAAACAAATAATACAGTGATTACTGGATGCCCCGCTTTCGCGGGGCATGACGAGTCAGGTCTAGCTGAAGCGCCATTACCGTTTTTTCTTCGGCAGCGGCTCGGTCTCGTAGAGGTTGACCGGCGCAAAGTCATCGGTGAGCAATTCCCCGCCGTCGGCGTTCTCGTCGGTGACCCGCCGTCCGACGTAGCCCTGTGGCGGATAGCGGAAATGATAATGCCTCTCGAGCGCCTGGGCGCGCTGCTTCAATTCGTCGGCGCTCGGGCGCGGCGACAACGTCGCCACCGCGATCGACTGCCTCTCGTCCGTCTCCTTCCAGTCGGAATAGGTATCGAGGGTCGGAAACACGGCGCGCAGCGTCACCAGGGCCGAAACATAAAGCTTGGTCGTAGCAGCAAGATTGGACGCCACGGCACCTCCCGGCGCGAGCCGGTTTTTGATCAATTCGAAGAACTCCCGCGTGAGCAGATGAAACGGGATGCCCAGCTCGCGGAAGGCGTCGAGGATGATCAGGTCGTAGCGCTCCTTGCTGCGGTTCAAATAAACCCGGCCGTCGCTCTCGATGAGGTGGATCTTGTCGGTTTCCTTGAGGCCGAAATATTTGCGCCCCGCCGCGATCACGCCGGGATCGAGCTCCACGACATCGATCTGCACGTCCGGCATGGCGCGCCCGAGATAGGTCGAGATCGAGCCGGCGCCGAGCCCGACCATGAGAATGTGCCGGATGCTCGGCGGGTAGAGCAGCCCGGCCGTCATCAGCCGGGTGTAGGGCGCCGGCATGTCGTCGGGATCGGTGAGATTGACGATCGAATGAAAGAATTTTTCGTTGCGCACGCGCGTGGTGAGCGCGAGCAGCGGCCCGCGTTTCTCGACGAACACGTCGTTGTACTCGCTCTCCAGGTGGGCGACGCGGCCGTCCTTGTGCGCGAGCATGTGCGCGCGCACGCTCCCGTCGATAAGATCGTCCGCCTCGGCACGCCCGGCGGCGAGCGCCAGAGCGCTCAGGGCGACGGCCACAAAAGTTGCCGTTTTACGCAACGGATGCCGGCTGATCGTCGCGAAGCTCATCGCCGATAATCAGTCAGCCGCACGTCGGTTCCGCGGCAGTCACTGCGGCTTGATGCCGGCGAACTTGACGACCTTGGTCCACTTGTCGGTTTCCGCGGCCATGAGCTGGCCGAAGTCGGCGGGCGAGCCGAGGAACGGGACCGAGCCGAGATCGGCCATGCGCGACTTGAGTGTCGCATCCGCGAGGCCCGCCTCGATCTCGCGGTTGAGCCGCTCGACGATTGCGGCGGGCGTCTTCGCCGGCGCGCCGATGCCATAGAAGGCGCCGGAGTCGTAGCCAGGCACGAGCTCGGCGATGCTGGGAACCTCCGGCAACGCGTCGGAACGTTTGGTCGAACTTACCGCCAGCGCCCGCAGCTTGCCGGCGCGCACATATTCGATGCCTGCCGCGATCGGTGAGAAATAAACCTGCACCTGCCCGCCCATCAGGTCGGTGATCGCCGGCGGCGACGCCCGATAGGGCACGTGCACCATGTCGACGCCGGTCATCAGCTTGAACAGCTCGCCCGCCATGTGGGGCGACGTACCGATGCCGGGCGAGGCCATGTTGACCTTGCCGGGATTGGCCTTGGCATAGGCGACGAACTCGGGAAGCGTATGGGTGGGAAACGACGGATTGACCACCATCACGTTGGGGTCGCGGCTGATGGCGGCGACGGGCGCGATGTCGCGCGCAAAGTCGAAGTTCAGGTGCTCAAAGAGCGACACGTTGACGGCGTTGGCAAGCGACACCAGCAGCAGCGTATGACCGTCGGGCGGCGCGTCGATCACGAGCTGCGTGCCGAGATTGCCGCCCGCGCCCGGCCGGTTCTCCACCACGAACGTCTGGCCGAGCCGCTCGGAGAGCCATTGGCCGATCAGCCGCGCCAGGATGTCGGGGGCGCCGCCGGGGCCGAATGGGACGATCAGGCGCACGATGCGGGTGGGGTAGTCTTGACCCGATGCGGGCCGCATGCCGGCAGTGAGCGCCGCGCCCGCAACGACATGCAGGAATGAACGGCGGGGAATGGTCATGCCGGGAGACTATCGCAGCCACGGCGCCTGCGCACTATTCGCTCGACAGCGGGCCGGCGATGCTCTCGAGCGACTTGCCTTCGGCATCGACCCCCCAGATTGCTTCGGCGACCGCGGCGCCGGCCATCAGAACGGCGGCGACGATATAGCCGCCGGAGAGCGCCCAGGCCGAGCCGGTGCCGATCAGCCACCCGAACAGGGCGGGCGCGCTGCTGCCGCCGATCGCGGTGCCGAGCGCATAGAAGATCGCGATCGCCAGCGCCCGGGTCTCGAGCGGGAAGATTTCGCTCGCGGTCAAATACGCCGAGCTGGCGGCGGCCGAGGCAAAGAAAAAGATCAGCATCCAGGCGAGCGTCTGGGTCCAGGCGGTAAAGCCGTCGAGTCCGAAGATCACCGCCGTGACAACCAAAAGGACGGCAGAGATCGCATAAGTTCCGGCGATCATCACGCGGCGGCCGATGGTGTCGAAGAAATGCCCCAGCACCAGCGGTCCGAGGAAATTGCTCGCCGCAAGCGGCAACAGATAAAGGCCCGTCATGGTGTCGGCAACGCCGTGATATTTTGCCAGCACCAATCCGTAAGAGAAGAACACGGCGTTGAAGAGAAACGCCTGTGCCACCATCAGCGACAGCGCCAGCGCGCTGCGCGCGCGGTATTTGCCCAGCATGGCGCGGAAGATCAGGCCGAAGCCGAAGGTCTTGCGCGGATGCACGATGAGACGGGCTTCGGCCGGAGCAAGCGGCGCGCCGGTGCTTTCGGTCACGCGCCGCTCGACCTCGGCGACGGTTGCTTCGGCCTGCTCGCCTCGACCGTGAGTGACGAGCCAACGCGGGCTCTCCGGTACGTGGCGGCGCATCAGCAATATGCCGAGCCCGAGCACACCGCCCACCGCAAAGCCGAGGCGCCAGCCGACGTCGGGCGCCAGCAGGTTCGGATTGAGGAACAGCAGCGAGGCGCCGGAGCCGGCGGCGGCGCCGACCCAGAAGCTGCCGTTGACGATGAGATCGATTCGCCCACGCAGGCGCGCCGGGATCAATTCGTCGATCGCCGAGTTGATGGCGGCGTATTCGCCGCCGATGCCGAAACCGGTTATCGCGCGAAAGACGGCAAAGCTAGCGAAGCTCCACGAGAACGCGCTCAGCAGCACGCCGGCGAGATAGACCGCGAGCGTGACGTAGAACACGAGGCGGCGGCCGAAACGATCGGTGAGCCAGCCGAACAGCAGCGCGCCGATCACCGCACCGACCACGTAGGCGGACGCCGTCGTGCCGACTTGCGTTGCGGAAAGGCCGAGCGTCTCGCGGCTTTGCAGCACCGGCCCGATGGCGCCGACGATAGTGACTTCGAGGCCGTCGAGAATCCACGTCACCCCGAGCGCGGTCACCACGAGCAGATGAAAGCGGCTCCACGGCAGCCGGTCGAGGCGCGCCGGAATGTCGGTCTCGATGGCTTGCCGCTCGCCCGCCCTGTTGGCTTGCGCGGGAGCGGGACGCTCGAGAGCATTCGACATTCGGCTTTCCGGATGTTGGCCCCTCTTGAACCCATCCGGTGGAGAGAAGTTCCGAAGCGGCAGATCAGACCTTTTCCACGTTCCAGAACACCGGCGTCGCGCCCTTGAGGATGCCGGAAAGATTGCTGCGCCAGGCGGACGGCGGGAAATATTGTCCGAGCGGCACATACGGCACGAAGTCGAATGCCGCGAGCTGAATCTCCGCCGCGAGTTTTTTCTGCTCGGCCGCGTCGGTCGAGTCCATCCACTTGTCGCGCAACGCGTCGAGCTTCGGATCGTCAGGCCAGCCGAACCAGGCGCGCCGGCCGTTCGTGCGCTGGATCGCGGGGAACACCGGGTCGCGATATTCGTGCGCGGGCGCGCCGGTGGTGAACAGCGACCATCCGCCCTTGTCGAGCGGCGCGTCGTTGGTGCGCCGCTGCACCACGGTGCCCCAGTCCATCGATTGTTCGTCGAGATTGATGCCGACGTTGCGCAGCGACGCTGCGACGACGCTGCTCATCGCGTCGTAAAAGGTCTGGTCGGTCGGATGCATCATCACGACGCGTTCGCCGGCGTAACCCGCTTCGCGCAGCATGGCCTGGACCGCGCCCGCAGACGCGCGTTTGCGCACCGCGTCCATGCCGGCCTCGCTCGCTGCCGGCGAGCCCGGCAGAAAGAAGCCGACCGGCGCACGGTAGAGCGAGTCATCGCCGCCCATCACCGCGGTCATCACCTCGACCTGATCGATCGCGGCGAGGATCGCGCGACGCACGCCGGCGTTGGCGGTCGGGCCGTGCAGGAAATTCGGCCGCAACACCGCGTAGGTGCCGTAGATGTCGATCGGGCCGACGCTCACGCCGGACGCCTTGCGCAGCACCGGCAGCAAATCGGGCAGCGGCTGATCGAGCCAGTCGACCTCGCCCTTGACCAGCGCGTTCACCGCCGTCGCCGCGTCCGGCATGATGCGCCACTCGACGCGATCGACCAGCACGCGATGGCCGCCGGCGCAGAAATTCGCCGGCTCATTGCGCGGGACGTAGCGGTCGAACTTCGCAAACGTGGCGCGGCTGCCCGAGACATATTCGTCGGGCAGGAAACGGAACGGCCCACAGCCGACGACTTCGCCGATTTGTTTGAATGGATCGGTCTGCGCCAGGCGTTCCGGCATGATCGCGGGCGTGATCTGTGTCTTCGACAGCGCGTACGGCAATTGCGCAAACGGCTTCTTGAGTCGCCACACCAAGGTGCGGTCGTCGGCCGCTTCGAGCGCGTCAAGGCGCGCCTCGATGGTTTCGCCGATCGCGTCGCGCTTGAAGAAACGTTTGAGCGAGGCGACGCAGTCGCGCGCCAGCACCGGGCTGCCGTCGTGGAACACGAGGCCTTCGCGCAGCCGCATGGTCCAGCGCCGGCCGCCGTCCTCGACGAGATCGCCTTCGAGCATCAGCGGCCGCGGGTTGAGTTCTTCGTCGCGCCCGTAGAGCGTCTCATAGACCATGTTGGCGAAGTTGCGGGTGACGAGCGCCGAGGTCCACACCGGGTCGAGGCTCGTGAGATTCGCCTGCGGCACGTGGATGATGGTGCGGGTCTTGCCGCCGATTGCCGGCTGGGCAAACCCGCGCGTGCCGGCGAGCGCCGCAGCGGCGCCGATCATGAATGCGCGGCGATGCATGTGTCCTCCCCTACAGCTATTCGGCCTTGATGCCGGCTTCGCGGATCACCCTGCCCCACTTCTCGGTGAACTCGGCGATGAACTTCCCGAAGTCCGCAGGCGAGCCGGCAAACGGTTCAGCCCCCAGCTCCACCAGCCGCGCCGTGAAGGCCGCCGATGCTGCGGTAGTTCACGCTCGTGAGATTGACCTGCGCCATGACCTTGAACAGCTCGCCGTAAAGCGCCGACGCGCTCGCCGGCCCGGACAAGCCCATGTTCACCTTGCCGGGATTGGCCTTGGCGTAGGCGATGAGCGCGGGCACGGTTTTGTGCGGAAATCCGGGGTAGGCAACGAGCACGAACGCGTCGCGCGCGATGCTCGCGACCGGCGCGAGGTCGCGGATGAAATTGAAATCGAGCCGGTCGTAAAGCGACGCGTTGAACGCGTTGCTGGTCGAGGCGAGCAGCAAGGTGTAGCCGTCCGGCGCCGCGCGGGCGACCGTGCCGGTCGCGATGTTGCTGCTGGCGCCGGGCCGGTTCTCGATCACGAACTGCTGCCCCATCCGGTCGGAGAGCCAGCCGCCGATGAGCCGCGCCGCAATATCCGTGACGCCGCCCGGCGCATAGCCGACCAGCAGTCGCACCGGCCGCGATGGATAGGTTTCCGCCCGGGCGATGCGCGCCGCGAGCGGCAGCGCGGCCGCGCCCGCGGCCACCTGCAGAAATGTGCGGCGCAGCAACATACCGCCTCCTCCTCGCTTGGCCGCCACTCTTCGCTTGGCGGCCGTCCTGCGAATCCTATAATCGCACATCCGCAGCCGCGGTATCGAGCGCAGACAGCGGGCTGGCTGTCGGTGGACACCATGCTGTTCCGTCAGCTCTACGACCAGACGTCGGGCACTTATTCCTATCTGCTCGCGAGCCGCCGCGGCGGCGAGGCGCTGATCTTCGATCCGGTGCTGGAAAAGGTCGACCGGTATCTTCAGCTGGTGCGAGAGCTTGACCTCAAGCTCGTCAAGGCGGTCGATACGCACCTGCACGCCGATCACATCACCGGCCTCGGCGCGTTGCGCGACAAGACCCATTGCACCACCGTGATGGGCGAGCAGACCAAGGCCGACGTAGTCTCGATCCGCCTCACCGACGGCGACCGGCTCACGATCGAGGGGCTTTCGCTCGACGTGCTCTACACGCCGGGCCATACCGATGATTCCTACAGCTTCGTCATGCCGGACCGCGTGTTCACCGGCGACACGCTGCTGATCCGCGGCACCGGCCGCACCGACTTTCAGAACGGCGATGCGCGCCAGCAGTACGAGTCGATCTTCGGCCGGCTGCTCAAGCTGCCGGAGTCGACCTTGGTCTACCCGGCGCACGATTATAAGGGCGACACCGTTTCCACCATTGGCGAGGAGAAGGCGTATAACCCGCGGCTCCAGGTGAAGTCGGCCGACGAATACGTCGAGCTGATGAACAACCTGAAACTCTCGAACCCGAAGATGATGGACGTCGCCGTGCCGGCCAACATGAAGGTCGGCCTCCATCAAGCTGAAGTGGCGCGGCGCGGCTGGGCGGTGACCGCCGAGCAGGGCCTCGGGCTCGTGGGCAAACCCGATATCGCGCTGATCGACCTGCGCGAAAAGAACGAGCGCGAGCGGCACGGCGTCATCCCCGGCTCGCTGCACGTGCCCTACCCGAGCCTGCTGGAAAGCATCAGCGCCGGCGGCATGCTCGACGAGCTGGCCAAATCGACCGGCAAGCGCCTCGTGTTCTACTGCGCCTTCGGCGAACGCTCGGCGATGGCCGTGCAAGCCGCCCAGGACGCAAAGCTCACGTCCGCCTGCCACTTGCAGGGCGGGATCGCTGCCTGGAAGGCCTCCGGAGGCCCGGTCAGTCATCAGTCATCAGTGATCAGTGATCAGTTGTCAGTGATCAGCAAGTAAGGCAACATCTGATCACTGATCACTGGCTACTGATCACTGCCATGGTGACGGCGATAGCCACAGCTCACCGTCCGCATGCGGCCCATGGGGCTTGGCCGGCCGCCGCGCTCGCCTGCATGGGCGTCGTCTTCGGCGACATCGGCACGAGCCCGCTCTACACGCTCAGCGTCACCGTCAAGGCGGCGAGCCCTTCCGGACAGATGTCGCCAGAGGCGGTGCTTGGCGTTGTCTCGCTGATCTTCTGGTCGCTGATCATCGTCATTTCGATCAAATACGTGATCCTGATCATGCGCGCCGACAACCACGGCGAAGGCGGCATCCTTGCCTTGCTCGCGCTGATCAGTCCGCGGCGCGCCAAGCAGAGCCGGCGCCGCGCCGTCATGGTGGTGGTCGGCCTCGTTGGCGCCACGCTCCTCTACGGCGACGGCACCATCACGCCGGCGATTTCGGTGCTCAGCGCCATCGAGGGGCTCAAGATCGACGCGCCGCAGCTCGAGCGCATCGTGGTGCCGCTCACCGTCGCGATTCTCGTGGTGCTGTTCCTGATCCAGCGCAACGGCACCGCCTGGATCGGCCATATCTTCGGCCCGGTGATGCTGGTGTGGTTCATCGTCATCGGCATCCTCGGCATCGTCGGGATCGCGCGGGCGCCGGCGATCCTCGCGGCGCTCAGCCCCGTCCCTGCGGTCACCTATCTCTGGCACGCAGGTCCCCTCGCCTTCGCGGTGATCGGCGGCGCGTTCCTGGCGGTGACCGGCGGCGAGGCGTTCTACGCCGACATGGGCCACTTCGGGCCGTTCCCGATCCGCATCGCCTGGTTCGGCGTCGCCTTGCCGGCGCTCACACTGAATTATTTTGGCCAAGGCGGTCTGCTGCTCACCGAACCCGCCGCGCTCGCAAGCCCGTTTTATCAGCTCGCGCCCGCCTGGTCGCATTACCCGCTGGTCGCGCTCGCCACGGCCGCGACCGTGATCGCCTCGCAGGCGATCATCTCCGGCGCCTATTCGCTCACCCAGCAGGCGATCCAGCTCGGATTTTTGCCGCGCATGAACATCGTGCACACCACCGGCACCGAGATCGGGCAGATCTACGTGCCCCTGGTGAACTGGGCATTGGCTGCCGGCACCCTCGTCGCGGTGATCGGATTCGGTTCCTCGGACGCGCTCGGCGGCGCCTACGGCATCGCGGTGTCTTTGCTGATGGCGATCACGACCCTGATGGCGACCTTCGTCGCGCTGCACTGGAAGTACAATCCCGTGGTCGTCTACGCGGTCAACGGCAGCCTGTTCGCGCTCGACCTGCTGTTCTTCGCCTCGACCACGACCAAGCTGTTCGAGGGCGGCTGGTTCCCGCTGCTGATCGCACTCGTCCTCGCGTTCCTGATGCTGACCTGGCGCAAGGGCGAGGAGATCATGGATGCGGTACGCCTCGAGGTTCGCGTGCGGAGCAAACAGTTCGTCGAACGGATCATGAGCGAGAAGCCGACCCGCATCCCGGGCACCGCCGTGGTGCTCGGCCGCATGGCCCAGGGCGTGCCGCTCGCGCTGTCGCAGAATCTCAAATTCAACCGCGTGCTGCACGAGCGGGTGCTGCTCGTCGCCGTGACCATGACGGAGACGCCGCGCGTTTCCGACGAGGATCGCGTCTCGGTTACGCCGCTCGCCGACGGGCTTGCGCGGGTCGAGTTGCGTTTCGGTTTCATGGAGCAGCCGAACGTCCCGAACGGACTGGCCGTTGCGGTCGAGCGCGGACTGATCGCGCCGTGCGAACTCGCAAAGGTCACCTATTTCACCGGTCACGAAACCATCATTGCGACCGGCGACCGGCACAGAATGGCGCGCTGGCGCGAGGCGCTGTTCGCCTTCATGCACCACAACGCGCAGCGGCCTGGCGCTTATTTCAAAATCCCGAGCGCGCAGATCATGGAAATCGGCCTCGAGTTCGAGATTTGATACCTGTCATTGCGAGGAGGCCGAAGGCCGACGAAGCAATCCAGACGTCACGTGTTGCCCTGGATTGCTTCGCCGCCAAGCGGCGGCTCGCAATGACGGGTCCCGAGGAATCGGGTGGCGCCGGGGTGCCGGATCATGCAGGCAGACGATCCATGAGTCTTCGATCACTCACATGCCTGCGGAGCGTGTTCCTCGCGGCGGCCCTCGCCTTATCCTCGAGCATCGCTCAAGCGCAGCCGTCCGCCGCGACCGGGCCGGCGACGACCGAGCGCTCGTCTCCGGTGCGCACCGGCAAGGAACGGCTCGGAAACAAATGGAGCGACGAGCAGGGCGTCGATAATTGCAAAGTGCCGCCGGAGAAACGCGGCACCAAGGCGCGACCGGACACCTGCCCGCCGGATCTGACGCATTGACAATCGTAGCCCGGATGAGCGCGTAGCGCGAAATCCGGGATTCCCCGCATTTCCGCCCGCCATCGCGGGCGTCATGCGGGCTACACCCCGAGCGCTTGTTTGATGCGCCGGCGGGTCAAGGGGAGGTCGCGGAAGCGATGGCCGGTGGCGTCGGCGACCGCATTGGCGACGGCGGCGGCGGCCGGGCCCTGGCCGGCTTCGCCGCTGCCGAGGAGCGGCTGCCCCGGCCGGTCGATGACGTGCACGTCGATGCTGTCGGGCACCGCGTCGAAGCGCAGGATCGGATAGGTCGACCAGTCGATGCTGGTGATGCGCGTGTCGTCGAAGGTCACGTTCTCATAAAGCGTCCAGCTCGCCGACTGCAGGATCGCGCCTTCCGTCTGGTTGGCGATCCCGTCCGGATTGACCGCCTGCCCACTGTCGATCGCCGCGACCGCGCGCACCAGGCGCACGCGCCCGGTCTCCCGCTCGACCGCCACCTCGGCGGCGACCGCGCAATAGGCGGCGAGGTTCTTGTAGCGCGCGAAGGCGAAGCCGCGCCCGGCGCCGGGGCGGTAAGACGACCAGCCGAAGCGCTCGGCCGCGGTGGTGATGACGTCGCGCGCCCGCGCGTCGTCGAGGTGCTTGAGCCGGAACTCGACCGGGTCCGCGCCGGCCGCGGCCGCGAGTTCGTCCATGAAGCTCTCGATGGAAAAGACGTTGGCGTAGGCGCCAAGCGCGCGGAGCGCCGAGATGCGCAGCGGCATGTCGGGGACGAAGTGATAAAGAACGCGCGCGCTTGGCAGCCGGTACAGCGGGATCGCGTTGCGGTCGCCGCCGCCTTCCGGCAGCGGCAGCGGCTTCGGTTCCGGCGGTGCGAACGGTTGGGCGAGCGATTGCGCGGCGAGCAACGCGCCCGGACCGCCCGGCCGCATCGAATGGGTGTTGCTCCACACCTCATAATTCCAATCGACGATGGTGCCGGCCTGATCGAGCGCGGCGGAAACTTTGGTCACCATCGCCGGCCCGTACGGCTCCCACGCGTGCTCCTGCTCGCGCATCCACTGCACGCGCACCGGCATGCCCGGCAGCGCCTGCGCGATGACGGCAGCGTCGCCCGCGGCATCGTCGGCGCCGTTGTGGCCGTAGCATCCGGATCCTTCCACGTGGATGCAGCGGACGTTTTCTTTCGGCACGCGCAACATGCCGGCGATGGCGTCGCGATCGGGAAAGACGCCCTGCGTGTGAGTCCACACGGTTATTTGGTCGCCGTCGCGCCGCGCGACCGCGCAGGACGGGCCGATCGAGCCGTGCATCTGATAAGGCCGCGTATACGTGGCCTCGAGCTTCTTGGCCGCGGCTACGTTAGGCTGGCGGCGATCGAGATTGGGAACATCGCGCGCCGGCAGCCCGAGGATCATTTGCGCGAGGTCGGCCTGCTTCGGCAGCCGCGCCTGCTCCTGCCAGTGCGCCGCGGCGGCAAGCTTGCGCATGGCTTTGATGGCCTGATACTCGCGCTTGGCCACGACGGCGAGGAAATCGCCGTCGCGCACGACTTTCACGACGCCGGGCATTTTCTCGATTTCGGAAGTGTCAACGGAATCGAGCTTCGCGCCGTAACTCGGCGGACGCACCACGCGCGCGTGCACCATGCCGGGCAGGCGCAGGTCCTGCACATAGGCTTCGCCGCCCGTCACCTTGGCCGGAATGTCGACCCGCTGCTGCGGTCGTCCGACGATGGTGAAGTCTTTCGCGTCCTTGAGCGGCGACTGCGGCTGCGCCTCGACGTGCAGAAACTGATCGGACACAAGCTCGCCGTAGCGCAACGTGCGGCCGTCCGGCGCGTGGGCGACGCCGGATTCCGTTTTTATTTGGTCGGGACTCACGCCGAACTTTCGCGCGGCTTCCGCTATGAGCAGCGCCCGCGCCTGCGCCGCCGCATGCATGATCGCGACGCCGCTGTCCTGCATCGAGTGGCTGCCGGCCGTGAAACCTTCGTTGGCGGTGCGCGCGGTGTCGGCGGTGACGAGCTTCAATGCAGAGAACGGAACATCGAGTTCTTCCGCCGCGACTTGCAGCAGCGCCGTCTTGATGCCCTGCCCCAGCTCCGCCTTGCCGGTGAACACGGTGACGCTGCCGTCGGCCTCGATGCGTATCCATGAGTCGAGGAAAGGAAATTTTTCGAGGCTTCCCGGCAGCGGCCCGGCATTTGCGGGACTGCCGCTCTGCGCTCCCGTGCCCTCCTGCGCCAGCAGCTGCCCGAGTGACGAGAAACTCACCACCAGCGCGCCGGTGCCGGCGAGCACGCCGCGCCGCGTGAGATGCGCGCTCATCGCTGCTCTCCCGCACCGACTTCAGCCGTTCGCTTGACGCCCGCGGCGCGCTCGACCGCGCGAAGGATTCGCATATGCGTTCCGCAGCGGCACAGATTTGGTTCGAGCGCCGTGCGGATCTCCTCGCGCGACGGGCTCGGGTTGCGCCTGAGCAGCGCCTGCGCGCGCATGATCATCCCGGCGATGCAGTAGCCGCATTGCGCCGCCTGTTCCTCGATGAAGGCCTTCTGCAGCGGGTTGGGATTATCAGCAGATCCCAGCCCTTCGACCGTCGTCACGCGGCGCCCTTCGAGCAGCAGGATCGGCACGAGACAGGAGAACACTGCCTGATCGTCGACCATCACCGTGCAGGCGCCGCATTGACCGAGCCCGCAGCCGAACTTCGCGCCGTTGAGTTCGAGATGATCGCGCAGCACGTAGAGAAGCGGCGTGTCGGGCTCGGCGTCCACGTCGTGGTCGCGGCCGTTGACGTTGAGCTTCATTGGCGCGCCTCCTCCTGCTGGCCCGGCGCGGTGGGGGCGGACGGCGGCGACGGCGCCGGATAAACGCGCGCGCCTCCGGCCCGCGCTTCGCGGATGTCTTTGTCGATATCCGACCACGCCGCCTTGTCACTAAAACGCGCGCGGATGTAGGCCAGCAAATCGGCGAGCTGCCGGTCGTTCAAGGTGCCGGCAAAGCCCGGCATCATCGGACGGTGCTCCTCGCCCTGCGCGGGCAGGCCCCACAGGACCACGTCGATCACGTTGCGTGCGGTCGGCCCGCTCGGCCCGGTGCTCAGCGCAAGGTCGATGCCGCCGAAAGGCGGGGGGCGGCCGGCATCATGGCAGGTGGCGCAGGCGGCGGCATAGATGGCGGCGCCGGGACCATCGGATTGCCGCGTTGGCGCATGCGCGGCGGCCCGCGTGCCGGCGATGGAAGCGATATAGGTCGCGATCGCCTGCACGTCCCCGGCCGGAACAGTCGAAAGATTCTCCGTCACCTCGCTCATCGGACCGCGGGCGACGCCGTGGTCGGGGTGCCAGCCGTTGTGCAAATAAAACGCCAGCGCGGTGGCGTCCCATGGCCTCGGCGCCGGCGAATCCGCGTTGAGCGCATAGGCGGTCCAGCCTTCGGCGAGGCCACCGGCGAAAGCGCGGTTTCTTTGGGTCGCGCCCAACGCGTTGCGCGGCGTGTGGCAGGCGCCGCAGTGGGCAAGGCCGTTGACCAGATAGGCGCCGTGGTTCCACTCATCATTCTGGTTGGGGTCGGGCTGAAAGCGTCCGGTGCGCAGGAACAGGAGCTTCCAGCCGGCGAGCAGCGGGCGGAAATTGAGCGGAAACGGCAGCTTGTTCGCGGGCGCCCTCGCCGCGACCGGCTCGCGCGTCATAAGAAACGCATAGAGCGCGCTCGCGTCGCGCTCGTTGACCAACGTGAAGTGATCGTAGGGAAAGGCCGGATAAAGATGCCGGCCGGCGCGATCGACACCCTCCCACAGCGCGCGGCGGAAGGCCTCCTCCGACCATCTGCCGATGCCGGTCTGCTCGTCCGGCGTGATGTTGGTCGAATAGATGGTGCCGAACGGCGTCGCCACGGCGAGCCCGCCCGCGAACGCGCGGCCGTCCGCAGCCGTATGGCAGGTGGTGCAATTGCCGATCGCGGCGAGTTCGCCGCCGCGTTTGACGAGCGCCGGATCGAAACTCGCGGCCGCCGGCCGGCTCACCGGGTCAATCGCCGCGCGCCACGCCAGCGCCGCCGCCGCACCGCCGGCGATGACGATGAGCACGACCACGAGCAGCAGGATTCTGCGCAGCATCGGGACCCCGGACCGCCATCTTAACCCGAATATTGACCCGCAGGTTCCGTCATTGCGAGGAGGCCGAAGGCCGACGAAGCAATCCAGACGTCACGTGCTTCCCTGGATTGCTTCGGCCCTACGGGCCTCGCAATGACGGGTCAGCTTGGCGTGAACCGCGCGAGGTCGTTGATGCCGATGGCCTTCTCCAAATCCGCCACGCGGGCGACCATCATCTCGAAGCCGTCACCGCCGAACTTCCGGTGCTCGTCCTTCTCGAAATCCTCGGCCATGGCAGCAAATTCGTGCGCCGAGACCACGTTGCGCAATTGCGGGAACAAGACGGTGTCCTCGCGCGCTTCGTGCGGCCGGTACATGCGGCTGAAAGCCCGTAGGTTGCCGACCAGCATCGGGCGATCGTCGGCCGCGACGCTGCCGGTGCGCACGAGACCGAGAATATTGTCGGTGAGACGCCGGCCGGCCTGATGCTGCTGATAAAGCACGTCGACGAGCGCGACCATTTTGCCGGCCTGACGGAAACGCGGGAACAGGTGCTGTTCCTCGTTGCGCTCGTGATAATTCTCGACGAACTCGCGCACGACATTGGCCGCCCGCGCGAGCACCGTCACGTCGAAGCCCTCGCCGCGGCCGAGCCTGTCCAGCACCGCCTCGTAGATCAGCAGCATCCGGTTGAGCACGCCGTGCTCGCGCATCAAATCCTCGGGCGCGGTCACCTCGGTGCAGTCGTTGCCGCCTTCTTCCTCGGCACCGGCCGCGCCCAGCGGCACAAGGCCGCCGGCGAGCAGCACGCCGGACGCCGCGCGCACCAAGCGCCGACGATCGAGATTGTGCGGCATCCGACACTCCTCGTGAGTCACTGCGTGTCGTCGTGGCTTAACCGGTGGGGCATCGGGAGGTTCCTGCTTTGCCGCGCGCGAACCGAACAGCGACAGCCGCGTTGTTGGGCATGCTTGCCCCATACCCGCGCGCCTGCCCGGCCATTGCACTCGCGGCCGCCGTGATTTTCGCCACGCCAACGGCCTGGGCGGCGGGCGATCCCGGCAAGGGCGAAGGCGTCTTCCTGCGCCAATGCGCGCTCTGCCACACGATTGGACGCGGCGAGCCCAACAGCTTCGGGCCGAACCTCTTCGGCATCACCGAGCGCAAGGCCGCAAGCGCGCCCGGCTACGTCTACTCGCCCGAGTTCACGACCCTCGCCACGTGGACGTGGAGCCCGGACGGCATCGCGTCTTTCGTGGTGGCGCCGGCGCTCACCATACCGGGGAACAAGATGAGCGTGTTCCAGGGCATCGCCGATGCGGATGCCGACGATCTAATCGCCTATCTCGACACACAGAAATAGAGCCGGCCATGTCACGCGCTCGCCTCGTCGCCGCCGTCGTGTTTGCTTTGCTGAGCGCGGGTGCGTCGTACGGGCAGGCGCAGGATCTTCCCGCATTGGACCTCGGCGCGCGCGACATCGGCGGCATCGTCACTGGCAACGCCGGGCCGGAAGCCGGCGTGTGGGTCATCGCCGAGACGAAAAACCTCGGCACGCGTTTCGCGAAAATAGTCGTCACCGACGACCAGGGCCGGTTCGTCATTCCCGATCTTCCCGCCGCACATTATCAGGTGTGGGTGCGCGGCTATGGCTTGATCGATTCGCCCAAGGCCGATGCCGATCCCGGCAAGCGACTCACACTGCAAGCGGATGCCGCGCCCGACCGCGCCGCCGCCGCGCAATATTATCCGGCGAATTATTGGTTCTCGCTGCTGCGCATCCCCGAGCGCGACAAATTTCCCGGCAGCGGGCCGAACGGCAACGGCATCCCGCGCGAGTTCAAGACCCGCGAGCAGTGGCTCAACGCCATCAAGACCAACGGTTGCGGCAATTGCCATCAGATCGGCAACTACGCGACGCGCACGATCCCGCCGACCTTCGAGCATCTGGAGTCATCGCTCGCCGCCTGGGCACGCCGGCTGCAATCCGGTCCCGGCGGAACCACCATGGTGCGCACCATGGGCCGCCTGCTCACGCCGGACGGCGGCCACCTCGCGGCGCTCGCCGACTGGACCGACCGCATCGCCGCGGGCGAACTGCCGCGCTCCTCGCCAAGCCGGCCGACGGGGATTGAGCGGAACCTCGTCGTCACCATTCGCGACTGGCTCGATCCCAAACATTATCTGCACGACCTCACGGCGACCGACAAACGTCATCCGACCGTCAACGCCAACGGCCCCGTCTACGGCGCGACCGAGCTGAGCACCAACACGATGCCGGTGCTCGACCCGGTGCGTGACGAAAAGCACGTCGTCGCCATGCCGGTGCGCGACCCGGCGCGCACGCCGAGTTCGGCGCTCGCCAATCCGGTGTTTGCCGCCTCGCCCTACTTCGGGATGGAGCAGGTGTGGGACAGCCGGGTGAACGCCCATTCGCCGGCGATGGACCGGCAGGGCCGCATCTATTTCACCGCGCAGAACCGGCCGCCGAACGATATTCCCCCGTATTGCAAGAAGGACTCGCCGCTGCGCTCGGCGCAGCTTTATCCGCTGACCCAGCAGCACGATGGATTCTTCCAGAACGCGCGCCAGGTCACCGTATACGACCCGCGCAGCAACAAATTCACCTTCATCGATACCTGCTTCGGCACGCAGCATCTCAACTTCGCCGAGGACGAGAACGATACGCTGTGGTTCAGCGGCAACACCCAGGGCAAAAGCGCGTTGGTCGGCTGGGTGAACACGAAAAAATTCTGGCAGACCGGCGACGCCGCGGTGGCGCAGGGCTGGAGCGCGCTCGTCGTCGATACCAACGGCAACGGCAAGCGGGACGAGGATTATAACTAGCCGGGTGCGCCGGCCGATCCAAACAAAGATACGCGCGTGCCGCTCGGGCTTTACGGCATTTCCTACAGCCCGGCGGATGGATCGATCTGGGGATCGAGCCTGCCGCACCCGGGCTATATCGTGCGCATCGAGCCGGGCGCGAACCCGCCCGACACGACGCTCGCGGAAGTCTACAAAGTGCCGCCGCCCGGCTACGGCATCCGCGGCATGGACGTCGACCGCAACGGCGTCGTGTGGGTGCCGCTCGACAGCGGCCACATCGGCAGCTTCGACCGGCGCAAGTGCAAGGGGCCGCTCAACGGGCCCGGCGCCGAGCGCGGCGACAAATGCCCGGAAGGCTGGACGTTCTATCCGCTGCCGGGGCCGCCGCTCGAGGGCGACATCGGCGCGGCGGAGAATCCCTATTATGTCTGGGTCGATCAGCACGACATCCTCGGGCTCGGCGCCGACGTGCCGATCGCCACCGGCAACCAATCGGATTCGCTCCACGCGCTCGTTGACGGCCGCATCGTCGAGCTGCGCGTGCCCTATCCGATGGGCTTCTTCGCCAAACAGATCGACGGCCGCATCGACGATGCCGCCGTCGGCTGGAAGGGCCGCAGTCTGTGGGTCACGTCGGGCAACCGCACGCCGGTGCACATCGAAGGCATCGACGCCCCGCACCCCGGCGCGCCCGGCGCGACGGCCGCCACGCAATCGAGCCCGCTGGTGGTGCAATTTCAGCTGCGCCCTGACCCGCTGGCGCATTAACCAGGGATCGGGGATCGGGGATCAGGGATCAAGAACGGGACTTGGTTCCGATTTCCGCCCTGATCCCTGATCCCTGATTTCTGACCCCTGAGCGCTACGCCGCCTCGGCGAGCAGGCGCTCCTTCACGCCCTCGCGACGGCCCGGCAGGCTCGCGCGCACGGCTTCATCGAGCGCTGCCGCTGCCTCCGTTGTAATTCCATTGTTGTTATCAATGGCCCGGGGTTCCGGCGCAGCCGCAGGGGCCGGCGCGGCGGCCGGCGCGGCCTTTGTTTCCGCGTTGTTGTTATCAACGGCCGGCTCGGGCGCGGCTTGCTGCGGCGCCGCCGTCCAGGCCGCGTCGTGAGCGCCAGCAGGTTGGCCGGTCTTGAACATCTGGAGGGCCTCCTCGCCGTAGACGAGCCGCTCGGCGAAATCGATCTCCGCTATCACCTTCGCGGCGAGCAAGCGCGCGGTGCGGCCGACCAAATCGACCAGGCGGATGGCCTCGTCGCTCGGGATTTCGCCGGCGCCAAGCGCCCGGTGGATCTCGATCAGGGCGTCCGTGACGTAATTGGGCGAGTCCGGCGACGGCAACTCGACCGCCGACGGCCGCTGCTTGCCCATGAGCCGATCGAGGCATTGGCGCATGGCCCCGGTGTTGCCCTGGCCGGCCAACAGGAGGAGCTGCTGGATCAAGGCCGGGCCGCCTCCCTCCAGTGCCTCCTGCATCTCGCGCGTGTGCTTGTTGGGCGAGCCCGCCGGCCGCCCGGCCGGGTTGCCGCTCTGACCTTTGATAAAAGGCATTGTCGTACTCCTCCTTTGGCTAAAAACTATGTGAATGTTCTAATACCCTAAATCAACTCCCCTGTCAATCCCAATATTATTGACCCGGTCAGGCCAAATTCTGCTCCTGCGAAGTCACCAAATCGCCGCTTGCCAAAGCCACGGCGCGGGCGCGTACTACCGCGCTTCAGCAATTTCGACGTGCTCCGGCCCGCGGCGAGGAAACCTCGCCCGCGCGCCGCACCCATAAAACACTAGAGCATGATCCCGAAAAGTGGATACCGGTTTTCGGAAAAGATCATGCTCCGGCAAGAAGTCAAACCGAACGATCGGAGGAAACGATGACGCCCCGTCCATCCCTCTCCCGCCGCACTTTGCTCGGTGCGAGCGCCGCGGCGCTCGCAGGCGCCGCCGCCGGGCTCCCGTCGCGTCAGGCGCTCGCCAAGGCGCCGCAGCTCAACACCCAGGCGCCCTACTTCTACCGCTTCCGCATCGGTGCGATCGAAGCGACCGTGGTGTCCGACGGCGCGTTGCCGCTCGGCGAACCGTCGGGCAGCTTCCTTGGCACCTCCAAGGAGGAAGTCGGCAAAATGCTCACCGAGCATTACCTGCCAACCGACAACGCCGTGCTTGAGCAGAACGCGCTCGTGCTCAACACCGGCGACAAGCTTTTGCTGATCGACACAGGCATGGGCGCTTCGCCCATGTTCGGCACATCGACCGGCAAAATCCTCACCAGCCTCAACGCCGCCGGCATCGACCCGAAGGACATCGACGGCGTGATCCTCACCCACGCCCACTGCGACCACTGCTGGGGCATCATGAGCGACGACGGCGCGCGCCATTTCCCCAACGCGCAGATCTACATGAGCCAGGCCGACCTCGACTTCTGGACCGACGAGGCGAAGCTCGCGATGGCCGAGCCCAAATACGTGAAGCCGTTCGTCGAGGGCGCGCGCAAGAACCTGCTGCCCAACCGCGACCGCATCGTGTTCGTCAAGGACGGGCAGGAGGTCGTGCCCGGCGTGCAGGCAATATCGGCGCCGGGCCACACCATCGGCCACACCGTCTACATGATCACGTCGGGCAAGGACTCGCTGTGCGCGATCGGCGACACCACGCATCACCAGGTGTTGCTGTTCGAAAAGCCGCTGATCGACTTCGCCTACGACACCGATTCCAAACAATCGGCGCAGACCCGGGTGCGCGTCCTCGACATGCTGGCCTCGACCCGCACGCCGCTGCTCGCCTATCACTTCCCGTGGCCGGGCATCGGGCACGCGGCGAAACAGGGCGACGGCTTCCGCTATCACCCCGCCCCGATGGAGATGACAAGGTTGTGAGATGGCGCTGAGTTGGAGGCGAAACAAGCACAACCGTCATCCTCTGATGTCCGTTAAGTCAAGAGGCGGACGTGGTTATTTTTTCACGCACGGAACGGCGTGTGAGCACGTCGTAGCCGGTGCATTGGGTCTGGGAGCGGGCGTAGCTGCGACGGTTG